>JAESGO010000061.1_pt1 | contig 92663 bp, 104 predicted proteins | sample 9269701 | NCBI WGS metagenome assembly JAESGO01 (sample SAMN15720690, study PRJNA650881) | algae metagenome | isolation source: Hormoscilla sp. CMT-3BRIN-NPC48 and co-occurring heterotrophs from... | place: USA: Clark Mountains Wilderness, California | collected 2010-04-18 | reverse complement strand
AAAAAAATCGCGCCCCAGCGGGTAACTGCCGCTCTGGTGGAAAGACCTTGCCTGAAGCAAGGATCAATCCAATTCCTGGCAAGGTCCGGCTCACGTGTTGCGCCATGGCTAGGCCGTCCATAGAACCGGGCATATCTATATCGGTAACGATCACACTGACATCTTTCCGCACCTGCACTAAAGACAAGGCTTCGTCGGCATTAGACGCCTCAAGCACCTTGTAACCGGCTGCTTCAAAGATATCAGCCGTATTCATGCGGATGAGCGGTTCGTCCTCGACGACAAGAACGACCTTGATTGTATCTTTTGCACTCAAAATGATCTCATCCGCATCGCAGCGTGCTTTATTAGTACGGTTCAACCCGGTGACTGGTTTAATATGATTGTGACCGTCTAGCCAGCAGCTTACTGGGAGCCTGTAGCAGCATAGGAAAGCTCAAGGTCAGGCACTTTCCCGGTGTGGAAAGAAGTCCAGGACATAGCACGCACCAGGCAAGGTGGACTTCCACTCCGGTCGCCCGCCAAGCTGCCGCTCCAAACTGGAACCAGCTTTCTACCAAGCTCTTAGACGTTAACGGATCAAAGTTCTCGGGCAAAGCGGTCCAATTCTCAGCAACAGTAAGTCTGAGGTGACCTAAATCGGTCCGGTGAATGGAATTAAAACGGAGACGACCTGTATCAATCCTTCGCGTCCTCAGCTTCCAGTCGATCCAAAACGGCCTCTGGGGCAACGTCACGCTTCATCTCCTCAATGTCGCCGTCCTGCATGACTTCAACGCCAAGATGCTGTGCGATGGCATCAACCATGGCGATCAATCGAGTAGTTTCATGCTCGTTTAGAAGGTTGATCTGGAGGTCCAAATCCGAGCGAGCATCGTCCTCTGCGGCCATTCGATTCTGATTAATCAGCACGAAGGTGGAAAGAAAAATCGCTTCTACCGAGGCAATCATTGCTAGAACTACCAGAGACGAGTCCCAGGCTGGAACGACAGACACTAAGCCAACGTTGATCAGGATCCACGCGCCAAACAGAACCAAGTGAATGTAAACGAACATCATACTACCGGCGAACCTGCTAATTGTTGCCGCAGCTTTCTCTTCAAGGGAGGCGGCTTTAGCTTTAGCGCGGCGCCGCTCAAGAATAGCCTCGATGTTTCGCGTTAGAGTAGGGCTCAGGGCACCCCTCGTATTCACCGTAGGGCTGACGTCATGCTGGGGTTGCTGGTGCAATTGGGACATCGGTTTCTCTCCTTGTGAGAAGCCAACGTCCGCTCAGTTGTTTGGGTGCAGCGTACAGAACAGGTGAGTGCTCCCACTAAGTTCGCTTAGATGACATACGATATTTTTGTGGTAGGCCAATCGCCTTTGTCCTCAATTCGCTGCCGGCCAGAGCGAATGAGCAGCGCGTTCTTACTCCCGAAGTTTGCTTGTAACGGCTGCTTGGCGGTTTGTGACAATGCTTAGTCAATGTCTGCAATGGGTCGACTGCTGACCGGCATCTTCGGGCGGACAGCTGGTCGCCTGCTCTTGGGCACCACTCTTTCAAAAGCAGACCCTCGTTACTAGTGGCGCGATGAGGAAGCCAGGGGTTCGAATGAGGCTGTAGCTCTCGTCGACCAGGGCTTCAGAGTAATGGCAGATCAGGGAGCAAGTGCTGCGATCGCTGGAGGTAGGCTTGGTGATCTATGTTGAAATTATCTTCAACAATCAGCACGTTGGTGCAGGAATTGAACGCCACGACATACCTCATAAACTGAACGGGAGGGATCTGACGCTCTTTGCCAAACGAGGGGAGAACAATTGGCGTTCCTACCCCATCTCCAGGTCAGTCAAGATCTGTTCTAATGCGGGGAATGCGAGCAACATGGAACGCTGCAGCGGCCCAAGGACGCGGCTTACCGCAAGCTCGGTAGCACCTTGTTGCCGAAAGCTTCGATGAACTGCTCCTGGTTACGGCCGACTTGGTGCAGGTAAATGCAATCTAGATCCAGTTCAGCAAGAGCGCCAATCCACTCAAGGTGCTGGTTGAGTTCGTGTGACACATTGACGGTCTCAACAATGTCATCTTGACCAACCAGGCGGCTAGCCAAGTCGAAGTCGCCCGGTCGGCGCAGATCCCAATTGACCTCACCTCCAACCGCTGCTGACGACCATTGGTCAAGCGCCTGGTGCATTGCTTCATCGGCCGTTGGAGCCCAGCACATCGCCGTTTGCAAATAGATGGGCTTGCCCTCCCCGCCGCCTTGCCGGAAGGCTTCAATCAGCGGCTTAACAGCGTCGACCTTCCCGCCGCTCGTCAAAAGACCATCGGCCCATGAACCGCACCACTTGGCCGTTTTTTCGCTCATCGCAGCGCCAATCAGGGGCACTGGGTGCATTGGACGGCTATAAAGCTTTGCTTCAACCACATTGACACGGCCGCGGTGGGTTACAGTCTCACCTGCAAACAAGGCGCGAAACACCTCAACACATTCGAGCAGCACTGCATTGCGTTCCTGCTTCTCGGGCCAATACATCCCGGTGATGGATTCATTGATCGCCTCTCCGCTGCCTAAGGAAAGCCAAAGCCGGTCAGGGTACATCTGCCCGATCGTTGCGGCGGCCTGGGCCAGCACGGCTGGATGATACCGGTACCCAGGGGCGGAAATTACCCCGATAGGCAGTTTGGTTGCCTCCATCACAGAACCAAGCCACGACCAAACGAAACCAGACTGTCCCTGGCGTTCACTCCAAGGATGAAAGTGGTCCGACGATTTGGCGCAAGCAAAGCCGGCTGCCGCAACCAGTTTGAGCCAGTCGAGCAGATCCTTGGGTGCAAACTGCTCATGGGAAGCGTGGTAGCCAATACGGGTCATGAATTGTCTCTGCTAAAAGTTGTCCCCCAACAAGCCGGGCAGAGCACAAGTTCCGCGAGGCCCATGACTCTGCTCCGTGTTAAGCTCGCTGATTGGCTGCCCGACAAGGATGTTCCGATAGCTGAGGGGCAAACGTCAGCTTTCAAGAAAGTCAGAGTTGAGCAACTAAGACTGAACAGGAGTCGGTTGCTAACCGACTCAAATGGGCTCGACAACAGAGTATCTGCTGCTGGGTGGATTTCCAAAGACCGGACATGTAGTTGCCACTGCAAGCGTGTGCGAAGTAGCGTGACGGGTACGTTGGAGGCATTGCATTTGATTGGACTTGCGCCCATCCACTCCTTCGCCGCCCCGCACGCACCCGTCTGAGCAGCCTACAGCTTCTCAGGCCGCAGCAATCACAAGGAAAGTCAATGCTGCTATGCCACTAAAGGCCGCTGCAGTTGTGACAAAACGTACCTTCCTGTCGCGCATGATGTTCTCCTCTAGCCGGGACGCGAGTGGATCGCAAAAGCTGGCTCCATTTTAGTTCAGTTCTGCTTTGCCCCATGGCAAGGCCCAGCAAAGGTGCATCGCTGCATATGCAGGGAATGGCTGACACGAATGGGTCCAGAAGACCGCTAGGGCACTCTGGACCATTGTTTCGAGTCTGGGAAAAATTTTATGCGGCAGTGCACCAAGCCCTTGACCAGTGAAGGTGCTATCCCAAAATCAAACCTGTGAAGCCGTAAGGCAGGCATGGTGGAGCGAGGCCGTCGGCTTCGGCCATCAAAATCTTGTATCCATGTTGCTCAAAGGAGGATGTGGCTATGAGCACGAATTTTGATTTTTCTCCTCTATTCCGGTCGACTGTAGGGTTCGACTGGCTGCTGAACGCGCTGCAGTCTGAGACGGCGTTGACAGCAGCTCCGGGTTCACCCAGCTACGACATCGCAAAGACTGGCGACGACACTTACGGCATCAGTCTTGCTGTTCCTGGCTTTGATCAAGATGAGCTGACAATCACCCAAGAGCAAAACACGCTGGTGGTGAGCGGCAAGAATTCTGCTGAACAGAACGTACAGTATCTGCACCGCGGTATTGGCGAAGGGTCATTCCAGAGCGGTCTCCGTCTTGCTGATTATGTAACGGTTACCGGCGCCGGTCTGGCGAATGGTGTCTTGACCATCGAGCTGAAGCGGGAGCTGCCCGAAGCGAAGAAACCGCGGCAGATCGCGATTGCGACAAGCCAAGCTACGCCGTCGGCTGAACCCAAGCAGATCGAAGGGCAAAGCAAAGCCGCCTAACAGCTTAGTTTCCCGTGGAGCAACACCGTGACGTTGGGCGCAATGCCGGGCGCCAACCTGTTGGTTTGTGCCCGATCGAAACAGAAAGGAGAAGTACGATGAATGTGCGTGACCTTATTCCGTGGAACCGCTCCAACAACCAGGTTCCGGCCTACCAGGATCAGCAGCCCAATCCCTTCCTCTCGCTGCACCGGGAGATGAACCGGCTGTTTGACGATGCTTTCAGAAACTTCGACACCCCGCTGCCGGCCTTAGGCTCACTAACGGCTTTTGGTTCTTGGCCAAGTGTGGAGATCTCTGAAACAGACAAGGAGATCAAAGTGACCGCTGAGATCGCTGGGCTCGAGGAGAAGGATGTCGAGATCCTGCTTGACGACGATGTGCTGACACTTAAGGGCCAAAAACGCTCGGAAAGTGAAGACAAAAACAAGCAGTTCTCCGAACGCTTCTACGGCCGGTTTGAGCGTCGCATCCCGCTCGGCGTAGAAGTTGAGGAGGACAGGATTGACGCCCGCTTCAAGAATGGCGTGCTCACCATTGTGCTGCCCAAGAGTGCAAAGGCGCAGTCGCAGGTGAAGCGCATTCCCATCAAACACTGATCCTGCCGAGCTGGCGGTGAGCCAATTGCCTTGCTGTCAGCTCGCATCCTTCGCCAACCAAGGAGGATGTTATGTTGGAAAATCACGAAAACGTACTGAACCATTCAGCGAACCCCTCAACAGCAGCTTCGGCTGCAAACGACAACACCTCGCCCGGCTCATCGGAGCGTCACTCAACGATCCCGGCTGAAGCCGTTGCGTACATCTATAAGCCCGCACCCTCGCCGATGACTTCGGCGAAGGCTGCGCCCAAGACTTGGCGGCTGCGTTTCGAGCGGCGAACACCACCCTTTATCGAGCCGTTGATGGGCTACACAGGAGGGGATGACACGCTTACGCAAGTCGAGCTGAGCTTTCCTTCGCTCCACGCCGCGATCCGTTATGCTGAGCGGAATGGCATAACTTACCAGGTCGCTCGGCACGGCAACAACCAGGACGAAGTGTGTGCCAAGGCCGGCGCCAACGTCTTTTCTGATGCGACTCTTGCAAGGCTCGGACTTGAGGATCTTCAGGACACCTATGGAGAGGCGATGGCCGGCGCTGCGGCCCGCAAGGACCGCTCGGGTCCCGGGGGCTGGGCTTTGCCATTGGATGTCGCCTTGGATCGGTCTCTGTCCCTTGAAGCCAAGCGGTCCATCCTGATGAACTGGGCCTACACCGAATATCTGATGGACCAAGCGACAGGTGAAGGCATGCCGGATAACAGCTTGCCGTCGCGCCTTGATGCCGTGGAGGACGCCTTGGTCTGGCTCGAGCACGATGTTGCCGACGAGCTGCAGCCTTCCGTGCGCAAGAGGGCCTAAGCCATGGACCCGTTAATTGTATTCGACTGCCAAAAACAGGTGCCCAACCGGTTCGGCCTGGCTCTTGCCGCTGCTGCACGAGCCCGAGCCCTCCGCAAGGGCGTGCCTGTTCGCGTCCAAACTGCCGGTCTAGAGAGTACGGAAGTGGCGCTGCGCGAGATTGCCTCTGGAGCGTTTACACCAAAAGAGATTGGCGTCTTTCTCCCCGGCACTTCCATGCCGCCCTTGCTAGGGGCGCCTGATCAGCTTTGCGACAGCGAGCCTTGGCAAAAGCAAGCTGTCGCACCCGAGTCCCTTTCCAGGGACACGGTTCATTGACCTGTCAAACACCAGAAAATGGAGAGTGAAAAGATGATGAAGTCTTTGTCTTCTGACAACAAGAACCTCTTCGACATCGCCAACATCGTTGCTGGCTTGGGTCTCCTGTTGTCCCCTTGGTATCTCGGCTACGCCGCAGAGCCGAATGCTGCACCGAACGCCTGGATCGCCGGCGCAGCTGTGGTCCTAATTGCCGTGACTGCCCTGTTCGCGTTCCACCAGGCTGAGGATTGGGCGAGCCTGGCAATTGGTCTATGGGCAGCACTCTCGCCTTGGTTGCTCGGCTTCGCCGATCTGTCGAGCGCTACAACTGCGCACGTGCTTGCCGGCTTGGTTGTCGCCGTTCTGGCTGCAATGCGGCTGTGGTTCAGTGGCAATCGCCCATTCTCAACGGCCTAATTGACGATCACTGGTCCGGCCATGCCGGACCAGCTCCTGACCGATCCAGACCGGAGTTGCTCATGCCAACCAAAACCCAGTTCAACATCTGGTATTGGATAGCGGCGTTCATAGGGCTGCTGGTGTTCCAATACCTGTTCACCGCCGCGACACACATTGCAGAGATCCCGTATAGTCAGTTCGAGAGCTTTCTTGAACAGGGCAAGATCGCTGAAGTCGCTGTCTCGGAAAGCTTTATACAGGGGCGCTTCAACGAGCCTATCGATGGGAGATCCCTGTTCATCACGACACGGGTGGAGCCTGACCTTGCCCGCACTCTTCAAGATAAGGGTGTGGTGGTCACCGGCCAGGTCGAAAGCACCTTATTTCGTGACCTGCTGTCCTGGGTTTTCCCGGTGGTGCTGTTTTTTGGGCTTTGGATGCTTATTATCAAGCGCATGGGCAGCTTGCCCGGTGGCGGGTTGATGCAGATCGGCAAGTCGAAAGCCAAAGTCTATGTCGAACAAGATACGGGAATTTCTTTTGACGATGTTGCCGGTGTGGACGAGGCAAGGGATGAACTGAGGGAGATCGTTGACTTCCTCAAGGACCCCAAAGGCTATGGGCGGCTCGGTGGGCGCATGCCCAAGGGTGTTCTTCTGGTTGGACCGCCGGGTACCGGTAAGACATTGCTGGCCAAGGCTGTCGCTGGGCAGGCCGGCGTGCCGTTCTTTTCCATGTCGGGTTCCGAGTTCGTGGAGATGTTTGTTGGCGTCGGTGCCGCCAGGGTAAGGGATTTGTTTGAGCAAGCCCGGCAACAGGCCCCTGCTATCATCTTCATCGACGAGCTGGATGCCTTGGGTCGGGCTCGTGCGGCGGCCCCCATGGCAGGCGGTCACGACGAGAAAGAGCAGACGCTCAACCAGTTGCTGGTCGAACTCGATGGGTTCGACTCAACCAGCGGACTGGTCCTGCTGGCTGCGACCAACCGACCAGAAATCCTTGACCCAGCCCTGCTGCGAGCGGGGCGTTTCGATCGACAGGTTCTGGTTGATCGGCCTGATAAGCAGGGGCGTATCGCAATCCTTGAGGTGCACCTGCGCAAGGCAGTGCTTGCGGGTGATGTGGACGCTGCTCAGCTGGCCGCACTCACGCCGGGCTTCGCCGGCGCAGACTTAGCCAACCTCGTCAACGAAGCAGCTCTTCTTGCGACAAGACGCCAAGCTGATGCCGTCGCCATGGCCGACTTCAACGCTGCCATCGAACGGATCATCGCCGGCCTTGAGAAGCGCAACCGCCTTCTTAATCCAAAGGAGCGGGAGATCGTCGCCTACCACGAAACTGGGCACGTCCTGATGGCCATGGCTTTGCCAGGCGTCGATCCGGTGCACAAGGTATCCATTATCCCTCGCGGCATTGGTGCCTTGGGATACACCATCCACCGTCCCACCGAAGACCGCTTCCTCATGACGCGTGAAGAGCTGGAGAACAAGATGGCCGTGCTGCTCGGGGGGCGGGCAGCGGAATGGATTGTCTATGGTCATCTCTCCACAGGAGCAGCTGACGATTTGGTTCGGGTAACCGACATCGCCCGCGCGATCGTGACTCGCTACGGCATGACGGTCCGCCTCGGTCATGTTGCCCTTGAAAAGGAACAGCGCTCCCTGTTCGCCTATGAAGGCGCATTTAGCGCGCCCCGGGAGCGCGCCTATTCCGATGAAACTGCCGCCGAAATCGATGCAGAAGTAAAGCGCATTGTGGATCAGGTTTTTGAAAGAACCGTGAACCTGTTGGTTGAGCGCCGAAACTTGCTTGAACGTCTGGCTCAACACCTGCTTGAGCAGGAGACACTTGACGAGCAGCAAATTCGGGAACTTGTGGTGGAGGAACTGTCCGCTCAGCCGGAGAACCAGGCGTCGAAGATCTCAGTATTTCGAGGCTAAACTGAAGTTCCGGGCAGGCAGGTGGCGATCAGGACACAGTCCAGGCTAGTCCAGAGGAGGAGCGAGCATTTTTTGCTGTTCCCGCACCTACCTCCCCAAAGGCCTCCTTCAGCCTTGAACGTATGTCCGCATCTATTTCTTCGCCAGGCTCCAACGTGAAGCTATGGGTGACAACTCTCTTGGTGGTATGGAAAGCAGCTTTTAAATGAACGTGTTTGACTTGGCGCAATAGGTCAATAGAGCATTCAAGGTACTTGCCTTTGACGTAGGCAGTCGCAAATGTACGCCTTCTTTTCCATGCGACCATCGACTTGGAAACTTTCTCCTCAACTTCTTCTCCCGCCTCTAGGGCAGCTTGCCGGAACTGCAAAAATAGCGCTGCTGCGGCTTCGTTCTTGTCTTGGAGATGTTCCCTAAGCCGGGCCGGACTTTCGGTCATGTTGTGTTCCTCATTTCGAAGGTGCGGCGAAATCGACGAGCGATTGGCATCATCCGACTAGCTTAGCAACGACCGATCACGTCCGCTTTCAGAAGTTTGCAATTCAATAGCCAAGGTCTGAAATGGGGTCGACAACGGCCCCTGGTTTGACTTCTCCTTCGGGGTCGATAGCTGCCAGTCCACCGCGCGGACCCACATGCAGTTCCAGACCGCATACTATGCGAATCCGATCCAAGTCCCCATCCATGAGTATGGTAACGCCGCCATCGCATTGGCAGAATCTTGCTTCTGTGCCACCCTGCCTGCATGGAGTTCAGTGATTTTATTGTCTACGTCGACGAGAGCGGCGACCACGGGCTTGTCACCATTAACCCGCAGAATCCGGTGTTTGTGCTCACCTTCTGCATCTTCGAGAAAGAGGCCTACCGAACGGCAATGGTGCCTCTTGTACAGGCCCTCAAGTTTGAGTTCTGGGGTCATGACGGCGTTGTTCTACATAGCCGCGAGATCCGGAAGTCGTCAGGTGATTTTTCCATCCTGCTCAATCAAGCCGTGCGCGACCGCTTCATGGCAACTGTGAATTATGTCGTTGAACAGGCGCCAGTTACACTCATTGCAGCTGCAATTGATAAGCAGCGTCATGTCCAGAAGTACCATGATCCCGACAATCCATACAAAATTGCGCTGACTTTCTGTATTGAGCGCCTGCAACGATTTTTGGCTGAACGAGGGCAAGATCACCACAAGACCTGGATACTCGTCGAACAGCGGGGCCGGAAAGAAGATGATGACCTCGAACTCGAGTTCAGGCGCATTGCCGCTGGCGGCAATCAGGTTGGCCCCATGCCAAACCTCGACATTCGCTTCATGGACAAGAAGCATAATTCGGCGGGGTTGCAGATGGCCGACCTTTTGGCCTACCCGGTCGCCCGGCACATCATCGCTCCTGACCAGCCAAACCGAGCCTATGAGCTTGCAGAACCGAAGTTCCGCAGAAGTGCGGCAGGGAAAATACGTGGCTACGGGCTAAAGGTCTTCCCGTGAGAAAAGCGAAGGGCCCCGAGGTACTCCCCGAGGCCCGACGCCGAACGAGCATTCCCGTTCCATTTGATTGCAAAATGGGTCTAGCAAGCCGACCTGTCAACCCATTGCTTAGCAATACAGCTTCCAACGCTTTCCGACTGCCCCTCTTCCGTCCGCAACGTGTCCCATTTCAGCCATTGCAGCCGCGTCACCCCTCGTCCAAAAGCGGTCGTTCCTAGCGGACCGTCAGTGGCAACATCGAGGTGGTTAGGAGACTGGCAGCTTCAAGGAGGACAGACGGCAAAAGCTTCCGTAAGGAAGGCCTCGCGGAGGTCATGTGCTTGGTACGGCGTGTTGCGGCTACCCAAATCGTTAAGTGGGAGGTTGTAGGACAGACGGCCAAAGCACTTGCTGGTCACCCGATTACCAAGCTCAAACGGTTGTTCCAGACAGCACAATATCAGTAGCCATTTGGCCGGTGGTTCAATGTTCGTTTAGGCCTAGGACCAGATCTACATATGTTTGAACCAGGCAGTCATGCCTTTGGAACCACTCAAAGGTGGACCCGTATCGCTCTCTGGCGTGCAAACTGGCCAGAGCGCGAGTCTCGTTTGCAGGCTCGACTGCTAGCGGTAGAACTCGATCATATACGCAGCCTTGAGCCAAACGTCCAAAGGCTACTCCTAGTGGCGGAGGCGGAAGAACTGCTTTGCAGAGTGGCGAACAAACACGAAGAATATTCTGAAGCTGTGCGGCGTCTCCGGATAGAAGTCGAGGCAGAAAGTATCCGAGCCATTCTTGATGCTATGCAACACTAACACGCTTGTGGTTTCGGCAAAGGTTCTTCTTCCGGTCATTCCCCCCAGCCTGACAGAGGCCGAGTTCACAAGGACCGCCGGAGGTATGCTGGAAGCCTGAACGGAAAATTGCGACCGCCGCCCAAGTCAAGCAGCGCGTCCAAGAGGTGGCACCAAGTCCGACGTAACTGCGGATCCTCGGCAATTGTGCCTACAGGTCCTCCAGCTTTCCGGCTGCAAGGGATTTGGCCTGCGTTGCAAGCAGGCCAAACCCAGAGACTATCTGCTACAGCAGTGTAAGATTGACAGCGGACTCTTTGCCGTCGCGGCCTTTTTCAACGTCGTAGGTGACCTTGTCGTTCTCATAAAGGCCCTGCAGGCCTGACTGCTGGACCGCAGAAACGTGCACGAAGGCGTCCTTGCCACCACCTTCAGGAGAGATAAAGCCAAAGCCTTTAGTTGTGTTGAAGAATTTAACGGTGCCTGTAATGCTGCCCATTGTTTTATTCCTTCTGAAGCTCGATGCCTTGGCGCGAGCGTTGCCCGCCAGCACTATGCTGTCGGGGGTCGAACGTTCGCATTCCGGAGCAGTGAGCCGAAGACCGGGGATGACCGGTAGGGCAGCCGTCGTAGGCTGAAAACGTATGCTACTATGGGGCTTGTTTGACCTGCAAAGCAATGCTGTCTTTCTCGCCAGGCTGACCGTCGTTGACAAAGGCAGCTGAAGGCCCACCCTTGAAAGCTGCCAGCCCTCATAACGGAGGTCCGAGTTGGGGTAGCTTGTCGACCGGACTCACTGGGGTGGCAAGTAGACAGGCGGCGCTTTTTATAGAAGCGGAGCTATTCTCATCTATTTGGCGCCAACTAGCCAACCATGTGCAGCCCGCCATTTAGGCCCACTCGCAAGTGCTTGAAACTTAAGTTAAGCGCTCCCGTACCTTCATGTGATCCCGGACGAACAATGGGAACAAACACAGGAAGGAACGACCAAATGAATTTCCGCGCTCTTACCCTTGCCGCCATGCTCTCGGTTGCCTCAGTCGCCGGTTCTGCCGTTTACGCCCAGGAAAACCCAGAAGTGGGCGGCGCTGCTATGTTCGCGGACAAGAACATCATCGAGAACGCTGTCAACTCGGCTGATCACACCACGTTGGTTGCAGCCGTGCAGGCCGCTGGCCTCGTCGAGACGCTGTCGGGCGAAGGTCCGTTCACCGTCCTGGCTCCAGTCAACGCAGCTTTCGAAGCCCTCCCAGAAGGCACCGTCGACACGCTCTTGAAGCCAGAAAACAAAGAAATGCTATCAACGATCCTGGCCTGCCATGTGATCCCGGCCAAGGCACTCTCCACCGACATCGTCGGCATGGTTGAAGCTGATGGCGGCGAGCACGTCGTTGACACCGTCGGCGGGTGCAAGCTGACCCTCAAGGCTGCTGATGGCAAGGTGACCGTGACTGACGAGAACGGCACCGTTGCCAATGTGACCATTGCCGACGTGATCCAGTCTAACGGCGTGATCCACGTGATCGACGCTGTGCTGACGCCAAAGTCGGCCATGTAGCAACAACGGCGCTATCCTGTGTAGCGCCGTAGAGAGGCGGGCTCAGCCCGCCTCTCGCTTTATCTAAGCCTGCGATCTCTACAAGCAGCTGCTGCACTCTTCTGCAGCACAAGACATCGGCGGCTAACTCATTCAGCTCTTCGCAATGCGCCGATGCAGTTCAACATGGCTTGGATGAAGCGATAGATGACCCGAACTATGTTGCGCTGGATTGGACACGGCGTTGAGCGGAAAGCTGTGGCTGCTGACTTCCACCCGAACCTGACCTTGCCGCTCAATCCGAGGTGTGCCGCAACCAGCGCCGAAAGACGCCGGGTGAGCACTCTGATCTCAGGCGGCAAGGACCTCACAGTGCGCTGTACTGCCCCCTCTGTCCGGCCTACTTGCTTGCCCAAGCGAATTTAACCATTTGCTATGTCTATAAATGAGGCGCACAACGACCTCATCGGAAGCAATGCCGTGGGCGCTTTCGATTGAGAGAACCTTGATTGCTCTTCCCTGCTGGAGGAGCCGATGCGCCATTGGTCCCGGTCTGGTGATCGCAGAGATCCAGCAACGCAGCGACACAACGTATCGCCTGTTTGACTATGGTCGGGGTCGCGCGTTGGACATGGACAGAGCCATTGACGTTGCCAACGCTGGACCGGCCAAGTCCCAGCAGCAGCCTGATCGCCTAAACGCAACGCGAACGATCCTGATGGCTAATTCTTTCTTTGTTGTCGAGCGGATCACTCTTTCTGCCTCATTGCCATACCAGCTGACGGCCAGTGGCGAGACCTGGATCATGGGCGTTGAGGGATCGCCGACTGTCAGCGGGATTGCTCTCGCCCCCGGCGAGGTCGCCTTCATGAACGATGGTGGCTCCGAGATGGTGTCCGACTTGCCCGGCGCAGTGGCGTTGGTGATCTATGCCGGTCCGCATACTGCGCCCGGCCTGACGCAAGATGCCGCCGAACAGGAAGTTTTGGTATGAGCCGCATCAGGCGTATTGCATTCATCGGCAACTCGCTGCCGCGGCGTTGTGGCATCGCAACATTTACGACCGACCTGCAGCAGGCAGTCGCAGCTTCAGCTTTGCCGCTGGAAACGACGATTGTCGCCATGACCGATCCCGGTCAAACCTATTCGTACCCTAAGGCAGTAGCATTCGAGGTGCAGCAGGATAGGCTTGAGGACTATGTACGGGCATCCGAATTCATCAACAAGAACCGTTTCGATGCAGTATCCCTGCAGCACGAGTTCGGCATCTTTGGTGGCGAGGCCGGCGAATACGTCCTTGATCTGCTCGACAGGCTGACCGTGCCTGTCGTCACCACGCTTCATACTGTGTTGTCCGAACCCAATCCGGCGCAGCGCCGGGTGACCCAGCGCATCCTGGCATTGTCCGCCCGGATCGTGGTTATGGCCGAAAAGGGTCGTGAGTTGTTGCTTTCGGTTTATGGGGCTGACCTGGAGAAAGTGAAAGTCATCCCCCACGGCATTCCTGACTTTGACTTTGTCGGTCCGGAATCTTCCAAGCAAAAGTTCGGCTACAGCGACAATACCGTAATCCTTACCTTTGGCCTTCTCTCCCCCAACAAAGGGATAGAGGTGGTGATTGATGCCATGCCAGAGGTGCTGGAGAGCCGGCCAGATGCCGTCTACATCGTCCTGGGAGCGACCCACCCCAATCTGGTGCGTGATCGTGGTGAGGCTTACCGCGAAAGTCTCAAAGCCAGAGCAGCGGACTTGGGCATTGGTGACAAGATAATCTTTCTCGATCAGTTCGTTGATCGACCTACGCTGCTTGAGTACATCGCCATGTGCGACGTCTATGTGACGCCTTATCTCGACCAGGCGCAAATGACCTCGGGAACGCTGGCCTATAGCTTTGGCCTGGGCAATGCCGTGGTCTCCACACCCTATTGGCATGCTCGCGAGTTGCTCGACGACGACGGTGGTGTCCTGGTGCCGTTTGGCGATGCAAAGGCGACAGGGCTAGCGATTGCTTCCCTTTTGAACAATGAGCCCCGACGTCAAGCCATGCGGCAGCGCGCCTATGCCGATAGTCGGCACATGACATGGGAACGTGTTGCGGATCGGTATACGTCCTTGATGGAAGCAGCAGCCGGTCTTGGTCCCTGGGCACGCCACCGTGCATCTAGGCAAGCGCCCGTACTTCCGGCCATGGCTCTTGATCATCTGGAAGTCATGAGTGACGCTACAGGGCTATTCCAGCATGCAGTTCATTGCGTCCCCGACCGCTCCCATGGCTACTGTGTTGACGACAACGCCCGCGCTTTATTGCTTGCGAGTGTCCTAGCTGCCGGCGACCGAGACACCATCCCTGAGCGGCTTACCTCGTCCTATGCTGCATTCGTCCAGCATGCCTTCAACGCGGACACAGGGCGTTTTCGCAACTTCATGAGCTTCGGGCGTCGCTGGCTCGAGCTGCAGGGATCCGAAGATAGTCACGGGCGGACCCTGTGGGCTCTGGGTGTAACCGCCCGTAGCGATGTCTCTGCATCTCGTTGTGATTGGGCTGCTGCATTGTTTGCACAGGGACTGCCTGCGGTTCAGGATTTTGCATCGCCGCGGTCATGGGCTTTCACTTTGCTGGGCCTTGACGCCTATTGTGCAAAATTGCCCCAGAACGATTTCGCTTTTCAGTTGCGGATCAGTCTTGCGGATCGCTTGCTGCAACTCCTTGCAAAGGTAGAGACACCCGATTGGGTGTGGCTTGAAGAGGGCCTTTCATACGACAATGCCCGGCTCTGCGAGGCGCTGATCGTGACTGGGCGTGCCACTTGCACCCAGAGTTATGGCGAAGCCGGGCTGCGAATGCTGTTATGGTTGATGGTGCAACAGACCAATACTGCAGGGCAGTTCCGGCCAGTTGGTAGTCAGGGCTTTGGCGACATTCGCCAGCCGCCCCGGCCATTCGATCAACAGCCTGTTGAGGCAGCAGCAGCCATTGCTGCTTGCCTCGCAGCGTGGCGGATGACCTCGGATACACGTTGGAGCAATGCCGCCAATCAGGCCTTCGCATGGTTCTTGGGCACCAACGACTTGGGCCTGCCTTTAGTAGATCCCGCCACCGGATCATGTCGGGACGGACTTCACCCAGATCGCCGTAATGAAAATCGTGGTGGCGAGTCCGTCGTTTCCTACCTGCTCAGTCTAGCCGACATGCGCCAGTTCGAGCGTCTGGCGCTGGTTGAGGATCGATCGAGCCCCCGCCAGACCAAACCCGTTTCCACCCTTCTCCCAAAACAGCAGTTTCGAGGTCGCCTTGTCGCATCCAACTTTCCTGAACCGGCAAGCCCTTTATCTCCGACCTGATCCGGCAAGGGTGATCGTCAGGCCTTTCAAGCCCTCGACTGAGCCCAAAGATTACAAGCCGACGGAAAAAACCCGGGCGAACCACATCGTCGATCGCGTGCTCGCCCTGGATGACACAACCATCGCCACGATGCTTGCCGACGTGCTGCAGAACTTCGAAGGCCGGCATCGCAATCTGCTCCGCACCTTTGAGATGCGGGCCGCGGAGATGGAGGCTGCTCTGGTCAACCATGCTCCCTTTACCAAGCTGCAGAGCCAGTTGATTGGCGCATACTTCTTGAGCGAGTACTCGTTTGAAGCCTCTGCGCTGTTTAACCCGAGCATTGTTGCACACCCTGACCAATCGTTGGCCCCTGCGGGAGGATTGCGCTTTGTCTTAAGCCTTCGAGCAGTTGGTGAAGGTCATGTTTCGTCGATGACGTTTCGGGCGGGAACACTGACCGAGGACGGCAGTGTTCTCATCGACCCAACAGCCCGACTTGCAGCAACAGGCAAACTTCCCAATGACTTCAATCCGGGATCGGACGACCCTGTGGATATCGCGTTTGACACCCAAGACATCAGCGAACGTGTGATATTCCCTGTCACCTCATCGCAATCCAATGGCATTGAAGACGCACGCTTCGTCCAGTTCGAAGAGAACGGCGCAAGCACATATTACGCAACCTATACCGCCTATAATGGTCGCGCGATCCGTTCCGAACTAATAGAAACCACCGATTTCCAGAGCTTCCGCATGACTCCCCTCAGGGGCAGTGCCGCGCAAAACAAGGGTATGGCACTGTTTCCGCGCAAGATCGACGGGCGCTACGCCATGATTGCCCGACAGGACAACGAAAACCTCTACCTGATCTACTCCGACGACCTACTGACATGGGAGGGCGGAACACCGATCCTCAAACCATATTTCCCTTGGGAGTTCGTTCAGATCGGCAACTGCGGCTCACCCCTTGAGCTGGACGAAGGGTGGCTGCTGTTCACCCATGGCGTTGGACCTGTCCGCCGTTACGCCATCGGAGCGGCATTGTTGGACAAGAACGATCCGAGCAAGGTCATTGCCCGATCGCGGGAGCCTCTGGTCCATCCGGACCCGAGCCAGCGTGAAGGCTACGTGCCAAACGTCGTCTACACTTGCGGTGCCATCCGCCACGGCAGTCGCATCGTGCTTCCATATGCCGTCTCGGACACGTTTTCAAACTTTGCCACCATCAAGATCGATGCTTTGCTGGGAGCCATGGAAGCGGTTGCGCAGTGAGCTTTGGAAGAACTGCCAAAGCCCGATCTTTGAGCAGCGAGCATGCTGCCAAGTCGATAGCAACGAAGCGTAGGGTAGTCTCTTGCAGGTACCCTCTGGCTTGATGCGACTCCCCACCGGCAGCACCAACTTGGCGGAGGAACATCTTCGAAGAACCACAAAGGAATGACCGCTTTCGGGACGCGGACAAGCAACGAAGAACGGCAAAAATGGGGTCGACAGTCGCCTTCGATTGGAGTGGTTTCAAGCGCAGCTATTTGCCTGCACCTCAGAGAACGGCGCTGGCGGCCGGTCTTTTCGACATATCGCCCCGTCATAAGCAGCGGGGTGAACACTGGTTGTACTCCAGCTCTTGATAAATTTCTTTCGAGGGCGATGTCGGCAGACAGTAAGCTCGGTCGTCTTACGGGGGAGAAAACATCAAAACTGCTCCTGTGAAAAAGTTCGTGCACGGGTGGCTTTCTGCAATTAAAGAGGGAAGTGATATGAGCAAAACGAAGATCGCTTATTGGATCAGCACAGGTTTTCTATGCCTGGTGTATCTAGGTGGTGCCATGGCTTATCTGACGCAGCGTCCCATGGTCGAACAAGGCTTTGCCATGTTTGGCTACCCACCCTATCTCATCAACGTTCTGATCGTGGCCAAGATCGCCGCTCCTTTGGCGATACTCACTCGCTTTTCCGTCTGGCTCAGTGATCTCGCCTATGCTGGTATCCTCTTTCACCTGCTGCTTGCCATCTCGGCACATGTGAACGCCGCGGACAACGGCTACGTCCCCGCGTTGGTCGCGCTGGGCCTTTTGGCAGTTTCATTCCTCACGCAAAACGCGGCTCGCAAGACTGCCTCGCCTAATGTGCCAAAGACATTCGGGTTGACCCTGCAGCGACCGGTAAAGGTGCCTACGACAACTGCCTGATCATGCACGGTCCACTGCGAAGTCCCGGTTAAGAATACATGATAAGCACACCCCATCCGATTACCATCACGCCGATCTTTGTTGCCGACCTGCTCGTGGAGGGCGAGCGGATGCCGGTCTATGTGCATGTCATCAATCATCCAGACGCTCGGATACTCGTTGATACAGGCATGACGGAGTTGCACCCTCTGGCAGCGTCGTTAAACCCCTGCATCCACCCACTCAACAAACAGAACTTCGATATCGGCAGCATAGACATTGTCATCAACACCCACCTGCACGCCGACCATTGCGGCGGGAACCACCTGTTTGCGGGCAAGCCGATCTATGTTCAGCGGAGGGAACTGGAGGATGCTCGCAGCAACAGGGATGAGTATCCCATTCGGGAATGGGTCGATGCACCTGGCGTGGAATACATAGCCGTGGACGGCGAGTTCGAGCTACTACCAGGGATACGGCTCGTTCCGGCGCCGGGACACACAGCCGGCATGCAGGTCGTTGTCATCGAAACAGGCGAACGCCCCATAGTGGTTGGCGGTGACGTTGCGGTCTGGTTTGGCGAGCTCGATCAGCCTCAAAGCGAGGGACAGCTACGAGTTCTGGCGTTGAAACCCAAGCTGATCTGGCTTGCCCATGAGCATGAACCCTGGTGGGCTGAAGATCATTGAACGCGTCGCTGCTCGCACAGCTTGTGAATCCACTGGCAGAATATTGCCTCGGCGCTGTCAAGATCGCGGAAGTCCGGCGCCACGAGCCAGTATGCGCCGCTTGGGAGCTCAAACCCAAAGGGCGCATAGAGTGATCCCTTCGCCAGGAGCTCGGCAGCCAGGATGCGATTGCCGAGTGCAGCACCCTGCCCCAGTTCTGCTCCCTGCAACGCGATTGCTGCATTGGAGAATACTGGCCCCCATATTGGCGTTCCGGTGACGCCAGCAGAGTCCAACCAGCGCATCCAGGCCTCATCGTTCTCATCGCGAAGCAGGCGTATGGCGATGAGATCTTCCGGCTGTTGCAGCCGGGTCGAACTAACGTTGTCCGCGACCATGGGCGTGAGCCTGTTGTCCATCAGCAGTTGTGCTTGGGAGCGCGGCCAGAATGAGTGTCGAAGGCTGTGCCGAATAGCGAGGCGTGGCCCCCCGGCACTCACATCGACCAGGGTTGCACTACTGTCGAATAGAACTTCGATGTCGGGGTGCTTTTGGGCGAAGTCCTCCAACTGTGGCACCAGAAAAAGCGTTGCGAAGGTGGGCTCAACGCTTAAGGACACCACCTTGTGCACAGGTGTGGGAGTAAGCCTTGAGACTGCCGCATCTATGGCGTCGAAGCTTTGGCTTACGAAAGCCAGCAACTGACTACCGGCTTTCGTAAGCTGAACGCGCCTATGTTCGCGATCAAACAGGCGAGTATCTAGAAGCACCTCCAGATCTCGCACCTGACGGCTGACCGCGGCATCGGACACGCTCAGCTCATCAGCGGCCAGCTTGAAGCTTTGATGCCGCCCGGCTGCTTCAAAAGCCCGCAAGGCATTTAACGGAAGGCGGCTGCGTTTCATGCCCAACCTCAGGTTGTCTGAAGCTAAGTTTTACTCGTTTGAGCGCCTTTCGTCACCAGCCTAGCTTTGGGTCCAACTCGAGGATGGAGAATATTTATGTCATTTCGCTTCCGCATGCTGCTCCATTTGCTGATGCAAGAGGTTCAGCAACGATATGCCCTTTACTGCACGCTCGAGGAGATCAAGAACGACCCTCAAAGGCTCGAAGATCTAGGGCTGAGCTATGACGAGCTGAAAACACTGCTTAAACAAGACCAACGTCAGAATAGCGCGTTAAGAGGTTTGCGAACTGGCGGCAAAGAGGCTGGGAGGTACAATTGCCAAACGAGATTACCAGGTCAGGCGGATGCCTGTGTGGAGCCGTCAGATACGAGCTACGTGGGGAGCCATACCAGTCCGGCCTTTGCCATTGCACCACGTGCCGCAAGCTCACGGGTTCCAGCTTTTCAGCGACAGCAAATTGGCGGATCGGCCAGTTTACGATGATTGGCGCCTTGCAGACCTATGAGCGCCGCTCGTTCTGCCCCACATGTGGGTCGCGGTTGTTCTTCTTGTTTGAAGGGGAAGTTGAGGTCTTTCTTGGCACTCTTGATCAAGCGCCAAACAACATCAGTCCAATGGTCGAAGTATGGACCAGGCGGCGGGAGCATTGGCTCCCAGAGATTGCACAAGCGATATGTTATCAAGAGAACGAAGGCTGATCAACCATGAGGAGCTGCAGCAGGACGCCGTCTTCAATCGGATGCGTTTGTTCAACAGACTCTTGAGCATCGCGACGGCTTCTGGCGTTAGTTCCTCGACAGTCATCACGCTGTCCGCAGTTCACTCAACCATGTGGGAAACCGAGCGGCTCAGGTGCGTCCGGAACAACACATTCTCCGCTACGTCGGTAACTGCGATAGTCACCTCCAGATTGCCTGTCAGGGGAATCGCCGCGGACGCCATCTCGGCCATTATGTGTACCGCTCTACCGTGTGCCTGGGCAGAGCTCTTCAACTCCACGCCTTCTGGATCGAAGAGGATCTTGCCGTTTCGCAGGATATGAAAGTAGTACCTTTCCATCATTGATCCCCTAAGCTACTTCCCTAACTGTAATTGTTGGTACAGCCGTACCAAGTTCATGGCTCCGTTCTTGGCCGCCGTTTCGGGGCTCGACGCCCTGTTGAAGATGGTCTCTGCAGACACCGCCCCGTTCGGTCGAACGTCCACTACCTGGTACTGCCCCTTCATCTGTCGACGCGCAGATTCTCGAGCATCGATGTGATCGATCCCCCCAATATCCGCAAGATAAATGACCGGGAGAGCAAAAGGGTTTCTGCATCTCTGAACTTAACTGCCTCAGCTGCGCATTCCTTAACTCTTGCAACCATTGTAGCGGCAGCACGTGTTAAGTGAACGGGGCAACGTAGCGCCGGTTCATCGGGGCCGTACGATCGACCTGACGTCACTTGACCGCTTATAGGATTTGGCGAGTTGAACCCGAGGGTAGAAATTAGGTTGGGCTCAGAATGACGTCTCTGGGATGGAGAGCGGACTGTCGGTTTTCGGCAGCGATGAGTCTAAATCCGACTTTCATTTTAGCGGCTGCATTTTCCCGATCGAGCCTCTGGTGGACCCGTTGATATGGTGCCAAATTTGGGCCGGTCCTGCGAAAACTATTGCGGCGGCATTCGTTCAAACGCCTGCAGCGATGGGTCGATATTGTCCCATACATGTCCACGGACGCGATATGTGACGACCTGCGGATTAAACCTCTCCGGCTCGTCAAGACTGGCCGCGTGGACCGCGATCAGTTCCGGCATGGCGGCGAATGTCAGGTAAATTGGCGTTCCGCAGGTGGGGCAGAATGCGTTTATTTTCTCGTTCCCGCTGTCGCCCCTAACGCACCAGCTTTTTGCCGCGCCCGTGATTGTCACGTTGGCGCGCCGCGGGAACGTCAGATAGGACCCATGCCCGGTCCCGCTGCGTTTCTGGCAATCGCCGCATTGGCAGTGATTTTCGAAGATCGGTTCGCTTGCGGTTTCATAGCGGATGGCACCACAGGCGCAGCCGCCGGTATAGGCTTTGGTCATGACGATGCCTTTTTGGAGTGACATTTGACGTTGCGTGGCATCAGGCCGCCTTTGGCTTGGCGAAGATGTCCAGGCCCTTGCCGGTTTCGAGGAGGGATTTCAGGCTGGAGAGGACGGCTGGCCAGCCCTTGCTGACGCCGCTCGCCATACTGCTGCCTGCAATCAGGTCGTCATGGGTGACGGTCAGCCTGACCATCTCCTGATAATCCACTATCTCGAATGTTACGTGGCTGTGGCTGGCCGGATCGGCAGCCTGCGAAGCATTCGCCCAAGAGATGACGAGACGGGTCGGCGGAGAGACCTCGATGACCTTGCCGACGAGCTCGACGGTGCGTTCGTCGTTGGCACGAATGTGTTCCCACTTCGATCCGACATTCCAGTCGGAAACATTCTCGTGTCCCCAGTAACGCCTCGCGATATCCGGTTTCGTTAGAGCTTCGAACACCTTTTCCGGCGTTGACTGAATATAGGTTACGTAAACGAAGCTGATCGTCTCTTTGGTCATTGCTACTTTCCTTCGAGTTCTTTCTTCAGGTCGTGCAGCAGGCTGAGCCGCTCACGTTCGAATTTCCGCACCCACCGCTCGTAGACTTCGTGCAGCGGCACCGGATTGATAAAATGCAGCTTCTCGCGGCCACGCCTGATAGTACTCACCAGATTGGCATCCTCTAATATACCGAGGTGCTGCGTGGCCGATTGCCGTGCCATGTCCAGGGTTTCGCAAAGCGCGCCCAGCGTCTGCCCGTTCTTCTCACACAGAAGGTCGAGCAGCTTTCGTCGTGTCGGGTCGGCCAGCGCTTTGAAGACTTTGTCAGTATCCATTGGTCTCGATCGCTACTGGAGTGTAAATATGCAGGTAAATGCCTGCATGTCAAGGAGCCAGCTAGTGCCAGGGCTCAATCCGCGATTTAGAACGTCCAACGCATGAGTCCATTGTCCGCTAACGGCGAGATTACCAGAGGTCGGCTATGACTTGGGTGGGGTCGGTAGCTGCCGAGCAACTTTGGGCCTCATTTCAGCCATCCCGAGGCATCAACAAATCCCCCAATGCTGCCATTACGCGCCGGTTTGGTCGGTGGCGCGGCCGGGGCGGAGGTCGACCGGACAGCTTTGGTAGAGTGATGGATTAAGCAGACCAAGGTTGGTCAGAACTGATAGATTTCGCGGAGCCAGAATTCGATAGTTTGTGGAAGCAAAGCCTATGGAGCAGTGCCTGATGTTTCATGATGCGCCTGTCAGCCAGTTTGGTGTCCTCGCTAACGAGTTGCACCTGCACATAGACGAGTTCAGCACTGCGCCTGGTGAAAAGATGCTTCCTGCCCGGATTACAATTACCGGCTTTAGCAACATTTACCGAGATTGTGGGAAAGCTGAAGCCTTTCAGATCGAAAGCGATAGCGCTGAGGTCTACGAGCTAAAGAGTTCCATTGAAGGCGTGGAACTGACGCTCATGTGGCATCACTGGAACTCGAAATTACCAGACGTGTTCGCAACCTATCTGTTTCGAGGAGCAAACGTGCTCATTGAAGCCCTTGCCGGCGGACCTTCCATCCTAGTACCGGACCTTCTTGGATCGTGACAGGCATGACACGGCGATAAGCGGAGTCGCGTTACTCAAGCAGCCCGTTCCGGAAGGTGCCTATAAGGTGTCTACCGATCTTGATTGCGGCACATAATAGCGCACGGGCTCAGTCCTTGTAGTCGGCGCAGTTCGTCCGCTCAACCGTGTAGGATGAGCTGCCACGCCTACGGCTACCGTCTTTCATACCGCATATTATCCGACTCACATCATGGAATGGCGAGGCCAAAACCTACTTAGCAATATCGCCCAGATCGTCCGGCGTAATCTTTAAAACATAGTCAAAAAATGGGCTTCTCGCCATTTTCAGCTCTGCTGCCTGGCGAATTTGCTCTCCCCCAAATTCCTTCCATAGGATGTAGTCAATACCGATGATAATCGAGGCTCGGTCAAGCTGGAGCACGTAGCATAATGTCATTATAGCGCCTCATTGCCATAGCGAGGACCCGATTGGCTCTAAGCACGTATACCACTTTGCGGTGCTTACGCGCTCTGGAACTTGGACCGGCAGCAATCCGTTGTTGCTTTAGGTTACAGCGGGGTACAAGCTTGCACAGCGAGACAATTGGACTGCATGGCAAGCGCATCGTCGTTGTCGAGGATGATTATCTCCTTGCAAGAGATATCTGCCACGATCTTCAGGGCTTTGGTGCAACGGTTCTAGGGCCAGCACCAACCCCGTTCTACGCCATGCAACTGATCGGGCTGAAAGACCGTCGCAACATCGATGCTGCCGTGCTTGATATTCAACTGCATGGCACAAATGTTTATCCGGTGGCTGAAACGCTGCAAGACCGTGGCGTTCCCTTCGTCTTTGCCACTGCTTATACGGAAACGAACTTACCGCAACGCTTCAGCGAAGTCCCGCTGCTGCAAAAGCCATACCGTGTTGCTCAGCTGGCGCAAGAACTTCACGCCCTGCTAAGGCTACGTCTTCATCAGCCCCTTCTGCCGCAGCCTGAACCTGCTACCCGCGAAGCACCAGCTGTTCATTTCGCTCGTGCGCTTGCCCGCAATTGGATGGCCTAAGCCCCTTCTCCAGGGGATGCTTCAGGAAGACCGACCATTTTCCGCGCGGTCGCGACAATGTTCTCAGTTGGTGCGGGTTTACCTATCCAGACACCAGCTTCAAAAACCGTATCCCGGTACGGCGATGTTTCAGTGTCACCGGAATGAACGATAAAAGGCGTGTTGCGCTCGATCAGGATCGCGACCGCCGCAATAGAAGGCCCATCAGATAATTCTACGTCGATAATTGCCACATACGGTGTGTTCGTCTCAAGCCACTGCTCGGCATCTTCACAACGGCTGAAGGTAACAACTGAAAAGCCTTCGCGTGTTAATGTCATTTCGACATCCAGAGCGATCAAGGCTTCATCCTCAAGCTGTAGAGCAATCGGTGACGTCAGTTTTTCCAATCCGCCACCCTGACATGAATCAAATTTTGCCTAATCACACTTAGCTAAAGTGGATGATCAATAATACCAATCTAGGTTAGTGGGCAGTGATATTGCCCCTAAGGTCATTCACTTCGATATGCAACGCCAGACGCGATATTCTATTACCCGCTTCATCGCGCACCCATATGACGATTGTCTGCTCCGTCTCGATGTTAGCAGCTTGTTCCCGCGCCATTAATCCCAGGGTTCCGAGACCTTCAGACTTGGCGGCTTCATCATCCAGAAGGTTGCTCCCTTCAGGGTCATGAAGAACGGTGCCTTTTTCCTCAAGGTCAAAGAAATAGCGCGGCATGGCTTACCTGGCTAAGCTTCAGTGAAGGTCAACTATCGATCATAAGCGGGGTTGCTAACGTAGGTTTCTATGATCTGCCATACTGCTGCGTGGAACATGCTGTCACCAACAGGCGTTTCGCCGAAAAGGCGGCTTACATGAGAATACTGGTTGTTGAAGACGATCCGATCTTGGCCATAACGCTCGAAAACGAGCTGATCGATGCTGGCCATGAAGTCATCGGCCCAGCCACGACTGCCGCCGAAGGTCATCAACTCGCCCTGGCGCACCGTCCGGACGTTGCCCTTCTCAACATCAATTTAAAGAATGGCAGCAGCGGGGTAGACCTTGCACGGTCCATGCTTGCCGATTTGGGAACGCCTTCCATCTTCATCAGCGGAAACATGCAGGAGGCGCGACAAGGCCGTGATGCGGCAATCGGCTATTTGTCCAAGCCTTACCAGTTTTCCGCTGTTCTACAGAGCATAGAGATTGCCGCTAAAATCGGCAAAGGCGAAAAACACGGGCTTCCTCCGCACGGCTTAGAGCTTTATCACCGCTCCTTTTTTGACGGTTGACCTCCGCTCATCGTCTAACTTGCGCCCCTCCTAAATGCTTCTGCCATGCACTGGCTGGACCTGATCAAGATACGGAAGTTGCTATTAGATTGATGCATGACGGGTTATAGGCCGGACCGGAACGATAATTTCGCCTGCGATGTTCTCCCTCGATGGAAGCATCCCCTATATCGCCGTCCTGGGCTGTCGCTATCGGCGGGTCCACTGGCGCGTTCCCTGCTGTGCAGGAACTCTTGCGAAGCTTGCCGCGAGATACCGACGCTGCATTTTTTCTGACGCTGCATATCGGTCCAGACGCTGGCACGCACTTGGCCAGAAGTTTGCAGGATTCAGCATCGATACCAGTCAAGATCGCAGAGGACGGTGAGCCGGTGCATGGCGGGACCATGTACTTTGCACCAAGCGGGCACCACCTGTTGGTCGTAGAGAGCATTGTCCGCCTCGGCCGAGGACCAAGGGAGAACCTGGCCCGCCCCGCTATCGACCCTTTGTTTCGCTCGGTGGGCGCCTGTTATGGTGGAGGAGCCGTCGGCATTCTGCTCAGTGGCATGCTCAATGACGGAGCCAGTGGACTTGCCGATCTCAAACGCTGTGGGGGCATAACAATCGTGCAAGGCCCTGCCGATGCAATTGCCCCTGAGATGCCGTTAGGTGCATTGCAAACCAGTGAGGTGGACTACCGCGCACCGGCCAGCCAAATTGGGGAGATCGTGCTGCGCCTTCTGGCTGAGCAACCGCACCCTCACCGAGCAGTACCAGCTGAGATCCTGCTTGAGATTGACATCGCGCTTGGGCGCCCATGCGGCACCAGCGACATCGCAACCTTAGCCGATCCTGTACCGCTTTCTTGCCCTAGTTGTGGCGGCGTACTCTCGCAGTTGCGTAGCAAGCCCTTGAGGTTTCGTTGCCAAGTTGGCCACGGTTTCACTGCAGAGGTACTAGCACAAGAGCAGGAAGGCAGCATCGATGAAGCTTTGCGCGTTGCCCTTCGGATCGTAGAAGAACGGGCAGACTTGGTTAATCGCCTAGGCCGGCAATCGGCAGCGCAAGGCCGAAGCTATAGCGCATGCGACTTCGAGCGAAAGGCAGAGGAGCTACGCGGCCATGCTGAAGTGCTGCGCCGAACAGCTCTGAAAGCGCTCTAGTGCCTCTCGCCATCTGGCGCATGCACGCGGCGAGACTGCTCCTGCACTCCGAAGAATTGCGACGAGCGAGAACGCCGGTCATCTACTTGGGCCTGGCAAAGTCAAGCAGTGCCGCTGATTGCAAACGCTAGCATCTGCTCTTGCACCAGCGTGTCACACTTCTGGAAAACAATGCCTACAATGGTGTGCCATAGTAGATGATAAGTGGCACAAAACGCCGGTGGCGAGAACGTCCGCTTTAAACAACGCGCTCAATAGCCTTGAATGGCTAAAAATGGGTTGGAATTCAGACTGTCCGCTTCTAGCGAACCCCAGGCAGTAAGCAGACATTGCAGACAAGGGCATAACGCGCGACGCAGTTCACGATCATGATCAAGATTGGTTGGCGCGTTGTGTTAACGATGCTTACCCAATCAACCGATAGCCAACGCCTGCCTCGGTCACTATGTGACGCGGCAGTTTTGGGTCAGTCTCAAGCTTGGCACGAAGTTGACCGACGACCACGCGAAGGTATTGGGTATCGTCTCGATGTCCTGCACCCCACACTTGGATCAATGCATGCTGGTGGGTGACAACCCGACCTGCATTGTTCGCCAGCAGAGCGAAAAGTTCGTATTCCTTCGGGGTGAGATGGATCTGCTGTCCAGCAACGAGTACTTGTCGACGCACCAAATCTAGCTTGATCTCCCCGAACATTTGTTCCGACGCGCTTGGCTGCTTAGGAGCGGCATGGCGCAATGCAACCCTGATCCTAGCCAGGAGCTCACCTATACTGAACGGTTTCTCAACGTAGTCATCCGCTCCAAGATCAAGCGCCGCTATTTTCTCCGCATCCCGATCGCGTGCTGATAATACAATGATGGGCACTGACGAAAAAGCTCGCACTGTCTCGATCACTGCCTTCCCGTCGCCGTCGGGCAGCCCGAGGTCCAGAACGATCAGGTCCGGTGCCCGTGTTGCAGCGAGGCGAGTGGCCTGGCGGACTGTTTCCGCCGTTTCCACGTCGAAACCTGCGGCAGTCAAAGCGGGTCGGAGAAACCGCTGAATTTGCGGTTCGTCGTCGACCACAAGGATGCGGTTCGTCACGGGGACACCTTATCTGGTTGGGCTAGCGGCAATCGTATGATCATGCGCGTACCTCTTTTGCGATTGGCGGGGCTTATCGCTTTGATGGTGCCGCCCATGGAAGTGATCAGGCCGCGTGCGATAGTTAAGCCAAGTCCGGTCCCCGCCGGGCGCCCGTCTCCCTTGGCGCGGCGATAGAACTTGTCAAAGATCTGTTCAAGGTCGGCCTGCGGTATGCCTTTACCCTGATCGGTAACCGAAATGTGGGCCAAGCCATTGTCCGCTTTGGCGTATACGCCCACGGGCTGATCTGATCCGGCGTATTTACGGGCATTGTCGAACAAGTTGAACAACACCTGTTCCAGCAGCAAGGCGTCTCCAAGCGCCTTGGGCAAATGGGGTGCAAGACTGAGCTCGATATCCAGATCTGGGTGCAAGCGGCGCGCTCGAGCTGTCGCGTTATCGATAACTTTTAGAAGATCGATAGGCTCGCGCTTGGCCTTCATCATCCCTGCTTCGATACGCGTCATGTCAAACAGGTTTGAGACGAAGCGGTTTAAACGGTCCGCTTCTTCCTCGATCGAAAGCAGGAGATCAGCGCAGCTTTCCGCTGGCATCTTCTCGCCCAACTCCCGTAAACTGGTCACCGCGCCAGTGATGGACGCCAGTGGAGTACGAAGGTCGTGCGAGAGCGAGGATAGAAGCGCCGCCTGCACCTTTTCGCCTTCCCGCACGACGGATGCTAACGCGCTTTCCTTGTTCAACCGCGCCCGATCTATCGCAATGGCTGCCTGGTCGAGCAGCGCAGCCCAGGTTCGATCTTCATCTTGTGCTAGCGGTACGTCGCCTGGGCCCATCACCACGCCGGCGACGCCAAGCAGTCGTTGGGCAGAAACAATCGGCCGGAAAAGGTAGCGGACCTGCGGCAAAGTGCTGGTTAGAAAGCCAGACGGCTCCCTTTTGTTGAACGCCCAACGTGCTGCCGTCATCTCCGTGGGATCAAGAAACTGATCAGGAGGCCATGCCGCTGCTGGTTCGATATCACCGGCCGCACTCGGGACCAGCACAATAGCATACCGTCCAAGGCTGGAATGAAGATGGCTGGCAACCGCATCCAGCACGTTGTCCAGTCCATGTGCGCCGGACAGCTTGCGAGAAAAATCAAGAAGTGCTTGAGTTTGCCGAGCTTGTTGACGAGCCAATTTCGCACTGTTCCGGAGGCGGGCGGCTAGTTGTCCTGCCACCAAAGCAACAGCCACGAAAATTGAGAGCGAAACCAGTTCCTGCGGTTGCGCTATGGTCAGATAGCCTGTGGGTTCGATGAAGAAGAAGTTGTACGCGGCAAAAGACAGTGCCGCAGCGAACAGTGCGGAGCCTCGGCCCGCTATGACGGCCGAAAGGAGCACCGCTGCCAGATACAGCATCGAGAGATTTTGCAGGGCCACCAGCGCGTTGATACCCAGGCCAAACAGTGTTGTCGCACCAACTGACAACAGCGGAAGACCAAGGGCCAGCGTCCAATCCGGTAAGGACAAAGTCCGTCGGGCAGGACGGCTTTGCGGAGCGCTGCTTTGCCCTGGAACGATGTGAACCCCAATATTTTCTGCTCGTTTGACGAGTTCGTCAGGAAGCGACCGACGCTTCCAACGGCCATTGGACTCACGACCGATGACAATCTGGGTGATATGTTCCCGTCGCGCGATACGCAAAATAGCCTCAACAAAGTCGGTCGCGGTCTCCCGGCGTGTTTCTGCCCCGAACCGCTCCGCTAGCCGCATGGTCTGCTCCAGCCGCTCTGCCGCCTCGGCACTGGGGGAGGTCGCGGCGGGTCGAGACAGGGAGACCACCAACCAACGGGCGTTGAGGCCTGACGCAAGTCGGCTTGCTATGCGGACCACGTTCTCCGACATCGGGTCGGGACCCACGCAAACCAGCAAGCGTTCTCCAGTGGCCCAAGGTCCACCCTCAATGGCGCTTTGCCGGAGAAAATCGACCATCTGATCATCAACACGATCCGCTGCCCGACGCAGGGCCAGTTCGCGGAGTGCTGTTAGCGTCGATGGCTTGAAAAAGCCGTCAAGAGCACGTTGGGCATTGTCCCCCAAGTAGACTTTGCCTGCGTTAAGGCGCGCGATCAAATCAGCTGGCGGCAAATCAACTAGGATAACTTCGTCCGCTGTCTTGAGCACGATGTCGGGAACTGTCTCGCGCACGGGCACTCCGGCTATTTTTGACACGAGATCCGACAGGCTCTCCAAATGCTGAATGTTGAGGGCGGTCCACACATCGATACCGGCTCCGATCAGCTCGGCAATGTCCTGGTGCCTTTTGGGATGCCGCGAGCCTTCGGCGTTGCTGTGCGCGAGTTCGTCGACGATCAGTAATTTCGGACGCCTGGCAAGTGCCCCATCAAGATCGAACTCGCCATATGGCCCCTCGCCCTGGTGACGAGGTAACACCTCCATGTCGCCGATCAGGTTTTCGGTTTCCACACGGCCATGCGTTTCCACAAGGCCAATCACGACATCAACGCCACTGGCCTTAAGCCCCCGTGCCCTTTCCAGCATGGTGTAAGTTTTGCCGACCCCGGGCGCTGCTCCCAAGAAAATGGTCAGCTTGCCACGGATTTCACGCGCAGCAAGCTGCAGCAAAGCAGTTGGGTCGGGTCTGCGATCTTGGATATGTCGGACCATCTCAATTGCCGGTAGGTGCAGCCTCATCCAGCGCAAGGTTGAGGCGTAGCACATTAACGCGTGGCTCACCGAAAATGCCCAGAAGCGGCTGCTCGGTCACATCAGCGAGCAGGGCCTGAACAACGGACTGCTCGACGCCGCGGGCAGAGGCAACACGCTCCACCTGCGTGCTGGCGTATTGCGGGGTGATATGTGGATCGAGGCCCGAGCCCGAGGCCGTTACAGCATCAGCGGGCGCTGACGTCGTACCAAGTGCCTCTACCAAAGCAGCAGTCCGCTCGATGAGCGCTTTACCAGTTGGGCCGATGTTTGATCCTGTCGATGCTCCAGCATTGTAAGGTTCTGGGCTGGTGGCAGACGGGCGGGGCCAGAAATAAACTGGTCGGGTGAAATTCTGGCCAATGAGAGCAGAACCTACAAAGGTACCGTCGCGCTCTATGCGAGTGCCATTAGCCTGCGCAGGAAAGGCAAGCTGTGCGGCGCCGGTAATGGCCAGGGGATAAAGGAGACCGGTTACCGCCGCAAGCAGCAAGGTCAGGACAAGAGCCGGACGCATTTGGTTGAACATGGTGCATCCTAGATAATGCCCAGGGTCGAGACAATGAGATCGATCAGCTTGATGCCGATAAAGGGCGCGACAAGCCCTCCCAGGCCATAGATGAGCAAATTGCGCGACAGTAAGGCAGCAGCGCCGACCGGCCGATATTTTACGCCGCGCAAAGCGAGCGGGATCAGCGCCACGATGATCAGGGCATTGAAGATCACTGCCGACAGGATGGCCGATTGCGGTGAATGGAGGCCCATGATGTTAAGCGCACCAAGCTCGGGGTAGGTGACGAGGAACAGCGCCGGTATGATGGCAAAGTATTTGGCCACGTCATTGGCAATAGAGAAGGTGGTCAGCGCCCCACGCGTCATCAGGATCTGTTTGCCGATTTCGACGATCTCGATGAGCTTGGTAGGCGAGGAATCCAGATCAACCATATTCCCCGCTTCGCGCGCGGCCTGCGTCCCTGATTGCATGGCGACGCCGACATCGGCTTGCGCGAGGGCCGGTGCATCGTTGGTGCCGTCACCGCACATGGCAATGAGGCGTCCGCCAACCTGTTGCTTACGGATAAAGTCGAGCTTCTGCTCGGGCGTGGCCCCCGCAAGGAAGTCATCAACCCCGGCTTCGGAGGCGATCGCCGCAGCAGTGACCGGGTTATCACCGGTGACCATCACGGTTCGGATGCCCATGGCGCGAAGGGCTGCGAAGCGTTCCTTGATGCCGGGCTTTACGACATCCTTGAGGTGGACAACCCCAAGAAGCCGATCGGCCTCGGCTACCGCCAGCGGCGTACCACCCGAGCGCGCAATCTCATCCACGGCCTTGTTGAACGCATCGCCAGCCTGCGCTTTGTCGATGCCGACAAAGCGCAGCACTGCGTCCACAGCACCCTTGCGGATGCGGCGCCCTTCAATGTCGATACCAGAAATGCGGGTTCGCGCTGAAAAAGGTATACTCGTTGTGGCATTGGCGAAAGTGGTAGGCTCCACAAGGCCGAAGTCGGATTTGGCCAGGGCAACAATCGAACGGCCTTCGGCAGTCTCGTCGGCAAGGCTTGCCAGCAGGACGGCTTCGGCAAGGTCCTTTTCGCTGACACCGTCGACGGGTAGGAACTCAGAAGCCATGCGATTGCCAAAGGTGATCGTGCCGGTTTTGTCGAGCAACAGTGTGTCGACGTCCCCGGCCGCTTCCACGGCGCGGCCAGAGGTGGCAATAACATTGAACCGGATCAGCCTATCCATGCCTGCTATGCCGATGGCGGACAGTAGCCCACCAATGGTAGTGGGAATGAGAGTGACCAGCAGCGCCGCCAGAACAGCTACGGACAGGTCGGTGCCGGAATAGGCAGCAAGCCCATAGAGCGTCACCACCGCAATCAGAAAGACAAGGGTCAAGCCGCTCAGCAGGATTGAGAGAGCGATTTCATTAGGCGTCTTCTGCCTCTTGGCGCCTTCGATCAGGGCGATCATGCGGTCAACGAAGCTCTCGCCTGGTTTGGTGGTAATCCTGACCTTGAGCCAGTCGGAGATCACCTGCGTGCCGCCAGTCACCGCGGAGCGGTCCCCACCGGCCTCGCGAATGACCAGTGCCGACTCCCCCGTTATGGCGCTCTCGTTCACCGACGCCACGCCCTCGATGATCTCGCCGTCCCCCGGCATCAAGTCGTTGACTTCGACAAGAACGATATCGCCGATTCTGAGCGAAGTGGCCGGCACGATTTCTACCGCGCGGCTCTTGGCATCTGCCGGGGAGGTCAGCCGCTTCGCTACAAGATCAGTTTTGCTGCGCTTGAGGCTTTCAGCCTGCGCCTTACCTCGACCCTCAGCAACAGCTTCGGCAAATGTGGCAAAGAGGACGGTAAACCAAAGCCAGAGGCCTATTTGACCAGAGAAGGCGGGCGAGTTCCCTGCCCCAGCCAAGTTCAGGACAAACAGCACGGTTACAAGAACCGCAATTGCTTCAGTGACGAAGATGACCGGGTTTCGGACAAGCTGGCGTGGATCAAGCTTCGTAATGGCGTCACGCAGAGCCGGAACCAGGATGGCAGGATCCAGCATGGAGATGGATTTAGCGTTGGACATGATGGTTTCCTAAAAGCTCTGGCCGGCAAGCATGGTGAAGTGCTCGACGATCGGTCCGAGCGCGAGAGCGGGGAAGAACTGCAGCCCGCCAAGGATGATGATAATGCCGATCAGCAGGCCGACGAACAGCGGTCGGTCGGTTGGGAAGGTGCCCACAGACGCGGCCGCGCGTGGCTTTTTGACCAACGCTCCAGCAATGGCGAGCACCGGCACTAGATAGGCGAAGCGCCCAAGCAACATGGCGGTGCCAAGCGTCGTATTGTACCAAGGCGTGTTCGCCGTGAGCCCGCCAAAAGCCGAGCCGTTGTTTCCCGCGGCCGATGTATAGGCGTAAAGGATCTCGCTTAAGCCATGCGGTCCTGGCGTAAGGATGGAGCTGGTGCCGAACTCGGCAACGGCCGAGACAGCGGTGAAGCCCAACATGGTTAGCGGGAGGATCAGCACGGCCAGCATGGCGAGCTTCATCTCTCGCGCTTCGATCTTCTTGCCCAGGAACTCTGGCGTGCGCCCGACCATGAGGCCGGCAACAAAGACCGCGAGAATAGCGAAGACGAGCAAGCCATAGAGCCCTGAACCGACACCTCCTGGCAGTACTTCACCAAGCTGGATCAGGAACATCGGCACCAGGCCACCCAAGGGCGTAAGCGAGCCGAGCATGGCGTTGACCCCGCCGTTGGATAAGCCTGTCGTTGCGGCGGAATAAAGAGCACTCATGGCTTGCCCGAAACGGACTTCCTTGCCTTCCATGTTGCCGAGAGACGGATCAACACCAACGTTGGTGAGAAGTGGATTGCCGAAACTTTCCGCCCAATAGATCGCTCCCGTCGCCAGAGTGAGCATGATCACCGTTACCGAAATGAGGGCCCAGCCTTGGCGACGGCTGCCGACCATCTCGCCAAAGGCATAGACCAGCGCGGCCGACACGGAGAGCATGGCACTGATGTTCAGGTAGTTAGAAAAGGCACTTGGGTTCTCGAATGGGTGAGCGGCGTTGACGTTGAAGAAGCCGCCGCCATTGGTGCCGAGCTGCTTGATCGCTTCCTGACTCGCAGCCGGTCCGATCGCGATGGTTTGCTGGGTGCCTTCTAACGTGGTGGCAACGAAGCTTGGGTCGAGGCTTTGGGGCAAGCCCATCGCAACGAAGGCTAAAGCTACAACGATGGAGAGCGGCAACAGCACGTAAAGTGTGGCCCGAGTCAGATCGACCCAAAAGTTGCCCAGCTCTCCCACCCCTGAGCGCGCAAAGGCACGCGTAAGCGCCATCGCTACTCCGATGCCAGTCGCGGCCGAAACGAAGTTCTGCACGGTTAAGCCCAACATCTGGCTGAGATGGCTCATGGTCGTTTCGCCGCCATAGCTCTGCCAATTGGTATTGGTAACGAAACTCGCTGCCGTGTTGAAGGCCAGATCAGGCGACAGGGCGGGAAAGCCTTGTGGGTTAAGCGGCAGCAGGTTCTGCAGTCTCAGAATGGCATACAACAGCAAGAAGCCAGCAATGCTGAACGAAAGCACGCCGATTGCATAGGCGAGCCAACCCTGCTCACGGTCCATGCGCACACCCGCCAGACGGTAGAAGCCAAGCTCAACGGGGCCTAGTACGGGTGAAAGAAGGGTGCGTTCGCCGGAAAACACTCGAGCCATGTAGAGGCCCAGCGGTTTGACGAGCAAGAGAACGGCAACCAGCACTAAGCCGATCTGCAGCCAGCCTGGAAGAGACATGAAAAGCTCCGAGGATCAGAAACGTTCCGGAGCCAGCAGCGTCACCAAGAGGTAAACAGCTAGCGCCAGAGCGACGAAAAAGGAAACAATGAGCATGGCAGTGCTTACAGACGGTCGAGCGCGACGGCGTAAAACGCCAGAACGACAAGGGTGCCGGCGCCAAGAGCAACAAAGGCAAGGTCGAGCATTGCAGAGACTCCAGTTGAAGACTTTGCAATGCGCCCAAAGCGCGTCAGGAAACTATATGGATTGTCGGTCCAACATATAAGGAAGACATAAAGATCTGAGTGAGGGCGGTTGCGGCGAAGGTTGGGTCAAAACCACGTTTGATCCGCCGCAGGCCACTTGGTTGAAGCCTAGATCACCTGCAAACGGAGAACGGAGCGAGGCAATAGGCGCTTGCCATGCGGACCATCAGTAGGATGTGCTTGTTTCCTTGCTGCAATCGTTCATCTATCAGCTATGGTCAGGAGAGGGTTGGGAGAGTTACGCCCGCCAACGCTGAGATCACGAAAGCCTAGGACACCGCTTCTGCAAATGCGTCTAAACATGGGCTTATCTCACCAATTGCAGCATCCTGCCCGCTTGATACCGCTGGCGTTCATCGTTGCCATTACATTTGGCACCGGGCTGCTCTTGCTGCCGAACGCTAGATGGGGACCGGGTGGAGCCGACTTCCTAACCGCCCTTTTCACCGCCACCTCTGCCGTGTGCGTAACTGGTTTGATTGTCGTCGATACGCCCACCTATTGGACGCCATTCGGTCAGGCCGTGATCTTGTCGCTCATTCAAATTGGTGGCTTTGGGATCATGACAGGCGCGACCTTGCTGGGAGCGGTCATAAGCCGTCGCCTTGGACTGCGAACCAGGATTGTCGCTCAGGCCGAGACAAAGGCGCTTGCCATGGGCGACGTGCTAGCAGTGGTGCGCTTTGCATTCATAGTAACGCTCCTGGTGGAAACCTTGCTCTGGGTTTTACTAACCCTTAGGCTGCACTTGAGCTATGGCGAACCTCTTGCGCAAGCCGTTTGGAACGGCCTCTTTCATTCCGTTTCAGCGTTCAACAACGCAGGATTTTCGACCTATTCCGACAACCTCATCGGGTTTTCTGACGATTGGATCTTCTTGGGCGGCATCATGATGGCCGTCATTATCGGAGGCATTGGTTTCCCCGTTCTGGGAGATCTTCACCGCAATTTACTGCAGCCAGAGCGATGGACGGTTCACACCAAGATTACCCTGCTCGGAACGGTGCTTCTCCTTGTTATCGGCACGACAGCGGTGCTGGCGTTTGAGTCTGCAGATAGTGGCAGCTTGAACATGCTTTCATTTCCTGAGCGCTTTCTTGATGCACTCTTTCATTCGGTTATGACGCGTACTGCCGGCTTCAACAGCATAGATATTGCAGAACTACGTGCCGAAACGTTGCTGGTATCTGACATGCTGATGTTTATCGGTGGTGGCACGGGAGGCACTGCAGGAGGTCTGAAGATTTCGACTGCAATGGTATTGCTGCTCTCGATCTGGGCGGAAGTGCGTAGTGAACGCGATGCAGTTGCATTTCATCGGCGACTGTCTGCTGATGTCCAGCGCCAGGCTCTCACTCTTATTGTGCTCGCAGTCCTGGTAGTCGGAGTGGCCACACTTCATCTTCTGGCTGTAACGTCCTACCCGCTGGAGCAAGTTCTATTTGAGGTCGTCTCAGCTTTTGCCACAGTTGGATTGTCGACCGGCATCACTGCGAATTTGCCACCCTCTGCTGAAGTGACATTGATCGTTCTTATGTTTCTCGGCCGGGTTGGCACTATTACTGTGGCTACGGGTTTAGCGTTGAACCGAGTTCAACGGCCATACCGCTATCCGGAGGAGCGTCCTATAGTTGGCTAATCGAGTACCGCCGCAGCAAGATAATGTCGTTGTTATCGGACTGGGCCGCTTTGGCGGAGCCGTTGCCGAGTCCTTAATTCGCCTTGGGTACGAAGTTCTTGCAATCGATGAGAATGCAGAGATCGTGCAGTCGGTCGCCCATCAGTTCACTCACGTGGTTCAAGCGGATACAACGAGTGTGGAGACGCTGCGCAGCTTGGGCGTTGCCGACTTCGAGCGGGCTGTTGTTGGTATTGGTACGGACATCGAAGCAAGTTTGATGACTGTGCTTGCCCTGAGCGAACTTGGCATTCCCGACATCTGGGCTAAGGCTCTTGGGCCTAAGCATGGACGGCTTCTCGAAAGAACGGGTGCCCACCACGTGATATACCCCGAAGCCGCTATGGGAGAGCGTGTGGCACACCTGGTTAGCGGCAAGATGATCGATTTCATTGAGTTCGACGACGGCTTTGCCATTGTTAAAACGATAGCCCCGCGTGAGAGCCACGATCGGACGCTCGCGGACTCTGCCCTTCGTAGCAAGTACGGCATTACCGTGGTTGGTGTGAAACGACCACATACCGATTTCACCTATGCACGGCCTGAAACGGTGATCGAAAAAGGTGACCTGCTGATCGTCTCGGGGCCGACATCGCTAGTCGAACGTTTTGCAGCGATCGGCTGATGATAGCGTCATTCAACCAACGCCGACAGCACTCAGAAATTTGGCAAAGAAGGTCTTGTTGGTTCAGGTGTACTCGAAGTTACTTTGCGACTTCGGGGTGGAATGCGGACGGCCAGCTTCGGGCGCTGGAGCCTGAAAAGCCTTCACTCCATAGGTGCCAAAACGTACGGTGCTGCTAGTCGGCGCCGGGCTTTTACCGGTCGGCCTCGATGGTGAGGCGGGAGAGACCGCGTTGCAATGACCAGTCATCGGCTATGCACTCGAAGGTTTCATCCCGAAGATAAAAGAGGAAATGTCGACCATTCCATCCCCCAGTGACCGTTCTCATCCAACCTAAAGGTTCTGACCTGAGTGGGTCATCCCCAGCGATCTCGTAGAACTCTCCCCATTTTGGCGCGATGCCGGCGTATCGGCATTGCCCGAGATACCAGCCTTCATCGTTGGTAGCTCCAAGCCGCCATTGACGTGCACCAGTAAAAATCAACTGCGCCACTTCCTCCTCGCCAGCCTCGAACTGAAAAGGGTTGAGAAAGAAGCTGAGGCGGACAGTGCTTCCCTCGACCTCTACAACGGGTTCGGGGGAGTTTGGCTCGGCATTCCAGCCATAATTCAATTGCTTGAAAGAGTGGCTGGACACGTGTCCGAAGAGCCTTCGATTTAAAGACCTCAACATGGGCCCACTCTACGGCAGGTTACAGGAGCCCGCTAGCAATACTGGAACAGCCGCAACGGGGTCGGGAGCTGCTGCCAGCCATCCACCTGGGAAGTGGCAGCTGTCGACCCCATTGCGGCTGTTTAGGGTTTATAAGTGGGCGCCTAAAAGCGGACCTATTGTTTGGGCACGCGCTTGCCTGACGCTGCCTAGTTCAGCGACGGACTAGCTTTACCCGCTCACTTCAGCTGGAGGATTACCCGGCAGCTAGTTGTCATGACCATCTCGATTTGAGATGGCAAAACTCTGGAGATCCCGGCTGGCGTCAGCATCGCTCGCCGATTTCTCGATCATAACCCTGAACGCTGCTCGAATAATCTGTTTTTTGGAAGCTTTGGGGTGGACGCGTCTGATGGCCTGGATAGTCGACTTCGGATCGCGATGTTCGCTGACGATGCGGACAATGGTTTGTTCCAAGGGATCGCTGTTCATATGTAGACCTTTGTAGCCGGTATGCTGCAACGCCGCTTCCTACGCATGATCGGCTGTCACAATCGAGTCACGAATGCACCTTGGCTATACGCTCCTCAGGAATTGACCAGCCCGCCATCATCTCGACCACACGGCGGTCTTTGTCGGTAGGCACGTAAGGCGGGCGGCCGCGGGTGGTCACGAGGCGATCTTACTAGCTTGGACGCTTCGCTCTTCGGCGATTTGGGCGAAGGTCTCACCAGAGCTCAGCACGGCTTGCTTGCCCGTGAAGGCCTGCCAGCGCAGGACAGCCACATCGACATACTCTGGTGACAGCTCCACGGCATAGCAGCGGCGGTTCTCGAGCTCCGCCGCAATGATCGTTGTGCCCGATCCACTGAACGGCTCGTACACGGCATCATCCGGCTTGCTGTTGTTCCCGATCGGCCGGCGCATGCACTCAACCGGCTTCTGGGTAGAGTGGCTGGTGTCCTGATCCTCAGCAGCGCTATCGATGGCCTAGATGGTGGTCGGGTCTCGCGCTCCTTGCCAGTGCCCCTGCCCGCCTTCCCGCACCGCGTACCAGCAGGGTTCATGCTGCCAGTGGTAGTGCCCGCGGCTGAGCACCATGCGCGGCTTGGCCCAGATGATTTGAGAGCGCAGGGTGAACCCCGATGCAAAAAGGCTATCGGCCACTGTGGTGGCGTAGATGCCGGCATGCCAGACATAGGCGATCTCACCGGGGAACAAGGTCCAGGCTTCTCGCCAGTCTGCCCGATGGTCGTTCTCGATCCTCCCAGTGCGCTCTGTCGTGGACACCCCTGCCCGGTTGCGCCATTCAGGATCGTACTCCACGCCATAGGGTGGATCGGTTACCATCAGGTGCGGCTTCTCGCCGCCAAGCAACTGAGCCACCGTGTCAGGGTCAGTGCTGTCGCCGCAGATGATGCGGTGATCTCCCAAGATCCACAGATCATCCGTACGCGTGACAGGTTCAACAGGGACAGCTGGGATGTGGTCGGCATCACCCTCCTCTAACCTAGGCAGCAGCTTGCCAAGCTCGGCGTCCGAGAACCCGGTCAACGGCAGATCAAAACCGAGCTCACCCAGTTCCACCAGCTCGCTTCGGAGCAGGTCTTCGTCCCAGCCAGCGTCGAGTGCCAGACGATTGTCGGCCAGCACATAAGCGCGCCGTTGTGCCTCGGTCCAACCCGATGCGACCATCATAGGGACATCAACGATCCCGAGCTTCCTGGCCGCAAGTACCCGGCCATGGCCAGCAATGATACTGCCGCTCTCATCCACCAGCACTGGATTGGTCCAGCCCCACTCCTGGATGGATGCTGCGATCTTGGCCACCTGACCCGGCGAATGGGTGCGAGCATTGCGGGCGCAGGGCACCAGCTGCGCAACAGGGCGGCGTTCGACGCGATCGGCTGGCCACGCTAGATTATTCGGGTCTGTTTGCATGATGTATCGAGGCTAACACGCCATGTAAGTGACTGTAAGATAGACATTATTGCGCAGAACTGCGAAGGGGTGCGATATCGCCCTACACCTGTCTTTAGGGAGCGCCCCCATTTGCATACTACTTGGGCAGCATCGCACAAGCGCTGTGCCATCGCTACAGCCGTGCGCAGCTTGGCCTTGCAGGATTAATCCGGTGTAGACGCCTCTACGTCATAGTCCGCATATGCTAACTTAAGAGAGCACATCATGCGTATGACACTGCCGCACGCCCTTTCCATCACCCTGGCTATGACGGGCGTCAGCATGGCCGATGATTGGACCGTAATCCGTCTGCGCGGCACCGTGCTAGAGTTGCAAGAGGGCAAATGGGAACCGCTGTCCCGAGGTGATGTCGTACCTGATGATCGGCTCGTCCGAACTCTAAATGGCCGCGCAACCCTGGTGCGCGGCGCAGAAACAGTGGAGCTGGCCCCTAATACGATAATCCAAATCTTTGATCGTGGCGGAGCATCACACACGGTGGTCGCCAATCACCAAGGCACAGTTGAAGCCGATGTGGAAGCACGCAATGTCGAGCACTTTTCGGTGGTAACGCCATTCCTTGCGGCCGTGGTCAAAGGCACAGTTTTTGCTGTCACGACAGATCAGACAAGTTCAACCTTGGAGGTCATACGCGGCCAGGTTCGCATGCAAGACACGGCTCATGATCGAACATTGACCGTTGGCGCTGGTGAGCGTGCACAAACCGGGAGCAGTCCTGCCGAAGTGGAACAGCCGAACACGCAAAGCGCACTCATCATGGATGCACAACTCGAGACAATGGTCTTGAGCGATGGCGGGGAAGATGGTGCTGTTACAACACCGCCTGTCGAACCGCAGCCGGACACTGATCCACAGCCAAATCCGAATCCGGACCCGGATCCACAACCGGAGCCAGATACCCAGCCGGATCCAAATCCGCAACCAGACCCTGATCCGCGACCAGATCCCGATCCTCAGCCTGATCCACAGCCGGAGCCCGGCGACGATGATGATGATGATAATGATGACGATGATGACGATGATGACGATGATGACGACTGAGCGCCGGCCCACTCAGCCACAGCACGCTAATTCTCGCGCGCGTTCTTTATAGACGGGGAAAAATTTATTCGCGAGAGAGCCGCGGGTCCGGATGGAGACAATTATGGGCAAATTCAACCGCCCCCGATACCTGGCAGGCAGGTGATTTGATAGCTGATCCTAGAGGACAGTGACGGTCTTTCGAATTTGATCTAATTCAACAACTCAGTTTGATCAGCTTTCCCTCATGCGCCAGGCGTTGTTGTGCCACGCTTCTGGACCTTCTGACTTAAAAATCCATCCGGCAGTTCGCACCGCGGCTAGTCGAGCCTGCTGAAGAACTGGGTATTCAATGCCTTGGGTATCAATGACAGCGCGGCCGTCAAAGGTAATATCGTGCATGACGTTCTCCAGTTCAACTGGCTAGTTGTTTTTCCCATCAGCGAGCATGGCGTCTCTGAGAGCCGTGGCGCTGCTGGCGTGGTTGAGCAGCGTGGTCAGCGCCGTGACAAGCTGGGCAATAACAAACGGCTTTTGCAGCATCACGCTTTCGGGCACGCCATTGACTGTCCACTCATGGGCGCTGTTGCCGGTCATATAGATCACCGGAATGCCTGGGGTGACTTCGCGGGCACGATGACCGATGTCCCAGCCACGTGGGCCTTTACCAAGTTGAATGTCGGTGATCACAGCTTGAAATGGCTTTTCACCAGGAGCTAGGGCCTGCATGCCGGCGCTGCCACTGCTGGCGCTGACGACCTCAAAACCTTCGTCGGAGAGAGCGGTTTCAAGCACCGCTTGGAGTGCATGATCATCCTCGACCAGCAAAATGGTTGGAAAGTTCTGGTCCATGCTAAACGGGCTCCGCTTCAAAATGGGAGCAAATGGAACCGGCCACTAATCTCTCGGCGCCAGAAATCCGACGATAGATCATCATAACAGAACAGCGTGCGAATAAATACCCTCAGCACTTTGTGGGCGATCACCAAGCAGTGCGCCACTATTATTGCCTGTCCTTTGTTCTCTGGCTTCGGTACGAGCAACATTATTGCGGGCCAACCGGTGTCCGATAAATTTTGGACATCATGACAAACATAATCCAGCTCAAGCCCATGCTCTGGGAGCCTAAGAACCTTGTGCGCGCTATCGAGGCTGCGGGGGTGACCTTGTGGTCTTGGAACGTCGACACTGATGCCCTTGCCATGGATGATCTTGCTTATGATCTTTGGGGCATCGATCGGGACAAGGACGTCACTTTCGAGGATTTGTCGGAGCGCATCCATCCCGCTGATCGTGACCGAGTCAGGGCTGCGTTTAGTGGGACGCGTACCCTTCTAGGTGGCTACGAGATAGACTTCCGCATTCTGCTTGGCGACGAGGTGCGGTGGATCTCCGCCCGTGGCCAGGGTGATGATGTAGGCATGGTCAACAGGATCATGTTTGGAATCTTCATCGATGTGACCGGGCGAAAGCAGGCCGAAGAAGGCCGTGAGCTCCTGGCTGGCGAAATGAGCCATCGGGTCAAGAATCTCCTCGCGGTCGCCGCTGGACTGACGGCAATCACTTCTCGCTCCACCAATACTACAAAGCAAATGGCAAAAGAGCTGACCTTGCGCCTGACTGCGCTGGGTCGAGCCCATGATCTGGTGCGCCCTGTTCCCGGGCAAACAAAAGAAGCTTCAGCGCTGCTGGGTGACCTATTGACGGTTCTGCTGGCCCCTTATGATGATCTGGGCGCGTTCAGCGGCCGGATCAGGGTTTCTGTTCCTCGTATGAGCGTGGGAGAAACAGCGACAACGACCATTGCCCTGATCGTCCATGAGTTGGCGACCAATTCCCTGAAATATGGCGCCCTTTCTGTCGATACCGGGATTTTGGATGTGTCGTGCTCCAACCACGATGAGGCAGTTACGCTGGTCTGGACGGAGAACGGCGGACCGCCCGTCGAGGCACCCACCAAGGTGCCCGGCTATGGAAGCAAGCTGATCGAACGTAGTCTAACAGGTTCGCTGCGAGGGTCGATCGATTACCGGTGGGATAAAGAAGGGGTAGTCGCTACTCTCAAGATCAATCCGGAGCGACTAGCCCAGTAGACGGTGCCCCTTGCAACTCTCACTGGGACGCCCCAGTGAGATCTTCCGCGCTGAAAGAAAGCTTAAGGTGCGTTCTGTTTCGTTCATCACACACAAACAGATCGTACCGGCGGGTTTTCCAGAGCTCTAAGCCTTGGTCCTTGATCATCTCGCCAGCAATGCGAACGGCTTGCTGCTTAACGTCAGCAGGTGTGGCGCACTCAATTCCAGTTTGATCCTGGATAAACTCGCCATCGATAACGTGAAAGAAGAAGCGGGCCATGTTGGCCTCCTTTTGCGGAGAGCCAAGAGGCACCTATGTGCCAATATCGCCCGCACGGAGCTGGAACCGCAATCTCACCATAACATGGATCGGTCACACTGACTTAGGATAGTTCGGCTCCAGATCAATCGTGATAATGTCGGATTATCGTTTGCCGAAAAGTTAGGGCGCATCCGATTGAGAGAAGCGCTTTGCTCTTGCCCCCACTGGAGGAAGAGCATGGTTCCGAGCACAGATCCGGGTAAGCATCTCATAGCGAAACTGCTCAACTATGGGCCACTATCTGCCAAAGAGCAGTCGCTGCTGGTGGGGGTTATCAGCTCTGAGCGAGAGGTGCCACCCGACACCGAACTTGTCCTGGAGGACACCTCCCCTGACCATTCCACTCTCATGCTGACCGGGTTTGCGGCACGCTACAATCTCAAGCATGATGGTCTGCGGCAGATAACGTCTTTGCACCTGCCTGGCGACTTCGTGGACCTCCATAGCCTGCTGATGAGGCCCATGGATCACAGCATTGTCGCTCTGACTACCTGCAGATTGGCATCGGTACCGCATGAAGCATTGAAACGCCTGGTGGGCCAGTCTCCACATCTGGCGAGTGTTTTGTGGTTGAACACGCTGGTCGACGGAGGCATCCACCGGCGTTGGAGCTTCTGTCTGGGCAGCTTTCAGTCTCATCAGCATCTGGCGCATTTGCTCTGCGAGCTTTACCTGCGCTTGAAGCAGATCAATCGAACTGATGAAAACAGCTTTCATGTTCCACTGACTCAGGCGGTCTTAGGTGAGTGCATGGCGATTACCCCAGTGCACGCCAACCGTGCAGTGCAACGGCTCAGGGCATCCAGTCTGATCAGTTGGGAACGTGACCTGATCACGATCAAGGACTGGGCCGGACTGGTGAGCTTGGCTGAGTTCACGCCGAGTTATCTGCATATGTCCGACACGGCACATCATTAAATGGCTGAACCGCCGACAATGATGGCGGGGAAGGAAACGGCTACAACTATGCTGGAAGAGCTTTGCACCAAGCTAGCGGGCTATGGCCTACTTTCCGAAAACGAGCGGGATATGCTGATAGAGGCTGCCGGTGTGCCAGCGGCTGCTGGTGGGGTGACTCAGATGTAGATAGGTGGGATCGAACTGGGCGAATGTCTGCAGCCGCCCCAGCTCCAGGATGGTGACGTGCCCTGCTTCCATCTCCACCATTCCCTCGCCGCGGAGTGCCTGTACAGTGCGATTGGCGTGAACGGCTGAAAGGCCAAGCGCATCGGCAAGCTCGGCTTGGGTGACTGGAAGGGCGAAGCTTGTGTCCTGCGTCAATCCGACTGCTTCATACCGGGCATAAAGCTCACAAAGCACGTGTGCCAGGTGCTCGCTGGCTTCCAATCGACCAGTGGCCATGACCCAGGTGCGGAAAATGGCCGCGTTGATCAACGTGTCGCGCCAGAACAGATCCACAAGGTTGGGCTGGCTTCTGAGCAGTTTGCGAATGTCATCGTGAGGTATCACTGCGACGGTGCTCGTAGTGGAAGAGGCTATCGAGAAATCCATTGTCTCGATGAAGAGGCTCTGGAGGTCTGGCATATCACCGGGCACGTGAAATGACACAATCTGGCGGTTGCCGTCAGCTAAGGCTTTGTAGCTGTAGAGGAAGCCTGAAAGCACAAGCATACACTCGGTCGGCTTGTCACCTTCCCGGATCAGGTCCTGACCGCGAAATACTTCCCTCTCTCGCGCCGGCAGGTTGTCTAGGGCCTCTCGCGCCTCATCGGTGACAGTTCCGATGGCTTCAAGTCTACGAATGATGAGGTTAGAATGGCGGTTGTGCATGGTCGCTTTCTGGCGACGCTCGCAAGCCGCTGGTGATGTTATGCAACAATGTGAGGCGCGAGACCGCCCACACCCGACATAGGCACACATTGGAACGAAGGCCCCACAACATAGGATAGGCCTCATAACTATGAACGCATTGAGCTACAGCGGTCTCCCGCTTCCCCACTTACTAGCGCAGCACAGTAAGTGGAGACCGTTGCTTCCGCACATCCGCTCCACGAGCTTCAGCCGAACTCCAGCACCAGGCGGAGCCTTAGTCCTTCGCGGCAGACTTCATTGGCCACAAAAGGGCGGTCTTGTTCTGGAACATGCGCCCGCGCCATGGCGATACCAGTGGCTTTGTTGATCGGCAGGCAGGGGTGGAGGGCTTCGCTTTGCTGCAGGGTTTCTGCAACAGCGCGCTTGATCTCGCGCCGGAGCGCAAGATTGATCAGATCGGTCATGGAATGGGCTTTCGTTACTTAGTGCCCATAAACTCCTGATCTGGTATTCCCGCTCTAACATTTGAGGGGGAGTGCAAGAAAAGCGCGAAACGATCGCGAGCTGCCTCAAACCCGCCGCTGGGCTCAGGTGCCGCTAAAACCTGATCGGCGTTGCCTACAGACCCATAGTAGCTGCAGTTGGGCTTATGCTTTCAAGTCACTTGCCGTGGGCGCTGGCGGCGACCACCAGATCCGCTACAATGTAATCAAACAGCAGGACCAAGGGTGTGGAACCCCCATATGCCCTGGTGGCGTTGACTTGCGGAGGGCGTTTGAATGGCCAATCCTTTGACAATGAAGCTAGAGCAGTTCACCCGGTTTGATCCGGAAGAGCGTCTGCGCCTGAACGAATTGCTGGCATTCCCCACGCGCTCCTACGAACGCGGTGAGGACATCCTCTCGGAAGGGGAAAAGGTGGAGAACATTCATCTTGTTCTCACCGGATTGGCAGCTCGCACCAAGACACTGCGCGACGGTGAGCGGCAGATCATGGCGCTGCTTGTTCCGGGCGATCTGTGTGACGTCGAAGTCTTCATCCTTGACGCGTTGGACCACAGCATTACCGCCATGAGCCAAACCACTTGTGTGCTCATTCCAGCCAAGGTCGTGGAGGATTTGCTGACAGAATCCTCCAAACTCACCAAGGCCCTTTGGTGGAGCACAATGACGGACTCCGCCATTCTGCGAGAGTGGATCGTCGATCATGGCAGCCGAGACGCCCGGGAGCGTATCGCGCATCTATTCTATGAGCTGTTGATCCGCTACCGCGTGATAGCCGAAACCACCGACGACTCGTTGCCGTTTTTTATGACCCAGGAAGACCTCGCCGATGCCACCGGCATGACAGCCGTTCACGTCAACCGGACTTTGCAAGAGCTCAGGAGCGAGGGATTGATTGAACTCAAAGGCAAAGTTCTGACAGTCTTGGACCCGCCGCGCCTGAAGCAAGCGGCCAAGTACGAGACCAACTACTTGCATCTGATGCGAACCCAGGCTCGAGACCCAGAGGTCATGGACCGGGCCGGTGACCTGGTGTTGCCACCTGAGCGCGGAATGATCCGCAACGGCGTTGAAAAGGTCAAATCCGCTTTCAAGAACAAAACTCCCGACGGGAGTTCCTGATCCAGCCGTGCGAGCTTCTGTCCTTTAGCGACCGCCTTCGTGGATCGGATTGAAGCTCATGACACCGCCTTGATTGTTGCCGTGAACGAAAGCTCGAACAGCTCGCGTCCATTCTCGTCAGTGACGCTCATCTGCCAAACCTCGGCTAAGCGGAACTTGCGGCCAAGATCCCAGATCATCTCGGAACTCGACGCTACGGCTTGGTTTCTGGCAGCATCGATGCTGGGCAGTTCAGTTCCGACTTCATCCCGGATGTCGGCACCGTCTCTGACATGAAAATAAAAACGAGGCATAAGGCCTCCGACGTCGGGAGCGCAGCAATAGAACTGTTTCCAAACCCTAATGGGTGCTCACATGTCTTGAGACACAGTGGCACTATCTCAAAGCCTCAAAGCATTCAGTCCGGCACGCACGCGGCGTTATGCCCGCTGAGCGCCAGAAAAGAAGAGGCACATAAATGAGCGTTAGGCCCATCAGGTAGTCGATGACACCATGCGTACGTGTGTTGATCCTTGAAGTCTCCGGCGAGTTTGCCTCCTGAGAATGCAACGGGAACTTGGCAGAACAGTTGCTCCCACTCTCGCAGCCAAACTGGAACAGCAAAGCAGGGCTATGCCGCAATCACGAAACCTTTGGCGTGTGCTAACCACAGCCGTGGCGCTGGTCTTGGGACTGCTGGGTGCCTTCTTTGTGCTCGTACCCAATTTTGCGTCTTCAGTGTTCGGAATATACCTGCCCGGGACGGCTGAACTGGCGTATGTGCGTGCTCTTGGCATTCGCGACGTCGCACTCTGCCTCTTCATCCTTGCCCTGTTGCCGATCTCAGGCAAGGCGACGCGCCGGTTGCTAGCTGTAAGCGCTCTAATTCCTGCGGGAGACATCGTGTTGGTGCTCCATGAAAGCGGCCTGTCCGCGATGCTGCCACTCTTGCTGCATGCCACTAGCGGAGCAATCCTGCTCGCGCTTTTCGCCCTCGCGCCACGCGACGAGCCCGTGGACTGATCCAATTCGACCGCGTGATCCGGCGACCAGAATAGCTGGTTGAAGAAACCGTACAAGCAATCACCTGCTTCTTGGCGCCTGACCTACATAGGTGAGTGCAGGCGCCGCTCTAGTGTGTGATTCGTTGTGTAGGTGGTGGTGCCGTTAGTTGTGCGACCCTTTGTGAATGGCATCCACAGCGATACGAACGACGGGAAACGCCCATGAACGCTCTGTCGCACATCAAGACCGCTTTGGTGCTGGAGGATGATTTTCTTCTTGCAACCGATCTTGAGGCGACGCTTAAGCGGCACGGTTGCCGAGACGTGGTGCTTGCAGGTGACGTGACAACCGGGCTGCAGATCATCGCCACGGGAGAAATCGAATTTGCAACTATCGACATCAGGCTGCGAAACAATGACTGCAGTGGACTGTTGGACATGCTGGTCGGCATGTTCGTGCCGTTTATCTTTATCACCGGCTTTTCCCAGAACAGCTATCCTCTGCTGCCTTCAGCACCTTGGGTAAACAAGCCCTACGAGAACCAAGCCTTATTGGAGGCCGCTCTGGCAGTTTGTCCTGTGGATCGGAGCGCGGCCGGCTCATCAAACACGTGCCAGCCCCTCATGCACGACCACGCCTGATTTCAACCATTCACTCTGAGGCTGCAGCACCTTTGGCAAGACAGTGCAGGTATGCCGGACCGAGCTGCTCCTTATTGCGGAGGCTTTAGAACTTGGAATAAGAGCAGAGCGCTTGCGAAAGCTCGCCAAGGCGGAGGATTGTTGGGCCTTTTTGTCTGTCGGCAATCAGTTATGCCGAGCTGAGCAGTTGGCGCACTGCCGAAACAAGCTGGTGCATTGCGATCGGCTTTTGCAGGTATGGCACGCTCGCAAGGTCGCGGGGGATTATATTCTTGTCGTACCCCGTCACCATCAGGGTCGGCACTGCTTGAGCCGCGAGTGCCCGAACGAGATCAAAACTCGGGCCGGAACCGAGATTTAAGTCAACCACAGCCACATCCGGGCGGTTCTCCTGCAGGGATGCGAGCGCCGTATCTACTCCACTGAACGGTCCGACGACTGCCAAACCCATCTCCTCCAGAGCGTCGCGAGCGTCCATGGCGAGAATAAAATCATCATCGACGACCAGTACGGATCGGCCATCCAGTGGCGTCGTGTCGCTCATGCGTCTCACTCCTATATCCGCTGAGTAGGGGAAATGCCGGCCTGCAAAATGCTCTCACCTGCGCCCAACGGGAAGCTGAGGCGACACACAAGTCCTCCCGCTTCTAAAGTCATCTTCCCCGTCCCGCCCAATTCATAGGGCACGCGGCCGGTGATCAGTTCGGTACCAAATCCCCTGCGCTGAGGCGCCCCAGTTGCAAGCTCCACCCCATGTTCGGACCACTGGAAATCGAGCCAGGTCTGTTGGCCTTGGCCCTCTAAACTCCATTGCACCAGGATGTGGCTTGAAGGTTTCGAGAGCGCTCCATACTTGCTGGCGTTGGTTGCAAGCTCATGCACAGCCAGCGTAAGGACCTCCGCAGCCTTGGGCGGAAGTGTTATACCAGGTCCTGTCAAAATGAACTGTCTGTCTCCCGCTCCCTGGGCGAGCAGTTCTTCGCGAATCATCCCCTCCAGATCAACGCCCAGACCAGCGCCACGTGTGAGCAGCGCCTGAGTGCGAGCCATAGCTGTGATCCGACCGCTTAATCGGTCGCGAAAGTCTTTGGCACTAACCGACACATCACTCCGGTTCAGCACTGCGCTGACCATGGCGAGCACGTTGCGGACGCGATGCTGCAGCTCGGCGAGCAACACCATTTGGCGCTCTTCATTGCGCTTTCGTTCCGTCAGGTCCTGCGCGATCTTGAGGAAGCCTCGCAGCGACCCATCGGAGTGTCTCAGTGCGATCGTTTGCCCATCGAGAAAAACGCGTCCGCCTAACTTGGTGACATGCCAGCGCAAGTCGGGTGACTTTCCATTGGTCACTGCACTTGCTGTTTCCCGAGCGGGGATGTCGCTCTGCTTGTCTTCGTCGGTGAAGATGGTCGCAACCGGCTTCCCAAGGACTTCTTGTTCACTCCAGCCGAGGACCTCTTCGGCACCTGGAAGCCAGGCTGTGATCAAGTCATCGGGATCGCTCAGGATGATAGCGAAGTCCCGTGCGTTCTCCACCACCAGGCGAAACCGCTCATTGCTCCGCTCCAGGTCAACAATCTTGTAGAGCCTGTCGATCACCGGACCGACCACTGCTGCATAGGTGCGCAGGAACCCAATGTCCTCGTCAGTGAAGTCAGTCGGCTTGCGTGCGTCAACCTCCAGGATGCCGTAGGCAACTCCCCCTGGCAGGAAAATGGGGACATTCACCAGCGCGACCACACCATGATCGTGCATAAAGCTGGGGAAGTCGAAGCGAGTCTCGGTTGTAATGTCAGACGTAATGATGGGCTTGCCTTCGCCGATAGCGAACGCCTCAGACGTGTTGCTGCTCAGAGATACCCGCTGTTCGCCGACGATTCCTGGTCGCCATCCGACGCCCGCACGCACCAAACCGGTGTTCTTCTCATGCTCGATCTCGACGATTTTGGCTAGATCAGCTCCAAGGGCACTAGCTATCAGCCGACAGCCCTCATTCAGGATTGCATTAAGATCGTCAGAACGAAGGGCAAATTCTCCAAAGTCCGCCAGCGCGTCTTGACGCTTAACGAACTCGCGACGGTCAGCTGACATATCTGCTCCATGCTGCGGTGACGCTACTGCATGGAGATGGGAAAGGATGCAGCCCCTCTATGATCAGATGATCAGCCTTCGAGCTTCTTCTCAACCGCCTTTCGGCTGTTGCCGACTTCTTTGATCGCTTCCGTCACTTCGGTTTTGGTGACCCCCTCTTTTTCGGCCTCGTACTTGACCTCGTACTCCTGACCGCCGGCCACACGGGCGCGATCTTGTTTATTGTTCGACATGCTTGTTCTCCGAAGCCTTCTTACTTCAGTCCAACAACGCGTGCCGTGACTCGATAGTTCAATTTCGGCCTGCAACCGCGCGCGAAAGAAGCCAGTACTCGGACTAGGTAAGGACTTCCATGAACCCTCCCGGACACTAGAAATGAATGCGTCTTGGCTGAGCCAGCTTACACCCGCAGTTGCGGGTTTCAACACGAAAGCAGGTGATCCGAACGGTCGGAATGGAGCGCCAATCTGCTGCCGACGTGAGCAGATGAACGGCAGCTTCTCTACCGCGGTTTATGTCAAGAGCCGTGCGGCGTCATCTGCCGCCGAAAGGCGGCATGCCGGACCTGGAACAACGCCGACGAGCGGCACGCGTTAGAAGTCAGCCTTTGCTGCTGGGCATGAAGTCGGGTCACACGGGGCTCGCGCTTCTCTTCGGGGTCGGCGCTGTGGCCGCCCCATGATGGGGTAAGAAAAATGGAGCGGATCAATCTTTCAGGCGCCCTTGCCGCGGTTGGCATGGAAGATGCGGACCTCGGCGCCGAACGCCTCGAGCAGGCGCTGGGCCTCGAAAGTCAGGAACCGCGAATAGGACCGTTCCCGCAGCGAACCGTAGAGCATCAAGATGCGTGGCTTGTGCTGCAGGTCGCGGGCGGTCAGGCGAAAGAATTCGGGTATCTCGAAGGCGTCGGGGCATACGTTGGGTAGATCAGACAACCCGCTTCCCTTCGCCGTCGATGATGACCTCGCCGTCCTCCTTGGTGAACGGCCCTATGTCGGAGTTCTCCAGGATGTCGAGCACGACCTCGGAAGGCCGGCACAGGCGCACGCCCTTGCGGGTGACGACGAAAGGACGGTTGAGCAGGATGGGACGACGGCTGATCGCGTCGAGGAGTTCCTCGTCGCTCTTTGCCGGATCGCCCAGCTCGAGTTCTTCGTAGGGCGTATCCTTCTTCCGCAGCGCTTGGCGAACCGTAAGGCCGGCACGTTCGATCAGCTCGATGGTGGCGATGCGGTCAGGCGGCGTCTTCAGGTACTCGATGACGGTCGGCTCGACACCGGACTGCCAGATCATCGCCAAGGTGTTGCGGGAGGTGCCGCAGTCGGGATTGTGGTAGATGGTGACGCTCATTCGGCAGCCCTCGTTTCGGTGTTATGACGGACGGCGGCGCCGCGTTCGTACCAGCCTTTGCTGCGGTTCACGATCCACACAACCGACAGCATGACCGGCACCTCGACGAGAACTCGACGACCGGCGCCAATGTGGCACCGGAGTTGAAACCGAACAGGCAATGGCCGCGGCGACGGCGAGCTCGAAGAAGTTGGATGCACCGATCAGGGCGGAAGGGCCGGCGACACAGTGCTGCTCTCCGGAGACCCGGTTCAGGAAGTACGTTAACCCGGAGTTGAAATAGACCTGGATCAGGATCGGAACCGCTAGAAGCAGGATGACGGTAGGCTGTGCGATGATCTGCTCGCCCTGGAAGCCGAATAGCATGACGAGCGTGAGCAGGAGCGCTCCGATCGAGATCGGCTGCAGGACGGCCAGCACCCGGTTCATGCATCGATGCCACCGTTGGCCAGCAGCCAGCGCCTATAGAGCTGGGCGGCGATGACCGGCACGACGATGTAGAGACCGACCGAGAGCAGCAGCGTGTCCCAGGGAACGGTGATGGCGGACAACCCCAGCAGAAGACCGACTATCGGCGCGAATGCCACGACCATGATCGCGTCGTTGAGGGCGACCTGGGACAAAGTAAAGTGGGGCTCGCCGCGAACCAGATTCGACCAGATATCGAGTTTTATGGATTTCAAGCCGTTGTGTCAATCTTGTATGCCCAGGCACGTGTGCGACAGGCCCGGTGGGTGATGCTTGCGTTTTTTAGAAACATGAGCGATTGAGCCATCATTCAAATGGACCCGGTGAAAATCCGGGTGGCTCTTCTGGCCGCCAATCCGCCAGACACTCCAGAAAAACGCACCATGTCCCCGTCCGCACAAAGCGGACCGCACATCCTGTCGTCTGGACCTCAATGACACTTAAAGAAAAGCTGCGCCGTGACTGGCTCTCCAATGTTCGCGGTGACCTGCTCGCCGGTATCGTCGTTGCCCTTGCTCTCATCCCTGAGGCCATCGGCTTTTCCATTATCGCGGGCGTTGATCCAAAGGTGGGGCTCTACGCCTCGGTAATCATCGCCATGGTCATCGCCATCACCGGCGGTCGCCCCGCGATGATCTCAGCGGCCACGGCCGCGACCGCCGTCCTGTTCGGATCCCTTGTCCGCGAGCATGGCATCGAATATCTGCTCGCCGCCACCATCCTCGCCGGCGTTATCCAGATTGGGGCCGGGTTCGCCCGCGTCGGCTACATCATGCGCTTTGTTTCGCGATCAGTGATGACCGGCTTCGTCAACGCGCTCGCCATCCTGATCTTCATGGCGCAACTGCCCGAGATAATCGGAGTGTCCTGGCAGTCATACGCCATGATCGCAGCAGGTCTGGCGATCATCTACCTGTTCCCCCGTGTCACCCGCGTGATCCCGTCACCCCTGGTCTGCATTCTGGTCCTGACGGTAGCGGCCATTGTGTTCAAGCTCGACACTCGGATCGTCGGTGACCTAGGCGAACTGCCGAATGCCTTGCCGTCGTTGCTGATGCCCAACATCCCATTCACCTTGGATACTTTATGGATCATCCTGCCAACGTCCATCGCGGTAGCGGCGGTTGGCCTGCTCGAGAGCTTGCTCACTGCATCGATCGTCGACCAGATGACCGACACCGGCAGCGACAAGAACCGCGAGTCAATCGGCCAGGGCATCGCGAATATTGCCTCTGGGTTCTTTGGCGGCATGGCCGGATGCGCGATGATCGGACAGTCTGTCATCAACGTGAAGTCTGGGGGGCGCACGCGCCTCTCGACCTTCGCCGCCGGCGCTTTCCTGTTGTTCATGCTTCTGGTGCTGGGCGACTGGGTCGGCCTGATCCCGATGCCGGCGCTCGTCGCTATCATGATCATGGTCTCGATCGGCACCTTCAGCTGGTCGTCGTTGCGTGATCTCGTCCATCATCCCCGCCGTTCCAGCATCGTCATGCTTGCGACGGTTTTAACCGTGGTCGGCACGCACAATTTGGCGCTGGGCGTCGGCGTTGGCGTCCTGCTATCTGGCATCTTCTTCGCCTGGAAGGTCTCCCAGATTTTCCGCGTCAGCTCGACTCTCGAGGATGGTATCCGCACCTATCGCGTCGAGGGGCAGCTGTTCTTTGCCAGCGCCGAAGACTTTTTGGCCGCCATGGACTTCGAGGAGAGGGTTGAGCAGGTCCGTCTCGATCTCACCACCGCTCACCTTTGGGACCTCACCGGTGTAAACGCCATCGACATGGCCGTGCTCAAGTTCCGGCGAGCCGGTGCGGTGGTTGAGGTGATAGGCATGAACGACGCCAGTGCCACCATCATGGACAAGCTGGCCGTGCACGATCAGCCAGGTGCCATGGAGAAGGTGTTGGGGCACTGAAATCTAACCAAGCCGCGAGCGATCCCTATATCGCTCGCAACGTCCGCTTTTGGGTTAGTTGACGCTGTCCTCGAGCGGCAACAAGAGGGTTGAAACCCGCCGATGCGCATTTTATCTGACAGCTTCGTTCCGAACCGCATATTATGCGAATTTAACCGAACTCAGCGTTGCCGCCCGCATCCTACCTCGGCTGTCGTGTTCAAGAACCAAAATGTATACGAGTTCGCATCGTTGGCCAGAATGGGGTGGGACTCGGACCGGCGGTTTCGTACTGCAGGAAGCGTGACACGTAGTCATGAGACGGAGCGGGTAGCTGGTCGCGTGAGTTCCGCAAAAATGTAGGGCGCTAAGAGCGACGTGAAGCTCGTCCGCGCGGCGATAGCGACAAAGACGAAGATCCCTGTGCCGCCCGTAATGAGTACGACGAGGGTGACGACAGCATTGTCGTAGACGAGTTCCAGAATGAAGCGGCGAACCGATAGGGTTGAGATGGGTCCAGCCGCAGGGCTGGACCCACAAGAACTACGCCGCAACGATCGATTGAGGTTTCAGATTGCCGTACAAGGCTTCCATCTCGGGCCGCTGCGGCTGAGGTTTCCCCAACAATGTCCTACTTTTGTTCCTTTTATGTTCTCAATTGCAACTAGATGAATTGGGCGCGGTTCCGTCGGCCAGCGCCCGACAGGTTTAAACTGGTTGCGAAGCGGATCGCATGATGCGCCATGCCGACTAGCGATCCCCTGCCAACGATCGGTGCCCTAGCCTGAGAGCTCCTCACGCGGACGCAAGCGGCATTAGGTAACGCAGGGGAGAAAAGCGATGCAGAAATCGGTATTCCTGCTTTTCTGTATAGACAGAATTTTGGCTTTCGGGATTGCAAGAAAGGCAGAAGTCTGTATCGTAGCGCTACGCAGTGCGACCGAAGGTGGTAGTCGCCGCGCCAGAGGGGATAGCTTTGGCCAGCAGGCGGACCGAAAGCGGCAGCGAAAACAGCGGGACAGAGAGCGAAAAAGAGTCGCTCAACTTCAAGGTCAGCTCAGATTTCAAGAAGGATTTCAAGGGCTTTGCGGTATCCGAGGGGATAAGCATGACCGATCTCCTCAAAGAAGGCCTCGTGCTGTCGAAAAAGAAACGCCGGAAATGATCGAGCGCTCCGCGCTGCTTGGCGACTGTCGCCTCCTGAGAATGGGCAGGTGGCAGTCATGACATTAGAGGGCACCACTCATCCTGCTTCAGAAGCTGACTGGCTGTTCGCCATTAGCGAAGGTCAGGAGTTTCCGAGCATTGACGGGCTTGTAGCGGTCGATGGTTTTCAGCCGTTAGGACGCTCGCCCGAGCAGGTTGCAGTCATGGAGAAAGCCCGCGACTATGGGGCACGTGCCGTATTCTTTGAGGCATCCCGGCATGGACGCGCTCCGGTCGCGCAAGCATTCGTGTTCGATGAAAACACTGCAATCGACGATCGTAATTTGCCGAGCTACACAAGAGACTTTGGAGCTGGGGAGGTGTGCCTCTTGTCTATCGCACCGCCCCTGGCCGCATCCAGCTCTTTCGCTGCGCACACGCACCCGATTTTGTCGGTCCAGACAATGCCCCAATCTGTAGGCCGATTCGAAGCTTGTCGGTCGGAGCTAAGATCGCCGCGCAGGACGTGTGGTGGAGTTCGGCGCGGATTCAGAATGGCACGATCTGGGATGATCCCGTCGCATGTGACCTCATGCTTTCGGCCCAGAAATCAGCACATCGTACACTGGTTGAGGAAGTGCGGACGCTAGCAGAACAGCTCGGCGAAAGCGGCCTGCTGGAGCCTCGTCTCCGTCGTCGCCTGCTAATCCTTGCGCTCTTAATTGCCTATCTGGAAGAGCGGTCGGTGCTCCTGCCTAAGGATTTCGGCCACGCACGCAAGGGCGCCACCCGATTTTTCGAGGTCCTGGGCGATGGTGTCGCGCTGGTGAAGCTGCTCGAGGCTTTGGAAGGGCGTTTTAACGGTCACGTGTTTCGCCTGGCTGATGAGGAGCGCACCGCATTGCTTGCCAGCAGCGAGCTCGCCAACTACGCGCGGCTGGTCGAAGGGCGCGAGAACGCGACAGGCCAACTTAATTTGTGGCGGCTCTATTCTTTCCGCGACTTACCGGTGGAGTTGATCAGTAATATCTACCAGCTTTTCGTGAAGGATGCAGCGAGCTCCATCTATACACCCCCGGCACTGGTTCGCTTGATGCTCGAGGAGACGCTCAGCTGGGAGCGGCTAGACACACTGATGGCCGGTGACGGAGTTATCCTCGACCCGGCGTGCGGGTCCGGCGTGTTCTTGGTCGAAGCCTATAAGCGACTGGTGTTGCACTGGAGGCTTCACAATGGATGGGCTCGGCCAAATATCGACGATTTGCGCCCGCTGCTCCAACGCGTGCACGGAGTGGACGTCGAAGAGGGGGCCATCGAGCTCGCAGCTTTCAGCTTATGTCTCAGCCTTTGTGATGCCCTTCAGCCCGAGGAAATCCGCGCAAGTGTTAAGCTTTTTCCGCCGCTGGACGGGGTGACGTTGCATCGGAGTTGCTTCTTTGAAGCCAAGGAACGTGGGGTCTTGAAGGCGCCGGTCGCGGTAGTGGTCGGCAACCCTCCGTTCGAGTCCACCCTTACGACAGATGGGGCCAAGCGGAGCTATGCAGCCTACACAAAGACCCATGGTCTGCTTGCCGACATGCAACTCGCATACCTGTTCCTGCATGAGGCTATGGAGCTTCTCGCTCCCAATGGGATACTGGCCTTGGTCGAGCCGGCGGGTCTACTCTATAACCAGAATGCCGCGCCATTTCGGGGCGGCATCTTTACCCGTTGGCGCGTGAAAGAAGTCCTGGACTTCGTCTCCGTTCGGGGGCTGTTCAAAAAGGGCGAGGCTGACCCAAAGATTGTGGTCGCTCTTGTACAGGCGACCCCACCTACCGTAGACGGTCGCATTCTGCATGCCGTGTTTCGTCGCAACGGGCGAGCTACGGCGGAGCAGGGTTTTGATATCGACTATTACGATCTCCACTGGGTGCGGAACTCGGAAGCCAGAGAGTCCGCCGATACATGGAGATCGAACCTTCTTGGCGGCAGCCGCGTGCACGATTTGGTTAGGCGCCTCCGACAGTATCCAACGCTACGGGATATAGCGACAAGCCATGAGTGGGACTTTGGGGAAGGATATATCGCAGGCGGGAAGGATATTTCCCGGTCCGCTGAGCATTTGATCGGTCAGCCATTGCTCCCGACAGAAGCGTTGTCTGAGAATGGGATTGATTCCACCAATCTGCAAATAGTGCCGGATCAACCGATAGAAGGTCCTAGGTCCGCCAAGCGGTTTACGCCTCCATTCCTCCTGGTCAAAGAAAACGAAGATCTTCATCACGGCCTTTGGCAGGGCCAGTATCTGGCCTACAAACACCGAATTATGGGTTTTGCGGCAAACAAGAACGATCTTTCCCAGCTGAAAGCGATCGAGGCATGGCTGCGAAAAGAGCAGACGGTCCTCCGGGCGTACGTCGCAGGGACAAGCGCCAGTCTTTTCGTGCAGCGCGCCACAGCAATCTTGCAGGCGGATATCCTCGCGCTTCCATACCCGGAAAACGAGGATCTCGAACTTAGCGGCAATGAACGCCTCGTCGCTCAGGACATCGTCAACTACCAGCGCGAGTTCATTCGACGAGGCACAGCATCAGCGCTGATGCGCGTAGCGCCAGCAAAAGTACTTACTGCGTTTGACGAAACGTTCACTGCGCAGATCAATGCCGTGTATGCACGCAAGCCGCTGCGCACGCTGGATCGCTGTCTTTGGGCGGGCGCAATATGCGGAGCGTATGTGTTTGGGGACGGGGTCGTCGATTGGTCGGATGCCGATGGGTTGCGGGCGAAGCTGGATGCCTTACTACGGGAGCGCCGCGGCTCTAGCCTAACGATTACTCGCATTACACGCTTGTACGATCAGGGCTTTGTTTTTCTACTAAAGCCCGATCGGCATCGGTTCTGGACCCAGTCGATCGCATTGCGTGACGCCGATGACGTCCTCGCCGACCTTCGATCACAGGGTTTCTAGCGTGCTGGCGGACGAGGGCGAGACTACAGTACAAGCGGGTACACTCGGGCAAGACATCCACCTCCCAGGCGAATGGCTTTCGTCCCTTGTGGGCTTCATAGCTGCGACATTGCCTGGTTGGCGCGACGACCCGAAACGACCTGTACAAACCGGCGAAACTGGGCTGACGGCACAGCTTTGCGCCCGACTAAACAGTGTTTGTCGACACTCTCCTGGTTGGGATTTTCTTCAGTTTCGCCGGGAAGAACCACATGAGGTGCGTCAGGGACGCTCTATAGACCTCGTCGCTGGTCCAAGTGGGGCCGTTATATGGATCGCTGGCCGAGAATACAGCGAATATCGCACTCTTCTGCCAATCGAATGCAAACGTCTGCCAACCCCAACTGGTAAAGATCGTGACGCGCGCGAATACCTGTTCAGCCAGTTCAGCTCGACGGGTGGAGTTCAACGATTTAAGGCAGGTAATCATGGCGCGGCCCACGCGCGCGCAGCCATGATCGGGTATATCCAATCGGGTGATATCGACTTCTGGGGCACCCAGATGCTCACTTGGCTTGAAGGGCTAGTCGAGATTCCGGTCGACGGTTGGACCCTCGAGGACGCCCTCCATTTCATCGAAAAGGATGCGACAGCGAGGTCAGCGCGGCTCGAATCCGTGCACCAGAGAAAAGGCCTTCCGGAAATAAAGCTTCACCATCTCTGGATCGATATGGCTGAGACAGCAAAACAATGAGCGCCATCTCGGATAGTGATGCCAACGCACATTACGTTAATGTGGTAACTACATCGCCTGGCCAACCCTAGGCGCAATCACTTGATCTTAGCGCTGTATTATAGGCCGCTAATTGCACGGGCATCTGCCCCCGGGGAGTTTGCGTGGACGACACATTTCAAAGGCTCGTTCGCAGAGATGAGCGACGCACTGAAGCCGAAATACAAGCCGATGTACGGCAGTTCATCTTGTCTGCACCTTTCGAGCTTGATGAAGGTGATATCGCACTAGTCGCCCTCGAATCCCCTGTCGGAAATCGACAGCGCATCGACGTAGAAGTTGGTGCTACCGTCATCGAGGTAAAGCGCGACCTACGCCGTGGAAGAATTAAGGAAGATGCGATCAATCAACTTGCGGGCTATGTTGAGCACCGGATGCAGCAAACCGGCCTGCGATATGTTGGTGTTTTAACAGACGGTACTGAATGGGTTTGCTACCACTTGGTAGACGGCAACCTAGAAGAGGTTTCAACCGCAACATTCGGTTTAGTATCCGATGACCTAAGCCGCCTAATTGTGTGGCTCGAAGGCGTCCTGGCCACGGCCAAAGGCATCCCCCCTACCCCGCAAAACATTGAGACTCGCCTGGGCGCAAGAAGCAGCGCATACGCATTGGATCGCGCCACTCTTTCAACATTATTTGAGCAGAATCGCGCCAATCCAAGCGTTCAACTCAAACGCACCCTTTGGTCGCGGCTGCTCACCTCGGCGCTCGGTACACAATTTGAAGATACCGACGATCTTTTCATTGAGCACACCCTTCTCGTCAATACTGCCGAGATCATTGCTCATGCGGTCTTGGGCCTGCCGCTCGAGGCCCAAAATCCCGTCTCGCTCCTAGGTGGGCACAAGTTCGATGAGAGCGGTATCTATGGTGTTGTGGAGCCTGATTTCTTCGATTGGGTAATCGAGGTCGACGGGGGCGAACGTTTCGTTAAAACACTCGCCAAACGGTTGGACCGCTTTGAGTGGGAGCACGTCCAACAGGACGTCCTCAAGGTTCTGTACGAAAGCGTCATTGGAACTGAAACCCGTCAGAGGATGGGAGAATATTATACGCCCGATTGGCTAGCAGACATCATAGTCCAACAGGCCGTACCGGATCCCTTGATCACGCGCGTCCTAGATCCTGCGTGCGGTTCTGGAACATTTCTGTTTCATGCCATCAGATCGTTTGTCGAGGCCGCTGAGCAGGCCGACATGCCTATCGTCGAAATGCTGGACTCCTTGACCAAAAGCGTTATCGGCATGGATTTGCACCCGGTCGCGGTGACGCTTGCGAGGGTAACATATCTCCTCGCCATAGGACGGGAGCGGCTCACTCATCCCGATCGAGAGACCATTCAGATCCCGGTGTACCTCGGCGACTCTCTCCAGTGGCAGGAGCAAAGTGCCGACCTTTGGGCGGCCGAAAACCTTATCATCCGCGTGGATGATAAGCGGGAGCTAGTCGGTCCCGAACTGCGCTTTCCCGACGGATTGCTTGAGGATGCGGCTCGCTTTGATCAGCTCGTAACCGAATTGGCAAACCGCGCAGCAAAGAGAAAGCCAGGTGCAGCAATTCCTGCACTTGCAGTCGTTTTCCAACGCTTGGCGATCCCAGAGAAATTTAAGAAAACGATTGAAGCAACTTTCGCCACGATGTGCCGCCTGCACGATGCGGGACGAGATCACATCTGGGGATATTTCGTTAGGAACCTTGCTCGGCCGCTTTGGCTTTCACGCGAGCAGAACCGCGTGGACGTGCTCATTGGCAATCCGCCCTGGCTCGCAATGCGGTATATGACTAGCGATATGCAAGTCTCCTTCCGAACTATGAGTGAAGGGCGCGGATTGTGGGCCGGTGCTGAAAATGCAACCCATCAAGATTTGTCGGGGCTTTTCGTCGTTCGCGCTGCTGAGCTTTACCTAAAAATCGGCGGTAAGTTTGCATTAGTGATGCCAAACGCCGCGTTGGACCGCGAACATTATGCTGGATTTCGGCGGGGTTATTATGGTGACGCTACTATCGGGTTGAAGCTAAAGTTCAGCGCATCGTGGGATCTTCGCCGGATTCGTCCTCACTTCTTCCCCCGCGCGGCGTGTGTCGTCTTCGGAACGCGATCCACTCGGGTAGGGGAGGCAATGACCGACGAGGCAACGATTTGGTCTGGGCGACTTCCTCGGGCAAACGCCCCATGGGCAGAAGCCCGACCACTGTTGGTCCGAAGCGAAGGCCATGTCACCCGCACTGGCTTAGGCCTAAGATCGCCATATCATGTCGCTTTCACCCAGGGTGCCGTCCTGCTCCCGAGATTTTTGTTCTCGGTTGTCGAGGTCAAATCTCCTCTTGGCCATCCAGCCGGAAAAGTGGCGATCAGATCATTACGAAGCGTTCAAGAAAAGAAGCCGTGGAAAGACCTTCCGCCTTTGGAGGGTGTGGTGGAGAGCGAGTATATCAGACCTTATTTCAACGGCGAGAACATCCTTCCATACCTTGCGGGCCCGCCGGAAAAGGCCGTCATCCCATGCAATCCAAACCGTCCTCTAACCAGCGATGAAATTGAGTTTCACTCCGGACTGCAGGAGTGGTGGGAGCGCGCTGATAACTTATGGAAAGAACACTCCGGCGGGAAAATAACTTCCTTGCTAGGCCAATTAGACTATCAATCTAAGCTCACAAAGCAGTTGCCAATTGTTCCACTTCGAGTGGTTTACAATCGATCAGGTATGCACGTGGTCGCGGCCAAAATCAAAGACAGGCGTGCGATAATTGCGAGCGGCCTTTATTGGGCGGCCGTCCACTCTGAGGCCGAGGCAAACTACTTATGCACGATCCTCAACGCCCCTGTTACGACGGAGTTGGTTCGCCCATATATGACCTACGGAAAGGACGAGCGCGATGTCGCGAAGCACATATGGGAGTTGCCAATTCCAAGCTTTAACCCCGAAGATGTGACCCACGCGCGGCTGGCGGAGCTTGGAGAATGGGGCGAGCGTCAGGTATCGGCTTTCGCTGTCAAAAAAGACGTGCACTTTTCCGCCGTTCGACGTCATATACGCCAGCATCTTTCCACCTCAACTGAGGGCGAGGAGATTAACAACGCCGTGTTCGAGTTGATCGGATAGTTGGTCGGTTCTGATAAGGTCGATTATGGCTCTAGCAAGCGCATGACCGCTGGCAACGGCAGTTTATCTTCTCTGTTCAGCCTTTTCTGCAGCTTCACCATTTGAAGATGGATAGTGGCCATCGACTGGCTGCATTCCGAATAGAAGCCCAGCATCCTCCAGTTCGTAGAGTGCCGGTAAGTCCCTCAACGTGTCCAGCCCGAAATGCTCCAAAAATCCCTTGGTCGTCACATAAGTAAACGGCGCCCCCGCCGTCGGGCTGCGCGGTCCAGCCGTTATCATGTTCTTATCGCGCAGCGCCCCGATCACGTCGCGCGACACCTCCCGCCCCAGGACTTCCGACACCCCTGCCCGCGTCACCGGCTGATGATAGGCGATCGAGACCAACACCATGGCCTCATTCTGCGTCAGATCGACCTCACGGCCCGGCACCGCAGCAGAAGTAGCAATCGCGTCGGCATAGGCCGTTCGGGTGCGGAAGGCCCAGCCCCCGGCGATACTGACCACGTCATAGGGCTTGCTTCGCAACCCTTCGCGAATGTCGTCGATCAGCAGGTCGATGCTGGCGTCGCGACCGATCACCCGGGCCAAGATTTCACGCCCCACCGGCCTAGGTGCCGCGAACAGGACCGCTTCGATGCGGTTCATCCACTCACGCCAGCGCAGGTCGGCCGGCATATCGACCAGCTCGGCATCGAAGATCGTCGGTTCGACATCTGCTCGTTTGCGCCTGGCCATCTGTTTTGCCCTCACAAGCCATAAAGCCGAAACGTCGGACGACCACTGAGCTCGCGCACCGCACCCAGCTCACCCAGCCGATCGAACAGCCGCCTGGCGCCGCGCGCCGACAGTTTTGAACTAGACCAGGAACCCGGCACCGCGTCATCCGACAGCAGCAGTTTAATAACGTCGCTAGAACCCTTGGCACGGAGCTTTGGCGCCACCTCCGTCAGTCTCCCGGCTCGCTGCGCCAAATCAGCGCCGAGCTCGCAAGCCTCCGCCGCCGCGGTGGCATAGGCCAAGAACACCGCCTTGCCCCAACCCTCGCCTCCTGGCCGGATGCGTTTGCGGTTCTCGCCGGACTTGAAGACGGCGGCGGCCACCTGCCCCATCAGCAGCGGCACCGGAACGGGCCAGCGGAGTTTTTGGGCCAGCAGGGCGTCGGCGAGCCAAAACGCCAGCAGCTCGGCATCCGGTCGGGCCCGATAGACCGCGGCGGCGATCTCTGCAGCAAGGACCGGCGCCGGCCGCGACGAAACCACCATATCCTCCGCATTGGCCACCACCTCGGCGAGGGCGTCGTCCCAGTGCAGAGCAAAATGCTGCTCTGCGACTGGGCGCACGATTTCCTCCTCGCTGCTGGTCGTGCGGCTGGCCAATTCGCGCCAGGCAATGAACAGGTGACCGGAGGGGCCAGGATCGTCGGCGGCGCCGCGCAGGAAATGGGTGTCACGCAGTGCAGATTCATCCTCGTGCCGACCGGTCAAACTCACCGCCGCCGCTGCACTCTGCAGGGCCAAACGCTGGCGCCAGGCGCCGGCCCAGGAAAAATCCTGCCGCACCAGATTATCCAAGGAATTCAATGCGGCGCCGGCTGCGTAAGCCGCATCGGCATCGTGCAAAACCAGACCGCGTGGTCGCGCCCACACCGGTGCTTTTGGCACCAGCGGGGAATCCGAAGGGAGCAAATCAGCGGTCGACTTCATTCCAGCAGGGTAACACGCAACGGCGCTTATCGCTACAGAACTCGTCAATATGCGCCCCACTTGTCGGCGCATAATAATGACCGATAATCTTGCATTATCAATCATTTATAGCGCACAGCGACTGCCAGGTAAGCCGGTCTAGCCGTAGGTAGCGGTTTGCGCCGATGGGATCCGCAAATGTCTCAGACGACTTGGGATCGTAGCCGCTCGCGGTTAGCGCGCTCTCGGTGCGCAGTCGTGCGGGTCTTTTCTGTGCGGACTTCCCTTCCTAACTGGATAAGCGCCAACAGCGCGCGTAGCTCCTGCCGGAAACAAGCCTGCGCGCCGGGAGAGTTAGAGGGCTGTTTTGAAGGGTCGTGACAGGTAGGGCTGGGAGAGAGGCTTCCGGCGACCGTCACGGAGAAGTCCCATGAACAGTTCAGTGACTATCGATGCCAGCCGCGACGCACCCAGTGGCTACAAGGTGGATGCCAGTCGCGGCGAGCGCATCGGCCGCGTATCGTCAGAATGGTTTAATCGCCCGGCCGACGAGCGCTACCTATCTCTATCCGAACTGATGGCGTCGGTACAGCTTCGTGCCGAATGCAGCCGGACCCGTACCGTCGAGAGCGCCGCGATCCGGGTGGAGGCCAGTCGCGACGATGCCGAGCGCCTGACCCTGGTTCTACCGGGTGCTGACAAAACCGTAGCGCCGACGCATTGGAGTTTTGGCCAACTTGCGAGCATCATCGGCGCGCCGGCCAGTTACCTGCGCCAACTCCCGGCGCCGCTCGCCGGCATCAACCTCCAATTTGGCCTGACTTCGCACCGCGCCGAGCAGTTGAAAACGCTCGAAATGGATGGTGGCCGCGTCGAGTTGCGCGCCGTCACCGGCCCGGACTATGGCCGCATCTATGATCACAAGCTTGTGGCGGCAGTGCAGAAGATCGCCGGCAATGGCACCGGCGACACACGGTGGAAGGTTCCGGGTGTACTCGATTGGTCCACCGGCATCTACAATCCCCGTGTCGACATCACATCTGACACCACCACGCTCTACGCCTCTGATCGGGACGTCTTCCTCTTCCTGGTCGACGACCTCAATCCGATCGAAGCCGGCCGGCTGCCGGATGGCTCGCCCGACCTCTATTTCCGGGGCTTCTATTGCTGGAATTCCGAGGTCGGTGCGAAGACGCTCGGCATTGCCAGCTTCTACCTTCGCGCTGTGTGCCAGAACCGCAATCTCTGGGGCGTCGAAGATTTCGAGGAGATCACTATACGGCACTCCAAACACGCAGCCTTGCGTTTCGCGCACCAGGTAGCGCCGGCCCTGACACGCTTCGCCAATTCCTCACCCCTGCCCTTCGTCAACGGCATCCGGGCGGCGCGGGAGAAGATCGTCGCGCGCAGCGATGACGATCGCACGGAGTTCCTGCGCAAGCGCGGCTTCTCCAAGACCGAGACGGCGAAGATCATCGACATCGTGCTGACCGAAGAGGGTCACAAGCCCGAAAGCGTTTTCGACTTCGTCCAGGGCATCACGGCCGTGGCACGCAACAAACCGCATCAGGACGCGCGGCTGGACCTTGAGGCAAGGGCCAAGAAACTGCTTGATCGGGCCGCCTGAATTCCGAAAAGTCGAGGATACGGATTTCCGCGTCTCCGGCTCTGTGCCTTTCCGGATCGTCCGGTGCGCGGCGCCGTCCTCAGAGTGAGAGGGCGGCGCCGATCTTTGTGACGGGTTGGAGGTCGAGAGAGAGGCTCCCGGCCGCCCGTCGCGGAGTAAATCCCATGGCTACCGCCAAGAACAAGCCCACCATCGTTCTGTCCCCCTCGCGCGACATTCCCTTCAACCAGCTCGTGCTGAGCCAGTCGAACGTCCGACGCATCAAGGCCGGGGTCTCGATCGACGAACTGGCCGAGGACATCGCCCGCCGCGGCATCCTGCAGGGTCTTACGGTCCGGCGGGTTATCGACGAGGCCGGCGCCGAGACCGGCATGTTCGAAGTGCCTGCCGGCGGACGACGGTTCCGGGCGCTCGATCTGCTCGTCAAGCAGAAGCGCCTGGCCAAGACCGCGCCGGTCCCCTGCGTCGTCCGCGAGGGTGGCATCGCCGAGGAGGACTCGCTGGCCGAAAACGTCCAGCGCGCACCGCTGCATCCGCTCGACCAGTTCCGCGCCTTCCTCACCCTGCGGGAGAAAGGCCAGTCCGAGGAGGAAATCGCGGCGACCTTCTTCATCTCGGTCAACGTGGTCAAGCAGCGCCTGAAGCTTGCATCCGTGTCTCCGGTGCTGCTTGAAATCTATGCCGAGGACGGCATCACGCTCGCCCAACTTGAGGCATTCACCGTGTCGGGCGACCACGCACGCCAGGAACAGGTATTCGAGCGGCTGAAGGCCTCTTACGACAAGTCGGCCTATGCCATCCGGCGCATGCTGACCGAGGGCGCAGTCCGCGCCTCCGATAAGCGGGCGCAGTTCGTCGGCCTCAACGCCTATGTCGAGGCCGGCGGCACCATGCTGCGCGATTTGTTCGAGGGTGACGATGGCGGCTGGCTGCGGGATGTCGCCATAGTCGACCAGATGGTGGCCGACAAGCTGACGGCCCAATCCGAGGCCATTGCCGCCGAGGGCTGGAAGTGGACCGAGGTAGCACCGGACTTCGCCTATGGCCACACCTATGGTCTGCGCCGTCTACATGGAGAGCCGGTGCCCCTTACCGCCGAGGAAGAAGCCACGCGCGACACCCTCAAGGCCGAGTTTGACGGTCTGATCGCGGAGCACGAGGGCACGGACGAGCTTCCCGCTGAAGTCGATGAGCGGCTCGGCGAGCTTGAGACCGCGCTCGAAGCGTTCGAGGAACGGCCGCTGTCCTTCGATCCCCAAGAAATCGCCCGCGCCGGCGCCTTCATCAGCATCGCCGGGGACGGTAGCCTGCGTGTCGATCGGGGCTATGTCCGGCCCGAGGATGAGGCGTCGGTCGAGCCGCAAGCCGAGGCGTCGATTGGCGAAGCCACCGGCGGAGAAGCGACAGCCTGCGATGACGTCTCAAGCGTCGATGTTCCCGCTGGTGATGCCACCACCGATTCCGAGGAGGACGAAGGACTCTCGCCCATCTCGGATCGGCTGATGACAGAGTTGACGGCGCATCGGACACTCGGACTTCGGCACGCCCTGGGCGAACATCCCGATGTTGCCTTCCGTGCGGCACTGCACGCCCTGACGCTCAAGGTCTTCTATCACTACGGCTCGGATAGCTGCCTCGAGCTGGACCTCAAGACGGTCAGCTTCGGGGCTCAGGCTCCGGGGCTGAACGACAGCGTCTCGGCCGAGGCGATCCGCACACGCCACGAAAGCTGGGCCAAGACACTGCCCAAAGACTCAGCTGACCTCTGGGGCGCGCTAAGCAACTGGGACAGTGACAGCCGTGCGGCGCTTTTTGCCCATGTCGTCAGCCTGTCGGTCAACGCGGTCTGTGAGGCCTGGAACCGCCGGCCGCGGGCCCTCGTCCATGCCGATCAGTTGGCCGAAGCTGTCGAACTCGACATGGCCCCGCGCTGGAAGCCGACCGTGGACACCTTCCTTGGCCGGGTGACCAAGTCTCGCATCCTGCAGGCGGTTGGTGAGGCAAAGGGCCAGCGTGCCGCCGACCGCATCGCCCACCTCAAGAAGGGCGAGATGGCGACCGAGGCCGAGACGCTGCTGGTCGATACCGGATGGCTGCCCGACGTGCTCCGCAGTCCGGGACAGACCGCCGAGATCGCCGTCGATTCCGAGCCTGCTGTCGCAGAAACGGCGAGCGCAGAGGGCGAAACGGCCGTAGCCGAAGAAGACGCCGTAACCGATGATGACGATACGGCCCTGGCGGCAATGACCATCGCGGCCGAATAGCCTCCCATGACCCCATAACTGGCCCGCCGGCAACGGCGGGCCTTTTCTCTTGCAGGAGGCCAACATGGTAGAACCGCTGCATGACTTGGCACGCCGTCTCGCGGATCGAGCAGAAGCAGTGTGTCGGCACTATCTCTCCAATGGTCAGCGCCAGGGCAATTATTGGACGGTCGGCGATGTGCGCAACACGCCCGGTCGCTCCATGTTCGTCCGGCTCAAGGATACCGCAAAAGGCTCGGCCGGTCGCTGGACCGACGCCGCAACCGGCGAGCATGGCGATCTGCTCGATGTCGTGCGCGAGGCGCTTGGCCTGATGGCATTCGGGGAAGTCGCGAAGGAAGCCCGGGCGTTCCTTGGCGTCTCGCATGTGGAACCGCGCACCCCTGCTCCGGCCCATCACAGCACGCGCGCCCCGGCCGGGTCGATTGAGGCGGGTCGTCGGCTTTTCGGTATGTCACAGCCGATCAACGGAACCGTCGTGGAAAAATATCTGCGCAGACGAGGCATTACGGCTTTGCACGGAACCGGAGCCCTGCGCTTCTATCCACGCTGCTACTATCGACCCGACGATGATGGCCCGACCGAAACGTGGCCCGCGATGATCGCCGCCGTCACCGACCTCGGTGGCCGACTGACCGGAGCGCACCGCACCTGGCTCGCGCCCGACGGCACCGGAAAGGCGCCCATAGACACGCCGCGACGGGCAATGGGCGACCTGCTCGGCCACGCCGTCCGCTTTGGCATGCCCAACAGCGTGATGGCGGCAGGCGAAGGTATCGAGACCACGCTGTCGCTGCGATGTGCCCTGCCCCAAATGGCGATGGCGGCCGCCCTTTCGGCAGCTCATCTCGCCGCCATTCGGTTCCCACCGACATTGCGACGGCTCTATATCATCCGCGACAACGATCCGGCCGGTGACGGTGCGCGTGACAGGCTGATCGAGCGGGCGATCGAGGCTGGGATCAAGGCGATTGTCCTTTCGCCGAGGATGGAGGACTTCAACGAGGATCTCCGCTATCTCGGGCTGGAAACGCTTCGCGCATCGATCGCGGACCAACTTCTTCGACGGGATCGCGTCCGCTATCTGAAGCTTGCGGCTTAAGCCGGAGATGGTCGTGCGCAGGGCGGTTTCGTCGGCATCCGCACAGCTGGCGTGACCCCGTCCGAGAGAGCCACGCCCCTGCCTTCGAGAGGGCGATCGGGCCCACAAACGCGCCGGCCAGGCAATAGCGACGGCCGACTATTTTCCGGGGGCGGCTGACCACCCCACGCGACAAGTCGCGCGGGGACCCCGGATCTTTTGCTGCGGCCGCGACCGTCGGCCTGTTCCAGCTTCTGGTCCTGTTCGTTCGGCCCGCCTGACTGAAGCTGCTCATCCTGCTCGTGTTCGTGGCACCCGCGGTTGTCGCCGGTTACCACGCCACCTTCGGCATCGTGAAGCTGACCATGCCGTCCGAAACCTGGCAGGTAATCTTTGCTATGGCGGGCGGCGTCGCCGTCGGCATCACGGCGTTCATGCGCCTGACCATAATGGCCCCGCCCGGACCCGCCGAGCAGGGCACCGCGCGGGCGTCCTGACCTGCAAACATTGGCGGATCTGACCAGAGGCAAGACACCACACGTTCTGTCCTCGTAGTGGTTAGCGAGATGACGGTAGGGAGGAACGGCGATCTCGAGGGTTGCCGGGACGAGCAGGTGTCCGGCGTTGTGCCCTGCCCAACGTCAGAGCTGATCTCAATATTAGGCGGAGACGGATGACAGGGTATTGACCTCTTACTTGGGTATCGGAACGCGCAACCGTAGGATCTCTCGGTTAAGAAGTGGATGATCATCTTGCCTTTGAGCCCGTTAGCCGGCTGTGTGGTGTGCGCGGTGGCCATTTCTTCCCGGTTTCAAGCGGGTGCAAGACCGCTCCAATACGGCCTCTCTCTTGGCTTGATCTGTCCGAAGACCGGCTTCGCCTCAATCGCCTAAGGCGCAACAGCGCCGTCAAAACTATCTTCCCCTCCCGGCCACGGCCGGGTTCCTCGCGAAACAAGATAGTCCCTCCTTTGCCGTGGACCCCTGTGGGGTGCGCCGTCGATCGCCTTCGGCCTGACGATCGCCATCGAGGCCGCAATGGTGCGGGCTCGAAGCAGAACCCAGGAGAACTACCATGGCCACCATCGGCACCTTCAAGAAGTCCGGCACCAATGAATTCACCGGCGAGATCGTCACCCTTTCCCTTCAGGCCAAGAACGTCCGCATTGCTGTCGACACCCGAGCCACCGGCGAGAACGCCCCCAGCCACCGCGTCTTCGCCGGCCGGATCGAGATCGGCGCCGCCTGGACCAAGCAGTCCAACGAAGGCCGCGCCTATCTGGGTCTCAAGCTCGACGACCCGAGCCTCACCGCCCCGATCTACGCTAACCTCTTCGACGACGAGGAAGGCGAGGGCTACAGCCTGATCTGGTCCCGCCCAGCCCGCCGCAACGGCGACTGAAGCAACCGCAAGCGCCCTACCCGGCTAGTCCGGGTGGGGCCAGTTTTATGCCCATGGGAACTCTCGTGCTACCGAAGCGAGCGATCCAACAGCACCGCAGCGTCCACACCTAGAGCATCGGCAATCCTGCCGAGGACAGTAACACTTGCTGATTTGTCGGCTCGCTCAATAGCACCGATATACCGCGCACTGAGGCCAGCCCGGTCCGCCAGATCTTCCTGCGTCATGTTCTTGTCATGTCGGATCCGACGCAGGTTTACCGCCATTACCTCTTTGAGATCCATGGCGCAACGAGAACCATCGCCGGAACTATCGTTCTAGGAACGATAGTTCCGATTCGTAGGAAGGCGTGGTAACTTGGGGTTCGCGTGGGACCGATGTTTGATGGTTAACAGCGTCGTCGTCTGTCGATATGTTTCTCGGCATTGGAGAAATGCGTATATGGCATCATTGCAGTTTCTGGATGCTCCACCGGACAGCACGGAACTGACGGACTACGACCGTGAGCATATGAAGCTCTATATGCGCGTGCTCGATGCGGCTGCTGATGGGGCCGACTGGCGTGAAGCGGTTGCCGTCCTTTTCGGCGTCGATCCCGCTGCCGAACCGGAACGAGCGCGCCGTGTCCATGACAGTCATCTCGCCCGCGCCCGATGGATGACGAAGCATGGATACCGGCAACTCCTGGGCTAACAACGCAAATAGAAAGAGGCAATGCGCTCGGGGCATCACCTGTTGCCTCCTTAAACTCTTCCCGGCCTGTCCTGTTTTTGAGATGCTGCAGCCCCATTTTTGCGGCAATGAGGAAGACGATGACGCCCGACACCTCCCGATGGCGGTCCTCGGAGGCTTACGAGTATCTAGACAGTCTCGACGCTCCAGACCTCGCCTGGGAATGGCTCAGGCGCAATCCCGAATACCAGCAGGACTATGCGCGCGCCGACAGTCCTTCCCTGAAACGCGATCTCTATACGAAATGGGGCCTGCAATTTTTTCGTCTCGCCGTCGCTGACTGCTGGCGAGCATGCGGTGTTGTGGTCTGCCGAGGCGGATTCCAGCGCCGTGCTGCTCACGCACGCGCCAACCATTCTCCCGACGGCCGGCAACCTCTTCACCGAGTTGCGCAAAGCAACACCGCACTCGGACGAGCAAGGCGTGCATTTCCTGCTCAAATCCAGCGGCCAGACAATTCGTCTGGTGCGGCTTGCTGGCGTTGCAGCCGAAATCCCACTTGCCGCGCTCGTGCCGCTTGACGCGACTGGGCACGACAGGATCGAGGCCATCGACCGTCTCCTGCGCGCCTTGCAGGGGCGAACGGTGCCGGCCGATCGCCGCTGGACGCAACAGCAGAAGCGGCGCCATCGCCACATGCTCCAGGCGACCGATGGACATTTGAACGGCGCCTCCTATCGCCAGATCGCCGATGTCATCTATGGCATCGAGCGCATTCGCGCCGAGCATTGGAAAACTTCTGCCCTGCGCGACAGCATCATTGGGCTCGTTGAAGGCGGGCTTGCCATGATTGCGGGCGGCTATCGTCAATTGCTGCGTCATCGACGGCAAAGATAACCGAACACGGCTCAGCTGGGGGGTGGGGCTTTCAGCTTCCCTAAATTCCCCATCCCTTCCGATACCCAATCTTCGCCACCGTAATCTTCATCCGCCGCCAGCATCCGGCGGCCGCAATGAAGGTCCGGAGGCCCGACCATGACTTCCCCAACCACCGGCTTACCGCCGCGCTTCCTGAGAACCCCCGAGGCTGCACGCTTCCTCGGCCTGTCCGACCGAACGCTCGAAAAACACCGCACCTATGGCACTGGGCCCGCCTATCGAAAGCTCGGCGGCCGGGTGGTCTATTCCCTCGAAGACCTCCAGGCCTGGGCCAACCGCGGCACCAAGACCTCGACCTCTGACCCCGGTGTCGGCACCGTCCATCCCGCCCGCCGTCTGATTGCGCGCTGACCGGTGAGCCCCATGATCACATCACCACACCAGCGTGGCGAACGCGCCCAACTCGATCCCTTCAACGCGCTCAGCGGCGACGTGCCGCCCCGCGATCAGCGGGATTTGATGGCCCATCCCTTCTTCTCCCTCTCAAAATCCCGCCGTGTCATGCCGATCCACTACAAGGCCGGCGACGTCGAGTTGCAGGTCTATGCCGTTGCCGAGCATGGCATGGCGACGATCTGGGATGCCGATATCCTGATTTGGGCGGCCAGTCAGATTCTCGCTGCCCAGGACCGCGGCCTTTCCACCTCGCGCTTCTTCCGCTTCACCCCCTATCAACTTCTCCAGTCGATCGGCCGCAGCACCGGCGCGCGCAGCTACTTTCTCATCAAGAGTGCCCTCACCCGGTTGCAGTCGACCGTCATCCGCACCAATATCCGCCACGGCGAGCACTGGCGGCGCCAGCAGTTCTCCTGGATCAACGAGTGGGAAGAGCTCACCGCGCGCAGCGGCCGTGTCGAAGGCATGGAGTTCGTGCTGCCAGAATGGCTCTACCAGGGCATCATCGACCGTCGCCTGGTCCTCGCCATCGATCCTGACTATTTCCGCCTTACCGGCGGCATCGAGCGCTGGCTCTACCGCATCGCGCGCAAGCATGCGGGACGCCAGACGCACGGTTGGCGGTTTGATCTGCGGCACCTCCATACCAAGAGCGGCTCGCAAGCGCGGTACTCAGACTTCGCCATCGACGTACGCGCCATCGCACGGCGCCAGCCGCTTCCCGGCTACCTGCTCGCCATCGAACGCGGCGTGGATGCTGCCGAACTTGTCCACATCCGCCCTGTGGAAAACCTGTGCGTAACTTCGCCAGATATCCGTACATCAGGCGCAAACGATATCAGTACATCAGGCGCAAACCTATCTGTACATCAGGCGCACGGATCGCAGTTAACCCTCTGTTTCGACGAACGCAATCGCTCCCGTAAAGACTCTAAAGAAGAATCTAAATCTTGTTATTTGGAAGCGCGTTCTGGGGATAACTCATCCCTTCTCGGCCCCTCCCGCCGGGAGAAAGCCCGATGATCGTCGCGCTCCTCAACCAAAAGGGCGGCGTCGGCAAGACGACGCTGGCGCTGCACCTTGCCGGGGAATGGGCCCGCCGGGGCAAGCGTGTCACGCTGATCGATGCGGACCCGCAAGGGTCCGCGCTCGATTGGTCGCAGCAGCGCAGCCGAAGTGGCGCGCCGCGTCTGTTCGGCGTCGTCGGGCTGGCCCGAGATACGCTGCATCGCGAAGCACCCGAGCTTGCCCGCGATGTCGATCACCTCGTCATCGACGGACCGCCACGTGTTGCGGGGCTCATGCGTTCCGCGCTGCTCGCCGCCGACCTGGTGTTGATCCCCGTGCAACCGTCGCCGCTCGACGGTTGGGCATCGGCCGAGATGCTAGCGCTGCTAAACGAAGCGCGCATCTATCGACCGCAGTTCTCCGCGCGCTTCGTTCTCAACCGGTGTGGCGCCCGAACGGTTATTGCGCGGGAGACCGCCGAGACCCTTGCCGACCACGATCCCGGCGTGCTTGCCGCGACCATCGGCCAGCGGGTGGTCTTCGCCGAGGCGGCGCAAGCCGGCCGGCTCGCTGGCGAACTGGATGACGACAGCCCCGCAGCCCGCGAGATTGCGGCGCTGGTAACCGAGATCGACCATCTGCGCGTCGGGAAGCTTGCACCATGAGCGGTCGCGCCACCAGGCAGAGCTTCGCCTCGCGCCCCGCCGATCCTGATCGATGGATCAAGTCAGCCGCCGACGGTTCGTCGAAACGTGTCACGGCCGCGTCCGGCTTCACCGCGCGGCTCACCATCGACGTAACCCCCGAACTGCGCGGCCGCATCAAGGTCATCGCCTTCCAGCGCGGAACGACCGTTGCTGAAATGCTGCGCGACCTGCTCGACCGCGAATTCCCCGCCAACGAGGGAGCCGCCAGATGACGCAGCCTTCTTCGCTGCCATTGAGCATGCAGCCTGCGGTCGAAGGACCTTCGCCCTACACCACGTTGGTTGAACTGACCTGGCGGGAAAAGCGCATCGAATATTGGATTCGCTTCGGCCCGCAGAGCTACGAACAGATCCTCGATCGTCATCGGCGCCTTGTCGGCTTCGCGCCGGGCAGCATCTTCGCGTTCATCCGCTGGGCGGCCAACGACTTCGGCACCGTGCTGTCGCGCATCGACATCGTGCGCGCGATCGAGCGTGGAGAGCCGTTCCAGACCCTGCCCTTTGTGCGCCCCGGCGGCGACATCCTGCTCAAGGCCGAGGGCTGGCCGAAGGTCTCCCGGGCGCTCGAGATTATCGACGCCATCGAGGCGCTTGGCATCGATGCCTGCGATGTCGTTCCCGATCACTGGCGACACGTTCATCACCGCATCGCCGCTGGTCTCGAGCCAAACCCCTACACCACTGACCGCCATGCCGCGTGGCTCAAGCGTCGGGGCGTCGAATCATGAGCCATCGCGCCATCGTCGTCACCATGCTCGCCTCCGCCGCACTCGTCGTCTCGCCCGCCTGGTTTGCCAACGCCCCTGCCTTCATCTGGAACGCGTCCGCCAGCGTGCCGATCGGGCTCTATCGGCTTGCGCCTGCGGAACGTCCCGACATCGGCGCCTATGTCGTCGTCTCGCCGCCCAAGCCGCTCGCCGCCTTCCTGGCCGAACGCGGCTACCTCCCGTCCGGTGTGCCGCTGATCAAGCGTGTGCTCGCGCTGCCCGGCGCCACCATCTGCCGGCGAGGAGCGACGATCACCGCCTACGACCATGCGTACGGTGAGGCGCGCGAGCGCGACCGCCTCGGCCGGCCGCTGCCCGCCTGGCAGGGCTGCCGGATGCTCGCCGAGAGCGAGGTCTTCCTCATGAACTGGGACGCGCCGGACAGCCTCGACGGTCGCTACTTCGGGCCGCTTCCGGTCACCTCCATTGTCGCTCGCGCACTCCCGCTCTGGACTGACGCTGACGGCGACGGCCGCTTCCAGTGGCACTTCGGCGACCTGACCGAAGCGCCGTGACCGCTTCCCCACCACCAAAACAGGAGTTTTTCCATGGCACAAATTGGTCAGTTCGTTCGCACCCAGTTGGGCTATGCCGGACGTGTCCGCACGCTGGCGCTAGACCTTGCTCTCGTCTTCGTGCCGACCGCCCAAAGCGATGCTGAGCAGGCGCCAGACTACCGCATTCGTCTCGGCGATGAGGACGGCGTCGAGATCGGCGCTGGATGGATCCAGAGCGGCGACCATGCCGGCACTTACGTCTCGGTGCTGCTCGACGATCCCTCACTCGGGCAGCCAATCCGCGCTCGGCTCTTCCAGTCGGATAAGAGCGGCCGCGACTGGGGGCTGCATTGGACACGCCCCAAGAAACGGGACGACCGTCACAAGGCGCAGGAATGATCATGTCCAGGAACAGCAAACGTTTCGCCGCTGGATGGCACGGCATTGGCCGCCGTGCCGCCATCCTCGTCCTTTACGGCCTGCCGCTCATCGCATCCACACCCGGGGCGGTCGCGCAAAGTAGGCCCGTCTCGGTGCCAGTTTCCGAGCAGCGCTTTGCCACCCATATCGCCGAAGCGTCGCAGCGCTTTCGCGTCCCAGAGACATGGATACGTGCTATCATAATTGCCGAGAGTGCGCATGACATTGGCGCCATCTCGTCGGCCGGCGCGATGGGACTTATGCAGATCATGCCCGACACCTGGGTCGAGTTACGGATCCAGCATCGGCTTGGCACGGACCCATATGATCCGCGCGACAATATCCTCGCTGGTACTGCCTATCTGCGCCAGATGCTCGACCGCTATGGCAGCATCGGCGCCATGCTCGCGGCCTACAATGCGGGCCCCGGCCGCTATGACGAGTATGTCGCAACCGGCCGCCCGCTGCCCGCCGAGACCCGCGCCTATGTCGCTAAGCTTGCGCCGATCTTGGGAGGAGAACCGCTGCCTGAGAGGTCAGAACCGCCCCCTCCTCAGCCGACAGATTGGCGCGAGGCGCCGCTCTTCGTAGGGCGGTCTGGCGGGACTTCGCCTGCCGGTCCGCTGCAGTCCGGCGGTCAATCGGTTGCAAAATCCACGGCGAAACCGAGATATCCTGACGCTGACCCGCTCACACCGGAGAGCATTTTCGTCGTGAGATCGAGCGCGGGTTCGTCCCTATGAGCGCCGTTTCAGCTTGTCGCATCATGGCGAACCGCAGCGCAGCGTGGAGGGGAGGCGGGAGGGAGGCGGGAGGAGCAACCGGAGGATGGCAGGATAAAGGGGCGCGAGGTGCGCGGCGGTTGGGGTTTTGTATTTCAAAGACTTGCGAGGCGTTTTTGAGATGTGCGTCTCTGGCGCCTACATCGCGAGACCGGCATTTCATCGGCAATCTCAGCACCTTGGCGCGATGTTCGGGGCCGCGGCCATGAGCGACGAGCGCGCGTTCCGTATCCGCCCTGGCCGCATCCGTTCTAGTAAGGCGCAGCGCGCACGACCTTTCATCGCCCAGGCGCTCGCCGCCACACAGAAGGCCGGCGGTTTGGTCTCACGGCAGGGAAGGATCGGTCCCGGCAACCGCTCCCGCTTCGGACGCGGCCAGCGCGCATCGGTCCAAGCCAACCGCCTCCTCTCGGCGCGCTCGCGTGGCGCCGTCATCAAGGCGCGTGTCATGCGCATGAACATGCGCGGCGGGAACCTGCCGACCCATCTCGCCTATCTGCGCCGTGAAGGTGTCACCCAGGACGGGGAGAAGGCCAAGCTCTTCGGTCCAGAAACAGGCGACGCAGATGCAGAGACCTTTGCAGAGCGCTGCAAGGACGACCGCCATCATTTCCGCTTCATCGTCTCGCCTGACGATGCGGTCGAGATGGCCGACCTGCGCGCCTTCACCCGTGACCTAGTCGCGCAAATGGAGCGAGATCTCGACACCAGGCTCGACTGGGTCGCCGTCGATCACTGGAACACCGAGCATCCACATGTCCACCTGATTGTGCGTGGTATGCGCGACGATGGCGAGAACCTCGTCATCTCCCGCGACTATATCAGTGAGGGCATGCGCGACCGGGCGCGTGATCTCATTACGCAGGAACTGGGCCCCCGCAACGACCACGATATCCGCCGCACGCTGGAACGCCAGGTAGAGGCGGAACGCTGGACCAGTCTCGATCGCCAGCTCGTCCGGGATGGTCGCAAGAGGATCATTGATCTTGCGCCACGCCCCGGCGAGCAGCCGGACGAATTCCACGCCCTCAAGGTCGGCCGCCTTCGCACGCTCGAACAGCTCGGCGTCGCGCACCAGATCGGTCACAGCCAATGGTACATGGCCGACGATGCCGAACCCACTCTGCGCGAGTTGGGCGAGCGCGGTGACATCATCAAGCGCATGCATCGCAGCCTGACCGAGGCCGGTATCGAACGTGGCGCAGCCAGCCTCGTGCTTGCCGGCGAAGACATGCACGAACCGATCATCGGCAGGCTGGTCGAGCGGGGGTTTCATGATGAGCTCAAAGGAACGGCTTGTGCGGTGATCGACGGCGTCGATGGCCGCGCTCACCATATCAGGCTCCCCGACCTCGACGCCGCTGGCGACAGCGCGCCCGGATCGATCGTCGAGCTGCGCGGCTTCACCGACACGCAGGGCCGGCGTCGCCTGGCCCTCGCCGCTCGATCGGACCTTCCTCTCGAACATCAGATCTCAGCGAATGGCGCAACGTGGCTCGACCGACAGGCTGTGTCTGGCAATCCCATCGCCCTCGGCAATAGCGGCTTCGGGCGCGAGGTTCAGGATGCCCTCGAGCGCCGTGCCGAGCATCTGATCGAAGAAGGCCTTGCCCAGCGTCAGGGCAGCAGGATCGTCTTCGCGCGAAGGCTGCTGGACACCCTGCGGAGCCGTGAGATCGAAGCGCTCGGTGACAAGCTGGCAGCCGAACTCGGCCGACCGTTCAACAAGGCCGCCACCGGCGACTATGTTGCCGGCACCTACCGCCAGCGCGTTGCCCTGGCATCGGGCCGCTTCGCGATGATCGACGACGGGCTCGGTTTTCAGCTCGTGCCGTGGACGCCGTCGCTCGACAAGAAGCTCGGGCAGCACATATCCGGCGTCGCCCGCGGCGACGCCGGTGTCGATTGGAGTTTTGGTCGGAAGCGAGGGATCGGCCTATAGGAGGAGCCGGCGCAGGGCCTCAGCTATTGAGGCTGTCCTTGAGGGCCTTGGCCGGGGCGAAGGTCAGCTTCTTGGCTGCCGCGATTTTGATGGTAGCGCCGGTAGAGGGGTTGCGGCCGTCGCGCTCGGGCGTCGCCTTCACCTTGAACTTGCCGAAGCCCGGAAGCGAAACTTCCTCGCCAGCGGCAGCCGCGTCAGCGATCGCCTTGAACACGCCATCGACCAGCGCCTTGCCCTGGGCCTTGGTCAGGCTGTGCTCCGTGGCGAGCTTGTCGGCGATCTCGTTTGCAGTGGTCATGAAATGGGTCCTCTTTAAAATATGACCCTTGCCCTATGCCACGCCGCTCGAGACTTGTCATTCAGGGGCAGCATTCTCAACGCTGAAGGCCATCCGGGCAATTTCGGCACATTCCAGTATTTGCGCGATTGCACCCGCCATGTTGCGATCAAAGATAACTCGCCCTTGAATTCTGAGGCAGCGTGGACCGACCTCTCCTAGGCAAGGAGAAAGCCATGTCGGGAACGAAAATCCTCTGGGGCCAGCTTATCGTCGTCGGGCTGATCGTGCTGACGGCAGTTTGGTGCGCAACGCAATGGACGGCCTGGCGGCTCGGCTTCCAACCACAGCTCGGTACGCCCTGGTTCGACCTTGTCGGCTGGCCGGTTTATCATCCGGCAACCTTCTTCTGGTGGTGGTTCTCCTACGATGCCTATGCCCGATCCATCTTCAACGAGGGTGCGATCATTGCGGTATCGGGCGGTTTTGTTTCCATCGCTGCAGCCATTCTCATGTCGGTCTTGCGCGCAAGGGAGGCCGACAACGTCGCGACCTATGGTTCGGCCCGATGGGCCACACCGGCTGAGATTAAAGGTGCCGGCCTGCTCGGACCGGATGGCGTCGTCCTTGGCCGGCTTGAGCGCGACTATCTGCGGCATGACGGTCCCGAGCATGTGCTGTGCTTTGCTCCGACCCGATCCGGCAAGGGCGTCGGCTTGGTTATTCCCTCGCTGCTGACCTGGCCGGGTTCGGCGATTGTCCACGACATCAAGGGCGAGAATTGGCAACTGACCGCCGGCTTCCGCGCCAAACATGGCCGGGTGCTGCTGTTCGATCCGACCAATGCGAACTCCTCAGCTTACAATCCGCTCCTTGATGTTCGCCGCGGCGAATGGGAGGTTCGCGACGTTCAGAACATCGCCGATATCCTGGTTGATCCCGAAGGCTCGCTGGAGCGCCGCAGTCACTGGGAGAAAACGTCCCACGCCCTACTGGTCGGCGCCATTCTCCACGTCCTCTACGCCGAGCGGGACAAGACGCTGGCCGGCGTTGCCAACTTCCTGTCCGTCCCGGCCCGCTCGATCGAGGCGACCCTGGCCGCAATGATGAAAACGTCTCACCTGGGCGAGGCCGGCCCGCACCCCGTGGTTGCGTCGGCCGCCCGCGAACTGCTCAACAAGTCGGACAACGAGCGGTCGGGTGTCTTGAGCACGGCGATGAGCTTCCTCGGCCTCTATCGAGATCCTGTCGTCGCGACGGTGACGTCGCGCTGCGACTGGCGCATCGGCGATATCGTGGGTGATACGATGCCCGCCACGCTGTACCTCGTGGTGCCGCCTTCCGACATCAACAGGACCAAGCCGCTCATCCGCCTTCTGCTCAACCAGATTGGACGCCGGCTGACCGAGGACCTCAAGGCTCGTGGCAACCGGCACCGGCTGCTGCTCATGCTGGACGAGTTCCCTGCCCTCGGTCGGCTGGACTTCTTCGAGTCGGCCCTGGCCTTCATGGCCGGCTATGGCCTCAAGGCGTTTCTGATCGCCCAGTCGCTTAACCAGATCGAGAAGGCCTATGGGCCCAACAACTCCATCCTCGACAACTGCCACGTCAGGGTGAGCTTCGCCACCAATGATGAGCGCACGGCCAAGCGCGTCTCCGATGCCTTGGGCACCGCCACCGAAATGCGCTCCATGAAGAACTATGCCGGCCATCGTCTCTCGCCTTGGCTCGGGCATCTGATGGTGTCGCGCCAGGAGAGCGCCCGGGCACTTCTCACGCCCGGGGAGGTGATGCAACTGCCGCCCAGCGACGAGATCGTCATGGTGGCCGATATCCATCCCGTTCGCGCGCGTAAAGCCCGATACTATGAGGATGTCCGGCTAACCGAGCGCACCGTCCCGCCCCCGGACATTCCGCACGCTGACAAACGTCCGGCGGATGACTGGAGCACGCGCGTGGTTCCAGAGCGGCCGGTCCTCGACGCGCGCGATCTGCGGATGGGCCTCACAGGCGACGAAGAGGACTCAACCGAATCTGAAAAGCGGCGTCAGCCCGAACTGCGCAGAGACACCGCGGCCGCAGCCGAGCCGGTGATCGACAACGAGTTCGATGCCGATCGCGATGCTGACGAAGATCCGGCCGTTCTTGCCCTCACCCTCAACCGCTCCATGCAGCGGGTCGCCCGACTGGCCGATCTCGATCCCAGCGATGGCATGCTGTGAGACCAACCGTCACCAAGCCCGGCAAGAAGCAGCGCCTTTCAATCTATCTAGACCCGCCAGTGATGAAGGCACTGGTCGAGCACGCGGCGCGACGGGACCTTTCACGGTCGCTCGTGGCCGAGGCGGCAATCGCCTCCTTCCTCTCGCCTGATGCGGCAGAGCGACAGGAAGCCGCCATGACCAAGCGGCTCGACCTGATCGACAGGCGGCTCAATAGGCTTGAACGCGATCTCGGCATCTCCGTCGAAACGCTCGCCGTGTTCGTGCGCTTCTGGCTGACCACGACACCCCAATTGCCGGAGCCCGCACAGGCAGCCGCACGCGCCCAGTCAGGTAAGCGCTATGACGCTTTTGTAGCCGCACTCGGCCGCAGACTTGCACAAGGTATTACGTTGAGAGCGGAAATTTCGGAGGATGTCCGCCCTAACGACGACAACTCGCTTGCCAATGGTGCGACCTAATTTGCGATCTGTTGGTGGGCGGTGTTGTTCTTAAATCCGAAATGGAGCGATAGCTGCCATCCCGACAGCCTCGTGGCATTGGCGAGTACCGACCCCATATCGGTAGTTCGGAGTCAGCTTGCCAGATCCTCAAAGCTGCCATTGTGTCAGCTGCTTAGAACGTTTCGAAGGGTAAGCGTTATTGCTTCTAAGGCGCTCAACCCTTCAATTGACCAACCTACCTTGGTCTGGAATGATGATCCCATGATCGAAGTGGACACCCACATTGTCACCCGCTTGGCCGGCATCTTTTGCGAGATGCCGGGGCGGAGTGCGCGCGACTGATACAGACGCCATCCTGCTGCCGGGCTCGCCTTGGGGACGAGGTGCATCGGCTTGCCTGATGCCTCGTCCATTTTCTCCTCAAGGACATGAAAATGGCACAGAATATCTACGACAACCCCGCATTCTTCTCTGGGTACACCCAACTTCCCCGACAGACGCTCGGTTTAGACGGAGCGCCTGAATGGCCTACCGTTCGATCAATGCTCCCAGATCTCCAAGGCAAGCGTGTCGCAGACCTTGGATGCGGCTTCGGCTGGGCTTCGCGGTGGATGGCAGAGCACGGCGCGACCGTTGTGACCGGCTACGATCTTTCGGAGAACATGATCAATCGCGCTCGGACCATGACAGAGCATCCGGTGGTTAATTATCTGATAGCCGACCTCCAAAATCTGGAATTGCCAGCAGGCGCGTTCGACCTCGTCTACAGTTCACTGGCCTTCCACTACATCCAAGATTTCACCCGCCTAACGGGAATGATGTATGCAGCCCTTGCTCCATTGGGGGTGCTGGTCTTTACCATTGAGCATCCAATATACATGGCTGCCACCAACCCCGAATGGACACTGGACCAAGATGGGCAAAAGAGCTGGCCAATCAGTGGCTACTCGCAAGAAGGCGAGCGTCGCACCAAATGGTTTGTCGACGGCGTGGTGAAGTATCATCGTACTCTTGCAACAACACTGAACACGCTGATTCAAGCTGGCTTTGTCATAGATCGCTTGGAGGAGTTTGCACCTTCTGAAGCGCAGGTCGCACAAAACCCTGGACTGAAGCAGGAGCTTGACCGACCGATGTTCCTCCTGATCTCGGCTCGGAAAGCTGAGATCGTCAGGAATCGTCTGTGAATATCCTGAAGCCGCCGCAGAGGATCAGAGGCTTAACCGTGAACAAATGAAGGCGGGGCGCAAGTTGACATGCGCGACCCGCTTTCCGACTGCAGCCGATCCCTTTCGGCCGTTCAGGCGCAACTCTCATATTCCCAGAAGCCGCTGTTCCGTGCGCAGGCCCATGCCAAGAGCCGACGCCTGACAAACGCAAAAAGCTTCCGACTACTCGCAGGAGCTTGCCCGTGCCACAACCATCTTTGACCCCATGTCCGGCAAAGCCATCATCGACGGCACAGGTATAGAGTTAGCCTGTGCGCGAACTTCCCTGCTCGGTGCAGACGCTATTGCCCCACTACTTGCCCCAACAACCGGGCAAGCTGCACAACATCCACTGGCTTCTCACATCGTGGCACGTCCCCATAGATTTCAGGGATAATGTGAGCGTCATACCCAGTGGCAAAGATAAACGGCACTCCAGCAGCTGACAGCGCATCGGCGACAGGGAAAACCTGTTCATCTCGTAGGTTCACATCAAGAACCGCCCCGTCAAGGCGGTCATGGTTGCTTGTTACTAACGCAAGTGCCTTGCCAAGGGATCCAGCAGGACCAACGACTTCCGCCCCCGCCTCCTCAAACCACCGGGTCAGGTCCGTGGCGATCATGTAGTCGTCTTCCACTATGAGCAGGCATCGCCCTTGCAGATCCTCAAGTGACTGGTTGCTCATGACCTGTTTCCTTCACTCAGTCTGACTGGAACCACAATTGAACAGATGACGCCATCTGGCCCATAGGCAAGGTCGGTTTCCGCTTCGAGTTGGTACGGAAGGGCATTCTCGATCAGCTCACTGCCATAGCCCTTGCGGTTTGGGCGTCCTTCAACCAGCGGCACGCCGCTTTCACGCCATTGCAGCGCAGCCTTGGGCTCACCGCGTTCTTTGGTTATCTCCCAAGTGACCGTTAACCTGCCCGTCGGTTGCACCAGAGCGCCGTACTTGACAGCATTCGTAGCAAGTTCATGAACGGCAAGGGCAAGGACCTGTGCTGCGGATGCAGGAAGCGCAGCAGGCGGGCCTCGCACGACAACCTTGTCAGACTGTTGGGCACCGCCGGTATGAGCCGAAAGCTCCATATCGATCAAGGTTTGAAGGTCTACATCCTGGTAGTCGACACGGGAGATCAGGCCTTGGACGCGGCTTAACGCCCGTAGGCGACTTTCGAATTCTGTTTGGAACGCAGGCAGTGAGGCGCTTTTCCGGGCTGTTTGAGTGGCTACAGACTGCACAACAGCTAGAAGGTTTCGGGTGCGATGCTGAAGCTCAGCCACCAAAACACCTTGACGATCTTGAAGACCGCGCAACTGGTGAATGTCAGTCATTGTTCCGACCCAATCATTTTTTGTCGGGCTTAGTCCGTTGATTGGCCTGGCGCGGGTCTGATGCCAACGATATTGTTGGTCACTGCGGCGCCGGATGCGGTGCTCGGCGTAATATTCGCCTGTCTGGCGCGCGCTTTCCCACGCTTTTTGCGTTGCGGTACGATCATCGGGGTGAATGGCATCGAGCCAGCCAAAGCCTACACTTTCGTCCAAGCTGAGGCCAGTGAAGTCAATCCATTGTGGACTGCCCCAGGTCCTGAAGCCATCGTGCCGGGTTTGAAACACCAGTTGCGGAATGCTGGTGGCAAGTAAGCGGAAGCGCTCCTCGTTCACGAGCAACTGCTGGTTGGCCTGATACTGCTCCGTTCGATCACGCGTGATCTTGACGAATCCCTGGCCCTCTTTGAGGGGCATCAACAACCCCGATGCCCAGAACCGGGATCCGTCCTTGCGTTGATGCCATCGTTCATCAGCGCCTCGCCCATTCCTGAGCGCAAGCTGGCGCTCTTGTTCGGGAGCGCCCTTCTGGCGATCCTCCGCAAGAAAGACAACATCAGCCGAGGTGCCAAGGATCTCGCTTTCAGAATAGCCGAACAGGCGCTCCGCGCCTACATTCCAGCTTGTGGCCATGCCATCCGCGTCTACCGTGTAGATGGCGAAGTCCGTCGAGCTCTCTACGATGAGCTCGAATAGCTCTGCTTTCGTCCTCAGTGCAGGATCAATGTTGGCTTCTTTGTCGCTCATTTCGCGTGTGTCTGCTTAGCGCAAGGTCAATTTCAAGCACAATGCGCTGCGAGTGAATGGGTTCGCGTCTGCGCTGGAAGCCATTTTCGCCCAATATACCCAGCACGGCTTGGAGCATGGTATCACCCATTTCATTGTCCTTACCATCGCGCGTACAGCGCGTTAGGTCCTTCGTCAGGAGGCCAAAATGACCATCAAAGACAAACCCACGACCAAGAAGAACTCGAAAACGAACAGCTCCGTTACTCCGCAATTTGCTTCCAGCGGATCCGCAGTTCCGACTGCCGTACCTCCGTACGACGTGGAGAAAGTAAGTGGCGGCACGGCTAAGGCTGATCCCAATCCGAAAGGGTCCAAGCCGATCAAGTAGTCGGAAGCTAAAGGGCACATGCGGCAACGCGTCTTGAACGGCAGGGTAAGGGGCCGTGAGCAGCCTGTCCGCTATCAGTATCGCGATGCAAGACAGCTGCTGTTCAGCCATGCATCGAGAAAAGGCTGCACTCGACCCCATTTCTGACGAAAACGGTCTTCAGTCTGATCGCCGAAAGCGGACATTAGCCTATGAATAGCGGAGCGTTCTGCCGTCCACCTCCCCTCAAGACCGGAACACCATGAAGAGCTCGACAATCCATCTGTTCCGACACGGCAAACCAGATTGTCCGCCCCGGAGAGCTCTCTCATGCACTGAGTATAGTGGCTGGGTTCGCGCCTATGACGCCGCCGGCATTGCAAGTGATCCACCGGCCTCACTAAAGGCATGGATACAGACCGTTGGGGTGGGGGAGGTGTTCAAGAATGCATAGAATGACAGGCCACTACCTTCACCTTTCTTTGCAATTTTGTCGTCGCAGACTGAAATGGCTTTCGCCCTTAAAGTCGGTCTCATTGTGCGCCTTTTTCGCAAGTGACCGTGGAGCTACCATGTCTTGCTTGCCACAGGAATGCTGACACTTACAAAGCGGGGCAAGTCCAGTCCTCAGAAAAAGCCAGCACGATAGACCTGAATTTGTGAAGCAACGAAACAGCCGCGCAATACCTTAGGGAGCCAGCGTCTCTGTCGTCGCTTCTTATGGATCTCTCCTAAGCCCCGTGCATAGCGTCAGGCACATCGGCTGCAACGCTTCTGAGAAAAAATGTCGCGCGGTGTCTTTCTTGCCATTCTCGCCTATGGTCTATTTTCGTGTGCCGATGCCCTGATCAAGTCCACCGGTGGTGCACTTAGCGTCTTTGAAGTCGGTTTCTTCACCTCCCTCTTCGCCATCATGCCGGCGGTGCTGACTAAGCAGCGCGCCGAGCGCTGGCGCGAGGCGGTCCAATTCCGCAATCCGCTCCTGCTCAATCTGCGCGGCATGTCCGGCGTTCTGGGGTCGGCCTGTGTCATCTACGCCTTCACCCATATTCCCCTGGCTGATGTTTATTCCCTGGCGTTCCTGGCGCCCATGTTCGTGGTTATTTTCTCGGCCCTGCTGCTCAAGGAGGTCATCCCTCGTCGCCGCTGGCCTTTGCTGCTCCTAGGCTTTGTCGGGGTGCTGATTGTCGTTCGTCCGGGCTTCCGCGATTTGCAATTGGGCCACCTGGCCGCGCTGGCCTGCGCCTTCTTTACCGCTTCTAACACCATTCTGTTGCGGTCCCTCGCACTAACTGAGCACCGGTTGAGCATTTTCACTGTTGTCACCGCCTATGCTCTCACCATCAACAGCATCGGTATGCTGGTCTGGGGCTTTACGCTGCCCAATCTCGAACAATTCGCCACCTTGATGGCCATCGGCACTTTGGGAGGCTTTGGGCATCTGACCTTCATCAGCGCCACCAAGTTCGTGGAGGCCAACCAGATTGCGCCATCCCAATACACGCAGATGATCTGGGCTCTAGCCCTGGGAGCGGCATTTTATGGCGAGTACATCGACCTGCCGGCTGCATTCGGCATTGCTATCCTGGCCACTGCGGGCGGGCTGAACGTTTTGTCTAACGAACGGATCGATCGCCTGGTGGCAGGCAAGTCGATGGCCCGAATGGCAGCGTTGCATCCCCGTCGTCGGGCGGAACCCACGCCGGACGAAGTCACCACGTAAGTACTGCTCCGCGCACTTCGCTCGAAGCAAGGGCGGGCGCGATCTAGACGGCACGAGCCGCCAGTTCGATGAGCTTAGTATTGCCGCTTTTGATCAGTTGCTTGAGGCTCCCCTGGATCAACGACGTCCAAGCGTCCGAGCAGGTGTCAAGCATTCTCTGGTGGGCTGCTGCCGACCCCATTTCGGACGAAAGGTCCATAGTCAGCATATCCCGAAAGCGGACGTCTTGTCGACCGCGGCTTCATGCAGCTGCTGCACCTGGCAATAGGCACCAACACCACTCGAGAAGCAATGAGCTGCCTGATCCAGCGTCCATCTTGCTATTATGGCAAGCTCATTCACCCTTCCTAGCCTTGCTGAATGGGGCATGACCACCGCTCCCTGATAATGATGGTGTGGGGCGCTGCCATAGTGCTGAAGCTGATCGTCCCTCATCGTTTTGGAAGAGTAGCGCATGCCCTTCGCCTAGGTACTGGCCGGAGTGGTCTCATCGTGTTCGGCGATCTGGCGCACCGTATGCCAGACAACACGCTCTTCTTGCTCGTAGCTGGTGGGCCGCCCACTCCTTCGGGATCGTCTCCCCTCAGGGACGGCTGGCTTCCAAAATGCGGTCTGACAAGTGGCCGTCGTGGACGGCGCCAGCTTGCACTTGTGACTATGTTGGAACTGCTCATGCACTAGTAGCCCACCTTGCTGAGCAAACGCTTTCAACAAACGAGAACGTTCCTGCCAGTGGTTACCCCAGCCTTTCGCCATCTTCTCGGGCGAGGCTGTTGTGGATATCGGTTGCAGCTATTGCCGCATGCCCCAGTGCAACGGAGATTTGGTTGAGTTCGTGCACCACGTCGCCGGCTGCGTACAGTCCTTCGATGTTGGTGCGCTGGTGGTGATCGACAACGATGCAGCCCGCTTCCTCGCATTCCGCACCCAGAACGCGTGCGAGGCCTGACTGCACTACAGCGCCAAGGGCTGGGTAGAGGACATCGAAGCGCCGGGTGACCCCATCAGCAGCCCGCACCTGTACCTCTTCGCGGCCGACATCTACTTCTGTAGGGACCGGCAACACTGCAATGCCACGCCTTGAGAGCTGTTCGGCAACAGCAGGATCCATTTCCTCGGAGGTTGCCGGCAGCAGAGTTACTCGGTCGCTATATGTTCTGAGGAACATGGCTTCGGCAGCCGCCCGGACTGGCGGTCCGTAGACGGCTATAGATTGCCCTGTTGCCTCGTAGCCATCGCAGATCGGGCAAAGCCTTAGCGCTCCACCATAAAGGCTGGCAGCAAGGCTCGGCAGTTCAGGTACGTTGTCAACAATGCCGGTGGCTAAAAGCACCCGACGTGCCGTGATCACACGCGTTCCAGCTGTAACTTCGAACCCGCCTTTGGCTGGCTTGATATCATCTACCGTGGCCTCGAGGACTGGCACGTCGTATGCATCTGTTTGACTACGCATGCGGGCCAGTAGCTCCGGACCGCCTATTCCGTCTACAAACCCTGGAACATTATGAGAAATGGGGATCCATCGGGCGCGGCTTTGGCCGGCGTCGATGATCAGCACCTGGCGTCGGAAGCGTGCCAAATAAACAGCAGCGGTAAGCCCTGCCGGACCCCCTCCAACGATCACACACTCATATTCGAGAGTCTCTCGGCTGGTCATGGCCACTTCAACCAACTGCATGCCATGGCGTTCCTGCAAGATGTTCATCGTTGCTGGAATTCGGACCTGAACACACTGTATGGCCGAGCTTTGCACCAGCCCAGGGGTACTTAGACCTGTGGGGAATACCGGCTCTTCGTGCCTCCAGCAGGTCCAAAAAACGGATTGCGTATCAGAGCATTTAGCAGGTGAGCAGGAGGCCCTCGTGGCACGTTATCTTCTTCCACATCATCAACAGTGCATGCATTCCTGACACTCTGGGTTTGGATTGCCTCAATCTTGCTGGCGCCAAGGATGAGGCGGTTCGAATTGCAGGAGCAATGTTGAAGGATCAAGAGCTGCAATTGTAAGAAACTGGGCACTCGACAAGTTCGTATGCGATAAGAAGAACAAGACAGGCCTCAAGCTGTCGTTCACTGCTGAGGAGCTGACCCAGAATTCGGCGGCCGACAAAACGAGCTAACGGATCTGGTCCCTGCAGACCGGTGACGGCGCTGCCTAATCCTGTTCATTGCGAGCTCCAAAACATTGCAATGCCGATTTAGGTGGGGGTGTAATTCGACTGACTTTGTTGTGTGGTGAGTGTAACGAGAGCTCTCGCTCCATCGCGAAGTTAACCCGGGGCTTGTTGTGCAACTGTAGGGACAGCGGCACCATTTGGCCAACATGACTTCAACACAAGAACCAGATGCCAATGTCGCAACGAAGTTCAAGGAGTACTTCGTAGTTTGTCGCGGATCCGAATGGTGGATCGTGGACGATGCTACATCATTCGGACCCTACGCTTTGCGCAATACAGCTGTCGAGGCCGCTATGGCAATGGCCGCCCAAGAGCTTGGCAGCAGCATTAATACAAAGGTGTTTGTCGAGGAGAAGCTCCTAGGTGATCTGTTTCTAGTGTACGACAGCACGGTTGATAGGGATGGTTCACTTGCAAACTCCAGTGAGGGCCGCAGCATCGCAGGACAAGAGTTGTAAGGCGCCTCGTTGCTATTCGAAGTTAAGGGTGATCAGACCCAAAGCATCACTCGACTGACGGACTCAAGACTGAAGTGCCGAGACTGAAGGCGAAGCCGGCCTCCGTTTGAAAAATGATTTCGGGGCAGTGTCTTGCCGCCGGTCCCATGAGTCGGCAATCGCAAAGCATGTCCTTTTAATCGCTGTTTGGGGCACAATTCGCTGGCAGATTGAATGCCGATTGTAGCCTCAAAAATAGTTCCTTCGCACCTAGAGCAAGCACAGGCCACGATTTGGGCTGCTTGGCGGCAATCGGGGCGTTGATGTTCCCGTGCCATTCGGTAGTGACTACGAGTTCTGCGGGAGAGTGAATTCTGCGTACTAGTGATTGCCGTTGTTGAACGCAAGTTAGGCTGCGGAACTCTGTCAATTGCGAGCCATTGCTGCGGGATCGGTAAGGAGGGCAAGTGATCCATACCATGGACCGTCGACTGTCGTGCTCCGGCGCGCTTGTGACTGTGGCTGGAACAGCTCGCTGACCCGCGCTAGACGGATCTACTCAGCATTGGAAAACTCGTGACCGCATTCGATGAAATGCTGTTGGCAGATGGCGAATTTAGGCAGCCATATGAGCCGGTGAAGGTCTGGCTTGATCAGCAAACGCCTGCTGCGTTGGACAAGAAGGCGCGTGATGCGGAGAAGGTGTTCCGCAGAACGGGCATTACCTTTGCGGTATATGGTGAAAAAGAGGCTGCTGAACGGCTGATCCCCTTCGACATCGTGCCTCGGATCATCACAGGCCGTGAGTGGCGCTACCTGTCGCAAGGCATCGAGCAGCGCGTCGTGGCCATAAACGCGTTCCTCGATGATATCTACCATCGACAGGAAATCGTCCGTGCCGGCCGGATACCGAAGCAGTTGATTGCTCAGAATTCCGCGTTTCTTCCAGAAATGATCGGCTTCCGTCCGCCCAGCAACGTCTACACCCACATTGTAGGCGTAGATCTGGTACGCACCGCCGAGAACCAGTTCTACGTTCTTGAAGACAATGCCCGCACGCCATCGGGCGTGTCGTACATGCTAGAAAATCGCGAGACCATGCTGCAGCTCTTTCCCGAGCTGTTTCAAGAGGTCAAAGTGCTCCCCGTGGAGAACTATCCTCAACTGCTGCGCCAGTCATTGTCCGCAGTTGCCCCGCTCGATCGGGAGCGCGAAAAGCCCACCATTGCGGTCCTGACGCCTGGCATCCACAACTCTGCCTATTTCGAACACGCCTTTCTAGCCGACCAGATGGGGGTGGAGTTGGTCGAGGGAAGCGACCTCAAGGTTGTGGACGGCCGAATTGCCATGCGCACCACCCAAGGCTATCGCGCCATCGATGTGCTGTATCGTCGGGTCGATGATGCGTTCCTCGACCCCCTTACGTTCAGGGCTGACTCGACCTTGGGCGTGGCGGGCATCATGGACGTATACCGCGCCGGCCGGATTACCATTGCCAATGCTCCTGGGACCGGCATTGCAGACGACAAGGCGATCTATTCTTACATGCCTGAGATCATCGAGTTCTATACGGGCCGTAGCGCCATCCTGGAAAATGTACCGACCCATCGCTGTGGGGAGCCCGATAGCCTCAAATATGTGCTGGAGCACCTTGATGAGCTTGTTGTCAAGGAAGTCCATGGCTCAGGAGGCTATGGCATGCTGGTAGGCCCAGCGGCCTCGCGGCAGGAAATAGCAGATTTTAGCGACAAGCTTCGCGCACGGCCGGGCAACTATATCGCGCAACCGACCCTGGCGCTCTCCACCTCACCGATATTGACGAGCGCGGGGCTGGCGCCGAGGCACGTCGATCTGCGGCCCTACGTTCTGGTGTCGGATCGCATCCGTATCGTCCCGGGCGGACTCACCCGCGTCGCTCTGACTGAAGGCTCTCTGGTGGTCAATTCCAGCCAGGGAGGCGGTACCAAGGACACTTGGGTCCTCAACGATTGATGAGATGGAAGGGACACTGAGCTATGCTCCTGGGGCGAACCGCTAGCGGCCTGTTCTGGATGCACCGGTATATCGAGCGGGCCGAGAACATGGCCCGTCTCGTCGATGCCGGACTGCGGATGGCGCTCACCCGCACCTCGAAAGCATCCGAAGAATGGTCGTCGGTTGTTCTGTCGGCAGCCGCCACTGAAGGCTATCAGGCCAAATACGATCAGTACACTGCCACAAACGTCGCTGACTTTCTGTTGCGGGATCGAGACAATCCTTCAAGCGTCATCTCCTGCATAGAAGCCACTCGATCCAATGCACGGATGGTCAGGACAGCACTCACGCGGGACGCCTGGGAGGCGGTGAACGAGGCATGGATGGAGTTAAAGAGCGTTTTGAATGAGCCTGTTTCAGACAGCGAGCTGCCTGCGCTGCTGGATCATATCAAACGTGAGACTTGGTTGATCCGCGGTGCGTTTCACGGAACGATGCTGCGCAACGAGTGCTTCAACTTCTCGCGGGTCGGCAAATTCATCGAGCGTGCTGACAACACCTCCCGGATCCTCGACGTGAAATATTACGTACTGCTGCCATCAGTGTCCTATGTTGGCGGTACGATGGACAATAATCAATGGGAGTCTATCCTGCGATCCGTATCGGCACATCGCTCTTACCGGTGGGTCTATGACGTCCAGTACAACCCAACCCAGATAGCGGAATACCTGATCCTTAATGGGCGGATGCCGCGGTCGCTGCATTTTTCCTATCGCAATATCGTCGAGAACCTGGAGCATCTGGCGAATGACTATCGGGTGCGCCATCCCTGTCATAAGGGAGCTGCTCAGACGCTCGGCTCTATTGAAAGCAAGCAGATCGAGACCGTGTTCGAGTTTGGATTGCATGAGTTTCTGACCGACTTCATAGCCCAAAACAGCCGGCTTGGTGCTGACATAGCATCCGCCTACAACTTCGATTGACCCATCGTGCTCATCTCGATCGATCATACCTCCACTTACCGCTATAGCGAGCCCGTAGCCTATGCGGTGCAACGGGTGAGGCTACGACCCGTCGATTCGTCCGTTCAATCTGTCGCGGACTGGCGGATTGATGTTAAGGGAGCAGCGCTGGAACTCTCGTACCGAGACGCTTTCGGAAACCAAACCGAGTTGCTGCACTCAAGGTCGCGAACCTCTGAAATCGTCGTCCGAGCGGTTGGACACGTGGAAACCAGGAACACTGCCGGCATATTCGGCGCCGGCACCGGCACAGCTCCGCTGTGGATATACCAGCGTGTTACGCCCCTGACCCAACCAGGAGAAGCCGTCCACGCTCTCGCCGAGCCGCTAACTGGCGTAACCCGCAGGCTGGAGCAGTTGCACCGCCTGTCAGGGGAAATTACCGACCGCGTTGCCTATCTTCCGGATAGCACAGATGTTGCCACCCCCGCTGAGGCGGCGCTGGCAAGCGGCAGCGGGGTATGTCAGGATCACGCACAAATCTTCATTTCGGCAGCGCGATTGCTGGGGGTTCCCGCCCGGTATGTATCGGGCTATCTCCTGATGGAGGACAGGGTTGAGCAGACCGCAACTCATGCCTGGGCCGAAGCTTTCATCGAGGATCTCGGCTGGGTAGGGTTCGACGTGGCTAACGGCGTAGCGCCGGACGAACGGTATATTCGGATCGCCTGCGGTCTCGACTACGGGCAAGCTGCACCCATAACTGGGTTGCGTAGGGGGTCCTCAACTGAGACCCTTGCTGTTACCCTTCATGTAGAGCAGTAGGAGCCGCTGAGCCGCGATGTTGAGGAACAGCGTCGTTGGCGTGACGACATTGTAGTCCAACTGACATCCAAGCTTGAACTTCATCGTGGCGTAAAGTCCGTCTCAGGCGTGACCATCCGGCAGTAAGCGGCAACAAGCCTG
>JAESGO010000060.1_pt1 | contig 94315 bp, 54 predicted proteins | sample 9269701 | NCBI WGS metagenome assembly JAESGO01 (sample SAMN15720690, study PRJNA650881) | algae metagenome | isolation source: Hormoscilla sp. CMT-3BRIN-NPC48 and co-occurring heterotrophs from... | place: USA: Clark Mountains Wilderness, California | collected 2010-04-18 | reverse complement strand
AATACTATTTCTAGATTACCGAAGTAGAAACAACTGCTATTCAATAGCAGTTGTTTCTACTTCAATAAAATACTCATACAGTAGAAATCAAAAAAATTTCTTCCTTCACAATGAATTAACCCTGCCCTTATAAAGGGGAGGGGGCAAGGGCAGCGCGGGCTCTTGTAATTTTGTACTTCATTAACTGAAAATCTGCTGTATGTCCGGCTGATTACTCCCTTCCCACTACAAGATTACTGATCGTATTCTTCTTCTTCCTTGGCGTTCTTTGCGTCTTGGCGGTTTTTTCAATAAGTATTCTTTAGGCGGGAAGGGAGTAGCTATTCTGCTGTTCTACGTGCTGAGATAGTAGGTTTCTAATTTTTTAAAGCTGAACGTCCTGCTTGTTGTTGCTGGATGCGTTCTAAGCTGCCAGTAGGAATGGAAGCAATAAGTTGGCGGGTATATTCTTTTTCTGGTTCGCGATAGAGGGTTTCGGCAGAACCAATTTCTTCAATTTTTCCTTGGTTCATTACTATGATGCGATCGCTCATAAATTTAACTACGCTTAAATCATGGGAAATAAAGATATAAGTCAAGTTAAATTCTGCCTGCAATTCTTTCAATAAATTTAGTACTTGCGCTTGTACGGAAACATCTAAAGCTGAAACTGATTCGTCACAAATAATAAATTTAGGATTAAGTGCTAACGCCCTAGCAATAGCAACCCGTTGACGTTGACCACCAGAAAATTCGTGGGGATAGCGGTTCATCAAATTCGGATTTAAACCCACACGCTCTAATAAGTAAGCAACTCTCTCTTGGCGTTGGCGAGGGTTTTTACTCACACCATGAATGATTAGCGGTTCCATCACCGCGTCACCAATTTTGATGCGAGGATCAAGAGAACTAAAGGGATTTTGGAAGACGATTTGCATCTCCCGTCTTAATTTACGCAACTGTTGATCGTTAAGCGTAAAGATATTTTGCCCTTCAAATAGTACCTGACCATCAGTTGGTTCAATTAATCGCAATAACGTCCGCGCTAGGGTGGTTTTACCACAACCAGACTCTCCTACTAATCCTAGAGTTTCACCTTGATAAACATCAAAAGAAACATTGTTAACAGCCCAAACATAGCGTTTAGTGCGACCAAATACCCCTTTTTCGGGAAATCCAACGCGCAGGCTGCGGATACATAATAGCGGCGCTGTTGAAGGTATTTCGGTGTGTTGATTTACCTGGGCTGTTTGATTGAGAGAATCGATCATCTTCAAATCTACTGGTTTTTCTGTAAGTTCTAGTTCTCCAGTAGAAGTAGTAGTGACTTCCATGAAGTCGGAAACAGTAGGAAGATATTTTAAAGGTTGATCGAGGCGAGGGCGACAAGCTAATAATCCTTTAGTATATGGATGTTGTGGATTCGAGAAGATTTGCCACACTGATCCATATTCCACAATTTTTCCCTGATACATGACTGCGACGACATCAGCAATTTCGGCTATGATGCCTAAATCGTGGGTGATAAATAGCATCGACATCCCACGACGATCGCGCAATTCTCTTAATAAATCTAGTATGGTTGCTTGTACAGTGACATCTAGGGCTGTAGTTGGTTCATCGGCAATTAACAACGCGGGGTTACATGAAATTGCCATTGCGATCATCACCCGTTGCAACTGTCCACCGGAAAGTTGATGGGGATAACGATCCAACATGGATAATTTATAGCTATTAATATATTGGTTGATTTCGCGATCACCAATATCAACTACTGATTCATCAGTTTTATGCTTACCGAATAGTTCCCGTTTACGGGTTTCTATATAACGTTCCCGTAATTGTTCATCACTAGGAAGTAGTTTAACTTCTTGGAGTAGTGCGATCGCACTTCGGCGTGCTTCTGCTGGTGAAACATTTTTGTGCAGCCGCAGTGCCTCAGTTAACTGAAAACCAATCGTGTATACCGGATTTAGGGAACTCATCGGTTCCTGAAAAATCATCGCCATCTGGCTACCGCGATACTGCTGCATTTTTTCTTGGCGCAGTGCTAGTAAATTGATTGGTTCTTTGTTTTTACCTTCTGCATCTACCCCCTCAAACCAGATTTCTCCACCACTAATCTTGCCAGGGCTAGGCACTAAACCCATTACCGCCAAAGAAGTGACAGACTTACCTGAACCTGACTCGCCCACAATTCCGAGTGTTTGCCCTCGCTTCAACTCAAAGGAAATACCATCAACTGCCTTAATCAGCCTTTCATCAGTTGGGAATTGCACCTGTAAATTGCGAACATCAAGGACGGTATCAATCATTGCCTTTAATTAGCTGGATTAAGTGGATTTTAACAACCCCTACTATCTGCATGGGGTGAATTTAAATCTTTTTTCAGTTTAAATAAATTGCTTATTACTAAAGCAAGTGCAGACTAATCATCACATTAACCTATATTGATTTACATTCAGAGCTAGGGCTAATAAGTCAGCCGATGTTAATCAACTACTAAAGTATAATAAACCTCTCCGTAAATTCAGGGTACTAACCCTTAAACCCTTGTATAAACGCGCCATGGCGCGTCTATACATTATTCTTTGGGATTAAACTATACTGGTGCGTTGGTTAGAATGATAATTTGTTCCTGAGTCCAATAAAGCCAAAGCATAGCTTTTAAGAGTTAGGTTGTAGCCGTGAACTAATTAAAAGACCAACAGGATGAACAGCAACCAATGGCATCAGTTTAGCAAGTTAGGGCGAACTTGCTACTTAATCCTTAGTCCAGCAATAGTGGGCGCAAATGTAACACTTGCTCAAGTTGTACCGGACGCTACTTTGCCATTTAACTCTCAAGTTATCCCCAATGGCAACTTAATTCAGATTCAAGGCGGTACTACAGCAGGCAGTAACTTGTTCCACAGCTTTAAAGAATTTTCTATTCCTACAGATACCACAGCCTTATTCAAAAACGATTTAGGTATCCAAAATATTTTCACAAGAGTAACAGGTAATTCTATCTCCAATATTGATGGTGCTATTCAATCTCAAGGAACTGCTAACCTGTTCTTACTAAATCCTAATGGGATTGTTTTCGGTTTAAATGCCAGCCTTAATATAGGTGGCTCATTTTTAGCAAGTACCGCCACATCACTTAAGTTCGCTGACGGTAGCGAGTTTAGTGCCGCGATGCTGCCATCTACACCAGCATTGCTGACAATTAGTGTTCCCGTTGGTTTGCAATACCAAAATACAGCAGCAAGTATTACAAATCAATCTCGTACTGTCGATAGTAGTGGGGAGATTGTTGGTTTACAAGTACAACCTGGTAAAACCTTGGCGCTTATCGGTGGCGATATTACCTTGACAGGCGGTATATTAACTGCACCTGGGGGACGAATAGAACTTGGTAGCGTTGCACCTAACAGTTTGGTAAGCCTCAGCCCAATAGCAACAGGATGGGCTTTAGGATATCAAGGAGTGCAAAATTTTCAAGATATCCAACTCTTAGAGCAAGCTAATGTCGATACAAGTAGCGAAGGCGGTGGGGAAATTCAAGTACAAAGTAAAAGCTTGTTACTTAACGATACTTCAAGGTTAACAGCGATTACTTTAGGCGCAGGTGTTGGGGGAAATTTAAATATAAATACTAATGATTCAATAGAAATTATCGGCAATGGTAGTGCTATTATAGCTGGAACTGCGACTACTGGAAATGCGGGAAATATCAATATTAAAACTGCAAAATTAATAGTTAGAGATGCCGCAATAGTTGTTGCTACTTCAGACATAGGTAATGCTGGAACTGTGAATGTGAATGCTAGTGAATTCGTCGAGCTTAGTGGTGCAAATAGCTTTATTTTTGCCGCAACATCTAACGCTGGTAATGCTGGAAATATAACCATCGACACTAAAAAGTTAATTATTCAAGATGGGGGAGGTTTATTTGCTGCTACTTTAGGCACAGGTAATGGCGGAACGATAAATTTAACTGTTACTGACACTATAGAACTTAATGACGGCGGAATTTTTACTGCTTCTCTTCAAGTATCGAATGAAAATGTTAACCACGGTAATGGCGGTGAGTTAAACATAAAAACTGAAAAACTGACTCTTCAAAACGATTCACTAATATCTGCTGCTGCTGACGGGAGAACGGCTAATGCTGGAAAGGTAACGATTAATACTGGCATTTTAGATGTGAATAACTCTGAAGTTAGTGTTAAAAGTCGGGGTCAAGGAAATGCTGGTAACTTAGAAATTAGTTCTAATTCTATTAATCTAAATAATCAAGGTATATTAACAGCTAAATCCGCAACAGGTAATGCTGGCAATATTAAATTGATATCGCCAGAGTTGCTATTATTGCGTAATGGTAGCGAGATATCGGCTTTTGCTCAAAGCAGCGATAATGAAGGCAATATTAACATTAATACTAACTTATTAGTAGCCTTAGAAAAAAGTAAAATAATTGCTAATAATGATTTTACAAATTTAGGTGCAAATATAAATATTCGCTCTAAAAACATTTTATTATCACCTGACAGCGAAGTAACTGCTAGTGGCAAATTGAATATTGAAGGGCAAACAGATATTAATGATGCTGTTGCTTTACGAGAAGCTGCTTTGCAGCACGAAAATTTGATTGAGCAAGGTTGTACGGCGGAAAAAGAAAATAAATTTGTTGTGACAGGTCGAGGTGGTTTGCCACAAAACCCTATCATTATTCTTAATGGTGATACAGTATTAGCAGATTTAGGCACTCAGATAACCGATGTAAGTTTGCCTAAACCAACTAATACCCCGCAGCTAACAACAAAACTGCCACCCCAACTTGTGGAAGCTCAAGGGTGGATAGTTAACCAAAAAGGTAATATTATTTTAACGGCACAAGCGCCCTCTGTTAAACCCAATAATTCTTGGCAACAGCCAGTTGTTTGTCAGTAAAATTTTTAAAATGAGTTAGCGATCTATCTATAGTTAATAATATTTAGCGTACTAAATGTGAACCTACTGGGCATTGAATTTCTGATAATTCAAAAGGTCTTAAGATTGTCGGCGGTAATGTAGAAGGCTTAGTAGTTATACAAATGCCTGCACTTGTAGTAGTTTTACCATTATTTTGTTTTGCAAATACAACGCTAGTATAACTTTGAAATTCAGTAGTTTTTGCTTGAGCCGTTATGCTAACACTCTTATTAAGATCGCCATCAGGGATAATGCGATAGCGGTAAAACTCAGTCTCTGAGTTAGTTATAATACCAAGTTCATCTAAGTCTGCGGCAAATTTTCCGGTTTTGATGTAATAAGCTTGCTGTGCTTTGTTTAATATATCAAGGTATTGTTCTGCTATACTTCGTCTAGATTTATTTGCTTGAGCATCAGGTTCTACTACTTGAACATCTTTAGGTAATGTTGTTTCATTGGATATTTTTGCGAAGAAGCTAGATTTAGCACTAAAAGCCGTAGGTCTAGTTTGTCCAGGGGTGGTTCCCTCTAATTCTAGATGTAGCTTTCCTTGAGTTAATTCAAAAATTGTCGTAACTTTTTGCTCGTTATCAATAATAATATCTATTTGCATGGGTTTAGTTGTAAAATTAATTTTGTAACCCATCTTAATAGCTGTAGAAGCTTGATTTTCTTGCTGTAAAACAATAAATAATTGATTTTTTGGTGTAAAAACCAGCGTTACTATTTTACCGGATGCGGGATCTTGTGCTTGCCATTTTCCTAGCAATTGTGTTAATAATTTTTGATGTTTTGTAGCTATTGGAGGTTGTTCAACTGTTTTTGCTAGTGATGATTGAGTATTGATTGGTATCCCAATCAGCAAAGCTAAAATTACTCTAAATATAATTAATTTGCTTGAATTAAAAGCTTTAAGCATCAAGGTGGGTTGGTTAAAGGTTATTTTCATCAAAATTTTATATAATTCAATACCGTTGCTGTAGGGGCGGGTTCACCTACATCTTTGTCTCCTACAAAAATCTATATTAAACCCGCCCTTACCAAAATTAAATAGATATCGACACTAAATTTAACGTGCGTTACCTAAAACTATTGTAGAGACGTTGTATACAACATCTCTACATTTTAATGTAAACCCCTCCCTGTTATGTGCTACGCGCAGGTGAAAACGAGGAGAGGAAGATTTGAAGTCAAATCTAATTAATAATAGTTTTTACCGTTGAGGTAATAGTCTCTAGTACCCTTGGAATTGATGGCTTCTCCCAGCCTATTTAAGGCATGAATATATGCTGCTGTTCGCATGGAAACAGATAAGTCCTGAGTAATTTTCCAAATATGCTCAGTTTCTTCTACCATTTTTTGTTGCAATTTTTGATTGACTTCATCTATTGTCCAATAAAGTCCACTGCGATTTTGTACCCATTCAAAATAGCTAACTGTAACACCACCTGCATTCGCTAATATATCAGGTACAACTAAAACTTGTTTTTCTGCTAAGATTTCGTCAGCAGCAAAAGAGATTGGCCCGTTAGCTACTTCAAAAATGTACTTGGCTTTAATATTATGGACATTAGTTTCAGTAATTTGGTTTTCTAATGCTGCTGGCACAAGAATGTCTACATCTAAAGCTAAAAGTTCTTCGTTAGTAAGTGATTCATGCTCAACAATGTTACAAACTGTGTCTTGGCAGTAAACGGCTTTCATGCCTTTACTAGATAATTTATATTGGCGAATGCTGGGAATATCTAAGCCTTTTTTGGCATAGATAGCGCCTTGAGAATCACTTACGGCAACGACTTTATAACCAGCTTTTGATAGTAAATCTGCAATCACAGATCCAGCATTACCAAAACCTTGCACGGCTACTGTTGTTTCTTGAGGATGTCTATCTAGTTTAGACATAATCCTTTCGATGACAAAAAATGCTCCGGTTGCTGTTGCGGTGTCTCTGCCTAAACTACCTCCCATTGAAATGGGTTTACCTGTGACAACGGCGGGAGTAATTTTTCGCTGAATAATGCTGTATTGATCCATCATCCAACCCATAATCATTGGGTTGGTATAAACGTCAGGTGCAGGGATATCAATATCAGGGCCGATAAAATCTGCGATCGCATTTATATATCCCCTACTTAATCTCTCTAATTCCATCCGCGATAATGCTTTGGGATTAAGAGTAATTCCACCTTTCGCACCACCAAAAGGTAAGTTTAAAACGGCACATTTAAATGTCATCCAAAATGCTAATGATTGCACTTCATCCATTGAAACATTGGGATGATATCTTATTCCTCCTTTGGTTGGCCCTCTGGTATTGTCGTAGCGCACCCGATAGCCTTGAAATACTTTTAAAGAACCGTCATCCATGCGTACTGGAATGGAAACAGCTAAACTTGCTTGGGGATATTTTAAATGTTCAATAGCATCATCGGAAATTGATACATATTTCAGTGCTTTTTCGAGAATTTGACTAGCATCAGACAATAGTGATTTAGACATCTGATTATTACTCTTATTGGTTGCCTGCGCTAAAAGTTTAATTCCCTTTACGCTTAACTAAAATAGCTGGTTCAACTTCGGTAAACCATTACCAAAGCTGAGGCTAAATATAGATTGCGATCGCGCCTGCGTCGCGCACTAGCGCATCTTTTAAAAAAATCCAACGCTATCTTAAAATTCACGCGCTCTTAATATCATGTACGCTAATTTTAAGACTAATATCTCCGCAACAACTTCATCAAAAAGTTTTGACTAGCTCTACTTTCCCGTCAGTAGGCAACAAATTTTTACAATCAGTTAAGCGGATTAGGGAATGCGTAATTTTTATTTGATCTGGGAATCTGTTTAACTTTTTAAAGCACAGAATAATTTTTTAGCCTTAATTTAATTAAAACAAATAAACGGTATCATAAGTAACAATTTAACAAAAATTATCTTATTGATTTGACTACCGGATAGGCAGTGGACATCACTGGAATTCGGTCATCTTGTTCAGCACAGTGGTAAATATAGCAACCGCCAAGGCGCTATGAGCATTTTTTAGGGCTAAAACCCTTATGAGCAAAGCATTTAAGAAAAGCTAATTGCTAAAAGCTAACTGCTAATTGCTATATGTAATGAAACGCCTAATTTGTAGTGTGCTATCGCACTATTATACTTTGCTTCATAGTTGAGTAGAACAGTGCGATCGCCAACCTCAAAATCTTCGTCCTATATCCTACACAAAATTAAAACCTTGAGTATTATTACTAATTAATCCCTTACCCAAATTCACACCCTGCAACACGCCTATAAGTTCATCTTGGGTAGTTAAACCACTCGTACCATCATTGTCAATAAAAATGCTAGTCCCCCCTACTACACCACTAGGCGATGAACCTAAGAAATAAGTCAAATTGTTAGCTAACTGCACCACATCTTGACCCACTTTAAAATCTTTAATCAACACATAATCGTTGATGCCCTTGGTAGTATTGTCGCCATCATTATAATTACTTCCCACTACAAAGCGATCGCTACCAACTCCACCAATAAGTGTATCTATTTCACCTACACCAAAACTACTAGGGTTATACCCACTTAAGGTATCATTGCCACTTCCACCTTCCAGTTGGTTGTTACTGCTATTACCACCCAATTCGTCATTAAAACTAGAACCAATTAAATTTTCAATCTGACTCAAACTGTCACCTTGTGCATAGCCACCTGAATATGTCGCGGTGGCTAAATTGACGTTGATGGCATCATTGGAACTGAAATAGGTGACTGTATCAATCCCATCACCACCATCTAAGCTATCAGCACCAAGGTCACCCACTAAAATATCATCTCCACCTCTGGCTTTGAGCACGTCGTTACCATTACGACCAACCAGGCTGTTGCTCCCATCATCTCCAGTTAAAGTATCCTTATATGCTGACCCAGCGATGTCTTCAATATTTAAGAAGCTATCTCCTGTGGCATCTCCACCTGTTGCTGTACTGTCAAATAAATTAATATTGACACCATTTCTTGATGTGGCATAGTTGATTTGGTCTTTACCCTCACCACCATCAAGTACATCTGCCCCTGCACCTCCAGTCAGGATATCTTGACCTGCGGCACCTAATAAGGTGTCGTTACCGTTGTCACCATATAGCAGGTCTTGACTTGTTCCTCCTGTAATGGAATCGTTGCCACTACCACCATAAATCACTTGCGAATTGTTACTTCCTGTCAGGGTGTCATGAAATTTAGAACCGATGAGGTTTTCAATGCTGGTTAATATATCAAACTCGGCATCTCCACCTCGATTAATTCCTGTGTTGAGATTGACATTGACTGCTGCGGTTGATGTGGTGTAGCTGGTACTATCTGTACCTCCTCCACCATTAATGGTATCTGCTCCTGCACCTCCGTTAAATGTGCCGTTTTCAGTGCTTCCAGTGATGACATCGTTGTAGGATGAGCCAATAATTCCTTCGATGCCAATCAGCGTGTCGTTGTTGGCATGACCACCACTGGCTGTATTTGTAGCTAAGTTAATGTTGATGGCGGCGGTTGAGGTGGCGTAAGTTACTTGGTCTTTTCCTGTACCGCCGTCAATATAGTCACTCAATGCTGTAGCTTTAATCACATCGCTGCCAGCTTGGGCGCGAAATTCAATCACGTCAGCATTAGTGATATTGCTGCTTATATTCTCATTTTTAGTAGTACCTGTAACTATGGCAATGCGACTTTCATAAGCGCCGATGTCGATTTTGCCATCAAAGATGCGAGTTTGTCCACGTTGGTCTGTGGTTGGTGCGTTACTATCATCTCCTGCGTTGATGGCGGGACTTCCAGGTAGTAACGCTATGGTTTGAGTTGTACCGCCGTTGTTTTGCAGTGTGCCGAGTTTGGTATCAGAGGTAATAATATCGCTGGCGATAGTACCTGTAGTCGCTGTACCAATTAAGTTATGACCACCGGAAATGAAAGTTGAATTGGCAGTGCTAACAAAGTCGGGAACAAAATTGGCAGTGTTACCTGCAATTATTGTATTTTTGGCTGTAATTGTACCTTCTTCGTTATAAATTCCGCCACCATGATTGGTTGTGTTAGCACTAATAGTACTACTTGTAATCTTGATCTTGCCATTGGTTTGATTAAAAATGCCAGCACCAGCAATTGTTGCTATATTATTACCAATAGTGCTATTCGTAATGTCTTTGATTTCGCCGGATACTTGGTTGAGAATACCCCCACCAAGTTGTGATGCCGAGTTATCACTAATAGTACTACTGGTAATGCTATTGATTATGCTACCAGCTTGATTAAATATGCCACCACCAAAGGTAGCTTGATTATTACTAATAGTGCTACTGGTAATGCTGGTAAGTTTGCCATTACTACTGTTAAATATCGCCCCACCAAAAGCCGCCAAGTTGTTACTAAATTTGCTATTGCTGACGCTTAAAATGCCATCGTTATAAACTCCTCCACCTGCACCAGTGGGAAAGTTTCCAGTAGCTTTACCATTACTAATTGTCATGCCCTCAATACTGACAATGGCACCAGCATTAACTTTAAAGATACGAAAGTCACTGGTGGCTTGAGTGCTACGGGTAACTATTAAGTTATCTGCACCCAAGCCTTTGAAGTTAACTCCAGTATCTCCAATATCTGGTAGTACAGTAAGTAGGTTAATTGTCTGTGGTTGGCTGGTATTTAAATTAAATATAATATCTTCGATTCCTGGGTCAGCATTGGCATCAAGTATGGCTTGACGTAATGAACCAATACCGGAATCGTTTGTATTGGTGACGTAAAAAGCTGTGTCGTCTACTGCGTTAACTGTTAAGTTTACAATTGCAGAATTACTATCAACGGTTCCGTCATTAGCTGTGTAGGTAAAGCTGTCTGTGCCGTTGTAGTTGGCAAAAGGTTGATAAATTAGGTTGCCGTTGTCGAGTGTTAAAGTTCCGTGACTGGGTTGAGTAAAGCTATCAAAAGTTAGAGTATCACCCTCAATATCGGTATCATTAGCCACTAAGTCACTAATAGCAACGGTTAAAGTTGTATCTTCATTAACGCTGAAGTTGTCGTTGTTAGCAGCTGGTGCATCATTAACAGAATTAACTGTTAAGGTGACGGTGGCGGGTTGACCGTTTATTAAGTTATCGTTGGCAAAATAAGTAAAACTGTCGCTACCGTTGTAATTCTGATCGGGAATGTAGGTAAAACTACCGTCAGGATTTAAACTCAAGCTACCATGACTAGGGCCAGTGACCAGTTGTGCAGTGAAACTGTTGCCGTCTGCATCGTTATCGTTGCTTAATATTCCAGGGGCTGTAATTGTTAAGGTTGTGTCTTCTGCTGTCGTATAGCTGTCTGGGTTGGCTACTGCAGCGTTGTTGATGATAAATTCACCTGTGGCAAAAGACGACCCAGCAAAGGCTGTGTCAATTGATTGTACGCCCCAGTAATATTTGTGTCCAGATGGTAAGTTATGGTTGAATGTCCAACTTAAATTGGCATTGACGTTCCCTAGACTCGGTATGAGTCTGTTGCCGGAACTATCTGACATGGAGGAAAGAATATCGTTACTGCCCTCTGTTGTGCCGATCATAATGTTGTAGTCTAAGCCTGTTGCTGGAGTTTCATTATCAGTGCCGGGACTCCAACTGAGGTTGACTAATGTGCCATTGATAGTGGCGTTTAAATTGCTAGGGGCTGATGGCGCTGTGTTGGCGGTATCGCCTGTATTGGTGTACAGCTTGCTGATGCGACCTGCAGCACTTTGGCCTGTGAGGAGGAAATCTAATTTGCGGTCGTTATTATAGTCTCCCCAGGCTACGGAACTCTGTTGAAAACCAGGCAAACTGACAGAGGTATCTTCGCTAAAGCCACTACCAGTATTATAGTACAGTTTGCTGATGAGACTTATTCCACCAGTGTTGCCTGTGAGGAGGAAATCCAACAATCCGTCGTTATTATAGTCTCCCCAGGCTACGGAACTAAGCTGAACACCAGGCAAACTGACAGAGGTATCTTGGCTAAAGCCACTGCCAGTATTTTTGTACAGTTTGCTGATGAAACCTGAAGTAGTGCGGCCTGTGAGGAGGAAATCTAATTTGCCGTCGTTATTATAGTCTCCCCAGGCTACGGAACCATTCTGAACACCAGGCAAACTGACAGAGGTATCTTCGCTAAATCCACTGCCAGTATTTTTGTACAGTTTGCTGATGAGAGTAAAACCAGAGTAGCCTGTGAGGAGGAAATCCAACAATCCGTCGTTATTATAGTCTCCCCAGGCTACTGAACTGTCTCCAACACCAGGCAGGGTGACAGAGGTATCTTCGCTAAAGCCACTGCCTGTATTTTTGTACAGTTTGCTGATGCCATCTGAATTTGGAGCATTGTAGCCTGTGAGGAGGATATCCAACAATCCGTCGTTATTATAGTCTCCCCAGGCTACGTCACCCTGGACAACACCAGGCAGGCTGACGGTGGTATCTTCGCTAAAGCCACTGCCAGTATTTTGGTACAGTTTGCTGATGCGACCTGAACCAGCGACGCCTGCGAGGAGGAAATCCAACAATCCGTCGTTATTATAGTCTCCCCAGGCTACTGAACTATTGAAAACACCAGGCAGGGTGACGGTGGTATCTTCGCTAAAGCCACTGCCAGTATTTTGGTACAGTTTGCTGATGCGAGTTGAACCATTTAAGCCTGTGAGGAGGAAATCCAACAATCCGTCGTTATTATAGTCTCCCCAGGTTACGGAACTCTGCTCAACACCAGGCAGGGTAAGGGAGGTATCTTCGCTAAAGCTAGCTAACACATTTTGATAATTGTTTTCAACTTCAGCATCAAATGCTGTCGGCGTTTCAATTACTCCAGTAGTTACTTCTAAATCCCAATCTCCACCTAGTGACGCATTACCTGTCAAGTCATTAGATGCTGCCACATCCGCACCTGTTAACTCACTCAAGGTTTGGATAAACTTCACACCATTGCTGCTTGATGCCACGTTACAGCCATACAGCAGAATATCTGCATCATCAGTCAAAGAACCAGACCATTGATTCAACTGACTTTTATAGGTATCAATATTTAACTGATTTATTGATGTGTTGCCTAAATATAAGTTACCGTCGCTTCCGTGACTGATAATTTTTAAATTAGAAACTTGGCTATGATTGCTTAGAATTGAGGTAATTTGACTAATCCCATCAAGTTGGGAATCAAGGATAAATACTTCTGGATTACCTTGTAGACCTGCAATAAGTTGCTTGTAATCCGCTACTGTGGGGTCGATGATGACGATGCTGCTGGTGGTGGAAGTGTTAGGGGTGGTAGTCATAGAAATTTTCCAGCTAAGTATATTCTGAATTTATGGCGGTATTGGTTAAAAAATTATAAAATTTAAGTCTCAAGAGAAGTAAATTAAATAATCATCCAAAATGAATAGATACATTATAGGGAAGGGAAAGATAATTGAGACAAAATTTATTAGACATTTATAATAAAACTTAAAAAGAAGGTAAGAAATTTTGCTTTCTCCCCGAAACTGCGGGGAGGGTTGGGCTATGGTTATGGTTATTATTAATTACTGATTGTTGGGTGGGTCTCATTAAATGTTTTACCCCACCCCCTAACCCCCTCCCCTTATCAAGGGGAGGGGGGAGATTTTTTAATTGGGAACTACTTAATTGTTAATTGTTAATTGTTCATGCTTGTTGTAGATAGTAATTAAACCGTTCTCGTAGTTGTTCTACTGTGAGTTTTTTAGTCCAATATTCTACTAAGGCGTGACCAAATGCCCAAGCGTTGCGTTCAGGTGTTGCAGAGTTTTCTAGTACTAGCGACCACAGGGAAAGTAAGTCAAAGTTTAAACTTTTAGAATCTCCCGCATTTAATAAAGAGAATAAGTCATACGCCATTTGCAACTTACCAATAACTACAGGTAATTGTTCTACCGGAATTTGTTCGGCTAACATATATGCAAGGGCTGGCGATCCAGTTGTTAGGGTTGTGAGAAACTGGAGTACAGGACTTTTAAGCAGTGCTGTAAGTCCTTGGGTTGTCGCCATTTGGAAGGTGTAGCGATCGATTATTTTGGCTGCTGCAACGGTACGCGCTTCTAAGTTACGCAAAAAACGCGCTAGTCGCAGTTGTTTTGTAGGTGCGATCGCATCCATCAATGCTAAAGATAGCGCGTCTACTCCCCAAGCTACTCGATTTGTTTTAACATCACCTGTGACAACAGGTAAAACAAAATCACATAAGTCTGCTAAAAGTTCAGCGCGATACTGAGTAGCTTCTCGAATTGCAACTTCCTTGGGTTTTTCTCCCCATTCCCAATCATAAGGTGGTTGCCATTCGCGGATCGGACGCAAACGATCTACTTGAGTTACAATTGCGATCGCAGGTAAATCTTTAACTTCTGCATTAATCTCTTTAAGAAAATCTACATCCATTTGCAAAGCAGGATCTAATGCTGGGGTAACTAACAGCAATAAATCCGCAGTTGTGGCATAGTCAAGAACTTGTGCGCGTAAATCCTCACGGTTGACTTGTTCATACCCTGGCGTATCGCAAAGTGTCAGCGTTTCTTTTTCTATCTGCCACTGGTAATTTTGAATGCGATCGGTGCTTGGTAAAATATCAACTTCTGCTAACTCTGCTTGAAATAGGGTATTAATTAAACTACTTTTTCCTGCACCTGTGCGCCCCGCTAACAGAATATTGACAGGTTTTTGCTCAACTTGCTCAACTGGTTCTGCTTGCGTCAGAATGTCTCTGAGGGTTTGGGTTTTAGCTTTGGGTAAAGTTGGAGTGGGAACGGATAATTCTGTAGTTGTTAATGTGTCACCACTGTAGAGTGCGATCGCTTGGCGACATAAATTTCTCAGTGCAGCTTCCCGTAGCAGTTGACTGACATTTACTAACAATTGCTGAGAAGCTTGGTTATTGTAAGGCTTAGTAGCTGTTTTTGCCACTGCTGCAACAGGATTTAATACCCACTGCGCCCAATTCCATACTTGCCAAAGTTTACGAGCAGACGGTTCTAACTTACGATAAACCTCATAAGCTTCATAAGCTTGTCCAACCGTAGCTTGATTTAAAGCAGGGGATAATTGCTGAATCCAGCGATCTAAATCATCAACTGTTCCTCGGATTAGCGTGTAAACCTGGGGAATATAGATATTGAGTAGGGGATACTTTAATTCAGGATTGTATATTTGCGCGATCGCCGCTACAAGTTCCTGACAACGTTGCCAAAAAGTTTGCCAATCTTCCCAAATAGGGCGATCGCTTTGTGCTGTTGTTAAGATTTCTTGCAGTGCTACTTCTGCATTACTTACGGTATCATTTCCCTCTGCTTGCAGTTTCGCATCCCCTGAAGCAGATTCTAAATCTTTACTCACCTGCGCGATTACAGATTCCATCTCATCAACCATAGGTTGAGTCCATTTCACCAGCAACCAACGCCAACCTAAAAAGATAAAAGTGAATATACCCCAAATCCAATTAATCCGCCATTCGTGAATTTGTAATCCAGCCGCTACCAACAAAAAACCGATGATTGACGCAACAGGAAGCGCCAAAACGATCCACTGCCAAAGTTTTAATCGCACCATGATCTTATCTAGCGAATAAGTTTATGCACTAATGTTTATGGCTCGATCATATTAGTTTTTACTTTCATGAGGGGAGGTTTCGCAAAATGCGAAGTTAATGGTAAGATAAAAATGTAGCTGTAAATCAAAATGTTTCACATTATCACTACAAAAAGACTAAAAGAGTTTTACAGTAAATATCCTGATTCCCAAACTGCTTTAACAGCATGGAGTAAAATTACATCCTTAGCGGAGTGGGAAAATCCTGCTCAACTGCGTGAAACTTTTTCAAATGCTGATTTTGTAGAAAATCTCACTGTCTTTAATATTGGTGGGAATAAATACCGTTTAATTGCTTACATCGACTATGAATATAGAAAAGTATTTATTCGCGCAGTTTTAACACATACAGAATATGATACGGACAAATGGAAAAATGATCCTTGGTTCAAATAACTATAAATACATTGATTTACTTAACACCTTTCCTCCAAGACCTATTAAATCCGAGGAGGACTTATCGGCTACACAAGACGTTATTGATTCTCTAATTGACAGAAGTGCTTTAACACAGGATGAAAAAGATTATCTCAATCTTTTAGGTACATTAGTTTACGAATACGAACAAAAGCAGTCACCAATTCCTGATATTTATGGGGTAGAATTACTCAAGTATCTAATAAAAGAATTAGGTCTGCATCAAAAAGACCTTGTGACTATATTTAAAACTGAGTCAATTGTTTCGGATGTACTTAATAATCGGCGAAAACTGACAGTTAGACATATCCAAGAACTATCCAAAAAGTTTAATATTTCACCTGCTGCTTTTTTTCCAACGTCCTAATAATAATTTACATTTGCGTTTCCAGCATTAGCCCAACATGAACATCTGCGTTATCTGCGTTCATCTGCGGTTAAATAACGCAAATTATTTATCACCGCTTCATTCCCTTAAACCGTTCTTGCGCCGTCTTAAACGCTTCTTGCATTACAGATTGAATTTTCTGAGGATCGGGTTTTTTCCCACCCATTAAATCACCAAAATAAACACAAGCACCTTCACCTAAAGCCCAAGTATATGCTGCTGCCCAAGAAGCCGCGATCGCACTGCCAAAACCAGGTACAAATTTAACTAACTCACGCCTTACAGCTTGCGCTAAAAAACCACCTGCGATCGCACTCACAACTCCTCCCGCTTGCGATGGTGTCAGCGTTTGCCCATACAATTTTCCTAACAAACCCACCATTGATAATTGCAACGCCGTTAGCACAGGCATACTGGCAAATGGTACAGGTACAACTTCAACTGTCGCCGCCATAATCGCAAACGCCAACATATAACGCCGTCCGACATCTCGGTAAAGATTACCAATTTCTATACCAGCTTTTTCATCTAATAACTGATAAATTGCCCGCGATTCTGCTTCTGGAAGCAATTCTGCTAAAGTATCTCGGAATGCGTCTAAACCATAAAAGACTGGATTGTAACCGTCTTCTTCTAAAGTAAAATCAAGCATAATAGAGCGATCGCACAAACCCGCAAAAGCTTCCTTAATTGCAGTAAAAGCGCGATTGACTTCTTCATACTCTGGCGGATATGTTGGATGATCGCTTACATCAGCAGGATAAGCTTCATGCAAACAAGTAACTGCTAATAAACAGGGAATTTCTGGATACTCCTTTCGTAACTGACTAGCAATTTTTCGCAGAGTATCAGTGGCAAAATCATTAATCTTGACAGTGAGAATCAACACTCTAGCGCGACGGCTTTTATGTTGCAAATCTCCAACCAGTTCCTCAATTAGCGCCTCCGTTTCCTGGTTTACATCTCCCAGTCCGACTGTATCGGTAAAAATCAGCAACGGCAATTCACCCGAAGGATAGGCGTAACGTTCAGTATTTTGCGTATGAGGACGAAATCCCTGACCGACAATTTCCGCAGAAACCCCAGTAACTCCCCGAACAATTGAACTTTTTCCCGCTTGTGGCTTACCAATTAATAATGCTTCTGTGGTAGGTAGTTCCGCCCGCACAGCCTCCAAAATCTCTGCAACTTGAGATTCACTGACGTTAAACCACTTACCAGCCGTCTGTGCAAAATCAACAGGAACCAATTGCCTCAAACGTCCTGTAGCATTGTTCCAAACACCGCCGATGCGATTTTTCCACGAATTATCAATTGATTTTGTCTCATCAGACTGCTGAGAATCAGTTGAGGGCAAGTTATCGTTATTATTTTGCTCAGTCATTTCTGGGCATGGATTACCTGGATACTACCACCAGCATAGAGACTAACCGCACCAGATTTATCTCTCGTTAAGCTGGCATTATTGACATTAAAGCCAATTTCTTCCAATAAGCCAACAAAATCTATATTAATTAACTTCCAAGCTGTTTCGGTTTCAAACAAGAGAAAAAATAAAGCCAACCCAGGCCAAAATAACCAATTAGTGGGGGCATGGAAATCTACTACAGCAAATACACCTCCAGGTTTTAAGACGCGGTACACTTCCTTAAGAATTTGTTGCAATTGCTCTGGCTGCATTTCGTGCATCGCCACACTGGTATGCACTAAATCAAACTGATTGTCAGGAAAGGGCATTTCTTCTGCAAATGCCTCGACATAATGAGCTTGAGGAACATTGTTTTGGGCGCGTTTGAGTGATAATGGTGAGGCATCAAGCCCTGTAACTTGATCGGAGTATTGCACCAAAAATTTTGTTGCCTGACCACTGCCACAACAAAGGTCTAGTATTTTAGTGCTTGAATCAATCGTCAAACCTTGTAAAGCTAACTGACGAAACCGCGCTTCTCCACCTACCGCCAAAGAGGATACTTGCGCGATCGCATCGTACAACCATTGATAACGATAACTCCAATCCCTTAAAATCGTTGCCATGATTACCTCCACTATTGAAATTAGGTATATTTAATTGCAAAGAAAAACTGCTATTAGAATATAATTGTTAACATCAGTAACAAATCTGAAAGTTTTTGGGAAGCTATTATCGCTATGGGTCGTGTTGGGGTTTTACTACTAAATTTAGGTGGGCCAGATGAACTAGATGATGTTCGTCACTTTCTGTTTAACCTATTCTCCGACCCTGAAATCATTCGTATTCCCGTGCCTGCGTTCCAAAAACCCTTGGCATGGTTGATTTCTACCCTGAGAGAGAAGAAATCTAAAGCTAACTATCAAGTGATTGGTGGCGGTTCACCTCTGCGAAGAATTACAGAAGCACAAGCACAAGCTTTAAAGGATAAGTTGCAGGAAAAAGGGCAAGATGCTCAAATGTATATCGGAATGCGTTACTGGCATCCTTATACTGAAGAAGCAATTGCTAGTATTAAGCGCGATCGCATCACCAACTTAGTAATACTGCCTCTTTATCCACAATTTTCCATCAGTACCAGTGGTTCTAGCTTTCGATTACTAGAAAAACTGTGGCAAGAAGACCCCGCACTGCAACAAATTGAATATACCGTCATTCCTTCCTGGTATCAACAACGCGAATACTTGCAAGCAATGGCACAAATGACCGCTAAAGAACTCGATCAGTTTTCCAACCCTGACGAAGTTCAAATCTTTTTTAGCGCCCACGGTGTTCCTGTCAGCTATGTTGAAGAAGCTGGCGATCCTTACCAAAAAGAAATTGAGGAATGTACCGAGTTAATTATCAAAAACCTCAATCGACCTAATCCCTATACTTTGGCTTATCAAAGTCGGGTAGGCCCCGTAGAGTGGCTCAAACCATACACCGAAGATGCCATTCCAGAACTCGGTGCTAAAGGTGTTAAAGATTTACTTGTCGTACCAATCAGTTTTGTTTCAGAACACATCGAAACTTTACAAGAAATTGACGTTGAGTACCGCGAATTAGCAGAAGAATCTGGCATCCATAATTTCCATCGCGTGCCAGCTTTAGATACAAATCCTCTGTTTATTGAAGGTTTGGCTAATTTGGTAGTTGATGCACTCGATGCCCCCAGTGTCAAGCTGGCGCAGGTTTCGCAACTTAAGAAAAAAGTCAAAATGTATCCCCAAGAGCGTTGGGAATGGGGCATGACTACAGCCGCAGAAGTTTGGAACGGGCGTTTAGCGATGCTTGGCTTTATTGCTTTAGTAATAGAGTTAATCAGTGGTCAAGGGCCTTTGCACTTTGTCGGCTTGCTTTAGTAGTTATTAATAGCCTGTATCGGCACGCTTGATATCTATAAATAGCAAGTATTTCAGCCAATTGTTGAAAATAATGCAGAATCCTAAGTATTCATGCTTGTTTTAACATATTGGAAATAATTTGTACTAGCTCAACGGGGTCTATAGGCTTGGCGATATGTCGTTGAAATCCGGCGGCTAAAGCTTGCTGCTGATCTAACTCGCCTGCATAGGCAGTCAGAGCGATCGCAATAACATTTCCTCCAGCCTGTAGATATCGCTGCCTCACCTGACGCATCAACATATAACCATCCATCTCAGGCATACCAATATCACTAATCAGCATATTGGGATTGAATGAATCAATTTCTGCCAATGCTTCGGCAGCAGATGCACTTATCCGCACCTCAGCCCCAGACGACTCTAGAATCGTCAGCATTAATTCCCGCATATCGGGTTCATCATCAACTACCAAAATTTTGACTCCAGCTAAAGGTGAGGTGTCAAGCGTTAGGGATAAAGGAACTTGATTATTAATGATTTCTACATTTTCCTGTTTGAGCAGTGGCAATGTTACTGTGAACGTTGCGCCCATTTCCTCACCTAAGCTTTCTGCTTGAACAGTTCCTCCATGTAGTTCTGTGAGATAGCGCACAATTGCAAGTCCCAACCCTAGCCCACCAAATTTACGAGTAGTTTTGCCATCTTCCTGACGGAAATACTCAAATACATAGGGTAAAAACTCTGGATTAATCCCTTTTCCAGTGTCTTTCACTTGCATTTGAATATTCATACCGACTTGCTCTAAGCAAATTTCAACTTTTCCACCACTAGGTGTGAACTTGATAGCATTTGAAAGTAAATTCCAAACAATTTGTTGCAGACGAACAGAATCACCCATAACTTGTCCCACATGGGCAGTAAATAAGGTTTGAATCTGAATCTGCTTTGCCTCAGCAGATAAGCGGACAGTTTCGATCGCAGATTGAATAGTCGTAACTAAGTTAACAGGAGCAATATTCAACGCCATCTTGCCGCGCAAGATACGCGAGACATCTAGTAAGTCTTCAATTAGTTCTGTTTGTAGTTTGGCATTGCGTTCAATAGTTTCTAAGGCACGCTTAGTAAATTGCTCATCAAACTTGCGCGACTGTAGTAACTTCGTCCAACCTAGAATCGGGTTAAGTGGCGATCGCAATTCATGGGATAACACTGCCAAAAACTCATCTTTAACCCGATTAGCTGTTTCCGCTTCCTCTCTAGCAGCTTGCTCAAGTTGCAACAGGCGATCGCGTTCAGCTTCCGCCTGCTTGCGTTCTGAAATGTCAATTACAGAACCAATGAAACCCTTAAATTGACCATCTATCCCAAACCAAGGATTAGCCGCATCAATTACCCAGCGATACTCACCGTCTTTACGTCGCAAGCGGAATTCTACACGATACGCATCGCCACAGTCATTAGCTGTAAGGAAGGTTTTTTTAGCGTCTTCACGATCCTCTAGATGCACAGCATCCAACCACCCAAATCCAAGACCTGTTGCCTCAGTTTGCCCGGAAAACTCGTACCAACTTTTACTCAGGTAGGTGCAGTAACCTGTAGGGTCAGTTACCCAAACCATGAAGGGGGCATTGTCAGCCATGTTGCGGAAGCGTTCTTCGCTTTCACGCAAGGCTTTCTCCGCTTGTTTGCGATCGCTAATGTCGGTAACGAAAATAGTTACACCTTCAGCGAAGGGATAGACGCGATTTTCAAACCAGCGTTGCCAATGAGAATAAAAGTATTCAAAGCGTACAACTGTCTGTTCCTTAACAGCACGACGCACCTCTTGAGAAAACAAGGTAGAACTCAGATCGGGAAACAATTCCCAGATCCTCTTACCTAGTAAATCTTCCTTGGAACAGCCAACAGTTTCCGCTACGCGATCATTTACAAAAGAATATCGCCACTCTTGATCCAACACATAAAATTGGTCTTGAATACCTGATAAAACTGTCTCTAAATGAGCTTTGGCAACCTCAGCTTCAATCCGTAAACCTTGCTCTCGCTGCATCGCTTCCTGCCGCAGATGAGCCATTTTTAAAGCTGCTTCCACCCGTGCCAATAATTCACGAGCAGAAAACGGTTTAATCAGGTAGTCATCCGCCCCCGCTTCTAAGCCTTCCACCCGCGCCTCTTCTCCTGCCCGTGCCGACAGCAGAATAATCGGCACTTTTCTCATTTGCGGATCGTTACGTAATTCTCGCAACAATCCAAACCCATCTAATCCTGGCATCATCACATCAGTTAATACCAAATCTGGCATACGCTGACGCGCTGCTGACAATGCTGCTAAACCATCCGGCAGGGCTTCTACTTCATACTGCTGGCTTAACAACCGTGTGACGTAATCGCGCATATCAGTATTGTCATCAGCTATGAGAATACGGGCAGAGGAGGGAGGAAAGAGGAGAGAGGGCGAAGGGAAAATGAGGCTTTCCTGCTCCCCTGCCCCCCTGCTCCCCTGCCCCCCTGTTTCTTCCGGTAGCCAACGCAAAGCTTCTTCTAGATACGGAATTGCCCCTAGTGCTGTTGATGCTAAGGTGCGATCGCTATTAATGCGGTCTTGCGGTAAATGAGCAGATCCCCTCGGTATTGACACAGTAAAGCAACTGCCTTCACCTTCAACACTCGTCACTTGAATTGTGCCGCCATGAATTTGCACTAATTCTTGTACTAGCGATAACCCAATTCCCGATCCTTCAAAAGTCCGCCCCTGGGCTCCTTTGACGCGGTGGAATCGTTCAAACATATGCGGGATTTCTGCGGCTGGAATCCCAATACCTGTATCTTTGACGATTAACTCAACATGGTCATTGGACAATTTTAAACTGACCGCAATTTCTCCTGTAAATGTGAATTTGAAGGCATTGGAGAGCAAGTTAAGTACAATTTTTTCCCACATCTCCCGATCTACATATACGGGTTCTGGCTGGGGAGGACAATTAACTGATAACTGCATTCCTGCGCGTTCGATCGCGGAACGAAAAACGCTTGCTAGTTCAGATGTAAAAGTAGCTAAATCTGTAGGTTCGTATGAAGCCTGCACCCGTCCAGCTTCGATGCGCGAGAAATCCAACAGAGTGTTGACCAGTTTTAACAAGCGGTAGGCGTTGCGCTGCACCATTTCTAGCTGCTCTCGTTCCCTCGGTGGCAGCAAGGTTGCACAATTAGTTAGGGTGTCTTCTAATGGCCCTAACATTAAGGTTAACGGAGTCCGAAATTCGTGGCTAACATTGCTAAAAAAAACAGTTTTAGCGCGGTCTAATTCTGCTAATGCTTCTGCCCGTTTGCGTTCTTCTTCATAAGCTTGGGCATTAGCGATACTGGCAGCAATTTGAGATGCAACTAAATCAATAAATCCTTGATATTTGTCGTCAAATAGTCTAAAAGGATTCAACCCAACTACTAATATGCCTGATTTTCCGGTCTGACCAGAGGCAGCAATAGGTACAGCTACTGCTTGATGCGGTGATCTTTGCCAAGCACCTGTAGGGAGGTTGTTGTAAGTAGTATCTAAATTAGAAATAACGTATGACTTATTGGTTTTAATTACTTCTGCTAGATGCCAAACTGAATCAGCGTTGAAATCGACTATTTCAGGAACAGCCTCATGGTTGGGGTCTATTCCGCACGTTCCTGATAAGACAATATTTTGCTGATCTGGATCGACCAGATAAATCATTGCCCAGGGTAAATCGTAAGGATTGGTTTCTAGACAACCCAAACTGAGAGAACAAGCTTGCTCAAATGTGCGTGCATCTACTGTTCGCGCTGCTAGTTCTCGCAATAGTGCCAACTGACGCTCACCGATGATACGCTGCGTGTCGTCTGTATTGGCGCAGATAATTCCCCCTGTGCCGCCGTAGTCGTTCGGAACCGGACTATAAGAGAATGTATAGTATGTTTCTTCTGGATAGCCGTTGCGCTCCATAATTAGGAGCAAGGCTTCGTCGTAAGTTGCCTCATTTTTGATAAGTGCTGACTCTGCACGTGGCCCCACCTGCTCCCAAATTTCCTGCCATACATCTGAAGCTGGCTGACCAAGGACTTGAGGATGTTTGCCGCCTAAAATTGCTTTGTATGCGTCGTTGTAAAGATTAATTAGGTGATCGCCCCACCACACAAACATGGGTTGGCGGGAGGTTAGCATAATGCGAACGGCAGTTTTAAGACTTTGCTGCCATGTATCTACTGAGCCTAGCTTTGTTTGCGACCAATCATGCGATCGCATCCTTGCGCCCATTTCACCACCGCCAAGTAGAAAATTCCCTATTTCTTCTTGAGGCGATTGTCCTGACATCTCTATTTCTCCCACCTAATCTTGCTATTATCTTCAGAAGTTGTAACTAATTACTCAGCTAATGCCAGCAATAATCCCCTGTTCCTGTGTGGGATGATTTTAGAGTTGACTTAGGCAATCTAGCAAAATACTAACTCAGTCGTGCTGAAATACAACGTCTACTCCCTTCCCACTAAAACATTACCGATTATATTCTTCTTCTTCCTTGGCGTTCTTTGCGTCTTGGCGGTTTTAAAAATAGGTATTCTTTAGGCGGGAAGGGAGTAATAATACATAAGCCAGCAGTATGGCAAAGGAATTAGCTTCAAAATACCAATAGCTTCTAATAGCTTTACCCGATATTAAGCAGGTTTCAAAGCAGTCAGAGGAATTTGGGAAACTCTTAATAAGGCTAAAATTATTAGTTAGCACCCCATCAGAGTAACAGAAGAGCGATTAAATATTTTTTAATCAAGTTCTTGTTCTTGGCGACTAATTTTGCTTTGCTTTCCAAAGCGGTCTTTTCCTTTATACCATTGATACCATTGAGTAGAACTCCGAATCGCTAACCACAATAAAATTAAAGCCATTAATCCACCCGATTTTGGTGCTTTAAAAGCAAGAATCACCAAAAAAACGCAGAGCGCATCTTCAGTTAATACAACCCAAATGGGAATGCCCCGCAACCGATAAAACCAGCCTACCTTAACTAACTGAAGAACTAACGCTAATAAGCTACTGACAATACCAATTATCCAAATTAACTGCATGGGAACGCCAGTCATTTTCGCAACTGTTATACCCATAATTGCTCCCACGAATGGGCTTAAAATTATTTGAATAATTTGTAAAATTCGCTGCCCCAGCAGCTTTTTAGAAGCAAATATTTCAAACAATGACCAGCTAGTTAGGAAGCCTAATACTACAGGCGGCTGAATGCGCGACAACAACGGCACATCATACCAAAGCTGCTCGTTTTGCAACAACCCAATAACTAGAAGTGGCAGAGCAAGTCTCATACCTGCTGCCGCAGAAGCTGAAAGTGCGGCTAAAATTCCAATCATTGCTTATCCCCTAACTGACTATCCCTTAATCCTTAAGTTTCAATCTCAATCAGGATTTACTACTTTTAACACAGAGTCTGCTCTAAGGTTTAGAAAAAAGAACTTAATAATTTCACTGTAAGAGTTTTTTGGCTATGCCGCATCTTTAGGGCAGTCAACAGTGAACAGTAAACAATATCAGCTTTTTTGTCGCTTCCGCAATTTGACAATAAAAAATTATTTAAGCTAACGCGCAAATAAACTTGTCAATTTTATAATTGAGAGAAAAGTTATCAAACACTCTTACCCTCTTTCCTCCCTCCTCTCTTCCTAAAACATCAAATGCGCGAAACACAACAGCTTAACCCTGCTGGCGCTTTCCCCATTTCAACAAAATGTTAGTTAGAATTACAACCCCAGAATAAATAAAAGTTTTAGTGCCAGTTTGTGCATCCTTTTAATAGTTGTCAGCTACCAGTTGCTAATAAATAAGTAACTATTCCTAAATATAATACTTTTTATAAATAATATTAAATCGGATCTTTAGGAATAAGTCTGTAAAAGTTCATACTAAAAACATTTATTTTTATCTGGAGATCTCCCTCTGCTTCCTCTGCCCCCTCTGATTCATCTTCCCCTAGTTAGATCTTATTAAAGAATACGATCTCTTTTTAATCATATACATCTATCACAAGCTAGAAGCCAAAAGACGTAGATTAGTGATAAGTTGCAACTATACAAATCTTAAAATATCAAAACAGACTTAAGGAGTTGTTTGATGCTATACTCTTCCGAATTTTCTCTAGCAAAAAAACTCACTAAGTTAGTAGGTTTAGCTAGTCTAAGTGTTTTAATTACTCTTCCAGCTACTGCTGAATTAACTACAAATTCAACAGCTACCCAAAACACTAATTTACTAGCGCAAGCTAATCCTGTCAGAAATAATATTGCTGTAGAGTTAGAAACAGCTAATGATGCTTTTTCTACTCTTGCCAGAGTCGTCAAAGCAGCACGCCTTAATGATGAGTTAGCAACAACAGGTGGTTTGACAATATTTGCGCCTACAGATGAAGCCTTTGCTGCTTTACCTGCGGGAACATTAGAAACTCTTTTATTACCTGAAAATAGGGACAAATTAATCAAAGTTTTAACCTATCATATAGTCCCTGGAAAAAGTACCAGTTTTAACACAAAATCAGGTAGACGCAGAACCTTAGAAGGTCAGTCATTAACTCTCCGTGTCGCACCCAGGGGAGGACAGATTAGAGTTAATAGTGCTAAGGTAATTCTGGCAGATATCCCTGCACGTAATGGTGCAATTCATGCAATTGATCGAGTGCTACTGCCGCCTGATTTATTAAAATAGGTCAAAAACCTCAAATTAAAATCAGACGGGCAATTTATAGTTAAGGCAATTGATTTAACCAGGGGCTGACATCTACCGCCAATTTTTGACCCAACTGTAAAAGTTGACGTAGTTGAGCAATTTTAGCAAGGATTTTTGTCAGGGCTGCATCACCACCTTGAAAAGGTGACTCTGCTGAAATTACCTGCATACACTGCAAACCAATTTTATTGTGCAGGCAACTAAAATATAATTCCTGTGACTGAGCCAGGGAAAGTCCCAAATTAAGCTGTTCACCTAAATTAATTAGGCGAAAAATCTTTTGGATATCAGCTTGTTGTGTTTCTGGGCTAGCATCATGCAATAATTGCCAGAGCGATCGCAAAATCATTTGTTCTAATGTTTGCTTGGCTTCTGGTATTTTCAACTGACAGCGCAGATGATTAGCTTCAGTGGCGATCGCTTCTAATTCTCCCAAATGAGTTAAATGTTGTCCATCCCCATTTTCTTGTTCCAACGCCCGGAGAGAAATTAAGCAACGGTGTGAAAGTGCTACCTCTGCGGCTACTTGTAATTCTTGCGGTACAGGTAATTCATCTCGATGGAATGCTTTCAAAACGCCGTAGTTATCACGGTAAACTTGAGTATATAACTGATCTAAGCGTGTCAATGTTTCATTACTTAGCAGTTTAATAATTCTGTGACGTTCCTCAGCAAACAAGTTTTCTAAGTTAAACGTTTGATCCCCAAACAACTGATTCATTGCTAAAATTGCTTGAGCAGCACTAGCTTGACTCAGGGCATCAAATAACTTTTCTTTCAATTGAGTGTAAGCGCGTCTTCCTGCAAATGGTTGAATGCAGCAATGGAAGTCCCAACCACCTATATGTAGAACTGCAAACACTAAATGGGTGCTTTCCCAAGTAATTTGTGAAACTAACCGCAATTGTCCCACTGCTAAGGTGAGAGTTCCCATGCGTTGCAACTGGTAGTCTAATTGCTGGGCATCGTAGCAGTAAACTCGCTCTTGTTGAGCATAATTAGTAAACAGGGAACTAATTGCGTATTGTGCTGCTACTTGCTTAAAGCTTATTTGGGCTGATAGTACTAAATGGCGGTAAACTTCTGCACCATGCTTAAAGAAGTCAATATTACTAGGTGCAGATGTGAGGCGTTTAACAAAGCCTTTTTCTAATTGTACGCCAGCAACATCTCCAGCTAATTCCAATGCACGGGCGGCATAGCGAAGAATTTGTACACCTTCTGGGCGGGATAATTCTTCAAAAAACCAACCACAACTGGTATACATCAGTAAGGCGTGACGCTGCATTTCTAATAAGCGCAGTGCGTCTACTTGTTCTGCTGGTGATAATTTGTGGGTGCGATGACGGGCAAGGAATTTTTCAATATTTGCAGGAGTGCGATCGCGGATTACCTTAATATACTCATCTCTTGCAGCCCAAGGATCGAGAAATAATTTTCTCCCTGTATCTTCATAAACCTTAATTAACTGATCCCGCAACCAATCTAGGGCTACTCGTAATGGTTTGCGCCATTTTTGATGCCAATCACCACCGCCACCACAACCGCAGTCATCTTGCCAACGGTTAACACCGTGTGAACAACTCCAAGCGGTAACAGGTTTTAATTCTACTTCCCATTTTGGAGGGTTGATGCTGAGATAATGGGAAAAGTTTGTTACTGTCCAACCTCTATTGGGAAATTCTGCAATAAAGGCATAAGCTAGGGATTTTTCTGTACCACCTTTATGATGTCCAAAGGTTTCGCCATCTGTTGCTACAGATATTAATTGGCTTTGGCGGTGATCCCCTCGTACTGCTTGCCCAACTCGTCCGGCTAAGTGGTTGGAATTAAATAGTACATCGCTAAAGCCCATGTCACGGGAGATTGGGCCATCGTAAAAAATGATATCAATATAATCACTTTCTGGATCGCCACCAGGCAGGAAGCAACGATAAGGAAGGGTGGGATCGATTTGACCACCACCCACTTCTAGCCATTGGGTAACAGGTTGTTCCTCGTCTGGGATTAAGCGACAACGTTCTGCTTGGGAAGGTGCAAGGACAATGAATTTGATTTTTTCTTCAATTAAAGCTTTGAGGGTTGCATAGTCTACGGCTGTTTCCGCTAACCACATTCCTTCGGGATCGCGGTTAAAGCGGGATCGGAAATCTTCTTTTCCCCAGCGAATTTGGGTATATTTATCGCGTTCATTAGCCAATGGCATAATGATATGGTTGTAGACTTGGGCGATCGCATTTCCGTGTCCGTTGAGGCGATCGCAACTTTTACGATCCGCCTCTAATATGCGTTGATACACCTCAAAATCATAGCGTTCTAGCCATGACATTAGCGTTGGGCCAATATTAAAGCTGAGATACTCATAGTTATTAACGATCCCGATGATTTCTCCGCGATCGTTCAACACCCTAGCAAAAGCATTCGGGCGATAACACTCAGAGTGAATGCGTTCATTCCAATCGTGGAAAGGTGATGCACTCGGCTGACGCTCAATAGTATCTAAATAAGGGTTTTCGCGGGGTGGTTGGTAAAAATGACCGTGAACCGTTACATATACACCCGTAGCAGTTTGTAGGGGAGCTTTTACACTTGCAAAGCGATCTTGCTTATTTGATTCATTGATAACAGTAGTTTGCACTGGAGTATCAGCAGCAGTCATGGGGATCACATCCAAATTTTAAAATGATTAAGTATGATTGCCTAAAAAATATGAAAAGATTATTTAGTAGTCCCCTGGATACCAGGGATTAAGCAATCAAGCGTATCAGCGTAAGTTAGCAAAGATTAATGCTCCAACCCAGGCAATAGCAACCCTCTATTGTGAGGAGTAACACGTAGTGCAGCTATGACTTATGGGGTAAATTAAAGTATGCAAAAGCAGAGACATTGATGGTCAACTTTAGCTATTGAACAGCAAAGTTAGTAAAAAGTACACATTACCTTAACGCAACTTAATAGCAATTTAAAAACTACCTGCTCCTACTACATCCACCACAGGAATGAGTGGGATAGTGTGGTGACGTAAAAACCTAACCCCCCAGCCCCCTGCCCTAATAGGGAAGGGGGAGTATAGAAGCCCATCCCGTACTAGGGTAGAAGTTCGGGGAGAGGTCAGGCAACCGCAAACAAAATCTTCAATTGTCTTAACAACTAATTGATTGCAACCTAGTATCCTAGAGTCGGAAGTGAACGGAAATAATTGATGATCAGTCTAGAAAAACTTTTTTCACTACTATTATTATTCATTCCCATTTCCATTGCGGCGCACTTTTTACACTGGGGAGCAAGTATTGTGTTTATCACAGCTTGTTTAGGGATCATTCCACTCGCTGCTTGGATGGGAACCGCTACTGAAGAAATTGCCGTTGTCCTTGGCCCCTCATTAGGAGGCTTGTTAAATGCCACCTTTGGTAATGCAACAGAATTAATTATCTCACTCGTTGCCCTCAATGCAGGACTTATAGATGTCGTTAAAGCTAGTATCACTGGATCAATTATCAGTAACTTGCTGCTAGTGATGGGTTTTTCGATGTTACTAGGAGGTATCCGCTATAAAGAGCAAGAATTTCAGCCAGTTATAGCTGGAGTGAATGCCTCATCAATGACTTTAGCTGTAATTGCAATTCTGCTACCAACAGCAATGGATTATACCTCCAGTGGTATTGATGAAGCGACAATTCAACGGCTTTCCATAGCAGTAGCAGTTGTTTTAATCTTGGTTTATGGGCTAACCCTGCTATTTTCTATGAAAACTCACTCCTATCTCTATCATGTGGGTTTAGCAGAGTTGGAGCCATCAGAGTTATCTGAGGTTAATTTAGCACCAGATACTGCCACAGATGAAGTTAACTTGCCTTTGTGGATTGGGGTTTTATTAGGTTGTACCTTATTAGTAGCTGTGGAGTCAGAACTTTTAGTTGACTCTCTGGAAGTAGCAACTTCGCAGTTAGGGCTAACAACTTTATTTACAGGGGTGATTTTAGTTCCCATCATTGGTAATGCTGCTGAACACGCAACTGCTGTTACTGTCGCAATGAAGAATAAGATGGATCTTTCTCTGGGCGTTGCAGTTGGTTCTAGTATGCAAATTGCCTTATTTGTCGCCCCAGTTTTAGTGTTAGCAGGGTGGTTTATTGGTAAACCAATGGACTTGGATTTTAATCCATTTGAATTGGTAGCGGTAGTAGTTGCAGTGTTAATTGCCAATTCTATTAGTGCTGATGGTAAGTCTAATTGGTTAGAAGGTGTGTTGCTGTTAGCTGCTTATATAATTTTGGCTTTGGCTTTTTACTTCCATCCTGTCATTAGTGGGATTGGGTAAAACCCCACCCCCAACCCCCTCCCCGTTCACAGGGAGGGGCAGTTTGTAAGTAATTATGTCGGTTGGGTTTCATTCTTCAACCCAATATTGGCAATGATAGGAACTTATCAACAAAAAAAATTATAGCAAAATTTAATAGGTAAAATTATGAAAATTAAAGGAATTAAACGGGGTAAAACAATTGAAATTTTAGAGAAAATAGATATTACTGATGGAAATTAAATTTTTAGAGAAATTCAATATGAGCAATTATTAAAGGCTATTGTTTGTATCATAATTAAGTTTAAATTATGCCTGATTAAAATATCTCTTTAGCCTACACCTTGACTGGACATTGCAACTCGGTTTATTCTGTCGCGTTTAGTCCAGATGGTAAAACTTTAGCTAGTAGCAGGGAAGACGACACGATCGCAATTTGGCAGGTGCAATAGTAACTTTCTTCACGGATTTTGTTACGGATGTAGCGGATGAATGGTGTAATTGATGAAGCGGATAAGTTTAGGTCAGATTATCGGCATATATGGGCGCACTTATTCCCATTTTAATAATAAAGATTAAAAAGATTAAAAATGCAATAGGGTTATGTGCGATTTTAGTTAATATTGCGATTGCACCTTTTCTTCTAAAACTGCAATCAATTCAAATAAAAATATAATTTGGTGTTGGGTTGCGCTGCGCTTAACCCAACCTACAATTTTTACGCCCTTACATATTGCGCGTGTGCTGAATAAGTAATTTTACGGAAAAAGTTAGGATCGAGGAATCTGGAATCGGAATAACGCCGTCTGAAGTAAGAGAAAGCACGGAGATGTGCTGCTGATGTTGTTCCTAGAGAGATTTAAATTATGACCCGTAAATCAATTTCTGCTTATATTTTCACTGCTTTAGCAGTTACCAGTGCCGCAGTTACTACAGTTAATATTTCTAATTCAGTTGCTCAAACCCCCCATACTAGGCACTCTACCTTAAATGCTAAAGCTAACTCTAAATGGCAAAGTCCTAAATTAATTCGCACTATTCAAGGATTTACACAAATTGTGGGTGCGATCGCAATTACCCCAGATGGACAAAATATTGTCGCTGGTAGTGATAGCGGTGCAATCAAAATATGGAATTTAAATACTGGTAAGTTAGTTCGCAGCTTGAATGGACATACAGATTCAGTTTTATCACTTGCTATTAGTCCAAATGGTAAAACTGTTGTTAGTGCAAGTGGTGTAAATGAGCAAGCTGTGAAAATATGGGATTTAAAAACTGGCGTAGTAATTAAAACGATTCAAAAACCTGACTGGTTTGTGAAATCTGTAGCTATTAGTCCAGATAACAAACAACTTGCGCTGGGTATTTGGAATACAGGAACCAGCAAACCCCAAGTAGAAGTATTAAATCTGAGTACAGGTACAACAATTTATAGCTTACAGGGTTCTAGCGAGTCTAATTTGACTGTCCAGTTTAGCCCGAATGGGAAAATTTTAGCTAGTGGTAATGAAGATAGCACTATCCAACTATGGGATCTGGCTACGGGTAACTTGATCAATACATTAAATCATGGTGCGGCTGTGAGAGCGATCGCATTTAGTCGGGATAGCAAATCTTTAATCAGCGAAAGTTACACTCAAACAGTTAAAGTTTGGAATGTGCAAACAGGCGAACTACTCTCCACACCCATTGCTGACTCAGGCATAGTTTTTGTCAATGCTGTTGCTGTACGCCCTCAAGGTGATTTATTTGCCAGTGCTTTAGGGGGAGAAAACGGTGTATTCAATATTTTTGATTTAGCAACTGGAAAAGTGATTAGTCCGGTTACAGGTTATTCTGGTGTAGTTTCTGCCGTTGCTTTCACTCCTAACGGGCAAACTTTAGTTAGTGGGAACTCTGACGGCAGTATTTCAATCTGGCAAGGAAAATAACCAAAGTATTTATCTATCCATAGAAATATATTTTCATTCTAATAAGCGGTGGCCATTGCTCATCGCTTGCTTACCATTATTATAAATAGGATGTTGATTGCGATTAACTTGTCATGAATATCAAAAACATCCTTTCTTTTGGTTTATTAATCTTTATTCCTATTTCGATTGCGGCTCACTTTTTAGAGTGGAGTGCGCTTACGGTTTTCATTACTTCTGCATTAGCTATTTTGCCCCTAGCTATCTGGCTAAGTACAGCTACAGAAGAAATTGCTGTAGTCACTGGCCCTTCGATTGGCGGTTTATTAAATGCTATTTTTGGCAATGCAACTGAATTAATTATTGCTTTAATCATTCTTAAAGAAGGCTTAATTGATATTGTCAAAGCTAGTATTACTGGTACTATCCTGAGTAACTTGCTCCTAGTAATGGGACTTTCTATGTTCCTCGGTGGTTTACGATATAAAGAGCAGAGTTTTCAACCAGTGGTAGCGCGGGTAAATGCTACTTCTATGACAGTAGCAATGGTGGCGATTTTGTTGCCTACTGCGGTTATTTATACTTCCAAAGTGAATCAAGTTGTAGCTACTCGTAATTTATCAATTGCAGTAGCAGTAGTTTTAATCATAGTTTACGCTTTAACACTGCTGTTTTCATTACGCACACACAGCTACCTATATGATGTGGGGCTAGTAGAATCGGAGGAAAATGAGCCAACTTCTGAGGCAAAGGCAACGCCCCACAAAACTAATTTATGGTTATGGGGAGGTGTGTTATTAGCTAGTACAACAGGAGTGGCAATTGAGTCAGAATTGTTAGTAGGAGGGTTAGAGGAAGCAACTGCTGGTTTAGGTCTTAGTCCGACGTTTACCGGAGTAATTCTTTTACCCTTAATTGGTGGTGCAGCAGAATATATAACTGCTGTGCGGGTAGCAATGAAAAATAATATGGAACTTTCTGTTTCTGTAGCAATGGGTTCTAGTCTGCTAATTGCTTTGTTTGTTGCGCCGCTTTTAGTATTAGTAGGACTATTCATTGGTCAGCCAATGGATTTGGATTTTGATATATTTCAAGTAATAGCTGTGGCTATAGCTGTAGGAATTGCTAATTTGGTAAGTTTGGATGGTACTTCTAACTGGTTAGAAGGAACACTATTGTTAGCAACTTACACGATTTTAGGGTTGGCTTTCTACTTTCATCCCGTCTAAGTTTGTAACTAATGTGGCTCAAAGAAAGCATCTGAAGATTAAGATAATAAAGTAATGATTAGAGGAGCGATGTCTGCGACGGGCTACGCCTACGCACTTTTACAGCTACCTCGCTCCTCAATCATAAACCTTCATGGCTGTTGGTATTTAGGAATACATATAACGCGCTAAAAAATTGTCTGTTAGAATTGGCTCTGCGGTAAGATCAACCCTTAAATTACTAAACTATAGAACTCGCGCTATAATATAGCCTAATCATGTGGCAATAGTTATTCTCCACAAAATTTTTGCGCTCTGGTTAAAAATATTTATACCTTGTGCCTACCATTAAGCAAATAAAGAGCGATGTCTACGACGGGCTACGCCTACGCTATTTTATAGTGGGGATATGACTACTCACCACCTAGCTATGCAGGTTTGCATAAATTTCAGTTGCCCCAAACCAATAGATCCGTTAAATGCTAATAATCCTATCTGTCGTCATTGCGGATCTGAGTTAATTTTACAAAATCGTTACAGAGTGGTGCGCTTACTTAGCGATCAAAGCGGCTTTGGAACTGTTTACGAAGTCGATGATGGCGGCAGACTCAAAATTCTCAAGGTGCTGAAACAGCATTACAACAACAACACTACAGCCCTCAAGTTATTTCAAAAAGAGGCTACTGCATTAAGTCAGCTAAATCATCCAGGGATTCCTAAGTTTGATAACTACTTTCAGATTCAATTGAGAAACAGTAGCGGTGGTGCTAATTCACCACTGCACTGCATAGTGATGGAAAAAATAGATGGTTTCACTTTAGAAGAGTGGCAAAACCAACGAGGTAATAAACCCATTTCTCAAGAGCAAGCAATTATCTGGTTAAAACAGTTAGTAGAAGTTTTAAAAACCATCCACAATCATTCGTATTTTCATCGGGATATTAAGCCATCAAATATTATGCTGCGCCCTAATGGTCAGCTAGTATTAATTGATTTTGGTAGCATTAGGGAAATGACTTATACTTACTTAGGAAAAGTCAGTGGTGCTGGAAATATTACTAAACTTACTTCTGCTGGTTACACACCACCAGAGCAAGAAAAAGGTCATGCAGTACCACAGTCTGATTTTTATGCGTTAGCTCGTACATTTGTTTATTTACTAACAGGGAAAGAACCTAATCATCAAGCTATTTATAATCCTTATAAAGACGAGCTAATTTGGCGGGGTCATGCTCGTGGGCTATCACCACATTTTGCAGATTTAATTGATGATATGATGGCTCATCAAGCCGGAAATCGCCCTAAAAACGCGCAGGAGATTTTGCAGCGTTTAAATAATCTTTCTAAAAATATACATCCACAACCGCCCCCACCTCAACAGTCAAGAAGGTATTGGATATTAAGTGGAGTATTGGCAATTTTAATTAGTTTGATAGGAACTGCTCAAGTTTATTCGCAATCTACCTTTAATAGCGATGTTTTCACACTATTAACTTCATTAACGTTTTTAGAAAAAGATAATTTTAATATTATTGATTTAAGTGAGGGTAGATCAATAGAAGCAGTTGCTTTTAATTCAAAAAGCGAGGTTTTAGCTACTACTACTAATTTAAATATTATTCAAATTTTTAATTTCTCCCTTAAACAAAGACTTGTTACCTTAACTGGTCAGGAAAAAGAATTTCGTTTTGTTACTTTTAGCGATGATGGCAATTTTGTAGCTAGTGCTAGTGATGACAATACTATCAAAATTTGGGATATAGCTACTGCAAAAAACATTGATATTTTCAAAGATGAGTCAAACAGAAATGAGTCAAAAAAATATATTATGTCCCTAGCTCTCAACCAGAATCGTGACACTTTGGCTAGTGTTACTCGGGATAGTGTTACTTGGGACAATGATATTACAGTTTGGAACATGATCAATCATGAAAAAATTCGTAATATCAAAATTGATTCCGACTCTTTTGCTCTGGCAATCAGTCCAGACGGACAAAATTTAGCTAGTGTAACTACTAAAAAAATTAAACTTTGGAATATTACAACTGGAGAAGATAATCAAACATTTACAGTCGATTCAGATGGTATTACTGCTTTAGCTTTTAGTCCCAATGGAAAAATTTTAGCAAGTGGAAGCAATGATAACAAAATTCAAATCTGGAATCTAGTTACTGGCAAAATGATTCGCACTTTTGCGGGTCATTCTAGCGCAATTACCTCGGTTGCTTTCAGTCCAGATGGACAAAATTTAGTTAGTAGTAGTGAGGACAATACCATTAAAACTTGGCGATTACCAAAATTTATTAAAGAGTAAATAATAAGTAGTTTAACTTAACTAAAGGTGAAAATCCACCCGCCAAAGGGTTTGCGTTTTCACACATTTAGGACTTAAGCAAGCTTGAAACTGATATCTTGCACCGAGGGTTAGCATGAGGCGGAGCGAGGAGCAATTCAATTCGTTCCCAGGTTGAACCTGGAAGGGCTAAATAAAACCCCTCCGGTGCTGACATTGGAGGGGAAGCTTTTCGGTTTTAACGACTGAGATGTTCTTCCATTAACTGTTTTGCCCTTGGCTTATAAAGCAAGTAAAACAAAGATTCTAAGTAACGCAGTAAATCTTCGCGGTCTTCTTTGGATGTGAAGTTCCAGAAACCGTAAATCCGCGCTAAAGATAGCAATTTGGTGGTGTGGATTTTCCAGGTATAAGTGCTGTAAACACGGTCAATGGCACGGGTGGAAATTTCGTACCAGTAGTTAGGATTCATATCGCACTTAGAAACGAAGTCTAGAATTTTTTCTGCTGTTTCTTCTAAGTGAGTTGGGTTAATGTAAAAACCATTAAATTTATCTTGGATAATTTCTAATGGCCCCCCAAACTGAGTGGCTAAAGTTGGTAATCCAGTAATCATTGCTTCCAGAATTGTTAAACCAAAAGCTTCAAACAATGCTGGTTGCACAAAAACACCTTGACGATCTGCAATTACCCGATAAATTTCACCAGAATCACTCTTAGGTAAACGCACACCTAACCAGCGAATTTTGCCATGTAGGTTGTATTGATCAATAATTTGGTAAAGTTTTTCAATTTGGTCGCGTTCTTCGTGGTCGGTGGTTTCTTCAGCGCGTAACTTACCAGCAACTAAAATTAAGTTACAACGTTCTTGCAATGCTTCATTCATACCAAAGCATTCTGCTAAACCAGTGAGGTTTTTAATTCTGTCTAGACGCGCCATTGAAAATAAGGGGCGTTTGCTGGGGTCGTCTAGTTTGCCAAAAATGTGCTCTGGATCTTCTTGGGTAAAGAGTAATTGTTCAATGCGATCGCGATCGCTCTCAATCCGATCTTCATATCTAGTATAGGGGAAGTACACACTCTCATTTACCCCTGGTGGTACTACGTTAAATTTGGGGCTAAATAATTCAATGCCATGCACAACATGATACAAATCTGGCATTGTAAAAGACTTATAAGATTCGTACTGCCCCACACTATCCGGTGTGCCGACAATTTCTTGATAAGTACTGCTGACTATAAAATTGGCTGCATTCATAGCAATCAAATCAGCAGTAAAGTGTAATGAGAAGTGATAATTGTGATCTGATTCTTGCCAATAAAGGTTACTAAACAAATATTTAGACTTTTCTAAAGCGTGAGCAATGTTACATTGAGTAACTTTCAAGCGACGAGAAAGCAAGAATGCAACTAAATTTCCATCAGAATAGTTACCTACAATTAAATCTGGTTTACCTTGAAATTCTGCCAACAGTTCTCTTTCTGAATCAATGGCGTAAGTTTCTAGATATGGCCAAATTTCAAAGCGAGTGATCCAATTTTGAGTCAGCTTAGAATTAAATTCGCGGAAAGGTACTCGCAAAATCCAAGCATTTTGCGTCCCGTGAACTTTTTCTAAACGTTGGTTACACTTAGTGCCATCACTATTAGCAATTAACCTAGAAAGAATAATTACTTTGGGTTCAGCATTTAGTACATCTAAACCAGCTAAAGCGAGATCTTCTTGCAGTTGTTTTTCTAAGTTTCTAGCTTGGTCGAGAACATATACCACCTGACCACCAGTATCAGGTCGCCCTAAGACTCCTTCTTGTCCAAACCAACCGTGAGGAGATACCAAGACGATCCGAAAGACCATCGGAATGCGGGAAAGAAAGGCTTCTAGGCTTTGGTGATCGGGAGAGTCACTGAGTTGATCTAAAAGTTCTAAGGTTTCGTGTATACGACCTGCGGTGTTACCCCAACCAGGCTCAAAACCCATTAGTTGCAGCACAAAGCGCAATCTGTCAAATGGTTCTTCGGCGGGACGCTCACTGACAAAGGTAATTGCTTTTTTAATTTGATCTGAAAGCTGCTGCGCCGATTGAATCCGATCATTGATCATTAACTGAGTGCCGTTGTAGCGATGGACACGCAGAAAACTAAATAATGCTTCTAGCCATTGTTTGGGATCTTGGAATAATTTGCTAGAGAGATAACGGTTAAGGTATTGCACTCCCTTACCGATATTTTTGGGGTCACGAATTGTGGGGGTATAGTCATAAAACGGCTGGAAATCTAGTTCGAGCATATCCCCTTCGTTAGGATTGAAGTGATTGACGAAGCGATCGCGCACATCCAATAATTCTTGGATCGTCATTTGCTCTACTGTTAAATCTTCTGTCAACCGATATATTTCTTCAGAAGCAATTTTTGGGCGAACAATTAAGCACAGGTTTGAATCTTCCCTAATGATTTCCTGAGTGTAATAAATTAATTTGCCTAAATTAGAAGAGCTAAAAAAGTTTTCAGGTTTTTGATGATGATTACAATATTCTGCAAAGGCAGTGAGAATATCATTTCTAAGTAAATAGCGTTTTTCCTGATGACGTAAATCACTAGCAAAAGTACGCAGATCGGTTTTTTCATTACTATCGATCACAGCCTGAATCAATTCGGACATAAGCACTCCTTAAATAGCAAATCTCTACTTATACACACACTAAGTTACAAAAGGATGCTGCCAGCACCCTCCCTCTGCGGTTGAACAATTAACAATTAACAATTATCAATTATCAATGACCAAGAAACTTCTCCAGAAATTTAAGGTGCGTTGTCTAGAACCATTGTAGAGACAAGCGCATGGCGCGTCTCTACATTTGTATGAAAGGAGATGTCTAATGACGAGAGAACCGGATAATGTCAGAGTGTGTAGATTTCTCCATATTTCTGTTTGATATAGCGGATGAAGGGGTCAATGGTTAAGGGGCTACCTGTAACACGCTGAATTAATTCATCGGCTGTGTATTTACTGCCATGCTGGTAAATATTCATTTTTAGCCAATTATGCAAAGTTGTAAAATCACCTTGCTCAATTTGAGTGGGAATTTCAGGATGATTGCTTAATGCAGCATCGAAAAATTGGGCGCTCATAATGTTGCCCAGGGTATAACCTTGGAACATTCCCCCAATCATGCCCGCGTACCAATGTACGTCTTGCATGACACCTTCGCTGTTATTAGGTGGAACTATGCCTAAGTCTGATTGGTAGCGTGCATTCCAAGCGTCGGGAAGATCTCGCACGGCTAAACTGCCTTCAAGCATTTGCAGTTCTAAGTCAAAACGGATCATGACGTGCAAATTGTATGTGATTTCATCAGCATCGGTGCGAATGAGCGATCGCTCTACTTTATTAATTCCCCGATAAAATGTTTCTAAGGAAACGTTACCCAATTGGTTAGGAAATATTGTTTGCAACTGGGGATAAGCGTATTTCCAAAAACTGCGGCTGCGCCCAACTAAGTTTTCCCACAAGCGAGATTGGCTTTCATGAACACCGGATGATGTTCCATCTGCTAATGGTGTACCTTCAAACTCTGGAGAAATGCCTTGTTCATACATTGCATGACCCATTTCATGGATACTGCTAAAAAGGGCTTGACCGATATGATTTTCGTAGACACGGGTAGTTATTCGCACATCACCAATAGAAAAGCTAGTGGTGAAGGGGTGCAGGGTTTTATCTTGTCTTCCCCGTTGGAAGTCATAACCCATTTGGGCAATAAGTTTTTCGGTAAACGCTAGTTGCTGCGCTTCGGGGAAATTTTGGTATAAGCTGGAGTCATCAGCAGGAGCTTGAGATGTGATCGCATCAGCAATGGGTACAAGTTGCGATCGCAATTCGGAAAAAAGCGATCGCAGTGCGTCAGCTTTCATCCCATAATCTGCCATATCAATTAGCGGGTCGGCGATATGCTGATAACCAGGGAAAAAGTTAGTGAGTTCGCGGCTGTATTCCAAGGTTTTTTCTAAGAAAGGTTGTACCGCCGCAAAGTTATTTTCTGATCGTGCTTCCGCCCAAGCAGCATAGCTTTCTGCACGATGGCGAGAAAGTTTAGCCATAAATTCCGAAGGGACTCGCACTGCGCGATCGTATTGTCTGTTGGTAATACGGATTAAGCTTGCTTCCGTCGAGTCTTCAGGTAAGCTTTGTGCGTAGGGGCGTAAGTCTTCTAATAGTTGTTTGATAGTTGGACTCGTAAATTTTTTGTGGGCAATTTGTCGTAAGGTTGCAATTTGCCTGCCCCTTGCAGCAGCGCCACCGTTGGGCATATAAGTAGCTTGATCCCAGTCGAGTACGGAGGTAGCGGCTTCTATATCTCTAATTTCAGTCAGGCGAGTTTTGAGTTCTTGGAGTTTCGGTTCGGTTTTTTCTACGGTTTTTTGCATTGGTAGATGCTTGATGCTTTTATCTTGCTTTCTCTAGTGTGGCGTAAGAAGGCCTTTCTGTGCGCCCGCAAATTGAATAGCGGGCTGATAATCTCAGCCCTTTAAATAGTTAGAAAGGTGATAAGTAGCCAAGCCAATTCAAACTTACTTTAGTTATAAGCCAGTAATTTAAATTTATTGTTAATAGAAAATGGCATCAAGTTGATATTTTTTTTAATATGCTTATTTTAATCTTTTTAACTTACCTCAATATATTTATCTGGCTTATGTATTGCAGGTATACCTTCATTTAATATTCCAAGTGAATCATAGATTATAAATCTTCCTTGTAATATCATATATTCTGGGTTAATATTTTTTCTCACACAATTAGCAAAGTCGTTGAGTGCAACAACTACATTGCCTAACAAAAAAGTGGATTTTGTTTGCCATTCATTACTTTTTTGAGCGTATTGAGCATAATCATCTCTCCAAACTCTTTTCCAATCTTTGTTTTCAACATAGCAGTGAGTATTTATCTGCAATTCAGAATTGTCCATAAAATGTTTTATGTAAGCACTAATTCTATGACTTAAGTTTATAATGCTGTATTTTAATTCAGGTATTCTAGAAGGCCATATAGTTTTTTCAACTGTATTGGCAATTCACCGACAGCTATTATTCTGGCGATTGCTATCCTTATTGCGGTTGTAATTGGCTCAATAACTGAGTTAATGCGTGTTTTGAAATAGTAATAAGACTTACGCAGCGAAAAGTATAGCCCAAGGGGTTAGCAAGTACTAGGGTGTTAGGTGTAGGAAAAATGCTATAACCCTCCTCGCACCCTATATCTTTCACCATGCTCTACCGTAGCTCTAACTATCATCCTACTGGGCTAAATATAATTACTTTAATCTTACCAACCTATTAAGATTTTACTCCTAATTATTTTCAACAGCTACGCAAATACTGTCGATGCTGTCTACCAACTTCGCGGACATAGATAATAACATCTCGATATCCTGCAAATTGCTGTCTTTGCAATTTAAATAAAGGCACAGCCATATTTAAAGATTCTTCATTGGGACACAACTTTATAACCCGTTCCCAACTTTTCGCCCATTCCCAAGCTTTAATTAAACCTACTGCTTTCGCCTTCAATTCTTCTAATCTAATTTTTTGCTGTTCTAAAACTTCTTGCAACTTTTCTTTATGGCTATCTGGATAAGCGTAGTGATTTAATTCTGCTTCCGTCGCTGCTATGATTTCTCCTAAAATCTGCCAATCATTGCAACTTGTTAACAAATTAATTACTGCTTCTAACCAACACAGCAAGGCGCGATAACTGCCAAAGCGTCCCCCTTCACCCTCGACAACCACGAGAAACAGGTGCGCCCATCGCCATTCCCGATTAGGGTGGTAAAGCTTCTCTGCTGGCTTTTTAACCGCTTGAGCAATATCTTCTAGGGTAATATGAAGGGTTTTGAGGTTGATGAAGTCTGTTAAGCGCCTTGCCATAGTGCCTTTCCTGGCTGGTACTAATTATATTATACATTGTTTTAAACAAAAAATAGAACAAAAATGTAAAAAATTGTGATCTATATTGAGGATGGATCACATAAAACTAAGTCACAGACTAGATCGTGCCAATTTACAGGAAACAAGCGCAAGGATTTACCAGAGATGGTAGATATCGGCTTGGTCAGATCCTGCTTGATGCCAGGATGCGCCAAGACGAAGGTCATGGTTTATCTTTGGATGACTTTGTGGAATTAGTAAATGATCACTGGGGTACTCAGGTATTTGTAAAAAACAAACTGTGGCGTTTAGAAAATGGGGCTGTTATGAAGCCAAAAACGGAGGATATAGCATACTTGGCTCCTTTTACTTGGTCTGAGTCTGCCCTCAGACCTTATACAGTGGAAGAACTAATTGCGATCGCAAAAGAACAACTAGATCCTGCCGATGTGGGTCAAGTTGAGCCTCCAAAGTTAAACGCACCAATAAAAGGCAATAATCAGAAAGTTCCTAAGCTGACTACTGATAGCTAATCGCTAATCGCTTGGTCAAAAGATGCGATCGCATCCTCAAATTTACCCAATTGTTGCAGCACCTCACCACGTCGATAGCAACTCCAATAATCTTGGGGGCGAATTTCTAAAGCAATATCAAAACAAGCGATCGCTTCCTTATACCAACCTAAACTAAATAGTGCTAACCGCCCTCGACTATACCAAGCCCAATAATCATTTGGTCGAATACTTAGAGCTTGATCATAACTAACAAGAGCATCTTCATAGCGCCCTAACTCTATCAACGTATTACCCCGCTTATACCACGCCCAATAATCTTGTGGGTGGATAACTAAAGCTTGATCGTAACTAGCTAACGCCTTTGTATATTCTCTCAAATTATCTAATACATTACCCCGCCAATACCACACCCAATAACTATGTGGTTCGTACTCTAACGCTTTTTCATAGCTGGCGATCGCTTCCCAATAACGACCCCAATCCCTTAGCGTATTACCTTGCTGATACCAATCCCGAAAACTATCAGGACGGCACTCTAAAGCCCTATAAATAGTTGATTGTTGATTCTTCATGGGTCATGAGTAATGGGTTATGAATCATTGTTTAGGACTTACGCAGGTTAAAGAAGTTAAGAGTCCCCAAAACTTGAGAAATTACGGCTTTTTCCTAGTCACTAATCACCAATCCCCAGTCCCCAAAGCGTGAATATTTGGTAAAAATGCCTAAGTCCTGATAGTTAATTGTTATTCTGTTGGCTTGGCAAAATAATTACAAATTCCGTACCTTGACCAATCTCGGAAATTAACTCAATGCTACCGCCGTGTTTTTCAATAATGTCATTACAGATCGATAGCCCCAAACCCGTACCTTTCCCTACAGGCTTGGTTGTGAAAAATGGATCAAACAGCTTACTTTTTACATCTTTTGGAATACCAGGGCCATTATCTCGAATTCTCACCTTAACTTGCTGCTGATCAATTATTTCGGTATTAATCACAATTTGTTTTTTGGGCAAAGATTCTTCCTCTAGCAGTGCATCAATAGCGTTGCTAAGAATATTCATAAAAACCTGATTTAGTTGAGCCGGAAAGCACTCAACCAAAGGTAAATCACCATAATTCTTAATTACTTCAATTCCCTGCTTAATTCGATAATTCAAAATTAATAAAGTATTGTCAATACCTTCGGCAATATTCACTGCCTTAGCTTCAGATTCATCAAGACGAGAAAAGTTACGCAAAGATAACACAATCTTGCGAATGCGGTCAGCGCCCATTTTCATTGAAGATAGAGTTTTAGGTAAATCTTCGGTGAGAAAATCTAAATCAATTTCTTCAATTTCATCCTGAATTGTTGAGGTAGGATTAGGGTATTGCTCTTGATAAATTTCCAGTAATGACAGCAAATCTTGCATATAGTTGTTTATATGCTCAATGTTGCCGTAGATGAAGTTAACTGGATTGTTAATTTCATGGGCAACCCCTGCTACCATCTGACCGAGGCTAGACATTTTTTCGGCGTGAATTAATTTTGCCTGGGTTTCCTGTAATTCTTCGTGCGATCGCTCTAGTTTTTCAGCTTTGTCTATGGCTGACTTTTGATATACTTCCAGCAACTCTTGGAGGTTAACTATCTGAGATTTCAGTTGCTCAACATCTGCTTGTATGCACTCATCGTTTGTCATAGTCCTAGTCTCCGTACTTATTGCTTAGTTGGCGGCAACATAAACAAGAATTGGCTTGATATGTAAGTATGCCATTTAAAAGCTGAGTGCCAATAGCGTGAACAGCATTGTTTGTGTAGTTACGAATATCATCGTTTTAAAACAGGATAATCGCTATCAATATCATCCATAGGTAGTATGCAACCAAATTTGATTACCGACTTAATATCCGCCTGGTAACCACGAATTCCTTTTAAGCAGGGATATAATGGCTACCAACTGCGAAAAGTTGCATGAAACCCCTTAAAGGCGTTTGGCCATACATCCAATATAAGATCTTGGTCGCTTTCGTGCAGAGAGAAAAAATGCGTCAGCCCTGGTAATTATAAAAAGACCGCGCTTCCTCTCGATATCGGTGAGCACGGTTAGTTAAAATCAAAATTCGTAACGCATCAAACTGTGATTTCAACTATCTCGACCTTGAATTAAGGCTTGAAAGCGGTAATCTTGCTGTAATTCTTCAAAGTCTGAGTGGGTTCTTGCCATATCCCGATATTTGTCGGGACTAAGATTTATTGCTTGTTGCAAATGTTCAATGGCTAGATCCACATCGCTTTGCAAGGCATAACAGCGAGCTTTGTTATATAAAGCTGTATGATCGTCAGGTTTGATGTGTAGCGCTTTGTCGAAACTGATCAACGCTTCCTGATAACGCCCTAATTTCAACAATACTAAACCTTTAGCATTCAACGCATATTTATCTTGTTGAATTAATAATGTTTGATCGAAGCTGGCTATAGCTTGCTGGTAGCGACCTAAACTATCTAAGGCTAAACCCCGAAAGTACCAAGCGTCGATGTTTTTTGGTTGGACAGTTAAAGATTCATCAAAGCTGGTGATCGCATTCTCGCATAAACCTAAATTCTGAAAAGCGATTCCTCGATGATACCAAGCTTCATGGAAGTCTGGTTTGGCTAAGAGCGCTTTATCTAAGCTACTAATTGCTTTATCAAAGCGATCTAATTGTCGCATCGCCATTGCTCGGTTATACCAAGCCCAATAGTAGTTTGGTTTAAACTCAATTGCTCGATCATAGCTATTGATCGCATCAGAATAACGACCGAGGTTTTTTAGGGCAATACCACGATTATTCCAAGCCCAAAAATAATCAGGTTTGAACTTAATAGCTTGATCGTAGCTGGCGATTGCTTCTTCATAGTGTTTTAAGTCATCTAGCGCATTGCCACGATTATTCCAAGCTTCGTGGAAGCCAGGTCTGTATTCCAAAGCTTGATCATAACTGGCGATCGCTTCTGCGTAGCGCCGTAAGTGATACAGCGCATTACCTCGGCTATACCAAGCTTCAGCATAGTCAGGTTGAAGTTCCACAACCTTGCCGTAGCTGGCGATCGCACTGGCATATTCTTCTATCCGGTTCAGGTGTAATCCTTTTTGGAAAAAGAACTCGACTTCCACATCTACAACTTGGTTCATAGAATCTGGCATCTCTCTCTAGGATGATTTCATATATCATGCCCAAAAAAATAACATTATTCAACAAATCAATCAACTTTCTACCCAAAAATAGATGCTATGGGGATCAATTTATGAGTTTTATAGGCATTTACACTTACATCTTCCTTAAGTTAGAGTTCCCAAGTTAATGCTGAGTTTATCTATTTTTAGAGAGAAAAACAGTAACCATTACTTATCCGAATTAGAGGCGCAGACTATCACTTGGTATTAACAGCACATTAATCAAGAAAGTATAATTTATTACACTTGAAATCAAAATTGCATCAATTTAAATATAAAAACAAACCCAAAGCGGAAGAGATAGCTTGTTAGAAACTTCGGCTCTACCGTAAGTATGCTGTCAATTATATATATCTGTCTATAGAGTAGTTAATATATAATTGCCCGTAAAATGTCATTACCAGCTTTACTTAATATTAATTTAAATTTATTAACAATAACTAATCATGTTTTTGAATTTCAAAACAATGTTAGCTAAAATTTTTAGCATAAATTTTACGCCTTCAAATTCTCAGCAAGCGCCAGCAAGTATTGAAACTTATAACTCGTTACTCTGTGCTACCTTGGACTCAACTGCGGACGGAATTGTAGTTGTAGACACCCAAGGTAAAATTGTTAGTTATAACCACACATTTGCTGAAATGTGGGGTATTAGTCAGGCAATTTTAGATCGCAGAGATGACAATCAAATTTTAGAACTTGTCCAGCAGCAGTTAAAACAGCCAGAAGAATTTATCAAAAAAGTTAGAGAGTTGTATGGTCAACCAAATGTGGAAAGCTACGATGATCTAGAACTAAAAGATGGACGTTATTTAGAGCGTTATTCCAGACCTCAACTGACCCAAGGCAAAAGCGTAGGTAGAGCGTTCAGTTTTCGTGATATTACCCAGCGTAAAAAAGCAGAAATTGCACTGCAACAAACCCACGCTCAGTTAGAAATCAAAATAGAGCAACGTACCCAGGAATTATTGCAAGCTAACAAGCAGTTAAGCCAGGAAATTGTTGAGCGTCAACAAGTAGAAATAGCACTCAAACAAGCGAAAGAAGAACTTGAAATCAGAGTGCAAGAGCGTACAATTGCCCTCAGTCAAGCTATTGAACAATTACAGCAAGAAAATACTGAACGTTTAGAGGTACAAGCAGAACTTGAGCAATCATTATCCCTACTGCGTGCCACGCTAGAATCAACTACCGACGGCATTATTGTTGTTGATCTGGTTGGAAAAATCACAAGTTTTAATCAAAAGTTAATTGAAATGTGGCGTATTCATGAGTCTTTGATGTTATCACCAGATGATCAACAAGCACTCGCTTTTGCCTTAGCTCCACTTAAAAATGCCGAAAGTTTTCTCAGCAAACTCACCGAATTATCAGAGCAACCAAATTTACATAGCTACGATCTACTAGAATTTAATGATGGCAGAATTTTTGAGTATTATTGCCAACCACAACGCCTCAAAGAAAAAATTATTGGCAGAGTTTGGAGTTTTCGAGATGTCAGTGGACGCAAGCAAGCAGAGCAAGCTTTGCAACAAGCTAAAGCTGAGTTAGAAATGCGAGTGCAAGAACGCACTGCATCTTTAGAGAATGCGATCGCCCAACTGCAATCGGAAATTGCCGAACGCCAACGCACTGAAGACCAACTGCGGAGAAGTGAAGAGCGTTTTCGTAACTTAGTTGAAACGAGCAGCGATTGGGTTTGGGAAACAGATAAAAATTATCTCTATACTTACTCCAGCCCCCAAATCTACAACATATTAGGATATAAGCCAGAACAAGTAATTGGCAAAACTCCCTTTGACTTGATGACGGCACAGGAAGCTTGGCGCGTTGCTAACCTTTTTAGTTTCCTTACTGCAAATCAGCAACCTTTCAAAAATATCGAAACTACTAAAATTCATCAAGATGGGCATCCAGTGATTTTGGAGAGATCGGCAGTGCCAATATTTGATGGCGATAGTAAATTTTGTGGCTATCGAGGAATAGATCGAGAGATTACTGAACGCAAGCAAGCCGAGGGAATACTGCGTCAGCAGGCACTAGCTTTTGAAAATATCTATGACGGCATCATTATTACCGATAATGAAGGACATATTGTTGATTGGAACCCCAGCGCTGAGAGAATGTTCGGTTATACCAAAGAAGAGGTATTAAACAAAAGTACAGAATTTTTACACACACCAGAACAAGCTAGTGTCATAACACAGGAGATTCTTGAAAGTATTAAGCAGTATGACCGTTGGACTGGGGAAATTAAATTTATCGGTAAAAATGGTACTCAAGGAGTATGTGAAGCAGTTTTTGTACCTGTTTACAATGATGCAGGCGATCAGATTGCTGTTATTGGCGTTAACCACGACATTACCGAACGCAAACAAGCAGAAATAGAAATTCGGAATGCACTCTTAAAAGAGAAAGAGCTAAATCAACTCAAATCTCGCTTTATCTCAATGGCTTCCCACGATTTTCGCACTCCTTTATCAGCCATCATGATTTCTAGCGATTTACTCAAAGCTTACAGCCACAAACTCACTGATGAAAAAAAACTTAACCATTTAAATCAAATCCAAACATCTGTCAGAAGAATGACTTTGTTGCTAGATGATATACTGTGGATGGGAAAAGCCACATCAGGGAAAATTGATTTTAAACCACAAAAGGTTAATTTAGAAGAATTATGTCAAGAAGTTTTAGCGGAAATTACCATTGCTGATGGCAACAAACATCAATTCATCTATAAATTTCAGGCAGAATCTTCCTTGGTTGAAATGGATCGAAAGCTAATTCAGCAAATGCTTTCTAATTTGCTTTCTAATGCTGTTAAATACTCCCCCCAAGAAGGTGATATTAGAATAAATATCACCTGCAAAGATGGAACAGCTATTTTTCAGGTTGCAGATCAAGGAATCGGTATTCCATCCTCAGATCAAGCGCGTCTTTTTAATGGCTTTCAACGCGCTAGTAACGTCGGTAATATTTCTGGTACAGGGTTGGGGTTAGCAATTGTTAAGAATGTCGTAGATTTACATCAGGGAAACATTGAGATTGACAGCCAAGAAGGAGTAGGAACAACTATTACTGTATATCTCCCCATAATTCACAGTAAGGAAACAACTAAATGAAATATAAAATTTTAGTAATTGAGGACATGGCAGAACTCAGAGCAGATATCATAGATACGCTGGAATGTTTAGACTTTGAAGCTATAGGAGCAGAAAATGGTAAAGTTGGTGTGGAATTAGCACGGGAACAATTACCAGATTTAATAATTTCTGACATTATGATGCCATTACTAGATGGCTATGGTGTTTTAGAAATTCTCAGTCAAGAAGAACAAACAGCTACCATCCCATTTGTATTTCTCAGTGCTAAAAATAATACTTCAGATATTCGCAAAGGAATGAATTTGGGGGCTGATGATTATCTTACTAAACCTTTTACAATATCTGAATTAAAAGAAGCGATCGCAATTCGCTTAGAGAAACAAGCTGCACGTAAACGAGTAGAAGAACAACTGCGATCAAGAGAAACAGAGTTCCGTCAATTAGCGCAACGCGAAGAACTACTCAACAGTTTAACAAAACAAATCCGCACATCCTTAGAAATCAAAACGATTCTCACTACCACATTAGGTGCAATTCGCAGTCTTCTCGGAATCCATCGCTGTAGCTTTTTGTGGGATCGTACTGATGTTGTGCAACGATATTTTGAGTTAATTAATGCTTCTGAAGACCCGGAAATTTCTAATATTCCCCAGTGCAACCTACTTTTAGAAATAGCAACATTAGGCGAGTTAATTCTTAAATCTAATATTTTACAAATCGACGACGTATTGACAGACGAGCAACTAGATGAAACAAGCAAAAATCAGCTACTTTATCTAGGCGTTACATCTATATTAGCTATTACTATTAAAACTAATTCTGGGCAAAGTGGAGTAATTGTTTGTGAACACTTCATTCAACCTCGCGCTTGGAGTAATAATGAAGTTCAACTACTCCAAGCTGTAGGCGATCAATTAGCGATCGCGATCGATCAAGGTGAACTTTACGCTCAAAGTCGCTTCACTGCTACAACTGCCAAAATCCAAGCTGCTCAACTAGAACAAGCTTTACTCAAATTACAACAAACTCAAGCACAACTAATTCAAACTGAGAAAATGTCCAGCTTAGGTCAAATGGTAGCTGGTGTTGCTCACGAAATCAACAACCCCGTAAACTTTATTTACGGTAATGTCAATCACATCAAAAATTACGTCCACGACTTACTTGAGTTGTTGCAGCTTTATCAACAAACTAACACTCAATCTAGCCCTGAAATTGAAGAATTATCTGAAAATATAGATGTAGATTTTATTCTACAAGACTTTCCTAAAATTCTTAACTCCATGCAAATTGGGGCTGATAGGATTCGCCAAATTGTTTTATCACTACGCAACTTCTCCCGCTTGGAAGAAGCCGACATGAAACCCGTTAATATTCATGAAGGCATTGATAACACATTATTAATCTTGCAAAATCGTCTTAAAGCAAGTAGCAGTAAACCTGCTATTGAAGTAATTAAGGAATATGCAGATCTGCCCTTAGTTGAGTGCTACGCTGGGGAACTAAATCAGGTATTCATGAATATTCTTGTTAATGCAATTGATGCTTTAGAGGACGATCAATCTCAACGCAAGCAAACAGGATTGCCCGATCAAAACTATATAATTACAATTCGTACGCACTTAACCGAGCCAGATCATGTAACTATAGTAATTATGGATAATGGCCCAGGAATGACAGAACAGATTAAAAAAAGGCTGTTTGATCCTTTCTTTACTACTAAACCAGTTGGCAAAGGTACAGGCTTAGGATTATCCATCACTTATCAGATTGTGGTAGAAAAGCATGATGGAAAACTTGAGTGTATCTCAGAGCCAGGACAAGGAACCCAGTTTTGGATTACAATTCCTATACGCCAAAATTAATTAAGATGGCATTTATAAAAGTTAACAAAAACTAAAAAAATATTTTAATAAAATAATCCATAATATGATATATGAAAAAAATTCTGGTAATTGAAGACGAAGAACCCCTACGGGAAGACATCATAGAAACTTTAGAGTGTTTAGAATATGAGGGAATTGCTGCTGAAAATGGTGCGATTGGCGTGAAATTAGCACTAGCGCATCTACCAGATCTAATCATTTGTGATATTATGATGCCGGAACTGGATGGTTACGGTGTATTTACTTCTCTACGAACAGATCCACAAACAGCAACAATTCCGTTTATATTTCTGAGTGCTAAAGCTGATAAGTCTGATCTCCGCCAAGGCATGAATTTAGGAGCAGATGATTATCTTACTAAACCTTTTACAATTTCTGAATTGAGCGAAGCCATCTCAGCGCAAATCCAAAAACGTGAATTAATTGAAGAGCAAGCTAATCAAAAATTAGACGAATTACGCACTAATATTAGTCGTTCTTTGCCTCACGAATTTCGTACACCTTTACAGGGCATTTTGAGTTTATCGGAAATTGTTATCAGTGAATATGATTTGCTTGATGAAAAAACTATGAGGAATATGTTATATGAAATTAACAATTCTGCTCAACGCTTATCAAAACTGATCCATAATTTTATGCTATATGCAGAATTAGAAGTAATTGCTACAGATAGTGAACGAGTTGAAGAGTTGCGTAGCAGCCAGACTTTTACTCCCGAAATCCTGATTAAATATCTCGCCTCAATCAAGTTCCAAAAAGCAGACAGAGAGGCAGATCTGCATTTGAATTTGCAAGATGCTACTATTAAAATTTCAGAGCAAAATTTGCAAAAAATTGCTGAAGAAATTATTGATAACTCTTTGAAATTCTCCAGTACTGGCACACCGATTTATATTGAAAGTAGTGTGAAGGATAGTAAATATATTTTGTCTGTAGTTAACTATGGACAAGGTATGACTCTAGATCAAATTGCTAAGGTGGGCGCTTATATGCAATTTGATCGGAAACTTTATGAACAGCAAGGTTCAGGTTTAGGACTGCAAATTGCCAAACGTTTAGTAGAACTGCATGAAGGAAGTTTAATTATAGATAGTAATCCTGGTAAAGATACTAAGGTAGAAATTGCTTTGCCAATTTCTCAAGAGTGATTAAATAAGAACTAAGAATTCAGCAGTAAGCTTGGGGTGCTTTTTTATGCTGTTGGGCAAATAGTAAATGTAGGATTGCTCGCGATTGAGCTAAAATTAAGGTTATTTATCCTGGCTCCTGGGTACTAAATTCTTACAATAATAAATAAGATCACCAATTTCTGATTAAGTAGTAATAACAACTGACATGATTGAGGCAACAAGCTTGGCATACCGCATTGAAAAAGATTCAATGGGTGAAAGACAAATTCCCGAAACAGCTTATTATGGAATTCAAACATTACGAGCAACAGAGAATTTTCCTATTAGTGGAATTAAGCCTTTATCTACATATATAGATGCTTGTGTGCTGATTAAAAAAGCAACTGCGATCGCCAATAGTGAATTAGGTTGCATTCCCCAAGATATTGCTGATGCCATTGTACAAGCAGCCGATGAAGTATTAGCGGGTGCGTTGCGTGAGCAGTTTGTTGTAGATATCTACCAAGCTGGGGCGGGGACTTCCCACCACATGAATGTTAATGAAGTATTGGCAAATCGGGCGCTGGAAATAATAAAAGATCACAAAGGGAACTATCAAAGAATTAGCCCGAACGACCATGTTAATTACGGTCAATCTACTAATGATGTAATTCCCACAGCAATTAGAATTGGGGGATTGTTGGCTTTAGAAAAAACACTAAATCCAGCTTTAGTAGATGCGATGGCCACTTTAATTTCCAAAGCAGATGAGTTTCAAGATATCATCAAATCTGGTAGAACTCATTTGCAAGATGCCGTCCCTGTGCGCTTAGGAGACACATTTCGTGCTTGGGCGCAAATTTTAAGCGAACATCAACAACGCATTCAAACAGCGGCACAAGACTTAACCAAGTTAGGATTAGGAGGTAGTGCGGCTGGTACAGGTATGAATACTCATCCCCAGTATCGCGATCGCGTTGCGGAAATTTTATCCCAGTTAATTAACCAACCATTGCAACCTGCACCAAATATGATGGCAGCAATGCAAAGTATGGCTCCATTTGTGAATGTTTCCGGCGCAATCCGTAACTTAGCGCAAGATTGCGTCAAAATTTCCCATGATTTGCGATTAATGGATTCAGGGCCAAAAACTGGATTCAAAGAAATTCAACTACCACCAGTGCAACCTGGATCATCAATTATGCCAGGAAAGTACAACCCAGTCATGGCAGAAATGACTTCAATGGTGTGTTTTCAGGTGATGGGATATGATAGTGCGATCGCACTTGCTGCCCAAGCAGGACAATTAGAACTTAACGTGATGATGCCGCTAATTGCCTATAATTTGATCCACAGCATCGAAATTTTGGGTAATACCATAGCTGCGCTAACGCGCCAATGTATACTCGGAATAACTGCAAATAGCGATCGCTGTTTAGCTTATGCAGAAGGCAGTTTAGCCTTAGTCACTGCCCTTAATCCTCATATTGGTTATCTTAACGCCGCTAATGTCGCTAAAGAGTCTTTAGCAACCGGAAAATCCCTACGCCAGATTGTATTAGAACAACAGTTGATGAGCGAGGAAGAACTTGCAAAAGTATTAGATTTAGAAAAAATGAGTACAGTCAACAGTAAGCATTAAACACTTGTAGTGCGGGCATCTTGCCCGCCTATCAATCGTCAGATAAATCTTGCCCTTGTAATTGATCGCAGATGACTGATAATTGATAATTGTTAATTGATAATTGGTCAAATATGCCTAATCCAAGTGGCTTTACACAATTAACTTTTCACTACGCAGACGGTCGCACAGAATCATATCAAGTATATGATCTAGAAAATTCCTCACCCTCCCCACAGGAAATCCAACAACATATCAAGCGTTTATTTGACAAACCTTGGTGGATTTTACACCTGCAAGAAGAGACAATTGCGATTAACATGGCTAATGTCATCAAAGTTGAGATCAAACCTGCAATTCCTGAGATTATAGGGGAAGAAGTATTTTCTGATGCTCAAAGAGTAACCGCCCTCACTCGTGGCACACGGTTATAGTTGTGAGTGTATATGCAATTAATCGCTATCTATGTCATCTACTGTTAGCTTAATCCGCGCCACATCCTACGAACAAGCGTTATTGCGAGAATCGCTCTTAACGCTATTAGAACCATTGGGAGGGATGAAAGCATTTGTCAAAAAAGGCGATCGCGTCCTGCTTAAACCCAATCTCCTCACAGGTTCCCGCCCTGGAAAAGAGTGTGTCACTCGCCCAGAAATCGTTTATTGTGTTGCCCAATTAGTACAAGAAGCAGGCGGTAAACCATTTTTAGGCGATGGCCCTGCTTTTGGTAGTGCAATGGGTGTGGCAAAAGCTAGCGGTTATTTACCACTAATTCAAGAACTCAATTTACCGATAGTAGAATTTCACGGCAAGCGCTATCAAACAGTCAGCGAAGACTTTAACCATTTATTGCTGAGTAAAGAAGCAATAGATGCTGATGTGGTGATTAACCTACCAAAAGTAAAATCCCATGTCCAACTCACAATGACATTGGGTGTAAAAAATTTGTTTGGTTGTGTTCCTGGCAAAATGAAAGCTTGGTGGCACATGGAAGCTGGAAAAGATAGCGCCAGATTTGGCACAATGCTTGTAGAAACAGCGCGAGCAATTAATCCTAATTTAACACTTATTGATGGCATTATCGGTCACGAAGGTAATGGCCCTAGTGGTGGCGAACCCCGTGAATTAGGGGTATTAGGCGCATCATCTAATGTTTTTGCTCTAGACCGCGCTTTCTTAGAAATCCTCAATGTTGAGCCACAAATAGTCCCAACTGTTGCTGCATCTCAACGTATGGGTTTATGTCCTGAATTGGCAGATATTCACTTCCCGCAACTACAACCTACAGAACTTAAACTTACTGATTGGAAATTACCTGAAAATCTCGTCCCAATAGATTTTGGTATGCCCCGCGTAATTCAGTCTACTTTTAAACATCTGTATATCAGGTTTATCAAAGAAAAAATTAACAATTATCAATTAACAATTAACAATCACTAATCCCCAATCACCTCAATTTTTGTAAAAGTTGTTACAGAGTATTAAGAAATAGCAACGTAAGGTATTGATACCCTCCGATTGCTTAAGACGACCGCCTCTTTCTAGTGGCGGTTTTTTATGGGATGTTTGTATAAATAATCACAATTGTACGGAGATTAAATGATTAATTTTCTATAGCCAATCAGGCGATCAAACTGCACATCATTCTCAAGTAATAATTTAGGTAAGATTTATGTCACTAGATAGATTAAGTAAAGATTGTGTACTTAAAGACATTTTATTGCCATGAAATCGTTAAAATGAAAGAATAAGAGTTTAAAAATGTCTCTTGCTCTTTAGTTTGTATTGAGTTTTTAAAGAACGTATGGAATCCAGTAGTAGTCCGTCTGCCAATTCTTCTGAACTGCCTGCCAATAGATGGGCAGAGATTTTGGGAACAATCATTGCTATCTTAACTTTAGCTTTACCTGTGTTTGCGATCGCTAACTTCTCTTCAAGCAATAGCCTAATTTTGCAGCAAACCAGTTATTCACTTCCCAATTCAGGAAATTGACAAACCTTAATTATTATTTAACAAAAACACAATCATGTCTTAACTAATTTGATGAGATACAAGGCAAGATGATGGCAACAACAAGAGAAAAAACTACCTAGATCACCAATCTTGTCTTGATACTCAGCGGCAATTCACATATCACCTGCTACCCTCTTCCCGTAGAATGCTAAACGGGGGGTGGGTTTAAACCTGTTTTAGGTGCGACCATCTCAATTATATTGATGGACATTGCACCCCCACGTTACTGTATAGCTTAGGAGTTACCTAGTGGATTTATCACGTATTCCTGCTCAACCCAAACCAGGCTTGATCAACGTTTTGATCGAAATTCCCGCAGGAAGCAAAAACAAGTACGAGTTTGATAAAGACTTAAACGCATTTGCGCTTGACCGAGTACTTTACTCCTCTGTGCAGTACCCTTATGACTACGGCTTTGTACCTAATACCTTAGCTGATGATGGCGATCCCTTGGATGGCATGGTGTTGATTGATCAACCAACATTTCCAGGGTGTGTGATTGCTGCTAGACCCATCGGAATGTTAGAAATGATTGATGGTGGCGATCGCGATGAAAAAGTTCTGTGTGTGCCTGATAAAGACCCCCGTTACACTCACATAAAATCCCTCAAAGATCTTGCTCCTCACCGCTTAGATGAGATTGCTGAGTTTTTCAGATCCTACAAAAACTTAGAAAAGAAAGTTACCGAGATTCTAGGTTGGCAAGATGTCGATCAGGTAATGCCACTGGTTGAAAAGTGCATCCAAGCTGGTAGCCAAAAAAGCTAAAGATTCTAACGTTGTGTAATTCAACGTTAAACAAAGTTAAAATCAGTTATCACCGTCTGTAGAGACCGTAAATTTACGGTCTCTACAGACGGTGAGTCAATGATATTGTAACTGATAATTGATAATTGATAATTGATAATTGTAAAATGCAGCGATCGCTTCTTTTAGCCAAAATTCATAGTTGCACCATTACCGACGCGAATGTGAACTACATGGGTAGTATCAGCATTGATCAAGCGTTACTGGATGCGTCGGGAATATTGCCTTATGAGCAAGTACAGGTAGTTAATGTGAATAATGGGGAGCGATTTATTACTTATGCGATCGCTGCACCCGCAAACTCAGGCGCAATAGAATTAAATGGTGCGGCGGCGCGTTTGGGTGTCAAGGGCGATCGCTTAATTATTATGACTTATGCCCAGTTTACACCTGAAGAAATTAAAACCCACACCCCTAAAGTTGTGATGGTAAATGAGCAAAATCATCTGCGGGAAGTTCTCCGTTATAATGAGTTGCAAAATAATGATTTTCATGCGGAATTAATTCCTAGTTTGCACCTGTAAATAAGGATGCGATGAGTAAAATTTGAGAAGAAATTTTGATTGTGCGAGCATCTTGCTCGCGTTTCTGGAATATTACTAAATGATTCTCAGATGTCAAAAATCCTGATTGTGCGAGCATCTTGCTCGCGGATCTCCAATCTTACTAAATAACCCTGTTTTGTCACTTTTGAAGTAGTCTAATAAGATAGAAACGTAGCATGGGTAATGTCCTCATGCTTGGGTACATATTTTCATCATACTTTGCCTAAAATGACTCAAACTAGGCAAATTTATCATTTGTATTTCTTATCAATTAACCCTCAAAAATCGGTCATTTTTACAAAACTTTACAAGGCTGCATCTGGTGACACGAACCTTTTATTTACGCCCACTTGTGTAAGTCTTGGATAATATGCGTGGCAGGGAAATTTTTTTCAGTGTTTCTACGGTATTAAAGTTGAAGGAAGGGAATTTTTTTTTTCAGTATTTCTACGGTATTAAAGTTAAAAGATACGATATATATTTGATTAAATAAAAAATATATCTTAAGGAAAAAGACACATCCTGGAAAGGATAGTAAATAGCATTCAAGAAATCAACTGCACTAAGACTTTTAGTCTCAGGGGCATTACTACTAAAACTTACTAACACCACATATATAGCTGTTGCTTCAGGTGCAAACAGTATAAACCTACCATGCTAAATTCCCCAGAACCTAACTTCCCCCAATCTCCCAATCTTATAAGTACTGAAGTAGACAGCCTAAATCCACCTTCTCCTCTAGAGCAGGTAGGTAAAGTTGAAGGCGTTTGGACTCCAGAGCTAAACATTACTGCAATAACTGGGTTTGAAAGTATACCAATACAGTTACAGTTAGAGGGAATTACTACGTCTTTCAACCCAGAGTTGCTTGCTCCTGCTGTTGGCGGAGATGATTTATTGGGAAGGGGTGGGTTTGTAGTAGGTAACTTTGGCAAAGATGATTTGCTTACCGGAGGTATCAACCAAGCAAAGTCTGGAACTATTGTTTTTATTGATGCCGCTGTAGACGATAATCAAAGCTTATTGGCTGGAATTGCTCCAGGTTCTGAGATTATCCGCTTAGATGCTAACCGAGATGGGATTGAGCAAATTACACAAGTTCTATCCCATCGTCAAAATATTAGCTCTATTCACGTTCTCTCTCACGGTAGCGCGGGAAATTTAAAACTAGGTTCGGGGACTTTAAGTAACGATACACTACAGCAGTATCAAACTAATTTACAACAATGGGCAAGTGCGCTAACCACAAAGGCAGATATTCTGCTGTATGGTTGTGATGTTGCAGAAGGATCAGTTGGAGAAGCATTTGTTAATCAACTGAGTACCTTGACTGGCGCAGATGTCGCCGCATCCGATGACTTGACAGGAAATGCTAACAAGGGTGGTGACTGGAAGCTAGAATATAAAGCTGGAACAATTGAAGCAACTGTCATTAAGTCAGATGAATATAGCTCCACTCTAGGAGTAGTGAAGCTACAGAACAGCGTCTTTAGTTTTATTGAAGAAAAAGCCGCAGACATTCCTATTCAAGATAACAACTTAGTTTTTTCGATTGACAATCAAGAATTAATTATTAAAGATACGATTAATTCCATTACTATAGATGCTAGTAGTACAGATTTTATTCAACAAATCAACCAACAAGAAGTAGCCATCGATCTCAATTTCTTTTCTGGACTAGATATTCAGACTGGCGATGGTGAAGATATAGTTACTTTCGGGGGCACAACGGATTTTAAATTTAGTTCAGGCACCACAATTAGCGTTACAGGGAGTGGCGCTGAAAATTTAAACAAGATTGGCACAGAAGAAGATAACGAGAACAAGCCAAGTAGTGCTTTGGCAACTGATAAAGTAATATTTTCAAAAAATTTATATACTTTCGGTGGTCACATTGGTATTGATGCAACCAGCATTACTGTTGACCAAGGTGTTACTTTATCAACTCGCGAAATTTTAGGTAACGATCACCTTAATGGAACCTCAATAGACAACTCTGGTTCAATCATCTTTTTAAGTGAAATCATAACTGTTAACGATCAAGCCAAATTACTGACTCATGCTGGTGGAACTTCTCAAGCAGGAGCCATTAATTTACAAGCCAGAGATACAACAGGGATGTATCAAGGTCTTAGTTTCCTAAATGCTATTAAGAAGGAAGGTAACCTGGCAAAAATTACCATTGATAAAGCAACCATAAAAGGTGGCGATGTTATTTTATCAGCCAAAACCAGTTATGACAGCCTTTTTAAACGGGATAGTATCTTAGAGTATGCATCGAATTTTGTCATCGATAACGCCTTATCACAGATTCCCAATGGAGGAGCAGCTTGGTCAAAAGCAGAGTCAATCATTGATATTACTTCAAATGCAAATATTACCGCTTCAAAACTAAATATTGAAGCTAACTCTGATTCTCAAGCTGTTGTTGCCCCTGACCTTGAATTTGGTTTCTTAGGTATTGCTTACGGTAAAAGTCAAGCCATTGCCCGTGCTAATGTTAACGGAATCATCAACACAACTGACAATTTTACATTAAAATCTATTGTCAACAACAAAGTTGAAGTTAATGCTGATATCAGTGGGGCTCGTAACGCGGCTAACTCTGTTGCAATTAGCAATCTAGATAGCGAGTCTACTGCTCAAATTGGTCAGTCAGCTAATGTCACTGTAGGTGGTGATTTAAAAGTACAAGCTAAGGTAGTTGATATTAACTTTACTCTAGCGCGATCGACAGCAGGAGAAGATGGTGCAGTTGGAATAGCTGTTGCTTATTCTGAGGAAGATAGCAGTGCTAATGCCTTAATTGATGGCACGGTTGATGTCACCAAGAGCATTAACATTGAAGCCAATCAGAGTAATGATGGTGTACCGCAACTTTTTGGGCTCAAAGGAAAGGCTAGAGGGGTTATTGCTCGTGCGGCAGTTAACACAGAATTTACAGGGGATGGTGTTGACGCTATAAAAGATGCTGCGGTGGATAAATTACTTGATTGGGTTAAGAATAAAATTGGTTTCAAGACGACTGAAGCGCAGCAGGAAACCAAAGAGAGCAATAATAACTTATTGAATAAGTTTGATATTGGTGCCGCAGTTGCTTATGCCGTAGATACTAATAATGTTACTGCTCGCATTGGGGATAATGCGGTGGTTACTGCTAAAGAGGGAACAATTGGTATCAATGCAATAATTAATAGCCGTCCAGATATTTCTGTAAGTTCATTTTTACCCAAACCGACTGAAGGAGAACCACCAACTTTTGGTTTATCTTCAGCAGTAGGTATTGGAGAATATAACAACAATGCAACTGCTTACATTGGTAAAAATGCGACAGTCAATACTTCAGCAAGTTTAGACATTAATGCCCGTGCGCTTAATGACTATCAGTTTCAATATGGAGTGAATTTGGCTCCAGATGCCGAGCCAGATGCCGAGCCAGATGCCGAGCCAGATGCCAATAAAAAGCCAACGTTTAAGGATAGATTTCTAGAATATACAGGTAAAATCTCAGGATATCTTAACGATAACTTTGGCTTAGATCAGTATGTTTTTGATTCTTGGAGTCAAAGCACCGCTGCTACCGGAGCAAAATTTGGATTAGCAGGCTCTGTTACAATTCTCGATCTTAATCACACCAGTAACGCTTTCATTGATGAAAACGCCAAAATTAATCAAGATACATCAATCGACTTCCGTAAAGGAACGCAAACAGTCTCTGTTAATGCAGTAAGCATTAATGAAGGTGTTCATGCAGGCGGAAATATCAAATTGCCAGGTTTACAAGGCTCTGGTACTTTATGGACTCAAAACCGCAATTCTTTAATCCCAGATGCAGGAACAAATAACGACAATTCGATCGGGGGTACAGCTTTAGTTATTGGATACAGTAATAATGTTAATGCCAAAATTGCCAAAGGGGTTCAACTGTATGCTGATAGTTTAAAAGTTGATGCAGATACTAAAACGTTGCACGTTGCAATTGGCGCATCAGGAGGAAAAGGGAAAACTTTTGGGATTAACGGAACAGGTTTTTGGACAGATGTTGATAATAAGACTTATGCTCAGATTGAAAACGGAGCAAAGATTAATGTTGGCAATAAATTAGTTACAGATAGCAATGCTAGTCTGGTTGTTGATGCGAAAGATAATACTAATGTCATTAGTCTAATTGGAGGCATAGCGACTGCGGAAAACTTGGGAATTGGGGTAACCTTTGGCGTTAATAAAATTAAGCGAGATACCCAAGCATGGATTGGTGAACTATACCAAGAAGGGGTCACTCCTACTCAGACTGGTAGTGATATTACTGTAAATGGCAATTTAAATATTAATGCTAATGCCGATGGAGATGTTTGGGCATTTGCTCTAGCAGCAGCAATCGTTGGACCTGAACCAGAACAACCAGATCCCCTGGATGGAACTGAAAGCACCCCCTCGCTTGATGAGGTTGCTATGCCTAAAACTGCACCAAACGCAACTGCTAACGATCAAGGGAATAAAGGCAAAGCAGGCATAGCAATTTCGGGTGACGTTTCTATTAATACAATCACCGATAAAGTTGCTGCTTATGTTAATAATACTGGCTCGATTAATACTAAAGACCTGACAATTAATAGTGTTAATAACACTACTCTTGTAGCTGCCTCCGGTGCAGTTGCGTTTGCTAAGGCAGATCAGGATAAAACCTCAGTGGGATTAGCAGGTTCTTTCAGTAAAAATAACGTTAGCGGAACAACAAAAGCATTTGTTGCAGGAGGAAGCCAGCAACTTACCCTGACAGCATCAAGTTTAACCCTTGATGCTAAACGAGGTGGAACGATAGTGGTTGCATCAGCAGGAGGAGCGGGTGCGCCTCAGAAAGATGGAATTGCGATCGCGGGTTCAGTTTCTCTCAACGATATTGACAATAAAACCTATACCTATATCCAAGGCGTTAATACAACAATTGGCGGAAATGTCGCCTTGGATGCTAAAGATACTTCCGCTATTTATGCAATTGGCGGTGCAGCCAGTTTGGGCGGTAAAGCAGGATTTGGGGCTTCTGTTGCTCGGAATGATATTACGAATACAATTGAAGCCTCGATTAACAATTCTACCCTGGGTTATACAGGAACTCTTACACTATCAGCTATCAGCGAAACTGATATTCGCGCTTTAACGGCTTCATTAGGTATTGCTACAGGTCAAAGTGGCTTTGCTGGATCAGGAACAGCTTCGATTAACTTAATTGAAAATACAGTCAAGGCAGGGATTTTTAACAGCAATAACGGCAATAATTCCCCTAGTGCAATTAGCATTAAGGCTGAAGATAACTCAACGATTAAATCCCTTTCAGGAGCAGTAGGAATTGGTCAAAATAGCGGCATCGGCGCAGCAGTTTCCTACAACGATATAACTAATTCAATTCAAGCACAAATTGAAAAATCAACCCTAAAAACAACTGGTGATATCACTCTGTTAGCCCAATCAAATGCTGCAATAGATAATATCACGGCTGGAGTTGGTGGCGGCAAATCTTTGGGGTTAGCAGGCTCGGTTTCAGTTAACTTAATTGAAAATGCGATTGAAGCTGGGATTAAAGATGCAACGGTTGAGACAACAGCTGGAAATATCAGTGTTCGTGGGAAAGATGCCTCAGCTATCTTGGCGATCGCTGGAGGAGTAGCTGGAAGTAGCAGTGGTATTGCTATTGGTGCAGCAGTTGCAGTTAACCAAATTGGCGATAAGGACAAAGCCATTCAAGCATATATCAATAACTCAACCGTTACAGCAAAAGCCAATATCATACTTGATGCCTCTGCCACAGCCAAGATTATTGCCATTACTTTAGGGGCTGCTGGAGCAAGTAGCTTTAGTTTAGGTGGTTCAGTTTCAGTAAATGACCTCTCAATCAATCCTAAAGCTTACATTAGTAATGGCGCAATTGTGAATGCTGACGGTAGCATAGCTATTACTGCTAGCAGTGCCTTAAATCTCGATTTGATTGCTGGGGGAGTAGGGATTTCTTCTGGTGGTAGTGCAGTTGGCGTATCCACAAACATTTTAAATACTGATAATACAATCTCTGCATATATTGATGGCAGCACCACCCAAGTAAATGCCAAAGGAAATGGTGCTGGTATCCAAGTAGATAGCGGTGAAAAAGATAATCTCGGTGTACGTTTAACTAAAACAGTCAATGGTTTAGCAGTCGTCGCCACCTCAGTTGACGATGTACAAGCCATTTCTGCTGCTGGAGCGGGAGGTAGTACGGCTGGCGTTGCAGGTTCGGCTACAGTCAATGCAGTTAAGAATACAACCCAAGCTTATTTAGGTACCGGAGTTAAAGTTAATCAAAATACTACTAATACTAGCAATCAGCAAAGTGTAGTTGTATTTGCTTGGGATGATGCCGAATTGTTGAGCGTTGCTGGCTCGTTAGGGGCTGGAGGAACTGCTGGAGTCGGCGCTGGGGCTGATGTCGGAGTAATTGATAAAACTACCCAAGCTTATATAGACTCAACTGCTCAGGTTAAAGCCGAAAATAATATTGAACTGCAAGCGCTGACAACTGGTGAAATTACTTCTGTTGCAGCTTCAATTGGTGCAGGAGGAACGGCTGGAGTTGCTGGAGCGGCTGGGGTTTATGTTGTTAACGAAACAACAAAAGCTTATATTGGCAATCAAGCCGTTGTCCATGCCACAGGTAATATCGTTGTTGATGCTGATTCCCGTTTAGAACTCGACTTAATTTCAGGCAGTGGTGGTTTTGGTGGCATAGCAGGTGTAGGTGCTTCGGTGGGTGTTCCGGTAATTAACAAAACCACTGAAGCTTATATTGACGATTACGCGCAGGTAACTGCTTTAGGCAATCGGGATAGTATTGCTGTCAAAACTGGGGACTTTACGAGTCAATATTTACCTGTTGAACCCCTGACATTTAATAGTGCAGATATCGATCTTACTAACAACACCATTCACTTTAATAAAGATCATGGTTTCGACACTGGAGATGCAGTTGTATTTAATCAAGGAAATGCTGAAATTGCAGAAATCAGCGACCAAGAAACTTATTATGTAATTAAGGTTGACGACCAAACAATTAAGCTAGCGAAGTCTCTTCAAGAAACAAACATCTCGGAAAATGCCATTGACATTACCAGTGCTAGCGGTGACGGTCACATTTTACAGTCTATTGATGATTTGGAAGCTACTCAGGGTTCTGATGCAGGTCGTGCCTTTGCTAGCAGTAATACTGATATAAACAGTAATCAAATTACCTTTGCCAACGATCACGGCTTAGTCACTGGACAAGCAATTACATATAGTAGTGGCAAAGGCACAGCTATCGGTGGCTTAGAAAACGGTAAGACTTATTATGTAATTGCAGATCAAAACAATGCGAAAGTTCTCAAACTAGCAACTTCTCGCGCTAACGCTGAACAAGGTGTAGACATTGATTTCACCAGTCAAGGAAGCGGTGAAAATCAGCGTCTTCTACTTGCTGCTGATGGCAAACGAATTGTTACGCCAAAAACACAATTAATTAAAGGTTTAGCAGTCACCGCTACAAATAGTGATGATATTGCTAGTATTGCGGCGGCTGGTAGTGTTGCAGGAACTGTAGGCGTTTCTCTCGGTGCTTCAGTTTATGTCTTGACAAATAAAACAACTGCATATGTAGACAGCAATGCCAAAATTAATAGCGATAATACTGGTGCAGGCACAGAACAAGCTGTTTATGTAGTGGCTGGCAATGATTTAGGTCATCTAGGAATTGCGGGTTCCTTAGCTATTGCAGGAGTGGCAGGAGTTGGCCCTGGAGCAAATGTTAGCGTTGTGAATAATACTACCGAGGCTTTCATTGCTGGGTCTGCTGCTGTTAAAGCCAACCAAGATGTCAGAGTTGAAGCAGTAGCAGAAGAAGAAATTTATTCTATAGCTGCAACCGTTGGAGGTAGCGGTGCTGTAGGCGTTGCGGGTTCTGCCTCTGCTATTTCGTTGACCAGTAAAACTCATGGCTACATTGGTGCAGACGCAACAGTAAATGCAGGCGGAAATGTCTTAGTTAATGCCCAAGATCATACAGCAGTAGATAGCATTGCTGGAAGTTTGGGCATTGGTATTGGCATAGCAGGGGTAGGTGCTTCGGCAGGCGTGGTGGTGATTGATAAAGACACCCAAGCGTATATTAGCGATCGCGCTATTATTGATGCTGCTGCCAATGGAATTGCCACGATTAATGTTGTCAATAGTGACAATACCGGAACCCAAAGCATTAAGGGTATTGGTGTCCAAGCAACATCTAGCGAAGATATTTTGAATGTTACTGCTAGTGGTGGCGGTGGCTTATTTGCTGGTGTTGCCGGAGCGGTAGGTGTGAATGTAGTTAACTCCAATACTTCTGCATTTGTTGGAAAAGATGCCAAACTCAACCAAAATAACCGTGATACCAGTAGTAGCCAGCAAACAATTAACGTCTCAGCAGTTAATTTGTCGAAAATCTTAGGAGTAGCTGGTAGTTTAGCAGGTGGAGTAGTAGGTGTTAGTGGCGGAGTTGATGTGGGAGTAGTCCACAACAATACCACTGCATATATAGGAGATAACACCAAAGCTTTTGCTCACAAAGATGTTGCAATCCGTGCTTTCTCAAATCAAGAAGCGGATAGTTACTCTGTCAGTGCTGCTGGTGGCTTGGTTGGAATAGCTGGATCTGTTTCTGTCTATGCTATTGGAGCAGAACTAAGCGACCAAGCACTCCAGGCAACTCGTAAATCTGATGATCAATCTCAAAATGCCATTAGTTATGCTGATAGCTTGTTTAAACCTTCTCAGTCTTTAAATGACATTCTGAATGGATATAACAATAGTGGCGATCTAGGACAATCGCGGGGTGCGTTTAGCGATCGCGCCAAAACCAATATTACCAATGCCACCGCAGGCAACAAAGTAACTAATGCCCTCAATAGTAACGAAGCGAAAGGCACAATTGCTTATCTAGGCGATCATGTTGTTGTAGAAACAAATACAGGCAATATTGACGTTAAAGCCGATGGCACTATTGACGTTAAAGCTACAAGCGGACAAATCACAAAGGGTGTTGCTGGTATAGGCGGCTCAGTTGTTGTTGCTAATATTGACAATACAGTGCTTGCCTATACTAAAGCTGGAGCAACGTTAAGCGCAGGCAATAATATTAATGTCAACGCTAACCTGAATGAAACAATAAATGGCTCTGCCTATGGTGGGCAGGCTGGTTTAATAAGTCTGGGTGCATCTGTAGCAGTTATTGATGTGGAACGTAATGTCGCTGCTTACCTTGATTCAGGCAGTACAGTAACAAAAGCCAATACTCTGGGAATTAACGCCAACACCAACTCTAATTTAGAAGCAAACGGGCTTAATGCTGCGATTAGTCTATTGGGTGCGGTGGGTATAACAGTTGCTAATATTTCTTCAACTGGCTCTACCAGAGCATATTTAGGGGATGGCGTAGTCATTGGTAACGCCGATGACCCTAATAATCAAGTCCTCAATTTAACAATCTTGGCTCAGTCAAAAGACACCGCTAAGAGTACGACAGAAGCTTCCAGTGGTGGTATTTTGGCGGGAACTGGCACGATCGCAGATGTGACCGTTACCCCGACTGTGGCAGCCAACATTGGCAATAACGCAGTTATCAATATTGCCCAAGATACTTCCGTTGAAGCTAAGGCAGAAGGAAAAGTTACATCATTAGCATCAGGGCGTAATGTTGGTGCAATTAGTGTCGGAATTTCTCAAGCAGATGCAGAGTGGAAACCAACTGTATTGGCTACTGTTGGTGATTTAACAAAACTCAATTCCAATAACATCACGATTAAAGCTTCTACCCCCGATACCCCAGAAAACGCTGTAACTGCTACGGCTAATCCTTCGGCTGGTTCATTACTTGGCAGTGGGGTAGGTGCAAATGCAGCAGTAGATGTCAATGCTAACATCTCTGCCAAGGCGGGAGAAGGTGCTGAACTTAATGCAGGTAATAACTTAACTCTCAGCGCTCAATCCTACAACAAAGCCGATGCTAATTCTGACGGTAAGAGTTACGGGCTATTTGTAGGGGCAGGTTCGTCTCAAGCATCTGTAAACATCATTAATGTAGCAGAAGCTACAACTGAGGCAGAGGCAAAATTAGCAGCAGTAAATAAAGTTACCCTTGAGGCGCAGTCAAACAATAACGGCTTGAGTAATGCCGTAGCAGGAGCAGCAGGCGCGATCGCCGATGGTGGTTCCGATGCTAAAAGTAAATTAATGAATCAAACTATTGCTCGTCTAGGCGATCGCGCTCAAGTTAATTTTGGAGTCACTCCCGTAGCTGGACAAAATCGTCAGCTAGAAATTAAAGCAACTAGCGATATTAATCTTGATAATAAAATTATTCAAGAAGTAGATGGGTTATCTGCTGGAAATTATGTTGATGGCATCACTTCTGTTTACTCATCAACTATAGCGTTCGTAGGAGAATCTGCTGAGGTTAAAGTTAATAACTTTACTCTTGATGCTGCTGAAAATAACATTTCTATTTCAACATCTAGCGAAGCAAACACGTTATCTGTTGAGAGTAATGTTATAGCAGAAACAACCCAAGATACCTATTTATATGCAGGATCAATTATTGATAAACAAGCTAAAATCACTGCTCTTAACAGCCTGAATGTTTCAGCCACTCAAGACTTAGATAAGATTGCTGCCGCATCAATCGTTAACGCCTATGGAATAGGTGAAGATGAAGCAATTTCTCGCAATAGGTTAGATGCAAATGCAGTAGTCTACGCCGATGATACGGTAGTTATTTCACCAGGTGTATCCCCCAACATCAACGTTTCTGTCACACCACAACCAGATAATTTCATTAACACGGCTTCAGATCCTGATACCTTGTCTGAGAATGACGAAATAGTAGAAAGTGTAGATAAGCGCTCCGGCATTAATAACTTTAACCCTACAGTTGGTATAGTCGATCCTATTGTGGATTTATTAACCGATGAGGATGATGGTAATTATAGTGTTGGCGATCTGAGTTTACGGGAAGCTATTCAGGTTGCAGTTCCAGGTGGAACAGTTTCCTTTGCTCCAAGCCTGGCGAGTAAAACCATTTCTCTAACTCAAGGAGCAATTGTCATCGGTAAAAATCTGACCGTTGATGCAGGCGCTCAGGCGATTACTATTAGTGGTGGCAATAATTCTCGTCTCTTCGTTATTAACAACGAGCAATCCTTAGCAAATGTTGTCTTGAGTGGGCTAACCCTAACTGAAGGATTTACTCCCGGAGATGGAGGTGCAATAAACAACGTAGAAAACCTGACTCTCCGTAATGTTACCCTTACCAAAAATAAGAGTGGATATGGGGGTGGCATTTTTAACTCCAATGGCGCTACCCTTTCTCTGGAAAAAACAACTTTAAGCAACAACGAAGCTGATTTTGGAGGTGCTATAGCAAATCATGGAAAAATTGTAACCATTACAGATAGCAGCCTCACAAATAATAAGGCGATTTATCATGGAGGGGGAGTTTTCAATACCGGAACTGTAACCATTACAAATAGCAGCCTCACAAATAATACGGCGATTTATAATGGTGGTGCGATCGCTAATGCGGAAGGTGAATTAACCCTTTCCCAAGCTACCCTGAGTGGTAACTCTGCGAGCAACTCTGGTGGTGCGATCGCTAATGCGGCAGGTGAATTAACCCTTTCCCAAGCTACCCTGAGTGGTAACTCTGCGAGCAACTCTGGTGGTGCTATCTTCCAGCAAAACAGTACAGGAACGATCAATATTCGCAATAGCACCATTACCCTTAACACTGCAAATACCGGAAGCGGAGTTATCAATAGCGGTACAACAGATGCTCAAGTTAATGTTTTATCCAGCATTATTTCTGGTAACGCCAACAACGATGATGTTTCTGGTAACACCTTCATTAGTGAAAACTCTAACTTGATTGGAGGTGGGAACGCTGCCAGTCAATTTGGTTTACTCACTACCGATACAAAGCAAGACTCCTTCGATAGCTATAATTATGTCCTGGTAACTGATGACGCAGCGAAAACCCTCAATGCCTCCACTGGCAATGGTTTACCTGATAACGGCTTCTTTGCTGCCGATGGCAACCATCCCGATGTGCAGTTAGCCTACGGATTAAATGCAGGTGGTAACAATACTCGCGTTGCATTAGCAGGAAATAGTTTTGAATTCCCCGTAGAAGCTACTAGCTATCAGGAAATGCACCTATTTGCCCTCTCTACTGAAGGTGATACATCAATGCTCGTTGAGTTCACCTACAGTGATGGCACTAAGACAACGGTTTCTAGTAATATCTCGGACTGGTTTAACGAGCCAACTTCTAGCAATCCTTATGCTTTAATTAACGGATTAGACCGTGCTAAAACAACAGGTAACAACTTAGAGAATTCAAATGATCCAGCTATTCTAGGGTTCAAGTTTACCTTAGACTCCAGCAAGACCTTAGCAAGGATCAAAGTTAGCAATACAGATATAGCAGGAGATAACACCCGCTTAGTATTCTTTGGTGCAACAGGTGTTACTACAGCCAACGCAACAATTCAGATTGATGTAAGTTCAGTTTTGGATAAAGATGTGATTGTAGATCGAGTAAATAGCGATCTCACTGGCATTACTGACCCAAGACTAGCACCTTTAGCCAACAACGGTGGCAATACTCAAACCCACGCTTTGTTACCAGATAGTCCTGCTATTAATGCTGGCAATAACTCTGGTGGATTAACAACCGACCAACGAGGTAATGGCTTCAGCCGAGTATACGGTAGCAGCACAGACATTGGTGCTTTTGAATATCAAAATAGTGTCCCAGGAATTAGCCTGCAAAACTTTCTTACCAGCTTATCTGAAAATACTAATACCGAAAGTCGTGTCAAAGTTGCCAATATTGTTGTCAGCGATGATAACGTCGGTACTAATACTTTAAGTCTGGCTGGAGTTGATGCTAACTTATTTGAAATTGTTGGCAACGAATTATATCTCAAAGCTGGTACAGTTCTAGACTACGAAACCCAATCTCAACTTCAGGTAAGTGTTAGCGTTGATGACAATACAATCGGCACGACTCCCGATAGTACGCAAAACTTAGTAATTGCGATCGCAGATATCAACGAAGCACCAACACTTACTCTGCAAAATACAGTCACCAACTTACCTGAAAATACCAATACTTCTACTCGTATTAAAGTAGCTGACATCACCATCACTGATGATGCTTTGGGTGCTGAAACACTGAGCCTCAGTGGAGTTGATGCTGACTTATTTGAAATTGTTAACAATAATCTTTACCTCAAAGCAGGTACAACCCTAGACTATGAAACCCAAACATCACTTCAGGTAGCAGTAGCCGTAGATGACAGTACGATTGGCACAAATCCCGATAGTACGCAAAACTTAGTAATTGCGATCGCAGATAGCAACGAAGCTCCAACACTTACTCTGCAAAACCAACTCACCAGCTTGGCAGAAAACACCAATACTTCTACTGCCATCAAAGTAGCTGACATCACTATCACTGATGATGCTTTGGGTGCTGAAACATTAAGCCTCAGTGGAGTTGATGCTGACTTATTTGAAATTGTTAACAATGCTCTGTATCTCAAAGCAGGTACAACCCTAGACTATGAAACCCAAACATCACTTCAGGTAGCAGTAGCAGTAGATGACGCTACTATTGGCACAAATCCTGATAGTACGCAAAACTTAGTAATTGCGATCGCAGATAGCAACGAAGCTCCAACACTAACTCTGGAAAACGCAATCAACAACTTACCTGAAAATACCAATACTTCTACTCGCATCAAAGTAGCTGACATCAATATCACTGATGATGCTTTGGGTGATGAAACATTGAGTCTCAGTGGAGTTGATGCAAACTTATTTGAAATTGTTAACAATGCTCTGTATCTCAAAGCAGGTACAACCCTAGATTATGAAACCCAAACATCACTTCAGGTAGCAGTAGCAGTAGACGACGCTACTATTGGCACAAATCCTGATAGCACGCAAAACTTAGTAATTGCGATCGCAGATACTAACGAAGCTCCAACACTAAGTCTGCAAAATACAGTCAACAGCTTACCTGAAAATACCAATATTTCTACTGCCATCAAAGTAGCTGACATCAATATCACTGATGATGCTTTGGGAACTGAAACGTTGAGCCTCAGTGGAGTTGATGCTGACTTATTTGAAATTGTTAGCAATGCTCTGTACCTCAAAGCAGGTACCACCCTAGACTATGAAACTCAATCTCAGCTAACAGTAGCAGTAGCATTAGATGACAGTACGATTGGCACAAATCCCGATAGTACGCAAAACTTAGTAATTGCGATCGCAGATACTAACGAAGCACCAACACTTACTCTGCAAAACCAACTCACCAACTTACCTGAAAACACCAATACCTCTACTCGCATCAAAGTAGCAGATATCACCATCACAGATGATGCAATCAGAAACAATACCTTGAGTCTCACCGGAGCCGATGCCAACTTATTTGAAATTATTGATAACCAGCTTTATCTCAAAGCCAACACCATACTCAACGCTCAACTCAACCCGAAATTAGATGTCAGCATCACCATCACTGATGCCACAGCAGTTGACACTATTAAGTCCAACACCCAATCATTGTCATTCCCCGTTTTAGGAGTTTTGCAACCAGAAATCAACATTAAAGGAACCACCAACTTAGCAGTAGGTGCCACACAAAACTTTGGTGAAATCGGTATAGAGTCGGGTTCAATTGAACAAACCTTCACCGTTCAAAATCTCGGCAAAGCCACTTTAGACTTGGGACAATTAACTATTACAGGCAGCAATGCTAGTGACTTTAGTTTAATCGGCAACCCTCCCCCAGCAGAATTAGCAGCAGGAAAAACAGCCACATTTAAACTGCGTTTTGACCCGGCTGCTACAGGTACTCGCAGTGCTGTACTCAGCTTAATCAATAACGATAGCAACGAAAGCAACTACACAATTAATTTAGTTGGCACAGCCAGCGCCACTGCAACCTTAACAGCCACCAATGCTAGTGAAACCATCTATGGCGGCAATAGCGGTGACAATATTACTGCGGGTGATGGTGCTGACAGTATTTACGCTAACGCGGGTAATGACACCGTTAGTGGTGGACTAGGTGCGGACTGGCTGCGTGGTGGCGATGGTAACGATAGTCTAATTGGCGATGGTGGAAATGATCGTCTTTATGGCGATGCTGGAGATGATTACCTTGATGGTGGGGAAGGTAATGACATCTTCTATGGTGGTACTGGCAGTGATACCTTTGTACTGCGGGTTGGTACTGGTACAGATATTATTTCCGACTTCAATGTTACTCAAGATATCTTGAAATTAGAGGGCTTAACAGTAGAGCAGCTATCGTTTGGATATGATGGTACTTACGGCTTGATTCAAATTGGTACAGAAGTAATTGCCAAAGTAGGTGCTGTCACTGCGGAACTGTTGCAAAGTTACTTCTTCTCAGAGCCGGAAATCAACATCAAAGGAACAACCAACTTAGCAGTAGGTGCCACACAAAACTTTGGTGAAATCGGTGTTGAGTCAGGTTCAACTGAACAAACCTTCACCATTCAAAATCTCGGCAAAGCCACTTTAGACTTGGGACAATTAACTATTACAGGCAGCAATGCTAGTGACTTTAGTTTAATCGGCAACCCTCCCCCAGCAGAATTAGCAGCAGGAAAAACAGCCACATTTAAACTGCGTTTTGACCCGGCTGCTACAGGTACTCGCAGTGCTGTACTCAGCTTAATCAATAACGATAGCAACGAAAGCAACTACACAATTAATTTAGTTGGCACAGCCAGCGCCACTGCAACCTTAACCGGAACTAATGCTAATGAAATCATCAATGGTGGCAGTAGCAGTGACAATATTACTGCGGGTGATGGCGCTGACATTGTTTACGCTAACGCGGGTAATGACACAATTAGCGGTGGACTAGGTGCGGACTTGCTGCGTGGTGGCGATGGTCATGATCGTCTCTATGGTGATGCTGGAAATGATCGTCTCTATGGCGATGCTGGAGATGATTACCTTGATGGAGGGGAAGGTAACGACATCTTTTATGGCGGTACTGGCAGCGATACCTTTGTACTGCGTGTTGGTAATGGTACTGATATTATTTCCGACTTCAATGTTACTCAAGATATCTTGAAATTAGAGGGCTTAACAGTAGAGCAGCTATCGTTTGGATATGATGGTACTTACGGTTTGATTCAAGTTGGCACTGAAGTGATTGCTAAAGTTCGTGCTGTTACTGCGGAACAATTGCAAAGTTACTTTAATAAGTATCCACATTAACCCTGGTTATTAGTTTTTACTATTCCCCAATTATCTTGGGGATTTTTTCAACTTCAAGCCCATTTATTTTGAAATTCTTTTTCATCCTTAATTAGTTGCTCATACCGCCCATCCTGCCAAACTTTGCCAATATGAAGCATTACGTTAGGAATTTGTTTAGCACTGTAACTTTTAATACTAGTCAATAGCGAGCAAGGTGCTCGCACTACATTATTAAATTTTTTGACAGAGTGAGCCATATTAAGATCACGTAGATTGCTCAAACTTGATGTGCTAATTGCATATCATTTACAACCTGAGTAATTTCTGCTAATTTCTGGGCAACTTTACCGCTAGTTAATAAATTTTCTGCTTCTGTAAAACCAGATTCTAAATCTTTACAGACACCACAGCGCCAGAGATAAAATCCTCCATTCCAAATAGCAGCTTGCATTAATTCTGAAGGTTTACCTTGCAAAACTTCCTGCATTTGTGAAATTAGGCTACTAAATGATTCTAGTGGTACTTCTTTACCAGCAAAACCGTAATCACGGGGATGCAAATGTAGACGTTCTAAGTTGGAATTAGAAAATATACCGATAATTGCAGTGCGATCGCGCGGTAAATCACAACTGCCTTCTAACCCTTTAACTGTAGTAAAATTTTGTTGTCCCCGCAAAGCATGGGCATCTTGAAACATAGTTTCTGTAGGCGGATGGACAAACCCTGAAATGATTTGAGCAACACCAGCATAAGGAGACCACATTAACTCCATAGTTGCCAGTGGTGGGCGTTTACCGAGTTGATCGCGGTATTCTACTAACTTATTGGTTAATGGGAAATGTAGAGGAAGATAGACAAAGCCTAATTTTGTTGTCTCAAATACTTGCTGAGTTTCAGAACAAGATAAACGGAAATTTACACCTAACCCTTGCCAAATATCAATGAGTGGGATGCCGTATTTAGTGGGCATAATGCCGCCACCGTGCATCACTACTGGTTGCCCAACTGTAGTAAGAATTAAAGCAGTTATTGGGCTAACAGGTGCAGTGCGCGATCGCCCATCGTAAGGAATACCCAATACTATAACCTGTGAATCAGTATTGGTGAGCGGTTGCAACCTTAAGCCTAACTGATCGTAAGCATCTAACATTCCGGCTAATTCTTCGCCAGTTGGTCGCTTAATGCGGTGAGAAATTAAAAAAGCTCCAATTTGTGCAGGTGTTGCTTCTCCTAGCAGCATCATCCGCATTGCATCTGCTGCTTCTTGGCGAGTTAAATCTTTGCTAGTGTGAGAACCGCTACCCACTTTTTTTAGCAATTCCCGAAAAGCATCGCTCATAACTAACACCTTACACTCTTTCTAACTCCTGGTTTACCCTTGAGCAATCATCATTAACCCAAAGGCATTACAGCAGATTCTCTTATTGTGCTTTCCAAGTCAACTGGTAGTTGACCTAATTCTCTAACTAATTTACAAAAGTGTCTAACTGGGGGAATTTGCAATCTATCTTGGGTAGTAACTAAAACAACTTGGCGTGTCAAACCCATCTCTGTTAAAGAGTCGGTAATAGAACCTGCTGAGATATCTTCTGTACTAGCAATAGGTCGCACAGCTAAGGTGTGATCTGTGTATGCGTCTATTAAGGCTGACTTTGGTAATAAGGCAATTAGTTGTCCTTGTCGCACTACACCGCGAAAAGCGTCCAGCGTATTTAACTCCATTACTGCTTGGAGTTTTGCACCTTGGCGCGAGAATCGCTCTTGTACTAAACGTTGCATTCCGTAGCCGTCTTTAAATACTACTTGTGGGTAATTAAGTAGTGCTGACCAAGGTACTTGTTGATGTTCAGTCAGGGGATGATTTGCAGCCATTAAGATTTCGATTGGCTCATTATATAAAACATCAACTACCATTTCTGGACTAGCAGTAAAAAAGCGATTATTCATTACTACTGCCACATCTACCATGCCATCTTTGAGGACTTTGAGGGCGCGATCGCTCCCCAAAGCTGTTACTCTTAATTGCACATCTGGATAATCGCGACAAAATTGCTGTAACACTGGCGGTAGGTAGTTAGAGCAAACTGAGTGAATCGCTGCTACACAAAGTTCTAGCTGTTTCCCTGCTAATAAATCGGCTAATTCCTCAGTTGCACTCTCCCACTCTTGACAGATTTTACGAGCATGAGGCAAGAATATTTCTCCCCCTACTGTTAGCTTTGCCTGGGCTGTGCGATGAAGCAATAGCAAGCCTAGTTCGCTTTCTAGCACTTGGAGTTGGCGGCTAATTGTTGATTGGGTAACGCCACATTTTTTTGCTGCCTGCTGAAAGTTTCCAGTTTCAGCAATAGCTAGAAATGCTTGCAACTGCTCAATTCGCATATTGATGTAGGCTAAAGCTTCGTTTAATGTTTCATTAGCGTAGCTTATTGATCGCCAAATTTTGGTAAGTATTGATACGGTTTGAGATGTGAGCAATCAGCTACTTTCGTAATGCGCGATCGCACTCACGTAAATAATCTCTCCTCATTCATTTTTATTAAAATTAGCGATAGTTTCCCCAATTTAGTAGGGGCGGGTTCACCTAAATCTAAGTATTTTATTTTAATCTCAATTCAACCCGCCCAAAAGCTAAAAGGTAAAAATAAACCTTTTTTATGAGTTATGGCGGGAGATTTAATTTAGTTAGCACTAATGTCTTCTCGATCTGTGATGTTTTTGCGTAAATCGTATATCTAACTAAGTTATACGTTTACGTATACAAGATCTTATACATACAAGTTTTATACTTTGATGATGAAATATTAGCTTTTGCTATGTGTAAAGCTTTGTTAACTTTAGTATAAATTACTAAGTTTGTACCGATAACACTATAGAACGCTATTTTTGGGGATTTGAGCGATCGCACTTCCGGGAAAGTTTATAAAGTGCGATCGCACTCCGCAACTAATCCGAAAAGACCACTATTCACCCACTAAATCCACTCTATGAATACCTTATCCGCATCTATCCTTAGTCAGACTTATAACCAACTCAGTGCTTTTGCTAGTTTAGAAAACTTCTGGAATTTATTTGATACTGCTTTTGGTTCAAAATACAACCATAAAGCTGCTGCAAATCTGCATTCTCAATGGCAATTGGGTGATTTTAGTCAACTTCCAGAAATTGAGATTCTTAATAGTAGTATTCTGGGCAATGCTAACGGCGCTTATGCCAGTAGCACTAATAAAATTTATCTGTCAGATACTTTTTTAGCAAATGCTACACCAGCAGCGATTAGTGCTGTTGTGTTAGAAGAAATCGGACATTTTGTTGATACTTTTGTCAATCAGAGCGATAGTGCTGGAGATGAAGGGGCGATTTTTGCTGAGTTAGTACAGGGTAACAGTCTGGATGCTAATACTTTACAAGCTTTGAAAGCAGAGAATGACCACGCGACGATTACGGTAAATGGGCAAGTTATTCAAGTAGAGCAGCAGAATTTTACAGGAACTGATGGAAATGACGATATCACAGGAACTTCTGGGGATGATGTTATTCAGGGTTTGGGAGGCAATGATTACCTTGAGGGGTTAGGGGGAAATGATTCATTATATGGGGGTACAGGGGTCAATACCCTTGATGGTGGTGATGGAAATGACACCCTAGTTCCTGGTACTACGTTGACTATTGGGTATGGTAGTTTTGTTGAAGGCGGCGCAGGAACAGATTCTCTTACTGTTAACTTTGCTAATGCCGATTTGTCTATTAATAACAATAGTACCGGAATTTTCGGTCGTTACTCCGGCGATCGCTTACTGGGAATTAGTAATGTAGAAATTTTGAACATTACAGGAGGTTCTGGGGATGATGTCCTTCAAGGGTTTGCAGGCAATGATACCCTCAATGGTGGTCAGGGAAATGATTCATTAGATGGGGGTACAGGGGTCAATACCCTCAATGGTGGTGATGGAAATGACACCCTAATTCCTGCTACTGGGGCGAGTATTGATGATGGTAGTGTGGTTGATGGCGGCGCAGGAACAGACACTTTGACTGTTAATTTTACTAATGCTAATTCTCAAAATTTGGGTGTTAATGGCTTAGGGATTTATAACAATAGCGCCGGATTTAACAGTCGTTACCTAGATAGCCGCTTACTGACAATTAGTAATCTAGAAATTCTTAACATTACAGGAACACCTTACGCTGATTCTATTCAAGGCTTTGCAGGAAATGACACTATCACTGGTGGTGCAAATGACATCCTTGACGGTGGTGCGGGTTACGATACCCTGAATTTAAATTTAGCTAGTGCCACCACTTCAGTTAACTTTAATCTCACTCAAGTTAGCAATCAAATCACTTACAGTAATACTCAAGTTAAGAACTTTGAAACCGTTGGCACACTCACAACTGGTAGTGGGAGTGATGCGATCAATTTAGGCAATAACGCAGGTGTGGATGACGGGGGAACAGTTGACACAGGAACCGGAACCGACACTCTGATTGTTGATTTTACTAATGCTAATTATGAATATTTGGGTCTTCCCTTTTACGATGATTTTGGTAATGAAATCTCGGTTGGGATTTCTAACAACAGCACCGGATTTAACCTTCGTTACTACGATGACCGCTTACTGACCATTAATAATGTGGAAATCTTGAACATTACTGGAACTCCTTATGATGATCAATTGAACGTCGAAGAAGGAGACAGTTTTGATGGAGGTGCGGGTTACGATACCCTCAACGTAAATTTAGCTAGTACCACTACTTCAGTTAACCTGGATATCAGTCAAATTAGCAATCAACTCACTTACGGTAATACTCAAGTTAAGAACTTTGAAACCGTTGGCACACTCACAACTGGTAGTGGGAATGATGCGATCAATTTAGGCAATAACGCAGGTGTGGATGACGGGGGAACAGTTAATACAGGAACCGGAACCGACACTCTGATTGTTGATTTTACTAATGCTAATTATGAATATTTGGGTCTTCCCTTTTACGATGATTTTGGTAATGAAATCTCGGTTGGGATTTCTAACAACAGCACCGGATTTAACCTTCGTTACTACGATGACCGCTTACTGACCATTAATAATGTGGAAATCTTGAACATTACTGGAACTCCTTATGATGATCAATTGAACGTCGAAGAAGGAGACAGTTTTGATGGAGGTGCGGGTTACGATACCCTCAACGTAAATTTAGCTAGTACCACTACTTCAGTTAACCTGGATATCAGTCAAATTAGCAATCAACTCACTTACGGTAATACTCAAGTTAAGAACTTTGAAACCGTTGGCACACTCACAACTGGTAGTGGGAATGATGCGATCAATTTAGGCAATAACGCAGGTGTGGATGACGGGGGAACAGTTAATACAGGAACCGGAACCGACACTCTGATTGTTGATTTTACTAATGCTAATTATGAATATTTGGGTCTTCCCTTTTACGATGATTTTGGTAATGAAATCTCGGTTGGGATTTCTAACAACAGCACCGGATTTAACCTTCGTTACTACGATGACCGCTTACTGACCATTAGTAATGTGGAAATCTTGAACATCACTGGAACTCCTTATGATGATGTCCTTCAAGGGTTTGCAGGTAACGATACTCTAATAGGTGGTGCAGGCAATGACAGCATCACTGGCGGTGCTGGTAATGACATCCTTATTGGCGGTGCAAGCAATGACAGCATCACTGGCGGTGCAGGCAATGACATCCTTATCGGTGTCAATACCAGTTCTACCCCTGGACGAGGCGAAATAGACTATCTCGCAGGAGGAATTGGAGCCGATAGCTTTGTTTTGGGCGATTCTACCTGGATTGGTTACGATAACGGGAATACTACAAATAATGGAAATGCTGACTATGCTGAGATTGCTGGCTTTAACAGCAGTGAAGGCGATGTTATTCAACTTCAAGGAACAAGCAGTAATTATCTTCTAGCTATTTCCGGTGCAAATACTCAAATATTGATTGATAAACCTGGAACAGAACCAGATGAACTCATTGGTATAGTCAAAAATCAAACAAGCTTAAATCTCAGTGGCAGTTACTTTAACTACGTTTCTACTACCACTTTACCTAATATTACTTTTGCCCTATCTCCCACCAGTGTTACCGAAGATGGCGCAACCAACTTAGTTTACACCTTCACCCGCACCGGAAGCACCACCAGTGCCTTAACCGTGAATTATGGCGTTTCTGGTACAGCTACCTTCAATACTGACTACACTCAAACAGGAGCCGCAAGTTTTACTGACACAGCAGGAAGTATTACCTTTGCTGCGGGTGCAAGTACAAAAACTCTCACCATTGACCCCACAGCCGACACAACTATTGAAAGTAATGAAACCCTTGCTCTCACTTTAGCAACAGGCACAGGTTATACCATTGGTACAACAACAGCCGTCACTGGAACTATTAATAATGATGATTTCCCGTCCATCACCCTAGCTATATCTCCAAGTAGCGTTACCGAAGATGGCACAACCAACCTAGTTTATACCTTCACCCGCACCGGAAGCACAACCAATGCTTTAACCGTGAATTATGGTGTCGCTGGCACAGCTACCTTCAATACAGACTACACCCAAACAGGAGCAGCCAGCTTTACAGCTACCACTGGAACCATTAGCTTTGCCGCCGGAAGTACTACAACAACTCTCACCCTTGACCCCACAGCCGACACGACCATTGAAAATGATGAAACGGTTGGCTTAACCTTAACTGCTGGCACAGATTACACTATTGGCACAACAACGGCTGTAACTGGAACCATTACCAATGATGATTTTCCCATCATTACTATTGCAGCTACAGATGCCACAGCCGCCGAAACCGCCACAGGTATAACTCCTAACCCTGGAATCTTTACTTTCACTCGAACAGGTAGCACAACTAACACTCTAAGTGTTAACTATACCCTCACAGGCACAGCCACCAATGGCACAGACTATACAACCCTACCCACAAACGTCACTTTTGCCGCAGGTAGTAGCACAGCCACAGTCACAGTTAACCCCACTGATGACAGCATCTATGAAGACACAGAAACCGCTATCCTCAACTTAGCGACTGGTACAGGATACACTATCGGCACAACTGCTACTGCCACGGTTAATCTGGCTGATAATGACCCCCAATTCACTATTAATCTTAGTCCCGACCAAACAATCATCGAAGGCAACACTAGCCCTCAAAACGCTACCTATACTGTTAGTCTCTCCAACCCAAGCACCCAAACCATCACGGTTAACTATGCCACTGCTAACGGTACAGCCCTAACAGGTTCAGACTATACCAGCACTACTGGAACACTCACTTTTAATCCTGGTGTTACCAGTCAAGCGATTAATATTCCCATCCTCAATAATTCCGTAAATGAAGCTAATGAAACCTTTACCCTGAAGCTGACTAATCCAACTAATGCCAACTTAGGTACTACTAATATTGTAACTACGACAATCACTGATACCCTGACTGCCTCGGTTACTACCACCCTACCAACTAATGTGGAAAACCTGACTTTAATCGGCACAGATGCGATCGACGGAACAGGTAATGTAGGCAATAATATTCTCCAGGGTAATAGTGCTAATAATACCCTTGCAGGTGCGAATGGAAATGACACCTATTCTTTTGTTGCTACAACTGCTTTAGGAACCGACACAATTACAGAAACCACTGGTACTGATACGATCAACTTTAGCGGTACTACTGTAGCTACTAACGTAAATCTCGGAGTTACTACATCGCAAACAGTTAATAGCAATCTGAAACTTATCCTTTCTGCCAATAACGTGATTGAAAACGCTACAGGTGGTACAGGAAATGACCGGATTACGGGTAATGCCCTGAATAATACTTTAAATGGCAGCAGTGGAAACGATCAACTGCAAGGGTTAGCGGGAAATGACACCCTTTTGGGAGGCGCGGGTATTGATACTCTGACAGGCGGAAGCGGTAATGACCTGCTCTGGGGAGAATTGAATGATGATATTCTGACAGGTGGTTTAGGAAGCGATAAATATCAGTTCAAAGGCACTGGGGCGTTTAGCACTACTTTAGGCGTTGATTATATTAGCGAGTTTGAGGTAGGACAAGACCAGATTGTGTTGAGTAAAACTACTTTTAAGACTGTTATTAATACGGTGGGACAAGCTTTAACAGATTTTGCGGTTGTAAGTGATGATGATTTTGTAGATGCGAATAGTGCGCGTATTGTTTATAGTCAAAGCACTGGTAGTTTGTTTTATAACCAAAATGGTAATGTTCTTGGTGCAACATCAGTGTTTGAGTTTGCCCGTTTAGGTAATCCTGATGTTATTCTCGCTGGTAGCGATTTTAGTTTGGTTTCGTGATTTGTCTCTCGTTCCCAGGCTATAGCCTGGGAATGTCTTCAGGAGGCTCTGCCTCACTTGAAAACGGAGGCAGAGCCTCTGAGGTGGGTGTTACTAGGCTGGAGCCTAGTAACAAGTTAATTGTTCAATCGTTGCACTTTTTGAGCTTCATCTAAAGTTTTTTCAACACCTGATTCGGCAATTCCTTTAACGTAATTTATTTTGATTTCTTCTAGCATATCTATAAGTAAAGATTGAATTTCTTGCAGGTTTTGTGGCTTTTGTAATTCCACATCTAAAGCCTTGATAAAGTTCTTGCTTAAATGAGCGGTAAGTTTTGATCCTGCTGGATCTTCTACAGCATCTACTAAAGTACCGTAAGCTCTATGAGACAGGGTATTAACTAAATTTTGGGTAATTTGAGTTGGTAAGTGATTTAAGCCAGGAAGATGATTTAGTTGTTGATAACCTGGAATTTGCTTAAGAGCATTTTCAATATTATGATGTAGTAAAGCTTCTATGTCTGGTTGAATTTTCGGGATGACTTCATAGACGCTGAGATTGACTAGACGAGATGCGATCGCACTTACCTCATTTACTGGATTTACCTGCACATAAGCGCGGCGGGTTTCTGGATGCAGCAACCACCGGGCAGCATCACCGCGTTTAATTACCTCTTGAATCTGATTAATTATCTGTACCCCAACTACTGCTGTTATTTCCTCAGCAAAGTTAGCCACAAAATCATGATTAAGTTGCGCTCTTAAAGGTTCTAGATTTAGTAACTCAGATTGATACAGGCGAACTGTTACGGGAATAATTCTTAACCCCCGCCAGAAGGGTATAAGTAATAATAGATCATACCAGCGACGCAGTATAGCTTCTAGCCAGTTTAAATGGGGATTACGGCGACTGATATAAAAAGTTCTAGCTAGAAATTCTAAACCAAATAAAATCACAAATGGTAAGTCAATTTGCCAAAAATTATCAACAAATTTGCCATTGATATCAATCCCTCGATAGTAATTATAATTCATCAAGGGGCGTATTTTAGTGTTGAAAAAGCTGATTTCCTGCTGCCAACCTACTGCCTCTAAATGTTCTTGACTCCAAAATGTAGCAAATGCTTGATGTGCCGAGCGAATGCCAACGCGATCGCGAATGTCATGTTTGATTTTTTCTAATAACCCACTTTTATTTGCCCCAGCAAAGGGATTATCTTCAATCATTTCGTTGCTCAGAAAACGCAATTTTTCTAGCAATTGTTCAACCTCCGTTGAGGCTAACCCTGTCTGCATAACCTGTTCTTCTAGTTTATTTACCTGCTCTAGATAGCGGGCTGTGTCTCGATGAGGTTCAATTCCTTGAATTGGGTCATATAATTGAGTTAAACTAGGAATTTCATTTAGGTAAACATCACGCCAATGTATATAGCTGATGTTAAATAATACTAGGCAAAAATTGATCGCAGCAATCAGAGCTATGAGTTTTTCTAACCAGCTATTTCGCCGAATTGGATGGGTTTTTACAATGATTGGTGAGGTCATAAATCGCAGAATAAGTAATTTATAACACTTATAATTTTGCTAAAGAATTGTCATCTATACTAAGAAGTATCTATCTAAAGATAGATAAACAGTAACTTGGTTGACTAAGTTATCATTTTAATTAGACAATAATAATACCAATGACCGATGACCGCAAAATATAGCAATTTCTGGCTGTGTGCAGTCTATCGACTTTGGGTAAAATAGCTTTTCATAATTCTGAGTTTGCTTTCATACTATGGTTATGCTTGATGACTTCAGCTTAATTGAAAAGTTTATCAAAGGAGAAGGTGAACTTTTATCAAATCCTAATTTAAGGGTTGAATCTACATTTAAGACTGACCAGCTTTTAGCTAAAAATGGCACGTTTGTAGCGGTTATTGCCGATAAAAATCCTGTTGAAGCAGTTAGCGTTAACACGGCTTCAAAATACTTTGATTTAATGAATCAGGTACTACTGAAGTATAGCTTTGTACCTGTTGGTGAAATAGAAAGATCAAAATTAATTCAGTATGAACCTCATCCAATTCCTGCGGGTTATAAGGTAAATTATACCTCTGCTAAAATGTTATTTAAAAAATGGTGGGCTCACCACCGCGCAATTAATAACCATGAAATTAAGCTAGATTTACTAATTTTAACCCGTTCTAAATGGTATCCCATCAGAAATATTTCCTATAACCCAGGGACACTATTTTTTAAAACATTGGTCGATGAAATTCATTTACATAATGAAGATGGCATTGTTTGGTTGAGCAGAATTACAGAGAACCCAGCAGAAGATAATATTAATAATATTACGGCGCAGAGTATTAATGCTGTTAATCAGGTATTGCCTGAACAAGCACCGCAGATAGATCCTAATCAAATGAAAGGGGCAGAAGCAATACTTCCTATAGCTATTCGGATTTTTAATGGCTTTCTGCAAGCTGGAAAAGCACAAGAAATTCAACCAGGAGTTTGGTTAGCAAAAGGCGTTGGCTACAATTTAATTTACAAACCTGATACGCAAGAGTTTTCGATTGTAGCAAATCAACGGGGGGTAGTTTGTAAGTCTAAAGGTAAAGTAATTGAGTATGCTAATAATTTAAAATCAGAAGATATGGAGTTATGGCGAAAAATTAAGGAGAAGTTAGAAAGTAACAGTTTAAAAGTTAAAGAATGATAGTGCATTATCAGTAAATATTGTAGAGGCACGTTCGCGTAGTGTGCGCGTAGCGCATAATTTAGCGTCTCTACAAAATTTATGGTTAAGGATAATATAACTGATTAACCTGGCATAATATAATTTTATTAAGCTACCACTCTTGTAAAGCGATCGCAATTCCTTGTTTTAACTCTACTGATAATTGCGTATCTGCTGCTAACTGCTGTAATTGTTGATGTGCTTGTTGTGGTGCTAAAGTTTTCAGAGCGGCGATCGCATGGAATTGTACACTAGAATCAAAATCGGCTAACAGTTGAATTAGTGGATCTATTGCCTTAATTTCTCCTAACTGTCCTAATGCTAGTGCTAGAGAGTTTTTCAGGCTAGTTTGTTGTGCTAGTTGTTCTGAGTTAATAAATTCTATCAGAATATCTGCTGCTTGTGATTTTAATGGCTTTTCTATCCTTCCAAGCTGCATGATGATTTCTTGAGATACTGCGGGTGTAGAAGTTAAACCTTGGCCCAAGCAGTCTAAACTGTAAGATGTATTTATCCAAGCTAACGCCCTTACAACTGTTAGTTGTAAAATTTCTGGTGTTGCTGGTGATTTAAGTATTTCAAATAAAGCAGTAACAGCGTTATCTGTACCTAAACGTCCGAGTGCGATCGCAGCACAACCACAAACGTCTATATTGAAATCATATAGTAGTGGTTTGATGTGGTTAACTAAATCTAATTCATCCCTTACATCAGGACGTAAACCTAAACCTACTACAGCTTCTTTTCTGACTGGTGCAGCTAAATCTTGCAAAGCTGATAATAATACTGGGGGAATTCTAGCATCGTGAAAGCTACTCAAAGCTTCAATTGCAGTAGCGCGTACTATGACATTCTGATCCTTGACAACAGTAAGTAAAGGAGCAATAGTTTGAGAAGAACGAATTTGAGCAAGAGATCGCACTGCTAATAAACGTGATTCTTCCTCTGCTAATAAATTTGTTAGTGCGTCTATTGCAGATGAACCAAGATTTGTTAGTGCTGTCCGCGCCATTTCTACTAATTCTTCATCTTCAGTAGTTTTAACTAATTCAATTAAAGACGTGACCACTGTAGGATGATTAAATCCTGCTAAAATGCGACCTGCAAACCAACGTAATTCAATCTCTGCATCTTCATCTTGCATGATGGTAATTAAAGGTGCAAGCGCGTTTTCTCCCAGCTTGGGGAACACCTTTACAACATCCCATCTTTGTTGAAAATCACCTGCATTAAGTACCTCTAAAGCTAAGTATAAAACTTGCTCTAATTCTGCTGTAGTTAGTTGAGATGCTGTATCAGCATTTTTTTCTGATTTGGTGGTAATTAATTGTTGTAAATATTGATTGACTAATGACCAATCTTTTTGTTGGGCTGCTGTTTGCGCTTGTGATAAAATATTTAATATCATTTGAAACAAATAAATTTATTTCAACAATATAGCTTAGTTTATTTATAAATCAAAATGTCGCCGAAATCGAGGATCAATGTAGTGTTGTTTGCGTTGGTTACAAATTCGGCATAGTGTTTGCAGATTACTAATATCGTTAGATCCGCCAGTAGCAAGGGGGATGATGTGATCAATAGTAAGTTCAGTTTCTAATTGAGTTTTACCACAGCTTTGACAGTGATAGCGATCGCGATCGTATACATATTTCCTGACTTCAGGAGGGATGCGAATTCTAGGCGTTTTACTCATTGGTTGTTTTCCTGAGTTTGTTCATTAATCATACGACGGAGATCATCTAGTGGTGATTCAGGTTGGTTAGTTTCTGGTTGAGGGTTTTCAGGTGTTTCTGTATCTTCTGGTTCATCAGGGCAAAATTCTAGGCTTACTCTAATTTTCATCTTGCCTTTTTTCCAACCTTTTCCACCAATTTTCAATACTTCACAATCTCTACCATTTCCCAACCATTGTTGTGTTATATAATAGCCGAGACGTGAATTATATTCTTGTGTCCTTAGTTCTAGACCTTGAGATTTTAGTTCCTCATTAAGCCATCCTTCAAATTTTGTTTTAAATATATCTGTAATTTTTTGTTTTAATGTACCAGCTTTTAGCCCCTTGTCAGAAAGCAACAAGGCATCTTCATCTCCACAATTTTCTAGTAAAAAGTTGTCTTCCATACTAATTTATAACTTGTAGCTTTTTTGTACAACTTAATTTTGACATAAACAAACTTCTTGAGCTACATTTTAATAATTATCTATTGAATATTTCTTGACTTCAGGAGAAAGGCGGATTCGAGGCGTTTTACTCATTGGTTGTGTTCCTAAGTTTGTTCATTAATCATACGGCGGAGATCATCGAGCGGTGATTCAGGTTCGCTAATTTCTTGATTATCTAATTTATCTTCATCCTCTTCCATATAGAATTCAACACTAACTTTTATTCGGACTTTGCCTTTTTTCCAGCTTGGATAACCGAGTTTAAGGATTTCACAATTAATTCCTTCACCAAACCATCTTTTATAATCATCAGGCTTACCGCTAGGCATGACTATCTGATTATCTATTTGTACTCCTTGAGAATTTAATCCATCACTGAGTGTTCTTCCCATTGAAGATCCAAAAGCTCTTCTTACTGCTGTTGTAAACCTCCTGACTTTGAATGTTGCATCTCCAAAAGACAAAACATCATCATCGTTACAGTCAATTACATCAAATTTATTACTCATACCAATATCTAGTCCGTAAGATTATTGTCATAATTATATTGACATATTTAATATACTTTCTAAGTTAATGAATAACAACCGTTTATATCACATTGGATTTGGACAATTAGATCTCGGAGATCAACCTCCAATTATGGCATTACTATCTGGAGATCCAGACCGCGCCCATTATATTGCCAAAAATTATTTACAAAACGTTCATACCTTATCAGAAAATCGGGGCTTAAATAGTTATCTCGGCAAATTACCTAACGGCAAAACAATATTATCAGCTACTAGCGGCATGGGTGCGCCATCACTTAGTATTGTTGTTAACGAATTAGTACAAGTAGGAATTAAACAAATTATTAGAATTGGTACTTGTGGAGCTATTCAAGATTATATACCAGTAGGAAGTATTGTAATTAGTCGCGCTTCTTTATGTCGTCAAGGTGCAGCAAATGATATTGCACCGATAGAATATCCCGCAGCAGCAGATCCTTTTTTAACAGTAGCTTTAGTTAAAGCTGCACAAAAATTAGGAATTGAGCATTACTTAGGAATTACAGCATCGGTAGATACATTTTATGAAGGGCAAGAACGCACTGATTCAGCTAATCCTAAATTATTACGTTGGTTGCAGGGTATTACAGCAGAATATCGGCAAATAAATGTGCTGAATTATGAAATGGAATCTGGCACTTTATTTAAAATGGCAGGAGTTTATAATTTTGCGGCAGCTTGTGTTTGTGGTGTACTTGCACAACGTACAACGGATGAAAATGTTGTGTTAGATCACAAAGATATTGCTGTTGAGAATGCTATTAAAGTAGCAGTGGAGGCTATTGAATTTATTTAATTATCTTTCCCCTTTACCAACAGGGAATAAAAAAGGTAATTTTTAAATTTTTGCAACCAGCCTAATTTAAAATTATCTTTGCTATAAACATCACAACGCGCTGCTAATGAATTCTCTGTCTATTAATCCCCATGATTGGCTCAACATAACAATTAGACTAACTGTAGCTTTAATCGCTGGGGGCGTTGTGGGTTGGAATCGCCAACTAAACGGTAAAGCGGCTGGATTGAGAACTCATATGCTAGTTAGCTTAGGTGCGGCGTTATTTGCTTTGGTTCCCTTAATAGCGAGTAACTCTACATCGGTTGATAGCCTTAGTCGTGCGATTCAAGGAGTTGCAACAGGTGTAGGATTTTTAGGCGCAGGAGAAATTTTACACAATTCCACTCTAGAGACTGGTAAGCCAAAAGTGCGGGGGTTAACCTCAGCAGCAGGAATTTGGGTGACAGCAGCGTTAGGATTAATTGCAGGTTGTGGTTTATGGGAACTTGGCATAATTGGTACTTTAATGACGCTGTTTACTCTTAGTGTTGCTAAGAAAATAGAAAATGTTGCTTTTAAAAATAGAGATAAAAATGAAATTTAACTTACATTCTTTAGGGTGGGTTTAATTAAGATATTTTTAGGATACATAGATGTAGGTCAACCCGCCCCTACAGTACAATTTATTGATCGCTTTCTTGGTTAATCATCCGCCGCAAATCATCAAGGGGTGATTCTGATTGGTTAGTTTCTGGTTGATTATTTGTAGGCGTTTCTATAACTTCTGTTTCATCAGGGCAAAATTCTACATTCATTCTGATCCTAATTTTGCCTTTTTGCCAGCCATTAGCACCAAACTTCAAAGCTTGTACTTCTACCCCCTCAGAATCATCAAGAAATAAGTTGTCTTTTATAGTGTCATTAATATTAATCTTGTGAATGATTTTCCATATTAACTGGTCATTTTTAAGAGTGCATTCATTCAAATAGTTAGAATTCATACTTAACTCTCTACCAAGATGTTCCCACTCAAAGCATACTGTTTCATCTTTAGCGAGGGGCTCAAATTTATTTTCCATATTAAATAACTCCTAAATTAGCTGATTAATTTTACCAACTTTACCACATCAGCTCGCAGGCTGAAGCCTGGAGAACCAGACAAACTAAGCCCGCCTGCGCGGGCTAATCTTTATGAAGCCTGAGTCGTCAGGCTTTGTCTGTATAGCTGCACCCTTGAGGGTATCAGTTATACTCTACAGATACACTTTACTATCTGGATCTGTAATCACAATAGCTTCTAAAACTGCATCAGATTGAGGAATATCCGGCAAAACATGATCATACAATTGCATTGCTTGTAAACAATTATTAATCCCCTCAACAGCTTGATTAAAAGCTGCTATTTTTTGTTCGACTTCACTTAATGATCGCTGATTACGAGCAAGTTTTTCTTCAGCTTCTTGCTCTAATGTTTGCTCTAAATAAGCCCGTGCCTGATTATATTGTTGCAAAATTTCATCTGCTTGATGCTCTGCCATTGGTAACAGATTAGTTTTGAGAGTTTGGTTAATGGTTTGGCGGAAGTTACGTTTAATTGTTTGGAAAACTTTTGGCTCAAAATCTAACTTCAACAACTGCCTAATTGCAGGTTGTGCTTCAATCATGCTTTCAATGTCATAACTTTGGGATGTTTGCTGTAATGTTTGGCGAAATTGATAGATAGAAAATGTGCCTTCGTCATAAAAACGGGGGCTTTCTCGCACAAAGCGATCGCACTCAATCCTCGCTGCACTTACCAAAGCATCAGAAACAGCTTTTTCTACCTGTTTTAACTGTTGTTCAATTCCGCCATCATTCCCTAACAAACGGTACAATTTCCGGTAAAATTCTGCTTTACGGCAACGTTCAACAATACCTTGAAAAAGCCGATTAATTACTTCTAGACAAGACTCTACTAAGATATCTTCTAGTTCATTTGCTAAGTAATAAAGTGCTTCCACCAAAACAGCAATTAAAGGTGCAGTAGCATTGCGGGGATGATTCATAGTTGCACGACTATAAGCAGCTTCTACAGAAAAAGTATCTAGCAACTCATCTAAACGGCGAATCATCCGCGATTGTAGTACGCGAAAATCTGTTTCAAAAGCATCAGAACAATTTGTTACTAACTGGTTAACTTCTTCAGCAATATGTTTGCTAAATTCTTGCCCAACTTGTTGTAATTCCTGGTTTAATTTTTCTACTTCCCGCGCTTTCATTGCTTCAATTTCGCGGGGTTGACTGTCTAAATCTCGCTCAACCGCTTGATAATGCTTACGCAAGCTAATACATATTGGTTGTAAGTCATCAGCTAAATTAGTAAACAATTCTCGCCGCTTATCTTCTTGCAAATAACGGGTAATTGCTGTGTGGAATTCCTCAATCCCACTATCTTTAATTAGCTGTTGGATTAAAGGTGTTCCTTGTTCAGCTAAAATCCGCACATAATTTTGATTAGGCGTTTCATAGTTATGCACTGAAATTTGAAACTGACTAGGAGATAACTTGCCAGAATTTGCACAATAGCGATTAAATTCATAGACAAATTGGGGAGTATCTTCACTAATACCAGTACTTTTGACACTCTCAGCAAAGATGGTATCTAAACCAAAGCGATCGCGCCCACTTGTACTTTTTAGCTGACTACCATAAAATCCTAATAATCCACTGGTTTTATAAACCTTTAACGTATCTCGAAACTGCGAACTAATTAAATCCTCTAAGCGTTGGCGCAGTTGCACATTATACCAAGTTTCATCAATACGGTTAAAAATATAAAATACGCGATCGCGGATTCCTGGGTTACTCCGCATCTTTTCTAATAATTCCGTTTCTTCCGTCGTCATATCTCCAGCAGATGCAGGTTTGAGAACACACACCACCGCAGATGTTTCGGGATCTTCAATTTTGCGATAAGTTAATTCTGCATCCTTCTTAACAGGTGCATCAATCCCAGGCATATCAATTAGCACATTGCCATCTTCCAATAAAGGATGATTGCAATTATATTCTAAGCGTTTAAGAACTGCGCTATTACTACCACGCCGCGCATAAGTAGCAGCTTCCTTCAAATTAGAGAAGTTAAACTGCTCCATAGAATAGGTAGCATTATTAACAGTGTGAATGCGATCGCGATTTCCGACAAACCCTTCTAACAATAAATCTAATGCTTTTGCTTGCTTCGCTCGATCTGACTTACTCTCACCACCCTCTTTTGTAATAATTCCTTGGCATTCTTGGCGTATACGGTTAACAACTTCAGAATTATTAACATTAATTGCTGTCGGCAACCCCAGCTTTTCACACAACGCAATTATTTGACTCTGAATCTCAGCTTCACTCAAAAAAGTCAAAACAACTTTTTCTTCATCGGGTTTTGCATAAGCAATGTAACACTCAGTACCCGTCGCGTGTCCTTCTGCGCTATAAAGCAACTCCCGTTCTAGTAGTGCATTTATTAACATAGATTTACCCGCACTAAACGCACCCGCAAACACAATTTCAAACGTCGGCGAAATAGCCTTTCTCAAAGACGCTTGCACAGAAGTAATGTCTTCAGTGCGTAAAGACGGTTCCTGATGAAGTAAATCTAGGAGAGTATCAACTTGCACTTGCAAGTCTTGGCACTGAGGTGGCATTTTAGTCATAGAGGCACTAATCTTTTAATAAATCGTCAATATCAACAACTATAGCTAGGATAAGTAAGCAATGGTTCCACCACTAGGCTTTGATAATTGGGAACAAGTCTATCAAAATCAAAATATAGAATCTATGCCCTGGTTTAACCCAGATTTGGATTTAGATCTCCAGCAGGCATTATCCCAGCTAAACATTAATTCAGGCACTATATTAGATCTTGGCACAGGGCCAGGTACACAAGCGATCGCATTAGCAGAACGCGGTTTTCAAGTCACTGCTACTGACCTTTCTGAAACCGCAATTCACCAAGCTGAACAAATAGCTAAACCAAAAAATTTGAATATTTCTTGGCAGCAGGATGACATCATTAATAGCAAATTAAATCAAACATTTGATTTTGACTTTGATCGTGGCTGCTTCCATGTACTTCCACCAGAACAACGGCAAGATTATGTTAAAATAGTACATAAATTACTTAACGATCAAGGTTACTTATTTATTAAATGTTTTAGCCATTTACAACCAGGAGAGCAAGGGCCTCATAAATTTACACCAGAACAAATTAATGAGATTTTTAGCAACCACTTTCAAATCCTGAGTATCAAGCAAACTGTATATCAAGGGCCATTAAATCTTCTACCTAAAGCTTTGTTTTGCATACTGCAAAAATCGTCATCTGTTTAACAAATTTTAGGCTAACTTACAAGAATAGCAGTCAGTCTGAAAAATATTAATTTTGGTGCAAACTATACCCACTATAAAACAATCATGAATTATAAATTTTGAAGTCATGACTTTTTATCAATAATCACATTGAGAAAGCAATGCTTAAATGGCGATTAGACAATTTAGTAAAAAACTAATATGACAAATAATAAAACATCAATTATTCAACATTACCACGAACGTACAAAATATCATCCAGAAACAATTGCCAGCAAAAATAAAGGGCTAGACTGGGACAAACAACCAATACCTTTTAAAGAATACAAAATAGGTACATCTTTTGATCTCAAACCTTATCTTGTCAACAAACCAGAAACATTTTCCGATCCTACTGCTGCCAACTGGTGGGTACGTTTGTGTCGCTTGCTATTGTGCAGCTACGGATTAACGGCAAAAATTCCCACAATGGGAGAGCCAATGTATTTCAGGGCAGCACCTTCTGCGGGTGGATTATATCCCGCAGAAATTTATTTAATTTCTCGTGGTACAGCACTATTACCACCAGGATTGTATAACTACCAATCAAAGACTCATACACTAACTCATTTTTGGGCAAGTGATGTTTGGCAAGCTTTACAAGTAGCTTGTTTTCAACATCCAGCTTTAGAAAATACACAACTAGCAATTGTGACTACAGCTATTTTTTATCGTTCAGCATGGCGCTATCAAGATCGAGCCTATCGGCGGATTTTTCTAGATACAGGACATCTGCTAGGAAATATTGAATTAGCTGCCACCCTCAACAATTTTAGACCATACTTAGTTGGTGGCTTTGTAGATGAAGCCGTTAACGAATTACTTTATCTTGATTCCGAGCAAGAAGGGGCAATCAGTGTAATCCCCTTAGCAGATTTGCAAGATTTAAAAAAAATACCAGTAGCGCCAACTGCTTTACCCTCAGCGACTCAAACAGATTATCCTCAAATTCCCGATGGTGATTTATTGGGATATTGTCATAAAGCCACACAAATTGCTGAAAAACAATATCAAGATGTAAAAGATAAATTAGCAAACTTTTTTATTAATACAACAGAAACATCTATTGATGATAAATACAATTTTCCCTTCTGTTTAAAAGTTTCTACTGTCACCCCACCGATTAATTGGGCAGGGGAAACTTCAGGAGCATCTTTAGAAGCTCTAGAAAGCAGCATTCTCAAACGTCGTTCTACCCGCGCTTATAGTGGAGCAGAGTTAACTTTAAGCGAACTGCAAGCATTACTAGATTTTACTTACCAACCTCAAAATTATACAAAGCAAGGTTTAGATGGTTCACCAGATTATTTTGATTTAAGTTTAATTGAAACATTTATTGCTGTTTCGGGAGTACATGGGTTAGAAGATGGCTGTTATTACTACGCCCCGAAAGCACAAGAGTTACGGCAAATTCGCTTTAAAAACTTCAGACGAGAATTACACTATCTTTGTCTAGGTCAAGATTTAGGGCGAGATGCGGCGGCGGTCTTGTTCCATACAGCAGATCTTAACAAAGCAGTGCAAAAATATGGCGATCGCGTTTACCGCTACTTACACATGGATGCTGGTCATTTGGGACAACGGCTCAATTTAGCTGCTATCCGCCTAGAATTAGGCGTTAGCGGTATTGCAGGCTTTTTTGATGACCAAGTAAATGAAGTTTTAGGTATTCCAACAGATGAAGCTGTTATCTATATCACTACTTTAGGAAGACCAAAAACAATTAACAATTAATCAGTATTATTCTAGACAGAACTGGTGACTGTTAAGAGCCGAAAAACTTACGGTAATCTTATGCTTTGAAAAAATTAAGTTATACGTTTGCGTATACGTTAACGTATACATGGGAATCATATAATTATTTATTATTATTCAATGTCTTAAAAAAATGCTTGCCTTATTTACTAAGGTAGAGCAGATAAAATGTTTGGGAGTTGATTAGTAATAACTAAAATATTTGATGATTTTATGTTGCAAGTTATTTTATTTGTAACTAAATCAACCTGATTACGTCATTTAATTAAGAAAAGGTTGACGGGGTGACAACCCCGTCAAAGACAAGACTGAATAAGGGATGCAGCTTTTAAACCTCTGTAAAAATTTAAGCTTTTATTTGGCTTTAATCTCATTAACTCGCAAACATCTTTAGTGCATGAA
>JAESGO010000059.1_pt1 | contig 96596 bp, 98 predicted proteins | sample 9269701 | NCBI WGS metagenome assembly JAESGO01 (sample SAMN15720690, study PRJNA650881) | algae metagenome | isolation source: Hormoscilla sp. CMT-3BRIN-NPC48 and co-occurring heterotrophs from... | place: USA: Clark Mountains Wilderness, California | collected 2010-04-18 | reverse complement strand
TGGTGGAGCCAGGCGGAATCGAACCGCCGACCTCTTGAATGCCATTCAAGCGCTCTCCCAACTGAGCTATGGCCCCACACTGGCCGCGGTGTTGGGATTCAACCGCGGAAGGGTCCCTGCCGAAGCAGGGGAGGCGTCTCTATAGTCGGGTCGGCGAAGCGGTTCAAGCCCGTTCGTGACCACTTTTTTCAGCCCCCGTCACTTGGGGCCGAAGGAGGCCCGCCAGGGGCCTCCCCGCATTCTCTCCGCCCGCTGGCGGAGAGGATCCTCAGGCTTCCTCGTCGTCCTCGATGTCGCCGTCGATGAGGTCGGACACGTCGTCCTCGCCCTCTTCCTCCTCCTCGAGGAAGGTGTCGTCGGCAACGTCGTCGGCAACGTCGATATCGTCGTCGATGGGCAGGTCCTTCTCGGCTTCGCCGGCCTCCACCTCATCGAGGGAGACCATCTCAGGACCTGTGGTCTCAACGTCCGTATCCTCGTCGACCGGCGCGGCGCGAGCGACCGCAGGGGCCGCGGCGCGGCTCAGGGCGGTGGCCTGGAACACGGTGCCGCATTTCGGGCACGCGGCCGGGTCCTTGTTGAGGTCGTAGAATTTGGCGCCGCAGCTCATGCACTGGCGCTTCAAGCCGAGTTCCGGTTTGGCCACGGTAGGGAGCCTTCATCTCGATGGATTGGGGAGCGCTCCCGTTAGTCGCGGGGGCGGGGCTTGTCAAATAGCATTTGGGAAGGCCCGGCTGCGCGCTCGGACAGACGCGACCGGGCCGTCGGAGCCGGCGTGACGACGGCGGGGCCACGTGTTACGAGCGCCCCCGTTCAACCGCATACGGGGGTTTTCGGGGTGTCGCACGCGGATGGTGAGCCGTCACCGGTTACGGCCAAGGCAGAGGGAGCGCTCAAGGGGCGCCTCAGGGTTCCGGGCGACAAGTCGATCTCGCACCGCTCGCTCATCTTCGGCCTTCTGGCCTTTGGCGAAACCCAAATCGAGGGCCTGCTGGAGGGCGACGACGTGCTGCGCACGGCCGAAGCCTGCCGGGCGCTCGGCGCCGGCATCACCCGGGAGGCGGAGGGGCGCTGGCGGGTGCGGGGCGCCGGCATCGGCGGCCTGACCGAGCCTGCCGGCATCCTCGATTTCGCGAATGCTGGCACCGGGTCCCGCCTCATGATGGGCGTCGCCGGCAGCCATCCGATCACCTCCACCTTCGATGGGGACGCCTCCTTGCGGAAGCGCCCCATGCGGCGGATCCTGGATCCGCTCTCGCGGATGGGCGTCACCGTGGTGAGCGAGGCGGAGGGCGGCCGCGTGCCGCTCACCCTGCGCGGCCCGAAGGAAACCATTCCGATCACCTACGAGACGCCCGCCGCCTCTGCCCAGATCAAGTCCGCGATACTTCTCGCGGCCCTCAACGCCCCGGGCCGCACCACCGTGATCGAGCGCGAGGCGACCCGCGACCACACGGAGCGCATGCTGCGCCATTTCGGGGCCCGCGTGGACGTGGCGCCCCACGGCGCCGACGGCCGGGCGATCACCCTCGAGGGCCAGCCGGAGCTGCGCGGATCCACCGTGATCGTCCCCTCCGATCCCTCCTCGGCGGCCTTCCCGCTCGTGGCGGCGCTCATCACGCCGGGCTCCGACATCGTGATCGAGGGCGTGATGATGAACCCGCTCCGCACCGGCCTCATCACCACCCTCATGGAGATGGGCGCCGCCATCGAGCGCCTCAACGAGCGCGACGAGGGCGGCGAGACGGTCGCGGATCTGCGGGTCCAGGCGAGCCGCCTCAAGGGCGTCACCGTGCCGGCGGCCCGGGCGCCCTCCATGATCGACGAATACCCGATCCTCGCGGTCGCGGCCTCCTTCGCGGAGGGCACGACCCGCATGCAGGGCCTGCACGAACTGCGCGTCAAGGAAAGCGACCGCCTTGCGGCCGTGGCGGCGGGCCTTGGCGAGGCGGGCGTTCCGCACAGGATCGAAGGCGACGACCTCATCGTCGAGGGCGCCGGCGGCACGGTGGCGGGCGGCGGCACGGTGGCGACGCATCTCGACCACCGGATCGCCATGTCGTTCCTCGTGATGGGCCTTGCCACGCGAGACCCGATGACGGTCGATGACGGGCGGATGATCCAAACGAGCTTTCCGACGTTTATTCCGCTGATGCGGGGTCTCGGCGCCGCCATTCGGGACTGAGCTCTTCCATGATCGTCGCCATATCGCTTTCCGCCGCCTTGGACTGAGCCCATCCGTGATCGTCGCCACACCCCTTTCAGCGCCGGATCGGGACCGAGCTCTTCCATGATCGTCGCCATTGTCCCCACTGCCCCCGCTCGAGACGGAATGCTCTCATGATCATCGCCATCGACGGCCCGGCCGCCTCGGGCAAAGGCACCCTCGCCAAGCGCCTTGCCGCGCATTTCGGCCTACCGCATCTGGACACGGGCCTGCTCTACAGGGCCGTGGCACGGGTGATGCTCGACCGGGATCTCGACCTGAAGGACGAGGCGGCGGCGGCAGACGTGGCGACGGCTCTCGACTCGGCGCATCTCGACGACACGCGCCTGCGCGGGGCCATGATGGGGGATGCGGCTTCCATCGTCTCCGCCCATCCGCCCGTCCGGGCTGCGCTTCTTGCGTTCCAGCGCCAGTTCGCGGGGCAGATGACGGGCGCGGTCCTCGACGGCCGCGACATCGGGACGGTGGTCTGTCCCATCGCCGACGTGAAGCTCTTCATCACGGCGGCCCCCGAGGAACGCGCGCGGCGCCGCCACCTCGAGCTGCTGGCGCGGGGGGAAATCGCGGAGTTCACCGGCATCCTGGACGACATCCGCCGCCGGGACGAACGGGATGCCAATCGCAGCACCGCCCCGCTGCGGGCCGCGGAGGATGCCCTCATCCTCGATACCACCGCGCTCGATGCCGACGCCACGTTCCGGACGGCGCTGGAGATGGTCGAGGCGCAGCGCAAGTCGCTTCCGGTCTGACGACAAGGCCTGGCGCAGGCCGCTGCTGATCCGCCGAGCCTGGCGGTCCAACCGCCGGTAGTCTCCCCCGGTCCTTTCCTTCACCGGGTTGCGCTCGGGCCCGAAACTGGCACACTCGCCTGACGATCGACCTCCTCCACGGAGATTGCGATGGTTCGGCGCCGCCTCTCCCGCCTTGCTGCCGGCTTGACCCTCGGCCTCGCGCTGCTCGCCGGATCGGTGCAGGCCCAGGCGCAGACCGAGGTGGATCTCGCGCTCGTCCTCGCGGTCGACATCTCCTATTCCATGGATCCCGAGGAGCAGGAGCTGCAGCGGGAGGGGTTCGCCGAGGCCTTCCGCTCCCCGCTCGTCCATGACGCCATTCGCCGGGGCATGCTGGGGCGGATCGCGGTCGTCTACATGGAATGGGCCGGTTCGGCCGATCAGACCGTGGTGGTGCCCTGGACGCTCCTGGACAACCCGGAGAGCATCATGGCCTTCGCCGACAAGATCGCCGGGACGCCCCTGCGCCGGGCCCAGCGGACCTCCATCTCCACGGCCATCGACCGCAGCGTGAAACTCCTCGAGACGAGCGGCTACGAGGCGAGCCGGCGGGTGATCGACATTTCCGGGGACGGGCCGAACAATCAGGGGCGCCTCGTGGTCGCGGCACGGGACGACGCCCTGGCGAAGGGGATCACCGTCAACGGCCTGCCCATCATGCTGCGCCGGCCGGGCTATCTCGATATCGACAGCCTCGACGAATACTTTCGCGACTGCGTGATCGGCGGCCAGGGCGCCTTCATGGTCCCTGTGCGCGAGCGGGAGCAGTTTCCGCAGGCCATCAAGACGAAGATCCTGATGGAGATCGCCGGCCTTCAGCCGGCGCAGAGCCTGATCCACCGCATTCAGGCCCAGCCCCGCACCAACTGCCTCGTCGGCGAGACGCAATGGCGCGATCGGATGGGCAACTGAAGCACGGGCACGGCTCGCGCTCGACCGAATGGGCAATTGCAGGACGCAGACGCCCCGCCCCATGGCGTGCGCTCGCGGCGGCGTATAAAGCTCCGGCACCTGCCCCTGCCCCGCCGGACGGAGTCCATGACCGCCCTGACCCTCGCGCTCGTTGCCCATGATGCCAAGAAGGCCGCCTTGGCCGATTTCGTGGCCGCGCACGTTTCCACCATCGGGCGGTTCCGCCTCGTCGCCACCGGCACCACCGGCAGCCGCATCATGGAACGCTGCCCGAGCCTCTCCGTCACGCGCCTCAAAAGCGGCCCGCTCGGCGGCGACCAGCAGATCGGCGCCATGATCGCGGAAGGGCAGATCAGCGGGCTCGTCTTCTTCGTCGATCCCCTCTCGCCCCATCCCCACGACGTGGATGTGAAGGCCCTCATGCGGCTCGCGCTCGTCTACGACATTCCCATGGCCCTCAACCGGGCTACCGCCGAGCGCCTGATCGCGAGCTTTGCGGAGGCGGCAACCGGGAAGTGAGCGGCGCTCAGCTCACAGATTCCGTGCTCGCGATGATCCGGATCTCGACGACGGCGCCCTCCCGCCGCAAGCCCGCCACCTCGACCGCGGTCCAGGCCGGATAGGGCTCGTCGACGTAAGCGAGGCGGACCCTGTCGAAGAGATCGAAATGAGCCCGCAGGCCCACATGGTAGGTGGTCATCTCCACGACGGCCCCGAAGGTGAGGCCCGCCTCACGCAGGACGGCCCCGATCTTCTCGAACGCATTCCGGAACTGGGTCTCCGGGTCCGCCGGCATGTGCCCTTGCGGATCGCTTCCCGTGACACCCGTGAGAAACACGTGCTGGCCGGACAGGATGGCGGGCGACATCCTCAATTGCTCCGCCGCCGCGCGAACCTGCGGTGGCACGATGGCACGCTTCGGCATGATTGTTCTCCGTTCTGATCGTGACCCTATTGGCCTCGCGGCTTCGCGCGCCGGGTTGGGGGCGCGGTCAGCGGGTCCTCGGGCCAGGGATGCTTTGGATATTGCCCCCGCATGTCGGCCCTCACCGCCGCCCAGGAGCCGCGCCAGAAGCCCGGCAGGTCACGGGTGATCTGGATCGGGCGCTGGGCCGGCGAGAGCAGGTGCAGGATGAGGGGCACGCGCCCACCCGCGATGGTGGGGTGCCGGTCGAGGCCGAACAGCTCCTGGACGCGCACATGCAGCACCGGTCCCTCCTCGCCCCCATAATCCACCGGGATCTGGGAGCCCGTCGGCACCTCGATATGGGTCGGCGCCTCCGCATCGAGCCGCCGCTGCAGGGGCCAGGAGAGCAGCCCGCGCAGGGCATCGCTCAAGATATCGGCTCCGATGTCGGACAGCCCGGCTTTGCCGACGAGATGGGGAGCGAGCCAGGTCTCGACGCCGGCGGTGAGCGCCTCGTCCGAAAGGTCAGGCCAGTCCTCGCCCTCGGCACGCCGGAGGAACTGCACGCGCTCGCGCCACTGGGCGAGCGCCTTCGACCAGGGCCATTGCTGGAGCCCGATCCCCGCAAGGCCGCGGGCAAGGGCCGCTGCCGCCGCCTCGGTCGCCGGAACCGGAAGCGGCCTGTCCCCGAGCACGAGCGCGCCGTAGCGGCGAACGGCCCGGGCCCGCAAGGCGCGCGCTTTCGGATCGAACGCCACCTCGTCACCCTGGACGATATGAGGCCCGACCGCCGCGTCCATCTCCTCCGCGGTGAGGGCGGCGGCCGCCAGGATGCGGGCGGAGGCGGCGACGCCCGTCACCTCCGCGACCGCAAGGAAGGGTTCGCGGGCGAGGCGGTCATGGGCCTCGACCGCCGCGCCGCGCCCGCTCGCCATGAGGAATTCGCCCGGCTTGCCGCGGGCCTTGGCGATGCGGTCCGGATAGGCGAGTGCCAGGAGGCGCCCGGGGCTTGCGCCCTCCCCGCCCGCGCGGCCGCCGGCCGTCTTCGCCCAGCCCGCCGCCATGCGCCGCATGTCCTCGGCGCGGGCCGAGCGGTCGCGCCGGTACCGCTCCACCCGCTCGGCGACGTCCACGGCGTCGCCGCCGAGCCCCCGCTCCACGAGAACGGCAGCGATATCCGCGGCCAGCCTCCCCTCCCCGATCTCGGCCGCCGCGATGATCATTTTGGCGAGCCGTGGCGGCAGGGGCAGAGCGCGGAGCCGGCGTCCCGTCTCGGTGATGCGCCCCTCGCCATCCAGCGCATCGAGTTCGCCAAGAAGCGCGCGGGCTTCCTTGAGGGCGGGCGCCGGCGGCGGGTCCAGGAACGCGAGGGTCGTGGGATCCGTGACGCCCCAGGCGGCGCAGTCAAGGAGAAGGGAGGTGAGGTCCGCGGCCAGGATCTCGGGGCGCCCGAAGGGTTCGAGCGCGCCGGTCGCGGCCTCGTCCCAGAGCCGGTAGCACACGCCCGGCTCCGTGCGGCCGGCGCGGCCCCGGCGCTGGTCGGCGGCGGCGCGGGACACGCGGACGGTCTCGAGCCGGGTCAGGCCAAGATCGGGCTCGTAGACCGGCACGCGGGCAAGGCCCGAATCGATCACCACCCGCACGCCCTCGATGGTGAGCGAGGTCTCGGCGATCGAGGTAGCGAGCACGACCTTGCGGCGGCCGGCTTTCGCGGGGCTGACCGCAAGGTCCTGCTCGGCCCGGTCGAGGGCGCCGTAGAGCGGCGCGATGTCGACCACGGGATCCGCCACACGCTCCCGCAGGAGCGCGTCGACCCGGCGGATCTCGCCTTGCCCCGGCAGGAAGACGAGCACGGAGCCGGGCTCGGCGCGAAGCGCCCTGAGCGCCGCCTCCGTCACCTGCTCCTCCAGGCGCCGGTTCGGGTCGCGGCCGAGATAGCGGGTCTCGACCGGATGGGCGCGACCCTCTGATCGAAGCACCGGCGCGTCCCCGAGCAATTGAGCCACCCGGGCGCCGTCGAGGGTCGCGGACATGACGAGAAGGCGCAGATCCTCCCTCAAGCCCCCTTGCGCATCGAGGGCGAGGGCCAGCCCGAGATCCGCATCAAGGGAGCGCTCGTGGAATTCATCGAAGAGCACGGCCGCGACACCGTCGAGCGCCGGGTCGTCCAGGATCATGCGGGCGAACACGCCCTCGGTGACCACCTCGATCCGGGTGCGGGCGGAGATCTTGGAGCCGAGGCGGACGCGAAGGCCCACCGTCTCCCCGACGGCTTCACCGAGCGTGGATGCCATGCGCTGCGCGGCGGCGCGCGCGGCGAGGCGGCGCGGCTCGAGAAGGATGATCTTGCGCCGCGCGATCCAGGGCTCGTCGAGGAGGACTAGGGGCACGCGCGTCGTCTTGCCCGCACCCGGCGGGGCCACGAGCACGGCGTTCGGCCGTGCCGCGAGGGCAGCCGTCAGGTCCGGCAGGACCGCATCGATGGGAAGTGCGGTATCGAACGCGCGCATGAGCGGCCTGATGGCGCAAGGCGCGCTCGGCCGCAAGCGGCGTTCAGGCCGCCGCAATGCCTTGGGCGCGCAACTGGGCGGCGAGAGAAGGTCGCAAGCGGCGGTTGGGCGGTCGTGATCCTGTGGACGCGCGGTTCCGCGGCGGGATGGGACCGCAAGCGGCGTTCAGGCCGCCGTAATGCCTTTGGCGCGCAATTGGGCGGCAAGATCCATATCGTCCACGAAGCGGATGGCGTGCATGCCGACCGAGCGGGCGCCCTCCACGTTGGCGAGCGAATCGTCGATCATGATGCAATCCTCCGCCGCGAGGCCGTAGCGGGACAGCAGCAGCCGGAAGATCGCGGGATCCGGCTTCAGGAGGCGCTCGTCGCCCGAGACGATGATCCCGTCGAAGGTGGCCAGGAACGGGTAGCGCATCTGCGCCTCCCGGAATTTCGGGCCCGAGAAGTTGGTGATGCAATAGGTGGGAACGCCCGCCTTCCGCAGCCGGTCGAGGATCGCCACGTTCTCCTCGTAGATGCCCGAGACGGTCTCGTGCCAGCGCTCGTGGAAGGCGCGGATGGCCGGCTCGTGGGTCGGATGGTCCTTGACGAGCAGCGCCACCGCCTCGTCCCAGTCGCGCCCCCGGTCCTGCTCGATATTCCAGGCGGAGGTGCACACATTGGCGAGAAACCACTCCATGCGCTCCTCGTCGTCGAAGATGGTCCGATAGAGGTGGCGGGGGTCCCAGCGCAGGAGGACATTGCCGATATCGAAGACGACGGTGGTGGGCGTGCGAGTGGTCATGGGTCTCTGGTCTTTGTTCGCTTCGGCCGCTCTCCTATAACCTTGCGGGGGCAAATTCTACTGCCGGACGGAGGGAAGCGGTGGAAGAGGTGACGGCCGCGCAATACGCGCTCGTTGCATTCAGCGCGGTTCTGGCCGGCACCATCGGAGGCGTCGCGGGCTACGGGACCGGTCTGCTCATGCCGCTCGTGCTGGCACCGATCATCGGAGCGGAGGCGGTGGTGCCCGTGATAGGCCTCTCGGCTCTCTTCACGAACGGGAGCCGCATCGCCGCGTTCTGGCCCGCCATCGACCGGCGGCGGGCGGCCCTCGTCGGTTGCGCGGCCCTTCCCACCTGTATTCTCGGCGCCTACGGCTACACGCTGCTGACGGGGCGCGGCGCATCGATCCTGATCGGGGCCGTGCTCATCGGCATGGTTCCGGCCCGCCGGCTCGTTCAACGCGCGCGGCGCGTTCTGCCCGATTCCGGCGTCGCCACGGCGGGTTTGTTCTATGGCGTCCTGGTCGGCGGGACGGCGGGTTCGGGGGTGATGCTGTTGGCCATCCTTATGGCCGCGGGCCTCGGCGGGCGAGCCGTGGTGGCGACGGATGCGGTCGTGTCCCTAGCCCTTGGAATCGTGAAGACCGGGACCTTCGCGACCCTCGGCGCGCTCCCGGCTTCCTCCTGGATCATGGCGGTCCTGGTGGGTCTGTGCGCGAGTCCGGGCGCCTTCATCGCCAAGCGCCTGACCGACGCGCTGCCGATCCGAATCCACAATGCCATACTGGATGGCGCCATCCTGATCGGCGGCGCCATCCTGATCGCGCAGGGCTGGGCTGCGGGCTCCTAGCCGCCGATGTTGAACCCGGCCAGCGCCGCCATGTTGACGATGTCCGCATCCGTGGCCCCGAGGGAGACGATCTGCACGGGCTTGTCGAGGCCCACAATGAGGGGACCGAGCACCATGGCGCCGCCCAGTTCCTGCAGCATCTTGGTGGAGATGGAGGCCGAGTGGAACGCCGGCATCACGAGCACGTTCGCCGGACCCTTGAGGCGGCTGAACGGGTATTGCGCCATGAGGTCCTTGTTGAGGGCGACGTCTGCGGCCATCTCGCCGTCATACTCGAAATCGACCCGCATCCCGTCGAGAAGGCGCACCGCCTCCTGGATCTTCTCGGCCCGCTCCGCTCGCGGATGGCCGAAGGTGGAGAAGGAGAGGAGCGCCACCCGGGGCTCGTAGCCAAGGCGACGGGCAACGCCCGCGGCCTCGATCGCGATCTCGGCGAGTTCCTGCGCGCTCGGCATTTCATGGATCGCCGTATCGGCCACGATGACGGTGCGCCCGCGGGCCAGGCAGATCGACACGCCGATGACCCGGTGGCCGGGCTTGGCGTCGATCACGCGGCGCACGTCGGCCAGAGCGATCGAGGTGTTGCGGGTGACGCCCGTCACCATGGCGTCCGCGTCTCCGAGCGCGACCATGGAGGCGGCGAAATGGTTGCGGTCCTGGTTGATGAGGCGCTGGCAGTCGCGGAACAGGAAACCCTCGCGCTGCAGGCGCTCGTAGAGAAACTGCGCGTAGACCGCATTGCGGTGCGAGAGCCGCGCATTGTGGATCTCGATGCCTTCGCGGCCCTCGAGATCGATGCCGGCCAGGGAGGCCGTCTCGTGAACCCGATCCTCGCGGCCGACCAGGATCGCCGTGCCGAGGCCCTGATTGACGAAGGACAGGGCGGCGCGGATCACCTGCTCCTCCTCGCCCTCCGCGAATACCACGCGCTTGGGGAATTTTCGCACCCGCTCGAAGATGCGGTTGAGGGTGCCGGCGACTGGGTCGCGGCGGGCGGAAAGCTGCGCCTTGTAGGCCCTGGTGTCGACGATGGGACGCCGGGCGACGCCCGTATCCATGGCGGCCCTCGCGACCGCGGGCGGCACCGTGTGGATGAGGCGCGGGTCGAAGGGCACGGGAATGATGTAGTCGCGCCCGAAGCGCGGCCGCGAGCCCTGATAGGCGGCCGCCACCTCGTCCGGCACATCCTCGCGGGCGAGATCGGCGAGCGCCTGGGCGGCCGCGATCTTCATCTCCATGTTGATGGTGGTCGCCTGCACGTCGAGGGCGCCGCGGAAGATGTAGGGGAAGCCGAGGACGTTGTTGACCTGGTTCGGGTAGTCGGACCGGCCGGTGGCGATGATCACGTCGTCGCGCACGCGCGCCACCTCTTCCGGCGTGATCTCCGGGTCCGGATTCGCCATGGCGAAGATGATGGGTCTGTCCGCCATGGAGCGGATCATGTCGTCCGTGAAGGCGCCCTTCACCGAGAGGCCGAACACCGCGTCGGCTCCATCGAGCGCCTCCGCGAGCGTGCGCGCGCTCGTGTCGGCCGCATGGGCCGATTTCCACTGGTTCATGCCCTCGGTGCGGCCGCGATAGACCACGCCTTTGGTGTCGCACAGGATTACGTTGTTGGGCGCAAAGCCCATGGCCTTCAGGAGTTCGGTGCAGGCAATGCCCGCCGCGCCCGCCCCGTTCACCACCAGGCGCGTCTTCGCCATGTCGCGATCAGTGAGGTGGAGCGCGTTGATGAGGCCCGCGGCCGCGATGATCGCGGTGCCGTGCTGGTCGTCATGGAACACCGGAATGTCCATGAGCTCGCGCAGGCGCTCCTCGATGATGAAGCATTCGGGCGCCTTGATGTCCTCGAGGTTGATGCCGCCGAAGGACGGCCCGAGATAGCGCACCGCGTTGATGAAGGCGTCCGCGTCCTCGGTGTCGACCTCAAGGTCGATCGAATCCACATCGGCGAAGCGCTTGAAGAGCACCGCCTTGCCCTCCATCACGGGCTTGGAGGCGAGCGCGCCGAGATTGCCGAGGCCGAGAATCGCCGTGCCGTTCGAGATCACGGCCACCATGTTGCCTCGGGCCGTATAGTCGAAGGCGAGCGACGGATCCTCGGCGATGGCCTTCACCGGGACGGCGACGCCCGGCGAATAGGCGAGCGAGAGGTCCCGCTGGGTCGCCATGGGCTTGGTCGGCACCACCTCGAGCTTGCCGGGGCGCCCCTGGGAATGGAACTGGAGCGCCTCCTGGTCCGTGAAGGTGGGGCGGGTGCGGCGGCTCGGGGGCTGGTCGTTCATGGAATCCGTTTTTGATTCTGAGGCGTTTCCGGGGAGCGGCGACCTTGAGGCGCGGGCGGGCACGGGCACCCTGGACCCGCTCCATGCGAGGACGTGGCGGCCTGCGACCTTAAGGCAGCCTCGGGCCGGGGCCAAGACTTGTCCACACGAGCGCCGCGAAGCCCTATCCGAGGGTGAAACAGGGTCCCGGGTTTGCTAGGGTCCCCCGATGCCCTCCCAAGCCGCCTACCGCCCCGACGAGCCGACCGACTCCGCCGCCAGCCCCGTGGCGGAGGACATGGCGGTGCGCCCGGCCCTGGCCGGGGAGAGCCGGACCGGGAAGGCGGCGGACGACACCCGCGTCACGCCGATGATGGCGCAGTACGTCGAGATCAAGGCCGCGAACCCGGACTGCCTCCTGTTCTACCGGATGGGGGATTTCTATGAGCTCTTCTTCGAGGATGCGGAGATCGCGAGCCGTGCCCTCGGCATCGTGCTCACGAAACGGGGCAAGCATCTGGGGCAGGACATTCCCATGTGCGGCGTGCCCGTGGAGCGCGCCGACGACTACCTCCAGCGGCTCATCGCCCTCGGCCACCGGGTCGCCGTCTGCGAGCAGACCGAGGATCCGGCGGAGGCGAAGAAGCGCGGCTCGAAATCCGTGGTGCGCCGGGACGTGGTGCGTCTCGTGACGCCGGGCACGATCACCGAGGACCGGCTGCTCGACCCCGGCCGCGCCAATCTCTTCCTCGCCATCGCGCGGCGCCGGGTCTCCGATACGGCCTGGTGCTACGGGCTCGCGGCAGTCGACATCTCGACCGGCCGTTTCCTGATCAGCGAGACCGATGCGGCGGGCCTGCCCGCCGAGATCGCCCGGCTCGAGCCCCGGGAAATCCTGCTCCCCGACGGCATCCTCGACGACCCGGACCTTGGCCCTCTCTGGCGGGAGAACCGCGCCGCCATCACGCCGCTTGCCCGGGACGGCCTCGATCCGACCTCCGCCGAGCGCCGCCTGAAGGAGCATTTCGGCGTCGCCACCCTCGATGCCTACGGCACCTTCTCCCGGGCCGAGATCGCAGCCGCCGGCAGCGCCCTCTACTATGTGGAAAAGACCCAGTTCGAGAGCCGCCCGGTGCTCCACCCGCCGGAGCGCGGCGCCGTCGGGGCCGCCCTGGCCATCGATGCCGCGACGCGGGCCAATCTCGAACTCACCCGCACGCTCGCGGGAGAGCGGGCCGGCAGCCTTCTGGCCGCCATCGATTGCACGGTGACGCCCGGCGGCGCCCGTCTCCTCGCGGAGCGGCTCGCCGGACCGCTGACGGATGTGCGGGCGATCGCGGGTCGCCAGGAGGCGGTTGCTTTCCTGGTCGATGCGGGGGACCTGCGCGAGCGGCTGCGCTCCATCCTGAAGCAATCGCCAGATCTGGCTCGCGCCCTGTCCCGCCTCGGCCTCGGGCGCGGCGGTCCCCGCGACCTCGCCTGCGTCCGGGACGGATTGCTGGCGGCCCGCCATCTCGGCACGGTGCTCGGGATCACCCCCGGCCTGCCCCGGGACCTTGAGGAGGCCGCATCCGTCCTGCGGGCGCTCGACACCAGCATCGCGGATGATCTCTCAGCGGCTTTGGCGGACGACCTGCCGTTGTTGAAGCGGGATGGGGGCTTCATCCGCCAGGGCTTCCATGGGGAGCTCGACGAAGCCCGCGAGTTGCAGCAGGATTCCCGCCGCTTCATCGCGGCCCTCCAGTCCCGCTATGCGAACGAGACCGGCTGCCGCACCCTGCGCGTGAAGCACAACCACATGATCGGCTACTTCGTGGAGGTGCCGCAGAATGTGGGCGAGGATCTCTTAAAGCCGCCCCTCAAGGACGTGTTCGTGCACCGGCAGACCATGGCCGGCGCCATGCGGTTCTCGACCCTGGAGCTGGGAGAGCTCGAAGCGAAGATTGCCTCCGCCTCCGACCGGGCCGTGCGGATCGAGCTGGGGCTCTTCGACGCCATGACCCAGCGCCTCGTGACCCTCTCGGCCGCCATCGCATCGGCCGCGGATGCCATCGCGGTGGTGGACGTGACCGCGGCGCTCGCGGATCTTGCGGCGCGGCTCGCCTGGACGCGCCCGGTCGTGGACGATTCCTTGAGCTTTGCCGTCGAGGGTGGGCGGCACCCGGTCGTGGAGGCGGCGCTGAGGCGCGACGGCACCGCCTTCATCGCCAACGATGCGGATCTCTCAGGCGACGGGGCCGGGCGCATCCTGCTCATCACCGGCCCCAACATGGGCGGCAAGTCCACCTATCTGCGCCAGAACGCCCTGATGGTGGTGCTCGCCCAGATGGGCTCCTTCGTGCCCGCCCGCTCCGCGCGGATCGGCGTCGTCGACCGCCTTTTCTCGCGTGTCGGAGCCGCGGACGATCTGGCACGCGGCCGCTCGACCTTCATGGTGGAGATGGTGGAGACGGCCGCGATCCTGAACCAGGCCACGCACCGCTCCCTCGTGATCCTCGACGAGATCGGGCGCGGCACCGCCACCTTCGACGGTCTCTCCATCGCCTGGGCGGCCATCGAGCATCTGCACGAGGCCAATCGCTGCCGGGCGCTCTTCGCAACCCATTTCCATGAGCTGACGGCGCTGGCCGACCGGCTCCCGCGCCTTGCGAACGCAACCCTCAAGGTGACCGAGTGGAGCGGCGAGGTTGTGTTCCTGCACGAGGTGGTGCCGGGCGCGGCCGACCGATCCTATGGCCTCCAGGTGGCGCGGCTCGCGGGCCTGCCTCACGCGGTGGTGGAGCGGGCTCGCACGATCTTGAGCGAACTCGAACGCTCCGACCGGGAGCGGCCGAAGCGGGCCCTCGTGGACGACCTGCCGCTCTTCGCGGTGGCGGCCGTGGCCGCAAAACCCGGGCCGCAGGCGCCCAAGGCCGATCCCCTGCGCGAGGCGCTCGATGCACTCGATCCGGATGCGATGACGCCCCGCGAGGCGCTCGATGCTCTGTATGCCCTGAAGGCGCAGCGCTGACGCCAATGAGAAACGGCCGCTCGCGCGGCCGTTCCCATGAAAGCATGCGACCCGCTTACTGCGATTGGATCACGCGCACCACCTTGCGGGAGCTCGGCTCCACGATGGCGATGCCGGCATCGGTCGATACGTAGCGGTAGCTGCGCACGGACGGAATATCCGTCACCACATCGCTCGGAAGCGTCTGCAACTCGACGTCGGCCGGCAGCGTCGCGCCGACGGTGACCCGCTCCTTCACGGTCACGGGCGAGGTCTTCTCCTTCACCACGTACTGGCGGATCGTGGTCTCCTGCGCCGGAGTGAAGGTGATCGAGCCTGTGGTGTCGGTCGTGGTGGTGGTGGTCGTGGTCTGCGCGAAGGCGGGCGCCGCGAACAGGGCGGCGGCGACGAAGATGGCTGTCTTCATGGCTGTCTCCTGTGACAAGAACCGAGCCGCCGCATGATCGGCCGGCGGCCGGAACGCGGACAAAACGGATCGGCGGCCCGCGGAGTTCCGGCAGCGCTTGCGAGCTTAGGCTCCGCCGGGTCAGGCCTGCTGGGCGTTGCGCCGTGTTCGGCCCGCTTGCTGGAAGGGCACGAAGGTCACGCCTTCCGCGAGCGCCGGATCCTGGGTGGTCACGTAGTCGAGGGCCTGGCGCACACCGCGTTCGGTATAGGGCTTGGCGATGCAGCCCTGGGCCCCGGCGCAATCCTCCGGGATCCGCTTGGCATTCGCGGTCATGAAGAGAACCGTGACGCCCAGCTCGCCCGTCAGGCGGCGGGCGACGTCGACGCCGGTCGGTCCGTCGGCGAGATGGATGTCGACGAAGGCAAGGTCGGGCTGCTGGGCCTCGGCGAGGGACACGGCCTCATCGGAAGAAGCCGCGATTCCGATCACTTCATGGCCCGTATCCTGCAGCAGGCTTTCGAGTTCCAAGGCGATCAGGATCTCGTCCTCGACGACGAGGATGCGGAGGTTTTTCTCGGAACTCAAAACTGTGCCTCCTCTGCGTCCAGGGGCATGGTGATCACGGCCCGGGTGCCCGGCCGGGCATCGCTCCACTCGATCCGGGCCTTGAGCTGGCGGACGAGCATGTCGATGAGGGTTCTGCCGAAGCCCTGTTCCGAGGGCGCGGAGCCGGTGAGGCCGACCCCATCGTCCTCGATGAGAATGCTGAGCTGGCCATCCTGTTTCGTGACGGCGATCAGCAGCCGGCCCCGACGATGGTCCGGGTAGGCATGCTTGCAGGCGTTGCTCACCACTTCGTTGATGAGAAGCGCGAGGGGGGCGGCCTTCGCGGCCGAGACCGCGACCGGCTCCACGCTGAGCTCCAGCTTGACCTGATCCGGCGGCAGCACGGTGATGAGGTCGGTCGTGAGGTCGCTCAGAAATTCGGCGAGATCGAAGCGGCTCACGTCCCCGACCGAATACATGAGCCGGTGCACGGTCGAGAGCGCATTGATGCGCTCCGCCAGGTTGTGCAGCACCCGCTGCGCCTGCTCGTCCTCGAGGCGCCGCGCCTTCAGGAGCACGAGGGAGGCGATCACCTGGAGGTTGTTCTTGACCCGGTGGTCGACCTCGTGGAGCAGGGCCGTCTTCTGATCGAGCGCCGCCTGCAGGTCGCGGGTGCGGCGGGAGACCTGCTCCTCGAGCAGAAACTTCGCCCGGCTCAGCTCCTGCTCGGCCTGCTTCTTCTCGCTGATGTCGAACTGGGAGGCAAAGTAATACAGGAGCTCCTGCGCTTCGTTGCGCACGGGGCTGATCACCAGCGCGTTCCAGAAGCGGGTCCCGTCCTTGCGGTAGTTCAGGATCTCGGTCTCGACCGACTCCCCGGCCGCGAGGGTGTCCCGGATCTCGGCGACGGTGCCGCGATCCGTGTCGGGCCCCTGAAGGAAACGGCAATTGCGGCCGATCACCTCTGACGAGGCATAGCCGGTGAGGGTCGTGAATGCGTCGTTCACGAAGACGATCGGGTTGTCGTCCTGGCGGGGATCGGTGATCAGCATCGGCATGCGCGTGGCGCGGAAAGCCGCAATGAACGGGTTGCCGAAACCCAGCTCCACCTCACGCAAGGACCCGAGGTCCCGCGGTCGCGACTCCACCGACATGCCGAGCCCTGTCACTACGCAAGCACAATACCGTCCCGACCGCGGCAGGTTCGGCAAAAGCGGGCGCCCAGGCGGTCGCGAGCCGGGCCCATCGGTGCCGTGCTGCAGATCCGCATGATCGTCCCCTTCGGTGCCGCCCTTGAGGGCGCCGGCCGTAAGGGGCACCCCGAGCTGTTGTCGTACGATTTCGATCAACGCCGCCGGGCCCGCCTGGTTCCCGCGCGACCTGACGAAAGAGGCCATACGAGAATCATGCAACACTATCGCATGATGACCAATCCGGCTAAGCTCCGCCAGGTTGTGGGGGAACGGCATCCGAATGGTTACGCGTGTGGCGACCGTCGCCTTTGAGGGAATCGAGGCGCACAGCGTCGACGTGCAGGTGCAGATCGCCCTCGGCAATGTGGGCTTCACGGTGGTCGGCCTGCCCGACAAGGCGGTCGCGGAGTCCCGGGAGCGGGTGCGCTCGGCCCTCATCGCCTCCGGTCTCGCCTTGCCCGCCAAGCGCATCACCGTGAACCTCGCCCCCGCCGACCTGCCCAAGGAGGGCAGCCATTACGACCTGCCCATCGCCCTCGGCGTCATGGCGGCGATCGGCGCGATCCCGGCGGATGCGCTGGCGGGCTTCACGGTCCTGGGCGAACTCGCCCTCGACGGATCCATCACCTCGGTCGCCGGCGTGCTGCCGGCCGCCATAGCCGCGAACGGCCGAGGCCACGGGCTCATTTGCCCGGCGGCCTGTGGCCCGGAGGCAGCCTGGGCGAGCGGCGACATGGAGGTCCTGGCGCCCCGCTCCCTCATTCAGCTCGCAAACCATTTCAAGGGCACGCAGGTCATGAGCCGACCGGAGCCGGCGATCGCGCCGGCGCTGGGCGCCCTGCCGGACCTGAGGGACATCAAGGGCCAGGAGAGCGCGAAGCGCACCCTGGAGATCGCGGCGGCGGGCGGCCACAATCTCCTGATGAACGGCCCTCCCGGGGCCGGGAAGTCCATGCTCGCCCAGCGCCTGCCCTCCATTCTTCCGCCCCTCGCGCCACGGGAATTGCTGGAGGTCTCCATGGTCCAGTCGGTAGCCGGCCACCTTGCGGCGGGCGCCCTGTCCAATCGCCGTCCGTTCCGGGCGCCTCACCACTCGGCCTCCATGGCGGCGCTCGTGGGCGGCGGCCTCCACGCCCGCCCGGGCGAGGTGTCCCTCGCCCACCATGGGGTGCTGTTTCTCGACGAACTGCCGGAATTTCAGCCGCAGGCGCTCGACTCCCTGCGCCAGCCGCTGGAGACGGGCGAGGTGCTGATCGCGCGGGCGAACCACCGGGTCACCTACCCGGCCCGGTTTCAGCTCGTGGCCGCCATGAACCCCTGTCGCTGCGGGCAGGCGACGGAGCCCGGCTATGTGTGCCGCCGCCAGCCGAACGAGCGCTGCATGGCGCAATACCAAGCCCGGCTCTCCGGCCCGCTCCTCGACCGCATCGACCTCATCATCGAGGTTCCGGCCGTCACGGCGGCCGACCTCATCCTGCCCCCGCCAACGGAGGGGTCCGCCGAAACCGGGCGGCGGGTCGCGGCCGCCCGGGAGTTGCAGGCACGGCGCTATGCGGCGCTCGGGCTCAACGGCGTTGGCACCAACGCCGCGTGCCCGGCGCCGCTCCTGGAGGAAGTCGCCCAGCCCGACGCGGACGGGCTGTCCCTCATCCGTGACGCGGCCGAGGCCATGCGCCTGTCGGCCCGGGGTTTTCACAGGGTCCTCAAGGTCGCGCGGACTCTCGCCGATCTCGACGGCGAGGAGCGGGTGCGGCGCATCCACATCGCCGAGGCGCTCTCCTACCGCGCCGCGACGGACCGCAGGCCTGCCGCGGCCTGACCGCGTGGTAAAGGCCCTGTCACCGGGAGGTCACCAAATCCCGCGGCCGCCGCTCACGCAGCGGCAACCCCGTTTTTCAATGGCGTCTTCAGAGGTTTAGTCGATCCTACGCCCAAGAATGGAGGCAGGGGCTCGATGACGCTCTGGGGCATGACGATCAACGCCGGCGCGTGGCTTGCGCCTGTGACGGCCGTGGCGGCGATGGCCTCGCTCGCGGCTCTCGTGCTCCTGCGCGATCACCTGCGCCTCGAGCGTCATACCCTCGCCCTCGAACGCGAGGTGGCGCGGCTCAAGGAAGCCGCGCGACTGATGAGTGAGGCAAGCCACGCCGCCCAAGGCCTGGTTGGCGCGGCGCCGGATGCTCCTCCGGTTCCGCGTAGGGCGCCGACGCTGGTGGATACCCGTGTCGAACCAATGCCGATCCAGGAGACGCCAAGGCCGACCCAATCCGGGCCGACTCGGATCCTCCTCGCCGAGGACGACGACGTGAACGCGCTCTTTGCCGTGCAGGCGCTCAAGCGGACCGGCGCGCTCGTCGACTGGGTGCCCGACGGGGAGGCGGCTTACGAGGCGATCCTCGCGTCGTTTGCCGGCAAAGGCCCCACCTATCACGCGGTGCTCATGGATCTGAGGATGCCGCGTCTCGACGGCATCGAGGCAACCCGGCAGATCAGGCGCCTGGAAGCCGCCCTGCAGCGGCCCGAGCCCCTGCGCATCATCGCGGTCACCGCCACCACCATGCGCCGGGACCGGCAGGAGGCCGAACGCGCGGGCATCGACGTGTTCCTCGCCAAACCCTATGCGCCCGAAGCCCTCGCGGGACTTCTCGCGCCGGAGGCGGCGCCCCTGGCGCAGGCGTCCTAGCAGACGGACCGCAGCCCTTGCCCTCCTCTTGAAAAGCGCAGCTCCTCCTCTGAAATGGAGTGTCACAATACCGTCCGACGTTTATGATGATGTGTCGGCAAAAGGCGGGCCGGGCCAGCCGCCCAACGGGGTTCCTATGACGTCGTCGATCATGCGTGGGCAGACCTCTCCGTCGGGATTGGGCGCGGACGGCCTCGGCTCGGTCATCCGGCTCTTGCCGGGCGTCGACCGTCCCGTTCGCGACCATGGCGGCCTCGACCCGGTGCTCGGCCGCATCGGCTCCCTGGAAGTGCGCCTCGCCACCACGGCCAAGGAGATCCGGCGCGCCCAGCGCCTGCGCTTCAAGGTGTTCTACGAGGAGATGTCGGCGGCGCCGAACGCCACGTCGCTCTTCTCGCGCCGGGACGTGGACGAATACGACGCCCTTTGCGACCACCTCCTCGTTCTCGACCACGACGTGAAGCCGAAGCCCTTCCGCCCGGCGAAGCCCAAGGTGGTCGGCACCTACCGGGTGCTGCGCCAGGACGTGGCGGACCGGTCCATCGGCTTCTACACGGCCGGCGAATACGACATCGCGCCGCTGATCGAAGCCAATCCTGGCCTGCGCTTTCTGGAGCTCGGGCGCTCCTGCGTGCTGAAGCCCTACCGCAACAAGCGGACGGTGGAGCTCCTCTGGCACGGGATCTGGACCTACGTGCTGCACCACCGCGTCGATGTGATGTTCGGCTGCGCCAGCCTCGAAGGCACCGATCCGCGCCGGCTCGCGCTGCCCTTGAGCTTCCTGCACCACCATGCCCGCGCGCCCGAGCGCTGGCGGGCCCGGGCGGTCAACGAGCGCTATACGCCCATGGACCTCCTGGCCAAGGAGGCTGTCGATCCCAAGGCCGCGCTCCATGCGCTGCCACCTCTCCTGAAGGGCTATCTGCGGCTCGGCGCCACCTTCGGCGACGGCGCCGTGGTCGACCGCCAGTTCGGCACGACGGACGTGCTGGTGGTCCTGCCGGTCTCGGCGATCAACCCGCGCTACATCGACCATTTCGGTCCGACGGCGAACCGGCACGCAGCGTGAGCGACCGGGCGAGCCGGCGCGCAGCCTGAACTATCCGGCACCCCCACCGGACGCGAACAGCGCCCGCAATCCGTCCCGGTATGTCGGGTAGCGCAGGCGCACGCCGAGCTCCTCTTTGATCAGCCCGTTCGCGATGCGGCGGTTGTCGCTATAGAAGCTCAGCGCCATCGGGCTCAGCTCCGCCTCCTCGAAGGGAATTGCGGGAGGCGGCGCCCGGCCCATCAGCTCGGCCGCGTAGGCCACCACGTCCTGCGGCGGTGCCGGCTCGTCGTCGGCCACATTGTAAATCCCACCGTGCCGCGGCCGGTCGATGGAGGCGGCGAGCACCGCCGCGATGTCCTCCACATGGATCCGGTTGAACACCTGACCCGGCTTGACGATGCGCCGGGCGCTCCCGTCGGCGAGGTTGCGCAGGGGATTGCGTCCCGGCCCGTAGATGCCCGCGAGGCGAAAGAGATGAACCGGGCGCCCGCTCGCCTCGCCCCAGCGCAGCCATTCCCGCTCCACCGCCACCCGCTGGCGCGAGCGTCCGCGCCCCGGATCGAGAGCGGCGGTCTCATCCACCCAGGCGCCCTGCCGGTCGCCATAGACCCCAACCGTGGAGAGGTAACCGAGCCAGCGCAGGCGGGGCGCCGCCGCGAGCGCATCCGCGAACCGCGCCAGCACCGGATCGCCGCCCTGCGGTCCGGGCGGCACCGAGACCAGAACCGCGTCGGCCCCCGCTACATCCTCCACAAGGGCAGGATCGAAGCCCTCCTCCGAGAGGAGCCGCGTTGCGATCCCCTCTCCGGCAAGGCGCCCGGCCTTCTCCGGGCTGCGCACGGTGCCCGCAACGGCCGAGAATCGCGAACGCTCGGCCCGCACGAAAGCTTGGGCCGTATAGCCGAGGCCGAAGACGAGCAGCCTCACGCGGCGTCCTCGACGAATGCGCCGAGCGCGCTCTGCCATTCGCTCCGCACGGCGTCGTCGGTTTCGTGTCCCGCATGGCGGGCCGCAAGCGCCGCCAGGGCCTTCGGAGGCGCAAGACGCGCGAGCGCCCAGACCGCCATGGCCCGCACGAGGGGCGATGGATCGTCGAGCAGACGCTCGGCCTCGGGGGCGAGCGCCGGATCCCCGGAATTGCCGATGGCGATCAGAACGTTGCGCACGAACCGATCGCGCCCCGTGCGCTTGATGGGCGTCCCAGCGAAGCGCTCGCGAAAAGCGGGATCGTCGAGCCGGGAGAGGTCGGCGAGGGGCAAGGCCGCCAGATCGTCGCGCTGCTTCAGCCGGGCCTCGCGCCCGGCTTGGGCGAACTTGTTCCAGGGGCAGACCGCAAGGCAGTCGTCGCAGCCGAAGACCCGGTTGCCGATGCCGGGCCGCAAGCCCGCCGGAATGTGCCCCTTATGCTCGATGGTGAGATACGAGATGCAGCGGCGGGCATCGAGCTGGTAGGGCGCCGGAAAGGCGTTCGTCGGGCAGATGTCGAGGCAGCGGCGGCAGGAGCCGCAATGATCCTGCTCGGGATCGTCCGGCGGCAGCGCCGCAGTGGTGAAGATCGCGCCGAGGAACAGCCAATTGCCGAAGGCGCGGGAGACCACGACCGTGTGCTTGCCCTGCCAGCCGAGCCCCGCCGCCTGAGCGAGCGGCTTTTCCATTACGGGGGCCGTGTCCACGAACACCTTGACGTCCGAGCCGCCGCGGGCGGCGAGGAAGCCCGCCGCCTCCTTGAGCTTGCCCTTGATCACGTCGTGGTAGTCGCGGTTGCGGGCATAGACCGAGATGGAGGCGCGGTCCTTGAGGGCGAGCGTGGCGAGGGGGTCGGTCTCCGGGGCGTAGTTGAGGCCGAGCAGCACGATGCTGCGCACCTCGGGCCAGAGCCGCTCCGGCGCGCTGCGGCGCTCGGCCGTTTCCGCCATCCACTCCATGGAGCCGTGGTGCCCTTGAGCGAGCCAGGCCTTGAGGCGTTCGGGAGCTTCCGGCATCGCGTCCGGGCCTGTGACGCGCACGAGGTCGAAACCGAGCGCCCGGGCCCGCTCGATGAGCGCGGCCTTGAGAGCCCCGCCCTCTAGAAGTCCAGGTCCGCGTAGTGGCCGGCCGGGGCCATGCCCGGCACCCGGTCCCCGAGGATCGCGCGAAAGGCCGGCCGGGATTTCACCCGGGCGTACCAATGCTTCGCCGTCTCGTCCTCGTCCCATGGCACATCGCCCAGGTAATCCGCCGCCGAAAGATGGGCGGCCGCCGCGAGATCCGCATAGGTCAGATGGTCGCCGGCGAGCCAATTTCGCGTGGCGATCAGATAGCCGATATATTTCAGATGGTAACGCACATTCGTGCGAGCCGCCCGGATCGCGTTCATGTCGGGGGAGCCGCCCCCGGCCTCCAGGGGCATGAAGCGCTTGTCGATCTTCTCGGTGACGAGATAGCCCGTCACCTCGTCGTGGAACTTGACGAGGAACCATTGGAGCAGGCGCCGGACCTCGATCCGCCCCTCGACGCTGGCCGGCAGGAGGCGCCGGTCGCCGAGGTCGAGGCCCCGGGTCTCGTCGAGATATTCCGCGATCACCGCCGCGCCGGGGATCACGAGCCCGCCCTCCTCCACGAGAACCGGCGTGGCGCCGGCGGGATTGAGCTCGAGGAAAGGCCGCCGCCGCTCCCACGGCTTCTCCTCGCGGGGCTCGACCTCGAGGCCCATCTCGGCCAGGACGAGGCGGACGAACCGCGAATGCGGGCAAAAGGAATAATGATGAAGGATGGCCATCAGCGCTTCAGACGCAAAACTCGCGACGACAATAAGGCCGCGCTTCGTTAACAGCGGGTAAGGATTGCATGCAGGTCATGCAGAAAACCTCTGCATTCAAAGGGGTTGCCGTGAGGCCCCGCCGCCCCACGCACGAGGGGCCGTGAGGTTGGCCTGCCCGTTTCAGGCGGCTCCGGCCCAGGCGCAACGGCCCCTGCCATGCCCCTTGCCTCGGTTTGCCTCCCTCTCTCGCTCCGATTCCAGGACGCCAAGAGGAGGCGTCCACCCAAAAATGCTCTAGAAGCGCCGGGCCGCTCGGCCGATTCGGGGAAGACGACCGCCATGACGCAACTGATCGAGGCCCTGCTTCTCGGGTTCATCGAGGGCCTGACGGAGTTCCTGCCGGTCTCCTCGACGGGTCACCTCCTCCTGGTGGGCCACTTCCTCGGCTTCGAATCCACCGGCAAGGCCTTCGAGGTCCTGGTGCAGCTCGGCGCGATCCTTGCGATCCTCTCGGTCTATTTCGGGCGGCTCTGGAGCATCGCGCTTGCCCTGCCCCGGGATCCGGCGGCGCGGCGCTTCGTGCTCGGCGTCCTCATCGCCTTCCTGCCGGCCGCCGCCATCGGCGCGGTGCTGCACGGCTTCATCAAGGAGGTGCTGTTCAACCCTTGGATCGTGTGCGTGACCCTCATCGCGGGCGGGCTGGTGCTCCTCGTCATCGAGGGGCTGCGCCTCGAGCCCCGCTACGACGACGCGACCCGCTTCCCGCTGCCCATGTACGCCAAGATCGGCTTTATCCAGTGCCTCGCCATGGTGCCGGGCGTGTCGCGCTCGGGGGCGACGATCGTCGGCGCGATGCTGCTCGGGGCTGAGAAGCGGGCTGCGGCCGAGTTCTCGTTCTTTCTCGCCATGCCCACCATGGCGGGCGCCTTCACCTACGACCTGCTCAAGAACTACAAGATCCTCTCCGCGAACGACGTGGCGCTCATCGTGGCCGGGTTCCTGGCGGCCTTCGTGTCCGCGCTGCTCGTGGTCCGCAGCCTTCTCGCCTACGTGTCGCGCCACGGCTACACCCCCTTCGCCTGGTGGCGGATCGTGGTGGGGGCTGCGGGCCTCGCGGGGCTCATCGTCTACGGCTGAGGGCACGCTTCCATGGATCGCCACACCGTCGTCGCCGTCGCCTTGAGCCTCACCGTCGCGGCCGCCGCCGTGCTGATCGGACTTCTTGCCGGAGCCGGCCTGTTCGACGCACGGCCCGCCGGAGCCGCTGCGGCGCCCGCCTGTTCGGAATGGACCGACGGCTGCGTGATCTGCGCCCGTACGGCACAAGGGATTGCCTGTTCGACGCCCGGAATCGCCTGCAGCCGCAGCCAGCAGCGCTGCCTCAGGCCCTGAGGCTCGGACGCTCGAACCGGGCGTCGCGCCCGCATCGCCTCAGGCGTCCGGGCCCGGTGTCTTGTCCGGAAACCCGCACAGATCGACGATCGGGCAGCGCCAGCATTCGGGCTTGCGCGCCTTGCAGATGTAGCGGCCGTGCAGGATCAGCCAATGGTGAGCGTGGAGCCGGAAGGGCTCCGGCATGATCGCCTCCAGGGCCTCCTGCGTGGCGAGCGGCTCCTTCGTCACCACGAGCGGAATGCGGTTCGCCACGCGGAAGATGTGGGTGTCCACGGCGATGCGGGGAATTCCGAACGCCATGTTGACCACGACGCTCGCCGTCTTGCGGCCGACCCCGGGCAGGGTCTCCAGGATCTCCACCGAAGCCGGCACCTCGCCCGCGAACTCGTTCACGAGTCGCTCGGACAGGGCGATCACGTTCTTCGCCTTCGTGTTGAAGAAGTTGATCGTCTTGATGTGCTCGCGCACGCCCTCGAGGCCGAGTTCCAGCATCGCCTCGGGCGTGTCCGCCACCTGGAACAGGCGGCGGGTCGCCTTGTTGACCCCCGCATCGGTGGCCTGGGCGGAGAGCACCACCGCGACCAGCAGGGTGTAGGGATTCACGTGCTCCAATTCGCCCTTGGGCTCGGGCTCCCGTTCCTGGAAACGCCGGAAGATGGTCTCCAGGGTTTCGGGCGGGACGGGCTTCGGACCGCGGGCGCGGCGGGCCGGACCCTTGGGGCTCGGCGCGGGCGGCTTTGCGGGGGCGGGACGGCTGCGACGGAGCGGCGGCTTCAGATCGGGCATGAGCGCGTTATAACCGGGCCGGGGAAGGCAGCAAGACGATGGCGGAGCCCGTGAACCGCGACGCGGAGACATCGGGGCCGAGCGGGGTGTGATCGGACGACGGAAGGCAGCAAGGCGATGGCGGAGCCGCATATGACCCACGACCAGCACGTCGAGCGACCCGTTTTCGCGGCCGTGATCCGGCCGCACCGGTCCCTTGGGCCGAGCGCGTTCCGAACCGTGATGACCCTGTGCTGCCTCGCCACGATCGTGGCGAGCATCCCCTTCCTCGTTCTCGGCTTCTGGCCGGTCGCGGGCTTCTTCGGGCTCGATTTTCTCGCCCTCTACATCGCCTTTCAGGTGAACTTCCGGGAGGGCCGCTCCTTCGAGGAGCTGGAACTGACCCCGATCCAGCTCCTGGTGCGTCGGGTGAACCCCCGCGGGGTCGCCCGGGAATGGCGCTTCAACCCCCTGTGGACCCGCCTCGACCGGCAGATCGACGACGAGTTCGGCCTGCAAAAGCTCGAAGTGACCTCCCGTGGCCAGAGCGTCGTCATCGCCCGGGACCTCTCCCCCGGCGAGCGCGAGAGCCTTGCCGAAGCCCTCGGTCAGGCGCTCTCGGACGTGAAGCGCGGGTACTGACGGGCAGCCGTCACGGGGTCAGGTGTCGCCCCTGCTCTGACGCCGGTCTGCCCCCGATCCAGGACCGTCCCGTTAAGCGGGCTATTAGCGGGCGGCCGCCACAGGAATCGGGTGTCGTCCCTCCCTGGACCGGCTAATCTGGCCGCAATCCAGGATCGTCCCATGCTGAACACCCTGCGCCAGACAATCACCGAGCCGGACAGCCTCGAGGCCCATGCCCCGCACGAGGATTACGAGCGGGTGCGCCGGATCATCGCCTACATCTCCGAGCGCTGGCGGGAGCAGCCGTCCCTGGAGGCGATCGCCGACCATGTGGGGCTCTCCACCACCCATGTGCACCACCTCTTCCGGCGCTGGTGCGGGCTCTCCCCGAAGGCCTTCCTCCAGGCCATCACCCTCGACAACGCCAAGGCGCTCCTCGCCTCCTCGGCCAGCGTGCTCGACGCCACCTACGAGCTCGGGCTCTCCGGGCCGGGGCGGCTGCACGACCTGTTCGTCACCCACGAGGCCATGACCCCTGGCGACTACAAGACGGGCGGCGCCGGGCTGACCCTGCGCTTCGGCTTCCATCCCTCACCCTTCGGGGAGGCGATCCTGGTTGCGACCGAGCGGGGGCTCGCTGGTCTGGGTTTCGTGGACGAGGGGGACCGGCCGGCGGCCCTCGCCGACATGACCCGCCGCTGGCCGCGGGCGGATTACGTGGAGGACGCCGCCGCGACCGCCCCCCTCGCGGCCCGGATCTTCGAGCCCGGCCGCTGGCAGGCGGAGCAGCCCCTGCGGGTGGTGCTCATCGGGACGGATTTCGAGGTTCGGGTCTGGCAGACCCTGCTGCGCATCCCCCTGGGGCGCGCCACCACCTATTCGGACATCGCGAACCGGATCGGCAATCCGAAGGCCTGCCGGGCCGTCGGGGCGGCGGTGGGCCGGAACCCGATTTCCTTCGTGGTCCCCTGTCACCGGGTCCTTGGCCGATCGGGGGCGCTGACGGGCTACCATTGGGGTCTCACCCGCAAGCAGGCGATTCTCGGCTGGGAAGCCGGGGCGCTGGGCACCTGACGCAGGCGGACATCCCTAGGCCGGGAGGCCCTCGAGGCTTGGCAGCCAGGGACCGGCCTCCCAGCGGGGCCAGGAATATGGCCGCCGGAAACACCTTCGTAACCTTGGCGGGATCTCCTTCGCCGCCTCATCGCTTGCGGCGCTCAAAAGCCCTTCTTATATGAGCCCCAGCACAGGGAACGGCCGAGTTGCGGGCGGGCTCTGGCGTTTCCAGTTCAACAATCAGCCATGGGCCGAGCTGCTGTTTTAGGGCTCGGCGGTCTGCTTAAACAGTGAGGGATCCCGCCATGGGTAAAGTGATCGGTATCGATCTCGGCACCACCAATTCCTGCGTCGCCGTCATGGAAGGCGCGCAACCCAAGGTCATCGAAAACGCGGAAGGCGCCCGGACGACCCCGTCCATCGTGGCCTTCACGGACGACGGCGAGCGCCTCGTCGGCCAGCCGGCCAAGCGCCAGGGCGTCACCAACCCCGAGCGCACCTTCTTCGCCATCAAGCGCCTGATCGGGCGCACCTTCGACGATCCCATGACCAAGAAGGACATGGGCCTCGTCCCCTACAAGATCGCCAAGGGCGGCAACAACGACGCCTGGGTCGAGGCGGACGGCAAGCAGATGTCGCCCTCGCAGATCTCCGCCTTCACGCTCCAGAAGATGAAGGAAACCGCGGAATCCTATCTCGGCCAGCCGGTGACGCAGGCCGTGATCACGGTTCCCGCCTACTTCAACGACGCCCAGCGCCAGGCCACCAAGGACGCGGGCAAGATCGCGGGCCTCGAGGTTCTGCGCATCATCAACGAGCCGACCGCGGCCGCGCTGGCCTACGGCCTCGACAAGAAGCAGTCCGGCACCATCGCGGTCTATGACCTGGGCGGCGGCACCTTCGACGTGTCGATCCTCGAGATCGGCGACGGCGTCTTCGAGGTGAAGTCCACCAACGGCGACACCTTCCTCGGCGGCGAGGACTTCGACATGCGCCTCGTCGAGTACCTGGCGGCGGAGTTCAAGAAGGAGCAGGGCATCGACCTGACGAAGGACAAGCTCGCCCTCCAGCGCCTGAAGGAAGCCGCGGAGAAGGCCAAGATCGAGCTGTCCTCCGCCTCCCAGACCGAGATCAACCTGCCCTACATCACGGCGGATGCCTCCGGTCCGAAGCACCTGGCGCTGAAGCTCTCGCGCGCCAAGTTCGAGCAGCTCGTAGACGACCTCGTCCAGAAGACCATCGAGCCCTGCCGCAAGGCCCTGAAGGACGCGGGCCTGTCGGCCGGCGAGATCTCGGAAGTGGTGCTGGTCGGCGGCATGACCCGCATGCCGAAGATCCAGGAGGTCGTGAAGGCCTTCTTCGGGAAGGAGCCCCACAAGGGCGTGAACCCCGACGAGGTGGTGGCCATCGGCGCCGCGATCCAGGCGGGCGTGCTCCAGGGTGACGTGAAGGACGTGCTCCTTCTCGACGTGACCCCGCTCTCCCTGGGCATCGAGACCCTGGGCGGCGTGTTCACGCGCCTCATCGACCGGAACACCACGATCCCGACGAAGAAGTCCCAGGTCTTCTCCACCGCGGAGGATAACCAGAACGCGGTCACGATCCGGGTCTTCCAGGGCGAGCGCGAAATGGCGGCGGACAACAAGCTGCTCGGCCAGTTCGACCTCATGGGCATCCCGCCCGCGCCCCGCGGCATGCCGCAGATCGAGGTCACCTTCGACATCGACGCGAACGGCATCGTGAATGTCACCGCGAAGGACAAGGCCACGGCCAAGGAGCAGCAGATCCGCATCCAGGCCTCGGGCGGCCTCTCCGACGCCGACATCGAGAAGATGGTGAAGGACGCGGAGACCCACGCGGCCGAGGACAAGAAGCGCCGCGAGCTCGTCGAGGCCCGCAACCAGGGCGAAAGCCTCGTCCACGCCACCGAGAAGTCGATGAAGGAATACGGCGACAAGGTTGGCGAGGGCGACCGCCAGGGCATCGAGACCGCCATCGACGCGCTGCGCCAGGCGCTCGCCGGCGAGGATGCCGAGACCATCAAGGCCCGCACCACGGACCTGATGCAGGCCTCCATGAAGCTCGGCGAGGCCATGTACGCGGCCCAGCAGGATGGGGCCGAGGCCGGTGATGCCGGCGCCGACGACGAGAAGAAGGACGACGTCATCGACGCCGACTTCCAGGAAGTCGACGAGGGCGACAAGAAAAAGCGGGCCTAGGACCTCGCGAATAGGATGGCCGGGCTTGACCCGGCCATCTCGTTCCGGGAGGCCTGCCCTCCCGGGGCCGCATCCGGGCGAGGACGCCCGGTGGGGCGTGGATCAGGGGCTGAACCGACTATGGCCGAGCACACGTTCTTTGACGTTAAAGCGAACCTTCGACGCCCGCACCCATCTTGGGCCCGTTCGGCGCGTCCCGATGTCTTGAAGGCGAGCTGAGCGATGTCCAAACGCGACTATTACGAGGTCTTGGGCGTCGCCAAGACCGCGACCGAGGCGGAGATGAAATCCGCCTTCCGCAAGCTCGCCATGCAGTACCACCCGGACAAGAACCCGGGGAATGCGGAAGCCGAGATCAAGTTCAAGGAAATCAACGAGGCCTACCAGACCCTCTCGGACGCGCAGAAGCGCGCGGCCTATGACCGGTTCGGCCATGCGGCCTTCGCCAATGACGGCGCCGGCGGCCCAGGCTTCGACAACAACTTCTCCGACTTCATGTCGGACATCTTCGACAACTTCTTCGGCGATGCGCGCGGGCGCCAGCGGAGCTCGGGCGGCCGCGAGCGCGGCGCCGACATGCGCTACAACCTCGAGATCTCCCTCGAGGAGGCGTTTACCGGCAAGAACGCCACCTTGAAGATCCCGACCTCGGTCACCTGTGAGGTTTGCACCGGCACGGGCGCCAAGGCGGGCTCGAAGCCCAAGGCCTGCCCGACCTGCGGCGGCTACGGCCGGGTGCGGGCGACGCAGGGCTTCTTCTCCATCGAGCGCACCTGCCCCAATTGCCACGGGCGCGGCGAGATCATCGACGATCCCTGCGGCGGCTGCGGCGGCGCGGGACGGATCACCAAGGAGCGCACGCTCTCCGTCAACGTCCCCTCCGGCGTCGAGGACGGCACGCGCATCCGCCTCACGGGCGAGGGCGAGGCGGGCCTGCGCGGCGGTCCTGCGGGCGACCTCTACATCTTCCTCTCGCTCAAGCCCCACACCTTCTTCCAGCGCGATGGGGCGGATCTCTTCTGCCGCGTGCCGATCTCCATGGTGACGGCGGCCCTCGGCGGCGAGGTGACGGTGCCGACCATCGACGGTTCGGACGCCAAGGTGAAGGTTCCGGAGGGCACGCAGTCGGGCAAGCAGTTCCGCCTGAAGAGCAAGGGCATGCCCGTGCTGCGCTCGCGGGATACGGGCGATCTCTACATCCAGGTGGTGGTGGAAACGCCCCAGAACCTGACGAAGCGCCAGCGCGAGCTTCTCATGGAGTTCGATGGCGAGTGCTCGAAGGATACCCATCCCGAAAGCTCCGGCTTCTTCTCGCGGGTGCGGGAATTCTTCGACGGCCTCGGTGGCGCAAGCTGACCTGCCGTCCTCCATCCTTCCCCATGCGGTCCGTGAGCACGCCCGCTTGACCGCATGGGTTTGGCGCGGGAAACCTTGCGGCGGCTTTGCCGCTCCCGAGGATTTTATGGAGCCCCTCGTGGATCAAGTGACCTTGACCATCGTTATCGAAGGGCTTTAACCGAGCGAGCATTCGCCTGAGGGGTTTGATCGTGTTGCAGTCGTCCCAGCGGTCCACGGCTCGTAAGACTCCCCTTGAGGAGCGCTTCGAGGACGAGACCCGGTTTCTACGCTCCTGGCTCGAGAGCCCGCTCCTCACCGGCGCCGTCACCCCCTCCGGCAAGATGCTCGCCCGGACCATGGCGTCCTACGTGGACCCCCGGCTCCCCGGCCCCGTCATCGAGCTCGGCCCCGGCACCGGTCCCGTCACCGATGCCCTGATCCGCCGGGGCATCGCCCAGGACCGCCTCGTCCTCGTCGAGTACAACCCCGAATTCTGCAAGCTCCTGAAGCGCCGCTTCCCGAAGGCAACCATCGTCCAGGGCGACGCCTACGACCTCGGCGAGACCCTGGCGGGCGTGGTGGCCGAGCCGGCCGCGGCGACGGTCTCGAGCCTGCCGCTCTTCACCAAGCCCATGGAAACGCGCCTCGACCTGCTGGCCACGGCTCAGAACGCCATGCATCCGAACGCGCCCTTCATCCAGTTCACCTACGCGATGGTGCCCCCGCTCCCGGCCCGCTCGGAGAGCTACACGGCGCGCTCGTCAAACCGCGTCTGGCTCAACCTGCCGCCGGCGCGGGTGTGGGTCTATCGCAGGGCGAAGTGAGCGCCGCGATGGCATCCGCCAGCGCGTCGCCCGCCGATCCCCGCGACCGCCTGATCATCGCCCTCGACCTCCCCTCCGTCGCGCAGGCGCGCTCGCTCGTCGAGCGGATCGGCGAGGCGGGCGCGTTCTATAAGATCGGGTATCAGCTCGGCTACGCGGGCGGCCTCGCCTTTGCCGAGGAATTGATCGGGCAGGGCAAGCAGGTCTTTCTCGATCTCAAGCTCCACGATATCGGCAACACCGTGGAAGAGGGCGTTCGCTCGGTTGCCAGGATCGGCGCCAGCCTGCTGACGGTCCATGCCTACCCGCAGACCATGCGGGCTGCCGTGCGCGGCAAGGCGGGCTCGGGCCTTCGCATCCTCGCCGTTACGGTGCTGACCTCCTACGACGACGCGGATCTCGCGGATGCGGGCTTCTCCTTGAACGCGGCCGAACTCGTGGCGCGCCGCGCCGCGCAGGCGCGGGATCTGGGGATCGACGGCATCGTCTGCGCTCCCACCGAAGCCGCGGAGGTGCGCCGGCTCGTGGGGCCGGACAGGCTCATCGTGACCCCGGGCGTGCGCCCGGCGGGAGCGGCGGCGGGCGACCAGAAGCGCATCATGACCCCGCGCGAGGCCATCGGGGCCGGCGCCTCCCATCTCGTGGTCGGGCGGCCGATCACCGGCGCCGCCGATCCCCGGGCCGTGGCCGAGGCAATCGCCGAGGAGATCCGCGCTGCATCGTGACGGCGCGTTGCCGCTTGACGGAATGCCGAAGCTCGCGTTCCGTGCGCCCGATACTGAGGGAGCACCGGATGCCTAAAGGCTACATCATCGCCCGCGTTACCGTCACGAACCCGGACGCCTATGCGGAATACGCCAAGGGCGCGACCGAGGCGATCCGCCAGTACGGGGGCCGGCCGCTCGTGCGCGGCGGCGCTCACGAGGCGCTCGAAGGCGAGGCCCGGCCGCGCAACGTGGTGATCGAATTCGACAGTGTCGAGCAGGCCAAGCGCTATTACCACTCGGCCGAGTATCAGGCCGCCAAGGCGAAGCGCGACGGCGCCTGCGAGGCGGAGTTCGTGCTGGTCGAGGGAGCCGCGTGATGCCGAAGGGCTATTGGATCGCCCGGGTCGATGTGAGCGACCCCGAAGCCTACAAGGCCTATGTGGCCGCGAACGGCGTCGCCTTCGCCAAGTACGGCGCGCGCTTTCTGGTGCGGGCCGGCGCGTTCGAGAACCCCGAGGGCACCAGCCGGAGCCGCAACGTGGTGATCGAGTTCCCGACCTACGAGGCCGCCCTCGCCTGCTGGAACTCCCCCGAATACAAGGACGCCGTGGAGAAGCGCCTCGGCCATGCCGAGGTCGACATGGTGATCATCGAGGGCTACGAGGGCCCGCAGCCGGGGTGACGCCTCAAACGGGCGTGACGATCCGGGCGCCGCAGGCCGAGGAACTGTCGGCTTTGCCCGCCATCGAGGCGGATGCGGCCCTCGCCTTCGGGCAAGCGGGCTTTCCCTGGTACGCCGCCGGCGAGGGGCTCTCGCGCTCCGCCATCGCGGCGAGCCATGCGGCGGGCCTTCTTTGGGCGGCATTCGATGAGGCCGATCCGGTCGGCTTTATCGCGGCCACCATGGCGGATGCGAACCTGCATGTGCTGGAGCTGTCGGTGCGGCGCTCCCACCAGCGCCGGGGCATCGGCCGCGCGCTGCTGGAGCGAGCCATCGATCGCGGGCGCTGGACCTACTCCCCGGCCGTGACCCTGACGACGGACGAGGCGGTGCCCTTCAACGCGCCGTTCTATCGCAGCCTCGGCTTCGTGCGGCTGGCGGAGGGGCGCCTGCCCCCGGATCTCGCCGCCATCCTCGCCCATGAGCGGCAGGTGCTCGATCCGCGCGCTCGGCGGATCGCCATGGCGAAGGTGCTCTAGCGGTCAGGCTCTCACCTTTGCAGGAGGCGGGGGAGCCGCTATATCGCGCCGGAACCCAAAGGGCTGCCGCAGCGATCATGGCAAGCGGCCCCATCGCGCCGGGATCAAGGGAGACGGGCATGTCGGAGATGCGGCTCGTGGTGGTGGGCGCGGCCGGGCGCATGGGGCGCATGCTGGTCAAGACCGTCGCCGACATGCCGGGATGCCGTCTCGTCGGCGCCATCGAGCGCCCGGGCTCCCCGGCCCTTGGACAGGATGCAGGGCTTCTGGCCGGCAGCGGGCAGAGCGGCGTCCCGATTACCGACGATCCTCTTCCGGTCTTCGCCGCGGCGGATGGCGTGCTCGACTTCACGAGCCCGGCTTCGAGCGTGGACTTTGCGGCTCTCGCGGCCCAGGCCCGCATCGTGCACGTGGTCGGCACCACGGGTCTTCAGGAAACGGATTTTGCGAAGCTCGAGGCTGCGGCGCGCCATGCGCGCATCGTGCAGTCCGGCAACATGTCGCTTGGCGTCAACCTGCTCGCCACCCTCGTGCGCAAGGTGGCGGCGACGCTCGGCGAGGATTTCGACATCGAGATCGTCGAGATGCATCACCGCATGAAGGTGGATGCGCCCTCGGGCACCGCCCTCCTCCTCGGCGAGGCGGCGGCGGCGGGCCGGGGCGTGTCGCTGAAGGAGCGCTCGGTGCGCGCCCGCGACGGTCAGACCGGCGAGCGGGTCCCGGGCGATATCGGCTTTGCGACCCTGCGCGGCGGCTCCGTGATCGGCGAGCACAACGTGGTCTTCGCCGGCCCCGGCGAGCGCATCGAACTCGTTCACAAGGCCGAGGACCGCGGCCTGTTCGCCCGCGGCGCCGTGAAGGCGGCGCTCTGGGCCTTCGACAAGAAGCCCGGCTACTACACGATGAACGATGTGCTAGGCCTCACCTGAAGCCTTGCTCCCGCTCACTTCCCTCAAACCGATCGGAGACCGTCCCGCATGAACCGCCTTCTCGTGCTTGCCCGCCACGGCCAGAGTGAATGGAACCTCAAGAACCTGTTCACCGGTTGGCGCGATCCCGGTCTGACGGATCTCGGCGTCGAGGAGGCCCGCCGCGCCGGACAGCGGCTGAAGGCCATGGGCGTCCAGTTCGACATCGCCTTCACCTCGGACCTCTCGCGCGCGCAGCGCACCTGCTCGCTGATCCTGGAGGAGATCGGCCAGCCCAGCCTCACCACGATCCGCGATCAGGCCTTGAACGAGCGCGATTACGGGGATCTGGCGGGGCTCAACAAGGACGACGCCCGCGCCAAGTGGGGCGAGGAGCAGGTCCATCTGTGGCGCCGCTCCTACGATGTGCCCCCGCCCGGCGGCGAGAGCCTCAAGGACACGGTGGCCCGCGTGCTGCCCTACTACATGCGCGAGATCCTGCCGCGCGTGATGCGGGGCGAGCGCGTGCTGGTGGCCGCCCACGGCAATTCGCTGCGCGCCCTCGTGATGGTGCTCGACCGATTGGACGCCTCCACGATCCCGTCCATGGAGCTCGCGACCGGCATTCCGCTCGTCTATCAGGTCAACGCGGACACGACGGTGGCCGACAAGAAGGTGCTGGAGGGCTGAGAAGCCCATGACCGCCCTCACCCTCGCGCCTGGCCTCGTCTACCACCCGGACTATTTCGACCGGGCGGCGCAGGAGCGGCTGCTGGAGGAGGTCCGTGATCTCACCCGCGCCGCGCCCCTCTTCACGCCGCGCATGCCGCGCACGGGAAAACCCTTCTCGGTTCGGATGACGAATGGGGGGCCGCTCGGCTGGGTGTCGGACGAGCGTGGCTACCGCTACCAGCCCGAGCATCCGGCTACGGGGCGGCCTTGGCCACCCGTGCCGCCGACGGCGCTCGCGGCCTGGGAGGCTCTGAGCGGCTTTCCCCACCCGCCCGATGCCTGTCTCGTGAACTTTTACGAGGACACCGCTCGGATGGGAATGCACCAGGACCGGGACGAGGAGGAATTCTCCGCGCCCGTGGTGTCGCTCTCGCTCGGGGCGATGGCCGTGTTCCGCTTTGGCGGGCTCGACCGCAAGGACCCGACCCGCTCCGTCAAGCTGCGCTCGGGCGACGCCATCCTGTTCGGTGGCCCGGCGCGGCTGATCTTTCACGGGATCGACAGGCTTCTGCCGGGATCGTCCGACCTGTTGCCGGAGGGCGGGCGGCTCAACCTCACCCTTCGCAAGGTCACGCGGGTCCAGGGACCTGGAGAGGGCGTCTGAACCTCGCCTTTCGCACGGGCGGACCAGCGTCAGCCGTTCGCCGGCGCCTCGGTGGTGTCGGCCTTCGGAGCCTCCTTGGGGCCGCCCTTGGCGACGCCGACGAGAGCCGGACGCAGCACGCGCTCGCCGATCACGTAACCGGACTGCACCACCTGAACCACCGTTCCCGCGGGCACGTCCGGGTTCGGCACCTCGAACATGGCCTGGTGGAGGTTGGGGTCGAACTTCTGGCCGTGCGGATCGAGGCGCTTCACCCCGTGGCGTTCCAGGGTCTTGAGGAGATCGCGCTCGGTGAGGTCGATGCCCTCGAGCAGCCCCTTGAAGGAGCCCTCGGCGCTCGCCTGCGCTTCCGCCGGCACGCTCTCGATGGCGCGGCGCACGTTGTCGGCCACGTTCAGCATGTCCCGGGCGAAGTTCGTCACCGCATAGGAACGGGCGTCCGCCACCTCGCGCTCCGTGCGCCGGCGCAGGTTCTCCATGTCGGCCAGGGTCCGCAGGAGCTTATCCTTGAGGTCCATCTTCTCGGCCTCGAGCACCGCGATGGGATCGAGCGCCGCGTCGTTCGCGGGCTCGGCCGTGCGGGCGTCGCCGTTCGGAGCGGCCTGCGGGGTGTCCGGGGACGTGGCTTGGTTTTCCGTATCGCTTGGCATGTCATCAGCTTGTGCTGGGGAAAGGGTCGGGGCTCATATCAGGTGGCCGGCGCCACAAATCAAGCGCTCGTGAACGGCCGATCAGGCGCCGCTGCGCTGCTCCGCCTCCTTCCCTGCCGCATTGAGCACTTCAGGCGCTCAAGCGCTGCGCCGCTGCCCCGCTTCAGTCCCGTCGCGCTCGAACACGTCGAGCAAGGTGCGCCGGATGGCGGCCTGGCGGCCCGGATGGGTAACTTTCGTGCCCGTGAGATCGGTCACGTAGAACACGTCGACGGCCTTCTCGCCGAAGGTGGCGATATGGGCGGAGGCGATGTTGAGGTTGAGCTTTCCGAGCGCGGTTGTGAGGTCGTAGAGAAGCCCCGGCCGGTCGAGCCCCGATACCTCGATCACCGTCTGGCGGTTCGACAGGGCATTGTCGATGGAGACCTCCGGGACCACGTGGAAGGTTTTTGAGGGCTCCTTGGACGGCCGCTTGCCGTCCACGAGGTCCGCGATCTTCACCTCGCCCTTCAGCGCCCGCTCGATGGCGGTGGCCACCCGCTCGGCCCGGCGCAGCTCGTCCTCGTCCCGGTCGAAGGCGCGGGAGATGAAGATCGTATCGAGGGCCATGCCGTCCGAGGTGGTGAAGATCTGCGCGTCCACGATGTTGCCGCCGGACGCCGCGCAGGCACCGGTGACGATGGCGAGAAGACGCGGATGGTCGGGGGAGAGCACGGTGAGTTCCGTGACGCCGCGGAACTGATCCGTCTCCGTCGCGGTCGCGACCGTGCGGCCGGCCTCCTCGGCGGCGCGCACGAAGCGGGCATGCTTCACCCGCCGGGCCAGCTCCACCTTCATCCAGTAGGCCGGGTAATGGCGGGCCGCGTAGGCCTCGACGGTTTCGGGCGCCCAATCGGCGAGTTCCACCCGCAGCCGCTCCTGGGCAAGTCGCACCCGGTCCGAGCGGGCAAGCTCCGCGGCCCCGCCGCCCAAAGCCACTTCGGTCTCCGCATAGAGCGTGCGAAGCAACTCGCCCTTCCACCCGGTCCAGACGCCGGGTCCCACCGCCTTGATGTCCGCGATGGTGAGGACGAGAAGGAGCTTCAGGCGCTCCATGGTCTGCACGATTTCGGCAAAGCTCTTGATCGTGGAGGGATCGGACAGATCGCGGCTCTGCGCCGTGGTCGACATGAGCAGGTGGTGCTCGATGAGCCAGGCCACCGTCTCGGTCTCGGCCGCATCGAGCCCAAGCCGTGGGCCGACCTTGCGCGCGATGGCGGCGCCCGCCTCGGAATGGTCTTCCGGCCGGCCCTTGGCGATGTCGTGGAGGAAGAGCGCCACGTAAAGAGCGCGCCGGTTCTGGATCGAGTGGAAGATGCGGTTGGCGAGCGGGTGCTCGCTGCCGAGCCGTCCCGCCTCGATCTCGGCAAGGACGCCGATGGAGCGGATGAGGTGCTCGTCCACCGTGTAGTGGTGGTACATGTTGAACTGCATCATCGCCACGATGCGCCCGAAATCCGGGATGAAGCGACCGAGCACGCCCGTCTCGTTCATGCGCCGCAGGACCACCTCCGGCGCATTTTTCGAAATGAGGATGTCGAGGAAAAGAGCGTTCGCCTCCGGGTCGCCCCGCAGGGATGGACCGATCAGTTTCAGCGAGCGCGTGGCGAGCCGGGTCGCATCCGGATGGACCGGGAGGTTGTGCCGATCGGCGAGCCAGAAGAGGCGGATCAGGTTCACCGGATCGCGTTCGAACGCATCGTCGCCCCGCACATTGATGCGGTTGTTGTCGATGATGAAATCTTCGGCCTCGAGCGCGCCGCCACGCCGCCGCCGAAAGCGCCCGAGTACCCGGTCGAGAACCGGCCGACGCTTTGCCTGACGCGCCTCCAGCTCCGCGCAGACGATGGCGGTGAGGTCGCCCACATCCTTCGCGATGAGGAAGTAGGCCTTCATGAAGCGCTCCACGGAGGAGAGCCCGCCCCGGCCCGCAAAGCCGATGCGTTCGGCGACGAGGCGCTGCAGGTCGAAGGCGAGGCGTTCTTCCGAGCGGCCGGTCGCGAAATGCATGTGGCAGCGCACGCGCCACAGGAACTCCTCGCAGCGGGCAAAGAGCCGGAACTCCTCCGCCGTGAAGAGCCCCGCCTTCACGAGCTCCTCCGGCTCGCGCACCCGGTAGGCGTATTTGGCGATCCAGAACAGGGTGTTGAGGTCGCGCAGCCCCCCCTTCCCATCCTTCACGTTCGGCTCGACGAGGTAGCGCGACGCGCCGGCCTTGGCGACGCGCGCGTCGCGCTCGCGCAGCTTCGCGTCCACGAATTCCGGGGCTGTGCCCGCCACCAGCTCCCCGTCGAACCGCGTGATGAGCGCGTCGTAGAGCGCCGCATCGCCAAAGAGGAAGCGCGCCTCCAGAAGGGAGGTTCGGACCGTCATGTCGGCGCGCCCCTCGCGCAGGCATTCCTCCACGGAGCGCGTCGCGTGCCCGACCTTGAGCTTGAGGTCCCAGAGCACGTAGAGGATCGCCTCGACGACGCTCTCGCTCCAGGGCGTCTTCTTGTCGGGCAACAGGAAGAGGAGGTCGACATCTGAGCCCGGCGCCAGGGTGCCGCGGCCGTAACCGCCCGTCGCCACCACGGCGAGCCGTTCGGAACTCGACGGGTTATGGGCCGGATAGAGGTGGCGGACCACCGCCTCGTGGATCAACTCGACAGCCGCGTCCATGAGGCCCGAGAGCCGGCGCGCGCAGGCAAGGCCGTCACGCTCCGCGATCAGCTGCTCCTCGGCGGCGCTGCGTCCCGCGTCGAGCATGCGCCGGACCTCGGGAACGAGGCGCGCTCTGAGGAGCGCCGCGTCGCCGAGCGGCGCGTCGCCGAGGCCCGCAAGGATCGTGGTGCTCATCGTGTCCCGCATGGCGGATCGCTTACACCGTTCCAGGTAGGAGGCCCATCACCGGCAACGTGGACCTTCGTCGCAGGGTTGCGGCGTTCGTCGTACAAGCCCACGTTTGACAAAAAGAACGGCATATCCTATATAAAGGACACGCGCCGATTTGAGCAGCAGCTTGCGGGCGCGAAACAAATTCAGCTAAAGCGCCGGGCGCCAGGTCCACGGACCCAGCTCCTATGCGCTCATCATAGGAGTCTACCATGAACCTCTCCCGTCGCCTCCTCCTTGGTTCGCTTCTCGGCTTCGGTATCGCAACGTCCGCCGTGCCGGACGCTGCCGCGCAGCCGAGGGAACTGCGCATCGATTATGCGACCTACAACCCGGTCAGCCTTGTTCTGAAGGACCGGGGCGTCCTGGAGCGCGAGTTCGCCAAGGACGGGATCACGGTCCGCTGGGTGCAGTCGCTCGGCTCCAACAAGGCGCTGGAATTTCTGAATGCCGGCTCCCTGGATTTCGGATCGACCGCCGGCGCCGCGGCGCTCGTGGCGAGGATCAACGGCAATCCGATCAAAGCGGTCTACGTGTACTCGCGCCCGGAATGGACCGCACTCGTAACCCGCAAGGAGAGCGAGATCGCCAAGGTCGGGGACCTCAAGGGCAAGCGCATTGCCGTCACCCGAGGCACCGATCCCCACATCTTCCTCGTCCGCGCACTCCAGGAAGCAAAGCTCACCGAGAAGGACGTAAAGCTCGTTCTCCTGCAGCATCCGGATGGGCGCACGGCGTTGGAGCGCGGCGACGTGGATGCCTGGGCCGGCCTCGACCCGCTGATGGCGGCGGCCGAGATCGAAGGGGGAGCAAGGCTCTTCCACCGCAACGCAGCTGCCAACAGCTGGGGCATCCTCAATGTGCGCGAGGCCTTCGCGAAGGAGAACCCTGCCCTCGTGGAGCGCGTGCTCAAGGCCTACGAGGAAGCGCGCACCTACGCTCTCCAGAATCCCGACGAGCTGGCGAAGACCCTCGTCGCCTACACGAAGCTGCCGGAGCCGGTGATCAAGCGCCAGCTCGAGCGGACGGAAATCACGCACTCCGCCATCGGCCAGCCGCAGCTCGACACCATCCTGGCCGCAGGTCTCGCTCTGCAGGAAGCAGGCGTGGTGCCAGCCTCGACCGACGTGCGCGCCGCGCTCGACGCCCTCGTCGACCGCCGGTTCACGACCGCGTCGAAGTAACGCCCGGCTCAAGGGAGAGCACCATGACGACCAGCTCTCCCCGAGCGACTCCGAACATTCCCTTTCCAACACGGGAGAACGCCGTGACGACCCGGGATCCGGGACGCATGCGGCTCTCCCTATTCCATTACGGGAGAGCGCCGTGACGACCCGTGCGTGGTCCTCCTCAATCGAGGGTGCCGCCGCTCTCGCGGCCCCGCACCTTGCCGAGAAGCGCCTCAGGATCGATCCGCGGGTCCTTCTCGGCCTTTTCCTTCCGGTTGTCGTGGCGCTCGGTTGGGAGGCCGCCGTGCGCTTCGGCTTCGCGGAGGGGCGCCTCGTGCCGCCCCCAAGCCGCATCGCGGTGGCGCTCCAGGGGCTTGCCGCTACCGGCGAACTCTGGACCCACGCCCTGGCGACGCTCTGGCGGGTGCTCGCAGGCTTCGCGATCGGGGCCGCTGCCGGCATCGGGCTTGGCGCCCTGTCAGGCTCGGCTGAGACCGTGCGCCGCCTCCTCGATCCGACCCTCCAGGCTCTGCGCGCCATTCCCTCGATCGCTTGGGTGCCTCTGTTCATCCTATGGCTCGGAATCTTCGAAGCCTCGAAGGTCGCCCTCATCGCGGTGGGCGTGTTCTTCCCGGTCTATCTCGGCGTCGCGGGCGCGATCCTGTCCGTCGACCGCAAGCTCGTGGAGGTGGGCCGCGTGTTCCGCCTCTCGCGCCTCGCGCTCGCCCGCAGGATCCTGCTGCCGGCCGTTCTGCCGGCGACACTCATCGCCTTGCGCTCCGGCCTCGGCCTCGGCTTCATGTTCGTGGTGGCGGCCGAGTTCATGGGCGCGTCCGAGGGGCTCGGCTATCTTCTCGTGGACGGGCAGCAGATGGGCAAACCCGACCAGATCCTGGCGGCTATCATCGCCTTCGCGCTTCTCGGCAAAGCCGCCGACAGCGTCCTCGTCCTCGCCACGAAACCTCTGGTGCGCTGGCAGGATAGCGCCCGCAAGCAGCTCTGAGAGGGGTTCATGCTAGCCTTCGAACGCCTCTCCAAAACCTATGCGGACGGCACGCGGGCTCTCGCCGACGTAACCCTGTCCGTCGCCGAGGGCGAGATCGTCGCGCTCATCGGCGGCTCGGGCTGCGGGAAGACCACGCTCCTGCGCCTTGTTGCCGGCCTCGACCGGGCGAGCGCCGGAGCCATCCGCCTCGATGGCGAGGTGGTGACGGAGCCCCATCCCGCCATCGGCATCGTGTTCCAGGAGCCGCGTCTCCTGCCCTGGCTCGATGTCGCCGACAATGTCGGCTTCGGCCTTGCGGGTCTATCCTCGGCGGAGCGGCGAGCTAGGGTGGCCCATGCGCTGGACAAGGTCGGTCTATCCGACCATGCCGAACGCTGGCCGCGGGACCTCTCGGGCGGGCAGCAGCAGCGGGTGGCAATCGCCCGCGCCTTCGTGACGAACCCAAAGGTGCTCCTCCTCGACGAGCCTTTCTCGGCGCTCGATGCCTTCACACGAGCGAGCCTCCACGAGCACCTGTTGGCGCTGTGGGCGGAAACCCGCCCGACCGTCGTCCTCGTGACGCATGATGTGGCCGAGGCCGTGACCCTCGCGGACCGCGCCGTGGTGATGCAGCCCAAACCGGGGCGCATCTTCGACGAGCTCCCCTTGAGCCTTGCGCGCCCTCGCGACCGAACGGGCCTGCCGTTCGAGGGAGCAACCCGCCGGGTGCTCCTCGCCCTGGACCAATCGCTCAAGACCGAGCCCGACATGCCCCGCCGCGAGCGCGATCAACAGGCCGCCGCGCTCTGGTGGTGATCCCGGTTTCATCGCCCGAAAGCAGAAGCGCATGCGGGTGGCGATCCGGGTAGGATCGCACCCGAACAGGAGATTCGACCATGGACGCCACCGCCCTCCGCGCCCTCCAGGCGCCGCTGAAGGACACTTACCGCGGCAACCCCGATGCCGCCTTCATCACCTTGAAGGCGCAGGGCACGCTCGATGACCAGCACATCGCCTGCAAGGTGGAGACCGGCCGTGCGCTCGCGGTGGCGGGTCTGCACCCGGCAACGGGCGGCTCGGGCGCGGAGCTCTGCTCCGGCGACATGCTGCTGGAGGCTCTCGTCGCCTGCGCGGGCGTCACCCTGAAGGCCGTGGCGACGGCGCTCGAGATTCCCCTGCGCCAGGGCGTCGTGAAGGCCGAAGGCGACCTCGATTTCCGCGGCACGCTCGGCGTCGACAAGGAGGCCCCCGTGGGCTTCAAGGCAATCCGCCTCGCCTTCGAAGTCGATACGGACGCGCCGCAAGAGAAGATCGACCAACTCCTGAAGCTCACCGAGCGCTACTGCGTGGTGTTCCAGTCGCTTGCCAACAAGCCGGACCTCGCGGTCGAGGTGCGGCGGAGCTGAGCGCCCCGGCGCTAGCCCCGGGCCTCGCCTCAGGGGCTAGCGCGCGATCTTCCCCTCGATCGCGTCCCACAGGGCGACGCTCAAGTCTGGCCCGCCGAGGCGCCTGATGGCGCGAAGCCCGGTGGGCGAGGTCACGTTGATCTCGGTGAGATTGCCGTCGATCACGTCGATGCCGACAAAGATCTGGCCCATGCGCTTCAGGTGCGGGCCGATGGTCTCGCAGATCTCGCGCTCGCGGGGCGTCAGGTCCGTCGGCTTCGCGGCGCCGCCGCGCACCATGTTGGAGCGGATGTCGTTCGCTGCCGGCACGCGGTTGATGGCGCCGGCCGCCTCCCCGTCGATGAGGATGATGCGCTTGTCGCCCTCCGTGACCTTCGGCAGGAAACGCTGCACCACCCAGGGCTCCCGGAAGGTGACGGCGAAGAGGTCGTAGAGCGAACCGAAATTCGGGTCCTCGCGGCTCACCTTGAACACCGCCGCGCCCCCATTGCCGTAGAGCGGCTTCATGACGACGTCCCCGTGCTCGGCGCGGAACGCCTCGATCTCCGCCTTGTCGCGGGTGATCAGCGTCGGGGGCATCAGATGGGGAAAGAGGGTGACGAAGATCTTTTCGGGCGCGTTGCGCACATGGTGCGGATCGTTCACCACCAGGGTCTTGGGATGGATGCGCTCGAGAAGATGCGTCGTGGTGATGTAGGCCATGTCGAAGGGCGGATCTTGCCGCAGCAGGATCACGTCCACCGTCGAGAGGTCGACCCGGGTCGGCTCGCCGAGCGTCGCATGGTCGCCCTCGATGTCCCGCACGGCGAGCGGTTCGGCGGCGGCGACCACCTGGCCGTTGCTCAAGGACAGGCGGTCCGGGGTGTAGTGAAGCAGCCGATGTCCACGGGCTTGCGCCTCGAGCAGCATCGCGAAGGTGGAATCGCCTGCGATCCTGATGCGCTGGATGGGGTCCATCTGGACCGCGACGGTGAGCGTCATGGAAGCCCTCTTGGTTGGGCGCCCGTTATCGGGCCGGACCGGCGGGTTGGCAACCGTTGGGCCGGCGGCCCGCAGAGGAGCTTCGCCTCGAAGACGAGCGTTGTGGGTATCCTGGCCGAACCGTCTTGGCCCAGTCGCGTTCTCTCCTCATGACCCTTACCTTCTGGCCCTGATGGCCCGCCGCGCACTCCTCATCATCAACGCCAAGAGCCGCAGCGGCGCCGCGAGCCTCGAGGCGGCCTCGGCGGCCCTGGACGCGCATGGGATCGAGCCCGTGCACCGGGATTGCGGCAGCCGGGAGGAGTTGTCTCCGCTCATCGTGAAGCACGCGGACGGTGTCGATCTCGTCGTGGTGGGTGGCGGCGACGGCACCATCAATGCCGCGGCGCTCGGGGTGATCCAGGCCGGCCTCCCGCTCGGCATCCTGCCGCTCGGGACCGCGAACGATCTTGCGCGGACGCTCGGCATAGCGCCCGATCTTGATGCAGCGGCCGGGGTGATTGCCGAGGGCCATACCCGGAGGATCGATTTGGGCCTCGTCAACGGAGAGCCCTTTTTCAACGTGGCGAGCGTCGGCCTCTCGGCGGAGCTCGCCCAGCAGCTGACCCGGGACATCAAGCGCCGGTTCGGACGCCTCGGCTACGGGCTTGTGGCCCTGCGGGTCATGTCGCAGGCAAGGCCCTTCAGCGCCGTGATCTCCAGCGGAACCGGATCGGTGCGGGTTCGGACCCTCCAGATCGCGGTCGGCAACGGACGCTATTACGGCGGCGGCAACGCGGTCGAGAAGGACGCCGCCATCGACGACCAGCAGCTCGACCTCTACAGCCTGGAGGTGAAGCGGGCCTGGAAGCTCGCTCTCATGGCGCGTTCGTTCCGCCATGGGGAGCACGGGGCCTGGGAGGAGGTGCGGGCGATCCGCGCCAAGGAATTCGAGATCCGCACCCGCAAGCCCCGCGCCATCAACGCCGACGGCGAGATCGTCACGCGGACGCCGGCGCAGTTCACGATCAAGCCCAGGGCCGTGACCGTGTTCGCGCCGGCGCCGCCAGCCACCTGACCGATCCCAGGGCTGGGTTTCACCCGCGGCGGGGCAGAATCGGCAGCCCGGCTTCGGGCGCGCGGCCGTGGCGTACCGCATCCTCGATGCTGCTGCGATCAAGGCCCATATCGTGCAGCAGCGCATCGTCGAGGCCGGAGAGCTCGTTCATGCTCCGCCGGACGCGAATCTCCCGTATCAACGCCCCGAAGGCCTGGATGAACGGGCCAGCCACCGCGTCGATACGCGGCCAGCCAAGGGCAGGGGTCAGTCTTGAGACGGTGGTCGCCATGGGAACCCTCCTTCGTGAGAGCCGCCAGAAAGACGAGCGCAAGGGTTCGCCGGAGCGGTGCTCCAGCGGGTGCGGCCCGGTCTGGCGGCAGGACCACCGGCGACGGCAGGTGGCACTCAGGAGACGTTACGCCTGGGTCTTGCATTACGAAAACGAATGTTGATTATGTCTGGAATAACGCATTCTGATGCTCGGGTGCCCTATGCGGAATATCGACACCACGCTCCTGCGCGCCTTCGTGGCGGTGGCCGAAACCGGGGGGATGACCTCTGCGGGCCACATCCTGCATCTTACCCAGGCTGCCGTCAGCCAGCAGATCAAGCGCCTCGAGGAGAGCTTCGACTGCATCCTGTTCGACAGGAGCCGAGGGGGCATGCGGCTGACCGCAGCCGGCGAACGCCTGCTCGGGCGGGCGCAAAGACTGCTCGCCCTCAACGACGAGATCTGGGCCGAGATGACGACGCCCCTCTTCGAGGGCGAGGTTCGCCTGGGCGTGCCGAGCGATGTGGTCGGCGCCTATGTGCCGGTGGTGCTCAAGAGCTTCGCTCGCGCCTATCCGAAGGTGCGCATCTCGCTGGAATGCGCCCCGAGCCTCACCCTCCTGACGCGCCTGAAGGCCGGCGAGATCGACCTTACCCTCACCACGGAGGAGGGCTGCGGCCCGGACGGGGAGACCCTTTTCACCGAGCGCCTGCTCTGGGTCGGCGCGCGGGGCGGCGAGGCCTATCGGCAGCGTCCGCTGCCGGTCGCCATCGGCTCCGATGCCTGCACCTTCCACCGTCCCGTCACGCGTGCTCTCGCCGCCGCCGACATTCCCTGGCGGTCGGTTTCGGAGGTGGTGAACACCGGCGCGCAGGTGGCGACCACGCAGGCGGACCTCGCCGTCATGGCGCTCCTCGCCTCCACGGTGCCGAGCCCCGTGGAGATCCTGCCCCCGGAGGCGGGCCTGCCGGCGCTGCCGACCTTTTCGGTGAACCTCTACCTGCCCCGCACCGGCGGCACGGAGATCGCGCGCGAACTTGCCCGGCACGTGCGCGACATGCTGCTGGAGCGCCAGCGCCTCGCGGCCTGACGATCAGCGCATCTCGATTTCGAACGCCGCCACGTGGTGTTCGGGCCACCGCCAGGGCGCCACGAAAACGGCATCGGCGCGCCACGCCTTGCGGGCCGCTTCGGGGTGACTGGCCAGCCAGGCCCGGGCGGCGCGGGAGAAGCGGCGGCGCTTCGTGGGGGTGATCGCGCCTCGCGCATCGTCGAGCATGCCCCGCGCCTTCACTTCCACGAAGGCAATGGTGTGGCCGCGTGCCATCACGAGATCGACCTCGCCGCCTGCGGCCGCAAAGCGCCGGGCGAGCAACCGGTAACCCTTGAGGGACAAGGCGAGGAGCGCGGCCCATTCCGCGAGATGCCCGCGGGTGAAGGTGGCGCGCCGCCGCGCCGCGGCGCGGTCGAGGCTCACGAATCCTTCGCCTTGGCGAGAGCGAGCGCCCGCGCATAGACATCGCGCTTCGGCACGCCGAGATCCGCCGCGACGAGCGCCGCCGCATCCTTGATCGAATGCTGGCCGAGCGCCGCGCGGATCCGGTCGTCGAGCACCGCGTCCACCTCCGCGGCCTGCATGGCTTTCGTCGCCTCGCCGATCATGACGACGATCTCACCCTTCGGCGGCCCCTCGACGGCGAATTGCGCGGCCAGCTCCGGCAGCGTGCCGCGCCGCACCGTCTCGAAGAGTTTCGTGAGCTCGCGCGCCATGACGGCGGGGCGCTCGCCGAGCACCGCCGCCGCATCGGCCAGCATCTCGGGCAGGCGGTGGGGCGCCTCGAACAGCACGAGGGTGCCGGGAATGACCGCGATCTCGCCGAGTCGGGTGCGGCGCGCCGCGCTTTTCGGCGGCAGGAAACCTTCGAAATAAAAGCGATCCGTCGGCAGCCCCGACACCACCAGTGCCGTGGTCACGGCGGACGGCCCCGGAATCGGCGTGATCGGAAGCCCCTCCTCGATGGCAGCCTGCACGAGCTTGTAGCCCGGATCGGACACGAGCGGCGTGCCCGCATCCGACACGAGCGCCAGGGCCTGCCCCTCGCGGATGCGGTGGACCATGCGCTCCCGGACCGCCTCGCTCGAATGCTCGTGATAGGCCACCAAGGGCGTCGTGATGCCGTAATGGGCGAGCAGGGTCTTGGTGACCCGAGTATCCTCGGCGAGCACCGCATCGGCGGCGGCGAGCACCGAGAGAGCCCGGAAGGAGACGTCCTTCAGGTTTCCGATGGGGGTCGCGACCACATAGAGGCCGGGGGCGATGGGCTCGGCCTCGGCGGCAAGGCCGAAGGCGGTGAAGACGCCTGCCTTGGAGGCAGGATCGCGCCGTTTGATCCGGTTGTCGATTCTTTGGGACATGGGCCGAGAGTGTCGCACAGGCGTGCAAAGACGCGAAAGGCCAGGGCAACTTAGAAACAACGTTTACTTTTTATTGCCATGATCGATCGGTTTTGACGAAGAGCGGCGGCCGGATGAACCGGCCCGACGCCGCCACGAGGGAGGCTTCCCGATGCCGCATCTCCTGAGACGGGCTTTCATCCTGCAGGGTCTCGCACTCACCGCGCCCCTGCTGACCGCAGGCTGCATCGGCTCGGGGAGCCTCACGCCTCCCGGCGCGGTGAGCGGCGCTCCGGCGCCCGAGGCAGCCCCTTCGGCCGCGACCGCTGGCGACGCGATCGGAACGGGCTCGGTTCGGGTGGCGCTCATCCTGCCCTTGAGCGGGTCCGGACAGGGCGCCGTGGCGGGCCAGTCCCTGCGCAATGCCGCGGATCTCGCGCTCGCCGAATTCCAGAACCCGGACGTGACCATCCTGGTCAAGGATGATCGCGGCACGCCGGAAGGCGCGCGGGACGCCGCGGCCCAAGCGGTCGCCGAGGGGGCCGAGCTCATCCTCGGCCCGCTCTTCGCGGGCTCGGTCCAGGCGGCCGGCCAAGTGGCCCGGCAGAGCGGGCGCCCGGTCATCGCCTTCTCGACCGATGTGAGCATCGCGACCCGGGGAGTCTATCTCCTGAGCTTCCTGCCCCAGGCGGAGGTCGACCGCATCGTCGATTTCGCCGCCGCCCAAGGCCGCCGCTCCGTGGCGGCCCTCATCCCCGAGACCACCTATGGCAGCGTGGTGGAGGCTCAGTTCCGCGAGGCAACCGCCCGGCGGGGCCTGCGCGTCGCGGCCATCGAGCGCTATGCGCCGGGACAGCCGCAGGCCGCCATCCAGCGGCTCGGGCCGATCATCAACGGCGACGCGCCTCAGGCGGATTCCCTCTTCATCCCCGACAACGGCGACGGGCTCCCAGCCGTGGCGCAGGCGCTCCAGGCAAGCGGGTTCAACCCGCAGCGGGTGAAGCCGCTCGGCACCGGCGTGTGGAACGAGGCCCGCGTTTTCGCCCTGTCCGTGCTGCAGGGCGGCTGGTTCGCGGCCCCCGATAACCGCGGCTTCAACGCCTTCGCGGCGCGCTACCGGGAGCGCTTCGGCACCGATCCGACGCGGCTTGCGACCCTGTCCTACGACGCCGTCTCGTTGGCCGCGGCCCTCGCACGGACCCAAGGCTCCCAGCGCTTCGCGGAAAGCGTGCTCACGAACCCGTCGGGCTTTGCGGGCGCGGACGGCGTCTTCCGGTTCCGGACGGACGGCCTCAACGACCGGGCCCTCGCCGTGCAGGAAATCCGCGGCGGCGGCGCAGTCACGGTGAACGCGGCCCCCCGGGCGCTGGCGCCGGCGGGGACTTGAGTTGCGGGACAGCCGCAGCGAACTTGCGACCGAGTAGGCGCGCCCGCGTTCCGGAGCCGATCTGAGGCGTCGTCAGGCCGCGAGATCCGCCACCACCGCGTCGAGCACGGGGAAGCCCTCGCGGGTGACCGCGAGGCGGCGGCCGCCTCGGCGGGCGATCATGCCGTCCCCTTCAAGCGCCGCGATCCGGCCCTCGTCGAGGACACGGCCCGTGAAGGCCGTGTAGCGGGCAGGGTCGATGCCCTCCTTCAGGCGCAGGCCCATGAGCAGGAACTCGTCCCCCTCGGCCTCGGCCGTCAGAACCTCCTCCTCCACGATCCCGTGCTCGTCCCGCTCCACCCGTTCGAGCCAGGTTTCGGGATGCTTCTCCGTGGCCGTGGCGGTGCGGGCGTTGCCGGAGACGAGGCGGCCGTGGGCGCCAGGGCCGGTGCCCACATACTCCCCGTAGCGCCAATAGACGAGGTTGTGCCGCGACTCGGCCCCAGGCCGGGCATGATTCGACACCTCGTAGGCCGGGAGCCCCGCGGCTTCGCAGACCTCCTGGGTGACCTCGTAGAGGATGCGCGCCTCCTCGTCCGAGGGTACGCTGAGCTTGCCGGCCCTGAACAGGCGTTCGAACCAGGTGTCGGGCTCGATGGTGAGCTGGTAGAGCGACAGGTGCTCCGCCGCATGGCCGATGGCCTGGAGCAGTTCCGCGCGCCAAGCCTCGGGCGTCTGGTGCGGGCGGGCATAGATGAGGTCGAAGGAATAGCGCTCGAAATGGGTCGCCGCGATGCGCACGGCAGCGAGCGCCTCCTCGGCGGAATGCATGCGCCCGAGGCGGCGCAGATCCGGGTCGTTGAGGGCCTGGACCCCGAGCGAGACCCGGTTCACCCCCGCGGCTCGGTAGCCCTGGAAGCGCTCGGCCTCCACGCTTGTGGGGTTCGCCTCGAGGGTGACCTCGGCCCTGGGATCGACAGTCCAGGCGCCGCCGATCGCATCGAGCAGGGCGCCCACGGTTTCGGGACGCATCAGGGACGGGGTGCCGCCCCCGAAGAAGATGCTGCCGACGGTGCGCCCAGGAGTCCGGGCCGCCAAATGGGCGATCTCCCGGCGAAAGGCCGCGACGAACCGCTCCTCGTCCACGGGCTTGTGGCGGACATGGCTGTTGAAATCGCAATAAGGGCACTTTGAGGCGCAGAAGGGCCAGTGCACATAGACCCCGAATCCTGCATCCCGCGTCGGATGATCGATCATTCGCGGGTTATGGCAGGTTCGACCCCAGGCGTCACGACCGACCCTTGCCGCATGCAGGCAGAAGCCCGTGCCGCAATCGGTTTCGCGCCGAGGCCCGTGTCGTGATCATGCGGGGCGCAGACGCCGCCCCGTCCCACTCCCTTCCCAATCCGCTCCGGAGGACCCATGCCGAAGCCGCGCTTTCGCCTGTATCTCGCCCTCTCCCTCGACGGCATGATCGCCGACGCCGAAGGCGGCGTTCACTGGCTCGAGCCCTTCAACACCGAAGAGCTCGACTTTGCCGGCTTCATGGCCGGAATCGGCACCATCGTGATGGGCCGCACCACCTACGATCAGGCGCTCACGTTCGGGGAATGGCCCTATCCGGGCAAGCGGGTCGTCGTCATGACGAGCCGGCCCTTCACGCCGACGACGCCGGATACCGAGGTATGGGGCGGATCGGTCGAGGCGCTGGCGGACAAGCTCATGGCCGAGACCGAGGGCGACGTGTGGGTGCTCGGCGGCGCGGCTCTCGGCCGCTCCTTCCTGAACGCCGGACGCCTCGACACCCTGGAGCTCTATTGGATTCCGATCGTTCTCGGCGGCGGCATTCCGCTCTTTGTCGAGGGCACGGCGCCGGCGCGGCTCGCGCCCAGCCATGTCCACCGCTACGGCAACGGGATCGTGCGCATCGATTACGACGTGGCGCGGGGCTGAACGCCCGCGCCTAGTCGGGGGTCCGCTGGAGGCAGGCGCCGGCGAGTTTCACGAAAGCGCGGGCCCGGTGCGAAAGGGCCTGGGGCTCCCGGTTCGACCAGTCGATCCCGTGCTTCTCATCCGAGGACAGCTCCCCGAAGGTTTCGACGAAGCCTTCGGGCTGGAACATCGGGTCGTAGCCGAAGCCCTTGCCGCCCCGGGGCGGCCAGACCACGCGCCCATGGACGCGCCCCTCGAACAGCTCCTCGTGCCCGTCCGGCCAGGCGATCACGAGGGCCGAGACGAAATGGGCGTTGCGGTCCCCGTGACCCATGGCGCCGCGCTTCTGCAATTCCCGCTCGACCCGCTCCATGGCGGCGGCAAAATCGCGGTCGGCTCCCGCCCAATCGGCGGTGAAGAGGCCCGGCGCCCCGTCGAGCGCGTCCACGCAGAGCCCCGAATCATCCGATAGGGCCGGCAGCCCGGTGGCCTTCGCGGCCGCATGGGCCTTGATGGCCGCGTTCTCCGCGAACATGTGCCCGGTTTCGTCCGGGACGGGCAGGCCGAGCTCGCCGGCGGAGACTGCCTCGATCCCGAAGGGGGCGAGCAGCTCCTGCATTTCCCGGAGCTTGCCCGCATTGTGGGTGGCGATCACGACCTTGCCGGTCAACAGGCGGGCCATGGGATCAGGCCACCGCTTGCTTCTGCAGCTCGATGAGACGGGCGACGCCCCCCTTGGCGAGCCGCAGGAGATGGAGGAACTCCTCTTCCGAGAAAGGCTTGCCCTCTGCGGTGCCCTGCACCTCCACGAGGCCGCCATTGCCCGTGATCACGAAATTGGCATCGGTCTCGGCGGCGGAATCCTCCGCGTAGTCGAGATCGAGGACCGGCGTGCCCTGGTAGATGCCGCAGGAGATGGCGGCGACGGGCTCGCGCAGTGGGTTCACGGAGATGATCGAGCGCGACTGCATCCAGGTGAAGCACTCGTGCAGCGCCACCCAGGCCCCCGTGATGGAGGCGGTGCGGGTGCCCCCATCGGCCTGGATCACGTCGCAATCCACCACGATCTGGCGCTCGCCGATGGCGGGCAGGTTCACCACGGCCCGGAGCGAGCGGCCGATGAGGCGCTGGATCTCCTGGGTGCGGCCGGAGGGCTTGCCGGAGGTCACCTCGCGGCGGGTGCGCTCGTGGGTGGCGCGGGGCAGCATGGCGTATTCCGCCGTCACCCAGCCCTTGCCGGAGCCCCGCAGCCACGGGGGCCCCTTCTCCTCGAGGGAGGCCGTGCACAGCACCCGGGTGTTGCCGAAGGCGACGAGGCAGGAGCCCTCCGCATATTTGGCGACCCCCCGCTCCAGGGTGACGGGGCGCAGTTCGTCGGCGGCGCGTTTCGAGGGGCGCATCGGGCTCGGGCTCTCCAAATCGTCGGCCCGGTCTTTACGGTCTCGCTCCCCTGGCGGCAAGCCGAAGCGACGGGCGGAGCGCCTGCCATCCGGCTGACGGGGCACGACACCGAACCCCGGTGCGACGGGCAGGCGCTTGCCATCGGGGCTGCGGGGCCGCACATAATGCGATCCCGGTTGGCCCTCCCGGTGCCCACGCGAGACCGCAACCAACGCAGCATGAACGTGTCGAGCCCGACCTCCGCCGAAAGCCGCGCCATCGCCGAGCTGAACGACCGCTCGCGGGAGATCTTCAAGCAGATCGTGGAGAGCTATCTCGCCACGGGCGAGCCCGTGGGCTCGCGCAATCTCTCGCGCATCCTGCCCATGACCCTCTCGCCCGCCTCCGTGCGGAACGTGATGGCGGATCTGGAGGCCGCGGGCCTCATCTTCGCGCCCCATACCAGCGCCGGGCGGCTTCCCACGGAGCTCGGCCTGCGCTTCTTCGTGGATGCCATGCTGGAGATCGGCGACGTCTCCGTGGAGGAGCGCGGGCGCATCGAGGCGCAGATGCGCGCCGCCGCCTCCGGCCACACGATGGAGACAGCGCTCGCGGAGGCCTCCGCGCTCCTGTCGGGCGTCTCCCGCGGAGCCGGGGTGGTGCTGACCTCCAAATCCAATGCGCGGCTCAAGCATATCGAGTTCGTGCGCCTCGATCCGGCCCGGGCCCTCGTGGTGCTCGTCTCCGAGGACGGCTCGGTGGAGAACCGCCTCCTCGACCTGCCGGTGGGCCTGCCCGCGAGCGCCCTCGTGGAGGCGGGCAACTTCCTGAACGCCCGCATCCGCGGCAAGACCCTCGGCGATCTCAAGATCGAGGTGGAGAGCCGCCGGGTCGAGATGGAGCGGGCCCTCGACGCGCTCACGGCCAAACTCGTGGAGGCGGGACTCGCCACCACGGTCGGCAGCGCCGAGGCCCGCCAGCTCATCGTGCGCGGCCAAGCGAACCTTCTGGAAGACCTCAGGGCCGTCGAGGACCTGGAGCGCATCCGCCTCCTCTTCGCCGACCTCGAGACCCAGACCGACGTGATCGACCTCCTCACCCGGGCCGAGGGCGGGGACGGGGTGCGGATCTTCATCGGCTCGGAGAACAAGCTGTTCTCCATGTCCGGCTCCTCCATGATCGCGGCCCCCTTCCGGGACGGCAGCCAGAAGATCGTCGGCGTTCTGGGGGTGATCGGCCCGACCCGGCTCAACTATGCCCGGATCGTGCCGATGGTGGACTACACCGCCAAGGTGGTGAGCCGCATCCTCAACGGCGGACGGTAGGACGCCGCGAGGAAGCCGGATCGCCGGGATGTGGCGGGCCGCATCCCGAAGGGCGAGGCCCGCCGGCCCGCGCGACACCGCCTTCCCTTCCCATCCCCCGGCCATCCTGCTATGGCCGCGCCCATGACCGCTCACCGCTTCGACAACATCCGCAACTTCTCCATCGTGGCCCATATCGACCACGGGAAATCGACCCTGGCCGACCGGCTCATCCAGACCACGGGCGCCCTCACGGCGCGCGAGATGACGGAGCAGGTGCTCGACAACATGGATATCGAGCGCGAGCGGGGCATCACCATCAAGGCCCAGACCGTGCGCCTGGAATACCTGGCGCAGGACGGCAAGACCTACATCCTCAACCTCATGGACACGCCCGGCCACGTGGACTTCGCCTACGAGGTCTCGCGTTCGCTCGCGGCCTGCGAGGGCTCGCTCCTGGTGGTCGATGCGTCCCAGGGCGTCGAGGCCCAGACCCTCGCCAACGTCTATCAGGCCATCGACGCCAACCACGAGATCGTGCCCGTCCTCAACAAGATCGACCTGCCGGCGGCGGAGCCCGACCGGGTGAAGGAGCAGATCGAGGAGGTGATCGGCATCGACGCCTCCCAGGCGGTTCCGATCTCCGCGAAGACCGGCCTCAACATCGAGGGCGTGCTGGAGGCGATCGTCACCCGCCTGCCGCCGCCGACGGGCGACGAGACCGCGCCCCTGAAGGCGCTTCTCGTGGACAGCTGGTACGACGCCTATCTCGGCGTCGTCGTGCTGGTGCGCATCGTGGACGGGGTGCTCAAGAAGGGCATGACCATCAAGATGATGGGCACGAACGCTTCCTATGGCGTCGACCGGGTCGGCGTCTTCGCGCCGAAGATGAAGGATGTGGGCGAGCTCGGGCCCGGCGAGGTGGGCTTTCTCACCGGCTCCATCAAGGAGGTGGCCGACACCCGCGTCGGCGACACCATCACCGAGGAGAAGAAGCCGACCGCCCATGCCCTGCCGGGCTTCAAGCCGGCGCAGCCCGTGGTGTTCTGCGGCCTCTTTCCCGTGGATGCGGCGGAGTTCGAGAACCTGCGCGCCGCCATGGGCCGGCTGCGCCTCAACGATGCGAGCTTTTCTTATGAGATGGAGAGCTCCGCGGCGCTCGGCTTCGGCTTCCGCTGCGGCTTCCTCGGCCTCCTGCACCTGGAGATCATCCAGGAGCGGCTCGAGCGCGAGTTCAATCTCGACCTCATCTCCACCGCGCCCTCCGTGGTCTATCACCTGCGCATGGCGGACGGCTCCGTGAAGGAGCTGCACAACCCCGCCGACATGCCGGACGTGATGAAGATCGCGGCCATCGACGAGCCCTGGATCCGCGCCACGATCCTGACCCCGGACGATTATCTCGGCTCGGTGCTGAAGCTCTGCCAGGACCGGCGCGGGGTGCAGATCGACCTCAACTACGTGGGCAAGCGGGCCATGGTGGTCTACGACCTGCCCCTCAACGAGGTGGTGTTCGACTTCTACGACCGGCTCAAATCCATCTCGAAGGGCTACGCCTCCTTCGATTATCACATCTCCGATTACCGCGAGGGCGACCTCGTGAAGATGTCGCTGCTCGTGAACGCGGAGCCCGTGGACGCGCTCTCCATGCTGGTGCACCGCACCCGCGCCGAGAGCCGCGGCCGCGCCATGTGCGAGAAGCTCAAGGACCTCATCCCCCCGCACCTCTTCCAGATCCCGATCCAGGCCGCCATCGGCGGCAAGATCATCGCCCGCGAGACCGTGCGGGCCCTGCGCAAGGACGTGACCGCCAAGTGCTATGGCGGCGACGCCTCGCGCAAGCGCAAGCTTCTCGACAAGCAGAAGGAAGGCAAGAAGCGCATGCGCCAGTTCGGCCGCGTGGAGATTCCGCAAGAAGCCTTCATCGCCGCGCTGAAGATGGAAGATTAAGAGCGCGGCGATCGACCGAACGGGACGCGCATGAGCGATCAGGACGATAGCGATCCGGTCGACGGACGGCCAAGGCCCGTCGACCGGCCGAGCGTGAGCCCCATGAGCGATTCCCAAAACCTCTCCGCCCGCATCGACGCGCTCGAGATCCGCATCGCCTATCAGGACCAGGTGATCGAGGACCTCAACGCCACGATCACGGGGCAGTGGAAGCAGATCGACGCGCTGACCCGGCGCCTGGCCGCCCTCATGGACCGGGTGGAAGCCACCGAGACCCGCTCCAGCCTCGGCGGCGCGCCGGAGCCCCCGCCGCCCCATTACTGAGCGCGCCGGGCCCGCACGGATGGACCCCGCCGTGGGCCGTGACGCTCAATCCTCCAGATCCGCCGTGTCGAATTCCACGGCCAGGACCGGGTTCGGCAGGTTCATGGCCTCCGCGGCGACGAGCATGACCTCCTCCATCGCCTCCTCGCCGTCGCACACGCGCTCCACCCCGGCCTTGTAGGCCGCGATGAGGCAGGGCGGCAGCGTGTAGCTGCCGATCGGATCGCGCCGCCAGGGCGCGCTGCACCGATGGCTGCGCCGGCAAGGCCGCTCGCCGCAGCGGGTGGGCAGGCGACGACGGTCGCAGCCGCGCCGCGCGGCGGCGACGGTTGCGGGGTCGGGGGGCATCTGGCGAAGCAGGTTGCTCATGGAATCCTCCGGCTTGGGTTGGGGGTGCGGGAATGGGGTTATGGGTCGGGGGAATGGAATGAGGGGGGATGCGACGGGCGCGGCGGGGACCCTGGCGGGCCTCGCGGGCGCTCGCGGCCCCAGGACGCTCCGCCGCGGCTGCGCTGCGGCGAGCGTGCGCGCTCTCGCGACCGGTTCCGGCCCGAGGCATGCGCGAAAGAGGGAGACGCGGGACGCCGCGAAGCCACTCTAAGGTTAGAAACGTCGGCTCCCCGGCGTCCCGCGACCGGGTTGCCCCAGCCGACTTGTCGTCGCGGTTTTCAGGCACCCCTCTCTCAAGGGACCTGTTTCGACCGAAGCGACCCCGCGCATCACAGGTGCTGCCACCTGCTGGAGCGCCCACCAGCGCGGCCGGATCGTAGTGTCCGGCGGGCGGGGGTCTTGGGGCCGGCAGAGACTAAACCCCGCCAGCCTTGCGTCGCATCGGCCGCCCGGGAGGCACCTCACCGGAGATGCCCCGCAGGACCGCCTCCCCTCCGCCCCACAGATCCGGTGATCACGGCGGCTCCCTCAGATGGAGAGGAGTGTCACAACATACAGCACAGGTTAGGTTTATAGTCAAGAACAAAAAGTGAACAAATAGGTGCTCGGTTGTTTCAGCTGGAGGTGCCCCCTCAACCCAATGCAGCCGTGAGCACTTCGCGCACAGATTTCGGCGCCCGGCCGGAAAGGCGCTCCACATCGCCGGTGAGGACATCGAATGCACCGGCCGCGAAGCTCGACTGAATGCTGGCAACCGCGTTGACGACGTCGTCCGGCAGGCCGGCCTTCGCCATCCCGGCCCGCAATTGCTCCTCCGGAAGGGTCGCGAAAGTCATAGGCCGGCCGGTGATCTGCGCGATGAGGGCGGCGCGTTCGGCACCGGACAGACGCTCGGGTCCAGTAGCGTTGTAGATCGCGCCCACATGACCTTCGGTAGCGAGAAGGCCAGCCGCAGCGGCCGCCACGTCGTCGCGCGCGATGAAGGCCACTCGGTTCTCGGCAAAGCCCATCAAGACGCCGCGCTCCAGCGACATCTGCGCCTCCCGTGCCAGCGCCTCCGTATAGTAGTTCATGCGCAGGATCGACCAAGCGGGTGCTGTGGCGATGAGGCGCTGCTCGCCTCGCCAGTACGACGCGCCGACGGAGGGCTCCTCCTCCCGCCGAGTGCCGGCAGCCGACATGAACACGATATGGCCGACGCCGGCCTTTACAGCGGCGTCGATAGCAGCCTCGTTCTGCGCGCCGCGCCGGCCACGCCCGAGATCGCCGGTCGGAATGATTAGGAGACGGTCGAGCCCCTCATAAGCCGCCAGGAGGCCGTCCGGCTGGTTGTAATCCCCGAACCGACCTGTCACCGGCCCCGCCACGGAGTCGGGTGTCCGTGAGATCGCGATCACCTCCTGGCCGCCGTGCTCCACAAGCTTCGCCACAACGGCCCGGCCCAGCTGCCCGCTCGCCCCGCTCACCCCGATTTTCATTTCGCTCTCCAACGCGCTTGTTCCAAGAACATTTTGTACGTTAGGATCTATATGTGCCTGTCCAGCGCCACAAGAATGCACAGGGGCGTGCGTCACGCACATAGATGTTCGTGGGGAGATCGATGAAGACAGGAGCGGATTTACCTGAGGACGTCTCCGCCAAAGACGAACCCCATGCGGAGTGCCGCGCGCTCGCCCAGGTGCTCGACCGCATCGGTGATAAATGGACCATCATGGCCGTGGGTGCCCTGTCGCACGGCCCCATGCGCTTCAACGCGCTCATGCGCCGAATCGGCGGAGTATCCCATCGCATGCTCACGCTCACGCTACGGGGCCTTGAGCGCGACGGGCTTGTTCGGCGTACGGCCTATCCCACCATCCCGCCGCGGGTCGATTATGAGCTGACGCCGCTCGGCCATTCTCTGATCGGGCCACTGGCGGCTCTGTCGCTATGGGGGCGCGAAAACCGCACGGAAATCGAACGCTCCCGCCGAGCGTTCGACCGCCGCGAGTCGATGCCTGAAGAGCAGGCTCAATGAACTGCGACGTCGTCCCGATGCCGGCCAGCGGCGTCGCCTTCGTGCGCGAGGACCAAGCGCCCGACCCATTGCCCCCCGTCCCCAACCCTCTTAAACCCTCCGCAACGCCCACACCCCAGAATGGGCGCGGAACATCGGTTCGAGAAGGCCCAGGAGGGGCAGCATGGATTGGCTCGGTTACGGGGCGCTCGCGCTTCTCGCGCTCTATTTGATCAGCACCTATAACGGCCTCGTCAGCTTAAGGGCCCGGGCCGCGCAGGCGTTCTCCGATATCGACGTGCAGTTGAAGCAGCGGCACGATCTCATCCCCAACCTCATCGAGACCGTGAAGGGCTATGCGGGCCACGAGCGCGGGACGCTGGAGGCGGTGGTGCGGGCGCGCAACGAAGCGCTCACCGCGGGTGTCTCCGACAAGCCTGCCGCGGAGGCGGCGCTCAACGGGTCGCTCGGGCGGCTCATGGCGCTCGCGGAATCCTATCCGGACCTCAAGGCCGACGAGAATTTCAGGCAGCTCCAGACGGAACTTGCCGAGGTGGAGGACAAGCTCGCGGCGGCACGGCGCTTCTTCAACAACGCGGTGGCCGAATACAACGCGGGCGTCGGCGCCTTTCCGGCGGTGCTGTTCGCGGGTCTCTTCGGCTTCGGCCAGCGGGCTTATTTCGACATCGGCGAGGGCGAGCGCCAGCGCCTCGATGTGGCGCCGCAGGTGAAGTTTTGAAAGTGACGTTCTAGGCGGTCCGGGCGACCACGCGTTCAAGGGAGACGGCCGTGGCCGCCTTCGGCCTTTACACCCATATCCGCGCCAACGAGCGGCGCTCGGTGGCGCTCATCGCCGGGCTGTTCGTGCTCGTCTATTGCCTGGCCTTCGGGCTCGCCATCCTGTGGCGGGTCTGGGCCGGCCTGCCGCCGGAAGCGCCCGCGACCCTGGTGGGCTATCTCCTCGCCGCCGCCCGGGACGGGATCTGGTGGGCGCCCGCCGCCACCGCGATCGCGGCGCTCTGGGCCTGGATCGGCGGGTGGATCCACGGGGGGCTGATCGACCTTCTCACCGGCGCAAAGCCCCTGGCGCATCCGCGCCTCGAGGCGGCGCTCGAGAGCCTGTGCATCTCGCGCGGCTTCCCCGTGCCCCGCCTCAAGGTGATGGAGACGGACGCCCTCAACGCCTTCGCGACGGGGCTTCACGAGCGCCAGCACGCCATCACCCTCACCCGCGGGCTGCTCGACACCCTCGACGAGCGCGAGCTGGAGGCGGTGCTCGCCCACGAGCTCACGCATCTGCGCAACGGCGACGTGCGGCTGCTGGTGAGGGCGGTGATGATCTCCGGCATCATCGCCTTCATCGCCGAGCTGGTGTTCCGCAACCTGCGCTTCGGCGATGGGCCGCGAGGCTCCTCCCGCTCCAAGGAGAAGAAGAGCGGCGGCGCGGCGGCGTTCCTGGCGGTCGCGATCGCCCTCGCCTTCCTTGGCCTTGCCTGGTTCCTCTCCCTCGTCTTGCGCTTCGCGCTCCTGCGCTCGCGGGAATTCCTGGCCGATGCGGGCGCCGTGGAGCTGACCAAGGACCCGGATGCGATGATCGGCGCCCTGCGCAAGATCGCCGGCCGTGGGGAGCTGGAAGCCGTGCCCTCCGGCATCATGGAGATGTGCCTCGACAACCCGCGCTCGGGCTTCGCGGATCTGTTCGCGACCCATCCCTCCATCGAGGACCGCATCGCCGCCCTCGTGCGCCATGCGGGCGGGCGCGACCTTGTCGCGCCGGAAGAGGTCGAGCCCCCTAAGGCCGAGCCCCTCGCCCCGGCGGCGTGATCCTCGGCCCGCACTGGGCGGCCTGTGCTCGCCTCTGCAACACGGCGTGAGGCGACCGCCCTACGGCACTGGCTGGCCCGTGCTGGCTTCCAGAATCTCGAACCAGGTCTGCCGGTCCATGGGGAGGCGCTCCGCCGCCGCGAGGGCCTTCAGCCGCGCGGGCTGCGAGCTGCCCACCACGGGCACCGGGCCGGACGGGTGCCTGAGAAGCCAGGCGAGCGCGACGGGGCCGATCCCGTCCGCCCCGAGGCGGGCGGCGACGGCCTCGAGGGCAGCGCGCAGGCGAAGGGCCTGCGGGTCCTCCCCCGTGAACAGGCGCCCTCCCCCGAGCGGCGACCAGATCATGGGGCTCATGCGCCGCGCCTGCGCGTGATCGAGGGTGCCGTCCGTGAGTGGCACCGTGTGGAGCACCGACGCCTCGATCTGGTTCGTCGCGAGGGGGAGCCCGAGCCGCGCTTGCAGCAGGTCCGCCTGGGCGGGCGTGTGGTTCGAGACGCCGAGGTGCCGCACCTTGCCGGCCGCCACCAAAGCCTCCAGGGCCCGCGCGGTCTCCTCAGCATCCATGAGCGGGTCGGGCCGGTGAAGGAGGAGCAGGTCCACGTAATCCGTGCGCAGGGCCTTGAGGGAGGCGTCGACGGAGCGGCGGATATGCGCCCCGGAGGTGTCGTAATGCTTGACCCGGTGGTCCGGCCGGGCGGGCTTCACGAGGGCGATGCCGCATTTCGTGACGATCTCGATGCGCTCGCGCTCGCCCCGCCAGGCCTGGAGCGCCTCCCCGAACAGGCTCTCGACCGCGTAGCCGCCATAGATGTCCGCGTGGTCGAAGCTCGTGATGCCAAGCTCGAGGCAGGCTTCGACCAGCCCCGCGAGCGCCCGGGGCGTGCGGGTCGCCTCCCCATCGAGCGCCCGCCAGGCGCCCCAGACGAGGCGCGAGAGGGTGGGGCCTTCGGGGTGGAGCGCGTGGCGGGTGACGGTCATGGGGCCTTCCGGATGAGGCGCCGAGAGCACCACCGGCGATGGGCCGAGACAAGGGCCCCGGGACGCCGATCCCCAGGGGAAGCGCAGCGGCGCGGGGATGGGGTGGGGCGCCCAGGCTTGACCCGCGAGGGGCCGGGTGGTGAACCTCCGGCGAACCTTGAGAGGAGACCACCCATGCGCATCACCACGATCCGGGCCTGCGGCCTTGCCGCCCTGCTCGGTCTCGCCGGCGCCGTTCCGGCCATCGCCCAGACAGCCGCGCCGACGCCTCCGGCCGCCCCGTCGAGCGCGGAGATGCGCGAACTCATCGACGCCACGAAGGCCACCGCCAAGGCGACCCGCGACAGCCTCGACTACGTGCGCGTCACGCCGGACATCCTGCACCAGATCCTGGTGAAGCTCGACAAGATCGAGGCCAAGCTCGACAAGGTGGAGAACGCCGTGAAGGACGGCAACCGGCGGCGCTGAGCCGACGGTCCCGTGTCGAACCCGAGGATCGAGAACGCCGCCAAGGACGGCAACCGGCGGCGCTGATTACCGGCTGCCCTCGAATTCCGGCGCAGACTTCATCTGCTCGAGGGTCATGCGCAGCACCGCCTGGCGCGGCGCGCCGTCGCCCGTGACGGCGGTGGTGGAATTCTGCGGCCGCAAGCCTTCGTTCGGCCGCGCCGGATCGCCCACGGTGCCCGTGGCCTCGGGGTTGGCGGGGCCGGGATCCGTGCGCACCGCCTCCTGCGTCTTGAGACCGCCCTGCCCGTCCGGCTGGCCGCCCGTGTTGCTGGAGCGCGCGCCGTCCGTGGGCGTCGCGTCGTAGTTCCACAGCAGCTCGCCGAAGGGCACCGCCACCTGGCGCGAGCCGAGGCCGAGCACGCCGCCCGACTGGATCACCACCGCAACCGCGCGGCCCTCCCGGTCGAGGATCACGTCCTCCACCTCGCCGAGGGTGCGGATGTCGAGGCCGTTGACGCGCACGCCGCGCATCGCGGAGACGCGGGTGGCGCCCGCCGGCATGGCGGCGAGGAACGCCCCCTGCATTGCGGCCGGCGGGTTCGGGTTCGGCACGGCCGCGCTGCCCGTCGGCGTGGTGCCGGCGGTCTGGGCGAGGGCCGGGACGGCGAGCCCGAGGCTCATCAGCAGGGCAAGCGGTGCTCTCTTCATGGCTGTCTCATCTCCCGATCAGCGGTGTCGTCCTATGACCTTCAAAGAACCTGTCGTCCCGGGTCACTCAAAGAGCCCGTCGTCCTGCGTCGTTCAAAGAACCCAGAGCGCGCCCATGAACACCACGGCCACGGCGCCGATGAAGCCGAGATAGGCCGTGAGCGCGCCGTCGCGCTTGTTGTGCGCCGCGCCGTTCTTGCGGCTGCCGCGCATCCAGCGCTCCAGGGTCTCGTAGCGGCGGGCGATGCGCACCTGCTCCGGCGTGGTGGGCGTGCCCGCCGCCTCCTCGCAGGTGCCCAGCATGGCCATGCCGGGATCGAACACCTCCGTCTTGTCGCCCGTGGCGCCGGAATTGATGTCGGCCTTCAGCATCGCCATCGTCGGGTTGTCGGAGGGCGGCGGCGTGTCGATGGGGTTGATGGTGTGGGTCGGCGGCATCTCCGGGGAGGTCCCGGGGGCGTTGTGGGTGTCAGAGGTGTTCGACATGCCGCGTTCCTTGCAAAAGCCCTGGCCAAAGCCCTGCCGGCTCAAGACGAAAACCGCCGCGCGGGGCCCTGTGTTCCGTGCCCTGGGGCCGCACGGCGCCGCGCGGGACGGAACGGCCTCCCGCGGCCTGGGTTGAATCCGAAAGGCGGATCCCTGCATCGGCGGGGCTTTCCGCCATGTCCTCAGCCCCCGCGTCCCTGCCGAACCGGAGCCGCCCCATGATCGCCCGCACCCTCGCCTTCCTCGCCGCCCTCGCCCTGCCCGGCGCCGCGGCCGCCGAGACGGTCGGCAAGATCGGCACGGACTGGACCGGCAACGACATCGTGGTGGAAGCCATCCAGGACCCGAAGGTGCAGGGCGTCACCTGCCACCTCACCTATTTCGAGCGCGGCCTCATCGACCGGCTGCGCAACGGCGACTGGTTCCAGGACCCGTCCAACTCCTCCATCGCCTGCCGCCAGACGGGGCCGATCATCATCGGCGCCATCGACGAGGACCGGAACGGCGAGGAGGTGTTCCGCGAGGGCTTAAGCCTCGTCTTCAAGCAACTCGTGGTGAACCGCATCTACGACAAGGGGAACAACACCCTCGTCTACGTGGCCCATTCCCGGCGCATCCAGCAGGGCAGCGCCAAGATGTCGGTCTCGACCGTGCCGCTCTACAACACCCAGGTCACCTCGGCCGCGAAGTAGCCCCCGAACCCCGCAACGAGGCCCCGGCGCGCAGCCCGGCCAAGTTTCGCTTCCCTGGCAAGCTTCTCTTCTTCGGGAGGGCGTAGTTCGGCCAAGTTTCGCTTCCCCGCGGCGGCGCGATGAGGCACTAGGGAGGCGCACTGGCTCCGCCGCCCACCCCTGATCGAAACCGGGGGTTCGTGCGTTAAGGGCCCGAACCCCACCCCGTCGTGAAAGGACGATCGATGTTCACCCTCGAGATCAATGGAACGGCGCTCGTCGTCACCAATGCGGACGAAGAGCAGGCCAAGGAGCTCTTCCAGAGCGACGACTTCAAGGACGACCTGAAATCCCTCACCCGCGACGGCACCCCCCTGTGGGACGGCAAGGCCCCGCTCAACGTCCGGGCCGCCTCGGAGGACGAGATCGACGCCTTCGACGAGGCGCTGAACGACGAAGCCTATGAGGACGACGAGGAAGAGGACGAGGACGAGGAGAGCCTCGACGTGGTCTTCCTCGTGGAGATCGACGACGAGGACGAAGACGAGGACGACGCCTCGGCCTGAGGCCAGCCGCTCGTCCCACCGGGACGGAACGGAGATCGAAGACGAGGACGACGCCTCGGCCTAATCCGCGGCAGCTCCCGTTACTTGATCAAATCGAACAATGGCCGGGCTCGTCCCGGCCATTGTCGCATTCGGGGCCGGGCGGCGCCCGACCCTACACCACCACGGTCACCCGCTCCGCGGCCCGCGTGAGCGCCGTGTAGAGCCAGCGGCTGCGGTGCTCGCGGAAGGCATAGGACTCGTCGAAGAGCACCACGTCGTCCCATTGGGAGCCCTGCGCCTTGTGGACGGTGAGCGCGTAGCCGTAGGTGAACTCGTCGGATTCCCTCCGCAGGAGGAAGGCCAGCTCCTCCTCCGTGCCCTCGAAGAAGGCCTTGTGCACCGCGACCTCCGTGGAGCGGCGGCGGGCATCGTCGTCGGGCACCACGTCCATGCGCAGGTAGTCGTTGCGGATCCCGCGCATCGCGTGGATGGTCCAGGTGCCGCCGTTGAGGAGGCCCTTGGTCTTGTCGTTGCGCAGGCACACGAGCTTCTCGCCCGCGGCCGGCAGCGGGGCCCGGTAGCCCTGCAGCTCGCGGATGCGCCCATTGTAGAGGCGCCGCGTCTTGTTGAGCCCCACCAGCACCTGGTTCGCGCCCATCACCATGGCGGCATCGATCTCTGCCCTTCGGATCACGCGGCTTGCCCCGTAGGTGCCCGTGGACAGGCGCGCGCCCTCGCGCACCTGCATGGAGAGATGGACGATGGGGTTGTCCTGCGCCTGCCGGTGCACCTCGGTGAGCATCACGTCCGGCGCGCCCTCCGTGAAGAAGCCGCCGCCCTTCACGGGCGGGAGCTGCGCCGGATCGCCGAGCACCAGCACGGGACGGCCGAAGGAGAGGAGGTCGCGCCCCAGCTCCTCGTCCACCATGGAGCATTCGTCGATCACGATGAGGTCGGCCTTGGCCACGTTGCTCGACCGGTTGAGCACGAATTGCGGCCCGTTCTCGTCGCCCTCGCGGGAGCGGTAGATCATGGAATGGATCGTCGAGGCCTCGGCGCACCCTTTGCTGCGCAGGACGAGCGCCGCCTTGCCCGTATAGGCGCCGAACACCACCTCGCCGTCGACGCCCTCCGCGATGTGGCGGGCGAGCGTGGTCTTGCCGGTGCCCGCATAGCCAAAGAGGCGGAAGACCGGCCGGTCGCCCCGGCGCAGCCACTCGGCCACGGCCTTCAGGGCGGCATCCTGCTGCGGCGACCAGCTCATGGGCGCGCCCTCCGGGTGCGATCCGACGCCGACACCCGCGTCATGCGCTGGGCGCCAGCAGATGGCGGACGGGCCTCGCGGCCTCGCAGATGGGACGAGCCTCCGGCGCCGGGCGCGTGCTGGCGAGGCAAGGCGTCCATCAGGCCACCCGCACCCGCGCTTCGGCGCGCAGGTTCCAGAGGATGCCTGCGATGATGCAGGCGCTGCCGATGAGGACGAACGGGTCGAGCCCCTCCCCGTAAAGCTGCCAGCCCAGGAACGCGATGAGCGGGATGCGCAGGAAGTCGAGGGTCACGACGAGGATCGCATCGCCGTTCCGGTAGGCATTCGTGAGACACCAATGGGAGCACAGGCCGCAGATGCAGATGCCGGCGAGCGGGAGGGCGTGCGCCGCATTCAGCTTGGTCCAGAACGCCTCGCCGGTGAGGACGAGGTTCAGGGGGAGCTGCATGAGATTCATACAGAAGAGAACGGAGAAGGTGCTCTCCGTCTGGATGAGCTTCTTCGTGGCGATGGCCGTGAGCGCGAAGCCGAGGGCGGAGCCCAGAACGATGACGCTCTCGATCTGAAGCGCGCTGGTGCCGGGGCGCAGGATCACGAGGACGCCCACGAAGCCGAGCACGATGGCGACGATGCGCCCGGGGGTCACCACCTCGCCCAGCATCAGCACCGCGAGCAGGGCCACCCAGGCCGGCGAGGTGAATTCGAGGGCGAAGACCGTGGCGAGCGGCAGCACGGTGACCCCATAGGTCCAGGCATAGGTCGCCGCGAAATGCACCGCGTTGCGGGCCGCGTGCATGTTCATGCGCCGGGGCGCGAGGCCGGGCCGCAGACCCGGGCGCAGGGCCGCGAGCACGAGCAGGATCGCCACGCCCGCCCCGTTGCGCAGGCTCAGCACCTCGGCGACCGACAGGGCGGAGGCGAGTTCGCGCACGGCGATGGCGGTCGCCGAGAAGCAGAAGAGTGCCCCTGCCATCCATGCGAGGACGACCGGAATGGCGGAACGGGGGGAACGGGCTGCGGCGGACACGGCTCACGGGATCGATGCGGCGCGGGTGGGGCAAGGCTCTACCCCGTGCGGCGCCCGCCGTGAAGGCGGCGGCGACCGGAAAAGGAGATCGTGCGGCCATGCGTAGCCGCGCGGCGATGCGCGCCGCGTCCCGTTTCGGCTCGAGTCGCACGCCTGTGCTCCTGCCCGCGTCGGGCGAGCGCCAGACGACCCGGGACGCGGCGCCGTTCCAGGCGATCGGCCGAATGGCTGCCACGCGAGGGAGAGGCGACGATGCCGCCCGCCGATGGGTCAGAGATACGCGATCATGCGGCCCGCGGCGAGCGCGCCGATCCAGGCGGCGAGCGAGACGATGGCAAGGCTCCGCGCCCGCGGGTTCAGGCGGCCTGCGCGAAGATCGCGCCCAAGCAGGAGGTGGAAGAGCGCCACGTTGAGCAGCCCCAAGGCGATGAACGCGAGCTTTGCCAGGAAGGCCGGGTTGATGCCGAGCGCCCGCGCCTCCGCGGCGAGAAGCACCAAGCCCGTCGGCACCTGAAGGAGAAGACCGCCCGCCGCGATCGGAATCGCGAAGCGGCCGATGCGCGCCGCGTCGTCGAACCGCCGCGCCAGAAGGCTGCCGTCGAACACCGCGATCGCTCCCACGAGAAGCGACGATCCCAGAACGTGGAGGACGTTCGCGATGGTGAAGGTCCAGGCGGAGTGGCGGGCGAGATGCCCAAGGCCGGAGAGCTCGAGCGCGGCGAGCGCCTGCGTGTAGAGCGCCGTCATGCCGGCGGCCACTCGGCAAAAGATGCCGGTCGCACCGCCATCGTGGCGTCGAGACCCTGCGGATCGGCGCCCGTGCGCCGCTCCGGCAGAGCGGTCGTGGATGGAGCCCGCCTGCCCGGCGGGTTGTCGCTATTGGCTTTGCGATGCGGCACCGGCAACGCCGCCATCACCGCAGCTCGTAGGTCTTGCCATCCACGACGATGCGCTCCGCGCGCAGTTCGCGCTCGACGCGCGTGGAGACGTAGCCCTCGGCGCGAACGCGCGTCCCGACCTTGATCATGTCGGGGTTCAGACCGCGCGCATCCATGCGAAAGGGCGGCGCGAGGACGAGCTCCCAGGGTGCGCCATTGTGATTCACGGTGATGTGCACGTGCGGATTTTGCCATTCGAGCGTCGCGACGGCGTTTTCGACGGCCATCGTCTTCGACGCGTCGTAGCTGCCCCATCCGTGATGCGCGAGAGCGGTGCCGGCGGTCATCACGGCGGCGGCGAATGCGATGAGCACGAGGTGTCGACGCATGGTAATCCTCCCTGCAGCAAGTGCCGCTAAACATCTGTATAGACAACCGTTTTGCTGACGTCTCTTCAAGTCTGCGTGACGATGAGCATGCAAGTCGCGACAACATGCGCGAGCACTTTCGCAGAGTCGCGCGGCAACGATTTCGCGCCTCTTCGCGCAAGCCTAGAGGGGTGGCATCGCAGAAATATCCACAGCAAAAATGTATCCTCTACTTTGAGAACTGTCCGATATTCGGAACTCGCTTGGTATAACGACGTTGCCTTGAACAAGCGTGACGGTGTCGCGCGAAGGCCCTTGAAGGAGGCGGCTATGCCGACAGACGACAAGTCGAACCCGATGGACGACATGGGTACGAGCGCTGGCACGTCCAGCGGATCCACCACCGGTTCTGCGAAGAAGAGCAGCTCTCGCAGCGGCTCGAAGAGCAGCAAGAAGTCGAGCAGCAAGTCCGGCGCGAAGAAGACCGCGGCGAAGAAATCCGGCGCGAAGAAATCCGCCGCCAAGAAGAGCGGCACGAAGTCGGGCGCGAAGAAGACCGCCGCGAAGAAGTCCGGCGCCAAGAAGACTGCCGCCAAGAAGAGCGGCACGAAGTCCGCGGCGAAGAAGTCCGGCACCAAGTCGGCCGCGAAAAAGAGCGGCACGAAGTCGGCTGCCAAGAAGTCGGGCGCCAAGAAGACCGCCGCCAAGAAGACCGGCGCGAAGAAGAGCGGCACCAAGTCCGCCACCAAGCGGACCGCCGCCAAGAAGACGGGATCGAAGTCGAGCGCCCGCTCGTCGTCGAAGTCCTCGGCCCGTTCGTCCGCCCGCGGCGGCACGAAGTCGGCGTCGCGGTCCTCCGCCAAGAAGGGCGGCTCGACGAAGCGCGCTGCGGCCGCTTCGAGCAAGACCTCGTCGACCAAGCGCTCGTCCTCGAAGAAGGGCGGCTCGAAGAAGTCGCGGTAAGGCAGCCCCGTCAGGAGCTGTCTGATCACAGCGTCTCCTGCACCAGAGGACGGAGCCCCAGGGCCCGTCCTGCTGGTGCGAAGGCGCAAAAAATCGCCCGGCTTCATGCCGGGCGATTGCGTTTTGGGGCCGCGGGCGGCGGGACAGGCTCGGCCGCGGCACCGGTTTCGGGTGCGCGGCCGACGGAGCGCCGCCTCAGCGGCCGGTGCTCATGGGGTCGGACTCGCCCCAATAAGGCGTCGCATTGTAGTAGCGGTGGACATGCTCCTCCCACTCGCGCTCGTAGGACGCGTCGTGTCCCTCGGCCGTGCGGCGCGGAGCCCCGCGGAGCTGGTCCTCGTTGAGGTTGAGCTCATAGGCGTCGAGCTGCGTGTTGTACTTCAGCACGCCCCAGGGGAGCGTGTAGTACTCCTCGCCGAGCCCCATGAACCCGCCGAAACTCATCACCGCATAGGCCACCCGGCCCGAGCGCTTCTCGATCATCACCCGTTCGATCGTGCCAATCTTGTCGCCGTCGGTGCGGCGGACCGGGGTGCCTTCCACCTTGTCGCTGGCGATCAGGCTTTGCGTCTCGCGGACATCGCCGCCGGCTTGCGTCGTGGTCTGCATCATATGGCTCCCATAATCCTAGGCGCTAAGCCAACGCTCTCGTGAAAATGCAGGTTCCGGGACATCCTTGGGCGGCAACGCCTCGCGGCGGACCGGGCCCGCCCGGTTCCGCCAGGCGTGGCGGCCAAGCCCTGGGGCCGCTCGCGGAGGGCGCGGGCCGGAACCCCAACGCCGCAGGTCGGAACCCTGCTGTTCCGCATGGCGTTGACCGGCATCCAAGCCAAAGCCAAGGAGCCCGTCATGACCGTTCGTTTGAAGCCGGTCGAGGAGCAGATCGTCGTCATCACCGGCGCCTCGAGCGGCATCGGCCTGTCCACGGCCCGCCTCTTCGCGCAGCGTGGCGCGAAGGGCCTCGTCCTCGTCGCCCGCAACGAGGAGACCCTGCGCCAGGTGGCGAGCGAGCTGAGCGCCCGCGGCACCCGCGCCATCGCCGTGCCGGCCGATACGGGCCGCCGGGAGGATCTGGAGCGGGTCGCGAAGACCGCGATCGAGACGTTCGGGGGCTTCGACACCTGGGTGAACGACGCGGCCGTGACGATCTACGGCCGTCTCGAGGACATGCCGATCGAGGACCAGCGCCGCCTCTTCGAGGTGAATTACTGGGGCGTCGTGAACGGCTCCCTCATCGCCGCCGAGCATCTGCGCGGCCGGGGCGGCGGCGCCATCATCAACGTGGGCAGCGTGCTCTCCGAGCGCACCATGATCCTGCAGACCCAGTATTCGGCCTCCAAACATGCGGTGAAGGCCTTCACGGACGGGCTGCGCATGGAGCTGGAGCGCGACGGCGCGCCCGTCTCCGTCACCCTGATCAAGCCCTCCGGCATCGACACGCCCTATCCGGAGCACGCGCGCAACTATCTCGACGACGAGCTTGCGATCCCGCCGCCCTCCTACGATCCGACCCTGGTGGCCAAGGCCATCGTGTTCTCGTCCGAGAACCAGAAGCGTGACCTCACGGTGGGCTTCGGCGGCTGGGCCATCGCGGCGCTTGGCACGGTCGCGCCGGGCCTCATGGACAAGGCCATGGAGCTCACGGGCTACGCCTCGCAGACCACCAAGAACCCCGAGCGTCCGCAGATGCGCGACAACCTCTACCGGCCGCGCCAGGATGGGGACGAGTATTCCTCCCTGCCCGGCGAGCCGCGCAAGACGAGCCTCTTCCTGACGGCGCAGATGTATCCCCTCGCCACCGCCGCGGTGCTCGCGGGCATCGGCGCGGCGATCACCGCCCTCCTCATGCCGCGCCGCGGCGGGGGCAAGCGGAAGGCTCCGCCGCCGGCGGCCCCGGGCCGGCTCTACCAGACCGTCACCCGGCGCACCGGAAACGGCCACGACCCCAAGACCACGGGGCCAGGCTACCGCGCCCGCCACGAGCCCTATGAGGGGCGGGTGCAGCCGCGCCACTGATCCCCTGCGAGGCCGGGGCGTGATCCGTCATGCCCCGGCCCGCGCGGCCCCATGCGACCGCTTGGCCGCGCCTTATCCGATTTCGCGGCGGCGCAAAGCGCTCTAGCCTCACCCCATGATCTCGATTCGTTTTGCCGCCGCGCTTGTCGTTGCCGCGCTCGCCCAGCCTGCGTTCGGCCAGGACAAGGGCACCGTCGACCCCAAGCCCCTGCCGCCCCTCGCCAACCCGAACGATCCCGCGACGCCGGCCAAGGAGCTGTTCGGCCGGCGCAGCGCGCCCGCCTCCCTGGCGGCCCGGTCCATCGGCAGCTACGCCAAGGGCTGCGTCGCCGGCGCCAGGGCCCTGCCGGTCGACGGCGAGACCTGGCAGGTGATGCGGCTCTCCCGCAACCGGAACTGGGGTCACCCGCAGCTCATCGGCTTCATGGAGCGGCTCTCCCGCCGGGTGCCGCAGATCAACGGCTGGCCGGGACTTCTCGTGGGCGACATCTCCCAGCCCCGCGGCGGGCCGATGCTCACGGGCCATGCCTCGCACCAGCTCGGCCTCGACGCGGATGTGTGGCTGACCCCGATGCCCGACCGGCGCCTCTCGCGCCTGGAGCGGGAGGAGATGTCCGCGACGAACGTGGTGCGCTCCGATTGGCTCGACATCGACCCGGCCGTGTGGACGCCCCAGCACACGACGCTCATCCGGGCCGTGTCGCGGGAGCCCGAGGTGGCGCGGATCTTCGTCAACCCGGCGATCAAGAAGGCCCTGTGCCGGGAGGCCGGCGCGGACCGGGGGTGGCTGGCCAAGGTGCGGCCGATGTTCGGCCACAACTACCATTTCCACATCCGCCTCGCCTGCCCGGCGGGCGATGCCTCGTGCCAGGATCAGGACCCGCCCCCCGGCGGCGACGGCTGCGGCGCGGAGCTGGCGGGCTGGTTCGCCCCGGCGATGCTCAACCCCAAGCCCGGCAAGCCGCGCCCGCCCATGACCATGGCCCAGCTCCCCGCCGAGTGCCGCCAGGTGCTCGTGGCGCAATAGGCGGGGCTCAAGGCCCGCACCGCCCGTGAAACGACGACGGCGCCCCGCGGGGCGCCGTCGATCCGTCCGGAACGCCGGGAAACCGTCAGGCCGTGACGCCGACGCCCACCGGGCAGGAGACTCCCGTGCCGCCGAGCCCGCAATAGCCGCCCGGGTTCTTGGCGAGATATTGCTGGTGGTAATCCTCCGCGAAGTAGAACGGGCCCAGTTCCAGGATCTCGGTGGTCACCGGCCCGTAGCCCCTGGCCGCCAGCGCCTCGGCATAGGCGCGCTTCGAGGCCTCGGCCGCCTCTCGCTGAGCCTCGCTCGTCACGTAGATGCCGGACCGGTATTGGGTGCCGACATCGTTGCCCTGGCGCATGCCCTGGGTCGGGTCGTGGCTCTCCCAGAAGGTCTTGAGCAGGGCCTCGAAGGAGACGACCTGGGGGTCGTAGACCACGAGCACCACTTCGTTGTGGCCCGTGAGGCCGGAGCACACCTCCTCGTAGGTGGGGTTCGGCGTCACGCCGGCCGCATAGCCGGCCGCCGTCGTGAAGATGCCCTCGCCGATCTGCCAGAACTTGCGCTCGGCGCCCCAGAAGCAGCCAAGGCCAAACACGGCCGTCTCCAGCCCCTCCGGATAGGGCCCCTGGAGCGGGCGGCCGTTCACGTAATGGCGGTCGGCGGTGGGAATCGGCCGGGAGCGTCCAGGCAGAGCCTCGGCGATGGTCGGTATCTCAAGGCGCTTGCGGGCGAATAGCATGGCGGCCCTCCTGTCGTGCTGAGCCCCAGATATAGGCGCTCGGGCCTGCATCCGCGAGGGTGCGCGGCGTGTCCCGCGCCAGGCTCACCGAGCCGTGATGCGGTGCGCCTGCCTGGCCGGCACTGGCCGCGGCGCTCAGGGATCGAGGCGGTAGCCGATGGGCTCGACGGGCTTCTGGCCCAGCCAGAGCAGCAAGGCTCCGAGGGCGAAGCCCAGAACCGAGGCCGGCAGCAGGAAGAGGTTGAGCAGGATCGGATCCCACAGGAAGGGATGCACGTGCCGCGTGATCCCAGGCTCGATCAGCGGGAATTGGCGCGGGAACAGGGCGAAGCCCAGTTCGCCGAGCGGCGTGAACATGACGCGGCTGTTGGCGATGGACTTCGTCCCATCGAGCACGAGCCCGACAAACCCTGCGGCGACGAGGATCAGACCCAGAGTCCGCGCCAGAAATCGCAGCATGTACGCTCCTCAACCCCGCCCGAGCACCCGATACGGCTCCGGCGGGCCCATCCACCAGGGCCAAAGGCCCACGGCATCCCCGCCCGGTATGGCTCTAGGGCAGGCCCGCGCGCGAGGCAAGCAGCCCGGCCACCCCGACGCCCAGCCCTGCCCAGCCCAGCCGCGCCCCAGGATCGGAAAACCCCTTGCCATCCCCCAAGGTTTGACGATACACGACCGCCTCTGCGCAAAACCGCAGAACCGCGTTGCCTCCACGAGGCAGCCGGAAGGCCGCCAAGCGGCCGTGCTGGAGGGGTGGCCGAGTGGTTGAAGGCGCACGCCTGGAAAGTGTGTATACGGGAAACCGTATCGAGGGTTCGAATCCCTCTCCCTCCGCCATCCGTTACGCATAAGGCGCTGGAATAAAGCTTCTGGTCAGGGAAGATCCACTTTCCCCACCTGCCTCCTCGAGCGTGTCGCTGTTGCTCTGGCATGGCGCAACGGCCACGCGCCTAACCCACGTTATTGCAGCCGATGGCCGACGGTTTTAAACCGCCAAGCTGCAAACCTGGTTGGACCGCGGTCAGCCTAGGGCGACTGCCGAGAGGCGATGAGGATGGGCCCTGGGCAGCTCCCCGCCTCACCGACCAGCATCCGTATCGATGATGCGTTGGAGGGCAGCCCATGACGGTCCTGACGCATCGACCCTCCCTGGTTCTCCTGCTGGAGGACAACTTCATCATCGGTCTCGCGCTGGAGGACGATCTGCGCGACCAGGGCTATCGGGTCGAGGTCGTCAGCTCCTGCGCGGCCGCCCTGGAATGGCTCCGGACCTTCACGCCCGATGCAGCTATCCTCGACGTGTCTCTCAATGGCGAGATCTGCCGGGACGTGGCCGATCAGCTTCACGCAACGGGGGTGCCGTTCCTGGTCTACTCCGCCCGTCGCGTAGACGAGGGCCTCCTGCCCACCTATCCAGGTGTCGCGTGGCTGGAAAAGCCTGCTCATCGAACCCTGCTCCTCGCGGCCCTGCAGCGCTTGCTGGAGCCCTGCCAACCGGCGTCTCGCCCGTGATGCCCCTAAAGAAGGTTCGGGCCGCCTGGGTGCGGGCCCTCTGCGAAGCCGTACAGACAGGCCATGGGCCGGCCATCGAGCTGATGCAGATGGCCGTGGCATCGGAAACCGGCTGGCCACTCCCACCTGGCCGAGGCTTTCGCCGCCATGGCGCGCCAGATCCGCGTGGCTTGCGTTCAGAGGACGGTGCAGGCCGGAGCCGCACAGGTCGGGTCTGATCCAAACACCTGAACGCAAGAAGGGCCCCGCCGGCCCCCTTGCGGATCTCGGGCGCAGCCCTTGGCAGCCCCGTGCCCCCACGGATCAGACCTGACCACGTGATGTGTCGGAGCACGGCCCATCCGCACGACAGCGAACCGGGCAGTGCGCAGCCTAGTCCTCACTGGCATCAACGCGGATTGTGTGGCTAACTTTTCGTGCCAGCCACTTTCTGCCCCCATGGGCTGCTGGGCAACTGCAGCGCCCGAGTGGCGCTTTTCTTTGATGGCGGCCAGAGGCGCAGATCAGCGTGGTCAGCGTCCCGCGAGGGCCAAGCGGAGTATCCATCGGCGCTGCAGCAGGTTCTGCTGGTCGAGGAGCAGGTCGCGGACGAGCTGACCTGGCTTGCCGCTGAACCAGACCGTCAAGGCCCACGGACGCGGCGGACACGCTTGCGGGCATGGCCCGCGAGTTTCGGGCGCAGAGCGTCAGGCATGCGGCCCAGGCGGAGGCTCTCCGAGCCCTGCATGATCTGGATTCCCGAACCTCTTTTTGTGTCTGCCCAGCGCCCGACCGAACCGTTTCCAACGGCCTCGTGCACCATCACCGACCGGGATGCATCGAGATCCGTCCTCGTGCGCTCTCGCCCTCCAGTGCGGTCACGTTTAACTCAGGTCAGCGCGGGCGCGGATCAGCTGTGATGGGATGGATCCTATCCCCGGACCTGCCGACTCCCCTCGATCCGGAACCTTGAAGCGCTCCCCCTCAGGTCGAGCGCTTCATTTTTGCCCCGGGTCAGCATTGTTCCCCATCACGACAGGGTTCTCGGCTGCGGAGCCGAGCGGCGGATCTCCATCGGGACCGTAACGGTCGACATGCGCCGACAGCGCTCTGTGTCATTCCGTCGACCAGGGCCCGCACTCACAAACGGCGGGTCGCGCCGGCCGGGCAGCGTCAGAGCCCAAGCCCAACGCCCCTTCTCACGTCGCGGGCCATGCCCTTCCCTGCCCTCGGTTCGTAGGGTTGCCGGGGTTCCGGTCCAGTGTCCGACTTTCGATAAACCGCGCTTCTTCCGGAAGCTTGGTGACGCAGATTGACACCACTCCTCCCACTCCTAGTGTTGCTTCTATGCCCAACCGCAGAACCCGCAACGTCTCCCTCACGCCTGAGCTTGAGGCCTCCATGGACGGCAAGGTCGCATCAGGCGCCTACAGCACCGCCAGCGAGGTGGTCCGCGCGGCTTTGCGGCTCCTGACAGAGCAGGACCGGCGTCAGGACCCGCAGGACGGGACGAGCCCGGTCCGCTCTCATGCACGGTAGACCCACCGCCGTTGGTCCCTCCTGGCTACAGGGAGGTGGCGAGGCCGGAGCCCTGATCCGTGCCCACGACTGGTCCTCCTCACCCCTCGGGGTGACAGAGGATTGGCCGCAACCCCTCAGAACCCTTGTGTGCCTGATGCTCACGTCCAACCAGGCGATGTTCATCGCCTGGGGCACAGAGCGCACCCTCCTCTACAACGACGCATACGCCGAGATCCTCGCGTCCAAGCACCCTGCCGCCCTTGGCCGTGACCTCCTGCAGGTCTGGCACGAGATTCGCGATGGGCTGGCGCCGATCGTGGAGAGAACCTACGCCGGTCACGCCGTGCACATGGACGACATCCAATGGACGATGCACCGGCGGGGCTACCCGGAGGAGACCCACTTCTCGTTCTTCTATGCGCCCGTGCGGGACGAGGCCGGAGCAGTCGCAGGCTTGTTCTGCGCCTGCGCCGAGACAACCGAGAAGGTCTTCGCTGAACGCCGTGTCGCTGCCGAGACCTTGCGGCAGCGCCGCTTGTTCGAGCAGGCGCCCGGGTTCATCTGCATTCTTACCGGCCCCGACCACGTGTTCGAGTTCACCAACGCCGCCTGTCGGCGTGTGTTCGGCGAACGTGACTTCGATGGGAATGCCGTTCGCGACGTCTTCCCGGAACTCGAGGGCCAGGGCTTTTATGAGTTGCTCGACCAGGTTTACACGACCGGCGAGCGGTTTGTCGCCCATCAGACACCGATCCAGATCAAACCACCGAGCGGGGAAACGGAGGAGCGCTTCCTCGACTTCATCTACGAGCCCATCAAGGACCAGGATGGCCGCGTCACTGGCATCTTCTGCGAAGGGTTTGACGTCACCGAGGCTCACCAGACCTCTGTAATACTGCGCGAGAGCGAGGAGCGGCAGCGCTTTCGCGCCGAACTCGGCGACGCCATGCGTCCGTTGGTCCGCCCCGAAGAAATCCAAGCCACGGCAACGCGCCTGCTCTGTGAGCACCTCGGCGCCAGCCGGGTGCATTACGCCGAGATTGAGCCTGACGGCGAACATGCAGTTGTACCCGACGACCATGCTCCGACAGTGCCGAACCGCGCCGGACGTTATCGCCTCGCGGATTTTGGTGTCCTGATCGGTGAATGCCAAGCCGTGCGAACGTTCGTGGCATCGGACCTCAGGACCGATCCGCGGCTCAGCGTGGTGGAAAGGGCCATGTACGCCGACCTGCCTGTGGCGGCGATGGTCGTCGTACCCCTGGTGAAGGACGGTCGGTTCGGCGCCCTGCTCTCAGTTCACCGCATCGAGCCTCACGCCTGGTCCGAGGGCGAGTTGGCGCTGATCGAGGAGGTCGCCGCCCGCACCTGGGATGCCATCGAACGCGCCCGGGCGGAAGCTGCGCTGCGCGAGAGCGAGGCCCGCTTTCGCCTGACGGCGGACGCGGTGCCGCAAATTGTGTGGATCACCGATGCCGAAGGCCGCGCCGAGTTCTTCAACAAACAATGGTTTGACTATGTGGGCACAGCGGAACAGCCGGCGACGGCGGGCGATGTAGCGAAGACCTATCTTCATCCAGACGACGAAGCGCCGACCATGGCGGCCTTCGACGAAGCGCGCCGCACTGGGACGACGTACACAATCGAGCACCGCATCCGGTCCAAGACGGGGGAGTTTCGCTGGTTTCTCGTCCGGGGCGTGCCGTTTCGCGACCCGGACACCGGCCAGACCACGAGGTGGTTCGGTGCCTCGGTGGACATCGATGACCGCAAGAGCGCCGAGGCGGCGTTGCGCGAGAGCGAGGCCCGCTTCCGCAACATGGCGGACTCAGTTCCTGCCCTGATCTGGATGAGCGACGGGGAGGGGCAGGTCACCTTCGCCAACATGCATTACGAGTACTTGTTCGGGCGGCCAGCGGCCGACATGCTGGACGGGGGCTGGGCCGACATCGTGCTCCCCGATGACCTGGAGCGGTACACGAGAACGTTCCTTGATGCCCTCCACGCGCGGGCACCCTTCCATTGCGAGACGCGGGTCATCGACAAGGAAGGCAATGTGCGCTGGCTGCGCTGCGAGGGCGTTCCCCGCCTGGACGACTCAGGCCGCTTCCTTGGCTACACGGGCTGCAATGTGGATGTGACGGAGGGCAAGCTCGGCGAGCAGCGCCGGGATCTGCTCATCCATGAGCTGAACCACCGGGTCAAGAACACCCTCGCTACCGTTCAGTCCATTGCCACCCAGACCCTGCGCAGTGCATCCGATCCGCAGGAAGCCAGGGAAGCGATCGAGAACCGGCTGATTGCCTTGTCCCAGGCGCATGATGTGCTCACGCGCGAGAGCTGGGAATCTGTGGGGCTGCGGGAGGTTGTGGAGCGCGCCCTCGACCCCTTCCGGGGCCAGTCCAGCGAGCGGATCATCATCCGCGGCACGCAGGCGCGGCTGCCGCCCCGCATGGCCCTGGCTCTATCCATGGCCCTTCATGAACTTGCCACCAATGCGGTGAAGTACGGCGCCCTGTCGAATGAGGCGGGCGAGGTGCTGGTGACGTGGCTCCTGGATCATACGACCGAGCCCGAGAGCCTCTTGCTACGCTGGGAGGAGCGCGGAGGACCACCCGTGGAAGCACCCAAGCGGCGGGGCTTTGGCACACGGCTCATCGAGCGCAGCCTTGCGAGCGACCTTGATGGTGAGGTCAAGATGACGTTCGACCCCAGGGGTCTCGTCTGCACGATCTCAGCTCCGATGGAGGGGTCCCCTGTCTAGGCCAACCCTGGGGGCGCTGCTGTCGCTGCCCTCATCCAGGTCAGTTTTGCCAAGGTCCCGCCCTCTTCTGAGCCTGTCGACGGCGGGCGGTTCGCTACCATCGACGGGGATGTCTTGGGCAGCGGATCGGAGCGGGTCCGCATCCTGAACATCGACGCGCCTGAGACGCGGAACGCCCCCCTGCGAGGCGGAGCTGGTGGCAGGGCTCAAGGCAAAGGAGCGCTTGGCCGCGGAGCGCTGGGCCGCCCTCCTCCGGGTCGGCCCCATTGAGGTCGACCGGCAGGGCGAGGACCGTGACCACAGCACCCAAGCCCCGGATCTCTGGAACGGGTGAAGTTCACTCTTTTGACGCGGGACCGCTCGGACTACCTCACCGATCGGTACAGCGAGCGCAAAGGCGCAGCAGACAAAGCGTCGAAGCTGCTTGCGAACATCGCCATGGGACATGAGGCAACGCCGCGTCGCTCATCCGGCCGACACAATCCTTCGAGAATATTGGAAATAGCGCTTGACGGGGAGAGACCCTGCATGCATCTTATTTCCATGAAGATCGAACAAGCAGCCAAACAGCTCGAGTCCCTCGGCAACCCGACCCGCCTTCTGCTCTATCGGACGCTCGTCCGTGCCGGGCAGAATGGCTTGCCGGTGAGCCGGGTGCAGGAGCGGTTAGGGATCCCAGCCTCGACGCTTTCGCACCACCTGCACAGGCTTATTCTGACCGGATTGGTGACGCAGGAACGGCAGGCCACCACCCTGATCTGCCGGGCCAACTACCCGGCGATGGATGAGCTTCTCGGCTTCATGACCAAGGAGTGCTGCGCGGATGTGGGCTGTGCCACGTCCTCCGACACGGAGGCCGCTTAGCCTCTATCGTGCCTTAAACTTCGATGTTTCTGGATATATGGGAGAATGGACGATGACGACACTGACCCGCCTGCTTCGCGCGTTCCGTCACCGCCGCGCTGTCGCTTCGATGGCGGAGTTGAGCGATCACACGCTCGCGGACATCGGCCTGCTGCGCACGGATGTGTACGCGTCTCTCGCAGCCTCCTACCTCGCCGACCCATCCCAAGCCCTTCGGAATGCCTGTTGCCATTGGCGCACCTTCGCGTCGCGTCCGCGCCCCTCCTCTGAACTCATCACCTGCTGCTGACCTGTCGACCGGAGAGCAATCATGGCCCAGAACAAATCGCTTCCTGTCGCAATCATCGGAGCAGGCCCGATCGGCCTTGCCGCGGCCGCGCATCTCATCCGCCGCGGCCTCCCCGTGCGGGTCTACGAGGCAGGTGCGAGCGTCGGCGCGAACGTGCGCGATTGGGGCCATGTGCGCCTGTTCTCCCCCTGGAGTTACAATATCGACAAGGCCGCTCGAGCCCTCTTGAACGAGCACGGCTGGCATGAGCCGCCGGGGGAGGCGATGCCGACGGGCTTAGGCTTGTACGAAGCGTACCTGAAGCCGCTCGCCGCAACCCCGGAGATGTCGGCCGTCGTCGAGACCCGCACACGGGTGCTCGCCATCACGCGCCAGGGCGCCGACAAGGTCGTGAGCAAGAGGCGCGGGGACAAGCCCTTCGTTCTGGCCGTCGTGAATGGATATGGCGCGGTCCGGCGCGACCTTGCACGGGCTGTGATCGATGCCTCCGGCACTTGGACCTCGCCGAACCCGCTCGGGGCCGGTGGCATTCCCGCCGATGGAGAGGTCGAGAATTCCGACCATATCGTCTACGGGATCCCTGACGTCCTCGGGCGTGACCGCGCGGCCTATGCAGGTCGGACCACGCTCGTGGTGGGCGCCGGCCATTCCGCCGCAAACGTGCTGCTCGACCTCGCCCGCCTTGCTGAGCGGGATCCACGCACCACCATCGTCTGGGCGACGCGAGGGGAGGACCTGACGCGTGTCTATGGCGGCGGCCGAGCCGATGGTCTCCCCGCCCGCGGAGAGCTCGGGTCGAACCTCGAAGCCCTCGTCGAGAGCGGTCGCATGACGCTGGTCGCCGGTTTCGGCGCGACCTGCGTCCGCAAAGAAGGCGACCAGGTGGTGGTCGCAGGCGAGACCGCGTCGGGCTTGCGGGAGCTCGGCCCCGTCGATCGCATCGTGGTCACGACGGGCCAGCGCCCAGACCTCACCCTCACCCGCGAGCTCCGTATGGATCTCGATCCCTGGCTGGAGAGCTCGAAGGCACTCGGGCCGCTCATCGACCCGAACCTGCACTCCTGCGGGTCTGTGCCGCCCCATGGCCATCGGGAACTCGCCCACCCGGAGCCGGACTTCTACACGGTTGGCATCAAGAGCTATGGCCGCGCGCCCACCTTTCTCATGATGACCGGCTACGAGCAGGTTCGCTCGGTGGTCGCGGCCATCGCCGGCGACATGGCGGCCGCGGACGAGGTCAACCTTGTCCTACCCGAGACCGGCGTCTGCTCGACGGACGTCGCCACCCACAAGGGCTCCGCAGGCTGCTGCGGGGGGCCGGCTCCCGAGCCGGCGGACGTCTGCTGCCAAGCGGACGCGGTCGCCAGGGCGGCTGGGGCGAAGGGCTGCGGGTGCGCTCCTGCGGCGCCGACGGTCACCGCCAGGACGGGTTGCTGCTAGGATGCCGGTATCGGGCTCCCGCGCGGCGGATGCCGGCCTCTAGCTCGGGCGCGGAGTGGTGATCACCGCGCTCGGCGTCACGCGGATCCTCGCCTGGGGCTCGCCCTCCTACCTGCCGGCGGTCCTCGCGACACCCATCGCTGCCGCTCACCGCGGCCGGGCTGTCGCTGGGGCTCCTCGCCTCAGGGCTCATCTCTCCCCGGGTCGGGCGCGCTATTGACCAGGTTGGGGGCCGCCCCGTCCTGGCCCCGAGCTCGGCTCTGATCGCGGCAGGCCAGGCCACTCTCGCCATGGCGCACAACCCGGCGGCCCGCTTCGCGGCTTGGCTCGCCAAGGTCGCCGGAATGAGGGGAGAAACCAGCCCGCAACCTTTGCGGCGGACCCGTTACTCGAGTTTTCCGACCAGCTCACGGGCCGCTCGGATCGGATCCCGTGCAGTTCGCTCCGCCGCGAGCGCATCACAGGTGAAGCGCCCGTGGCGGCGGGTGCCGTTCGCCTCACTCTTCGGGGCTCCGCTCCCACTGGAACCCCATGCATCCGGCACCTCATTCGTCCGTTCACGCGTGGCGAGCCGCACAGGCTCCCGATCTGAATCTTGGCGCCACACCAAGGCGACGGTTGAGCCGTGAGGGAGTTTGCCGCGCGGTGAGCGTTGAAGGAGCGCCGCCTTCCTCGCATGTGCTGGAAGACAGCAAAGCCTCGGCTGGCACAGGAGGTGGCTGGCGCTCTGTCGGAGCCCACGAGCCAAGCCCGATGCTGGACATCAAACCAGCTCAGTTGGCATAGCTGTGCCTGCGTAAGATTCTGCCGAGAGTGCGCGGCCGAGAACGTGTTGGGCGCGTGCGCCTGGGAGATTCCTGATGGATGTAAAACGGGCTGACGGGGTCTCCAGAGCGATCATAGAAGCCGGCCTGGCCGGAGGCTCGGAGCCAGACCTCCTGCGGCTTTTCTGCGAGACGCTGGTTCACAGTGGCTTACCGCTCAGCCGGGCCAATCTTCTGATCGATACCCTCCATCCTGTTCATGAGGGACGCGCCTTCCGCTGGCGCCGTGATGAACCGGAGTTGCCGCCAGTCATCGAGTATGGCCGCACCAACGTAGCTGGGAGAGGCCAGGAGAGTTGGCGCCGGAGTACGTTCTACCATCTCCTGGAGACAGGAGGCTCCTTGCTGCGGTGCCGGCTGGCCACGGATCCCGGTTCGGATTTTCCGATCCTGGACGAACTGCGCGCCGAGGGGCAGACCGACCACGTCGTGCTGATCAACCGCTTTGCGGCCAAAGGCGCGGTCGGCGAGATGGACGGGGTCTACTCGAGCTGGACAACCGACCATCCAAACGGCTTCACGGACGAGCAGGTGCAGGCTCTTGTGGATCTCACGCCATCCTTGGCGCTCTCGATCAAATGCACCTCTCTCGCCAGGATCGCCGAGACGCTGGTTGAGACCTATCTCGGCCGGGACGCGGGGCGCCGCGTGCTCAGCGGCCGGATCGAGCGGGGCGTGGCCGACCGGATCCCGGCAGTTCTGTGGTACAGCGATCTGCGCCACTTCACGCAGGTGGCGGACCAGATGGAGCCCGAATACCTCATTCCGTTTCTGAACGATTATGCGGATGTGATCATATCCTCGATCCATGAAGCTGGTGGGGACGTGCTCAAACTGATCGGCGATGGAACGCTCGCGGTGTTTCAGGCCGACCATCCCCAGGACGCCTGCGGATGCGCCTTGAAGGCTTACCGCCTCGCGCGCAGCCGGCTGGAATCCCTAAACGAGGACAGGCAGGCCCGGGACCTGCCCACGACCAAGGCGTATCTCGGGCTCCATATTGGCGAGGTATTCTACGGCAACATCGGCAGTCGGGATCGGCTCGACTTCACGGTGGTGGGTCCTGCCGTGAACGAGGTGAGCCGCATTGCAGCCATGTGCCGGTCGATTGAGCAGGATGTTCTGCTCTCGACCGCGTTCCATGCGGCAGCAACGCCAGAGGAGCAAGCAAGCCTTGTCTCCGTTGGGCGATACGCGCTGCGGGGGGTCGCCCGGCCGCAGGAGCTTTACACCATGGATCGGATCAGGCCGTAAGCTCGCGGTGCGCCAATGCTTGAACAAAGAACTCCTTGCGCTCACCGTCCTCATGGCCCGTTCGGTTCCGGCGCCGCTCCTCTACGGCAAGCGCTTCATGGGGAAGCGGCTTGGCATCGCCGATCTGTTCGAGCGCCAACCGGCGCCGATGCCAACGAAGTTCGGCCTCGCTGAGGCCGATCGATTGCATTTGGACCTCGATTTGCTCGGGAGCACAACGACGCTCAAAGCAGCAGCCGCATTTTGAAACAGCGGCGAGTGGCTGCAGGCGCAACGCCTATTGTGCTCAGAGCGGCAGGATCGTGAGCCACGGCCCCCTTGCAGGGCGAGCGAACCGTCAGGCGGATCCGCACGTGAACCGATCCATCGTTCGCAATTTGCTCCCCAAGCAGCCCGCGAGTTCAAATTCCGCTCGCCCCTCCGGCTGGCTTTCGCCACGTGACGCTCCACACCCCGGCGACCAGTCCCTATGTCCTCGCAACCCGGTAAGCGGCACTGAGCACATCGAACACGTCCATGAGACGGGCGACGTAAGGATCGTGCGCGACGAACTCCGAATCCTCGTGCCCGGAGGTCCACTGCTTCTCCACAGCGTCAATCAGACGGTGGAGCCGCCGCTGATGGAGGCCGAGGCCCTTCTGAACCGGGTCCGCGATGATCCCCGCGAAGGCCGAGGCAATGGATGTCAGCACCAGCAAGCCCCCGGTGATGCCACCAACGAGGACAGAGGGGGCTGCAGCCGGGAAAAGACCGTACCAGAGGCTCCCTGCACTCGCACCCAACGGGAACGAGGCAACAGCAGCGTTCTGGGTGAGGGCGGCGGCAAGGGCTGGTCCCAGGGACATGACGCCGGGGGTGACTTGCTTCACCGCAAGAGCGCCGGCACCGACCGTCAGCAAGGACGTCGTGATCTCGGCCGCCGCCGCCCGTGTCCCGGCATAGGTCTCCATCGTGTCCTCGAGACGCTCACGGAAGGCCGGGTCGTCACTGTGCTTCCCGATCTGCACGAGAGCCCTGCTCAGGCGCTCCTCCACCTCCGGGGCCGACATGATGGTGTCGGCGAAAGCGTCCTTCAGGGACACCCGCTCGCCCTGGCGGAACGGGAGTTCCAGCAGGTCGGTGATGATGAGCCACTCGATCTCGTTCCCGACCTCCGTTTCAAAGACCAGTTTGCGCGACGCGAGATAGGCCGACGCCCTGTCGGCACCTATGGCCTTGGCTCCGGCCGCGGCGAGTTTCGTCGCGATCTGGGGAACGGCCAGGGCAATGTTGGCGGGAGCCTTCAGCATGTCCCAACCAACGGCCTTGCGGTGCATGGCAAGGGAGCCGGAGAAGGAGAAGTGTCGATCGACGAACTCGTCCACCCGGGCGCGGCGGCTCTCGAAATAGCGACGGGCGCCCTCGGCTACGATGCGCTGGGCCTCCTCCTTCGTCAGAAGGGTATCGGCCGATCGGTTTTCAGCATCATCTCCAGGCATAGGTCACGCATCCGCTCCATCTCGCGCTAGGCTCAGCGCCCAGTCAAATCTCTGCAACCCCGACGGCTGGACAATGGGCGGCTCCCGGCGGGTCAGGCTGGCGCCAGCCTGTCCTCGCCTTCGACCTCGCCGCGGCTCTGGAGCCAGAGCGTCACCAGCCAGCACAGGAGAGCCCAGGCTGCGCCCATAGCCCATCCGCCGAGGACGTCGGTCGGCCAGTGCACCCCCAGGTAAACGCGGCTCACCCCGACCAGAAGGGTGAGAAGCACTGAAAATGAGAGCACGAAAGCCTTGACGCGCACGCTCGCGCGCAGGCGAGCGAAGAGAGCGCCCAGCGTGAGGTACACCACCGCCGCCATCATGGAATGACCGCTCGGAAAGCTGGCGGTGTAGACGTGGGAGCCATACGGCACGAGGTCAGGTCTGGGCCGGTCAAAACCTGCTTTGACGAGGCTGCTGAGCACGATCCCGCCCACAATTGACACAACGACATCGAGGGCTGCGCGCTTCTTGCCCGTAAGCAGCAGGTAGCCGGCGGCCATCACGGTCAGAAGCGTGAGCACACCCACCCCGCCCAAAGCCGTGAAGTCACGCATCATCTCCTCCAGCCAGGCAGGCCCGCGTGGCTGGAGCAGATCGTCAGGATTGCGCAAGGCGAGCAGCAGGGCTCGATCCAACGCTTCCGTTCCACCCTCGACAACCTCACCGGCCAGTTCGACGAAGCCCCACACGAGGCTCGTGAGCAAAAGGCCCATGATCAGAACAGACCGTTCGACGCGGCCGACATGGCGGATCGCGGAGCCGAGCAGGGAGATCTGGTTCGCGGCCGTCTCGATGGGTTTTGGCTGGCGCAGTTCCATGGTCCGATCGTCGTGATAGGAGCTTGGGGCAAAACGCTCTCGTGAGCGGTTGTGCTGTATAGACTTCTGGAGCACCCCGGACCGCAGCGGACCCTAGCTTGGCGGACATTCCCTCCGCCACCTGATGAAAGCAACTCGCTGGGATTGATCCAGAATTCGGCTCCAGAGCTGGGCGGCCCGGTGTTCGGCCTCGGTGGTCGCTCGCCTGAGCCGCCGCCTGTGGGACAAAAGGGTGGCTCCTCGTTTTTCCGGCTGGCCGGGGCGTCGGCGCTTGCAGCTTCCCCACGACGCCTCCATCCGGCTCGGGCTTGATGTTCCTATCGCTTCCGGCTGCGGCCGGCGGGGCTGCCGCCATCTCGCGGACGGGTCGGCGGCGAGGTGTTGTCTCGGTTTTCCTGTGTCAGCTTGCGCCAACGGCTCAGACGCTCCGGGTCGAGCGTGCCTGCCGCGACCGCTGCTCGGACGGCGCATCCGGGCTCGTGGGCGTGGGTGCAATCACGGAACTTGCAGGAAGGCGCGAGTTCGGTGATCTCGGCAAACAGCGTGTCGATGCCCTCTCCCGTTCCGCTGAGCTGGAGCGTGCGTATCCCGGGGGTGTCGATCACCCACCCGCCTCCGGCGATGGCGTGGATCGACCGCGAGGTTGTCGTGTGGCGTCCCTTGGCATCGCTTTCGCGGACGCTCCCGGTCTCCTGCGCCGAACCCGCAAGCGTATTGACGAGAGTCGACTTGCCGACGCCCGAGGAGCCCACCAGCGCCACTGTCTGACCAACGCCGCACCAGGCGGCCAGCGCGGCTGCGGCATCGCCGGACCGGGGATTCACGATCACGACCGGCACGTCGCGCTGCAGAGCCTCGGCCTCTCGCTTGTAGGCCTGAGCATCCGCCGCCGTATCCGCCTTCGTCAGCAGGATCACGGGCGTCGTCCCGGCTTGATTGGCGAATGCGAGATAGCGTTCGAGTCGGGCAACGTTGAAGTCGGCATTGCACGACGTCACGATGAAGAGCGTGTCGATGTTCGCAGCGGCAAGCTGCGGCGACCGCGCGCCTTCCGTCTGCCGCTCCAACACGGTCCTCCGCTCCAGCCGGCGGTGCAGTGCCCCGTCCCGGGGGTCGACAAGCACCCAGTCCCCCACGCACAGATCGCCCGTGTTGGTGTGAACCGGAAGGGCGACCGGTATCACGCCGCTTTCCGACAAGGCGGTCAGCCGGGCCCGGTGGACGGCCGCGATCCGCCGCGGAGCAAAGCCCGAATCCGCTGGCTCGAGCTGATTCTCGAAGAAGTCCGACCAGCCCAAGCCGGACAGCCAAGGCGGATGGGCGGCGTTCAAACAATCAGACATGGGACGCTCGGCGGCAGGATTTGGAGCACGAAGGCACAATCACATGCAAAGATGCTGCCGTGGTTTCCCACATATGTGGCAAGCAGCGACAGGTTTCCAGACCGGATGGGCACCCTCCAGGCGGGGCCGTCAAGCCCGCGACCGGGAGCGGGGGCTCCGGTGACGATCCGGGTTGCCGTAGAGCCGACCTCCCATTGCCTCCGCGATTGCCCGAGGGCCGAGCGCGACAGCCGGCGGCGGCGCCAGCGTAGGTTCGCGATGCCGCTTGCGACCGAGGGCGGGCCGGACGGTTCGGCTCAAGGTGGAACTTCCCGCCCGTGGTGCGATTGACGAGTTCACGCCAGAAGGAGCTACCGGCATGAGCCAGTCCGATCAGGAGCAGATCCAGCCGCCCGGCACCGAAGCCGAGATGACCCCCCAGGCCGACCACGGCGAGGGCAGCTACAAGGGCAGCGGCAAGCTCACCGGGCGGGCGGCGATCATCACGGGAGGAGATAGCGGCATCGGCCGGGCCGTGGCGATCGCCTATGCCCGCGAGGGTGCGGATATCCTGATCAGCTATCTGAACGAGCAGGAAGACGAGGATGCCCGCGAAACGGCGCGCCACGTCGAGGCGGCGGGACGGCGGTGCGTGCTGGTGCGGGGCGATATCGCCGAGGCCTCTCACTGCCGCGCCATCGTCGAACGGGCCGTGGCGGAGTTCGGTCGCATCGACATCCTGGTGAACAACGCCGCCTTCCAGCGGACCTACGAGTCGCTGGAGGACATCTCGGATGAGGAGTGGAACTACACGTTCCAGACCAACATCGCGGCGATGTTCTACCTCGCCAAGGCCGCCGTCCCCCACATGCGGCCGGGGTCCTCCATCATCAACACAACGTCGATTCAGTCCGACAAGCCCAGCCCCATGCTCTTGGCCTATGCCTCGACCAAAGGCGCCGTCTCCAACTTCACTGCAGGACTGGCCCAGATGCTGGGAAGCAAGGGCATCCGGGTCAACGGGGTTGCGCCGGGTCCCATCTGGACACCCCTGATCCCGTCCACCATGCCCATGGAGAAGGTCAAGAGCTTTGGCCAGGACACGCCGCTCGGGCGCGCCGGCCAGCCGAAGGAGCTCGCGGGCATCTACGTTCTGCTTGCTTCCGATGAGGGGAGCTACATGACAGGCGGCATTCACGCCGTCACCGGCGGAACCCCGCTCCTGTAGCAGTCCGACCGTGTATGACGTCGACCAGGGATCTCGTCGGCCTTGTCGTCGGCAGGTTCTGGTCGATGTCGGCGGCCGGGTGATGCTCAGAAAAGGGCGAGGCTAAGGATCGTTCATTGCCTCAGTCGAGGCCGTGCAGGTCACCTATTGCGCGGGCCGTCCCGCTTGTCGGCGCATGGCTTCGATCTCCCGTCCCATATCTGCCATGACGCGCCGGACGTCGCCGATGTCCCGCCGCAGGGCCTCGATGGAGCGTGCAAGTTCCCGGAAGTCGTTTCGGCTGATCGCCTCTTCCGACACGTCTCGCTGAACGCTCGCACAATCGGGGGTGCCGTCACGCCGGTACCGCAGGCTCAAGGTGTCTCCGACCTTCAAGTAGACGCACCGCGTATCGGGGTCCCGCCACGTGGACGGTTCTGGCTGCTGTGCGAAGGCTGGCGTTGCCAGGACAAACAGGCCAGCCGCCAAGGTGCGCTCGATCATGAGACCTCCTCCCCTCAACATGGGGTTCGGTTCTTTGGATGTCCATGCTGCTCGGGCGCACGAGCGAGAGCCCTTGCGCTGAGCGACCCGACAGGCGAATGCTGCAGGATGCAACAGCACGAGAGCAACGACTTCCGGCGCCCTGGCAACAACAACCGACCGCCCGGGAAGACAACCACGTTCTGGCTTGTGGTGGTCATCCTCGCCTTGGTTGCCTTGATCACGCTTCAATGGCTGCGGACCTCAGGGTAGATTGGACGCCCACGGCTCGCTCCGCAGGCCTGCGCAACCCAAAAGGGCCAGGGTCAGCTGGCCTTTTGGAGACAGGGCGAGCTGACGATATGCGTCTATGAGGCGCCCCAACGGTCCCACCGGGGAGCTTAGCGCGCCTTGCGCTTCGTCACCTTGCCGCGCTTTGTCTCCCATGCCTTGAAGGCTGCGGCGCGGCGTACTTCCGAGAGGCTGCGCCCATCCTTCGTCTTGCTCGCAGCGGATCGCTTTGACGCGGCGCTCGCCTTGCGACCGGTTTTGGCCGCGCCAGCTGCCGCACTGCGACGGGGTGCGGGAGCCGCCTTCGGTCCGGCCTTGGATGCTGGCTTGCGCTTGAGCAGCTGAGCGAGCGCCCGCGCGGCCCGCTTCACCTCGGCGACTTCGCTGCGCGTCCGGCCCTCGACGAGATCCGCCACCGCTCCAAGCTGCTCGATCAGCTTCTGTGTACGCTGTTCTACTCGGGTCATGTGTGTCCTCGGCTCTGTGGATCGCAGCACATATAGACAGCGATCGGCATAGTTCTACCGAACGCATCGAGAACCCGGACGAGAGTATGAAATGCCCTGCGGCCCGGTGCTGCACGTATCAGACCTCGCCGGCAGCTTAGGCCACGCATTGGAGGCTGGGTCCTCGGCGGGGTGACGGACGCGCCAGGATCGCCCGGCGATCACCTTGCCGCCCACCTCGTCCGCGTTGCTAACTGGGCACGTGGCAGCCGTTGACGATTCCGGCCGAGCGGCGGGGATTGCGGGATCTTGCCTCGCCATTGCGGATGCGCACCTACCGGCACGCGCCGCCCCTGCCCCGATCCAAGTGGAAATGGTCCTTGTGGGCTTCGTTGTAGTCGGGGCTCAGCACCACCTCGAAGAAGCGGCAGGCGCCGTCCCGGACAGCGCGCAGGAAGGAAGCCTTTGCAGCCGATCCGTTCCAATCCGTCAGGACGCTGACCTGCGTGCCGTCAGCGAGGACGAAGCCCGCGATGTCGATGGCATTCGCCGTCGCGTGCTCACTGCGGCGCCCGCCCTCGCGGTGGTAGAGGTTGCGGCACGAATAGGTGCCGAGATGCTCCACGCGCGTGAGAGACTGGTTCAGGTACTGGCGCGCGGCGGGCTGGAGAACGTGCTGCTCGAACAGAGCCCAGCTGACGGCCAGTGGGCAGGTCGCGCGAAAGGATCGGTTGAAGCGGATGGAGGAGCGCTCGACCTCGACCGCGTCGGTAAAGCCGCAGCCCTGCCCCGTCTCCTCGTCAGGCACAGGCGAGGATACCAGCGAGGATGCTGCGAGGACGGCACGGCACTCGGATGCGTCCCGTTCGAGGCGGCCAAGCTTGTAGCCGGTCAGCCAGTTCGGCCGGTCCTGGACGTCGAGGGGTGCGAAGGGGTTCCAGGTGTTCGACACCACCCCCATCCGCTGATGGGCGAGCAGGCCGACCCCGGCGACGACCAAGGCCGCGGCGATCAGCAAGCGAGCCAGAACGGTACGTACGATGCTCGGCCGATCCGGCATGGGTCCTCGGCTCATCGGTGTGTCGGCGGCGCCCAGCCGGCGCATGGGTCAAAGATGGCGCGAGGGCATAACACCGAAAGGGTGGAAACGCTCCCGGCGACGCCTGGCTCTCCAAGGATCCGCGCCATGTTTGCGATGGGTGCTGTTTGGCTTTGCTCCAGACATGCTAAATCAAGGCTCGGGTCTGGGCTCATTCGCATCCGGACCTGGGTTCGCCATCGGGCCAGGCATTGCCTGCACCGCCGCCAGACCCAAATGGCTGAGTTCGGAGGTCGTCGTCCATGGGGTTTCTAGCCCGGCTGATCGTAGTGGCTCTTGGATTGTGGCTCGCATCGGAGCTGATCCCCGGGATTCATGTGGAGGGCGGCGGGACGCTGATCGGCGCGGCGCTCCTGCTCGGCCTGGTCAATGCCGTCGTGCGGCCGGTCCTGGTGGTGCTCACCCTCCCCTTCACGATCCTGACGCTCGGATTCTTCCTGCTGGTCATCAATGCAGGCATGCTTGGGCTCGTGGCCGCGATGTTCGAGAGCTTCACCATCGCGGGCTTCGGGTCGGCCCTTCTGGGTGCGCTCATCGTCAGCATGACCGGCTGGCTGGCCTCGTTGTTCATCGGGCCGCGCGGCCGGGTCGAGGTGATGGTGCAGCAGCGTCGTTACGAGCGGTGACGCAAGGACTGCTCGCGAGCCGCGTCACCATGCCCGAACGGACCTCGCCCGACGCGCGCCCGCTTGCCGGGAGGCGTCCTCCTGTCGCCGGACGAACTCTCTCGCCCCTCCCCGAGGCGCGGTTACGCGGTTTTGCGAGGTAGGAAAGCCCCATAGGCCAAGGGCGTGATCCGGCACGGGCAAAGTCGAAGCACGGCGGCCGATCCAGGGAACCGGCGTGCAGCGGCAGTGAAGATGCCCATTGGATCTAGACCGGCATTCTTCACGGCCTGAGCCCAGGAGGGCAGACGATGCCGCCAGGATCGCGACCGATGGGCCGGTCCACGAGGTGGAGAAGGGCGGCATCGATCGCCTCGGACCTTACTTCAGCTGCCGATCGGCTGGGTCTTAGGATCGCTGCCGGTGCGGGTGGGCGGAATGGCGCCAATCGTCCGAGTACCTGTTCCCCTTGCCAGCATTGTCGGCCGTGCAAAGCACCTCCAGGTTGGTGATCTCCAAAGCCAAGTCGGGCCGGGCCTTGCGGCTGTGGATGTGGTCCACGTTGAGGTACTCGCCCTCCGCGAGTTGATGCTTGTTGCGGCCGCACAACTCGCATCGGCCATCGTTGGTCCGCAGGGCATCGTAGCGGATGCGCCGCCATTCCGGCGTCTGGAGAAACGCGGGCGAGGCAATGAACCGTGCCGTCCAACCATGGGCATAGCGCCTGCCGCGCAGGAGCCGGAGCAGGATCAGCAAGACGAGGAGCGAGGCCGCTCCCATCAGGGCCATCTCGATCGCTGACATCGGTTGCAGGTCCAGGGGCACGACGAGCCTCATTCCTTGTCTTGGCCGTCATCGGTGACGGGCGCCGCGGGAGCACCGGAATGTGAGCGCAGTTCAGTTAGGCTGCCTCGGAGAGCTCGTCTTGAACCTTCGCCTGGCGCGGGGCTGCGGGCCTTGGACGGGACTTCTTCCTGGCTGCTGCCTTGGGCTTGGCCGCGTCTCGTTTCCACCATGCCTGCCAGCTCCATGCGCCGGATCCTGCCGCCGCATAGAAGAGCAACCCGGCGACAAGACCGGCCTGGGCCAAAAACAAAGCCTGCTCGGCCTGACGTGCCGTGCCGGCGAGCTCCCAAAAGCGGTGCATGATGCCCGTCGTCGTGACGGTTGCCGCAATCAGAACGCCAGCCGTAAGCCTTGGAGCGCAACCCAGCACGAGCGCGATTGGTCCGATGAGCTGAGCCACCACCACTGCGCTCGCCACCACCGTGGGGTAAGGCATGCCCTTCATCCAAAGCTGCAAGCCAAAGCCCGAGACGTTGGCGGCTCGTGCAACCGCCTCAGGCAGCAGGCTGGCCGCCAGGATCAGCCGCCCCGCCAGCAGAACTCCATTCGTCACGCGCGTGCCCCATCGTTGAATCGCGGGAGGCGAGCCAGAATCATCCGGCGCACCCACACGCCTGGTCTGGGGCAGGGCTCCTTAACTCCTGGTAAGCCGGCACGGCCGTTCCGCGGGAGAACCGCCCCGACTATGAGGGATCAGTGCTCGCGCCGCTTTCACGGCATCGCCGTCACATCGACGCTCGGCCAAGTGGGATCACATTCGTTTGCGCGGGCTCAAGCGTGGCCGCCACGGCCTTTTGCAGCGCTTCGGTCAAAGTGTCGGGACGGTATGGCTTGGACAACAGCATAAAGCCCTCATCAGCGGCGCGGCTTGCCGCATCGCTGTAACCTGTCGCGAGCAGCACGGGCAGGTCTGGCCACATCTGGCGCACCCGACGCGCAAGGTCCAACCCATCATGCTCGCCGGGCATGACAAGATCCGTGAAAACAAGGTCGCACGCGAGCCCGGAGCGAAGCTTCTCAAGCGCTTCATCAGCAGTCTCAACGTGGAGGACCGTATGACCGTGCTCGTCCAACAACGCAGTCGCCACCTCCGCGACCTGACGATTGTCCTCGACCAGCAAGATGCGCAGCCGCCGCACCTGCGGCGGGGGAACTGCCGCTGCCTCCGGCTTTCTGGCGGCCGTTCGCCCCTTCGGCAGATAGATGGTCAGCGTCGTGCCTCGACCAACCTCGCTGCGAATGTCGACAGTCCCGCCCGATTGCTGAGCAAAGCCGTAGACCTGAGCGAGGCCAAGCCCGGTGCCTTGCCCAACCTCCTTGGTGGTGAAGAAGGGTTCGAACACTTGCGAGAGGGCTTCGGGCGGAATACCGACCCCGGTGTCGATCAAGCTGATCGCGACTGCTTCCTGCACGCCGTCACGACGCAGAACGATGTTCTCGATCCTCACACGGAACAGCCCGCCTTTGGGCATGGCGTCCCGGGCGTTCACGGCAATGTTGATGAGGGCGATCTGAAGCTGGGTGGGATCGACCTCCACGGGCCAAACGCCGTAAGGTAGATCGAGCTCGAGGCGAATATCACCGCGCAGGGACTGCGTGAGCATGTCGTCCATCCCTGCGATCATGTCTCTCAGATCGATGGGCTCGGGAAAGAGAGCCTGACGCCGGCTGAAGGCCAACAGCCGCCCGGTGAGCTTGCGGGCTTGCTCGACCGCCTGGAGTGCATTGTCGATCAATCTGGACCGGCGTTCCTCCTTCGCCCTCTTGAGCATGTCGAGGTTGCCCATCACGACCGTCAGCAGATTGTTGAAGTCGTGCGCGATGCCGCTTGAGAGCTGGGCGATGGCCGCCATCTTTTGTGCCTGGGTGGCCTCGGCGCGCGCCTTTTCGAGAGCCTCCTCGGCAGCCTTGCGCTCGCTGATGTCGCGGGTGATCTTGGCAAAGCCGATCAGGTTGCCCTGCTCGTCGCGAATGGGGTCGATGATCACATTGGCGAAGAACCGGCTGCCGTCCTTGCGGACGCGCCAGCCCTCCTTCTCGAAACGCCCCTCGCGAGCGGCGGCATCGAGTGCCTTCCTGGGCAGTCCCGATGCACGATCCTCGGGGGTGTAGAAGTCCGAGAAGTTGCGCCCGACGATCTCGTCCTCGGTATAGCCCTTGATCCGCTGGGCGCCGGAATTCCAGTTCGTGATCTGCCCGTCGGGATCGAGCATGTAGATGGCGTAGTCGGTGACGCCTTGCACCAGCACGCGGAAGCGCTGCTCGCTCTGGCGGAGGGCGTCCTGCGCCTTCTTACGCTCTGTGATGTCGCGGGTCACTTTGGCAAAGCCGATGAGTTGGCCAAGTTCGTCGTGAATCGGATCGATCACCACGTGCGCCCACATCAGGGTTCCGTCCTTGCGGACGCGCCAACCCTCCTGCTCGAAACGCCCCTCGCGCGTCGCCGTCTGCAGAGCCCGCTTCGGCAGGTCGGTCTGGCGATCCTCCTCGGTGTAGAAGCGGGAGAAATGCTCGCCGATAATCTCGTCTTCGGAATAGCCTTTGAAGCGCTGCGCGCCCCGATTCCAGCTTACGACCGTGCCGCTGGGGTCGAGCATGTAGATGGCATAGTCGGTGATCGCCTCGACCAGCCGGCGGAAACGCTGCTCCTCGGTGGCCTGGCTCGAATGGGGCGTAGAACGGCTCATGAGGCTTCCCCAGCCACCGCGCGGTTCTTAGGGCACGTCGGCAGCAGACTGACTGGATGAAACGCGCTCAAGCTTGTTCGGTTCCGTAGGCCTGGCGTTGCCCTGCCGATGGCGACAGCAGCCGGAACACCCCGGCGCCACGCCCCATTATCTGCTTACTGCCATGGAGCGGGCTGCACATGAACGTCTTCACTCGCCTCCGTCAGCGCGTGGGCAAGCTGATCGGCTGGGCCAAGCGTCACCTCACGCGGAGCGAGGCTGGCGACCTCGAGAAGGGAGTGCTCCTCCTCCGGGACATTGCAAAGCGCCGTTCGTCTCCCGTGCCCGACGTGGCTTCAAGAGCACAGATGTCCATGGCTGCGGTCGTGGGCGTGCTAGCGGAGCTGGAACAGCGGGGTTTGGTTCGCTTGAGCAAAGACAAGGGCGCGAGCCACACCCGCGTGGTAGCGATCACCCGGAAGGGCCGCGCCGAGGCAAAGCGCTGAAGGCCGGCGGTGATTGCCGACGCCCCGGACCATCTCGAACGGCTCGATCACGACCCGGCGCCCAGACCGTCGCGCAGGACCATATCCTTGTCGGCCCTGATCGCCTTGTCTTCGCGCAAAGCCCGCTTCTTGCGCCGAAGCTGCTTGGCCGCCTTGTTCAACGCGCCGTTGAAGGCCTGATAGGCATCACCGTCCAGCGCCTCACCCGTCATCATCTTCGTGCCACTCATGTGCACGTTCACTGTGCAGCGGTAGCTCTGGCCTTCGCGGGTGAAATGCACGGCGGCGGCGGTGAGCTGGCCAAAGTATTTGCCCGCAACCCGCTGGATGCTCTCTCGAGCATGTTGGGGCAGCTGGTCGCCTAAATCGACGTTGGAACTCTGCACCGTGATCGTTGCGTCCATGATTGTTGCATTCCTCATCAAGGCGTCTGTGGATGACAAACGGTCATCTTTCAGGGCTGGTTTCACCGGAGCCGTTGAGTTCGGCCTTCTTTTCCGGCCAAGCACAACCGCTTGCGCCGGCGCCGAAACTCTGAGGTGCGGGCTGCTTCGACGGGCCTCCCAAGGGTCATGGCGCCGGAGAGGCTCCAGATCCGAGGCCGGAAAAGCCGTCGATCCGCTTTGCCGACATCGCGCGGATGAAGACGACCGTGGCGACTTGGAAGGGCCAGGTGCCCGGCCGAGATCTCAAAGGAGACGGTCTCGACACCGGGAGCCCGCATCGGCCGACGCGATCTTCGTCCGGCCCCGAAGCGGCTGGAGATGTCGAGCGGCTCAACTGGACCCAGATCGGCGGGTCGCCGCGACGGCCAGCGGCTTGAAACAGCTCGGAAGGTCCGCCCGCGGATCGGCTCGGCTCGCCTACCTACCCGTCGATGCGTTACGTTGCATCGTGCGCTTGGCGAGCCGCAACGCTCGCGTCCCATGCGCAGCTGCTATACGCTTTGTGCAAAGATGGAGCTGCCCCGATGACTGAGCGGCGAGAGCTATACCGGAGTCCCAATGGGGATGCCTGGTTTCTGGGTCGAGAACCGACGAACGGCCGAGCCTTCATCATCCATCAGGCCAATGGCTCGTCCGGCGGGCACCTCAGCCACATCGACCTGGAATCCTTCTTGAAGGATGGGAGTGAGAGGCCCGAACAGCAGGCTTTGTTGCGCCTTATCGCGACGCTCGTGGAAATACCCCCTTACGGAGAGTCCCCCTGAGCGCCTCGACGCCCCTTCGATGCGTTCGCGAAAGTCGGCACCCAGGCACCGCGTCGCTACTCTGGCCTGCCATCAGCGCAGGACGGTTCAGGGACGCCGACTCCACCAGGGCTGTCCGATCACGGCGATAAGGTCGCAAGCCTCGCGCGTCCCGCTCACCGCCCCGGCCGCGTCAAGCCCCCGTCGATCCAGAGCGGTGTTCATGGGTGACGATCGACCGTCCAGCGGGCAGCGCGCGTTGGGTTCGGCGAAGTGACTTCGTGCGGACGGGGCCCTCCCCTTCGCAGGGGACCAAGAACACACCGGGTTCAGCCGCGGAAACACTCCGGTCCGGGCCGACCCTCTTGCAATGACGCCTGCGGCGAGGCGACAGAACGCTGCATTGGCGAACGGATGTCGGCGATTTACTGATGTCGTAAGGTAATGGTGGCAAAATTTGTAAGTGTATTGCAGCATCATAACTGTAAGAAGCGTACGTATATCCGCTTGGTTTGATGTGTTTTTCTCCAGGAATTCACAACTTTAACCATTCGATAAATGCACTCCCTCAGTCTTCGTGACCTCGACCGACCTGCTCCGGCGTGAAGGGCATCGGCGGCGAGATAGCTTCTTGGGGGACGAAATGAGCTTCTTTTCGCGTTTATCGATCCGCGCCAAACTGATTGGCGCATTTACCGTGCTGGTGCTGTGCATCGGCGGCCTCGGCCTGTTCTCGATATCGGGTCTCAGAGGCGTCAATGGCCAAACCGTGGATATCGCCGACAACTGGCTGCCGAGCGTCAAGGCCGTTGGCACCCTTGCCACTCAGGCGGCGGAATTTCGAACCGCCATTCTTCGGCATATTCTGAACACCGATGACGCGGTGATGACGCAGATCGAAGCTGAGATCGAGAAGTCGCTCAGCGACATCTCGGCGACGCGCAAAAGTTACGAGAAGCTGATCACCAGCAAGGAGGAGCAGACCCTCTACGATGAGTTCAGCCGCCAGTGGGAGCTCTACCTCAAGCAGATCCCGCCGACCATCGAACTCTCCCGCACCAACCAATTCGAAAAGGCGCGCGACTTCTACACGAAGAACGGGCTGAGCCTGGTGCGCACCTTCGACCAGCCGCTCGACAAGCTCGTGCAGATCAACAACGACGGCGCCGAGTCCGCCAAACAGAAGGCCGGCGCGGAATTCAGCTCAACCCAGTCGACCGTCATCTCGGTACTCGTCGGCGCGACCTTGCTGGCCGCCGTCATGGGCTTGCTCATCGTTCGGGCGATCTCGAACGGGATCGCATCGATCACCGCGCCCATGGGCAAACTCGCGGCAGGCGATCTCTCGGTCGCCATTCCGATGCGCGGCGAGAAGACCGAGCTTGGAACGATGGCGGACGCGGTGCAGGTCTTCAAGGATGCGTTGATTGCCAAGCGTGCGGCGGACGAGGCGGCGGCGCTTGAGGCGGATGCCAAGATGCGGCGTGCGGCGCGTCTGGATCAGGTGACCAAGTCGTTTGAGGCCAATGTGCAGGCGC
>JAESGO010000058.1_pt1 | contig 98807 bp, 72 predicted proteins | sample 9269701 | NCBI WGS metagenome assembly JAESGO01 (sample SAMN15720690, study PRJNA650881) | algae metagenome | isolation source: Hormoscilla sp. CMT-3BRIN-NPC48 and co-occurring heterotrophs from... | place: USA: Clark Mountains Wilderness, California | collected 2010-04-18 | reverse complement strand
TTCATGCACTAAAGATGTTTGCGAGTTAATGAGATTAAAGCCAAATAAAAGCTTAAATTTTTACAGAGGTTTAAAAGCTGCATCCCTTATTCAGTCTTGTCTTTGACGGGGTTGTCACCCCGTCAAATTAATCCGTTCTGCAATTCGCGCAAAGCAGGCGCAGCGTGCTAGCCTTGCTAAACAAAGAAGTGATGAATAGGGATGTTTGACTTAGCTAAAATCCAATCGATTGACCAATCATACTCTCCTCAAGGATTCTTTGCCGCATAGGCCTGGCAGCGTTAGTACGCTCTCTCCTCTGTTAGAAAAGCACGAGAATTGTTATGCTTGCGAGAATCTGGTTAATTTTATTTACTATTACGATCAGACGTTACAGCTATATTTCTATCGAAACTTTTGAGATTATCCTGCAAGCGTTGATAGATGTGATCGCCCCAAAAAGGAACCACAGCCTGCCCTTGAGAAAATGCCTCTAAAGATATTTTCTTGTCGTCTTCCCTTTCCAACTTGTCTAACCTTAAATCCTTATTTATAAATTTCTACAACCTTAATTCCAGACTAAAATTCTTGAACAATATCTCACTCAATTCCTTAAAATTTAAGCCAAACAACAGGGATACACTAATTTTTGCATTCTCACACACAGGAATAATCAACTTCACCAAATAATAAGGTTGACTTTGATTTCTTGTTGAGGCTATCCTCAAGGATTCCATAATTCCCCCTAAATCTCCCAATAAATTCAAATCCTTTCCAATTGCTTGTTCAAACACTAGCAAAATCAATTGTAGTTTTCGGGTTAACTCAATTGGAACGGGTTTATATCCTAATTTGGGGATAAGTGCAATTAATTCGCTAATTCCTTGAATATTAACTCGATATTTCTCTATTTCTGCTTCTCCTTTCATTTCCTGTCCTAACCACTGATGGCAACGAGAACAAAATCCCGCGGGTGAAAACCTAGCTATTACAGGTAAACGTGAACCACAATGAGGGCATTCTTCTACTAATTGCTGTTTATGAATCAAACAAAATTTTACATCCTTAAATGACCATAATAATGGTTCATAGAGCGTCTTCTTCTCCTGCTCCCACTCTTGCCAACAACAAGGACACCAAGCGCGATAATTGCGAAATAACCCTCGGTCATAAATCATCCCTTTCCAGCTTAAAAGAGTCAAAAAGCGTAAATCCTGACGCATTGTTAACTCTTCTAGGACAGTTACTAACTTTCCTGTCATTTCTCGCATTCCGTTGATAGTCGGTTTAGCATCGCTATTTCCCAATAGGTGACTAATATTTTTTGACAATAGCTCAGATTTATCCTCATCTTTCAGGATAAGAGGCGCAATTTCTCCCATAATGAGTTTCTGAGAAGTTAAACAATGCGCCTGCGCTAAACGATTGAGATAGCCACTCAGGCTTTCTGTATAAGGAGTTCCCACCCCAACAGGTTCAAGAGAAAATAACCGACTCCGTTGCGGAATTTCTAGAGATTTTAAACTCCAATGTTCTGAGTAAATATTCATCCCTATAGGATTAACCTAAACGCTGGTGCTGTAGTCTTAAAGGGCAAATTTCAAGAAATAGTTTCTGATTCCCTCTTAACCTCAATGCCGTAATTAACAAAGAGATCGGGAACAGATATATCTAAAGCTACCGCTAACTTGACAATATTTTTTAACGTAGGGTTACGCTCCCCGTTTTCGATCCCTGAGATGTAGTTACGATGAAGCCCTGACCTTTCAGCCAGTTCTTCTTGGGATAAATCTAGCTCTCGCCTTCGCCTTCTGATGGCTTTGCCAAAGCGGTACTCAATACTGAAATTTTTTTGTCTCACAAAACAATAGTGAACGAGTACCGCAGTTAAATCTATATATTATCAGTTACATTCTGCACACTATAAGTGTTATAAAGAAAGTAGTACAGCATGAGATCAGCAAGTTCATAACTTTATTGCCTCATTTTTATAGATTGATAAATAAAGCTAGGTAACAGATATATGAAAGAGCAATTTGAACAATGGCTTGCTCGCCTTCAAATATCCGAGTCAGGACAAAAAATTATTGAGAAAGTTCGCTCATCTGAACCATCCCGTCGTGTTGGTGGTGGTAGCAAGAATGTTTCGGGACGCTACCCTAGTCGCAAGATGGGAGTCACAATTCAATTTGAGTCGCATCGGGTTGAACTCCCAATAATTTATCAGTTAGAACACGATGACAATGTTCTAGAATTCTACGATCAACCACCGCAAATTAAACTTGACTATCAAGCAAGTAATGGACGTAGATTAGGCATTTTACACACCCCTGATTTATTTGTAATCCGAACCAATTCGGCTGGTTGGGAAGAGTGTAAAACTGAGCAGGAGTTAAAAAGACTAGCAGAGAAAAACCCTAATCGTTACTTTTATTCTGAAGATAATCAGTGGATTTGTCCACCAGGAGAAGCCTATGCTAATCAGTTTGGGCTTTATTACCGAATTCATTCAGATCAGGAAATTAACTGGGTTCTGCAACGTAATATTCAATTTTTAGAAGATTATTACCGAGCCGAATCTCTAGTAGTGGAAGAAGCGATCGCTCAATCAGTGATCTCAATTGTTTCATCTCAACCAGGAATAATTTTAGCGGAATTACTCAACCAGCCAACAGGAGCTAATTCCGATGATATCTACACATTAATTGTTAAAGAGCAAATCTATGTTGATTTAAATGCTGCACCACTTGCTGAACCAGAGAGATGTCCCGTCTTTCGTGACGAACAGACTGCTAGTGCTTATAGATTAATGGTTGAACAGCCAAGTGTAAGTCTTCGGGCTATCTCTCCTATAATCAATCTTGCCACTGGAACGACTGTTAGTTGGGATGGTAAAGGTTTAAATATCATCCATGTTGGAGAAACAGAAGTTATACTTGGCGCAGAAAATAATCAGTTAATCGAACTCAAAAAAGCTGTATTTGAAAATCTGGTTCGCCAAGGAAAAATTACAAGTCTGCAAACACCAGAAAACACAGATATTAGCACAGAATCTTGGCAGCGATTTTATCAAGCTAGTCCTGAAGACCAAGCAGAAGCCCTTGAACGCTACAAAACTATCGAACCTTACTTAAACGGGCATCCCCCAGAAACAGAAACAATCCCAGCCCGTACCATTCGCCACTGGAAAGCTAAATATCTAACTGCACTTCAACAACACGGTTGCGGCTACATCGGGCTTTTGTCCCATCGCAATGCCAAAGGTAATCGTCAGCGCAAGCTGCCCGAAGATACCTTAGCAATCATGGAGAAGTTTATTTTAGAAGACTACGAAACTCTCAAACAAAAAAGAATGTTTGAAGTTTACGGGGCTTTAGTTCGAGCTTGCGAACACTCTGGTGTAATTGCTCCGAGTTACAAAGCATTTACTAAAGCAGTAAAACGCCGTACTGGTTATGAGCAAACTAAAAAACGCCAAGGTCGTCGGGCTGCTTATCAGCATGAATCTTTCTATTGGGAACTTACCAGAACTACTCCAAGGCACGGCGATCGCCCATTTGAAATCGGACATATCGACCATACCGAGTTAGATGTAGAGCTAGTCTGCTCTCGCACAGGTCGCAATCTTGGCAGACCTTGGGCAACGTTTCTAGTAGATGCTTACTCCCGAAGGTTGCTGGCGGTTTACCTAACGTTTGATCCGCCCTCATATCGTTCTTGCTTAATGGTGCTAAGAATTTGCGTTAAGCGTCACGGTAGGCTTCCTCAAATTGTAGTAGTAGATAACGGTACGGAATTTCACAGCGTTTACTTCGAGACACTCTTGGCTACTTTTGAATCTACGAAAAAGCAAAGACCGCCAGCTAAAGCTCGTTTTGGTTCGGTGTGTGAACGTCTATTTGGAACTTCCAACACTCAATTTGTCCATAACTTGCTGGGTAATACACAAATCACTCGTAACGTTCGCCAAGTAACCAAGTCAGTTAACCCTAAAAATCAAGCTGTATGGACACTTGGATTACTCTACGAATATCTTTGTGCTTGGGCTTACGAAGTTTACGATACAGACGAACATCCAGCACTTTTCCAGAGTCCAAGAGATGCGTTTGCTGCGGGTATGGCAATTGGTGGTAGTCGGCTTCACCGCATGATTTCTTACGATGAAAACTTTCAGATTCTTACCCTACCTACAACCTCAGACGGAAAAGCCAAAGTTCAAGCTGGGCGCGGCGTAAAAATTAACTCAATCTACTACTGGTCTAATAGTTTTCGTGACCCACAAATTGAGAATACCTCCGTCCAGATAAGATACGACCCGTTTAATATTGGTATTGCCTACGCCTTTGTGCGAGGGCAGTGGGTACAGTGTATTTCTCAATATTATGCAGAATTTCAAGGTCGTTCAGAAAAAGAACTGAAGTTAGCTAGTGCTGAGTTACGCAAACGTCAACAAAATCATGCACAACAATCTCCAGTTTCAGCCAAGAAATTAGCGGAATTTTTAGCATCTGTAGAAGCACAAGAAGCTCTACTAGAACAGCGTTCCTATGATACAGAAGCTCAGGAAGTCTTTAGGGTAATTGAAGGTGGAAAAGCTACAACAAGCCGCAATGAACCACCAAAAGTTATTCAAGTTCCCTTTGGGAATACCGACTCTCAAGTAGATGAAGATGAAGCGATTGCTCCACAAACACTTGTAATTTATGAGGAGTTTTCATTATGACAAGACTTACTGGATTTCCTCGTGAACTCCTCACACGACCTGCTACAGAAAGGTTTGCTTACTTTGAGCATTACACCGTAGGACATCCTCGACTTAAAGAAGTATCTGAGATTCTCCTGCGAACAATTGCTGAACCAGCAGGAGCATCATTTATCTTTGTTTACGGCCCTAGTGGTGTTGGTAAAACAACTTTGCGACTCCGTGTTGAACAGAAATTAATAGAACTAGCATTACCTAAACTGGAAAGCGATCGCGGTTGTGTTCCTGTTGTTGGTGTTGAAGCTGTAGCCCCAGAATCGAGAAACTTTAACTGGAAAGATTACTACACACGCGCTTTAATAGCCTTAGAAGAACCCTTAATCGATCACAAGTTTGATTACAATGTGCGTGGCATATATCGTGATACTTTGGGAAAAATTAATGTTGAGTCGAAAGTAGTTGCACCTGCTCTCCGCAGAGCTTTAGAAAATGCTCTCATCCATCGTCATCCAGACGTATTTTTCGTAGATGAAGCACAACATTTTGGCAAGATGGCAAGCGGATACAAACTACAAGATCAGTTAGACTGCCTCAAATCTATAGCAAATATGACAGGCATCTTGCACTGTCTATTAGGAACATACGAACTACTGACATTCCGTAATTTAAGCGGTCAACTCTCACGCCGTAGTGTCGATATTCATTTCCGCCGTTATTGTGCTGAAAGTCCGGAGGATGTAGAAGCTTTTCAAAGTGTATTGTTAACTTTCCAGCACCAGATGCCACTTGCAGAAGCTCCAGATTTAGTTAGTCATTGGGAATATTTTTACGAACGTACTTTAGGATGTGTGGGCATACTGAAAAATTGGCTAATACGCGCTCTTAAAGATGCTTTAGACAAAGAAGCAACAACTGTCACCCTCAAGGATTTAGAAAAACGTGCTTGGTCAGTTGCTCAGTGTAGGAGGATGTTTCAAGAGATTCAAGAAGGCGAACAACTATTATCTGAAACAGCAGCAGACGTGAAAAACTTACGCTCTGCTTTAGGACTGGAAGCAAAACCCATTGTGTTACCAGAAGAAGCACCAAAAACTACTCCTCCGCAAAGAAAAGTGGGGAAACGTAAACCTAAAAGAGATCCTATTGGAGTGCAGCAAGATGTTAGCTAATCCATTAACAACACACGAATCCTGGGATTTAAGAAAGGTTGCTATCCCATCTCGCAGTCGGTTGTATCAGTTAGAACCTGTTGGTATTGGTACTCCCTTGGTAGAAAGCTTAACTGGTTATACATCTCGACTAGCAGAAGCTCATTGTGTAGTTCCAAAGGTTTTAATATCCAGAGAGCTTGTGTCCCTTATCCCGAAGAATTACAGAACTACAAACATCTTTGAAATGAGAAGTTTGACTGGGGCGCTCAATGGAATAGGAACGATGGCATTTGATTTAGTCAAAACTTTAGAGTTGATGACTCTACGTTCTGATTTGTGCTTCCTCACTTTATTAACATGGGCTGATGTCTTCCCCCAAAGAAAGTTACTTCGCTCTAGAAGAGCTTGGTGTCCCTATTGTTATGAGGAATGGTATTCCTCAAAAGATAAAGTCATTTACGAACCTTTAATTTGGTTTTTTGAAGCAGTTACAGTTTGTCATCGCCATATTCAGTTTTTATGTCAGCAATGCCCTTACTGTAAAAGAAATCTTTCTCCGTTAGCTTCTTATTCCAGACCTGGTTATTGTCCGTATTGCTTAGAATGGCTTGGTATTTCTGCTAATTACCCATCTTCCCACAAAGCTCCACCGAGAGAAGAAGAGATAATGTGGCAAGCGTGGGTTATCAATACCATTGGAGAATTACTTGCTGTTTCCCCTCACCTATCTCAACTGCTACAAAGGGAAATTGTTGCCCACGCTTTCTGTAAGTATGTACAGCAATTTACACAAGGAAACACGGCGGCTTTTGCGCGTATGCTTCAAATCCCTAAAAACAAAGTTTGGATGTGGCAGATGGGAAAAGTCTTGCCAGAGCTAAATGTTATTTTGAAAATCTGTTTTACTCTTCGGGTATCTGTGCTGGATTTTTTAACTCAAGATACTCCAAAGGAAAATCCTGGTAAATTTCCTGTTATACATCAGAACCTAGTATTACATAGCGTTAGGAAAAAGCCTGAAGTAAAGTTTGATCGGGAGCGAGTTCAAAAATTACTAGAAGATTTGCTTCACAAAAATGAACAACCTTTGCCTATGACATCAGCAGCCAAAGCCCTTGGTTATCCGAAGCGTGTTCTTTACAGGCATTTTCCAGAGTTATGTCGCGCAATTTCAGCCCAATATGTTGAATATATGAAACAATCTCGTGTCAAACGAATCAAACAATGTTGTGAGGAAGTACAACAGGCTGTTAGACAACTTCATTCTGAGGGTCTTTATCCTAATGAAGCAGCGATTTCAAAGGTCTTAGCTAAACCAGGGTGTTTTCGAGATAAGGAGGTTCGTGCCACCCTTAAAGCTACAAGACAAGAAATTGGTTTGGAACCATAACTTTGCCACCCTCTATTGTAAGCATAAGCTTGCCATTGCGGCAAAGTTATGGTTCAAGTCACAGAAAATCCTATTCTGCTAAAGCTTTGTTATATGGGGGCGGAGGGACTTGAACCCACACGACCATTACGGTCAACAGATTTTAAGTCTGCAGCGTCTACCATTCCGCCACGCCCCCGTTTTTAGTTGCAGCCAGTTGTTTGTGTGTTCAACAAGACCGCCTTTTATATTTGAGCATTAATAGGTACTTTTTGACAAGCAATTTTTCAGAAACTTCTCAAAGCTGTAAAATTAGTAAAGCTGATCTGCCCTTTGAGTGACGGTTTTGAGTGTGAGATAACGGCGCTCATCTGCGCCCCTACTACCAATCCGCGCTTAAGTGCAGCAGGTACGAATGCTTGTTGATAATTTACCGCTCACAGGAGAAATATGCTGGTTGCGCTACTGTATTTGATTTTGGGTGGAACCTATTTGCTGGTGATTCCTTTCGCTCTCTATATATACCTACAAAAACGGTGGTATGTGGTTAGCTCCTTTGAGCGTGCCTTTATGTACTTCCTGGTGTTCTTCTTCTTCCCAGGTTTACTGCTCCTCAGCCCATTTTTAAATTTTCGCCCTCAACGGCGGCAGATTGAAAGTTAAAACAATTTTTATCCTTAGCACTAGATGCGACGAATTGATGTAATTGGAATCGGCATCGGGATATTTGCAGCTGGAGGTCTACCCTATCTACTGTTTAAAGTAGCGGGGTTAGATAGTACTGATGCTGGTATCTGGAGTCAACTGTTATTGATGGGTGGGTTAGTAGGTTGGTTGCTAACCTACCTATTCAGAGTCGGGACAAAAAACATGACTTATAACCAGCAGGTAAAAGACTATAAGGAAGCGGTATTCCAAAAGCAACTCGAAGAACTGACCCCCGAAGAGCTTGCGAAGCTGCAAGCTGAAATAGAACAAGAATCTGCTGAAAAAATCACTTTTGCTAGAGACGAGCATGGAAGCCTTCAGGATGACAGCTAAAATAATTTAGTTCTCATGTAGTTGTGCCATAAAATGCCGTTTTTTGATGCTCTGTTATTGGTATTCCTTATGCTCTGGGGATTTGAGCAAAAAATAAGTTTTACTTATCTCCATAAGTACGGGAGAGCCGAGTAGATTTAACAAATAACTGTTCTCCCCGTATTCTGTTAAAAAGCTAAAATTCCCGATCTAATCTGCTGCCCTATTAATTTTCAAAAATGACTTCAATTTCTCAATGCTTTGAGTCCCTGCGTAATCGTAATCAGTGCGCTTTAATTCCCTTTATTACCGCCGGAGATCCAGACTTAGAAACAACTGCTAAGGCACTAAAAATTTTAGATGCTGCTGGTGCAGACATAATTGAACTTGGTGTTCCTTATTCAGATCCGTTGGCAGATGGCCCAGTAATTCAAGCGGCAGCAACGAGGGCGTTAGAACGTGGTGTCAGGTTGGATGATGTCTTATCTCTGGTGGAAAGCGTTAGAAAAGATGTGCGATCGCCCATTATCCTGTTTACCTATTACAACCCAATCTTAAACCGAGGCATTGAAAAGTTTTTAAAGCAACTGGCTAATGCTGGAGTCCAGGGGTTAGTAGTGCCGGATTTGCCTCTAGAAGAAGCAGAAACCCTGCTAAAACCAGCAGCAGAAATAGGGATTGAGGTAGTGTTATTAGTTGCGCCTACCAGCCCTAAAGAAAGAATAGAAGCGATCGCTCGTCAATCTCAAGGCTTCATTTACTTAGTCAGCGTTACTGGTGTTACTGGGATGCGTTCTGGTTTAGAAACGCGAGTGAAAGATATACTCTTAGATTTACGCAGCGTCACTGATAAACCTATTGGTATAGGTTTTGGGATATCTTCGCCAGAACACGCTAAACAGGTAAAAGAGTGGGGCGCAGATGCAGCAATTGTGGGTAGTGCTTTTGTGAACCGCTTAAATGAGGGAACACCCGAACAAGGTTTAGATGCGATCACTTCTTTGTGCAAAAGCCTCAAGTTAGCAATTACTGACCAATAAATCACCACTAATTTTAATGCACTGCGATCGCCGCTTATTTCTGAGAAACTTAACTCTAGCAGTACTAGCTTCTCAGTTACCACTTAAAGTTAAAGCTAACTATCAGCCTAAGTCGGTAATTAAACCACTGCGCTTAAAAGTTGGAGATACGGTGGGGTTAATTAGTCCCGCCAGCCCAATTAACGCCGCAGACATTGAGCCTGTAGTGCAAACTTTAGCATCACTAGGTTTAAAAGCGAAGTTAGGGAAGCATATTCTCGACCGTTACGGAGATATTGCGGGTAAAGATAGCGATCGCGCCGCCGATGTCAATCAAATGTTTGCCGATACCTCTGTCTCTGCAATACTCCCCATGCGCGGTGGCTGGGGCTGCAATCGCATTTTGCCTCTGCTAGATTATGACCTGATTCGGCCACATCCAAAAATTATTATCGGCTATAGCGATATTACTTCCCTACTTCTAGCAATTTATGCCCGCTGTGGTTTTGTTACCTTTCATGGCCCAGTCGGTACTTCCACATGGAATTCTTTTTCTAGAGATTATTTCAAACAAATTATCTTTGATAGCAAAGCAGTAACTTTCCAAAATCCGATTAATGGCGACAATCTCAACTCAACTACCATCAAAGTAGAAACTATCACACCTGGAAAAGCTAGGGGGAGATTGATAGGCGGCAACTTATCTGTACTAACAGCAATGATTGGATCTGCTTATTTACCTTCTTGGCAACAGAAAATTTTATTTTTAGAAGAAGTAGGCGAGGATATTTATCGAGTAGACAGAATGCTGACTCAGTTAAAATTAGCCGGAATTCTTCAGCAAATTTCGGGATTTATTTTCGGGCAATGTACTAATTGTTCTCCAGGCAAAGATAATCAATCACTGCCATTGCCAGAAATTTTGCTGAACCACATTCAACCACTCGGTATTCCCGCTTGGTATGGTTCAATGATCGGTCACATTAAGGATAAATTCACCCTTCCGGTAGGCGTTTTAGTAGAAATAGATGCCAACACTGGCACTATTCAAATGCTAGAACAAGCTGTTAGCTAAAAATTGTTGAAGCTTCAAGACAAACGGCTTGTGGTTGAATCATCCTGCACAACTTCCTCTGTTCCATAACTTTTGTAGTAATAGTAGTTGTTGTAGTAACTACTACTGTTGCGGCTAACAGCATTAACCACCACACCCAAAACATTTTGACCTGATTGCTCTAAAAGCTCTTTACAATAGGCAAGATTACCGGAATTCGCCACTCCTGGACGAACTACAAACATCAAGCCATTTGCCATTTTGCCCAGTATGGTTGTATCAGCAGCGACACTCAACGGAGGAGAGTCAATAATTACAAAATCATAGGTTTGCGCCCACTGCCCCACCAAAACAGCCATCTGACTAGAATCAAGCAGAATTAATGGGTTTGGAGGCGATATTCCCGATGTAAGAACCTCCAGATTGTCCATCACTTCTACCACAGCTTGATTGAATTCAGACTGTCCAGTAAGGACGCTGCTTAAACCTGTCTGATTCGGTAGTTGCCAAATTTTGTGTTGGGACGGCTTACGCATATCCGCATCTACTATCAACACCCGCTGACCTAGTTGTGATATAGCAACAGCCAAGTTAGCGGCAGTTGTAGACTTACCTTCTTGAGGCACAGAACTAGAGATCACCATCACTTTAAGCTGGTTATCCAAACTCATAAACCTCAAGCTAGTGTGAAGCATCCGAAAAGCTTCACTAATAGGTGAACCTGAAGTATTTGTAACAACTATCCCTGGTACTATGCGCTGTTGACCACCAAAACGAACGGTGGTAACTGAGTCCATTTTCTCAAAAATAGGAATAGTACCCAATACTGGATAACCCAAAATTCTTTTCGCATCTTCTGGGTCTTTGATGGATTTGTCTGCTGTTTCTAAAGCTAAAGCAGCACCTATACCTAACAAAATCCCTAATAATCCCCCTAGCGCTAAATTCTGAGCTTTCCGAGGAGCAATAGGACGTTCAGGAACCAACGCAGGTGTTACAACTCGAGCGTTACCAACTGTCTGATTTTCTTGGACTCGAATTTCTTGAAGTTTAGGTAAAAGAATTTCATAAGTAGATTGAGCCGCTTTGAGCCTACGTTCTAGCTCACGCTGCTGTTGCTCTAGCTTCGGTATCGTACTAATACGTTGTCTATAAGCAGATTCTACATTTGCTAAAGCATATATCTGCTTCTCTAAGCTGGTACGTTCTGCTGCTGCATGAGCAAAATCTGTAATTAGTGATTGTTGTACACCAGGTGACAGGGGAACAATTTTGTTAGGGATTGGTTGTTGTATTAAAAGAGTTTGTTGTAACTGCTGTTGGAGCAGACCTTTTAAGTTGGCTTCCTTAGTTTTGAGATCAGTGATTACAGGATGCTCTTCTTGAAAACGAGTACGTTCAATTGCCAGCTTTTCTTGTATGTCTTGCAAATTGGATAAGGATTTTTGTGTAGTTGCAGACTCACCAACCGCAGCCGCTACTACTGTGCTATTTAAATCCTTACCAAATAACTGCTGTAAACCTTGAACGCGGGATGTTTCTGCTGCATACTTAGATTGAGCTTCACTAATTTGTTGAGTTAGGTTATTGAGAACTTCTGCCGTTGATGTTGCTTCTGCTGCTAAATCTACAACTTTGTTCTGTTCCTTAAATTTACGTATATCTTGTTCTGCTTGCCGCACAGTAATTTCGATTTGAGGCAATTGTTTTTCGAGAAACTCTCTAGCGGCCGTGGCTTCGGATCTTTGAGCATTTACATCACTTTTGATATAAATATTCATTATTGTATTAATAATCCTGGCAGCCTTAGCAGGATCTGTGTCTGTATAAGAAACTTGCAGAATATCTGTAGCTTTTACATTGGTAACCTTGAGTGGTTTTAAAAATAACTCAGGTTTTTGTGATAAATTCAGCGTAGCTATAGTCTCTTGTGCAACGGGAATAGAATTAATCAGTGCTGCTTGAGTGTTAATCGGGTTGCCATTGCTCGCAGAACCATCTGATTTAGCCAAATCTAATAATGCAGAAGTACTATTGTTCTTTTTGATCAGAATTTGGCCTTTCGCTTCGTAAATTGGCTTTTGTTGAAATGTATTTAGCGTTGTCAACCCTAAAACAACAGCAAATACTAAAGAAGCTGGTAACCAACGACGTTGGAGAATGAACCAGTATTGAGTAATTTCATCCATAAAAACCCTTGAAAGTAAAATGAGCGCTTTTGGAGAGATTTTTGAAACTTGATAATATTCTTAACGTTTTTCTTTTTTTATAGCAATTAAAATGCTGCTGAAAGTTTGCCGCCTCAGCATTTAGGATGTCTCTTCGTTTGGCAGTATACAATAATAACTATCAACTTAAGTTGCCACAATCGGGATACTCACATAAAATATTGTATTTCATTTTTTTTAGCAGATCAGTTTAAAATTGATTATGTATCTATCTGTAGACTGAATTTCCATTGTTACGATCTTTCCACCCACAAATTAATGCTCCGAGTTTGTCAAGTAGAACTTGTAGTTAGCTTTCTGTTTTAGGGCAAGTTAGTTATTAGAATTGTAACTCTCACCACTCAGAAAGACACTCAGAATATTGCTGTGACTTTTAGGCTGTAGCAATATTTACGTTGATTAACTTGCTCACTCGGTGATTTTCTTTGACCCTCATCATGTCCAAATACTAAGCAAAATTTGGCAAAAGTCCTTTTTTTTCGGCTGGGAATGGTCTATTTGGGAAATCGGCTGTCCAAATCTAAAAGGGTCATGACTGCAAAACTAACTAAAGTTATTCCCTAGCACGAAAAATGTTAGCGATCGCCTGGGTCACTCGCTCTAGGTCGTCTAAACTTAGATTAGAACCCGAAGGTAGGCACAGACCACGCTCAAATAATTTTTCAGCAACTTCACCTCCAATACATTCACAATCAGCAAATATAGGTTGCAAGTGCAGTGGCTTCCAAACTGGACGAGCTTCAATTTGTTGTTGACCAAGAGCAAGGCGAACTTGTTCCCGATCTTTACCGAATGCCACTGGATCTATAGTAAGGCAAGTTAACCAGCGAGTAGCAGTTCCAAATGCTGCTTCTGGCATAAATTCAATGCCTGGTAGTTTTCCTAATGCTTGTTGGTAAATTTCAAAGTTGCGTCTTCTAGCTGCTACTCGCTCACTGAGTACACGCAGCTGACCACGACCAATTCCAGCTAAAACGTTGCTGAGGCGATAGTTATAGCCAATTTCCGAATGCTGATAATGGGGGGCCGGATCGCGAGCTTGTGTGGCAAGGAAACGTGCTTTTGCTACTATCTCTGGATCTTCTGAAACCAACATACCACCGCCAGAGGTAGTAATGATTTTATTGCCGTTGAAAGAGTAGATGCCAATACGCCCAAAAGTACCAGGAGAACGTTCTTTATAAGTTGCGCCTAAAGCTTCCGCCGCATCTTCTATTAGGGGAATGGAATAGCGATCGCACACTTCCATAATCGGTGCAATATCCGCACTTTGCCCATAAAGATGTACTAAAACAACAGCTTTTGGTAGCTTCCCAATTTTAGCCCGTTGATCCAGCGCTGACCTGAGCAAATCAGGATTCATATTCCAAGAAGTGCGATCGCTATCAATAAATACGGGTTTTGCCCCTAAATAAGTAATCGGACTAGCTGTGGCAATAAAAGTCAGGGTAGAGCAAACAACTTCATCCCCTGGTTGGATGCCAATTAATCGTAAAGCTAAATGTAGTGCTGCCGTGCCAGAACTAACAGCAGCCGCGTGGCTAGCACCGACGACTTCGCAAAATTCTTGCTCAAAAGCGTCAACATGAGGGCCAACAGGAGCAATCCAGTTAGTATCAAATGCTTCTTTGACAAACTCTAACTCAAGATCGCCAATATGAGGCGTGGAAAGGAGAATTGGTTTATTCACTCAGCCTGACTTATTGTAGTTGGTCTGAACAATTTTGGCAGGGCAACCGTAAGCTAGACAATCAGATGGTAAAGATTTAATTACCACTGAACCAGCACCACAAATTGTCTGGTTTCCAATTGTAATTGAAGGAATTACGCTAGTGCCAACACCTAAAAATACACTATTACCTAAGTATACTTGACCGCACAAAGAACATCCTGGGGCAATGTGGCAATAATCACCAATCCTGCAATCATGATCGATCGTAGCTGCTGTATTAACGATGACGTGATGACCGATTTTACTGTCAGTGTTGATCGCCGCATTAGCCATCACTACAGTACCAGGAGCAATTTCAACGCCAAGAGCAACTTGGGCTGAAGGATGAATTGCTGTTGTAAAGGAATACCCTTGACTTTGCAGCTTTTCAGCTATTTGATAGCGAATGCGGTTATTACCAATGGCAACAATCCACTGGCTGTTGTCGCTGTTAACAGTAGCTAATTTTTCAGCAGTTGACCAAACTGGCACTCCATGAATATCAGTTATACCTGCTGGGGGATGGTCATCAACAAAGGCTGTAACTATACGTCCCTGTTGGTGAAGAATATCTAATATGACTTTGGCGTGTCCGCCACAACCGTATAGATAGATTTTCAAGGTGTTTAAAAACAAAATTTAGGACTAAGGATCAATTTTATGAGATCTTTATTGTTCATTGTTTACTTGCAGGTTTCCTTGAAATTCAGTCATCGTGGCGTAGTTAGGATGGGAAATGCCTTCTTTTTTAATAACTTTAATAAATGTGTTAAACAAAATTTTTAGGTCAAGCCAGAGGCTCCAATTGTCAACATACCAAACATCTAGTTTGAATTTCTCTTCCCAGCTAAGAGTATTGCGACCGTTAATTTGCGCCCAACCAGTGATTCCTGGTTTTACTTCATGACGACGGGCTTGTTCAGGTGTATAGCGGTCTAGATATGCCACTAATAGAGGACGAGGGCCAACTAAGCTCATGTCACCTTTAAGAACGTTCCAAAGCTGAGGAAATTCGTCTAAACTGGTTTTTCGGATAAATTGACCGATAGTTGTCAGACGTTTTTCGTCTGGGAGAAGTTTACCAGTAGAGTCGCGCTCATCAGTCATTGTCCGAAACTTGTAAAACGTAAATATCTCACCGTTTTTGCCTGGACGCGGTTGCTTAAACATGATCGGACTACCCATGCGAATGTAAATGGCACAGGCAATGACAGCAAGCACTGGAGCCAAGATTAATAGCCCGATGAGTGAGAAGAAAAAGTCACATAGACGTTTAATGATGCGACTCATGGCGATACTGCCTCTTTTTGTTCAATCGTTATAGGAATAGATAAGCCTTTTGCTTTGATCAGCCTGATGTATTCTTGATACAAAGCTTCCCAAATTGCTTCTTGTCGGAAATTATACACAACGCGATCGCGCCCTGCTTTTCCATGTTGATCGCGTAACTCTGGATGCTGTAAATATGCTTGAATAGCCTCTGTTAATGCTTCAGCATCGCGAGGAGGTACAAGTAGCCCAGTTACACGATCTTGCACCGCATCTATACAGCCAGGGATGCGAGTGGCTACTACTGGTAACTGCATCGCTGCTGCTTCTAGGGGAGTATTTGGAAAACCCTCCCTATATGTTGGCAACGTTAATATGTCCATTGCAGCATATAAAGGTGGTGTATTCCAATCCATTCCTGCTAAATGGATACGTGAATCACTTTTTAGTAAATCTTCTACATCTGAAGAAACCGGATCTTGTGGTTCAAAAGGGCCAACTATGAGCAAATGAACATCAAGAAATTCTTCTCTTAAGATTTTCCATGCTGCGGCTAATTCTTCTATACCCTTATCTCGGACAATTCTCCCCACAAACCCAACTACTACAGCATTAGTGGGAATGCCATATTTCTTACGAATTTCTTGGCGGGTATTTAAAGCTAAAGAAGATCTATTAAAACGATTGGTAGCATCAACACCATTGCTACTACCACCCAACAAAACTTTGATTTTATCTGCTGGACAAAGACCTTCAGATATAGCTACTTCTCGCAATGAATGGCTAACACAAAATACTTGGTGCGCGAGCGTACAAGCAATTTTTTCACTCCACCACAACAACCAGCGTTTGTAGCCAGTAGCAGTCATCAGTGGTAAACCACGCATATGATATATACGGATAGGAATTCTTGCTAACCACGCGCTGATTGTACCTAGCAATCCTCCTTTTGGTGTGTGAGCATGAACAATTTGCGGGCGAATTTTACTTAGACATTGCCAAAGCTGGAAGATTGCAAATAAATCTTTTATTGGAGTAATTCGCCTCGGCATTTCAACAGCGTAAACAGGTACTTGTTCGCGTTCAGCAAATTTATCTAGTAATTCGCCTGGGGAAGAAAGAGCATTAATCTTTAAGCCTTGCTGCTTCATATATCCCACTTGCCCACTGAGAAATCCCAGTGTCATTGGCACAGTTGTAATATGAAGTAGCTTGACTGTTTCTTTTGATTCAGTCATATTTGGGTAAATTTAGATTTTATAATAGGATTTATACCAATTCACAAAAGACTCAATTCCCTTTTCTATGGGAGTATTAGGCTTAAAACCAACATCTTTGATTAAATCATCAACATCAGCATAAGTTGCTGGAACATCGCCCATTTGAATAGGCAGCAAATTTTTTTCCGCTTTTTTACCCAAGCAATCTTCTAAGACTTCAATAAATCTGATTAATTCGACAGGTTGATTATTTCCAATATTGTAAATTTTATAGGGAGCTTTACTTGTACCAGGATCGGGTGCATCTGATGACCAATCTAGGTTCGGTTTCGGGATATTATCTATAACTCTAACAACCCCTTCAACGATGTCATCAATATATGTAAAATCGCGCCGCATTTTACCGTAATTAAATACATCAATTGGCTGTCCTGATAATATTGCTTTGGTAAAGAGAAACAGCGCCATATCAGGACGACCCCAAGGGCCATAAACGGTAAAGAAGCGTAGCCCAGTAGTAGGTAAATTGTACAAATGGCTATAAGTATGAGCCATTAGTTCATTGGCTTTTTTACTAGCAGCATAAAGACTAACTGGGTGATCTACATTGTCATGCACTGAAAATGGCATTTTAGTATTAGCTCCATAAACAGAGCTAGAAGAGGCATATACTAAATGCTTAACTTGAGAATGGCGACAACCTTCTAGGATGTTAGTAAAACCTACAATATTACTATCAATGTAGGCATGAGGATTTTTGAGGGAGTAGCGCACGCCAGCTTGCGCTGCTAAATTAACTACAACATCAAATTTTTGCTCAGTAAATAGGTTGGCTATGCCTTCACGATCGCCTAAATCTAGTTGGTGAAAACTAAAACCTGGTTGACCTTCCAGTTGGGTTAATCTGGATTTTTTGAGAGTGACATCATAGTAATTATTGAGGTTATCTAGCCCAACAACTTCATCGCCTCTAGATAGTAGCCTTTGACTGAGATGAAACCCAATAAAACCTGCCGCACCAGTAACTAAAATTTTGCTCATACCCTACAAACTCCAATAAGTAAGATTTTGTGGAAGTGTAGCCGGATCAAAAGCGGATTTGACATCAATCAAAACTCCACCAGATTTAATGCTAGCTAGTAATTGTTCGCGGGGCATATCAAGATAAAAACTGTGGCTAACAGCAAGAATCATTCCATCTAAATTGGAAAAATCTTGCCAATCTGTTAGCTCTATACCATATTCATGCTGTGCTTGCTCGGAAGTAACTAAAGGATCGTGTACTAATGGCTCAATCCCAAATTGTCTTAACTCTGCCACAATATCAGGTACACGGCTATTACGTAAGTCAGGAACGTTTTCCTTAAACGTTAGTCCTAAAATACCTACTCTAGTTCCTTGAATACGTAAATTAGATTTAACAAATAGCTTAATTAGCTTTTGAGCAATGTAAGTTCCCATGCTGTCATTAATGCGACGACCAGCTAGGATAACTTCAGGATGATAACCTAATTGTTGGGCTTTAGTAGTGAGGTAATAAGGGTCAACACCGATACAGTGACCACCTACAAGTCCTGGGTTAAAGGGTAAAAAGTTCCATTTTGTTTTTGCTGCGGCTAAAACATCATGAGTGCGGATACCCAAGCGATCAAAAATTACTGCTAATTCATTCATTAAAGCAATATTCAAATCCCGTTGAGTATTTTCGATCACTTTAGCTGCTTCGGCAACTTTAATAGATGGCGCAGGGTATACACCTGCATCAATAATACTTCCGTAGACTCTGGCAACTCGCTCTAATGTTTCTGCATCTTCCCCAGAAACAACTTTGACAATTTTTTCTAAAGTATGTTCCTTATCGCCAGGATTAATTCTTTCTGGTGAGTAACCCAATTTAAAATCAATACCTTGAGTTAAACCCGATACTTTTGCCAATATCGGGCCACAAATTTCTTCTGTTACGCCTGGATATACTGTAGACTCGTATACTACTACTGAGCCAGTTTGTAGAACTTTACCAATAGTTTCAGAAGATTTGATTAGAGGTGTTAAATCAGGACGGTTATCACGGTCTATTGGTGTAGGAACAGCAACAACAAAGAAGTTAGCGGCTTTTAAATCTACTGGATCTGAAGTAATATTAAGAGTAGTCGCAATTAATTTATCGCTCGGAACTTCGCCTGTAGTGTCAATTCCCTGCTTGAGAGCGGTAACTTTTTCGTAATTAATATCAAATCCGATAGTGCCTGAAAACTTTTTAGCAAATGCTAAAGCTACGGGCAACCCGACGTAGCCAAGACCAATTACAGCAATGCGATCGCTCATTTTGATATATTTTTGAATTTACTTAAAAAATAGAGCCCAGTGCGATGATCATTTTAGCTTAATTTTGTCATAAAATTTTCAACTAAACATCAAAATTTTCAAATTCATATTTTTGATATTTAAGAATTAATCATTCTTTATAGTTCTAATAAAAATTCCAATATCAGGATAGAATCATAACCTATCTTTAATAAAATTCCATCTATCGGCATAGTTGAAAAATCACCACTACTGATACTTCCAAAAGTTACGCATTTTAACAATGGGATGCAGTAGATCTAAGAAAATTCGCTAAGTCAGGCAAAGTTTTTTGGAGACAGTATTTTTCTTCTACCATCACTCTTCCAGCCTTGCCCATACGTTCTCGTAGTTCTTGATTTTGTTTGAGAATTTGGAATGCCTTAATCCAATCCTCTCTACTAGATGAAAGAAAGCCATTAATACCTTGGTTAATGATTTGCTGATTTACTCCAACAGGAGAACCAATAACTGGACGAACACACGCCATATACTGTATTAACTTAAATCCGCATTTTCCTTTCTCCCAAGGAGTATCAGTTAAAGGCATAATCCCAACGTCAAACTGTTGCATCTCTTCTACCTCAGTTGACTCACTCCAAGGTTTTATTTCTAAGGGGACACCTGGCAATTCTAACGGTGTTGCACCTACTGCGACAACTTTTGTTGTGCCATCTCGGCAAATTTCTTGAAGTGCGGGATGAATTTCTTTTAAGTAACGAGATGTACTAGGAGAACCAATCCATCCGATAGTAAACTGTGAATTGTTTGGTGGTTGGGCAATGGGATAACGTTCTAGATCAATTACGGTAGGTAAAATTTCTACGCGAGGAGCGCCAGCATTGTGAGCGCGTTGTGCTAAGTAATCATTACCTGCAAGCACCAATGCTGCTCTACGCATTACCGAGTCAATTTTTTTCCCTAAAACCTGTCTAATTAAACTAGATTTATGTTGATCGTAACGATGAAACAAAGCATCGTCATAATCTACTAAATAAGGTACTCCTGAATTAAATAGCAATGATTCTAAAAGAGCAGGTATCCAAGGAAATGCTTCTTTTTCCAGCCAAATCAAATCATACTTTTGAGACTGAAGTAATAACCAAACACGCTGAGTATAAGCACGGGATATAGCAGATACTACAACACCTTTACCTGATGGCAATCGCTCTAAATAAGCATTATCCAGTAAAGGGGCAACAGTAAATTCAAAGCCAAGTTTTTTTAAGTATGGCAGATATTGATAAGAACGATAACGGCTACTCGCACCCAAATAACCATAACGGGTCAACAGCAGAATTTTCATACACAAAGACGAGTTTGGTTTCTAATAATTCTTAAATTTACCTGCGAAGCGGCGCTTTTCCTCTTTTTTCAGGCGACGTTCTTCCCAACCCCAACCAGCAAAGACTGCCCAGAGTAACCATACTTGCGATCGCATCCGGTAAGCAATTCCCAAATTTCCTGAAATTAAAGCAAATAAACAGGAGATAGCTATACTCATAGCGAGCAGTAGTACGCTACCTTGAAAATTGCGCCGCAACCCCTGCTTCATTCCCGACAGAACCAAAGGATATAGCAGCAGCCAAAAAGTAGTTTCTGGAATAGCTATATTTTGTAGTACACCACCAAATTGCCAAGGCAAAGGCCCCGTGAGAAAATACATTAACCCTACTGGTAGAAAAGCCAGCGCTGCTTCTGGGGTAGATACATCTGCATCTTCCAAATAACCAGAAGCACTTGAACTAGAAAGATCATCACGCATAGTCTGGAGGTTGCCAAACGGGTCTTCAATATAATCTGCTCCGAGTTCTAACGCCTGCTCAAAAAATCCTACTTGCCCCAAAATCAGCACAAGTATAGCTACAATCAATCCTTGCTGTAAAAACAAAAGCAATTTAGTTGGTTTGTTGCCTTTATCTTTTTGTTCAGGTTGCCCCACAAACAACAAACTTACAGTTATTATTGGCATAATCATCACGGCTAAATAAAACCGTAATGCAAATATGCCGAGAAGACATAAAAAAATAATTCCTACTGAGCGTAACTGCCTCTGTTTCTGTAGGCGTAGAGCATAGTAAACAACAATATTCATCAGTAGAAATATCAACCCTTCTTTGTAAAGGGCTGACCATAAGGCGAAGATAGGAGAAAAAGCAACTAATCTACCTGCTATTCGGGCAGCTGCTACAGATGCTCCTAGTTCTCGGCAGATACGATAAGTAAACACTGGTGTCCAGGCTGTCAGAGCGCTGTAGAATGCTAGTAATAGCGGGATAGAACCAAATCCATTTGTGATATAGTAAAAAGCTGCGATTACATATACCATCCCCGATCTACCTGCTCGTGCATCAACCTCCTGCTGGGCATTAGATACAGATGTATCCCCATTCATCCAATCTTGAGCTAGTTCTTCCCCAATTTGCTGATAAAATCCAGCATCTTTTACCAATCCTATGTTTAAAAACTGGGTTGCACCCCAAGCTGCTAGCCCAAAGCCGAAGCGAACAGCAAAACTCCAGCGATAGAGGCGGCGCAATTCCTCGGCTTCATCAATAACTTCATCTTTGTTTTTATTTTGTTTTGGGAGCATTTCAGAAGAGCTTATCAAGAATTATTATTAAGACATACGCATTTTAACGATTGTCGATCAGGAATTGAGTTTTTAATCTACCCAAAGCCCCCAGCTTTTTCATATCCATAATCGTTGTCTTAACAAATTAATATGAAAAAGTGCCAGTTCGCACTTTAAATTTTTTTGAGTTTTCACCAAATTGATTTTTAGGTCGTCAGTCCTAAAGTTGAGCAACTTGCTCTAGCGACTCAAATCATGTTAAAGTATTTTCATGCTAAAAATTGCTATCTACTACATATAATCTTATACTTCTTGGTTGAATTATCCTGAAGGGGAATAGGTTCTCAAAAGGTTGCTTTACCCTCTGCCTCGTGTTTGAATATAAATTTATTATTTTTGAATAGGTGTAGTAGACATCTCCCATAATTAACCTCAAACCTTGGTGTGCCTTTTACTGAGATATAATTTCTGGAAAAGTTGAGTCATTAATTTTAGCCTCGCACTTGACTTGATTACAGAAGTGAGAATTGTCGCAGCTAGGTATACTGAAGTTACTATTGCCATGATTTAAGTTTTGCTGCGAAAATGAGATACATTTTTGATAAATATTTATTATTATGCAGAAGAATAAAAATGCTGTTTCTAGTCCGATTCGCTCTAAAGATAGATTCCTAGTGTTTGGGTCTCCTGCCATAGAAGATGCGGAAATTCAGGAAGTGGTCTCCAGCATGAAAACTGGGTGGCTAGGTACTGGCCCGAAAGTAGCTCTTTTTGAACACGATTTTAAGACATATAAGGATGCCGATTATGCGGTGGCAGTTAGCTCATGCACAGCAGCATTGCACTTGAGTATTTTAGCTGCATCTTTGCAGCCTGGTGATGAGGTGATCACTACGGCTATGACTTTCTGTGCAACAGTTAACGCGATTATTCATGCGGGCGCAACGCCAGTAGTGGTGGATGTTGACCCGATTACTATGAATATTGACCCAAAACAGGTTGAAGCTAAGATTACGCCGAAAACTAAGGCAATTCTTCCGGTTCACTTTGCTGGTCGTGCCTGTGATATGGATTCCTTATGCAATCTTGCTCAAAACCATAATATAAAGTTAATTGAAGACTGCGCCCATGCTATCGAGACTGAGTATAAGGGGCGAAAAGCTGGCACTTTCGGTGATTTTGGCTGCTTTAGCTTTTATGTGACTAAAAACATTGTCACTGGCGAGGGGGGAATGGTATTAACTCGCAGTGAAGAAGATGCGGCTCGGCTGAAAATTCTCGCGCTGCATGGTATGAGTAAAGATGCGTGGAAGCGTTTTAGTGACGAAGGTTACAAGCATTACCAGGTGGTGGAATGTGGTTATAAGTACAATATGATGGATTTGCAGGCAGCGATCGGTATCCATCAGTTGCAACGAGTTGAGCCGTATTGGTGGCGGCGGCAGGAAATTTGGCAACGTTACAACCAGGCATTTGCTGACTTACCGCTTGGTCTGCCCGCCGAACCAGAACCTGATACCCGCCATGCGTACCATTTGTACACAATTTTGGTAGATGAGACAAAAACTGGTATCAGCCGTGATGATTTTCTTAATGCAATGACTGCACACAATATTGGGGTAGGTGTACATTATCTCAGTATTCCTGAACATCCTTATTACCAGCAAACCTTTGGCTGGATTCCAGAGGAGTATCCGCACGCGATGAGTATTGGACGGCAAACCGTAAGTTTACCAATATCGGCAAAATTGACAGATGCAGATGTCGATGATGTGATTATGGCAGTAAAGGACATCTTGCAGCGATGAACCCAGCTAAAACTTTGGCACGTATAAGTCGCTCTCAAGCCAAAAATGTGCTGAATTGGGTTTCCGGTAAGCCGCTAACAACGCCTTCTCTAAGTTCAATGACGTTAGATAGGGATGATGTTGAACTTGCTATTGAGTTGCTGGCGGCACGATCGCGTAGCGACTCCAAGGGAGTATCCCACGAGTGGGATCAAACTGTGGTTTCTGAGTATGAAGCTGAGTTTGCCCGTTGGAATAATTCCAAATACGCCTTTGCTTTTATGGCTGGGCGAATAGCTCTGAGTGCCTGTATTTATGCCATAGATTTACAACCACAAGATGAGGTAATCTTACCTGGTTATACTTGTGTTGTAGTACCCAATGCTTTTCATTTTGCTGGAATTAAAACAGTTTATTGCGATATTGAACTGGATACATACGGACTAGATGTAACTCAAATTGAAAGCAAAATAACTTATAAAACACGCGCTATTTTGTTACATCATCTTTATGGATTAGTTTGTCGCGATTACCAAGCTATTTTGGATCTAGCAAAACGTTATGATTTGAAAGTAATAGAAGATTGCGCTCATGCAACAGGAGCCGAGTACCAAGGGCGCAAAGTGGGTAACTTTGGTGATGTCGCTTTCTACAGTAGTGAACAATCTAAGGTGTTTAACACTATTCAAGGAGGAATTGCTGTTACTAATGATGACCAACTAGCTAAAAAATTTCGTGAATATTATCAGCAAGCAGCTTTTCCAGATGAAGTTTGGATTGAGCGGCAATTACATAATGTCATCTTGAATTTTTACCAATTTAAACATCCTCAGCGTTGGTGGTTAGGAGATATCTATGAGGCTTTTTACGGCAACAAGCGCCTCATTTCCACTACTAAGGATGAAGAACAAGGCATTTATCCAGATAATTATGCTCGGAAAATGCCAGCAGCAATTGCTGCTCTTGGGCTGAATCAACTTAAAAAAATTGACTACTATAACGAACGTAGACGACAAACGGCAAAAAGTTGGCAGCAATGGTGCGATCGCCATGACTATCATCCGCCAGTAGTAATTGATCATTCTATTCCAATTTATCTGCGCTATCCAGTTTTAGTAGAGCAGGAGAAAAAACAAAATTTCTCCTGGGCGGTTAAAGAGTTGAAGATTCTTCCTGGTGTTTGGTTTGTTAATCACATTCACCCATCTCAACAAGTATCGGGATGCCCTAATGCAGATCGAGCAGTGAAGCAGTGTATTAATTTTCCCTGCCTACTTACATAAACATGAAACCAATTAAACTATTTTTTGATCAAATACCAGAGTTCTTTGGAGAAGCCTTGCTAAGTTCTATCAGAGGAAACAGATCTCGGATTGCTTCTTACCTCAGAAAAAAAGTATATAACACTGAATGTTTGATTGATACAGATGTAGTTATTACTAATAAAAATAATTTTAAATCGGGGGCTGGCAGTTGCTTATATCATTCTTGCTACATCCTGAATAATAATGGTAATTTTTCTATAGGAAATAATTCTCACTTAGCTGCTTTTTGCTATATTAATGTTTGCTACGGTAATATTTTGATTGGAGATGATGTGGCGATTGGACCAGGAACTAACATAATTGCTTACTCAAATTATTATGAAGTTGGCAAAAAAGTTACTGATTCAAGAATTACTCAGGATGTTAAAATTATGAATAATGTATTTATCGGAGCAAATTGCACTATTCTTCCAGGAACCATTATTCATGATAATGTAGTCATTGGTGCTGGGTCGATAGTCAAAGGAGAGCTAGCAGAAAATTCTGTATATGTTGGTGTTCCCAGTCGAGTAATTAAAAGTGGCTGGTATGAGTAGTAAGAATTTTTTAATTCACAAAATTAATACAAAAGTAGCGCATTCTTTTTTTGGGCAAATGTGGGTACTAAAATTTAACTACGACACCAGTCGTTTGGCTCCTGGTATATTTCAATATTTTTGGATTCCAGTTTGGTAGTTAGGACAAACTATTGCACCAATTTTAGATAACTACGGCAAACACCCAGAGTAAACGGCAAGTTACACTGTTCTAGCAACAAAGCCTTTATTTACAGAAAATTTGCGCTTAGTAATCTGGCATAATTTTAATTTAACGAAATGAAAGTTAACGCTGGGAGGATAGTTATAAAGAATGGAAATTACTGGTATACAGTTAGCAAAGAAGTTGGCTTTATTAACAAGAAAACTAAGATTAAATGAGAGAATTGTTTATGAATTAATAGTCAGGAAAATTTTAGTTGATTACCAAAGTTCAGTTGCTTATTTAAAACAGCTAAACCCTTTTTTAATTACAAGTACAGGACGTACAGGAACAACTTGGTTAGCCAACCTGCTTAACCAAATTGAGGATACCTATGTTGTTCATGAACCAGTTCCCCAAGAACAATATCATCATGTCCAAGCACTGATGTATCCTGAAACGGCAATGCCATATTTGCGTGATTTTCGTTTGGGAGAAATGGCATTGCGATCGCGTACACAAAATCCTGTGAGATACGGAGAGGTTAATAGTGCGTTGCGTCGTCATGTCATAGCCCTACGTCAATTAATGCCGGAATTTACCATTATCCATTTAGTGCGTGATGGTAGAGATTTTGTTACTTCAGCTTTAAATCGACCTACGTTAACACCAAAAGACAAAATATATGGCAAGATCAAGCCACCTAGTGAGGATATCACCCCTGAAACTTGGGAATCTATGGATCGTTTTACACAGTTATGTTGGCTATGGTCGTATGAAAATGAATATTTACGTAAAAATTCCCATGAGCTTGCACGTTTCGAGGATATAACCAGTAGCTTTGATTTATTCAAAACTCAAATTTTAGAACCACTAAATTTAAGACTGGATGAAAGTATATGGGCAGAGCATTCTCAAAAGCCAGTAAATGCCACAAAAGGTACAAAAAAAGCTGACTACTCTGATTGGACAGAACACCAGAAACAAATCTTCTGGGAAATTTGCGGTGACGAAATGAACAGGTATGGCTATTTAAAATAGGTGCTATTGTGGGTACACTGAAAAACCAAGCCAGCAGTGGCGTACGGTGGACAACATTATCAACAGTTATTGTCACTGTCCTGCAATTTATTCAAATGGCTGCGTTGGGACGGTTGCTACAGCCAACAGCCTTCGGATTGATGGCTATGGTCACTGTAGTTGTTGGTTTTGCCCAAGTGTTTGGGGACATGGGAATTTCTGATGCCCTCATCCAGAAAAAAGAATCTACCCACGAACAGTTTTCCAGTCTTTACTGGCTAAATATTGCCTTTGGTATAACTGTATTTTTGATTGTTTGGGTGCTTACGCCACTAATTGCTCATGCTTTTGGCGCACCCGAACTAAACGAACTTTTGCCAGTTGTTGCGCTTTCGTTTCCTATTTATGCCTGCGCTTCTCAATTTCAGACGATGATGCAGAAGTCGCTACGCTTTCGCCTATTGGCATTGTCGCAGATTACGGCGATCTTATTTAGTGTTGTGGTTTCGATAGTCGGGGCTTGTTTTGGTCTTGGTGTATGGTCGCTGGTTTGGGGGACTGTCGGTGGGACTATAGTGCGTAGTGCGATGTACATTAGATGCGGTTTGCAGGAATTTCCTGCCCCGAAATGGCACTTTAGTTGGTCTGATGTTAGTGGTTATTTAAGTTTTGGCATTTACAGAGTCGGTGCGACAAGTGTTAATTTTTTCAACTCACGCATCGATCAAATGCTGATAGGTGTATTAATGGGGCCAAAGATTCTAGGTTATTACACAATAGCTGTGAGTCTTGTTCTACAACCAATCCAAAAGCTTAATCCGGTGCTGACGCAAGTAGCCTTTCCGGTGTTTTCACGGGTTCAGGATGATATTGCGCGACTTAAGCGGGGTTATCTGCAAATGATTAATTTCCTGATGCTAGTGAATGCGCCAATTTTGCTGGGCATAGCAGTAGTTGCGCCAGTAGGGGTGCCTTTTTTATTGGGAGATAAATGGTATGGTGCGATCGCACTGGTACAGATTTTAGCTCTCTATGCCATGATTCGTTCGATCGGCAATGCTAGTGGCAGTTTAATCTTGGCACGCGGTCATGCAAATTGGACTTTTTATTCTAATTTAGCTTTATTACTGGTAATTCCACCAGTAGTTTACTTAGCTAGCCTCAGCAAAGAAGTAACTTACATCGCTTGGTCATTAGTTTTGCTACAATTTTTTCTATTGTTTTCTAACTATTGGTTTTTCATTCGCAATATCCTTGGTTCGTGCTTTATACCCTATATCAAGGCAGTGGGTATACCAATTTTATTGGCAAGTGCTATGAGTTTAGTCATACTAGCAATTGAACCATTAGTGCATACATTACCTGCTGTAGTTCATTTAGGTTTTCAAATATTAGTGGGGGTAGTTTCTTATTCGTTACTTGTCTGGGTATTCCAACGTGAATTTATCCAAAATATAATTAATTTATTGCCTAAAAAATATCTGCGTTTCAGTATTATTAAGCGGTGATAACCAAGTGATTACTGTACTTCATAGTTGTCCGAATTGGCTGCCAATTACCGAAATTTGGGTATATAACCAAATTCGCTATCTACCCAAAGAAATTGAAAATCATATTGTCTGCGAAAATACAGTTAATCTTAATCAGTTTTCACTGCCGAATATCCATAGTCTTTCAGATACTCCCCGTTGGCGTTATTTACTAGAGCGATCCCTGCGCCAGCTACGCATCCAAAATCATTTACCTTTCGCAGTTGAAACAGCCAAGCAACACTCAGTAGATATCCTGCACTCTCACTTTGGTAATGTGGGATGGTTCAATATTGAGGTAGCTAAACAAGCACAACTTAAGCATATAGTTACTTTTTATGGTTATGATGTAAATTCTATTCCTAAAAGATACCCGCACTGGTTAAAGCGTTATCACTCGCTTTTTGAGCAGATAGATGGTGTGCTATGTGAAGGTTCACACATGGCTGAGTGTATTGCTAAATTAGGTTGTCCCAGGGATAAGATTCGAGTACAGCATTTAGGTGTTGCAGTAGATGAAATTGCGTTTCAGCCCAGGGTGTGGAATCCTACGGAACCCTTGCGGGTCTTAATAGCTGCATCTTTTAGAGAAAAAAAAGGTATCCCTTACGCACTGGAAGCATTAGGAAGATTTCAGCAGCAAACGCCACTAGAGATTACTATTGTTGGCGATGCTAGTAGTGATGCCAAAAGCCAAGCGGAAAAACAAAAAATTTTAGCAACAATTGAGCAATACAATCTGCAATCCAAAGTACGCTTACTTGGTTATCAACCCCATGCTGTCTTTTTAGCAGAAGCTTATCAACATCATGTGTTCCTCTCTCCTAGTGTCACTGCTAGTGACGGCGATACTGAAGGTGGCGCGCCTGTGGGTATCATTGAAATGGCAGCTACAGGAATGCCTTTAATAAGTACTAAGCATTGTGATATTCCTGAAGTTATTCAGGACGGTGTAACTGGTTTACTAGCAGCCGAAACAAATGTAGATGAATTAATTAATCATCTGCAATGGTTGGTCAATCATCCTCAAGAGTGGGGCAAGATGCTTGAAGCCGGACGCAAGCGTGTGGAATTAGAATATAATGCCCAGTTGCAGGGTGAAAAGCTTGGCAATATTTATCAAGAAATAATTAGCAATATCTCAGGCAATTGTAGATGCTAGAAAATCATCAACCAGTAAAGATAATGCACGTTATCACTCGTGTTGGTAGCGGCGGTGTAGAAAGACGGCGTTTATTAATTGCTAAAGGGTTAGATCAAACAAAATTTTACCAAAAAATAGTTTGCTTAGATGCTAGAAATTCTTTATTACTTAGTGATTTACAACAAGCGGGAGTTGAAGTAATTGATCTTAATGGCAAAGGTTCAATTTTTGATGCTAAAGCGTTATTCAGAATTTATCAAGAAATTAAACGTTGGCAACCAAACATTGTACATTGTGCCTTATTTGAAGGAATGGTTTTAGGGGGGTTAGCGGCGATCGCATCAGGTAACAATAAGTTAATTTTAGAAGATACTAGCGACCTTTATGGTAATCCTAGATCTAATCAAACAAAACTTCTGCTGGGAGCGATCGCTAAATATGCTTCCGCTTACATTGCTATTTCTCCTACAGTTGGTCAATATTTAATCCAAGAGCAAAAAGTACCTGAGAAGCTGGTAAAAATCATTTGTAACGGTGTATCCGAAACAAAAAAACCACCTGGATCAGAAACTTTAGCTGAAAAACAAAGATTAGGCTTGCCAGCAGATGCAGTGATTGTTGGTAGCGTTGGTAGAATTGAAAACCGCGTTAAAAGATTCACTGATATTATAGATGCTATTTCTCTAACTAGCGAGTCAATTAATAATCTTTATTTACTAATTGTAGGTGAAGGAGAGGATCAAGCTATGTTGGAGGAATATGCTATACAAAAAAATGTTAAAGAACGTGTCATCTTTACTGGGTATCGTCATGACCTTGACATGGTTTATTCCTTAATGGACATATTCGTTTTAGCTTCAGCGTATGAGGGATTTGGACTTGTTTTAGTTGAAGCGATGTTTAGTTCATTACCTGTTATTGCTACTAATGTAGGTGGAATCCCTAGCATTGTTATAGATGAAAAAACCGGAATTTTAATTCCACCGCTAAATCCTGAAGTTTTGGCAAAAGCGCTGATTAAACTATATAATTCACCTGAGTTAAGAGCACAAATGGGAACTTTGGGAAGACAAAGGGCAATAGATAGCTTTACTGAACAAAGATATGTGCAAGAAATTAAAAATTTATATTGTAATTTATTAAATACCACAAACTGAAAGTTAAATGAAATAATCAGAAATATCAAAAATATATTTTAATTTTTATCTCAAGTATCAATGAAAAATTTGCAATTACAACATCAAGCATTATTTATTTTATGTACTGGTTATTTCCAGCCATATTTAGATACACTGTTTTTACCTATTATTATTGGAATAGACAAAAGTATTGTTAAATTTAGTGTTTTGCAATTTTGTCCTGCTGATATTCCAGCTTATGCTGTTAACACAGCCGCAAAATTTTCTGTACCTTTATACACTGAAACATATCACAACAAACCTGCATTAATTGGTACTTTTTGGGATGTTGTACGGGGAACCATCGTTATTAGAAGTTTGGTTCGCAGGGGAGAAGTTACCGTACTTCACCCTCGAAGTTATATTCCAGGTGCAATGGCAATGCTTGTAAAAATGCTAGAGCCTCAAGTACAGATAGTATTTGATTCTGATGGTTTAATGCCAGATGAACGGGTAGAGTTTGGTAGTTGGAGTTTGAATAGCCCTATATATAAGTTATTTCGCTTCATTGAAAAGAAATTGATGGAACAGTCAGATGTAGTATTAACTAGAACTGAACAAGCAAAAAAAATTTTACTTGAACGTAATAAATCGTCTATAAATCCAGAAAAATTTTTAGTAATACCTAACGGAAAAGACACTTCTGTATTCACTTCAATTGCACAAAATGAACGTCAAGAAGTACGTCAACGATACGGCGTAGGGGAAAATACTCCGTTAATAGTTTATGTTGGCTCTATGGCTACTCAGTATATGCCAGAATCTATGTTTTTATTCTTTTCCTATTTGCTAAAATTAGAACAAAAAGCTCATTTTTTGTTGCTAACGAGTGGAAATAAGGAAAATTTGTTAGCACTAGCGCAACAACATAACATAGCGCCGGAATCTTTTACAATTGATTATGTTGTTCCTGATGCAGTTCCTACTATCTTAGCTAGTGCGGATGTCGGTTTAGCTTTACGGATGCCTAGTTTATCGCAGCGTGCAGTTTCTCCAATTAAGGTCTGCGAGTATTTGCTTTGTGGTACACCCGTTATTGCTAATTTTGGAGTTGGCGATTTAGATAATTTATTTAATCATCATCCTGAGATAGGTTGTCTGTTACCCGATACTAGCAATGCTTCTTTGGAAACTGCTACTAAATGGGTTGTTGATGAAGTTATGCCTAAACGTGAAGCGCTAACCCAGAAATGCCGCAGTGTGGGAGTAGAATACTTTAGTTTAGATACTGTCAGTTCCAAGTACACTGAGGTATACAGAAGTTTAAAACTTGTTTCCTTTTCACAATAACTAATGACATTTATGATTCAACAATCTTTGCCCAAATCTAGCCAGGTGAGTTGTATAGTTTGCGGTAGATTAAATTCCAATTATCTGTTGAGCAAGGCAAATGACGGTCGCGGTCAGGGAGAAATAAGTTTATATAAATGCCCTGCTTGTGAAACTGTATTTTTGGGCGGTTGGAAAGATGAATTTATTGAAGAATTATATGATTATTATGCCACTCAGATAGGCAGTGAAAAAAGCAAGATTTATAATCCTATTAATGATTTACGTTATGAAAAAATCCTCACTCAATTTCAGCGTTTAATCAATGGTAAAAAAGTTTTAGATGTCGGCTGTGGTAAAGGGCAATTTGTTGATTTCCTGAGCAAAAAAGGCTGGGATGTTACAGGTATAGAACTTTCTGATTCAGCCGTTACTTTATGTCAACAGTTTAACTTGCCAGTAAAAAAATTAGATTTTTTTGATGCAAGTTTAGCTCCTGAAAGCTTTGATTTAGTCACAATGTCTGAAGTAATTGAACACGTACCTATGCCTGCTCAATTTATAACCAGAGCGGAAGAATTGCTTAAACCTGGTGGTTTACTATATTTAACTACACCAAATTTTGCATCTTTAGATAGAAGAATTTTAGCAGAAGAATGGGATGCAATTCATCGTGAGCATCTCACCTATTTTTCCCCTAAAACGATCGCAAAAATGATCAAAAGTTCTAGTAATTTGGAAATTGTAAGCATTTCTACAAAAAATATTTCTCCCAACGCGATTCGACGCTGGCTACCATCTATTTCTAAAGCTAAGGCAGCAACGGTTAAAGAGGAATCGAATACACAATCATCTCATAATTCTGGTGCAGAAAAACAAGCATTGCGGCGTAAAGTGGAATCTTCTCCAATTCTTACTGCTGTCAAAAATAGTATTAATCAATTGCTTGACTTGTTTGATGCTGGTTCATCTATGACTGTAGTGTGCCGTAAAGCATCAAAGTAATAGATTGCTATGGCAAATTTTAATTGCTCAGACACAAATTAGAAAAAGGGTTCTTCCGTACTTAGTATACTAAATTCTTATGGAAATACAAAAAAAGCAAAGTCCGCATTTTAAAGTTTATTCACTAATGATCTAGAAGTTCCACTCATGTCCATACTTAACTATTCTAGTTTAGTTAAAATTTTTTCTTCCCCTTTAAGCAGTACTCTCTATCTCTGACTGTTTTCGCTCTGAAACTAACCCAACTAATTTATGCGTTTCTCTTTGTGTGAATAGCTATACCATTTTTAAAGAAATTGGATCGCAAAGGGCATCTCTATAACCTTCATAAATATTTTCCTGATGATCAACCAAGTTCAGCAAATACTGACCATAACCATTTTTGGACATTTCGCTACCTAAATAAATTACTTGTTCAGATGAAATGTATCCCATGCGGTAGGCTACTTCTTCTATACAAGCAATTTTTAGTCCTTGCCGCTGTTCGATGGTTTCTACAAACACGGAGGCTTGCAAGAGGCTTTCATGGGTGCCAGTGTCTAACCAGGCTACGCCTCGGCTTAACTTAACAACTTGCAATTTACCTTGCTGTAAGTAAGCTTTGTTAACGTCGGTGATTTCTAGTTCTCCACGAGCAGAAGGTTTTAAAGAATGGGCAATTTCTACAACATCATTATCGTAGAAATAAAGACCAGTGACTGCATAGTTAGACTGGGGATTTTTGGGTTTCTCTTCTAACCCAACCGGGTTACCTGCTGAATCGAATTCCAGCACACCATATCTTTGGGGGTCATTCACCCAATAACCAAAAACAATACCACCCGATTCTAGACGTGCAGCCTTTTGAAGTTTATAGCTTAAGCCATCACTGTAGAAAATATTATCGCCTAGGATTAAAGCTACTGAGTCTGTGCCGATAAATTGGCGACCGATAATAAAAGCCTGTGCTAACCCCTCTGGTTTTGGCTGTTCCGCATAGGAGAGTGATAAACCAATTTGACTGCCGTCACCTAGTAGTTTTTGAAAGAGTGGGAGATCTTGAGGAGTTGAAATTATCAAAATCTCTCGTATGCCAGCTAGCATCAGGGTAGACAGCGGATAGTAAATCATCGGCTTGTCATAGACTGGCATTAATTGTTTGGAAACAACCCGCGTTACAGGATATAGGCGTGTTCCCGATCCGCCTGCTAAAATAATTCCTTTCATTTACATATTATGTCATTAAATTTAATATGTTTTGATTTGAGTGGCACGGCATAACTGATTAGTTACGCCTTAATTTTCATCTAACAAAACAAGACTTTCTCTCTAAAAATTAACGCCCAATTTACTCTCCTGTAATCGACAAACCATCAACCCAAACTCTAGGACAAACCCCCCCTGGAGTTAACTCAGCTTCTTGTTCTACAAATATAATCGATCGCATTACTTCTAAAAAGTCCCCCGCTACAGTAGCAGAATCAATACTGGTTTTTTTGCCCTTATTGACAAGCCAACCATCAAATGGTAAGGAAAACGAACCTTGTAAAGCTTGTACCCCTGCATGAAGTGCTTGAAGGTCATCAATCAAAATCACATTTTCAGCGTCGTCAAGATTATATTCTTGTTGTGTATTAGTTCCAGGCAACACATGATAAAAGTTGGAGCTAACTGTTATTTTAGCTCCCATATTGGCATGACCAGTGGGTTGTGCGTTCAATCTTTTAGCTGTGCCTGCGCTGTGAATAAATCCAGATAAAACGCCATTTTCAATCAGCGATACTCGGCGGGTTGGGGTTCCTTCGCCATCAAATGTTTCTGCGGCTACGTTAGCTGGGTGTAGCGCATCGTCATAGACTGAAAGCAGAGGGGAAGCTATTTGCTTTCCTAAAGATTCAGGAGTAGACAAACTTTGCTTGTCTAGAATATTTTGGGCATTAAATATGTTAGAAAAAGCCCCTATTAAGCTCAGAAAAGCTTCTGGTGAGAAGACAACTGTATATTTGCCAGATTTAATATTTTGATAATCTAGATGGCTAATAGTTTTCTCAGCAGCTTCTTTTAAACACGCTGGAATATCTAAACTATCGAGGCTACTGTTAATTCTAAAAGCGCCTGCACTGCGTGGCTTTTTACCTTCTTGCTCTGTTTTACTGTAAAGATAGATTGAGGCGTAGGAGCGGGATTCGGTTCTGAGTGCGCCGTCACTATTGAGATAAAACCTTTCTATATCTCTTTGGGAAAGTCCGTTATAAGGTACTCTAGCGATCGCACTATGCGCTTGCAACAACTCTTTTTCGGCGGCGATCAAAGTTTCGATTAGTTGTGATACAGGCGCTTGAGGTGCTTTTTCGCTCTTGACATCTGCAACTTTTGCAGTTGCTTCAGGACTAAAATCTGGTGTATTTTCTTTAACACCGAAAAAACTAGCTTCATAAGCAGTTTTTAAAGCTAATTCTATCCCATTAGAATCTACATCTGTGGTGCTAGTCACCCCAGTCGTATTGTCTTCATTCCAAACACGCACAGTAACACCAGAACGATTAGATGCTTTGACTTGTTTAGGCTCACCTTGATCTACCTGTACGCTAGTTTCATCTACAGTTGAGCCATAAATATCAAATTTTTTGATTCCAATTTGTTCAGCACGCTCTTGTGCGTAAGTAGCAATTTCATTAATATTCGGCACAGTCAAATCCTCTTATAAGTAGGTCAACCTAATTAAACGTATTACCCCACCCCTATGCCCGAAATTTGGGGAGTGGGAGATCTTCGGTTTGATCTTTATTTAACGTTTGAGAAAAAAGGGCATTAATTTTTCTCACAAGTCCATTGTGCGATCGCATTATATTTAATGCGGGCAAGATGCCCGCTAATTACTCTGTGTCAGCGATGAAACAGATGAATGCCTTGGCTAAATAAATTTCAAATGTTTTAACGTCCGCCGACAGTAATCGAATCTACCTTAATATGTGGTTGTCCTACAGTGACGTAAATACTGCCACTAACCGAGCCACAAAAACCAGCAGCCAGCCCCAAGTCGTTAGAACACATTGAGATTTTGTTCATAATCTCACTTGCTTCGCCGATCAAAGTTGCGCCTTTAAGAGGTTTGGTGATTTTACCGTTTTCAATTAAATAAGCTTCATCAACAGCAAAGTTAAATTGACCTGTAGCGCCAACGCTACCACCGCCCATTTTTTTGCAGTAAATGCCTTTATCAATCGAGGCAAATAAATCCTCGTTAGTGTATTCGCCAGGAGCAATATAAGTATTTCGCATCCGACTTGCAGCCGCAGAATTATAGCTTTGACGACGACCACTTCCAGTTCTCGGATGTCCTGTACGGATAGAACCTGCGCGATCGGCTATAAAGTTTTTGAGAATGCCTTTTTCAATTAATAAAGTTCTTTGGGCAGGCATCCCCTCATCATCCATATCAATCGTACCGAAAGCAGTGGGAGAAAGTCCTTCATCCCAAGCCGTTAAGCTTTCATGGGCAATTTTTTCACCTTTTTTATCTGCAAAAGGAGTGGTGTTGCGTTCAATTTGGGTAGTTTCTAGCAAATGTCCGCAGGCTTCATGGAAAATTACCCCGCCAAAGTGGTTTGCCATGATGATTGGGTAAGTTCCAGATTCAACATAATCTGCGTAGAGCATTTTTCCAGCTGATTCTGCAACTTCCTCAGCCGTAGATTGATAATTCCATGTTCTTAAAAAGTTGGGGTTGCTAGTATCACCAACGCGCTGACCTATTGAGGAACGATTAGCACCCTCAGCACATAAGAGGTTATAGCCTACAGATTGAGTTAGGCGAATGTCACGAGCAAAAGTGCCATCACTGGCTGCAACTAATACTTCCTGCCAATCTCGAAAATAAGCTGCTCGTCTTGATTGTACGTGATTTGCTTTAAGTTTTAGTTGGGCATTGGCATCTAGGAGGATTTCTCCCATTTCGCGCATTGAGCTACATTCTGATAGCCAAGCATCTTTTCCGCGTTTGGTGGCGTAGTCTCTAAGTAACTCTAGATTAATTTCTGGAATATAAGAGTTAGGTGCTGGAAGTTGCAATCCTAAGATTGAAAGTCCTTTTTCTAAAGCAGATTTTAGTCCTGAAAATGATAAATCGTTGGTGCTAACGTAACAATCAGCTTCACCACGAAATACTCTCACACCAGCGCCAGTTGAGAGACGTGGGGAGATGCTGGTAATAATATCCTCTTCTGCTAGAGAGCTAATATAATTTACTCGTTCTAGAAAAAATTCTATCAAGTCTGCGCCTGCTGCACGACCTAATCCCAAGAGGGTAGACAGAGGTGCTTCCCAGGTTTCATCAAAGCGATTTGATGTTGCAGTATATTCCAGAGTGGGGAGTTCTTTAGAGAGCAGTAATCTACTTGGATGGATGGATAGGGTCATCAGCAAAGCGTCCTTGGAAGGGTGGACTGGGAAATCCTCAATGTATTAAGTCTAACAAATCTAGGACTTACGCATTTGAACCAAAAATTCTGCTTTTGGGGACTGGTGACTAGGGACTGGCGACTGGGTAAAAGCTTTAAATAATCAGGATTTATATAGCAGTCAGCTTAGGCTAGAGCGTCCACAGCTTTTTTCAAAGTGATGTAGAGACGTAACATAGTACGTCTCTACATCAAGTATTTGCCGCGCTCATTTCCGAAGTGGAATTAAAACCTGCTTCAGAAGATTATTTACTGAGAATTTTTCCAACGTTGGGCAAATTCGGCTAAAGTTGCTTGAGGAATTTTGCTTTGCAACCACTTAATAGCTTGATCTTGATTGACAGTAAAACCGCCTGTATATGATTTAGGAAGATCAACCAAATTGATAATTGCAGGAGGTGTGACAGGGGGCTTGGGTGCTGGTGGTGTGTACCACAGCATTTGTACCCAGGTTTTTAGCCCAATAATTCCATCAACTTGTAGTTTATTAGCAGTTTGAAAAGCAATAATTGCTTTCTTAGTTTTTTCATCAAAATCACCACTAATACTACCAGGATCAAATTCTGGCTGGTTAAAGTCTTTCAGTTGTTGTTGAATTTCCTTAACTCTTGTGCCTTTTGCTCCAGGAAAAAGCAAATTAAATTTATTGAGATCTCCTACACCACTTACACCCGTTATTCCCCTAACATCTCCTTTGTATTGATGAATATCCCAGTTACCTTCGCCCCACGAACTAGGTATCCAAGGTTTTTCTACGTCATAATGAGCAATCCAAAGTGGAAAGGTAGAAAAATCTGTTGGGTTTCCAAGGGTATTAATCCAGAAATTAGGATAGGTGTAAATAATTGGTTTAATCTTCTTTCCTGTTTGTTGTTGAAGGCCTTTCATTACTTCCAACAGCCACAGTTTCATGGTATTCACAACAGTAGCTCTACTAGCTCCATTAGTAGTTTCTACATCTAGTACTGGTGGTAAGTCACCAGGCTCAAGCTTTACAGTTTTAAGAAATTCGCGTGCTTGTTGTACAGGGTCGGATTTGAGAGGGTGGAAGTAGTGGTAAGCACCCCTCATAATTCCAACCTGCTTCATGTCTTGCCAATAGCGAGAGAAAGAGGGGTCTTTGATGGTAACGCCCTCGGTTGCTTTGACAATTCCATACATCTTGCCAGAGTTTTTAACTGCTGACCAATTAACTGTTCCACCATAACTAGCAACATCAATTCCAAACATAGTTTAATTCTCCGACATTACGTAGGATGCACTTTCACTAATAAACTGTTGTGCATCTAGTTTATATAGTAGTCATTGGCAAAAGGGAACATCCAAATAGAAGATATACAATTTTATTTGCGTGTTCGCTTAATCATTGATAATTAATAATTGATAATTGATAATTGATAATTGATTAGCTAATGTTAATATTTAATATTTCTGCAAAACTGAGTTGCACTTGTTTGTAACTTATTCATATCTGTTTGAATTCCTTTAAGCTGGGTTGGTAATCCTTGGGATACTTGTTCGTTAATAAATCCCACATTTTGATTGAGTAATGAAGCTTGGGTTTCTACATTATTGAGGCGATTTTCTAGATGTTTAACTCGATCAATTTCTGCTTTATCTGCTAAGAAAGGAATCTGTCGTTCAAGTTGGTTTTGCTGTGTCATTAGTGAAATTGCCATAGCACCCATTAAACCTATCGACAACACACATAAACCACTCAGTAACCCTAGCCAAGCGTATAGCCGCCGTACTTCTTGGTATAGTCTTGCTAAACGTTGTAAATCTCGCTCCTCAGAACTAAGCATATTAGGTTCAATAGTCATAATTTTCAATTTGTTAGTGCTTTAAGAGCAAAGCAAATAGGATGCGGTTTACATAAGTATATAGGGAACCTACCTAAAACGCTTTGTTCCTTGGCTGGGGTTGAATTAGCTATGCTACAGCGATTAAAACTGAACAGGCAAGCGAACTCCTATGCCTAACGACACTGGATTATCAGCTTGGACTCGGAGACTATGAAAAGGTGTTGAGCCTACTCGATTAGTAGCATAAGCTTCAAGTTCTAAGCCTGCAATTGCTTTTAATGAGGGGTTCCAGCGTAAACCTAAACTCCAAGGAATTACTGTTTGACGCTTGTTATCAATAAAGCCGTTGCCTTTGCCACTTAAGTCTATTCCTGTCTCAGCGATAAGTTGGAGATTTTGATCTAGGGGAAGTGAACCACCTAAGTTTAATCCAGCCATCTGCAAGCCGTATCGCTGGATGAAGCCCAGTGTGGGGGTCAGCCAGATCGCGCTACCAGTTGGGAATTGGTAGTTGATGGGGCTAGAAAGGGTAATTATATATAATTCTGATGCAGCTTCATTACTAAAAGAAAATCCACCCTTTTTCAAGCCACTTCTTTCAAATGCCTTAGCGTCATTATTAATGAGATTGAGCAAGACATTATTTGTTCTACCTAGGGTGGCAGCAGCAGTTAAGGTAAATGGATCTCCATCTGCCTGATGTAAAAGTCTAAGTCTGCCACTAAATCCTGCTTCCGATTCGTCTGTGGTTCCTGAAATATAGTCTACGAATACACCGAGTTCTAAATCATCTAACAAGCCATATTGGATAGCAGTGAGTACACCTTGGCTACCTCCCTGAATTGTTGTGAGTAACTGTCCGTTAGGAATAGTACCACCATCAAAAAAAGCAAATCCAGCAGGTGTTGCAGGTGGCGGTTGTAGAGTTGATTTAAAAGATTCAGGGTAACGGCGATTGGCAGTAGTCATTCCTGGAATAAAGGTGACACCTAAGCCGAAGAAAGGATGTTCTTTATCTGCAACTATAGATAAAGCACCTGTATTACCCAGGCTGTTAGAAATGAATATATCAGTAGATAATCTGGGATTAACTACATATCGCACGCCTGCATTGTAAGCGATCGCGCGAGCGGGTAAACCAGAACCACGATCAATTGTGTTGTTGCCTGTGAAGGGAACAAAAGCATCACCCCAGAGGGAAATTCTGGAACTAACACGATAACTTACGCCTCCTGCTATACCTAAAGTTGTACCAAAAGAGCCAGGGTTGTCTACAGGGGGTCTACGCAGATATAAGGCATTATCTTCTGGTAGAAAGGCAACTTTAGGAGAAATGGTAAATGATGTGCGATCGCTTGTTTTTACAGTATAGGGAAACTCTAATGATGTTACTAATTCTTGTTGATTAGTCCCAGCCCTAATAACGGGATCTGTTGCCTGAAAAAATCTATAAGATCGTACCCCTCGAGAAATGGCAAATACTCCACTTAAAGCTTGATTACCTGTGGGATTTTGCCAAAGTCGCTGTTTTGCCTGAAGTGTCAATTCTTGAAAGGCATTACCACTACCGTCTATAGTACTTCTTTGAGCCCCAAAAGCGCCTTGTTTACCAGGCTGTGAATTATCTAAACTTTGAGCATCTAGTGTCAACTCGAAGTTATTAGTAACACCCCAAGTAATGCCCAGTGTAGGTTGACCAGTTAACCCATCAACGACACCTCGTGGTGCTAATGATTGCCTATAGCGCAAGTTAGTGACTACTTCACCTGCTGATAACTGATGGGCTGTTGGAAGAATTGGCTGACTACTATCTAAAGCATTTCCTTGTATGCTTTCTACCTTGTTTGTTTCTTCTTGGGGAGTGCTATTGTTATCTAATTGATTGACAGGAACAATCTCTTCAGAATTATTAATATTAAATTGGCTAAATTGTATAACTTGCTTGGCATTAACTGGTTTTTCTGGTAATAATAAAACGGCAGAATTGGATAATTTTAGAAGGTTTTCTGAATCAGGTATATAGTCATTAGATTTACTAATTATATTAGAGCGTTGCTCTGGCTGTGCTAGCACTTTTGGCTCTGCCAAGACCGATTTTGAAAAAGCTCCCAGCCACAAATATAAAAATCCTAAAATGAACCTATTGGTTTTAAAAAAATGCTGGTCAAACAATAAATTTACTCTTCTACCTTTGGGTAGATGTTGCTGGCGTTTTGAAGATGTAACAAAGCTAGATTTTGAGCGTGAGCAATTCCTATACTTGGTCACGATGGAACTCCTCATAATTAATGGGTCATTTTAGAATACCAGTTGATACTCCGCAGACTAAAGCTCTTTTTCTGGAAATTACTAAATCTACAGTTTAAAAATTTGCTTGATACAGCCAGTGAGAGCCAACCTGCTTGCTGTAGATGGCTTAAAGTGGTGGGTAAGTCAGTAGATTATGTTGAGTGGCGTGTAACTAGCAGGAAAGAGCAAAATATGGGTATCGTGCGGCATTAGTGTGCAAATGTTCAATAAAAAACATTTATTACTGATTCTCTCCCTCTACCCCCTCTGCTTCCTCTGCTTCCCCTGTAAATGAAAGTACAGTTAAAACAGAAGAACCGATTAATCTTATTTTCCCTGCTGACAGGGGGGGGAATTATTTTCACTTATGCAAGATGCCTAATTGATCGTGATTGCTGAACGAAGGTAGTAGGAGGCGTAACAAAGATGTGGGCAAAGCTGAAACACAAGATTTGGGCGTGGCGTAATGTTTGGATTACAGCGCCTAGTGTTACGGGTTTAGTGTTGCTAATGCGCTTTGCTGGTTGGCTACAACCCTTAGAGTGGGCTGCACTCGATCAATATTTTTTGCTGCGTCCATTAGAACCTACTGACTCACGAGTTGTGATTATTGGCATTAATGAGCTAGATATTACAAATTATAAAAAATGGCCGCTTTCAGATGAGCTACTGGCTAAATTGCTCCTCCAAGTCAAAAAACAGCAGCCAAGAGCAATTGGTCTAGATTTGGTAAGGGATTTACCAGTAGCTCCAGGTCATGAAGAATTAGTGAATGTGTTTAAGACTACACCCAACTTGATTGGGGTTCAGAAAGTACCTGATTTCAGTGGCGACAAAATAAAAGTTGAGGAGAAAGGTTCTGGTTTTGCGCCACCGCCTGTTTTAGCGCGGCAGGGTCAAGTAGCTGGTGCTGATGTAGTACCTGATCCAGACGGGAGGTTGCGTCGTGGGTTGCTATTTTTACAAGATACTGAAGGTAATTCTTTGCAAACTTTAGGGCTGAAGATGGGTTTGATGTATTTAAAAGCCCAAGGTATTACTCCCAAAAAATCAGCAATTGATCCCAAGTATATGCAATTGGGTGAAACCGTATTTGTTCCATTTAAGAATAATGATGGCGGTTATGTGAAAGTTGATGATGGTGGGTATCAAATATTGTTGAATTTTCGAGGGCCCAGAGAGAGTTTTCGCACTATTTCGATGACCGATGTACTTGAGGAAAAGATCCCCTTAGACTTAATGCGCGATCGCATTGTCTTAATTGGGCCTACCGCCGCTAGTTTGAAAGACTTCTTCTACACTCCCTACAGTAGTCGTCTAGTCAAAGCAGTTGAGTTAACCCCTGGAGTAGAAATTCATGCCAATTTAGCCAGCCAAATGATTAGTTCTGTCCTAGATAGTCGCCCTCTAATTAAAGTATGGTCTGAACCTGTGGAATGGTTGTGGATTTTTGTTTGGTCAGTGGTGGGCGCGACCTTAACTTGGAAAGGGCGATTTGCTGGTGGCGTTGCCAAATTTTCACCTTTGCTAATTGCTGGCATGATATTTGCTGTAGGAATCTTATTAGGAGGTACTTATTTTGCTTTCCTAGAAGGTTGGTGGATACCAGTGGTTCCTCCGGCGATCGCTCTCGTAGGATCTGCTGCTATCATCACAATTTATATAGCGCGAACCGCAGGAGAAATTCGCAAAACATTTGGTCGTTATTTGAGCGATGAAGTTGTCGCTAATTTACTTGAAACTCCTGAAGGCTTGAGGTTAGGAGGAGAAAGACGGAAGTTAACCATTTTAATGTCTGATCTTAGGGGTTTCTCGGCTGTATCTGAAAGATTGCGACCAGAAAATGTTGTGGCATTCTTAAACATTTATCTGGGGATAATGGCAGATATCATTACTGAATATAACGGCACTATTGATGAGTTTATTGGTGATGCCATTTTGGTAATTTTTGGTGCGCCGACTCAGCGAGCAGATGATGCTCAAAGGGCTGTAGCTTGTGCTGTGGCTATGCAGTTAGCTATGGAAAGAGTAAATCAAGAAATTCAACATTTGGGTATGCCTAAATTAGAGATGGGCATTGGCATTAATACTGGGGAAGTGGTAGTAGGGAATATTGGTTCACAAAAACGTGCAAAATATGGGGTTGTTGGCAGCCACGTCAATTTAACAGGAAGGATTGAGTCTTATACAGTAGGTGGACAAATTTTAGTTTCTGAATACACGGCGCAAGATGCAGGAGATGTCTTCAGAATTGATGGAGAAATGAAGGTAGAACCCAAGGGGATTAAAGAGCCAATTACACTTTATGATGTAGGGGGTGTAAGCGGAAGTTACAATATATGTTTACCAACAGAAGAGGATAATTTTTGTACACTTAAGGAAGCCGTACCCCTCAAATATACAGTCTTAGATGGTAAGCACGTTGTCGGTACTTTATTTGAAGGAAGCTTAATTAAACTATCAGCTAATGGGGCTGAAGTAGTCTCAAAAAATTATTTAACTCCTTTAAGTAATATAAAAATTAAAGTATTATCGAAAGCAAATGAGCTTAATGAATTTGGAGATCTTTATGCTAAGGTGACAGCGAAAAAAACCGATAGTGATATGAATTTTGCTATTCGTTTTACTTCTGTTCCACCAGACGTGGAAGCTTTGATAAATGATTTGCTTGCTAAAAATAGTTAAGATATTTTTTATTAAAGTATATTTATAAAAATATTTTAAATGGCTAAATCCTCGGTATTTTACCCGCCCCTATTGAATCCTTTATTTGTCCGTTTATGCCAGAGTGTTATACCAATCATTGGATATTGGCAGTATCGGATGACGTTGGAAATTAGCAAAAACGATTTGGAAAAACTAGCAGCTTTGGGGGATTACCGAATGCTGTTGTTGTCCAACCATCCTAGCTATCACGATTGGATTGCGATATTTTTATTATCAGCAAGATTAGGTAATGTTTTCTACTACTTAGCTGCTAGTGAGCGTTTTAAGGGAAAATCTGCACGCTTTCTGCAAATGCTAGGAGCATATTCTATTCGGCGTGGTTTGGCAGATAGAGCGAGTGTTGCTCAAACTCTTCAATTATTAATGCAACCGCAATGTCAAATGGTAGTTTTTCCAGAAGGTGGTTGTTCGTTTCAGAATGATACTGTTATGCCGTTTAGGGTTGGTGCAGTGCAAATGGCTTTCCAAGCAATGAATAAACTTGTTAAACAAGGTGAAGCTGTACCTGATTTATATACTGTACCTGTAAGTCTTAAGTATCGTTATACAGGAGATATGAATCAGGTAATTGATCAAACTTTGAGTCAATTAGAAACAGCTTTACAAATTCAGGCGATAACCTCACCCTCTAGCATGATTCCAAGTGATAAGAAGGGGGGAATGGATTCTCAGGTTCAGTTTGGACAAAACTTTTATCCGCGTCTTCGTGCTATAGCTGAGAAAGTTTTGGTAAGTTTTGAGCAAGATTATGGTTTATATACAGATGAAATTGCTCAACAAAATTGGAACGATCGCATTATTCAACTTAAATCCCATATTATCCAAAGCTGTGAGCAAAAGTTGGGACTCATATCTGCGCCTGGGGAAGCTATCCGTGAGCGTGTTTATAAAATTCAGAATGTTCTAGAATCTCGTGCTGAATCTTTGGGGAAAGATGACTTTTGGACTTATGAATCGCTTCACAAAGCGGCAGCGAGATTGCTGAATTTTGATGCTATATATGATGGTTATGTTGCAGCTAATCCAACATCAGAAAGGTTTTTAGAAACTTTATTTAGATTAGAACGTGAAGTTTTTGGAATTCGCCAGCCTATTCCTAAAGGTGATAGGAAAGTAATAATTAAAATTGGTGAACCTGTAAATCTGAAAAACTATTTTGAAAATTATCAGCAAGATAAATCTGGTACGGTAAATTTACTGATCAAAAATCTTCAAGAAAATGTTCAGAATTTGCTTTTAGTGTAGGTTGAGGTATAGCAAGGGAAGCAAAGCTTAGGACAAATTATAAGAGTGAAACTTAGACAGGCTAAGGAAATTTACAAAGCTGACTGCTGATAGCTAAACGCTGATTGCTATAAATATAAGCCTACCTCATTCAGTTGAAAGCTGTTATAAATTCCTGAGAGTAGATGACAAATATCCTCAAAAGCTTAAATAATCTTACTTATTAATTTGCATCAAATAACTAGGAAACGACGAGTGCTACCAGGTAAAAACCCTAACCCAGATCGAAGTCAACGTTGGACAATACCTCAACTTGAGGGACTAGCAAAGCGTAACCCTTTAATGATTTCTCGGTGGGTGTTACGTTGGGCGTTCGTAGGGACGGTTTGTGGTATGTTCGCGGGGCTGTACTGGCACATATTGGAGTTACTGACGCACAAACTTAGGGAATTCCAAGGTGTGAGTTTACTAATTGTGATGCCACTGGCTGGCTTATTGATTGGGCTGGTAATTCATTTTTTAGGGAATCCAGGTGAAATTGCTGTGATTGTGGATAATATTCACTTCCGTGGCGGACGCTTGGATACTCGCAAAAATCCTTCCATGATTCTTGCTTCTCTTACGAGTATTGCCGCAGGAGGTAGCGCAGGCCCCGAAGCGCCTTTGGTGCAAGTTACTGGATCTTTTGGTACTTGGGTTGCCGACCGTTGGCAGTTAGAAGGTGAGGATTTAAGATCAATTAGTTTGGCGGCAATGGCTGCTGGCTTTACTGCTTTATTTGGCTCACCTCTTGGTGGTGCGATGTTTGCGTTAGAAATTTTGCACCATCAGCACGTTTTAGAGTACTACGAAGCATTAATGCCCGCGATTGTTTCTAGCTGTGCCAGTTATTTGGTATTTGCTGCGATTACACATTTAGGGATTGCACCTACTTGGAATTTTCCCCAATACAAGCTGGACAATATTGATGATTTTGCGCTGGCGATTTTCTTTGGGATAATTGGGGCGGTGGCGGGATGGATATTTATGGGGATTTTTAAAGTGTGCGATCGCTTTTTCGCACTCCTTCCAGGCCCTATTTATATCCGCACAACAATCGCAGGCTTAGTGTTAGGTAGCATAGCAGCGATGTTGCCACTTACCCGTTATTTTGGACACGAAGAATTAAACGAAGTTGTAACTACAGACTTGCCACTGATTTTTTTGTTAGTTCTTGCGGCTGCAAAAATGTTAACAATTAGCGTTACAGTTACAGGTGGCTGGCGTGGTGGGTTTATTATTCCTCTCTTTTTTACAGGCGCTTGTCTGGGTAAAGCAGTAGCAATTTTAATTCCTGGGATAAATCCTTCGCTGGCGATGATTTGTACGATGGCGGCATTAAATGCAGGGGTAACACGTACACCTGTAAGTACTACTTTGTTGATCTCAAAACTAACTGCGGTTAGTACTTTTACTCCGATCTTGTTTGCCAGTTTGATCGGATTTTTTCTTGCGCCTAAATTACCGTTGATCAAATCTCAACAGAAGTTGCAATCAGAAGCGATCGCTGAGTGAAAAAAAATCAACCATTATAAACGTAAAACCCCACCCCCAACCCCTCTCTGTAAAGGGGGAGGGGAGATTTTTTGTTTTATTACAACCGCCGGAACAGTTAGTTTTTTTATCATAGATTACGGAGATATTAAGCAAAATTGGAGCAGACAATTTCAACAAGGTTTGTCCTAAGTGCCTTAGCAATTGGTGTAATTTCAAGGTTACTCCTCTCCTGCATTCAAGCTGATAGCTGATGGCTGACGGCTTAATACTTTTCTTTAATTTTCTTGATCCTTTCTAAAAGTTCAGCACCTTGTTTAGGGTTAACCATTACCACAAAATTAGCAAAACCTTGAATTGATGCAAGTAAGTTTGAAGATGAAGCATTGCCCCAAGTTTTACCTTCTAAGCCATCTTTTTCAATTTGAAACAAAGTAGCGCGGAAGCGTTTTAAAGTTTTATTACAAATATTTGGTTTACTATTAACTACTACACCAGTAACTTCTTGCTGGCGGCTTTTACGCATAATTCTAGTTTTCTCTTGATTAATAGTTAATCCCTCGTGAATAACAATTGATTCTGTACGTTTCAGAAGGTTACAAATATTTTTCAGGTTGTCGCCAGAAGCAGAAAATGTCAGATCATCAGCGTAGCGTGTATAAATAAATCCTAACTGTGCAGCCATTGCTGTTAATCGTTTGTCTAAACGGCGACATAATAAGTTACTAATAGCAGGACTAGCTGGTGAACCTTGCGGTAGGTGACGTTCTATAGTTGCTACATAGTAGGTTTGGTTGTCTAGTTCAATTTCTTCTAGTGTTGATTCTGTACAAAGTAAGGCGAAAATTGTGGCAGCAGCTTCGGAATAACCGAAGGAATGAAATAAACCTTTAACTCGTTTATAAGAGATTGAGGGGAAAAAGTCTTTGAGATCGAAGTTAATAATTACATCAGTACCAACATGGGGTTGAGCGTTAGTTACAATAGAGCGATCGCATCTAAATCCATGAGCCGCATCGTGTAATTCTAACTTATCCAAAATATTTCTTAATACCCATTCTTGAGCTTTTTTCAATCGTGGCAAAGGAGCAGAAATTAAGCGTTCTCCACCTGTTTTTTTAGGGATTTTGAAGCGGATATAATGGGAAATTGTCGCAGTTTTGCGGGAAAAAGCAAGAAAGCGTAATTCACCTAAACTAATTTCCATTGCTGCGGCTATTTGTTCAGCAGTTGCACATATTGGTAAATTATTACTTTGTAAACGTTCTGTGTTACTTTCTGTAAAGTTAAGTCCGGCAGATACTTCTTCGCCTAAATAAATAATGTCTTGCTGTTTCTTTAACTGCCAAGCTTCTGCCCGTTCAATTCTTTCCCTTTCTCGCCGTTCCTTTGTTTCTTGGCGCTTACGCCGCGACTCTGCAAGTCTTTGTTGAAGCATCTGCTTGCGGAGTGCTTTTTCATTATTAAGTTGGCGATTTTGCTGCCAAAGTTCATTTAATTCGCGCTGTAGTTCGCTTCTACGTCTGATTTCATCTGCTGGATCTTCGGGGATTTCACCTTCAGCAGACCAAAATCCGTAGCGGATCATTTCTTCAAGAATAAATTCTTCTCTACCAAGTTGGCGAATGCGATCGTATAGTTCTTGGCGGGTTCTGGGTTGATCAGACATATTTTTGCTGATACTAAACGTCGTATTCACAGCATTGTCAATGCTATATCTGTATCACAGATTTTAATCTGTGTACCGCTTTTATTTGCAATTAAACCGTCTAGTTTAAGTAAGTCTTGATCTACAGAGATCAAAACCTCTGCATCAAAATTGATGGCAGTTACAATATGTAGGGCATCAGCAGCACGTATACCTCTAATATGTAGTTCTACATTGTTTAATTGTGATTCTACAATAGTAGCAGTAAGATCGAGTACATTAATTGCAAAGAACCTCAATGCAATAACAGTTTGAGGCATAATTGAGCGGGCAGTGAGAACTCGAAGTGTATTTGCATTAGTCATTCCAGTTGCTGCGGAAGTAAGCTGTTTAAACAAAGCTTCCTCAACTTCGTAGTAAGTTAAGCTTGATGTAGCTCCTGTATGTGAAGAAGCTATTAACTTGAGAACAGTTTCTGCGTCTTCAAACAATTTCTGAGGTGTGCGATCGCGACGATTTACAGATCTTAATGTTGCGCCAGCTATTGCTAGTGGACTAAGGTAATCAATGAAGACGCCTGTATCAATATAAACCTTCACTCCCCACTCCCAAGTTGTGTTAGCAGTTGCTCTGGTGTCACGACTTGAGGCTTATTACTGGATAATGACCTGAGTGCTTGATCGTAAGTCACTAAATAATCACATTCGGCTGCACTACTAAGAATCAAAATATCATTTGAATGAGCTAGGCGGTTGCGAAGATTGTTAGCGTTTTCAAGATACTCTTCTGCCTTTTCTAAATTGACGGGTAGTACCTTGACTTCATGTTGTAGGTTGTCAATTATTTCAGGGTGCTTGCGAGTTTCTCCAAGAAATACAAGCTCTTGAAGCACTATCGAATTGATGGCAAGACGCACTCTATTTAGCACATCTTGAGAGAATATGCGCGAGCTAGGTGACTCGCCACGAAGATAAGCAGCCACAACATTTGTATCTAGGAATACGAGAAGCCGACCGTTAGACTGTTCTTGCACTTCTGTATCGCTTGTTTACTCAGCGCTGCAATTTTTAAATTACAAACCAATACTATTATAGTAGCAGTATTAATAAATAGTACAAATATACTAATAAATTGCTACGCGCGTACTGACAGAAGTCGATGTATTAGCTAGTTACTACCGTTACAAAAATGGTGACAAACCCTAAAGTTTAGGAAAATATTGCTTTACTAAGGTTAGTGATGTTATCTAACTCTATGCTTACTCGTGTTCTCAGTTTGGCTATTGGACTAATCTCGTTTACCGCTACAGCGCAGGCTCAAGTTTTATCCATCCCCGAAGGTACAGAGGGACTAAGTGCGATCGCAGGTAAAATTACTGGGGTAGAGCAGCGACGTATCCCTTTAGGTGATGCTGTTACAGGTTCGGAAACTCGCGTCAATCTGCAATTTGATTTAGCAGGTTGTCTCGACAAGCTGATGCCATTAGTATCGTATTCTCAGATTAAAAATCAGCGTGTTACTTTTTATGTGACTGCTCTGAATGCTCACAATGAAGCTTCTAAAAGGGCAAGGTGTGTTGCTATACCTCAAGCATCTGCACAGGTAAGCGTTCCAGGTGTGTTTTCACGTAATCAAATTAAAGTTGTCTTTTTGGGACAACCTCAACCTCAAACAGTTACTCCACAAAATTAAGCTCTCAGCAGAGGAATATAAATCTTCACAAAATAGTTTTATATTCAATCTATAAAAGTTGCAGCTTTTTTTAAGGTATATCAATATTTCAGGTTGTGGTTTCAGCGCAAAAATTAAAAATTACGCACAGCGCTAGTTGGTTGCCCCTTCGTAAACCCCTCTGGACTAGACTACTCAACTCAAGCGGTCTCGGTAGCGGGCTGCCATTAACTTCACAAAAGTCAAACCGTAATGCGCTCGCTACCGAATGACCGCACAGTCAAGAGTAGGCTAGTGATGTGTGTATGGACTAAGCGCAAGGACAGCGATCCACTGTCCAGATTGCAAGGCTGTTTACCAAACTAAGTTACTGTGCGTAATTAATTTATCTCAGTTGACGAGCGTGTTGCATACGCAGCGCCAGAATGTGTTCGCATGGCCCTTTATATAGCTTATTTTGCTGATGCCAATTACAAGTACATTCTGCCTGGATTATACGTTCATCTGCGTCTATTGTCAAGGATGGATTGAAGGTTTTACCTTTTTCGGTAATATTTCCTTGGAGTGCGATCGCACCAGCACTATCATTACTAGATGATGTAACTTGCACCGCATTTGCACTCAAGAAGCGCGTGGCGTTTTCTTCCCGTTCATTAGCAAAGCGCAACCGTTCCATCGGTAATGGTTCGCGGGTAAGTTCGCGCACACGGTATACTTGCTTGTTCAAGTCATAAATTGCCCGTCCTGCCTGAGTATAAGCACTTAATGCACCGAGTACGGCTGTACAGCTAAGGTTTAAACGTTGTGCCAGACTATCTGGAGTTTCTAGCCAATTTTCCCGCAGTGCGTCAAAGATAATTTTTTGCGTCCACTCGTCCACATCAGCACGAGGAGCCATTAAATCAAAGTTACCAGATTGCGCCCAATCATTAGCTGTCCAGCCTGATAAACCCAAAGTAAAGGACATATCGCCTAAGTCAGCGACATAAAATGAAGGCATACCAGTCCCAAGTAGGTGAACGGTAAACTTTTTTGCAACTGGGATAAGGCGTTCGAGGATGTGGAGGCGACGACGACCCCAAACACGGATTTGGTGTTCTTGATTTCCAGTGTAAGGGGAACGATTACATACTACCTCAGTACCCCAAGGGTCAAATACTACTTTGACGGGTTCGCCAGGTTTAAGAATATAGCGCATACTGCGTGGTGATTGTTTCTCTTTGTGGCGACGCAGAATAAAACATAAGTTGTGAATATCCATTGGATGCAAGTCAAACCGCACTGCTGGTAATGACATAGCGGAACTAACTTGCAAAAATCCTCTTACCCAACTATCTGGTAAATCAATTTTGACTTCTTTGTAAGCTTCTTCATTAGTAGTTGTAACTTCAAACCCAGATGGGTCAACTTCTAATTTGGTTGTTTTGTAGCTACGGATTTTTTGAAATTCGTCATAAAGTGCTGCGGAATAATCTACGTTGGTTGTACCACAAGCAAATTCATTAATATTTTTAAATACTTCGTAGCTTGCACCAAGACGACCATAACTAGATTCATCAACGCTAAAGCATTCAAAAAATACTTCGTCGGGGTGAACGGTAATTACGGGGTCGAAGACGAAATAAAAGTCTAGTTGCTTTTCCCAAACGTAACGACGAAAGCTTTCTCTAGCATCATAATAAGGTTTCAGGCGTTGATAACTGTGTTGATAAATGGTGTTTAATTCGGCTTGAATTTCTTTGATGCGGTTAGCAACTTCTTGACGTTGAACTGATACGAGTTGCCAGTTTATTTCTTCTTGTTTCGCACGCCATTCTTTGTAGGCGGTTTTGTCTTTTGGTTGGAAGCGCATATCGGAAACAACGACATCGTGTAAGGCGCTGATTGCTTCTCGAAATGCGACGTTTTGGCGGAGTTCGCCGATAAAATAGGTAGGTGGGCGTTTGAGGTCGGGTGAGAAGGACATTTGGGTTTTATTGCCCTGCTCTATTACTCCTGTGTTGCCTTTGTAGGCGTAGTTGAATTCCATAGTTTATTTGTTATATTAAGGGGTTATTTTTTTAACGCAGAGGGCGCCAAGGAGAGCGCATTAGCCGAAGGCTTCCCGTAGGGTAGGGCGCAAAGTTATTTACTCTACATATTGCAAAAATCAATAATTATATCTGTGTTCATCTGTGTTTATCTGTGGATATCTGTGGTTAATTTACCTTCAATTTACTAACGCAAGAGGTCTACTGGCTTTATTTGAATGGGAAGTGATACGTGGGGATATTGTTGTTTAATTTTGAGCATTGTTTGAATAGCTTTTGATTTGTCGCCTATGGCTATGGTGGCGGATTGGCGGGTGAGGATTTCAGCGACTCTTTGGGCGGCGGTTTCGCTTTTTTGGGCTTCGGTATCTAAAAAGTTAAAGATTCGTTGTTTTGCAACACGACTTCGATTAACTTGTGATAAAACGGTAATAAAATAGGGCGTTAGTTCTTGTAGTCTTTCTGGATGATTGGCAGCATAGTTTTCTAGATAGTTTGTGGCAAATAGCTGCATATCTGCGCTAGGATGTTCGCTAAATTTCAAGAGGTAATCTTGTCCGTAATTTGCTTGAAAGTTGCGGGTAACTAAATCACGTCCAAATTGACGAACATCTGCGCGAATACTGTCACAGATACTTATCATTATTTCTGGTGTCCATTCTTGATGAGAAAATTCACTAAATATGTTTCGCGCAAATTCTCTTGTGTCTTCCCATTTAGATTCAAGTATTCTGACTGCTGATAGTAATTCTTGTGAGCTAGTGCGAATATTATCTAATCGTCGTAAAAACATTTCTCTAGCTGCTTGACGCACTGATAAAATTTCGTTGTTAGCCAGCTTAACAATGTCTGAAGTATTAAATTCTTCTAGGAAACGAGTATTGTTTTCTCTTAATATTACTCCACCTAATTCTTGTGCTGCTGAAGATGGAGCGTTTAGTAAATTTATCGCTGTTTGTTTGGAAATATCCGACATCCACCCTGACAAGGATTGTAGTAAACGTACTATATCTGTGTGAATTCCTTCGTACTTTTCCTTACGCATTAATACGCTGATTAGCTGTGTGGCTAATTGTGTGGCAAAATTGGGATGTGCGATCGCTAAACGTTGAATCACTGGACGAATAGCACTACGGATATCTGCTAATTGGTTGGTTAACATCGCTACTAGCAACTCATAGCGACTGATTAGCATTTCTTCTGGTAATTGACTAAATATACTAACGCCAATACCACGTACTGCTTCATAAGGTGAATTGAGCAATGATTCGATTAATTCTGAAGGTAAATCAATTGCTTGAGTTTCATGGTTGAGTAAAATACGTGCGCCTATTTCTTGCACTTCTGGTAATGGATGTGCTAATAAGTCAAGAATTACAGCAAATCCTAGATGGCGCAGTTGAGGTGTAAAGCTAATTAGTAATGTTTCGCCAATTTCTTTAGCTACTTCTCCATTAGCTGTTGTAGATTCCAGTGCTAATAAAGCAGTAATTATTCGTCCAATTAATACTTTTGCGGTTGTCTCTCCAATAATAGAATAACTCAGCAACCTCCGCGCAAAGTTACGAGTGTCAGCGTAGTGACTGGTGACTAAATTAGCAATAAAGTTACTGTCTTCTAAGAATTGTTCTCTTTGCGCTTCTATCCATTGATATGCTTGGTTACGTCCTAATTCTGAACAGCAGTTGATTACAGCAAAAATTAGTTCTAAGTTAGGGTTTTCTGGCTGATATTTGTCTCTGGCTAATTCAACACCAAGTTCGGCTGTAACTTCGTAAGGTTGATTAATTAATTTAATGATCGTATTAAGATCTATTTCAGTTAAAAAATCCTGACAAGCACGTAAAGCTTTAACTGCAAAATGATGTACAGGACGGCAGTTACTTTCTAATAATAACTGTAAAAGTGCTTGTGGATATTGCTGCCAAAGTTCGGGAAAAGCTTCTTCTCTTGCTTCTGGTTCTGCATCTCCTGGTTTATAGGAGTCTACACAACGCCACGCTTTAGAATTAGGTCTTAAAACATAGCGCGGGCTATTTTCGTAGAGTATATGATTAAAGGTTCGATAGCCAGCGAAAGCATCCCAATTATGAGTAAAGGAATTGCGGCTCCAGTCAGAGCGATTCCATGTATAAAATGTAGTTTGTTTAATTGGTTTAGCATCTCGATCTGAATATTGTAGTAAAATATTAACAGCTATATTGATATAATCTTGCTCTTGTTCTTCTCCTAGCTGCTTAAGTGTGCGCCATAAACGCCTGATGAAGTAATCGCGAGTTTTATTACTATAAGCAACTTGCGCTTGTTCGCCCTGAATTGCTGCTTTATACTCAGGGTTTTCAGAGCGATCGTATTGGCGAGTAATTGGGTTATAACTGGTATGGTTATACTTAGTTATATACCTACTATAATTTTCATCTTGTAAGATAAGAGAATAACCATTTTGGCGATACATCGCCCTTTCATTTTCAAATCTATAGGTAAGGATACTAAATACTTTTGCATCATGTCGATATTCTGCCATTTTAAAAATATGGCGGATATACTTAAAATAGTTCGGCTTAAAAGGTGCAGTTTTTAAAATTTCTATTAAAGCTGGACGGACATATTCATTATCAATTCGATAGATAGTATCAAGGACAGTAAAGTGTTGATAATTGCCGTTATCAAGATAGGTAAATAAAGCAGTTTTAAAATCCTCGGCAGAACCATCACGGGCTAATATTTTTAGCTGTTCTGGTAGCATTTCAATCATCTCAGATTGTAAGTCTGAGCGTGTCTGATTGTCGGATAATTTTAATATGGCTTCAAAGGTAATCCTGTTAACAAATTCAGGAGTAGAAGGGTTTTGATAGAGGCGAATCAGTGCAGGAATAGCACCTTTACCGCCACACCATCCTAAAGCCCAAGCTATACAATAATCTTGTAGTGCATCGCCAGTACCAATTAATTTGATTAATAATGGTGTTGCTTCACTGATTTTTAGTTCGCCAGCACGCCAAATTACTCTTGTTAAAGACCATTTGCTATCATTTGGGTTAGCTAGATGCTTCAAGATAGCTGAGGTGCGTGTTTGACTATTAGCTGGTTGGTTGGATGATTCAATTGGTAGAGGTGTACGGTTAGTGCTAGTTGCTGGTGCGGTGATATCTTGATAACCACTTTTAATTTTTGAGTTAACTAGCTTGTCAAATATTGGTTGCGCCTGTAGTAAAGGGACAGCTTCAACAGTTTTGGAACCTTCTTTTAAGTTACTACCACGTCGCCCGTAGCGAAAATTGACTAGGTAAGCATCTTTGTCTAGCTGACACAAATCAACTTCGTAGATTTTATCTGAAGTTCCTTCTTGATAAGAAAGTGTAGTTCTTTTTATTAGTTTCATATCTAAATTTTAAGTTTGATTAAGCAATATGTTAAAGAAATCTATTTTTTTTGCTGTTATTATAGCAATAGAAAATACTAAATATAAAAAAACTAAGTATGTGGGTAAAATTAAACGTTACTTGCGATCGCAGGGACTGGGGACTGGTGAAGGGTGACTAGGAAAACCACTATACGTTTATTTATGCCCACATACTTACAATTATTAAATGGAAAGCGCGATCGCACAAGAACTATTTATCAGTCTCGATCAGTGTAAAAACTGTTAAAACCCATTGTTTTAAATTAATGGGATTAGTTGCTATTGGGTAATGATAATTGATATCAAAACCCCTCCCGCAGATGGGGAGGGGAGAAAGCTTGATGTTTAATTAAGTTGAGAAGCTACTAAGATTGAACATAAAAATCTGTAGCTGAGATAGTAGGATTACCGATGAGGGTAGCAAACTGCGCCCCTGTTCCAAAACCTGTGGCAGCGCCATTTGGGTTGTAGAACAAGTTACCATTGGCAGAATTGTAAACAATATCGGCACTACTGGTGGCTGCGGCTGTATCAGTAGTGACGATCGCAAACTCGCTAGACAAACTAAACCCAGTCCCGACAGCGCTGCTGATGCTGGTGAAAGTAGTCTTGTCGAGTACGATTACGTCGATATTGTGGGTAAAGTCATTAATTAGATCAATTCCAACTGCGCTAGTAGCAAAAACAGTATTTGTATTGTAAACAAATTGATCTGCATCGCCACCACCTGTGAGGCTGTCATTACCTCCGCCACCCGCTAAAATATCGTTGCCACTTAGCCCAATTAAGGTATCATATCCTGCACCGCCAACAAGAGTATCGTTTGTGGAATATTCATCATACCCAGTCGTCCCAGTAATCTTGAAGCGTTCAATGTTGCTAAAGTTTACTTTGTCATAATCTCCATTATTGTAGGCTTCTAGATAACCACTACTGCCAGCCGAGTTACTGAAATTGGTGGAAATTCCTCCGTAGGAATAACTATTACCAGAAAAATCAACTACTAGCACGTCAGACCCCGCGCTACCATCAACTGTGTTGTCTCCTAAACCAAAGGAGATGGTGTCATCAAAGTCGGTAGCAACAATATCAAATTGTTCGATCGCACTGAAAGTAACTGTACCGTTACCTGTATCAATGCTGCCACTACTGGCACTGGCAAAATTAATTGCACTTGTTCTAGCGCTGGCATCCAGTAGTAATGTGTCTGTGCCTGTACCGCCGCTAACTGTATCAGTACCAGTACCAGCATCTAAGGTATCATCGCCAGCGCCGCCAGTGAGCGTGTCACTACCTGCTGCACCGTAGATTTCATCGTTTGCACCTGTTCCGGTAATCTTGAAGCGTTCAATGTTGCTAAAGTTTACTTCGTCGTCAGTGGAACCATTGTAAGCTTCGATCTCACCACTACTGCGATCGCCATTACTGAAACTGGTGTTAATTCCGCCGTAAGCATAACTATTACCGGAAAAATCAACTACCAGTAAGTCACTTCCTGCACCACCATCAACAGCATTTTCTCCTAATTTGAAGTTAATTGTGTCATTCAAGTCAGTGGCAATGATGCTAAATTGTTCAATTGCACTAAAGTTAACTGTGCCACTACCTGTATCAACAATGCCTGTAGCACTAGGAGTGAAATTAAGTGCTGTAGTTTTGGCGCTGTAATCGAGTAATAACGTATCTATACCTGTACCGCCACTAACTGTATCAGTACCAGTACCAGCATCTAAGGTATCATTGCCTGCACCGCCAGTGAGCGTGTCACTACCTGCTGCACCATAGATTTCATCGCTTACACCTGTTCCAGTAATCTTGAAGCGTTCAATGTTGCTAAAGTTTACTTGGTCATCAGTGGAACCATTGTAAGCTTCTAGAGAACCACTACTGCGATCGCCATTATTGAAACTGGTTTTAAGTCCGCCGTAAGCATAACTATTACCAGAAAAATCAACTACCAGCAGATCATTTCCGACACCACCATCAACAGCATTTTGTCCTAAGCCAAAGTTAATTGTGTCATCAAAATCACTAGCAATAATGTCAAAGTTTTCAATTGCACTAAAGTTAACTGTGCCGCTACCTGTATCTATTGTGCCTGTAGCGCTGGGGATAAAACTAATTGCAGTCGTTTTGGCACTGTAATCTAAAACTAAGGTGTCTATACCTGTACCACCGCTAACTGTATCAGCACCAGTACCAGCATCTAAGGTATCATTGCCTGCACCGCCATTGAGTGTGTCACTACCTGCTGCACCGTAAATTTCATCGCTGACACCTGTTCCGGTAATCTTAAAGCGTTCAATGTTACTGAAATCTACTCGATCGCTAACAGAATTGTTCAACGCTCTAATCTCACCACTGCTGCGATCGACATTATTAAAATCGGTGCTAATTCCGCCATAAGCATAAGTATTAGCCGAAAAATCCACTACCAGCAGGTCTGTTCCGACACCACCATCAACAGCATTTTGTCCTAAGCCGAAGTTGATCGTGTCATTCAAGTCAGTAGCAATGATGTCAAAGTTTTCGATCGCACTAAAGTTAACTGTGCCGCTACCTGTATCAATTATGCCTGTAGCGCTGGGAGTAAAACTAATTGCAGTCGTTTTGGCACTGTAATCTAAAACTAAGGTGTCTATACCTGTACCACCGCTAACTGTATCAGCACCACTACTAGCATCTAAGGTATCATTGCCTGCACCGCCATTGAGCGTGTCACTACCTGCTGCACCGTAAATTTCATCATTTACACCTGTTCCAGTAATCTTGAAGCGTTCAATGTTGCTGAAATCTACTCGATCAGAAACAGAATTATTTAATGCTCTAATCTCACCACTGCTGCGATCAACATTATTAAAATCGGTGCTAATTCCGCCATAGGCATAAGTATTAGCAGAAAAATCAACTACCAGTAAGTCACTTCCTGCACCGCCATCAACGGCATTTTGTCCTAAGCCGAAGTTAATTGTGTCAGCAAAATTACTAGCAGTAATGTCAAAGTTTTCAATCGCACTGAAAGTAACTGTACCGCTACCTGTATCAATTGTGCCACTGGTAGCAGGAGTAAAAGTAATTGCAGCAGTTTTAGCGCTGTAATCTAATACTAATGTGTCTGTACCAACACCTCCACTTACAGTATCAGTACCAGCGCCAGCATCTAAACTGTCATTACCATCGCCACCGACTAAGCTATCATTACCAGCACTAGCCTCTAAGGTATCATCGCCAGCACCACCACTAAGGGTGTCATTACCTGCTGCGCCGTAGATGTCATCATTGCGAGTAGTTCCGGTAATATTGAAACGTTCGATATTACTGAAATCTACTGAGTCATCAGTTGAACCATTGAATGCTCCCAGAGAACCACTACTGCGATCGCTATTATTAAAAGTTGTGGTAATTCCAGAATTAAATCCAGAATAAGTATTAGCGGAATAATCGACAATCAGCAGATCGGCACCAACTGCACCATCTACTATATTTCTCCCAGATGTAAACTTAATTGAATCGGCAAAGTTTGTGCCAGTAATGGTAAATTCTTCGATATTACTGTAAGTGGTTGTACCATTGCCTGTAATTGCACTACCACTGCTACTTTGCACAAAATTAATCAGGCTGGTTTTTGGCTGAAAGTTCAGGACTAATCTATCAACTCCAGTAGTACCATCTACAGTATTATTGCCACCACGAGCATCAAATTTATCATTTGCAGTGCCACCAATTAAAGTATCATTCAAGCTAGTGCCAATCACATCGAATGCTTCAATGTTACTGTAATTAATAGTGCCTACTCCGGTAGTCCCAAATGTACCACTTACTCCGCCAGTCAAATTAATTGCACTGGTTCCTGCCGAGTAATCAATGAATAGTTGATCTATTCCTGTGCCACCATCAACGGTATTATTGCCAGCATTAGGATCAAAGCTGTCATCTCCAGAACCGCCAATTAAGGTATCATCTTTTGCTGCGCCAGCTAGTTGATCGCTGCTAGCAGTTCCGGTAACTTTAAATCTTTCAATGTTACTAAAGTTTACCCGATCTGTAGTTGTACCATTGAATGCGGAAATAGTACCACGAGTGCGATCGCTATTTTCAAAATTGGTGCTGATTCCAGAATTAAATCCACCATAAGTATTAGCTGAATAATCAATATTTAGTAAATCAATTCCCCCAGCACCATTGACAGCATTTTGTCCTAAGCCAAAGTTAATTGTGTCATCAAAAGCACTAGCAGTAATGTCAAATTGTTCAATATTACTAAATGTGACAATACCGCTACCTGTATCAATACTGCCACTGCTAGCAGGCACAAAAGTAATTGCAGCAGTTTTAGCAGTGTAATCAAGTGCTAATGTATCTGTTCCCGTACCACCATTAATGGTGTCATTTCCAGTTGCACCATTTAAGTAATCATTGCCAGTATCACCATTTAAGGAATCATTGGCAGCACCAGCTTCTAAGGTATCATTGCCAGCACCGCCACTCAGCGTGTCAGCAAGTGCTGCACCATAAAGTTGATCGTTTCCAGAAGTTCCAATAATATTGAAGCGCTCAATATTGCTGAAGTCTACATTGGTGAGGTCAAAATTTGCTCCATTATAGGTTCTGATCTCACCACTACTGCGATCGCTGTTGCTAAAACTTGTGCTAATTCCTGAATAATAGCCGTTGGCAGGAGTAACATTTGAATAATCAATACTCAGTACATCAATACCAACTGCACCATCTACGATATTTCTGCCCGATGTAAACTTAATCGTATCGTTGAACTTAGTACCAGTAATAGTAAATTCTTCGATATTACTGTAAGTTGTTGTACCATTGCCTGTAATTGCACTACCACTGCTACTTTGGACAAAATTCAATGCTGTAGTTTTTGGTTGAAAATTCAGCACTAATCTATCAATTCCACCGTTACCATTTATGGTATTAGTGCCGCCATTTCCATCTAATGTATCATTACCAGTTCCCCCAATTAAGGTATCATTTAAGCCTGTGCCAATGATATGAAATTGTTCGATGTTGCTGTAATTAACACTGCCAACTCCATTAGTAGAAATTGTGCCACTTACACTTGCTGTAAAGTTAATTGCACTACTACCCGTGGCATAATTAACAAATAATGTGTCAACTCCAGCATTGCCATTTACAATATTATTGCCAGCACCAGCATCAAATCTGTCGTTTCCAATCCAGCCAGTTAAATTGTCATCTAATGCCGTTGCCGTAATATCAAATTCTTCAATATTACTAAAAGTAACTGACCCGACTGTATTACTAGAAATTGTGCCGTTATTACTACCAACAAAGTTAATTGCACTCGTACCAGCCGCATAATTAACGACTAATCGATCTGTATTTTCACCACCATCTACTTGATCGTTACCTGTACCTGCATCTAAAGTATCGTTGCCAAAACCGCCCACTAAAGTGTCATTCCAAGCAGCACCATAGAGATAATCACTGCCATTTGTTCCGGTGATATTGAAGCGTTCAATACTATTAAAGGTAACACTGCTAATTACATTAAAATTGCCGTCGTAGCCCAGAAAAAAACCACTACTGCGATCGTTACTAGAAAACCGCGTAGTTAGTGAATTGCCAATACCAGTCAAATTAAGCACTATCTGGTCAATTCCAGTGCCTCCGTTGACAACATCTTCCCCTAGCAATGGATAAAAAATATCGTCTCCACTGTTATTAGCACCTCCAGCAGGTAAGGTATCATTGCCATTTGTACCGACAAAGTTTGCTTGTTCAATCTGAACAAGTTGTCCATCTAATAAAATTGTCGCCCAGTCGTCTTCTGCCCTCAAACTTTCTAATTGTGCTTCATTTAGTGGTTCACCTCGTACTAAAGCCGAAAAAATTGCCCCTTCATCTCCTGGGGTTTCAATTTGATTAATCTGTGTATCAATATAGTGTCCGATTTCTTCTAGCAAAATGCTGCTTAATGTTTCAATATTTCCAGCATAAAATTGTAAAAACTCTTTTGCTAGATAAATTTTATTAGTAGTTTGACAGAATGCACCAAAGGCACTATTTATTTCTTTAGTTGAGCGAAGTTCAATTTCTGGTAACATTTGAAAGTTACCTTGCGTCCAATCTGTTGCTAAATCTTCGGCAATTTCTACAGCAAAGTTATTACCAAATGCTACAGTCATTTGATTAATAAAATTTGGTGATTTAGCAAATTTGTTCAGGATTTGATAGCTATTTTCTACTGCAGTTTGTAAGTGACTTAAAATACTTGACATAGCAATTATGTATCTTAATGGTTGATCGGCGATTGAGCAAGGCGAGTAATCAGGAAATTTCCTTGTTTAAGAAATTTATTAGTATTACACCTGATTTGCCACTAGATCTTTTTGCTTAAACAGAGGAATCAAGAACAAATACTTAACTACTCAATTAGGAATACTCCCCAACTAAAGTCATGATACAAACACTCCTGAAGGTTTATCGGAAGCTAGCTAATTGAAATCTGGTTTTTGTAACAATTCTTAATAATCTCTCTGTCATACAAGATTCTTGTGGTAAAAAATCAATAAACAGCAATCTCAGCACATAAAACGCCCAAACAGATGACAGAAAATTTAAATGCCTGTTAGTTGATCGGTTTTTCCTGATATGTTTAATCCTCATCCGGCTCCCAGACCCCCTTTATTATTAGCTTGCCTTCCCGCAGCGTGAAGGCTTAGGCAGGCTTTGTTCGGATAGCCCTAGGTTTAAACCTATGGGTCAAAAAGAAGTTATCACAACAGATGCGATATGAAAGATTATTTATTTTAACTAAGGTTGAGATTTAAAATAGCTTTAAAATCAAAGAAGATTTCTGTACTGGAAATAATGTCAGTAGATTTACTAGAAACCTGTATGAAACAAATTTTGGTAGTGGATGATTCGGCAACGATGCGACGAATGGTAATGGCATCGTTGCGTGAGTTAACCGAAGTAAGTTTTGATGAAGCGAGTAGTGGGTTAGAAGCGATTGAATATTTAGCAATGTCATCTATAGATTTGATGATTTTAGATTTAAATATGCCAGATATGCACGGTTTGGAGGTGCTGAAATTTGTGAGAGGACATGAAAAGTATCAAATGATCCCCATTATTGTATTGACAACTAGAGGGGATGAATCAAGCCGGGGAGCAGCGATCGCAGCAGGTGCTTCACGTTATTTAACAAAACCTTTTGAGCCAGGTCAACTGGCTGAACAGGCTAACAACTTATTGAACAATGGAGAAATTGAAGGTTGAATTTTGAGTAATTCAGGAAAAATAAATTTATTTGAAGTGTTAATTGTAATTAAAAAATAATTTTCCATTGATCAACAGAGCTAAATAAAGTAATGGGTAATTACTCATGTCTACGGACGTTAATAATGAAAGTTTTTTTGCCGAATTTGCCGATGATTACTTTGCTGAATGTGAAGAACATCTGACAATTCTTCGTCGGGATATTCTAGCTTTAGAAGCTTTTGTTAATTGTCCCCAGGTAGAGCGATCGCTACTAGAAGAACTGTTTCGTAGCTTTCATTCCCTCAAAGGAATGTCGGGGATGATTGGCGTAAAAGAAGCCGAGCAATTAGCCCATGAAATGGAAAGTTATCTGCGGGCATTACGTGAAAAGCAAGTTACTTTAAATCAAGCTGGAATGGATGCCTTAATTAAAGGCACAAAAATGCTGGAGCAGGTAATTACCGCCCGTCGTACCCAAGCGCCAACTCCTGATATTACGGACGTGGTAGCCCAGATTAATGCTGTTGTTCCTAATACTGAATCAGTAGAAAAATTAACCAAAGTTAATTCTGCCTCGGCTACAAAACCTTTGGCATCACTAAATTTGAAGCCAGAAGAAATCGCCCAATTAGTTGCTGCTTTACATCAAGGTAAAAAGGCTTGGCAATTTGAATTTGCTCCGGTAGCTGGTTTAGCAGAACGAGGGATAAATGTAAGTAAAATTCGGGAACGCTTACAACTATTAGGACAATTAATTCACGCAGCACCTCGTATTACCAGTACGGGAGGCATTCTGTTCGATTTCCTTTTAGCTAGTGATGCAGATGAAAGCATCTTTGCTGAGTGGAAAAATGACGGCGTTACCTATACTCATTACTCCCAAGAGTCGGATATAGAGACAGTTTTAAAAACCTATAATAGTAAAGAAGAAGCAATTCCCCCACCTCCTGTAGTTACCCCCCCGCCGACGGTTACTGCTGCACCCTCAAATGTAGTGCGCGTTGATTTAGCTCGTCTAGATGAATTAATGCAGATGGTTGGTGAGTTAGTAATTAGTAGAGCGCGTTTAGAAGATCATTTAAATAAGTTAGAAGCTAATGTTCCTGCAAAACAATTACGAACATTACGGGAAACTAACCTCGCTTTGGAACGACAATTGCGGGATTTACGTGAGGGTGTAATGCGGGTACGTTTAGTACCTATTAGTGAGATCTTTAGGCGGATGCAGTTTGTGGCGCGGGATGTTGCTAGAGAAAGTAATAAAAAGGTGACAGTAGAACTAAGGGGTCAGGAAACGGAAATTGATAAATTTGTAGTTGAGCGGATGATGGATCCGTTGCTGCATCTAGTCAGAAATGCCGTTAGTCACGGTTTAGAACCAGAAGCAGAGCGTATAGCGCACGGTAAGTCACCTGAAGGAAAGTTAGCGTTACGTGCGGCTACAGCAGGGGAAATTGTGGTGATTGAAATTGAGGATGATGGGCGAGGGGTTGATCTTGAGGGGATTTCATCTAAGGCTAGGAAATTAGGCTTAATTGATGCTGATGCCACAGTTGATCTGAATACAGCTTTAGATATTATTTGTTCTCCAGGTTTTTCTACCCGCGAACAAGCTGATTTAACCAGTGGGCGGGGTGTGGGAATGGCTGTGGTTAAAAATACTGTGCAGGAATTGGGGGGCTTGCTCACGTTAGAGTCAAAAGTGGGGGAAAGTACTCGTTTTAGTATTTACTTGCCTTTAACTTTAGCGATCGCAGATGCCTTAATTGTTAATGTTAGTAAACAAACTTTTGCAATACCTCAGTCTTCAGTCCGCGAAGTTTTAGAAATACATTCATCTAACATTACTATATTTGAAAACAACGAAATTATTACTTATAGAGGTACTGTTTTACCTCTGCTACGCCTGACAAGCTTGTTTAAATTACCAGAATCATCAAACAGCCGTTTTTATGTAATCGTGGTTGGTACTGGTTTAAGTGCAGTTGGCGTTGCTGTAGATCAGATTATTGCTCAACAAGAAATTGTTGTGCGCCCTCTTACTGATCCTTTAGTTAAAGTTATGGGCATTTCTGGAGCAACTGAATTAGGGGACGGACGGGTAGTATTAATTATAAATACTACTCAATTAACAATGACCAATTAACAATTAACAATTAACAATTAACAATAACCAATCACCAGTATTAATGTTACGTTTATTTTTAGCGACATATTTAAACAAATGTTAGATAACTTGAATGATTCTGAACCATTTATCCTCTTTGAACTTGCAGGCACAACTTATGCACTACGCAGTTCTTTTGTACAGCAAATGGAAATGATTGAACAAATCACCCCTGTCCCCAACGCTGCACCCTTTGTTGAAGGTGTGGTTTTTTCTCGTGGTCAAGTGATTCCTGCTGTAAATTTGCGTGTGCGCTTTGGGCTGGAAAAAATTCCCTATAATCCTCGTACCCGTTTGATCGTGATTCATGCAGGTAGCCGCACTGTGGGTGTAATTGCAGATACCGCCCGTGAATTTATATCTGTGCCAGTGAGTACTATTCAACCACCTCCAGAAGCAATTTCTGGGTTAAGTAGCAAATATTTGTCAGGAATTGCCACAATAGGCGATCGCTTGGTACTGATTTTAAATGCTGAAGAATTGCTTAATAGTGCAGAAATTGAGGAGTGATGAGTGAAAAATTCTCAGTCTTGATATTTTTGCGGATTTGCACCGTTAAATTTTATAATATTAAATTAGGTCGTAAGTTAAATCAATAAAAAATTGAGAGGAATAATTTTTTCAACAACTTGAATTAATTTAAATTGATAGCTTACGGCTAAATGGCAACAAAAAATTGCCTATTGTTGTTAACACTTTCCTATTTTAATTAAAAAGAGCCGGTGAAGAGTCAGAAGTAAGTATAAATTAATAGGAGAATAATTTTATGTCTGTTTTTTCAATTGCAATTTTATCTATAGTTGTTTTTTCGTTGGTGGCTGTAGTCCCAGCTTTACTAGCACGTAACTCTCAATTTAAAGCAGCACTTACCGAGGTTTATAACCAAATTTCTGAAGAACTTACTCGCTTGCGATCGCAAGGTGAACAAATAGTCGATCACACAGAGGAAATTGCCCAGAAAGCCTTGCAATTAACAGCAGGTCAGGAAGAGCATTTGCGATCGCTTGACAAAATTACCAACGGTACTAACCAAATGGTAACTTCTCTCAAAGAAACAGCAAGCCAAGCGGAATCGGTGGGAACCTCAACAGAACAGCTAGTTTCATCAGTCAACGAAATGGCAGCTTCGATTGAGCAAATTACTGGTAACACCGTAGAATTAGCCTCAGCTATTAATCAAACTGCTGCTTCAATCCAAGAAACTACTACTTCTATTCAAAGCGTCAACAATATTACTCAAGAAATGGCGACTTCTGCTACGGAAGTAACCAGTTCAATGACAGAAATGGCTGCTTCTGTCAAAAGCGTTAGTCGTGATAGTGATAACCTTGCCACATCAATTAGCGAAACAGCCGCCTCTGTTGAAGAAATGACTCGTTCAATTCAAGGCGTTACCAATAATACTGACGACTTAGCAAGTGCTGCGGAAGAAACCACTGCCTCAATCAATGAAATGGCAGCTTCAATTGAGGAAGTTTCTGTTACAACTGAAAAACTAGCTGCCACAGTGGAAGAAGTTGCCACAGCTATAGAAGAAACATCCCGTTCAATTCAAGGCGTAGCACAAAACGCTGAACGCATTACTGATGCTGCTTCCGGTTCCGCTACCAGTGCAGAACAACTAGATCGCTCAATTCGTGCAGTCAGTAATTTAACTAGACAAGCTGATGAAATTACTCGCAAAGTAGCCCGCGATGCAGAAATAGGTGGTGTCACCGTTCAAAAATCCATTCAAGGATTTGTCCGTGTGCGAGAATCAATGGCGCAATCAACACAAGTTGTGCGCGAAATGGGCAAACGTACGAATGAAATTAGTAGCATTGTCGATACAATTAACTTAATTGCGGAGCGCACAAATTTACTATCTTTAAATGCCTCAATAGAAGCTGCTCGTGCAGGGGAAGCAGGACGTGGCTTTGCTGTTGTCGCTGAAGAAATTCGCAATTTAGCGGATCGTGCAGCCCAAGCAACCACCGATATTGGCACAATTATTAAAGCTTTGCAAGGAGTAGTACAAGAAGCTGTCAGTTCATCTAACGAAGGGTTAAAGGTAGCTGATGAAAGCAATCGCCTTGCTGAAGAAGGCGCGATTGGATTAAAAACAATTTTGTCAGGAATTGAACAAACAAAACAACTGGTTAGTGAAATTAGCCGCGCTACCGAAGAACAAATTTCGGCTGGACAAAATGTAGTTAATACGATTAAAACGACATCTGGACAAGCGAAAGAAGTAGCACGTGCCACAGTTGAACAAGCTAAAGCAATTAGTGCGATCGCGCAAGCAACTGGACAAATGCGAAAAATTACCCAGCAAGTAAATCAGGCAATGAATGAACAATCGCGGGCTGCCCGTGACGTAATCAAAGCTGCCCAAAATACTACTAATCTTGCTGGACAAGTGCGTAAAGCAATGGTGGAACAAACCAACGGCACTAATCAAATCATGCAAGTAGTAGAAGCAATGCGTAAAGGCTCGGCAACTACTGCTCGTGCTGTATCTGAACAAGCAACAGCAAGTGAGCAAATTTCTAAAGAAGGAGAACGTTTAGCACGTTTAATTGCCAATATTAGCAAGGCAATGAGCGAACAAGCAACTGCGGCTACTCAAATCACAACAGCAGTAGAAAGTATGAGCCGTCAATCAAATCAAGTTGCTAAAGGAATGAGCGAACAAAATCTGGCGATTAGAGAGATTAATCCAGCTATACAAAATATTGCTAAACAAATGGCAACAATCACGCGCTCTAATCGGGAAAACTCTACAGTTTGTGAACATATCCTAAATTCACTCACAGAAATTCGCAGTCTAACTGAAGCTAACATAAATGTAATCCAAGAAAACCAGCACATCACTACTGATTTAGTAGAACAAGCGAAAAATCTCACTACAACTATGGAGACAATTAACAATTATCAATTATCAATTAACAATGACTAATGACCAATTAACAATTAACTATGATCAGGTAAAACCATGTCCTCATCCAATGCTGCCATCAGTATCTTTACAACTGACAATCAACTGATAGTGCGTTCGTGGGATGATTGGTTGTCAAAGGCTACAGGTGTGAATGCGGATGAAGCTTGTGGCAAAAAATTAACTGTACTTGTCCCCGATTTAGAGGCACGAGGCTTACTTAAATTGTTCCAGCAAGTACTCACTAAAGGAACAATTGAAACTATTGCTCCTACAGTTGATCGTTATTTAATTCCTTGTCCGCCGTTGACACCTTCCCAGTATTTTGAACGAATGCAACAACGGGTAACAATTTCACCGTTGCAATCAAGCGATCGCATTATTGGTACGATTGTCACAATTGAAGATGTCACCGCTAAACTAAATCGTGAATGTGAGTTAGCACAACAACTCTCAAGTCATGATGAAAATACTCGCATCCATGCTGTTGAATTGTTAACAACAGAAGAATCCCCAGAATCTCAGCCCAGCATAGTAACAGCAATGGCTGATGAAAACTGGCGGGTAAGGCAGAAAGTTGTTGATGGCTTGGCGCTACGAGGCGGTGAAGACACAGCCGCTATGCTGCTAAGGACTTTAAGGGAGCAGCATCAAGATTTAGGTGTATTAAACAGTGTCCTACAAGTAATGGCACTGAGTAATACAGATACAATTCCAGCTTTAATTGAATGTTTAAATGATCCTGATGAAGATTTGCGGATTTATGCAGCATTAACATTAGGAGAACAGCAAGATGTACGGGCAATCCCAGCTTTAATTAAAGCTTTAGAAGACCCGAATGCCAATGTCCGCTATCATGCTATTGATGCCTTAAGCCAATTAAGAGCCGAAGAAGCTGTAGATGCCTTAACAGCCTTGGCAGAATCGCGGAATTTCTTTCTATCATTTCCGGCAATTGATGCTTTAAGGCGGATTGGTAATCCTACTATTGCCCCCAGGTTAGTTCCTTTACTGGCAGATCAAGTATTGAGAGAACCAGCCGCGATCACGTTAGGAGAATTGGGGAATGAAGAGGTAGTTGCCCCCTTAGTAGAACTTTTAAATACAGGGACAGCACCAGCGCGAGTAATTATAAAAGCGATCGCTAACCTCTACTACCGCTATGAAAAAGTTTATGGCGAAGGTAATCAGATTATTGATTTATTCAAGCACTCGATTACTCAGCAAGGTACGGATAACTTGCTTGCTACAGTTCGCCAAGTCAAGCACAATGAATTTCGCTCGTTTGTACTAATTCTCAGTTGGTTAGATGGCGAAGCTGTAGAAACAGCGATGACGCAGCTATTAAATTATCCCGCCGCCCGTGATTTAGCTAAAGTTGCTCTTGTCAGATACGGTAAACGAGTTACTAAGTTATTAATCACACAACTAGCAGCCGAGGATTTGGCAACCCGTGAAGCTGCTATTGTTACATTGGGAAGGATTGGTGATCCTAGCGCTGTGCCAGCTTTAATGGAAATTTTAACTACAATTCCAGAGTTAGTAATTCCCACCGCCGGAGCATTAGCACAAATTGGCGATCGCCGTGCCTTTGAAGCATTACTAAGTTTAATTGGTCATCAAGATGCTGGAGTACGTCAGGCTGCCATTTCTGCCTTGGATTCTCTGGGGCATCCAGATATGGCGGGGCGGATGGTTCCACTATTAAGTGATCCTGATCCTTTAGTGCGGGAATCAGCCGTAAAAATTGCGGGATATTTTGCTTATCCTGAGTGTGAACAGTTACTATTTGCAGCTTGCTCTGATCCTACAGAGATTGTCCGCACTGCGGCAATAGAACACATTGCTTTTTTGGAAAACGAAAGTGTTCTAACAACTATTGCTCATGCCTTATATCACGAAGCCCCAAAAGTGCGGGCAGTAGCTGCTAAAGCCTTAGAACATTTAGATAGTAATCGTGCTTTTCCATTGTTACTTAGTGCTTTAAAAGATCGAGAGCCTTGGGTGCGATATTATGCTGCCCGTTCAATTGGCAGACATGGCTATGTTGAAGCAATAGACGCTTTAGCACAATTAGCCCAAAGTGATGAAGCCAACCATGTGCGATCCTCCGCGATCTCTGCGCTAGGGCGCATTGGCACTGAGCGTTCTGTAGCTGTTCTTGCACCTTTAGCTTTAGTTAGTGATAGCGAGGGAGATATCGCTGCTTGTGCGATCGCCGCTTTGGGAATGATTAAGCATCCAGACGCTTTACCAACATTGTTAGCTGTAGCGCGTAATGGTGAGACTTTTAGCCGTCTAGCTGCAATTCGTGCTTTGGGTGAATGTAATGGCATTGGTGTGGCAGAAGCATTACAACGTATTGCAGAATTAAATCCCCAAGCTGTGATTGTGCAAACAGCAATTGAGGCGCTGGCACGTTTGGCAAATACAGAACGCAACAGTACTTCACAGCCCAGCAGAGCGATCGCCGCCTTAATCGATCTAACAGCAGAACCAACCAGGCGAGAAGCTTGTGTTACTGCATTAGCTAAACTCGGTGAACCACAAATTGAAGCAATTGCTACTGGGTTAACTCATCCCCTTAGTGGTGTCCGCCGTGCTGTAGTAGATGCACTTACGCGCTTAAAGCATCCCCAAGCATCAGCATTTTTAGAGACCGCTTTAGAAGATAGCGATGGTATAGTGCGTTTAGCAGCCGTCACTGCTTTGGGATATTTAGGTAATCGCAGTGCAGAACGTAAACTGGTGATTTTAGCGCGTACAGATCCCGATCCCGCAGTCCGTCGCGCTGCCCAAAAAGTATTACAAATGTAAATCTTGCCTGAAGTTGTATCTCAGGTTACTGGTTAATTATTCAAATTTGTTAGATCCTGAATAATAGAATACTCAATTTCAAGAATCACATCACGGTAGCAAAAAGCCTCTTTTTCAAGCTTTAGATTCTATTGGTGATGAACTTCATTCTTTATTATTAAAACTTTATCTGCTACGACAATGCAATCTAGCCCTGAAAATTTAACTTTGGCTGACAGTACGTTTATGTTGTTACGTGATTTAATTCACGAACACATAGGAGTGAGTTATGAAAGCGACAAACGCGAGTTGTTGGCGGATAAACTTTTGCCGCGAGTGATTGAACGAGGTTTTAGCTCGTATTTAGACTACTACTACTTGCTGAAATATGATGATACAGCAGATACCGAGTGGAAGTATTTAATTGATGCCCTTTCAGTCCAAGAAACTTTTTTTTGGCGAGAATTTGATCAAATAAACGCTTTAGTTGAGGCGATCGCACCTCAACATTTAGCTAATTCTCCCTACAAACCATTGCGGATTTGGAGTGCTGCTTGTGCTACAGGCGAGGAACCTTTGACGATCGCAATGGCATTAAATGAAGCAGGTTGGTTTCAAAAAATGGCGATTGAAATTTATGCTAGTGATGCCAGCCATAGTGCGATCGCCAAAGCGGAAGAAGGTTTATATCGCGATCGTGCCTTCCGTAGTCTCTCACCTGCCTTAAAAGCTAAATATTTCCAAGATGAAGCAGGATTAGCGCGGATATCCCCAGAAATTCACAATCGCATCAAGTGGAGTTGTGCAAATTTAGTTTCAAAAACCGATTTGCAAAGTTTTCCACCTATGTCAGTAATCTTTTGTCGCAATGTCTTTATCTATTTTTCAGAACCAGCAATTCGCAAAACTCTCGAATTGTTTGTCCCAAAACTACTAACACCAGGTTATTTATTTGTCGGTGCATCTGAATCACTATTAAAACTTACTAACGCACTAGAATTACAAGAAATTGCTGGTGCATTTGTTTACGTTAAAAACTAGCCACTAATAGCTATAAATCAGCTATTACATCCAATAATTAAGTTTATATTTGGGATTACATCTGCGTTTATCTGCGGTTAATTCTCTTTCTCAAAAACATAGAATTCTTGCCGCAAGTAAAATATCCCCCTAAATGCTAATAGCAAAAATTATACAAAGAAAAACTTATGGATAAATTATTACGAGTATTAATAGTAGACGACTCTGCATACGTGCGTAAAGTTGTCAAGCAAATGTTATCACGTAGCCCATTTATAGAAGTAATAGGGGCTGCCCATGATGGTGAAGAAGCATTAGAAATGGTGGAAGAACTCAAACCAGACGTAGTGACATTAGACTTAATTATGCCCCACATGGACGGAGTAGAGTTTCTCCGTCGCCAGATGGCAATAAATCCAGTCCCCGTAATAGTTGTGAGCATTGCCAGCGAGAGTGGTGAAATGGCACTAGCCGCCCTTGACGCAGGTGCAGTTGATTTTGTGCAAAAGCCAACAGCTTTAGCAACGGAAAAGATTTTTGAGATCAGTGAAGAATTAATCGAAAAAGTCAAATCTGCTGCTCAGGTACCCCTTAAACGTTTGCTTGCGCCCCAATTAACTAATAACAAAGCAATAGCAGTTGCCACAAAACCTCAGTCAGGAACACTAGATATTATCGTAATTGGGATATCAACAGGCGGCCCTCAAGCCCTCGCCTTCTTAATTCCTCAGCTACCTGCCGAAATGCCCGTGCCGATCGCAATGGTATTACATATGCCAGTAGGTTATACAGAAATGTATGCCCGCCGATTAAATGAGCAATCAAACATAGAAGTAATTGAGGCTTATGAAGGCGCTATTGTCAAACCAGGAGTAGCATTACTAGCTGCTGCTGGACGACACTTAAGCTTTCGCCGTCAACCTGATGGTACAGTAGTCGCCCACTTAGATGCTCGTCCCATAGATACCCTGCATCGTCCCGCAGTCGATGTTTTATTTCAATCAGCCGCAGAAGTGTATAGCGATCGCGTTTTGGGAATAGTAATGACAGGGATGGGTTCCGATGGCAAACAAGGCGCAGCTTGGATTAAATCTCATGGAGGAAAGATTATTACCGAAGCCGAAGAAACTTGTGTTGTTTACGGGATGCCTCGTTCAGTTGTTGAAGCAGGGTTGAGCGATCGCAGCGTACCACTAACCCAGATGGCACAAGCAATTTTAGAGGAAATCTGATGGCAAAAATTTTAATTGTTGATGATTCTAGTATGTCGCGGCGAATGCTCCGCAACATACTAGAAAAAGCTGGACATCAAGTGATTGAAGCCAAAGACGGAATTTCTGGCATAGAAGCTTATTTTCTCGATCACCCCGATTTGGTCTTACTCGACTTAGTGATGGAAGGGATGTATGGACTAGATGTACTAGAAAAATTACGTCAACTAGACAGCAGTGTACAAGTAATTATAGCCAGCGCCGATATTCAAACATCGACACTCGAAACTGCCCAAACAGCAGGAGCAAAAGCGTTTGTGAATAAGCCGTTTGCATCTGTCAAGGTTTTGGAAGTTGTCAATACAGTTCTAAAAGGATCTGAAATATGATAATTACAGCACAACATCGAGATGCGTTAATAGAATTAATTAACATCTCTTTTGCCCGTACTGCGGCATCATTATCAGAATTAACAGGCGATCACGTAGTTCTACAACAACCGGATGTCTATATTCATCCTATTAGTACATTAAATACTATACTGGCAAATTTTTTACCAGGTGATCTTGCCACCGTACAGCAAGTTTTTACTGGATCTATTTCCGGTAATGCGATGTTGCTATTGAACTACGAAGGCGCTGTAGAACTGACAGAATTATTTGTTCCAACTGTTGGTAACCATAATCATAGTTTAGACAGTTCAGCTTGTGAAGTATTAACCGAAATTGGTAATATATTGTTAAATGCCTGTTTAGGAATGTTTGGCAACCTGCTCAACATTCCAGTTTGTTTTTCTGCGCCACGTTTACATCTCGATGCTTTAGATCAACTAATCAATACCATCGCAGGCGAAGAAGATTTATCTTATTCTCTAGTCGTATCCACCACCTTTAGCCTGCGGGATAAATCTGTAACTGGCTATTTGATGTTGCTATTAGGTTTAGATTCCCTAGAATGCTTAGTTCAGGCTGTAGAAGTTTGGGCAGAGTTACCTATTTCTGAAAGTACCAGCAATTCTGAAATTGAAATTGCTGCCAATTAACTCACTTTGGTAAACCCAATTATGTTAATAACCGAGCAACAACAAGATGCTTTGACAGAATTTATTAATATTGCTTTTGCACGTACTGCCTCATCTTTATCAGATTTAGTTGGCGAGCGTGTAATACTAGAAGTTCCTAAAGTATCTGTACATCCTCTGACCGGATTAGCTAACGAATTTTCTAATTTTTTCCCAGGAGAAGTTGCTACCATCCATCAGATTTTTACAGGTTCAGTCTCAGGTGATGCACTGTTACTATTAGATTATCAAAGCGCGGCTCAACTAACAAATTTGTTAACAGCTAATCAGGAAGAGGAAACAGCTAACCTAGACATCACAGCTTCTGAAGTATTGCTAGAAGTAGGAAATATTTTATTAAACGCTTGTCTAGGAATGTTTGGTAATTTACTAGAAATGCAAGTTTCTTTTGCCGTACCACGTTTACATTTAGAGGTACTCTATGGGCTACTAAATTCTCTAGTAATCGGAAATCAAGGCTTACGCTATGGGTTAGTGATTGGCACAGCATTTAAGCTAGAACATAGCCCTGTAAGCGGTTATTTGGTGATTGTACTAGGCGTTGGTTCTCTCAATTGCTTAATTCGAGCAATTAATACCTGGGCAGATATTGAAATATAAAGTAATAAATTATAATTACATTATGAGCGAACTAAATCATAATATAGCACTGAATAACGCCCTGGTTAAGTGGTGGAATGAACTAGCATGGCAAGGAATTTTTACAACAGATGCTAACTTAAATATTTATAGCTGGAATCATTGGCTAGAAATGCGTACTGGATACAGTGCTAGGGAAATGATTGGGCGAAATTTACTAGAAGTTTATCCAGAATTAGTTGCACGTAGATTAGATCGTTTTTACGATCAAGCCTTAAATGGACAAGTAGCAATTTTGTCCCAATCTTTACATGGGTATTTACTTGCAACGCCCCCAAATTCTAGCTATAGCACTTTAACAAATATGTTGCAGAGTGCTAGAATTGCACCTTTAATAGAGGATCACCAAGTAATCGGTACACTGACAATTATTGAAGACGTCACTGAAAAAGTGATGCGCGAAGCCGAGTTACAACACCAAATTGAGTCAATAGAAAGAGCAGAATTAACTTGGCGATCGACTCATGCGCGTCTGCAACATTTACTAACATCTAGTCCAGCAGTTATTTATACTTGTCAACCTCATGGCGATTATTGTACTACTTTTGTAAGTAACAACGTCATGGCTCAACTTGGTTATCCTGCTCAACACTTCCTGCAAAAACCCAAGTTTTCCGATAGTTATATTCACTCAGCAGATGTACCCCACCTTTTGGCTGAGTTACCTTATTTATTTGTACAAGGTCATCATTTACTGGAATACCGCTTTTTGCACGAAGATGGTAGCTATCGGTGGATACGCGATGAAATGAAATTGGTGCGTAACCCAGATGGTAGTGTGCAGGAAATTGTTGGTGCTTGGTATGATATTACGGAATCTAAAAATACACAAGCACAATTACAAGAGCAAGCTGCATTACTGAATATTATTACAGATGCTATTGTCGTCCAAGATTTAAAGAAAGAAATTCTATTTTGCAATAAAGCTGCTGAACAGTTATATGGTTGGAAAGCAGAGGAAGCTATTGGAAAAAATTCCAATCAACTTTTATATAAAAAAGTCATAGATCAAGTAGAAAATGCTAACCAAACTGTACTTGAAGAAGGCGAGTGGCAGGGTGAATTGTATTTATCTGCGAAAGACGGTAGAGAAATAATTGTTGACAGTAATTGGACGCTTGTACGGGATGAAAGAGGCAACCCTAAATCTATACTTACTGTTAATACTGATATTACCGAAAAAAAACAACTACAAACTCAGTTTCTCCGCACTCAACGGATGGAAAGTTTAGGTACTTTGGCTGGGGGTATTGCCCACGATTTAAATAATGTACTGACACCTATTTTAATGTCAGTACAATTATTGCAACTGAAGCTTGAAGATGAACAGAGTCAAGAGTGGTTAGATATTCTAGAAGCTAATGTTAAACGTGGGGCAGCGCTAGTTAAACAAGTGTTATCTTTTGCTAGAGGTTGTGAAGGCGATCGCAAACTTATACAAGTTCGACACTTAATTTCTGAAATTAAACAAATTGTCAGAGAAACATTCCCCAAATATATCGAATTACACACTGATATTATCTCAGATTTGTGGAGTGTTTCTGGAGATGCTACACAATTACACCAAGTATTAGTAAATCTTTGTGTAAATGCTCGTGATGCCATGCCTAATGGTGGAAAATTGAGTATTGGCGCTCACAATGTTTATCTAGATGAAAATTATACTCGGATGAATATTGAAGCTAAAGTTGGTCACTATATTGCTATTACTATATCGGATACCGGAATTGGCATCAAAAATGAAGTATTAGATCGGATTTTTGAACCATTTTTTACCACAAAAGAACTTGGTCAAGGAACTGGCTTAGGTTTGTCAACAGTTATTGGAATTATTAAAAGTCATGGTGGTTTTATAAAGGTATCTAGTAAAGTAGGGGAAGGTACTGAATTTAAGGTATATTTACCAGCAGTTCAGGAAAATGTTATTGAGCATTTAGAAAATTTACAACTACCTCAAGGAAACGGAGAATTAATTCTAGTAGTTGATGACGAAGCGCCAATTCGTGAAATCACAGAAATAGCTTTGCAAAAGTATTCTTATCGAGTATTAACTGCCAGTGATGGCATTGAAGCTTTAGCTTTGTATGCACAACACAAAGATGAGATTAGTTTAGTATTAATTGATATGATGATGCCATACATGGATGGCTTAACTACTATCCGAACTTTAAAAAAAATTAATCCTAATGTAAAAATCATTGCTGTAAGTGGGCTAATTTCTCAATTCAAAATAGAAGATTTTGAAAGTATTAATGTTAAAACATTTTTATCTAAGCCTTACATCGCTAATGAGTTATTAACTACATTGTATGAAGTATTGAATGTTTAATTTTTATTTCAATCAACTGTGCTGCTCATCCCAGATAGAAGAGAGCTAAATTACACCATTAACTAGCCACTTGTGCTTTAATAACAAAATTAGCTTTTGAAGAACATCACCAGCATTTTATTAGCTATATAGCTTGCTCAAAATTATCTAAATTCTCAAACTATGCCACAACCTTATCTTCCCCAAAACGAACCCAATCCAGATAAGCGCAATAATGACTTGAGCCATCAGCAACAGGCTTATGAGTATGATTATGAGTATCTAGCACCTTTGATATTACTGAAAAAAATACCCGCATTCGAGAATTTTTCTGCTCAATATATTGCGGAACGGGTAGTAGCAACCTCTGAACTGGTTCCAAATATGCTAGCAGCAAAAGCTAAATCTTTTCTAGATCCTTTAGATGATCTTCAGGACTATGAAGATTTATTTACGCTGTTGCCGTTGCCTGAAGTCGCAAAAGTTTATCAAACAAATAATTCCTTCGCAGAACAACGTCTCTCTGGAGCAAATCCATTCGTGATTCGCTTACTGGGAGAAACTGACCCTCGATCGCAAGTCTTAGAGCAGATTCCTAGTTTTAAAGACGACTTTGAACCATTGTTCGATGTCCGCAAAGAATTAGCGGCTGGGAACATCTATATTACTGACTATACAGGCACTGATAAATATTATCGTGGCCCTTCTTTGGTTCAGGGTGGTACTCATGAAAAAGGTCGGAAATATTTACCAAAACCACTAGCTTTCTTTTGGTGGAAGCGCACTGGGATCAGCGATCGCGGAAAGCTGGTGCCGATCGCTATCCAACTAGATGCCAGCACGAATAGCAAGGTCTATACTCCGACAAATAGCAAGGTCTATACTCCGTTTGAGGAGAATCCACTCGATTGGCTATTTGCAAAACTTTGCGTTCAAATAGCCGATGGAAATCACCATGAGATGAGTTCCCACTTATGTCGAACACATTTTGTGATGGAACCGATCGCAATTGGAACTGCTCACCAATTGGCTGAAAATCATCCTCTCAGCCTTCTACTCAGACCCCATTTCCTATTCATGTTAACCAATAATCATCTTGGGCAGCAACGGTTGATTAATCCAGGTGGTGCTGTTGATGAGTTGCTGGCTGGTACTTTAGCAGAGTCACTGGAGCTAGTTAAAGATGCTTATGAAGGATGGGATATAAAGGAATTTGCCTTTCCAACGGAGATCGAAAATCGGGGAATGGATAATACGGATCGACTACCTCACTATCCTTACCGAGATGATGGGATGCTTGTTTGGAAAGCTATTCACACTTTTGTATCTGACTATCTTAATCATTTTTACCCAACTCCTGAAGACATCACTGGAGACACTGAATTGCAAGCATGGGCTAAAGAATTGTCCGATCAATCTGCTCAAACTAATGGTGGCAAAGTCAAGGGAATGCCGACAAGTTTTACTACTGTTCAAGAACTGATTGAAATCGTTACTACAATCATCTTTATCTGTGGACCGCAGCATTCAGCAGTAAACTACGCTCAGTATGAATATATGACTTTTGCCGCTAATATGCCCTTAGCAGCTTACCGTGATATTCCTAAGCAAAGTCACAAGCCTCAAGACCAAACTCCAGCAACCCCACCTGTAGCAGAGCAAACTATAGCAGAGCAAACTACAGCAGGCCAAAATACAAGAGTGGAAATTATAGCAGACAAAGCTACAGTAGACAAAGCTACAGTAGTGCAAAAGACAGCAGTGAAAACTACAACAGTAGAAATTCCAGAAGAACAAATTACAGAAGAACAAATTCTTAAGTTGCTGCCTCCCTACAAGAGAACCGCTGATCAACTGCAAAGTCTCTTTATTTTGTCAGCCTATCGGTATGACCGATTGGGCTACTATGAAAAAGCCTTTCAAGAACTTTATAAAGAGAAATTTGAGGATGTTTTTAAAGATGACAATAATCAAGCAATTCTTGCTATCGTAAGGCAGTTCCAGCAAAATCTGAATATGGTAGAACAAGAGATTGATGCCAATAATCAAAAGCGAATAGTCCCCTATCCTTACCTAAAACCTTCTCTAATACTCAACAGTATTAGCATTTAGTGCGATCGCAGATCTTGTGGGCTACGTTAAGTAGATGGGCGGAAATTAACGCAACTAAAGTCAGCTTGTTTGATTCGTTTTTTTATCAGTTGCTATTTATTTTTATCGCTAGTTCGGTTGCGTTTCCAACGCAACCCCTTTTTTTAGTATCCGTCGGATACGATCTAGACTCAGTTTTACGCTCATTTGCTAGTTTTTGAGCTCACTGCTGGCTATTGTAAGTGGGTGGTTCTTGTTCTAACTCTTGTTGTTCTATTATTTCAGAGCCTATTAGTAAAATTCCATAAAAGGTCGATAGCCAAACAACAAGTTGAGCTAACCTGATAAACACATCCATCTGCTACTGAGGTTAACAAAACTGTGGAGCAACATGAGCAACTGACAATAGCAGAGTATCAAGCAACAGCAGAATCTTTCCGCGCAGGTACTTGGGATCATGACGTTTCTCAAAATCGTGATGCTTTGGTTGCTGCTATGCCAAGAAATCCCGGTAAGATTTTGGATATTGGTTGTGGCCCTGGACGAGATTTAGTTGCTTTCAAAAGTCAGGGGCATACAGTTATCGGTTTGGATGCTACGCCCGCATTTGTAGAAATGGCGCAACACTTATCAGGATGTGAGGTATGGCAGCAGTCGTTTCTGCAATTGAACCTCCCACCAGAAACGTTTGATGGTATTTTTGCTAATGCCTCGCTAATTCATGTTCCTCGTGGGGAGATGGTGAGGGTGTTGCAAGATTTGAGGGTTGCGCTTGTTACTAATGGCGCACTGATTATGTCTATGGTACGTGGAAACAACGAAGGTTATAGCGCCCGTTCAACAGGCTATCGTTATGTTGCTGCTTGGGAATATGAAACTTTAGCCCCCTGTGTAGAACAAGCTGGCTTTGAAATTATCAATCACTACTATCGCCCACCTGGTTTACCTTGTGAAGTGCAATCTTGGCTGGTTATATTAGCTCGTAACACTAAAACTTGATTATACGTCTCCGCTCATGGGAATGTAGAGACGTTGTATACAACGTCTCTACATGGATTCTAGGTAACGCGTAGAGTCTATTAATTAGCTATTTAGGAACCAAAAAATGACAAATGAACCTTATATTTTTCTAGCTGGTGCTAGTCGCGGAGTTGGTCAGCAAATTGCATTTCGCCTGATGGAACAAAAGCGCCGAGTGAAAGCACTACTAAGGACAGAAACAACTCGCGCAGATTTAGAAGCGATGGGGATTAAAGCAGTGATGGGTGATGCCTTGAATGTTGCAGATGTAGAACAAGCAATGCTAGGGGATGAACCTATTGATACAGTAATTACCACAATTGGTGGCTTACCGCAAGATGGTAAAAGATCTGATTATTTGGGTAATAAGAATTTAATTGATGCTGCTGTCAAAGCTAATGTTAAAAAGTTTATCTTAATTACATCAATTGGTACTGGTAACAGTGCGAATGCTATTCCACCACAAGCTATGCAAGCACTAGCACCAGTTTTAGCAGAGAAAGACCAAGCAGAAAAACATTTAATTGCTAGTGGTCTTACCTATACTATTATTCGCCCAGGTGGATTAAAATCTGAACCTGCAACGGGTAATGGCATTTTGACAGAAGATCCGAATGTTGCAGGGACTATTCACCGTGCGGATGTGGCACATTTAGTCTGTGAGTGTATAGATTCAGAAAAGGCAAATAATAAAACACTATCAGCGATAGACCGCAATATGATGTATGGCCAACCAGATTTTGAAGTATTTAGCTTAACGTAAAAGGGTTTTATCCAACCTAGCTGCATAGCTAAATCAAGCGTAAAACGCGCGATCGCAACTCATAGTAAGTCTGGCTAATTAGTTACGATATAGGTAGGGGTGGGTTGATGAATATTCTGGCTCGGAAGTAAGGGCAGGTTTATAAGTATTGTTGATCTGAATATTAAGGTGTTCTGTCAACCCGCCCCTACAGACATATTGGTTTTTATCGTAAGCGAAAAGAGCGAAAATAATATTAAACATAAAATTTTATGGCTGCACTTACTTTAAATTTAGATCCAATTATTCAACTTACTTCCGCGCAATTTTATCAACTGTGTCAAGCTAACCCTGATTTAAAATTGGAACGTAATGCCAATGGAGAATTAATTGTTATGCCGCCGACAGGGGGAGAAACGGGAAAACGCAACTCTAATATTAATGCTCAACTTTGGTTGTGGAATCAACAAACTCAACTAGGTGAAGTTTTTGACTCGTCAACTGGGTTTACTTTGCCTAATAAAGCAGACCGTTCTCCTGATGCAGCTTGGGTAGAAAAATCTCGCTGGGATGCTTTAAATGCTGAAGAAAGAGAAAAATTTATTCCCCTATGTCCTGATTTTGTAATTGAATTACTTTCCCCTAACGATAGTCTGAAAAAAACTCAAGATAAAATGCTTGAACATATCCAGAATGGATGTCGTATGGGTGTATTAATTAACCGTAAAAATCAGCAAGTAGAAATTTATCGCCCAGGCAAAGAAAGGGAAGTTTTAAACAATTCTAGTAGTATTTCCGGTGAGGATGTCTTGCCTGGGTTTGTCCTAAATATGCAAGGGATTTGGTAATCAAAATATTGTTGTATACAACGTCTCTAGGATTTGAATGGTTTTATCAAACCTAGCTGCATAGCTAAGTCAAGGGTGAAACGCGCGATCGCAAATAGTAAGATACTCTCTATTCCCAAGATGCCGAATGACCACACGGCATCTGGAAATTTTAATCCTACATCTACCTGTGCTAACCCTCGCACTAGCCCAAACGCTAAGACTGCACCATCATTAAGATGAGAGTTAGTGTCTGAGCGAATTATATAACGGTAGGTAATGCCGAACAGACAACCGCTTAGAGTTGCGATCGCACCACTCACCAACAAATTAACATCAGCCTTGATCTGTAAACCTACAAGCGCCTCAAAAACCTCTGCTAACACTAAACTATTAGCTAGAGTTGCTACAGCATAAACCAAGCCAACAACAATACCAGCTAAAACGCCTGCTTTGATAGATTCTAGTCTTTCGGTGGGATTAAATTGGGAAGACCCGTTCACTATTATCTCTCGTATCTATAGCCTGATTGTTACCGAAAATATTATTACTCAGTTTTGATCATATAATCCTGAAATCGCTTCTTAGCAAATGCGAGATATACACCTCAAATTGAATTATTATAGGCGCTGGAGCTATTTAGTACCATTTCTCTTTACATACTGCTATGGATATTTTGACGCTGGGTTGGGTTTCACTGCTAGTGCTGTTCACTTGGTCAATTGCAATGGTAATTTGGGGTCGTAACGGTTTTTAGAAAGATGGCGGAAACTCCCCTTTTAAGTATCCTTGTCTTAGCTGCCTTCGGGTTGCTAGTGGCGGTTTCTGGCGGCATCCTGTATTTGACGTTCGCAGAATGGCGCGACCGCCGTCGCCAAGATCGCGATCAACGCTCTCGTCGCTAGGTATATAAACCGATTAACCTATATCTACTGTCTAAATTTAGGCAATGTAGTATTTCATCTTGATCAAAAAGTGGGCTCAAAGCAAACAGAAACTTTGCTAATTGAGTTCACTTTTTTAATAATAGGACTTACGCAGAGATCCTATATAGAGTAGGGGCAAACAATTGTTCGCCCCTACAGATGGTGTATAAGCTAACGCGCATTTCAATTGTCAATTTTATAATTGAGAGAAAAGTTATTAAACACTATAACCCTCTCTCCTCGCTCCCTAAAACATAAAATGCGCGAAACACAACAGCTTATAATGCAGTTTGGCGTAAGTCCTGAATAATCAAGTGTGCAAATAATTAGTTAGCTTGATATTAATAAGTCTAGTTAACACCGTACTTATTTTTATACTCGTTATTTATTATTTTTTGCTGAATCAAAGGCAATTCAAATTAACTTCAAAATATGCCAAACGCTAGGGCTTGATGATGCCAAAGCAGAAAATATTCTCAAGGATTAATCATGACTTCTTGATTATCACTCTTTGGCGATCTAAATAATGTATTATAAATAACATACGCCTGTAATTCTTGCTCTATCTTGAGAAATAAGTAAAATAGCTCTTATGATAGAAGCCAAAATCAATTTAATTCCCATATTCTACTGAAGTAATTAATAATTCGGCATGGCAAAAGCTATAGAAAGCAAGGAAGAGGCAAGTCCATCAGTAATTTGTGTGTTCATGTAATTGCACTGTTATTCATAAATAAAGTTACTGAAATTGCCAATTGAATAGCTATCTACAAGCTGATTTCTTGGGATCATTAAAATCAAGAAGTGCTGAAAGTTTCAAAAAAATATCAAAAAAGAACGAACTATGACCCAAAAAGAAATTGAAATAAAAAACAATGGTAGCAGTAACGTTATGTCACAGCAGATGCGACAAACATCAATGCAGGCATCTAAATTAGATAAGCTTTCATCAAAAAATAATACTAATACTTTAAAAGTCGCGACAGAAACGCCTGATTTAGTGTGCTTGTCCCACTTGCGTTGGAACTTTGTATTCCAAAGACCGCAACATCTTTTAACCCGCTGCACTCAAGGAAGGCGGGTCTTTTTTATCGAAGAACCAATGTTTAGCACAGATCCAGTAGGACGGCTAGACGTTACTCAGCATAAGAGCGGAGTTTGGGTTGTAGTACCGCATTTGCAAGAGGGATTAAGCCAAGACGCGATCGCATCCGCTCAAAAAGTCCTACTTGATGGCTTATTTGCGGAACACAACATCGATCAATACATCTGCTGGTACTACACGCCAATGGCGATGTCTTTTACGCAACACCTCAAGCCACTAGCAGTTGTGTACGATTGCATGGATGAGTTGTCCGCATTTAAAGGTGCATCACCAACCCTCAAAGAATATGAAGCCGAACTCTTCCGTCGTGCCGACTTAGTATATACAGGCGGACAAAGCCTTTACGAAGCCAAGCGCAATCAACACCCTAACGTTTATGCCTTTCCCAGCAGCGTAGATGTGCCACACTTTGCGGCTGCTAGAAACATTACCTCTGATCCAGAAGACCAAGCAAATATTCCCCATCCACGTCTAGGATTCTATGGCGTAATAGATGAACGGATGGATCTCGAACTAATTGATGGTATTGCCCAATCACACCCAGATTGGCATCTAGTGATAATTGGGCCAGTTGTCAAAATCGATCCCGCCACCTTACCACAACGGGAAAATATCCATTATCTCGGCAGTAAAAATTATCAAGAATTGCCTTCCTATTTAGCAGGGTGGGATTTGGCAATGCTACCGTTTGCGCGTAACGAGTCAACCCGCTTTATTAGTCCTACCAAAACTCCAGAATACTTGTCAGCAGGTAAACCTGTAGTTTCTACCTCAATTAGAGATGTAGTTCGTCCTTACGGACAAGAAAAACTTGTACATATTGCAGATACCGTTGAGGAGTTTGTTGCTGCGGCTGAAGCAGCAATGCAAGAAGACACCAAAGAGTCGGAATGGCTAAGTCGGGTTGATGCCTTCCTAGAACAAACTTCTTGGGATCGCACTTGGGCATCTATGCTACAACTAATTGACTCAGCAATGGCTGCCAAAAATGCTACCAATGGCAAGGCAGGGAAAGCATCAGGTACACAAGCACCTGGCATTGTTACCAGAGAGTATTTATTCGATTACTTAATTGTCGGTGCAGGCTTTTCTGGTAGTGTCTTAGCTGACCGCCTAGCAAGACAATCTGGCAAAAAAGTATTGGTTGTAGATAAGCGTAGTCACATTGCAGGGAACGCTTATGACCACTACGATAATTCTGGTGTCTTAGTCCATAAATACGGCCCCCACATCTTCCATACCAACTCACGGGATGTATTCGAGTATCTTTCACAGTTTACCGAATGGCGTTCTTACGAACATCGCGTACTTGCCAGCGTTGATGGTCAATTGGTTCCAATTCCAATTAACCTCGATACCATTAATAAACTGTATGGAATGAATCTGACCTCATTCCAAGTTGAAGACTTTTTCCGGTCGGTAGCGGAACCTCAAGAATACATCCGCACCTCAGAAGATGTAGTAGTCAGTAAAGTAGGACGAGAACTTTACGAGAAATTTTTCCGCAACTACACCCGCAAACAATGGGGACTTGATCCATCTGAACTGGATAAGTCAGTGATTGCGCGTATCCCTACTCGCACTAACCGCGACGATCGCTATTTTACCGATACATACCAGGCAATGCCACTGCATGGATTTACACGGATGTTCGAGAATATGTTATTCCACCCGAACATCAAAATCATGTTGAATACTGATTATCGGGAAATCCAAAAAGCGATTCCTTGCCGCGAGATTATCTATAGTGGCCCTGTAGATGAGTTCTTTGATTATCGTTACGGCAAACTGCCATACCGCTCCTTGGAGTTTAAGCATGAGACACACAACCAGTCTGTGTTTCAGGCTGCACCTGTAGTCAACTATCCCAACGAACAACTATATACTCGCATCACAGAGTTTAAATACTTGACAGGACAGGAACACAACAAAACTAGCATTGTTTATGAGTTCCCTCGTGCTGAGGGCGATCCATACTATCCTGTACCACGTCCAGAAAATGCCGAACTCTATAAGAAATACAAAGAGTTGGCTGATAACACAGCAGGTGTGCATTTTGTAGGACGCTTGGCGACTTACAAATACTACAACATGGATCAAGTCGTGGCTCAAGCGTTGACTGTTTACAACTCGATCAGCGCCAAGCAAAAATCAGCAGCTATGCGATAAAGACTTTTTGGTAATAGGGAAAAGTTTTGAGATTTATCTTGCTCCATTATTTTGGAGCAGATAATCTCTTCCTAGCAACGGGCAAGAAGCGATTGACAACTATCAAATCTTGGTTAACATCTGCGTAATCTACGTCTATCTGCTCACATCTGCGATAAAAAAAAATTGTAATTTTTGCAATAAGTCTATTGATTTTTAGCTTTATTAATCCTGCGTAAATCTTAAAAGCGGCAATCTTTGTAGGAGGAATATTATATGAGTTTAGAGCAACTCAATCTCCCACCTTTGGAAGTGTGGGCTGGATTGGAGTGTACAGTTAATCGCGTTGGCGATCGCTATTTTGACCAAACAGAACGCAACGGTCATGCAACCCGTATTTCCGACCTAGATTTATTTGCAGAATTAGGTATACGTGCCATTCGTTACCCTGTTGTGTGGGAACGCACCGCACCCAACGGTTTAGAAACGGCTGATTGGTCATGGGCAGATGAACGTTTAGAACGTTTGCGTTCTCTGAATATTTGCCCCATTGTCGGTTTAGTTCATCACGGTAGCGGGCCTAGTAATACCAGCTTAATCGATCCACAATTCCCTGAAAAACTTGCTGTTTACGCCCGTGCAGTTGCAGAACGTTATCCTTGGGTAACTCATTACACCCCTGTAAATGAACCACTAACAACAGCACGTTTTAGTGGGATGTACGGTCACTGGTATCCTCATGGGCGTGACGACCTCACGTTTGCGCGGGCATTACTAACACAGTGTCGTGGTGTTGTGCTGGCAATGCGCGCGATTCGAGAAGTTAATCCCCATGCTCAACTGGTGCAAACTGATGATTTAGGTAAGACTTTTAGCACACCGCTACTTGCCTACCAAGCTGAGTTAGAAAATGAAAGGCGTTGGTTAACCTTTGATTTACTATGTGGCAGGCTGAACCGCCAGCATCCGATGTGGGAATATTTATGTCCATTTATAGGCGTAGATGAGGATGAACTTAATTGGTTTTTAGATAATCCCTGCCCACCAGATATTATCGGGATTAACCATTATCTAACCAGTGAACGTTTTATAGACGAGCGCCTAGAAAACTACCCATCTTGGACGCATGGTGGCAATGGCAAGCACCAATACGCAGATGTAGAAGCCGTCCGAGTTTGTGCTGAAGGTACTGCTGGTGCGCGTATCTTGCTAAAAGAAACTTGGGAACGCTACCAACTACCAATTGCTGTTACTGAAGTACACCTGGGCTGCACTCGCGAAGAACAACTGCGTTGGTTAAAGGAAGTTTGGGACGCAGCCCAAAGTTTGCGACAACAAGGTGTAGATATCCGTGCTATTACCGCTTGGTCTTTACTCGGTGCATACGACTGGAATAGTTTAGTAACTCGTGATGCTGGTCATTACGAGCCTGGTGTATTTGACTTGCGTGGTTCACACCCGCGCCCAACAGCATTAGCTCAAATGCTCAAGGATTTAGCTGATGGCAGAAAACCAGATCATCCTTTGTTGGAAATACCTGGCTGGTGGCGCAGACCAGAACGGTTGCTGTATCCACCATTTAGTTGTTCTCTAAATGCAGAACAAGGAGATATTGCCACTATCTCTCGCTCTGATGTGCGTCCTTTAGTAATTGCTGGGGCAACAGGGACATTAGGCAAAGCTTTTGCCAGAATATGTGAAATTCGCGGCATTCCGTATCGCCTGTTAACACGCCAGGAAATGGATATTACAAATCCTGCGTCTATTAATAGAGCGTTAACTGAACTGAAACCTTGGGCAGTTGTCAACGCGGCGGGGTACGTGCGTGTAGATGATGCAGAACGCGAAGCTGATGCCTGCTTACGCTCAAATGCTGAAGGTGCGGCAAACTTGGCTGTTGCTTGCGCTAATTTGGGAGTAGTGCTGCTGACTTTCTCATCAGATCTGGTATTCAATGGTGCAGACACTACCCCTTATGTAGAAAGTAGTGCCGTTGCACCCTTGAATGTGTATGGGCGTAGTAAAGCGATCGCAGAAACGCGAGTTTTGGAATCTTTGCCAACTTCTTTAGTAATTCGTACCAGTGCTTTCTTTGGCCCTTGGGATGAGTATAACTTTGTGACGATCGCACTACGTGAGTTATCTGCTGGAAAGACATTTGTAGCAGCAGAAGATGCGATCGTTTCCCCTACTTATGTACCTGATCTAGTGAATACTAGCTTAGATTTGTTAATAGATCGGGAATTTGGTGTTTGGCATCTAGCAAACCAAAGTGAAATCACTTGGGCTGAATTGGCACGCCTAGCAGCAAAGCAAGCAGGTGTGAATGCCAAGGGTATTGAAGCACGTCCATTGCAAGACTTTGGTTTCGCAGCGCCTCGTCCTAGCTACAGTGTACTCGGTAGTGAACGAGGTGTTTTACTCTCTACTTTGGATGATGCGATCGCTCGATACTTGAGCGATCGCGAAGTTCCAATTTAAGCATTCAACTTGCTGAATACTAACGTTTTAATTAAGTAAAAAAGGTACTCAAAGTGTCGCAAACAATTCTTGTAACTGGGGGCGCAGGATATATTGGCTCCCACGCAGTTCTAGCACTGCAACAAGCTGGATATGAAGTAATCGTTTTAGATAACCTTTCATACGGGCATCGAGAGCTTGTAGAACAGGTATTGAAAGTTAAGTTAATTGTCGGCGATACAAGCGATCGCGCTTTGTTAGATCAATTATTTGCCACGCACAATATTGCCGCAGTCATGCACTTTGCTGCTTATATTGCAGTGGGTGAGTCGGTTGTTGAGCCAGCTAAATATTACCGCAACAATGTCATCGGCACACTGACGCTTTTAGAAGCAATGTTAAACGCTTCTATTAATAAATTTATATTTTCTTCAACTTGCGCTCTCTACGGGGAACCTAAAACAGTTCCCATTCCTGAAGATCATCCCTTCAATCCCATCAGCCCCTATGCAACCAGTAAGCTGATGGTAGAACAAATGCTTTCGGATTTTGATGTTGCCTATAACTTAAAATCAGTTCGTTTCCGTTATTTTAATGCTGCAGGAGCAGATCCTAATGGCTTACTTGGTGAAGATCATAGCCCTGAAACTCACTTAATTCCATTAGTACTTTTAACTGCTTTAGGTAAGCGAGATTCAGTATCAATTTTTGGCACAGATTATGATACTAGAGATGGTACTTGTATTCGGGATTATATTCACGTTACCGACTTAGCACAAGCTCATGTTTTAGGTTTAGATTACTTACTAAAAGGTGGAGAAAGTCAAGTTTTTAACTTAGGAAATGGCAATGGTTTCTCAGTTAGAGAAGTAATTGAAACAGCCAAGCAAGTAACGGGTAAAGAAATCAAAATAGTAGAGAGCGATCGCAGACCAGGCGATCCACCTATTTTAGTTGGTAGTAGCGACAAAGCTAGAACAATTTTGGGATGGAATCCTAAGTATCCTGAAGTAAATGAAATCATAACTCATGCGTGGCAATGGCATCAGCAACGCCATCAATAGGAGACTTATTTCCTCTCTCTAGAGGTAGTCATTGTTAATTGTTAATTGCTAATTGTTAATATGTCTGCTTCTAGATAGAGGGATTCAAATTCCGCAACTAATACCTTGTTGACTAGGTAGTGCGGAGGTGGGTCTTGAAAACAGTTGCATCCCAACCAAACCTTAATCTTTCAACAAAAAAATACGACTTTCAGTACTTACAAGGAAGTTCTTTGTCGGATCTTTTTGCGTCGGACATCACAGATAAACGTTATGGGTTTATCCCAAATTACCCTGCAACTGCAAATTGGGCAGCTTTCCCAAATAAGAAAAAATACTTTCTTCAAGACGGCAGTAGTGAATCTACTAAAACTTCCTTTGATAAGATTTGCCAAAAGGAACCCTGGAAAAATTTGGCTGTGTTAGGCGATAAACTGCCAGGAGTTGTAATTATTCCGCCGCCAAAGTTGCTGGTAGAATACTGGCAGGATTATTTTGGTATCTCCTCCAATATGGAGATGATTGATTGCTCAAGCTATCTCGATGAACTTAGCCAGAGTTCGCAGTTTGACAAACTGATCACGCTATTTCCTTTTGATAATCTTAATCCTGAAAAACACGCGGTTAATCCAGATACTCACTACCACTTACTTAGTAAAGTAACACTAGCCGAGCTAGGGGTACAATGTCCAAAATACAACAGCTATAATCTACGTCAAGTTAATCTGGAAGACATTCCCTTACCAGAGCAATTTCCCTACTTAATCAAAACATCTCACGGACTTTCAGGGGAAGGCACTTATATTATCAGAAACACCAGCGATTTAAACTATTGCCTGGAAGAAGTAAGAAAATATCTCCATATTGAGTTATTGGATACGATCATTGTCTCCGAATTTGTCAAAAATGCGGTGGAAAACTACTGCGTGCAATTTTATGTCAGCAAGACTGGAGAAATAACGCTCATCGGTACTACTACTCAACTCGTTACCCCAGAAGGGGACTATTTAGGCGGACTAATTCATTACCGCGAAACTGACATGAGCAAATTTTTTGAGATGATTGCTGCGGTTGGTAGATATGCTCATCAGCAGGGTTATTTCGGTGTTATCGGTTTCGATGTGCTAGAAGATCAAGATGGAGAACTTTATGCGATCGATGCTAATTTCCGAGTCAATGGTTCCACTCCACTGTGTTTACAACGCCATAACTTATTGCAAGTTGGAAAAGAAGTAGCTAAATATTCTACTGATTACCGCATGGATGGAACATTGGACTCGATTCTAGTTACATTGAAGCCAGAATTAGAGCGCAAGGATTTGATGATTTTATCTGCTTTAGAGAGAGTAAAATACGGGAAAATCTACACCGAAATTTATGGGATTGTTGCTGGAGAGACACTCTTAGATATGCAACAGATTGAGAGGAACTTAAAAGATAAAGGATTACACTTAGTTAGTTAAGAGTCTATCTTTCAAAATAATTAATCACAGAAAATCTCGGTATTTATCTGCGTTTATCTGCGTTTATCTGCGGTTAAAATCTCTTAAAAGCACTTTTCGGATAGGCTCTAAATAATAGAGTGCGATCGCACTTTCGATGAGTTTAACAAATACCTTAGCGTAGCTTACCTTTAAATTATGTTTTAGCCTGTATAAATAGGCACAGCCCCCCTTTTTCAGGGGGGCTGTATTCTAAGTCCTATTGTTTTGAAAAGGAAAAGGCTTACAAATCAGCGATAACTTCTGCGGGTGGAAGAACAACGCGCTTCGCTAACCCAAGACTCTGCAATCCATTAATAGCCCACCAAGTCATATCTAATTCCCACCATTTCCAGCCAGCTTTTGCGACATTGGGATAAGCATGGTGGTTATTATGCCAGCCTTCGCCGTATGTAAGTATGGCTGTCCACCAAAGGTTGCGAGAACCGTCTAGAACTTCAAAACGGCGATCGCCTGTCATGTGACTTGCTGAGTTAATCAACCAAGTACTGTGCCATAAAAGTACAGCCCGTAGGAACGTTCCATAAATCACAAACGACCATCCGCCCAAAAGATATAGCAGCACAGCAACGGGAATTTGCAAGGATAAGAAATTGCTGTCTAGCCATTTGTAATAAGGATCGCGCGATAAATCGGGAGCATACTTATTATATGTAGCGCGTTCAAAGAACTCTGCGCGAGGATACATAATCCACAACATATGACTCCACCAGAAGCCCCGACTAGCAGCATAGGGATCTTTATCTCTATCCTCTGTATGCAAGTGATGCTGGCGATGCCCAGCAACCCAAAAGATTGGCCCCCCCTGTAGAGCCAATGCTCCAATCGTAGCCAGGGTATACTCCAACCACTTAGGAACTTGTAAGCTACGGTGAGTAAGCAAGCGATGGTATCCCAAGCAGATGCCAATGCTACCAAACAACCAGTGGAGAACAATCATTACGCCGAGGGCAGACCAAGAAAAGAACCAGGGAGCCAACAGTGCTAGAGCGTGAATAGTCCCGAAAAAGCCAACATTTACCCAACTCAGTTTTAGTTGCTCTGAGGACGATTGAATTGTCCCCATTGAATTTGAAGTCATAAACTTTCCTAGTTTAAGAGTTTTGCATCCTGTTGACCTGATTCAGGACTAGCTTTTGCTTCTCCCTCTAGCTTGCTTGACCTCTAAAAGATCGCTACAGTGGAGTTAAAGATGCAAGTGTTACTTACTTTTTAAGCTTAACAATTTTTAAGATAACCTGCAAGTGAAACTTGCAAATTGATTTTATGGTCGCTCGACACAACTCTACTCGACAGCGCCTAGTGCAAGCAGCACTTCAACTGTTTGCTGCTCAGGGGGTGACGGAAACGACAACTCGACAGATTGCTGAATTGGCTGAAGTGAATGAAGTAACGTTATTCCGTCAATTTGGAAGTAAGCAGGGCTTGCTTCTAGCCGTGATGGAGGAAGCAGAAGTTTTTACACAACTTGGGGAAGTTTTAGGGCAACAGGCAGATCAAATTCATAGTTTGGCTCAAGCACTGGAAGCTTATGCAGATGCTCATTTACGAGCGTTGGAGCAAATTCCTGAATTTGTGCGAAGTCTAGTAGGAGAAGCAGGACACTACCCAACAGAAAACCGACAAGCGATTGGGCGTGGACTTGCTCAAGTTCATCGCTACACTGTGCAATATTTAACCGTAGCCATGTCTGGTGAGCAGGTATCGCGCCTATCGGCACAGAAGTTGGCTAGTTTACTCAATACGTTGCTATTGGGGTATGCCGTAACTGAATTTACAACGGAATTTCATGAACTCTGGCAAAATAGAGAATCGTTTATTGCTGATTTAGTAGAGTTGTTTCTTGCTACTAATAGTGTTGAGGTAAATTCCGCAGAACAAGCTATCAATTTAGCTAGGGTTGAGCGCAATGTAACGGTAATAGAGGAAGTTTTAGATTTACCTGCTCCTTTAGTACGAACGATTCTGCAAAAGGCTCGCAAGTCTAATCCCCAAGATTATGCTCTAGTTTATGTGTTATTTGGCGCTGGTGTTAGTGCTGAAGAAATTGCTAGTATGTTGCGATCGCACTCTATTTTTGATCATCAGCAACATATACTGCAAGTACCTGGGAAACCAAGGCGGCAAGTTCCGCTAAATCAATGGATTATGGGATATCGCTATGGCACTTACACAAAAAATCCCCTCACCCAATGGCTAAAAACTCGCAAAGACGAGCAGTCAGCATTATTTATTGATGAGACTGGGAAACCGATGTCAGAAACAGAGGTACGCTTACGTTGGCAAGAAATTACTACTGATATCATTACACCATCAGGGCATATTCCAAGAATTGAACAAGCCCAGCAAACTTGGCGTGTTGAGATGTTGATGCGGGGAATGAATCTAGAAGGCTTAAGTATTTTGACAGGCTGTAACTTAGTACAATTGCAACCATATCTGCGACGAGTGCAAGAAAAGGCAGCATTGGAACAAGCCATCCAATTAGATCAACGTCCAGAGATGAAAATTGATCTTTCTGGTGGATAGATATCGTAGCCTTAGTTAAATTTTAGAGAATTAACCACAGATATCCACAGATGCACACAGATAAACACAGATGTAATAACTGATTTGTGCAATAAGTTTCAGGAAACTTGCTATTAATTGGCATTACTCTTCAAATTCAGGCTATCCCCAGGTATTGAAGGCCACCTAATCGTCAAAATAGTAGAATCAATCTCGGCGCACCAATGATGCGCTACACCTGGTAACCAAAGAACGTAGTCACCTTCGCTCTTTAGTACAACCTCTTGATCTAGGAATTGTATACGAAATCGCCCACTAATCAGGATAGAAAGTGTAGTTGCTTCCGTATTCGTTGCCCACTCTGGTCTACCTTCTCCTGCTTTGTGGACAGCCCATTTCACTTCTAGATTAGATAGCGAACGAGGATCATCAGCCGGAGTGATAAAGTGACCCATGAACCAACCCCTACGCATTTCTCCTTCAGCGAGGGCGTTTCCTACGACAACATTAGGCGACATGAGTTGATTTTCTCTTAACTAATTAATGGCACTAAAATACGTCCTAAGTTGCCGGAGTTATTATAGCGTTCCAACACATCCACAGCGATCACTTCTGCTTTACCCGCCTCCACCAAAGCCACAGTTGCACCCCCAAACCCCGCACCCGTCAATCGTGCGCCAAATACTCCTGAAGTTTCCTGCAATATCGCCACTAGGGTATCCAATGCTGGTACAGAAACCTCGTAATCATCGCGCAAACTGGCGTGGGAAGCATTCATCAACTCACCAAAACGTTGAACTGATACTCCCTGGATAACTTCCAGCACTCGGTTGTTTTCCGTAACCACATGACGAGCGCGACGGCGTAGTGGCTCAGGTAAATCTTCTACAGCTTGCGGATCTGTAATATCCCTCAAAGCCTTAACTCTTAGCAAATGTGCAGCTTGCTCACATTCGGATCTGCGCTGGTTATATCCACTCGTTGCTAGGGTACGAGGTACACCGCTATCTATTACGACAATTTCTGCACCAGTAGGGAGAGGCAAAACTTGAGATTCAAGCGATCGCGTATCCAGAAACAGAATATGTTCAGTATCAGCTAAACTTGATGCCATCTGATCCATAATTCCGCATTGCACACCAGCATAATGAATTTCTGCTTGCTGTGCTATTTCAGCAATATGTACATCATTAATAGGTAGATCGAGGAGCGATCGCAACCCCCTTAATGTTGCAACTTCCAAAGCTGCACTACTCGACAAACCCGAACCAATAGGTACAGATGAACTGACGTGCAGATTTATAGACGGAATAGTGTAGCCTTCTTTCTCTAAAAGCTGTACACACCCAAATACATAACTAGCAAATCCAGACGGCGTAGAGTTGGTATCTAAAATAGTTACCTGTTCATCTAAATCTGCTGAGTAAAAGTGATGCTGTGCATCGGTACTCAAACCTAGCTGTACCCTAGTACGTTGAGGAATCGCTGTAGGCAATACAAAGCCATCATTGTAATCAGTGTGTTCGCCAAGTAAATTTACTCGCCCTGGTGCGCTGGCTTCTATTTCATTTTCTTGACCAAATATTTCTTGAAAGTTTTTCATAATTTTTGATGGTTATAAAAATCTTTAAGTTTACACCGCGAATACTGTTGAGCGACTACCAAATACACACGCTCAACAGCATGATTTTTTGTTCCAAAATACTGTAATAGCGTTAATTTCTTAAAGTCTTTGCAAAAGTAAATTTCATTCTCATATTTATCTGTGTTTATCTGTGTGCATCTGTGGTTAATTAATCCAAATTCTCTCTTCTGTAAAAGCTCTATTAAGCGTTAACCAAGCTCCAAAGGCATAGGGCGCAACCTTCCTGCTACCTCAACACTATGCCAATTGGGATCGAAAGTTAAATTTTCTAGCTTTCCATCCTCAAGAATCACAAAAGTATCTTCTATCTTTGTTCCTGATAAACTAGGATTCCAAGCAACAGCCATATTTTCCCTTAATACATCGCTAGTACCTGGATTGGCAACAATTTCTCTAGCTAAATATCCTGTAGTTCCCCCTTGGTGATGTTCGTGGATGGCATTAGGATATCCATGCTGCTGATATACTTGAGCCAAAGCATCGTACACACTATTAAGCGGTGTCTCAGGTTTGCATAAATTCAAAACTTCTGCTTCAACTTCCCTAACATGACGGTGCAAATCTGACTTTTGGCTTGAAAGCGCACCAAATGAGACAAATCGAGTGAGATTGGCATACAAGCCATATCCCCTCGCGCAAAATACCATCATCGCCTCCCGTCCAATTTCTTCTCCTGTCGCTGTAGCATGACGGTAAAGCGGTAAACGCCTCTCGCCAGCTACTAAAGTAAGAGTTGGATGCAACCCTCGCGCCCACAATGCTTCTGCACCTGCTCCGGCTAACTGGTATTCTGTCCAGTTAGGCTGGGCTTTTGAAAGCACCTCAGTCATAGCTTCACTAGCCTTGCGCCCTATCTGGCGATAACGCTCAATTTCAGTGGGCATCAGCACGCGCTTATGATTTAATAGTGATTGTGGTAGCGATCGCTCATTTTTGGTGGGGCGATCACTCAATATTAATCCCCCTTCAGTCACCTCAGTAACAAAAAACTCGCGCACTGCCGCATCTGCCCAAGGGTTGATATTTAGCTGGAAATTATCACTTAATTCTTCATCTGAGAAGCGTGTTGCTTCAATTTCGTCAGTTAATACCCAAGCATCTTGGAAAGTTACTAATATTTCTGCTACCCCCGTTTCCGCAGCCAGCAATACTGTACTAGAACCGCCAGCAGTTGCCCATGCAAACCAGTCTGTACCCCGCAAGCGGATTCCCTTGGCATTAGTTTCGTTCAATGTGTCGCGGATTAAACCAAGCTTTAATGAAACTTCTTCATTTAATGGTTTCATAACGGTTAATTAGATAAAAATAATGGATCTCCCGCCATAACTCATGAAAAAGGTTTATCGGAGTACCTAGATTTGGGGACGGGTTCAATTGGTTGGTATTTTTGTAGGATACCTAGATCTACGTGAATTCGCCCCTACAATAAGATTTATTTATCACCAAAATTAAAATTTGGTGGCTACCAATCTAAGGTGGGACAATTTGGGCTACCTATATATCGCCCTGCCCCCTTGCCATATAGCATAATTTCAACCATCTTTTTGACTGGATGCAGGGAAAGAAACTTTAAAGATGCTGTTCAAAGATTGGTAACTAATCTCACACTTTTTCAAACATTTCCTCGCTTCTACCCTTGAAATTTCAGCACCAGTGCGCCCCACGAGAAACCCGCAGCACTACTAGCTAAAACAACTATATTACCTGGTTGAATTTGCTTTAGCTCTAAGAGTTTAGCTAATCCTAAAAAAGTATCTGATGCCCCTAAATGACCATATTCTTTAAGCGATACAAAAGTTTGGGTATCCTTTAAACCTAAATTTGAGAGTATATATTTGCACAAGCTTTTTTTGACTTGGTTAGTCAAAACAAAATTTAAATCCTTAATTCCATAACCGCTTTTACTAAGTGCTGTTTCAATCACATTGACATAATTTTTTAGATAGGTTTTTGAAAAAATATTATTAAGTTCAACTGGATCAGCAATTTGGATGTAATTTAGGGTAGAATCTTCATATTGTGAGGCAAAAAAAGGTAGTTTAGTACCCCCAAGAGGAATTTTGACAAAATCAGCCAATTGTCCCTCCGTGACAGCATGATAAGATAAAATTTGATTAGTTAATTCATTTTTCTTTAAAATAGCTGCGGCGGCTCCATCGGCAAAGAGAAATAATGATGTAGCATTAGGGTCTGAGTAATTTACTAAAGAAGATAATTTATCACTACAAATAACCAAAGCATAAGTTAAATCTGGGTCGTGTAACATATTGCGACATAGGTGAATTCCTAAATTGCCACTGTTACAAAAATTTCTGACTTCAAAAGCAAATGCGTTAGTAGCTCCAAGTTCAGCTTGAATCTTAGCCGCAGGCGACCAAAATCTGTAATCATAGTCTCCAGCACTACAATAAGCGATAATGTTAATCTGTTCGGGAGAGATTCCAGCCTGATTGATGGCGATTCTTGCTGCATAAATTCCCATGTCACTGGGATGCTCATTACTATCAGCAACCGCTTTTTGTTCCATGCCAATTTTTTCAGTCAAAACTTCCACAGGTAAATTACCTAGTTGGGCTATTTCTCTACTGGTCATCACTCCTGAAGGGATATAGTAACCCAGTGCTGCGATACCAATTGAAGGGTAAGATGAAATCGGGAATGAGTTAGCATTCATTGGGGAGTTTAAAAGGTAGTAAATATAATTTACTGAAAACAAAGCAAAATTGATTTAAAAACCAATCAGAAAAATTTTTACAAATATAGCACTTGAAGTAAAGACTAGGAAAAATTGTAGGGGTAAAACTTAGACAGATCAAGTAAAGTGAAAGCTATTAAAACCTAGTGGTTTTAAGTTGAGAAACTTTAACAATTTTGAAGTGCGACTTGGCTTGTTTTGCATTTTCATAAAACTTAAGCATACCCTCTTAACCTGAGTTCGACGTAAGGTAAACAGTTATAAACTATACTGGGTTTGGGTTTATACCTATTGCTCAGATCTGAAATTAATGTCAATAGGTTGAAACTAATGAGAATTAAGGCGTTTGTTACTCGTGAGATTTTTATGGCGTTTTATAACGAGCTTAATGACCATACTAATTTTTTTATCTCCTTCAGTAACGCGCCTAGATATGATTTTGCCGTCTTTGCAAAAGGTTACAAATTTGCTGCTAACTTAATAGCGGAAGAACTGATAGAAAGTTATAACTTTCCTTATTATCAAGCATATCCTGTTGTCTTTCTCTATCGCCATGCCCTGGAACTGCAATTAAAAAGCATTATCTACGGAGTAGCGAAACTTCTATTTTTCAAGGATATAGAAGACATTGACAATAAACTATATAACCACCATGATTTATCAAAGCTGTCTGAGAAGGCATACCATGTTATAACCCAAGCATTTCCTGATGATGTTACATTGCAAAAACTATTAGAAAAAGTTGTGCGTGTTGCAAAAGATTTTTCTGAAATTGATCCAAACTCATTTGCCTATCGTTACCCTATTAATAAAAATGGAGAACACTCTACTCAGCGTAATCAATTTGTAAATTTACGATCACTTGCTACTCACATGGATAATCTTTTGTCTGAGTTGGAGGTTATTGAATTCGGATTAAATGTTGAAACCGATCTTGCTCAGGAGGTTTACGAAATCCTTGAGAGCCTCTAGTATAGTAATCATCAGGGTCAGCGTTGGTATAACACTACACTGTAATTCCAAGTGCCAAGTGATTTATTCTCATATATTTGTAGTGACAAAAAACTAAAAATGGCAAAGGCTATATGTTGAACAGTTGATAAATTTAACGGTTCTTTTTTCGTCTAAAGGGAGTAGACAGTTAATTTTTAAATTAAGCAATCAAGCTGTAATTTGTGATAACCACAGCGTGTACCAACAGCAGATAAATAGATATAGATTGCCAGATAAAGCCTTGCCTACTTGACGGGGTGACAACCCCGTCGAAACTCGCTCTGCGCTTCGCGCAGAGCATTGTATGGTAAAAAATATCGGTCTCGATTAGTGACCAAGACCGAAAAAGACATTATGTTACCTGAATTTTATCA